>Ga0209278_1000046_pt1 | contig 250745 bp, 227 predicted proteins | sample JI81BgreenDNA_FD_187504 | JGI IMG/M metagenome (GOLD analysis project Ga0209278, IMG submission 187504) | Wastewater effluent complex algal communities from Wisconsin, to seasonally profile nutrient transformation and Carbon sequestration -... | ecosystem: Engineered > WWTP > Effluent > Algae... | reverse complement strand
CGGGTGTGGTCTGTGGCATTTTTTGCCCCGTTGCAGGTCTGGCTTGAACAACCACATTCCTACAACAATGCAAATGCTTACACCACTCCCGCCAACCCTTCACGGCATCGCCGGTGAATAAGATGGGCTAACATCCGAATGGCTTGCGACGCCAGTGGTGATACCCATCGCCCTCGTGCGGTTCGACTTCGACCGCTTTCGGCTGTCGGAAGACGCAATCCTCATCCGAATGTCGGATGGTCTCCAGCGCGCGCGTTGGCAGGGTAAGGCCCGAGCGGCGAATGGTCATGATGCGGTGCTTGCTGCAGCGTCGCACGCCTTGGTCCTCACCAACTGGGGCATTCCGAACCAAGCGAAGTGGTCACTAGGCGAGACGCTTTCCAGTCCGGCTCCGCCTATCGCAGAGGTGGTCGATTCGTTCTTCGCCGCTCTGCGGCTCGCACTCGATCTCGACACTGGCTATGCGCAAGAAGTCCGCTTGGCCAAGGGCTGGCGTAGCTATCACCGCCTCGGCGAGCCCCAAGTCTACGCCGTAGGTGCCCGGCGCTATCCGCCACATTTCGACAATTATGGCTGGATGCGTGAGGGGCTTCCACTTGTCAGCAAAGAAGACATGAGGGCGGTGGCAAATAGATGGACGAATCTGCTCGCCATTCAGGACAGCCGTTTCACCCTTGCTTTGCGCAGGTTCGATTCCATGTTGACCCGGAATAACCCGGCCGACGTGATCCTCGACGCAACGATCGCGCTCGAAATTTTGCTGGGAGACGGTGACGGCCAGTCGATCTCTTGGAAGTTGCGCATGCGAGCTGCGGCACTTTTAGGCCTCGATGCCGACAGGTCGATGATGGATGAGTTGCGCACCGCGATCAACAAAATCTACGGGGTCCGCTCAGCCATAGTGCACGGCGGGAAAAGAAAATCCAAGGAGTTGGACGAGGACGCTGCTGCTAATCAAGCAGTTAACGTGGTTCGGACCGTAATCAACGCCCTCATCGAGCACCCGATCTATCTGGATCCGCTAAAGATTGATGCGGACCTGCTGCTTACCTCTCGCGCTGCAGGCTGCCCCGAACTGGCGGGCGAGAGCGAAGGAGCTCCCCAGACGGGATCACAGGTCTAGGATCGAGGTCATCAGTTCCGTACTGTAGGTCTCACCGAGCTTGGCTTGGCGCGCTAGGTTCACGAACGGCTTTTCCGCTACGATCACATCCGCAATTGGTAGCACGGTGGTGAACGCCATCATGTCACGTAGGTCGTTCTCAGCAATAGGCTTTGCTTGGTCCTCGAGCCGGACAGCTAACTCTCGCTCGACGTGGAACATGGGCACGTCGACTGCGATGCCGCGCATCAGCGAGGATCCGATGTCGCTGACTGTGTTCCAGTCTAAGCCGAGCTTCTTAGCTGTTGCCAAGATGAAGTCGAGTTCGTCTATGATCATGCGGGCTCCGTAGGCCCGCTTCCTAACCGCTAACGGCACGCTAGCCGCGATGCTGCGGCGCGCCTCAATGCCGGCGATTAGCTCGATCGAACTCGCTGTATTGCGGCGTACGGCTTCCTTTCTGACAGCCTCGTCCTGAAAAGCGAGATAGTCGAATAGCGTGCGGGCTGGATTCTTGCGGATCGTATCGGTCAGACGTTGGGAGATGTTAAAGCCATAATTCTCGGGGGTGCATTCGCCTGCCGCCTCGAACCACAGCTCGGAGAGGAACCATCGCTCAGACGGTGCCGGACGGGCGATCGAATTCTTGTCGGCGATGTAGGCGGTCAACGTCTCAATCAGTATGTGCCGACGGCTGCGGAACACCCAGCCAGCACTTATATGGGATTGGGCACGAGCCATGGTGACGCGCCGCGCTGGATCGTTGATCTTCGCCGTCTCATAGATGTTCGCGAAGCTGAGCGGTACGATGATCTCCTTTGAGCGCACCCGCTCCACGACTTTACTTAATGCGGCGTGTTCGCGTGGAAATTCCGTTTTGTCCCAAGACCCCCGCGCTAGCGCTACCCAAGCGTTCTGGTCTAAGTAGACAATCCGGCTCATATTTTTGGTTTCGAAGGTTGAAATGCGATGACTGGGAGGCAGTGCTCCCGTTTCTCTCCAGAGAAGCAAAAATGTCGAATTTGGGCAAGCGCGAATGTCCTGCCACTACCAGTAGAACGTTTTCCTGTGATCCTCTCGAGCCATGTCGCTATAGCCCGACATCGAGGAACAAATGACCGTTTCTGTCGCATCATCGCTGTAGGAAACGGAGCATGACGCAGACTCGCACAGCCACCCGCCGTTTCGGCCTCTCCAAATCCAAGATCACTGCCTTCGAGCAGTGCCCCAAGAAGCTGTGGCTTGCGACGCATCGGCCCGAGCTCGCTGAGCAGGACGAGGGCGCCGAGGCGCGGTTTGCGACCGGCAATGCCGTGGGCGAGATCGCCTGCGCGCTCCATCCGGGCGGCGTGATGGTCGATCCGCCGTCGCTCTCCGAGGCTCTGGCCAAGACTTCCTCGCTCATTTCAGGCGGGCATCCCGGCCCGATCTTCGAGGCGACCTTCGAACATGACGGGGTGCTGGTGCGGGTTGATGTGCTGGAGAAGCTCGAAGGCGGGGGCTGGGCGGCGGCCGAGGTCAAGAGCTCGGGCAAGGTCAAGGACTACCACCGCGGTGATCTCGCCACGCAAGTATGGGTGATGCGCGAGGCGGGGATCGAGCTCAAGCGAGCCGCCATCCGCCATATTGACACCGGCTTCGTCCTCACCCTCGAAGGCGACTATGCCGGGCTGTTCACCGATGCCGATCTGCTTACGGAGCTGGAGGGCACAATTGCCACCCGCCCGGCGCTGGTTGCCGAGGCGCGCGCTACACTCTCCGGCGAAGAACCCCAGCGCGAGATGGGCGATCATTGTAGCACGCCCTTCGCCTGCGAGTTCGCCGCCTATTGCAGCCGCGACCTCCCGCAGGGCCCGGAATGGCCGGTGACAGTGTTACCCTATGGCGGCGGCAAGCGCTGGTTGGAGCGCGGGGTCGAGGATTTGCTGGATCTCACCGAAGCCGACCTGAACGACCGGCACGCCCGCATTCTTGCCGCCACCCGCGACGGCATCCCGTTTCACGACGCGGAAGGCGCGCGGAAGGCGATGGCCGGGTGGGGCTGGCCGCGCGCATGGCTCGATTTCGAGACCGTCGCCCCCGCTGTCCCGCGCTGGGTCGGCACACGACCCTACCAGCAGATCCCGTTCCAGTTTTCGCTCCACCTCGAACGGCGGGGCGGTCGGATGACGCATCACGAGTTCCTGAGCTGCGATGGCACCGACCCGCGCCGTGCCTGTGCTGAGGCGCTGGTCGAGCACATCCCGGAGGGTGCAACGATCATCGCCTACAACGCCGCCTTTGAACGCAGCGTGCTGCGAGATTTGGCCAAGGCTTTCCCAGACCTCGCCCCGCGTCTTGAGGCTATGGCTGAGGCGACGGTCGATCTCCTGCCAGTCATCCGCAACCACTGGTATCACCGCGACCAGCGTGGCAGCTGGTCGATCAAGGCGGTGCTGCCGACCATTGCCTCCGAGCTCGATTATGGTGCGCTCGAAGTGAAGGATGGGGGCGACGCGCAGGCGGCTTGGTTTGAGGCTGCCGATCCCGCCTGCGACCCGGGACGGCGTGAGGCGCTGGAAGAGGCGCTCAGAGCTTATTGCGCGCGGGATACCTGGGCGATGGTCGCCGTCGCGCGGGCCTTGGCTGGCAGCTGAGGCCGCGGGGGCGATGATCGCCATTGTATCGGTGGGTGCTTGGGGGTGGATCGAGAGCTGGGAAGCAATTCCCAGTCTGAACGGCTTGGTTATTCGAGCATTATCATTTCAATGACCGAATCTGTCGTATCGCCGTGCGACATTGGGTCATGTGCAGAACAACAGGGACAAACGAGTGAGAGAGGCTGAATTCAAGGCTTGGCTGGTCGCGCAAGGATATGCGCCGACGTCCATTGCCACGTGGCTTTCGGACGGGCGCAAGGTTGATGCCGCTTACGGTCTCGACGAGCAATTTGATCGAGACAGCGGGGCTTCGATTCTCGCGGAGATGGCTTACTCGCGGTCTGACGACGCCGCGGGTAGACCCAACCCGAGCGCAATCGATCTCAACGGTTCGTTCTACGCCAATCTTGCCGCCTGCCGCGCAGCTGCACGGGCCTATTTCCGATTCCGCAACTCTGAAGCGCGTCCCCAGGGCAGGTTCGGCGAACTCGACCGCGAAGCGGTTCTTGAAGCCGTGGCTGCCTGCGATGCCGTAGGCGATGTCGCCCAGTATGTTGCGGCTCTCGAACTCGGGCAGCCGACCAGATACTGGCTCGTTCTCGACGGAAAGCGCTACCCCAGCAAGGCGATCGTGCGCGACGCCTTGGCGAGGCGCGGCAGTGACTGGCTTCCGGGCGGCGGGGATTGCAAGACCGCGCTCGAGCGCCTGGGTTTCGTGGTCATTGATTGGCCCGAACTCAACCGCGCCCGCGATGCATTCCTTCGCCAGATGCCGGACTTCACTGACTTCCGCGCGTCTTCCGGTGCGTACTGGGATGTGGAGCGCGCCTACAAGAACGGTCTGATCGAGCAGGCCAAGGCAATCGTTGCACGGCAGGATGATGACCGCGCGATTGGCGAAAATCTTTACCGGCTGCTCTCGGTGGGCGGTTCGGGCCTGCCCCTCAGCTGGCGAACCTTGTCCGAGGTGCAGAACGCCGATCCGGCGCTGCGTGACCGCTTCTACACTGCGCTCGGCCTGCTCGCGCGCAGCGATGCTGCGTTGGATGAGGCCATTCCGGCAGCGGCGCGCGAGCTCGAAGCCCTGCGTGAAGCCGGCATTGCAGGACTGCGCCGGGGCGAGGTGCTGTCCATTCCGATCACCGTATGGGCGACGCTCCACCCCGATCAGGCGAGCTGGTTCAAGATCGCCAAGATCGACGAGATAGGTCGGCGGCTGTTCGGCCGCAGGCTGTTCCCGCAAACCGAGTTCCGCGACGCAGATCTCGCCGAATGGCTGCAATTGATGCGGGCGCTGTTCGGGCTGCTCGACAAGGAATTCGGGTGGCACCCGCAGGATATGTTCGATGTGCAGGGGTTCATCTGGGTGGTCGGCAATCCGGATGCTCCCCGCGAACTCGATCCGGTGCCGACATGGTTGGTCACCTCGCTGTGGGGGCAAGAAGACGGGTTGCCTCGCTTTGTCGAGCGCGGTGAATGGAGCCTGCTCACCGATACAGGCAGCGCGAACAACCGCCGTGTGCGAGAAATGCAGGTCGGCGACCGCATCTTCCTGAAGGACTTCGTGCCGCGCGCCCGCGATCTGTCGTTCGATGCCGGGACCGGGATCGTCACTGCGCTGCGCTTCCGTGCTGAGGGCACCATCACCGAGGTGAGTAATGATGGCCTCAGGGTCGGCGTTGATTGGCAAGCCTGGCCGGAGCCTCGCACCTGGTTCTTCTACACCAACAATGACGCTGTCTGGCGTCTGCGTGACCCCGGCGACAGCGTTTACGCCGATCAGCTGCGCCGGTTCTTGCTGGACGGCGAGCCGCAAGATCACGCCCTGTTTCTGAATGATCCCTTCTGGCGCGACCGACTGTTCGGTGCCGGAGCAAGCGACGAGATGCCGACCATGCAACCCACGAACCTCATCCTTTATGGCCCGCCCGGGACAGGGAAGACTTACCGCACGGCCCTCGAGGCGGTTCGCCTTTGCAATGGCTCGGCGGACTATCCCGATACGGTGGAGGGCCGCGATGCCTTGATGCTGCGTTACCGCGAACTGGTGGACGCCCGGCAGATTGAGATGGTCACCTTCCACCAGAGCTTCAGTTACGAGGAGTTCGTCGAGGGCTTGAGGCCGGAAGCTGATGGCAACAGCGAAACCGGCGGCTTCAATCTCAGGCCCGAAAGCGGCGTCTTTGCCCGGCTTGCCGAAAGAGCGCAGGTGCGAGTGAAGAGCGGAACCGAGCGGCTCTCACTCGACGATCGGGCCATTTTCAAGATGTCGCTCGGTCAATCGAACGATCCGCACAGCGCCTGGGTTTTTGAGGACTCGCTTGAGCAGGGCTATGCGATCTTCGGCTTCAGGGACGTTGATTGGAGCGATCCGCGGTTTGCCAATCGCGACGCCATCTTCGCAGAATTGGAGGCCCGTTTCCCTGAGGAACGCATCACCTCTCAGATGGGCATGGTGAAGTCCCCTGACCGCTTCCGCAATCAGCTGAAGATAGGCGACATCATCGTTGCATCGAAGGGTTTGAATGCCTTCCGCGCCATCGGGATTGTCGAAGGCGATTACGAATATGCACCGCGCCCGGACGGCCGATACTCCCACCGCCGGAAGGTGTCTTGGCTGTGGAGCGATCCAGACGGCGTGCCCGTGGGAGAGCTAAGCCCCGATACCCGCTTTAGCCTCGACACCATCTATGAGCTGCCGCGCACAAGGCTCAATTTGCAGGTGCTCGAACGCTTGCTCAACAGCGCATCTGATGGCGAGGGAGCGATCGGCACACAGGGCGGCGACCTTTTGCCACACGTCCTCATCATCGACGAGATCAACCGCGCCAATGTCTCCAAGGTGTTCGGCGAGCTGATCACATTGATCGAGCCGGACAAGCGGCTCGGCATGCGCAATGCGCTCAAGGTGCGTCTTCCCTATTCGAAGCGGGAATTCGGCGTTCCGGCCAACCTCCACATCATCGGCACCATGAATACGGCTGACCGCTCAATTGCGCTGCTCGATACGGCGCTGCGCCGGCGGTTCCGCTTCGAGGAGATGGCGCCTGATACGTCAATTCCGGCGTTCATCGCTGCTGAGACTTCAACCGGGCTGCCGCTCGGCGACGTCCTCAACACCATGAATCGCCGGATCGAATACCTCGTCGACCGCGATCACCGGATCGGGCATGCCTTCTTCATCGACTGCAAGACCAAGGCCGATGCCGATGCTGTGATGCGCGACAAGGTCATCCCGCTGCTCCAGGAATACTTCTTCGACGACTGGAACCGGCTCGCGGCCGTGCTCGGCGAGAAGGACAAGGGCGGCAACTTCCTCACCTGCGATATCATCGAGGATCCGATGGGGGAGGGCGGTGAGCCGCTGAAGAGCTGGCGGGTGCGCTCGCACTTCGATGAAGGGGCATACACCCGGCTCATCTCCGCACGCGCCGCATCGGCCTCCGATCTGGAGGACGAAGCTTGAGCGGGGCGCAGCCGATCTTCCTCCCCGGCGTGCCCGAGGACAAGGTGCGCGCAATCTACGGGCGGGCTGCGGGCAACGAGATCGCCAGCGGCAAGTTCGCCAGTCCGCAGAGCAGTGCGGCGCTGGCGGCCAATGGCTTTGGCTGGTTCCTTGACCGGCCCGCTGATTGCCCGTTGTTCCCACCCGTCGCGGACCTTGGCGGCCCTGTCACCGCCGTAGAGATCGAACGCGAACTGCGCTTCCCCTGGAGCGGGGGGCGTCACCCATGGCTCGATGCGGTGGTGTGGACCGACGCCCATGTGATCGGCGTCGAGTCCAAGCGCTATGAGCCGTACCGCGACAGCAAGGTTGCCGAGCTCGCCGAGGCCTATGACCGCGACGTTTGGGGGGAGGGCATGCAGGGCTGGTGCGCCATGCGCGACCTGCTGCGGACCGATCCCCGGCGCTATAAGCATCTCGATGCCGCGCAGCTGGTGAAGCACGCTCTGGGTCTCGCGACCGAAGGCAACCGCTCAGGCCTGTCGCCGGTGTTGGTCTATCTCTATGCAGAGCCACAGGACGCCTGCCGCAATCCGCAAGAAGCCTTCCTCGTCCATCGCCGCGAGATTGAGGATTTTCACTCCATCGTTGGCGGGAACCGGGTTCGCTTTGCCGCCTGTTCGTGGCGCGGGTGGCTGGCCTGCTTTACCGGCGACGCGGCTGATCACGCCCGCGCGGTTCATGAGGCCTTCGCCCCGTGACGCACCTCACGATCCATGAATGGGGTCATGCCAAGTTCGGCGAGCACGGCCTGACCCGCGAGCAGGCCCATGCGCTCCACGCGGCGGCGTGTGAGCATCCGCTGGCGCATGATGATGCGACCAACATCCTCGTCCTCGGGCGTGACCGGATCATGGCGCGACAGATGGTGGGGATGGTCTCAGCCAAGGGATGCAGCCTCGAAATCCTTCCCAAGGTCGATCCTGACACTGCGCTGGGGGAGCCCGAGGGCAAGGTCCGCGATCGGCTCGTGCGGATGCTCGACGTGGCGCTTGGCCTCAATCTCGACATAGGGGCCGAAGCCGCTATCGCCCGGCAGAAGAACACCCTGCTCGAAATCCTGATCGACGCCTTCGCCACACGGCTGCTGGCCGAGGTGCGGCGCGGGCTGCCGCGTGCCTATATCCAGTGCGAGGAAGATCTACCGGCCCTGCGCGGGCGTCTCGACTTCACCCGCCAGTTCACCCGCAATGCGGTGAGGCCCGACCGGCTCGCGTGTCGCTTCGATCAGCTGGAGGCCGATACCCCTCTGATGCGCATCATGGCGGCAGCCACCGTGTTTCTTGCCCGTCACACGCGCTCACTCGCCACCCGGCGCAAGCTCGACGAGCTGCGTCATGCCCTGGCTGATATCCCGCTGATGCCGATCACCCGCCTGCCGTGGCAAGCGGTGCGGATCGATCGCACCAATCGGCGCTGGGAGGCACTGTTCCGGCTCGCCCGCCTGCTGCTCCAGCGCGACTGGCAGGCCACCCACCATGCGGCCAAGGCCCCGGAGGGTCTGACCCTCTTGTTCCCGATGAACGACCTGTTCGAGAAATACATCGCGGTGCTGCTGCGCCGGGCGCTCGCGGGTAGCGGGATCGAGGTGATCGATCAGGGCGGCCACCGGGCGTGCCTTGGTACCTACACCGGCGCGCATATCGACAGCGGCGAGGTGTTCCGCACCAAGCCCGACATAATGCTGCGGCGCGGGCGGGAGATCGTCGCCATCCTCGATACCAAGTGGAAGAAGCTCAGCCTCGACCCGCTCGACCGCAAGCATGGGGTGAGCCAGGCCGATGTCTATCAGCTGATGGCATATGCCCGGCTCTACCGCACGGCTGAGCTGATGCTGCTCTACCCGGGTCTGCCGGGTCAGGGCTGCGCCGAGCGTGCGCAGTTCGGCATGGCAGGTGGCAGCGAGCGGTTGAGGATCGCGACGGCCGACGTATCGCTGGACGAGAAGGTTCTCGCGGAAGCGCTGCGCGAATTGGTCGCGCCTCGCTCGCTGGTTGCGCCTGTGCCGTCGGCGATGGCGGCGGGGTAGGGCGCTCATGGCACGCAACGCTAAGCTCGACCGGCTGCTGACACTGGTCAAAGCGCTTGGGGAAAGCGCCGAAGGTCTGACGCTCGATGAGATGGCTGCGGTGATCGGTGCCAACCGCCGTACCGCCGAGCGGTTGCGCGATCTGATCCTTGTCCACTTCGACCTCGAGGAAAGCGTCGACGACCGTCACAAACGCTTCCGCATTCCCGGGGCGCTGCCGTCCCCCTTCACGCAGCCCAATGTCGCCGAGATCGCCGCCCTGCAGTCGCTCGCCGATACGGCGCGCAAGGCGGGATCGGCTCAGGCCACGCTGCTCGAAAGCCTTCTTGGCAAGGTGCAGGCGGGCTTGAGGCGCGAGGTCAAAAGCCGCATGGCGCCCGATCTCGACCCGTTGGTTCGGCTTCAGCGTCATTATGTCCCCGCCGGACCGATGATCGAGCATGCGCCAGAAACCGTCGCTCAGATTCAGGGTGCGATGATGGCGGGTATGTGCCTCGAATTCGATTACCTCGCCGACGGCGCGACGGAGCCGAAGTGGCGGCGGGTCATTCCCCTCGGGCTGATCCATGGGCCAGCGACCTACCTTATCGGCAAGATACCGGGCCGCGATCTCGAACCTGCGCCCTACCGTCTCGACCGCATCACCGAAGCGCGGGTCAGCAATCAGCCCGGAGCAGCAGGCGAGGATTGGGACCTCGACCAGTGGATGGGAGCAAGCTTCGGCATCTGGCGCGAACAGGGCCATGATATCGTCTTGCGTGTCGCGCCTGAGAGCGCCGAGCGGGCGCGGCGCTGGCGTTTCCACCCTCAGCAGGTGATCGAGCAGGACGGCGAGGAGCTGGTGGTGCGGTTCTATTCCGGTGGCCTGCGTGAGATCGCCGAGCACCTGTTCACATGGGGTGGTGAAGTGCGGATCGAATGGCCGGAGGAACTTCGTGAAATGATGCGCGAAAGGCTGTCGGCAGCGGGCCGGGCCGTAGTTTAGTTTTCCCAGATTAGTCGCTGCAATTCGAGGAATGGCGGCTATGATGGTCAAAGTACTCAAGGGGTTGTCATGAACGTTTTCGAACTCGATGCTGATCTGATCGCCAGATACGAGAAGTTCGCGCGTTCGTTCACCTCGATCCGCGCTGAAGATCTGCGCAGCCAGATTGATGCTGTCTATGAGGAGGGCAAATTCTGGCCCGAGCCTCTGATCGGCCTAAACCCGGAGTTCAAGAAGGGGAGGTCGATTGCCACTCTGGCTGGTGAGCGTGTGGTCGACCCTGATCTCCCCAACGTCTTTGCACTCGGCTCCCCGCGAAAGTCGATCGACCTCCATTGCCACCAAGACGAAGCCCTCATGAAGGCCTTGCAGGCCAAGAACTACATCGTCACTACCGGCACGGGCTCGGGCAAATCGCTTTGTTTCTTCGTCCCCATTATCAACCGCATCCTCGCGGCTCGCCGTGCGGGCGAGCCACGCCGCACCCGCGCCATCATCATCTATCCGATGAACGCGCTGGCTAATTCGCAGCGCGAGGAGCTCGAGAAGTTCATCGAGCATTGCGGTCTGGATTCTGGCCTAAAGCCGACTTTCGCGCGTTACACCGGTCAGGAGCAGGACAGCGAACGCCAGGCAGTGGCCGCCAACGCGCCAGACATCATCCTTACCAACTTCATGATGCTCGAGTTGCTCATGACACGGCAGGACGAGCTCGACCGGCAGGTTATCGAGAACATGAAGGGGCTCGAGTTCCTCGTGCTCGACGAGCTTCACACCTATCGCGGCCGTCAGGGTGCGGACGTCGCTATGCTTGTTCGCCGTGTCCGCGAGCGAATGGGCTCCGAGAAGATGCTCTGTATCGGTACGTCAGCCACCATGGCGTCCGGCGAAGAGGACGCCGGGCGAGAGGCGGTCTCGAGGGTCGGGAGCACCCTGTTCGGCAGCCCGGTTTCCTCAGACGACGTGATCACGGAGAGCCTTGTCCGGCGCACAGAAGGTTTGCCAACTGATGCGGCCCTGCGTGTTGCCGTCATCGAGCCTGCAAAGGCTGACACATTCGAAGACTTTGCTCGCGATCCGCTGGCGTGTTGGATCGAAATGAACATCGGGCTCGAGGGCGGCGAGGTGCTGAAGCGTGCCACCCCGCGCACGCTGACCGAGGCTGCGGCATCACTTTCGCAGGTCACTAAGCTTGATCCGGCTCAGTGCCGAGCTGCGCTAGCAGACCGCCTGATAGCGATGAATGAGTGCCGGAACGACCGCGATCAGGCCTTCATGGCCTTCAAAATCCATCGCTTCCTATCGGGTGCTGGCACTGCACACACGACGCTTGCGCCTGCTGGCAGCCGCCGGGTGTCACTGGTTGGCGAGAAGTTCGACCGGGAAGAAACGGATGCCCGGCTCTATCCCGTCTTCTTCTGCCGCGACTGCGGTCAAGAGGTGCACAGCGTCTCGATCGAAAACGGCGGCACGGTCATCGCTCGTCCGATCGACGTCGTCCCGCGAGCCGAAGGGATCGATGGGGACCTCGAGCACGGCTTTCTGGTGCCCGATGCAAGCGGTGATCTCAATTTCGTAGGCGACGTCGAGGATTACCCGGACAACTGGCAGGAGGCCAGCGCATCCGGGCAGCTGCGCCTTAAGAGCTCGCACCGCGGAAAACATGATGGCCGTATGATGCGCCTCGGCCGGGATGGCCGCCATGATCCGGAAGGTCTGCTGTGCTGGTTCTTTCCGGGGCAGTACCGCTTTTGTCCCCACTGTAAGAGCCAGCCAGCGCCGCAAGCGCGCGACATCAACAAGCTTGCGGGCCTCTCTGCAGAAGGCAGAAGCTCGGCCACGACCCTGATCACATCGGCAGCGCTCGACTGGATGCAACGTGCTGGCGAGCCAGTAGAAGCCCACCGCCGCAAGTTGCTCGGCTTCACCGATAATCGGCAGGATGCAGCCCTTCAGTCGGGGCACTTCAACGACTTCATCTTCGTGACGCTGCTGCGCGGTGCAATGCTTCAGGCTGTGAGATCGGCAGGTGAGGATGGGCTTGTACACGAGGAATTCGGAAACGCGCTGCGCAAGGCGCTCGGGTTCGATCCAGATCTGCGCGAACGCCGCGCTGAATGGATGCTTGATCCTGATCCGATGAGCTTTTCCGCCCTCGATGAGGCCAAAAAGTCGATCAACCGGGTTTTGGCGCACCGGCTATGGAATGACCTGCGCCGAGGCTGGCGCTTCACCAACCCCAACCTCGACCAGCTTGACCTCATCAAGATTGTCTATCCCGGCATACGGATGCTGGCAGAGGATCAGGCTACGTGCTCGGGTGCCCATCGCGAGCGTATGAGCGATGAGGAACAACGCGGCTTTTCGATCCTGTCGCGGGTTGCGCCGGAAAAGCGCGAGACGATGTTCCGCGAACTGTTTGACCATATGCGACAGGGGCTGGCGATCGCTGTCGATGCTCTCGATCCCGTTGCTCTCGAAGAGGTTTCTCTCAAATCGTGCCAGCATCTCAAGGACCCTTGGGCAATATCGCGCGAGGAGAAGGACCGCGATCTTAGCGCTCAGACGGCCCTCGTGATCGGGACGCAGGGCAGCAAGGCTGATCGGATCATCAGAGTTTCGGCGCGCGGGGGTCTGGCGCGGAAGATTGCAGGCGAAGTGGGTGATCTTCCTCTGGTCGACCGCGAGCCGCTAATCGAGGCGATGCTGCTGGCAGCGGCCCGTCACCAAATGGTGCGCGAGTTTGCGGCCGGTCCGCTCCTTGGTTGGCGTCTTGCACCGGGTGCTCTGCGAATTCTCGCCGGGGACGGGAAACCCGGAAAAGGACAGGACAATCAGTTCTTCACAGAGCTCTACTCTGATGTTGCCGCGCGTCTCGCAGCACCAGGGGGGATGCCCTTCGCCTTCGAAGCACGCGAGCATACCGCCCAGGTAGAGTCGCTGCTGCGCGAAATGCGCGAGTGCCGCTTCCGCTTCGGGGACAGCGACAAACTGCGCATGGCTGAGATCGCCTCTGATGCCAAAGTGCTTGCCGAGAAGCGTGATTTCCTGCCGCTGCTCTATTGTTCGCCGACAATGGAGTTGGGGGTCGATATCTCTCAGCTCAATGTCGTCTATCTTCGCAATGCGCCGCCGACACCGGCCAATTATGCCCAGCGTGCAGGCCGCGCTGGCCGAAGCGGCCAGGCCGCACTGGTGGTGACCTACTGCGCGGCGCAAAGCCCCCACGACCAATACTACTTCGAGCGCCGTACCGATCTCGTGGCCGGGATCGTCAAAGCGCCCGCGATTGACTTGGTGAATCCGGACCTGCTGGCTTCGCACGTAAACGCTGAATGGCTTGCGGCCGCACAGGAGGGACTGGGCAAATCAATCCCTGAGAACCTCGACATGACCGACGAAGCCTTGCCAGTCTGCTCCCGGCTCGTCTCGGCATTCGAGACCGCTACAGGCGATCTCGCTGCACGCGAGAGAGCCGTCCGAATTGTGGGATCGGCGCTCCCCGCGGATGGGGCGCCGGTCATCGGAAGCCCCGAAGATTTCGTAATCGCGAGGTGGGATGGGGCTGGGACGGCATTGGACCACGCCTTCAAGCGCTGGCGCACACTGTATCGCTCAGCCAACGAGGAGCGGCGGGCCGCTTCTGCGGTTGCCGACCGCCCGGGTATTTCAGCGCAGGAGCGCAAGGATGCCCGTATCCGCTACAATGCAGCTGACAAACAGCTCGAGCTGCTCGAGAAGGGCGTCTCGTCGGCAAGCTCGGATTTCTATTCCTACCGGTACCTCGCGACCGAAGGGTTCCTCCCTGGCTATAACTTCCCGCGCCTACCGCTCTATGCTTTCGTCGACAGCGACCGCGGATCGGCTGTCCTTCAGCGCCCCCGCTTCCTTGCCATCGCTGAATTCGGGCCCAACAGCCTCGTCTATTATGAGGGTAAGGCCTTCAGCTGCAGCCGCGCCAAGCTGCCGGCCGGCACGCGGGGGAACGACAATCTCCTAACAACATTCACGATGCGCTGCTGCGATTCCTGCGGCGCTGCGCATAGCAGCGAGACCATCGAGCGTTGTCTGGTGTGCAACGAGCCACTGACCGAGGAAGGGCGGCTGTCGCGGCTCTACCGGATCGAGAATGTCGATGCTTCTCCGAGATCGCGCATCACGGCCAATGATGAGGACCGCCAGCGCCGCGGTTTCGACCTGAGGACAATCTTCGAGGGTGACCCTGTCCGTCAGGAGCGGATGCTGCTGAAGACCCAGGAAGGGGCACTGGCCAATCTTCGTTACAGTCCGCAAACCAAGCTCTCTCGTGTGAACCTTGGCTTGCGGCGAAGGGCGCACAAGGAGCACACCGGCTTCGATATCGACACCATAACGGGACGCTGGCTGAAGAACGAGGCTCAGGGCGAAGACGAGGGCTACGTCGATAACGGTGCGAAGCGCCAGACGATCGTCCCCGTGGTCGAAGACACCAAGAACGCCCTCCTCTTGCAGTTCGATCGGTTGCTCGAGCTCGACAACAAGCAGATGGCGACCCTGCAGCACGCGTTGGTCCGCGCCATCGAGACCGAACATGTTCTGGAAGCCGGTGAGCTTCTCGGCGAACCGCTGCCGACCAAGGATAATCGCAAGGCGATCCTTTTCTACGAAGCTTCGGAAGGCGGCGCAGGCGTGCTCAAGCGATTGATGGACGGGCCGGAGCATTGGCAGCGTCTGGCCGAGGTCGCGCTCGATCTGATGCACTATCGTATCGAGGGCGGCCGGCTTGTTGAGAAGGACGATGCCTGTGTGGCTGGCTGCTACCGCTGTGTGCTGTCCTACTACAACCAGCCCGACCACGAGATGATCGATCGCCGGGACGAAGTGGTGCGTGACACGCTTCTGAGGCTCGCCGCTTGCGAGAGAGATTGGCCTGCCAGCGGCCCGGTGGGAGCCGATCCTCATTCCACGCCTTGGCTCGCGGCCTTCGCCAGTTGGGGCTTCCCAGCGCCCTCGAGCGAGACCATTGCCGGGGTTGAATACGAAATGGTCTGGCCCGGCCACATGGTGATGGCTGTGGCGCAAACACCGTCAGATGCGCTGGTTGATCGCTGCGCAGAGCTAGGCCGAGAACTGATCGTTTTACCAGATGGGCCCGGGCCAATTCCGCCTTCAGATCTGGCCAATGCACTGGGAGTTCACGCATGACATCCGTATCGCTTGCTCCTGGCCAGCTCCAGATCGGAGACCTGGTGCATGCGCGCGGCCGCGAGTGGATCGTGCTGGCGAAGCCTTTGGATGGCCTCCTGCGGGTTCGGCCTTTGTCGGGCTCCGAGGAAGATGCGATCCTCATCGCCCCTAAACTCGAGCGCCAGCCCGTGCGCGAGGCGAGCTTCGCGCTGCCCGGTTCGGACCAGCTAGACACGCAGGATGCCGCCCGGCTTTTGACAGACGCCTTGCGCCTTTCGCTGCGTCGGGGTGCCGGGCCATTCCGCAGCGCGGCCCATCTCGGCGTTGAACCGCGGGCCTATCAGCTGGTGCCGCTGCTTATGGCTTTGCGGCTTGAGGTGAAGCGCATGCTGATCGCCGACGACGTCGGGATTGGGAAGACGATCGAAGCTGGCATGGTCCTGCGCGAGATGCTCGACCGGGGCGAGATCGACAGCTTCACAGTCCTGTGTCCGCCGCATCTGGTCGATCAATGGGTGGGGGAGCTTGCCGAGAAGTTCGACATTGACGCCGTCGCTGTCACCTCCGCCCGCGCTCGCTCATTGGAGCAGGGCATCGCTCTTGGCGACACGATCTTCGGCGTTCATCCCTTCACGGTCGTGAGCCTTGACTACATCAAGGCCGATAGTCGGCGCGAAGGCTTTGCGCAGGCTTGCCCGAAGCTGGTGATCGTCGATGAGGCGCATAGCTGCGTGGGGGGCAGCGAGAAGGGGACGCAGCAGCGCTTTTCTCTCCTGCAGCGGCTTGCTGAAGATCAGACGCGCCACATGCTCCTGCTGACCGCGACGCCCCACAGCGGCAATCAGGATGCCTATGCTCGCCTCTTGAGCCTGCTCCATCCCGATCTGTCGGGCGCTCCCGATACGCTCGATCCCAACGCGCTAGAGCGTTACCGTCGGCGGCTTGCCCAGCACTTTGTCCAGCGGCGCAGGCCGGACATTGCCGGGCAATGGGGCGAGGGCGGGGCCTTTGCTGTCCCGATGAAGGCAGATGCGCCCTACAGTTTGACAGGCGATTTCCAGACCTTTCAGGAGGATGTGCTGGAATATTGCCTCGGCGTGGCAACCCGGGCCGATGGCGCGCAGGCGCGCCGCCTTGCTTTCTGGGGCACGCTCGCGCTGATGCGCTGCGTCGGCTCTTCGCCCGCCGCTGCATTGAGTGCCCTGCGCAATCGTCTGGTCGGCATGGCGGAGGAGGCTCTGCTTGCGCCGGCACTGTTCGATGACGACGATGATGAATTCGCCGATACCGACGTGGAACCCGCGACCGCCGCAGCGACCGAGGAAACCGCTGAGCTGCGCAAGCTCATCGCGCAGGCCGAAAGCCTCGCTGCCCGCTTTGCCGATGATCCCAAGTTCCGCGAGCTGGTGGTGCAGGTCAAGGATCTCACCGGCAACAAGGAGGCGCGTCCCGTCATCTTCTGCCGCTTCATTGCCACCGCAGAAGCCGTTGCCGAGGCGCTCAGGGCCAAGTTCAAATCGCACACGGTCGAGGTAGTGACCGGACGCCTTACCCCGGAAGAACGCCGCGAACGGGTCGAGGCGATGGTCGATCACCCCAACCGCATCCTCGTCGCTACCGACTGCCTGTCCGAAGGGATCAACCTGCAGTCGCTGTTCAACGCGGTGGTCCACTACGATCTCAACTGGAACCCCACCCGCCACCAGCAGCGCGACGGCCGCGTCGACCGCTTCGGCCAACAAGCCGAGAAGGTTTGGTCGGTGATGATGTTCGGGGCGAACTCGATCATCGATGGCGCGGTGATCAAGGTGATCACCGAGAAGATGAAGCGGATCGAGAAGGAAACCGGCGTGGTTGTGCCGGTGCCGGAGGATTCATCCAGCGTCTCCAATGCTCTGATGCAGGCCATGCTGCTTCGCTCCAGCAAGCCGCGCGCACAGGGTCTGTTCGATTTCGGCGATGCTGAGGCCAAGCTCGAAACCCAATGGCGCAATGCCGAGGAGAACGCCAAGCGCAGCCAGACCCGCTATGCGCAGACGGCGCTGAAGCCCGATGAAGTCCTGCCCGAATGGCACAAGCTGCGGGATCTTCTCGGCGGTCCCGAGGAGGTCGAACGCTTCACCCGGCGTGCGCTCGCCCGCATCGACACGCCGCTCGGCCAGCAAGGCAAGCACTGGCGCGTGCGCTACGATGATTTGCCCCAGCAGCTGCGCGAAAAACTCGCCGCCCGCAATCTCACCGGCACCCGCGCCATCGGCTTTGGCGACAAGCTCCCGCCCGATATCGCCCAGGTCGGCCGCACTCATCCGCTGGTGGCGACCCTCGCCGAGACCATGGCCGAGGGCGCGCTCGATCCGGGCGGGGTCGAGGGCAAGGCGACCCTTGGCCGGGCGGGCGTGTGGATGACCCGCGGCGTCGACAAGCTCACCACTCTGCTGGTGCTGCGCCTGCGCTTCAAACTCGTCACCAGCGGGCGGCGCACCTTGCTGGCGGAAGAAGCGACCGGGCTGGCCTTCGCCCCCAACGCCGAAACCGCCTTCGCCGCCGGGGCTGATGCGCTTGCCCTGCTCGAACACGAGGCAACCCGCAGCATTGAGCCGCCTGCAAACCAGCGCCAGATCGACAACGCACTCGGCCGCCTTGGCGACTACCAATCCGCCATCGCCGCCTATGCCGCCGAACGCGCTGCCGCCCTCTCGGACGACCATGAACGCGTGAAGGCCGCTACAAGAGGCGAGGGCGTCACCACCACGGTCTTGCCCGTTCTGCCCGCCGATATCATCGGTCTCTATGTTCTCGTGCCGGAGGCCAACTGATGGCGCGCCGTTCTTCCTCCACTGAACTCGGCCTCGTTGCCCTCACTATCGAGGGCGGGCTGATCGCACCCGAACAGGTGCAGAAGGTCATCGCTGCTGACCGGACGCCCAAGACCGCTGACAGCTACGCCTGCCCCAAGGGCACCAGCCTTGGCGACGAGATCGCCCGCTATTTCCGCATCGCCCAGGCGCTATGGCGCGACTACGATAAGGCCGAGGCCAAGACCATCGCCCGCACCGCCCAGTTCGCGCGCGATCTGATGACCCAGTGCTTGGGCTTCACCGACTGCGCCGGACCCGTCGACCACCACGAGGGGACCCGCCGCTACCGCTTGGCCATCGAGGCCAAGGGCGGACGCGTGCCGGTGGTGGTCGCAGCCCCTGTCGATCAAGGCGACGCCTTCGCCAAATCCCAGCCCGAATTCGGCGACGGGGAGGGCGGCCGCCTGCGCCGTTCGCCTGCTGCCCTGCTGCAAGACTGGCTCAACGCCACCGACCACGCCCTGTGGGGCCTCGTTTTCGCAGGCGACCGCGTGCGCTTGATGCGCGACAACGCCAGCCTTACCCGCCCGGCATGGATCGAAGCTGATCTGGGTGCGATGTTCCGTGACGAGATGTTCGCGGACTTCACCGCCTTCTGGCTCCTCGCCCACGCCACCCGCTTCGGCGCGCAGGACGCCGCACCCTCTGACTGCCCGCTCGAACAGTGGCGCGAGGCGGGGCTCAAGCAGGGGGTCGAGGCCCGCAAGGACCTTTACGCCAACGTTGCCAGCGCATTGGAAGAACTCGGGCAAGGGCTGGTCGATGCCAACCCCGACCTCCGCGACCAGATCGCCACAGGCGCGCTGTCCATGCAGGCGCTGTTCGAGGAACTTCTCCGCACCGTCTATCGCCTCATCTTCCTCGCCGTGGCCGAAGACCGCGACCTGCTTCACCCACGCCGCACCCCGCGCGAAGCCCGCCAGCTCTACGCCGCCGGTTACAGCATCACCTTCTGGCGCGAACGCAGCCGCCGCCGGGTGGCGCGTGACAAGCACCATGATGCATGGGAGGCGATGAAGGTCACGCTCGCCGCGCTCGAACATGGCGAGGAGATGCTCGGGCTACCGGCATTGGGCGGGCTCTTCGCCCAATCCTCCACCCGCCACATGAACGCGGCCAAGCTCCCCAACCGCGCCTTCCTTGCCGCGCTGTTCTGCCTTGGCTTCATCCGCAAGGACGGCGTCACCCACCGCATCAACTGGCGCGATCTCAAGACCGAGGAGTTGGGCTCCGTCTACGAGGGCCTCCTCGAAATCCGCCCCAGCTTGACCCCGGCAGGACAGTTTCAGCTCGGCACCGGGGCCAAGGGCAATGACCGCAAGACCTCCGGTTCCTACTACACCCCCGACAGCCTCGTCGAATGCCTGCTCGACAGCGCGCTCGCTCCCGTCCTCGAACGCGCCGAGGCGAACGGGGCCACGCCCGAGGAAAAAGTCGCCGCCATCCTTGACCTCAAGGTCATCGATCCGGCCTGCGGATCGGGCCACTTCCTCTTGGGCGCCGCCCGCCGTATGGCCGACCGCGTCGCCCGCCTCCGCAACGAGGATGCTGGCAAGGAGGACACCCAAGCGGCCTTACGCGATGTCGTCTCGCGCTGCATCCACGGGGTCGATCGCAACCCGATGGCGGTCGAACTCGCCAAGGTCGCGCTGTGGATCGAGTCCGTCTCGCCCGGCCAGCCCCTAGGCTTCCTCGATGCCAACATCCGCTGCGGCGACGCGCTGCTCGGCGTGTTCGACCTGGCCGTGCTCGAAGACGGCATCCCGGACGAGGCTTACAAGCCGCTCACCGGCGACAGCAAGGAGGCGGCCAAGTTCTACCTCAAGGCGAACCGCGATGCGAAGAAGGGGCAGGGCACCTTCGATTTCGCAGGCGGAGGCGGGGTGATGCCTGCCAAGCCCATCGCGGCGGGGCTGGGGCGCATCAAGTCCATGCCCGAGGATACGGTCGCGCAGGTCGAGAAGAAGCGGCAGGCGTTCGAGGCGTGGAAGGCCGATCCCGCCCGCTACGCCACCGAAGTCGCCTGCGATCTCTATATCGCCGCCTTCCTGATGCCGAAGACTGAGGTGCCTGCGAGCCACCACCGCGCGATGGTGCCGACCACCGCCGATGTGCGGCAGAGGCTGGCGGGCGGGCAGGTCTATGGCCCGCTGGAAGGGGCGGCGCGTGAAGTGGCGAGGGCGGCGAGCGTGCTGCACTGGCCGCTCGAATTTCCCGATGTGATGGTGGGCGCCAATAGTAGGGAGGGGGGCGGCTTCGATGTCGTGCTCGGCAATCCGCCGTGGGAGCGGATCAAGCTTCAGGAGCAGGAGTTCTTCGCCGGGCACCCCGTGGCGGACGAACCCAACGCCGCCGCCCGCACCCGCGCCATCGCGAGGCTGGCCGAGGCGCCCGAAGGCACGCCCGACCGGACGCTTTATGAAAGCTTCCAGATTGCCAAGCGCATTGCCGAGGCGACCAGCACCTTCGCCCGCGTCCCGGGCGACAGCGGCGGGCGCTATCGCTACACCGGTACGGGCGATGTCAACACCTATGCCCTGTTTGCCGAGCACTTCCTCAACCTCACCCGCGAGGGCGGGCAGGCCGGGCTGATCGTGCCGACCGGCATTGCCACCGACGCGACCACCGCGCCCTTCTTCGGCCATCTCGTCAGCAGCCAGCGACTAGCCGGGCTGATCGACTTCGAGAACAGCGCGCCGCTTTTCGAGGGCGTCCATCGCAGCTTCAAGTTCTGTCTGCTCACCATCGGGAGCAGGGTGACAGAGGCGGGCTTTGCCTTCTTCCTCACCGATCCTGTGCAACTCGAACAGGCCGAACGGCGCTTCACCCTGTCGCCCGCCCAGATCGCCCGGATCAACCCCAACACCAAAACCGCCCCGGTCTTCCGCGCCCGACGCGATGCGGAGCTTACCGCGGCGATCTATGGCCGCGTGCCGGTGCTGATCGACGAGGGGAAAGGAGCAGTGGGGAACCCGTGGGGCGCGTCATTCATGGCGATGTTCCACATGTCGAACGACAGCGGCCTGTTCCGCACCGCCAAGCAGCTAGCCGAACAAGGTTTCGTATCCGAAAGCACGGACTGGGTGAAAGAGGGAGCCGCGCGTTACGTTCCGCTATACGAAGCCAAGATGATCCACCAGTTCGATCACCGCTGGGCGACCTACGATGGCGATGATAGCCGCGATATGACTATTGACGAGAAGCGCCAGCCCAACTGGGAAGCCAGGCCCCGCTATTGGGTGCCAAGAACTGAGGTTGAGAGCCGACTAAAGGCCAAAGGCTGGGAGCGTAGCTGGCTTCTCAGCTGGCGCGACATCACTAATGCGACCAACGAGCGCACGGTTATCGCACCTGCATATCCGGCGACTGGTGTGAGCAACAAGTTGCCTATCATGTTCCCGAAGGCTGAAAATCGTCATGTCGCTGCATTAGTCGCGAACTTATCTGCGCTGTCCTTCGATTTTGCGGCGCGCCAGAAGATTGGCGGCACAACTCTAAACTTTTTCATCCTCTTCCAACTCCCCATCCTCCCCCCCAGCGCCTACGACGAGGCCGCGCTCGGCTTCATCGTGCCGCGCGTGCTGGAGCTGACCTATACCAGCCATTCCATGGCCCCCTTCGCCCGCGATCTCGGCTATGAAGGCCCGCCCTTCGCCTGGGACGAAGCCCGCCGCGCGCAGCTTCGCGCCGAGCTCGACGCCTGGTATGCCCTCGCCTACGGCCTCACCCGCGACGAACTGCGTTACGTCCTCGATCCCAAGGACGTGATGGGCGAAGACTACCCCAGCGAAACCTTCCGCGTCCTCCAGAAGAACGAAATCGCGCGGCACGGCGAATACAGAACCCGCCGCCTCGTCCTCGCCGCCTACGACGAACTCATGGCGCAGGGGATGCGACCGAGAGTGGAGGGGTATCGGTGAGCGCGGGCGATTGGCGCGATCTGCGCGGTCATGTGCCACCTGCCTTTGATGCGGCTCCACTGCATGCGCTTTACGGGGCATTCGCCGGTATCGATCAGGCCGTGCGCACTGGCCTCCCGGCCATACCACTCCCACCGTGGCATACTGCGCAGGCTGCACTTGAAGACGCTATGGGTCTGGTCTCGGCCACGAGCTCGCTCCGCTGCGTGCCCCATGCTTGGGCGAGCTTCCACGAGCCGCAGTTCACACGCGGCTTCATCCATTTCCTAACGGAGGGAGCAGCCTCCCAGCGCGAAGCACGTTGCCGCGCCTTTGTTCATGCGGCTTTGCGATGTGCTAGCAAATCCTCGCAATCGGCAATGATCGGCCCAATCACGGCTGTCAGCGCGGAGCCGGAGGAGAACCGCATCGACATGCTGGTCGAGCTAGAGGACGCGGGCGGTCGCTTTGGGGCTGCGATCGAGGCGAAGTTTTGGCACCGACTGACGAAGGGACAGCTGCAGAAGGCGAAGAGGCACGTCGAGCTATCGAGGCGCTGGGACCTCCATCGTTCGGCCTTGGTGGTGATCGCGCCCGTGACCGAGCAACTGGATCAGCGAATGCTACGCGCGAACAAGGACTGGCGCGCCACCTCGTGGTGGGCCTTCTTGCGGTGCTTTGAGCGCGAACTGGAAGAGCGTCACGATTGCGATGACTTCCGCCGGTTCCGCCGGACTATCTGGTATCATGCCTATTGAGGGGGAAGCGATGATTGTGGAAGTGCCTCAAAGCGTCATTGCCTACCTCACCGACACTAGGGTCAGCGGGGCCGTTGATGCTCTTCTGTCGAAGGACAAGCCCAAGATACCAGAAGATCTCGAATGGTCCGAACTGTCGTCGTTCTACCGGGCGGTTGCGGCAGCCACGCAGACGCGATCAGACTTCGCGGCGTTGCTGCACGACGTTTGGTCGGGAACCTGGCGGCAATTCCCGGGCCTCTGGGAACCGGATGAGCCTTATGCGGGAGGGCAGAGCACCAACCTTCCGGAGATTTGGAGCAACGGCTATCTGTCCAGAACGGCTCGCTGGAGAGAGGTAACCTGTGAGCTGTGCGTCTTTCTCGATAGCGCGAAAGAGGGCATCCAGATCGGCTTCGAACTGCTGAAGTCCAACAAATCCTTAGTGAGGAACGGAGATCTGGAATTGGCCTGGGAGGCAGACGCCAATTGCTTCTGGTCCGCGTCAAGGACCTTGCCTCTGGACACCTCAATCGACCTGAGGGAACTGGATGCCTTCCGCGAAGAGGCACTCGATGTGATTGCGGAGAAGACGAGCGCTCCACGATGATTGATTTCCTTGCGAGGCGCAGAAACACCGCGCACCCCATCTTCCGGGTCGAACTCGAACAGGCCGCGTACAACCACGGCTTCCGCAAGGCCAACGGCATCGCCGACGGATGGCTCTGGTTCAAATCCGATGAGGGTGTGCCGGGGGAGGTCGCCCTCGCGAGCGGTGTCAATCCGGACGGATCTCCTTGGTTTCTGGCTGTCGAACACGCGGGCGTCGCTGCCAAACTGGCCGTCGAACTGCGCGATGCGGCGGTCTCGCCCCCGGCGCACTTCAAGGGCGCCTTCGCCTTCGACACTCAGGCTGAGCTTCGGTCAGCGTTGTCCCGAGCATTCCATCTGGCGCGCAGTCTGCCCACATTCCCACTCGCTCAATACGAAGCCGAGGTTGCCGGGCTTGGTAACACCGAGGTCGATCGGATCGTCAAGGAACGGGTAGGGCAGGGCTATTTCCGCCGAGCATTGCTGGATTATTGGGGCGCATGCTGCCCGCTCACTGGCATTGGCGATGAAGCGCTGCTCCGAGCCAGTCACATCGTTGCTTGGGCGGACTGCCGAAGCGACGACGAGCGATTGGATGTCTACAACGGTCTGCTGCTGGCTGCGCACTGGGATGCAGCGTTCGACCGCGGTCTCGTGAGTTTCGAGGACAATGGGCGCGTGCTGGTTAAGCCGACGCTGAGCGAAGCAGCCTTGGCCCTCCTTGCACCCGAACGCGCCCGTCCGCTTCCGCTCGATGACGGACATCGACGTCAGCTTGCGTCGCACCGTGAGAAGTTCGGTTTCATTTCCTAGCGGTATCGCTCGCTTCCGCCGCCTCCCCACGGCGGATCGTCCGATACACCGTCGGCCGCGAGACCTTGAATAGCTTGCCGAGGTCGCTGATCGAGTACTCGCCGGTGGCGTGCATCTTGAGCAGTTCGCGCTGCTGGAGGTCGGACAGCTTGGGCGGCTTGCCACGAAGCTTGCCCTTGTCCCGGGCGATCTTCATGCCCTCGCGGGTGCGCAGGCGGATGAGGTCGCTCTCGAACTCGGCGAAGGTGGCGAGGATGTTGAAGAACATCCGGCCCATGGGGTCGTTGGGGTCATAAACCTGCTTGCCCAGCGCGAGGCTCACGCCGCGCTTCTCCAGTTCGTCGGCGATCGCGCGCGCGTCGGGCACCGATCGGGCGAGGCGATCCAGCTTCGGAACGACCAGCGTCTCGCCGGCGCGGACCGCGGCCAGTGCCTGGGCGAGGCCGGGTCGATCACGATTGCGACCGGTCAGGCCATGGTCAGTGTAGATGCGGTCTTCGGGCACGCCGAGCTCGATCAGCGCGCGGCGCTGGGCGGTGAGGTCCTGCTTGTCGGTCGAGCAGCGGGCATATCCGATGAGAGTGTTGGTCATTTGTAACGGATAAGGCTCCTGTGTGAGAAAATAAAGCGTACCACCTTAATGAGAGAGCGGGCAAGCCGGATTTGCGGAGGGGAGGGGGGCTGATCTCTGCCACCCGCAAAGTGTCCGGTGAGCGATCAATGTCGATCAAATGCAAAAAATGCAGGTACTTACTCTGCCCTCCGCACAAGCACTCCGGTGTCGCAGATTTCGAACAAGATCCTGCCGCCGTCATTCAGCTCGAGCGCCCTGGCGATGAGCTTGGGCATTTTGAACCGCCCGTCGGGACTGACCGAAGCCAAGCTCAACCGTCGGCCATCTTTGGTCGCGGAAGCGGGCTGAACGGTTCGGCCACAGGTATCGCGGAGGATGTCATTGAGCTCGGGCATCAGGTCAAACGCGGAAGCGCGGTCGAACAACCCCTCAGATTTCACTGCCACGCCGCGCTGCGTGGCGGACCGAAATGCGTCAATGTGGTGAATCTGCAGCCGTGCCGCGATTTCGGTGGTGCTGATCATAGTCTTTGCAATGCTCAGAGCCTTCTGAGGACAGATGTCGAGGAAGTGCCCTCCAGGCCCGAGCAGATATTCTGAATACCGCGAAAAGTTGGTCCGCGAGAGGCTCATCATGTCGGCAAGATCAGCTTTTGGGATCGATGTGTCGCGCGGATCGAGCTCGGGGCAATCGGAAAAAACCGAGAGCGTGATTACCTTGGCACTGCGCAGAAAGATCCGTTCGACGACGCGATGCGATCCTAGTTCAAGAGCAGCATCAAGGGTCCCATCGAGGATCGCAGCGAGAACAGCCCCCCAGGGCTTCGGGCCGCCACCCACGCAGTACATCAGCTTCGTGAGCTTGACTGGATAGTCCGAATTCCGCGCTGGCATCTTTTCTGCGAGGGCGGTGAGCAGCGCCTCGGCAGAATCTGCGAAGACCGACAGGCGCCTCGTGCGGCCCGGCGGGACCGGCGCAGTTTGCAGCAGCCCCCGGTTGACCAAATCGCGGACAGCATAGGTCGGAACGCCCAAGCGAGCGGCAAGCCGCTCTCGGCGGATGCGCGGTTTGAATCGATCGGCAAGCTGCTCGATCGAGGCCCGGTCGAACAGCACATGGAACCGGTGACCTTCGAGACACAGGACCGACTTCAGTTCGCCAGCGCGGCGCATTTGCACCAGTGTGCTGACCCTGCTGCCGACAAGGTTGGCAGCCTGCTGGCCGGTCAGCGCGCGCTGGGGTGCGGACCGGCAATTGTCGTTGAAATCATCGATGAGCTTGCGGAGCGCCGGTGAAAGCTCCCGGCGCCTGCACTTGAGCAAAAAACGATGGCTGGCCCCAAAGTTGCCGTCCCCCCGGCCACTGGAATAGCGGTTGATCCGGTCCACCAAAAGGCCTTCGAATGCAGCAGGCCAACCTTCCAGCAGTGGCCAAGCTGCGGATAATGCCGGGACGGTATACTTTTTCGCCTTTTCCATGCACAAGTTCGCCGAACTGATCGGATGCGCAGCCGCTGGGACCAGCACGGCAGCAAGCAGCGTTGCAAGCGTGAGCAGGTCATCTGCCTCGACCTTTCGCAGTACCACGGGTAGCCTTCGTCTGACCCGGTCGCGTCGAGCTGCATCCGGATGGATCAGATCGACCAGATGCTCGAGGTTCTGGCGCAATTCGATCGGCACGGTTTCAGCCACCGCGCGGGTCAGAGGCTCACCGCAGAAATCGCATAGATCGATGCCGAGGGTGCGACGCCAGCGTTGCTGGCGGCGACACGCCTGGTGAGGGCAGCGCTCCTCCAGAAATTCCCACGTCTCGGTGCAGAATGGGAACAGGCGCAGGTTCCATAGCGCCCGATGATGGGGTGACACTGCGAGCGCTGAAGGAGAAAACCTCCGATACGCGAACTGGAGATAGTCTGCTGCCAGTTGAACCCCAAACAGGTTCCGCCGACGACTGTCCGGCGACAATGTGGGAGCATGATGCTTCAGCAGGTCTGCGTCGATCCCGAGGTACTGCGCAATGGCGACGATGCCTGCCTCATCCAAAAATGACGCATGCGGCCGACCGTTTGCTTCTGCTCCCCCGATCTGCGTGATTTCAGCCATTCGCGGAAAGTGATGTGTAGCCGCCACGCGAGAAACGTATCCATCCAGCGATTCCCCCGGGATGATCGGCACAGGGCGCGAGATGCGCCAGTCAGTGGGACCGTCCATCAGTTTGCCCCCCGCGCGAACGGATTATGGGCGCAGAAGCCGTTGGCGATGGCATAATCATCGACCCCGGCGGCGAGGTCATCACGGTCAATGTGATCCCGCCCGTCACGCAAGGCCGAGCTCATTGCTTGCCGGACGATCTTGATGATCCTGCGCACGCGGCCGTCCGATGCTTGCCACAGAGCTTGTGCGAAAGCCTTGTCACCAAGTCCCGCCTCACAACCGACGATGCCTGCTGCGACCATTGCACGATCAAGATCAGTGACAAAGTCAATGAAGAGGCCCCGGTCGCCGTCCGAGTGCCAGTTCATCGGACGAAGGTCGGCGCTATCGTCAAGCCTTTCCCTGAGTTCTGGCACCTGCGAAAAGACTGATGTGGCCCTTTCAGAACCGACAAAAACCACCGGGGCGAGACCGGAATCCATGATCATCTGGCGGATGATGGTCGCAATCGGCATGCTCATGGAAGGGCGGCGGGCTGCGCGATCGAATTCATCGAAGACAATCAGTTGAACCCGCCGGCGAGCTATCTCGGAAATCGCGCGTGGCCAACGAGTCTTTTCCGACCCAGCCTCGGGACGAGGAGCGCCGAGCGCTTGTAGGATCGAAGTCGGCACCGAGTCCGTAGTTCCGGCGGTGTGGATGTAGACGTGCAAAACGGGAACCTCATCATTAGAAGCTTCTTTCGCGAGGATGCGGATCAGCCCGGAAACTGCCTCTGTTTTGCCGACGCCGTTCGGTGCCACCATCATCGCCCCGCCACAGACTGAGCCTGGCGCGCGGTGCAAACCGGCGATCCGGACTTCGTCGAGGAGCGCCATGGCGCTTGTCTGAGGCGGGTAATCGACCCGGATCGCGTCGAACTTTGCTTTAGCGATGCCGACAAGCTGCGCGCGTGCAGACGGTGAAAGGGGAGCGCTCATGCGTATCCTCCCTTGCCAGCAAGGTTTTTGCGTTCGCGGGCTGATGGCGCGAGTTGTGGCTGCGCGGCTTCCTCGCGGCGATAGTCGAGATCGGTCTTTGCACGGCCCTTTCTCGGAGCCGGGCGAGATGAGAGGATCTCGTGATCGATTGCCGTCAGCGCCGCCCGATCCTGCGCAATAAAGTCGCCCAATGACACTGGCTCCGGTTCAGCGTTGGTCAGATCGACCAGGCTTCCGGTGATCTGCCGCAGGCGAGGAATTTCGAGCAGTTGCGCAACGCGTTTGCGAGACTCCGCCAGGGCCCGCGGCGAAATGCTACGGATGGCCTGGATGAGGTGCCCGCGCATTGTGAGCCGCTCTTCCTCTGTGTTGAATGCAGCGCCCTGCGCTTTTGCCTCTGCCCGGATTTTCTCGTGAAACCACAGCGGCATACCACCGGAATAGCGCTCGTCGGCGCACTGCAGTTCGACATACTTCCGGGATTTTCGGTTCCATACGTGAATGGTGCTGATGTCGGACGGGTCATAGCGGAAATGAACGGTGGCCGTTGCATCGCTGCGCCGCCGTCGCCGGGGCTCAATCGGCACGAGATCGTTCAAAAGATCGGGAACAGCGTGAATATCGTGAAAACGAAGGCCGAATGCACGAAGACCCGATGGGGACAATTGCGCGTCCTCCACCACGGCCATCGTATCGCGCCGGAAGCTGTCGAGATCAGCGAAATTATTGATTCCGTACTTGTTTAGATCCTGCTGAAACACAAGCGCAGGTTGGCGGCCGCCAAGGCCTTCATGTGGGGAGGTGTTGTAGTCAGCGACGATCTGGTTCGCGACGGCTTCGAGCTCATCCATCATCACGACCGCAAAATCTTCCGCGTCGTAGCCGAACCGCCGCGCGTCATGGAGGGTCAGGGCGCGCCCCGGGAGGTCCTTGGCAAGCCTTGAATTCAGGGTGCTGATCGCCCTTTCGCAGATGGCGCGATAGCGAGGCTGGCCGATCGGACAGAAAGTGACCGAAAAGCCAGCGTGCCGGGCAGCAGCCTCCATAGCGTGACTTCGGAACTCGCTCGCGTTGTCGACGATGACCTCGCCAGCTTTGCCGCGTAGCATCCGCAGCACCGCATATCGCTCGGCCATTACGAGAGGTGGGCGCTTTGGCAGTGCCATCCGCCGCAAAGCCTCTCCGACCGTCCACGCACTCGGATCAATGAAGGTGATGACATGACCGACGATCGCGCGGCTCTTGACGTCGATCACGAGCGTTAGCCACGGTCGTCCGAGCACCATCTGCAGTTTAGGGCAGACGACATGCGCGTTGATCCATGTGTGATCGATGATGACGCGCTGCATGACGAAATCGGCGATGAGTGGTTTGCCGGCGCCAAGCCAATCCTGTTCAGCTGCCGCCTTCGCGACGTGCCGCGCCAGCGTTTCCGAAGACTCGAGTGCGACGCAAGCGCGACGCACAGTGCGCTCATCAAGGATCCTGAGGGGCTTTTCAGGCTTGTGAATTGCTGGATGAGTGCCGTCATTCACTTGAGCAATTGTGGCCGTGTAGTCGGCATGGATCGCGGCGACAGACGAGCCCGCATCAAGTCCGCGCAGAACACTTAACCACATGATTTGCTTGTTCAAGTCACTGGCCTGGACGTCTTCGACTTTCCTTCCGGTCAGCGATACCATGTGCCGCGGATGCCGGTTGCCGATGTGCCCGCGTGACGCGCGCCAACTCCGAATTGTCCGGGGGGCAGGAGCGGGTCCAAATCTTGCGATCAGGTCGTGAGTCCAAACTTCCTTGAGGGCCAGTTCGATCGATTTGTTACCATTCGCCACGCCTCGCTCATCGAGCAGGTCGCAGATGGTTGCGCGCAAAACGGCCTTGTCATCGATCTCAGTATCGCCGAGCGCCCATTCGGCTTTTTCATTGAAATTTCGGACTTTGTTTCCGCTCCGCGCCGTCCTGATGACGACAGTCCCGTCGATTAGCAGCTGATCAAACTGTTCATCTGTCGGCAGTGCCATTGACCCATCGGGCTGCTCACATTGGAACGTGGTGCCTTTGACCCGATGGATGAGAAGCAACCGGTCGCCAGAATATCCAGCGGCCGTGTGCTCCGCGCCTTCGATTTCGATGATGGTTCCAGGCTGAAATTTGTGAAACGTCATGACTTCTATTTCTCCATTGCATTGGTGCGCACGCGTGCCGGGCGGCTCCGCGGGCAGCGCACGCGCTGTCCGGGGCTGCCAAGCATGGCGCCAATCGTCTCGTGAGGAGGGGCAAGCCGGCCGCCCGCGCGTACCGGCTCGCATGGTCAGTGCATGGTGACCTCGGTCGCGTCGAATAGCGGCCTTGTCAGGTCGATTTCGATCTTGCGCGCGACGGTGAGAGCCTGAACGATCGCCTCACCATATCGACGGTCGTTGGGTTCGATCGCATCGGCCAATTCTCCAAAGCTCGTCAGTTTGCTGACCTTGGCGCGATGATTGTCGAGCCGATGGTGATGCTCGGGCCGAACAGCAGTAAAGGCCCTGCTCGCAAAGAGAGTGACGTTGCGGCGGTGGAGGATGCTTACCCAAATTTCGTCGCGGAATACGATCCGGAAGCGCATCCCGAGTTCGTCACAGATTTGCTTCACACGCGCGAGCTTTGCGCGATAGACGGGATCTGACAGGTCACGCTTGTCGCGCTTGATTTCGACGATGGTGACGGTGCCGTCGGTGTCGACCAGTTCGACGTCGGCTGTGTAGACCTCTTTGCCTCCGGGGCCCGTGAACTCGAACCGGACTGCTTCAGAGGCCATGCGGACAACGCTGAATTCCACTTCGGCGCGGATAAGGAAGTCACGCTGGGCAGCACCCTGCCAATGCAACAGACGACGTGCTTTCCGGCTCGCGAACCAGCCATTCTCGTGCATCAGACCGCCGTTGAAGGTCCGAAGCGCGCCGCCGTCCGTGGACCGGATGATTTCGACGTTTGCACGGGCTGGTGCAGGGTCGCGGACATATCGGTCGCCCCTGGAAGCAGCCGGGGGAAGGATGGTGGGCGACTGAGGGTTAGCCTCGCCAATAGGGCGAGGGTGCTTGTTTTTCGACTTCATGATCTTCTCTCCTCCATCGCTACCACGGCGATGGGCACGAGTTTTCCTTTGGCCCGAGGATACCCTCGGACCTTGACATGCCTGTCGGAATGAAGGAGATCAGAGACGTCGGATCTTCTGATCTGCCATGGCCCTGGTTGCTGTTCCCGCAGCGCCGGGGCTTTTCATTTCCGGTGGGCGTGCATCGCTCTGGATGCCTGGCTCCTTATCCGGTCATGGTGCCCTCCTTTTGGTCGGGATAGTTGTCCGGCCACAGCTGTGCCGCATCAAGGCCAGTCGCTTGCGCGATCGCTTGTTCTATCCTGCGGGAGCGGCCGCGGCCCTTCGAAACGAGGGTTACCGCCGAAGGCCGCACGTCGAGAGATCGGGCGATGTCGGCCAGCGAAGAGCCCCTGGCACGGAGCAACCACTTGATATGCTCATGCTGCTGATTGAGATTCACTTGGTCGCCCTCGTTCGGTGATCTCGACGGGCCAAATTAAATCGGCTCGGCGAGTTCTCGAAACTGAAGTGCCAACATCGATTCGCTGGGTCAATCGGGGCGCCAAGGCGAGAACTACCATTCTCAATCGCTCGAAGAGCAATCGTGGCGCCAAATGGCGAGAGTCAACGGCCCTCTGAAATTTTGCAAAACTCTCTTCACTAAATAGCGAACAGAAATTACTGCGCGTTAATCAGATGTATCTCATCCTATGGCATGCCATAGGTTGGGTTGTGTCAGAAAGGCTGCTATTATTTAATCACGGGCCTCCATTTATCTGTTGATAACTTGCCAATCGACTGAGTTTTTGATCCGATTGTGGAAGTGCTGATTGCTGAGTGTTTAATTCATTCCTGTTCATGAGAGTGGCCAGCAATGTGGTGCAATTAAGCACTTCCAGCGTCGCAGCGACGGCCGTGAATTCTAGTGTGCCGGGCTCGAAGTGAGCCCGGCACGCGGTTTCAGAAGCCCTATTGGGCTTGTGGCGGGCTTCGTGCGGGTTCGCCGCCATTCCCGCCGCCGCGCTCGATCCGCCCCACAGTGCGGCGTCTCCCGCGGTCCCCGCGCTTATCGGGTCCGGGTCCCCATCATGCCGCCTGCTGCAGGTCGGTTATCTTCTGAAATTCTGCGAGCAGCTGCGGATGGTGCTGGGCCAGATACCGCACAATCGGTGCGCTTCTCAGCAGGCTGCCCAGGTACCCGGTGGCCAGAACCAGATCGAGGTGGTCAGCGCCGTAGCTCTGCTCGATCAGCTTGAAATCGCGGTCGAGCTGCGCGCTCTCCCGGCTCATCAACTCGATCTGCGCCTCGGTCAGGCCCCGCACGGCTTTGCGCTTCTGCTCGACAAGGTCTTCTTCGGCCGTGGCCGCAACAATCGATTTGGCATAGCCGGTCGAGTACTTGTTCATCGCGACCATCATCTCGGCAGCGGCAATCTGGCGCATCGGCTTCATCCGCCGCAGCTCGACGAACACGTTCATGGGCACATGCTTGTCTCGCAGCAGGTCCACAGCTTCCGGGCAAATACCCGTCAGAAGGTTTCGTTTGGCGCGGATATTGCCAATGTTGACATTGAGCGCCCGGGCAAGCCGCTCTTCCGAAACGCCTTTCTTGACGGCGTTGAGGATCATCCGGTGCTCCTGGATCGTTGCCATCCGGCTGACGCGCTTGTTGTAGGTGAATGCCTCATCTTCAAGGGCAACCAGGCAGACCACCTCGGTCTCGCCCCGCTCGAGCAGGATTGCGAGGCGCACATGTCCTTCGAGCAAGTTATACTGCGCCGGGTTGACCCGATCCCGAAACACAACCGGGGGCTCGATGATGCCCACCTCGGCAATTGATGCTGCAATCTGCTTGTACTTCGCAGACTTCCGGACCGTTGACGGTACCTCGCGCATCGGCATGATCTCGCTGATCGGGATACGCAGGGTCGTGTGCTCGAAGCCGTCGGGCAGCGATGGTGGTTTCTTGCCGCTCATGCCGACGCTCCCGGTTGCGGATGAAGTCGCTCAGCAAGGCGTTCAGGCATGGTCGCGAGGCCTTCATCCTCGAGGAGCGCAACAAAGCTATCATCGGCCGACAGGCGCCGCATCGCCTCGGTGATCAGCATCAGCCGGTTCTGCGTCATTTCGGCGCGCGTGATCAGCGCTCGCTTACGTTCGGTCTCCTCCTGATAGGCCTTGACCAGTGAATCAGCGGAGACGCGCTCCCGAGGGGCGCGTTCCTTGGTCTCTAGTCCTTTCCCACGGCGGCGCCGCGTCTCGATGAGTTTGCGCGCTGCCAAAAGCTTGCGACCTTTGAGCTGCCCATTCTCGTAAGCTTTAGTGAGTGCAGCCTGGACATCGTGGTCAGCAGCTTCTGCGATCTCGACCGCGACGCTGACTGGTATGATCCCGCTTTCGACCGAGCGCAGCAGGCGCTGTTCCCCCGTTTCGATGAGCCGCGCCACGCCGTTCACATATTCGATGGTGAGCCCGGTTTTGCGCGCAATCTCGGGGTTGGAGTACCCCCGCTCCTGCATGCCGCGAATGTCCTGGAGGAGATCAAGGGCACGGTGCTGGCGGCGCGCGCAGTTCTCGACCAGACTTGCGATCAGGCAGTCTTCCGGATCGGCAGAGACAACCAGCGCCGGGACTTCCGACTGACCGAGCGCCTTGAACGCTTCGAGCCTGCCCTGGCCGCAGACGAGATCGTAAAATGGTCCGCCCGCCTCGACCCGGCGTGTGACGGTGATCGGCTTCTTGAGCCCGATCTTGGCGATATTGTCGACGATGTCGCGAAACGACTTCTGGTTGCGCACGCGCGGATTGACGATGTTGACCCGGTCGATCGGGATCATCTCGATCCGTTGGGCAGGCTTGGCCCCGCTCATGCTGCTGCCCTCAGGGGTACGCGGGCGGTCAGCCGGTAGAAGAATTCGAGAGTGTCGAACCGGTAGGCATCGAGCGACAGGCCGTTGAAATCGGCCAGGCGCAGGGTCGCCTCGCGCATGTCGAGCGCGGGGAGAAGATAATAGTCCTTCGCGGTCTCGTTATCGGCATCCATCCTGACAGCGAGCGTGATGTCAGGCCGCAATTTCGTATCGAGCCGGAGCTTCCAGCGATTGCCACCCGCCGACGTCTGGAAGCAGCGCGCGATCGTAACCGACACGGAAAACTCGCCATTGATCCTGAGAAGGTCGGTCTCCTGGTCACGGACAACGCTGCCACCGGTCTGCTCGATACCGCGCATGATTCCAGCAAGGATATCGGGGTGAATCGCGCGCAGCCGCCGGTTGATCTCGAGATAGCGATAGTCGTGATCCGGCGCGAAGCCGACCAGAGTGTAGGCCCGCAGTAGGCTGCCGAACCGCGAGCGGAATGCGCTGCTCGACGGGCAATCGTTGGCCTCATCGATGATCAGGCCGGACAAGAAGCCCCGCTGCGCAAAGATTTGCGACAACGCTGCCAGCATCTGATCATCGGAGAGCTTTTCCGAGCGCTTGGCAATGAGGGTCTGCGCAGCACCAAACATCGGCGCAGGAATGATGGCGTCGAACACGCCGTTTGCGCGTACCCAGTCTTCGGGCGCATTTTCCACGTGTTCGCCCTTCAGCTTGCACGAGGTGCGCGCCCAGACATTGTTGCCGATGTATTTCTCGTTGATCAGCAGCTGGTGAACCGTTCCGCGCGTCCATTCCCTGCCAAGATCTGTGCGAACGCCGCGGGCATTGAGGTCAAGGGCGATTTCGGCTTCGCTCTCGCCGGCCTCAATGAAGCGCCGATAGACCTCGCGGACGATGGCGATTTCTTCGTCTGGTCCCCGCACCAGAATGACGCGATCGGTGGCGATGCTTTTGTGCTCGCCTCGGCCCAGCAGACCTTTTGCCACACCCTGCTGATCGACCAACTGGCGGCGCAATCCGTAACCGGCGGGGCCGCCCTGCCGGTAGCCAAGCCGGATAAGATTGGCCTGGCCTGCGAACACCTTGACGGACAGCTCCCGGCTGTACTCTCCGGCCATGGCCCGTTTGACGGTCTTGATGATCGATGAGCCGATGCTCCCATCGTTCTCCCATTCCTCGCCGCAGTAGAGAACGCGCACGCCCTTGCTCTTGCAGCGCAGTTCATAGCTGGCGGCTTCGTCAGGATCCTGAAAGCGCCCCCAGCGGCTGACATCATAGACGAGCAGGACTGTGAAATCGGCTCGTCCGCTTTCAACATCATCGAGAAGTGCCTGCAGCGCAGGCCGCCCCTTGATGTTCAGCCCGCTCTTGCCTTCGTCCGCGTAGGTTTTGACGATTTCGAGCCCGTGCTTTTCAGCATAGATCGCGATGGTCGCTGCCTGGTTATCGGTAGAATACTGCTGATGCTCGGTCGACATGCGAACATATTGCGCCGCCCGGATGGTCGGGGGCGGCGGGGGTTCTTCAAGATTGTCGTCCGTCCATCGAATGACCATGCGATACCTCGAGCGCAGATTGCGAAAAGCGCCTCGGTCCTCTGCGCTACACGAGAAAGCAGGGAAAAATGGTTCCTATTAGCGGAAGCAAACTTCGTGGAACGCCTACCGACCTGTCCGATGCGCTACTGGCGCAAATGATTGGCGCGGCGCTGAAAGCAGACCTTGGCGGGACCAGGCAGGCAACCAAGACCGTGATGCGATGGACGCATGTCAGCGACCATACTGCTCGATCTTGGCTGAACGGGCACACCAGTCCGAGCAGCCTGCACCTGCTTGAACTGGCGATGCAGTCGGATACTGTCATGGCGGTGATATTGCAGGCGACCGGGCACACCGGGCTGCGGCTAGCGATGGACCTGGCTGCGGTTGAGCGGGCGCTAGAGGATGCCCTGTTCGAGGTTCGGGCACTCCGCAGTGCTTAACTGTCGTGGACGCGCACGTGGTGTATGCCGTCCCTCACCGCGGGGAAATCTGGACGGGGCCGTCAATGGACGTCGACACGAAGTTGACGCCCAGAAGACGCTGCTCAATCAGGCAAGGAACCTCGAAAGCACGTCATTCTTCTCTGCGACCGCGGGTGTGAAGCCACGTCGCGCAGAAAGGTGGCGGCTACTATCGATTGATCGAGCTGGAACGGAGAGGCTGTGCTACGCTTGCAATGCAACGTGGCGGAATCGCCGCTATGCGCGCTTAGATATCCGACTAATATGGTGAGGAGAGGCTTCGATGCGAGGAGATCCCATGAAGCATTCAGACACCGAATCCGGCACGGATGACAAGAGGTTGGCAAAGCGCACAGGCTCGATCGCTGCGCCATCAGATCGCCTGCAAAGGGTACGTGGCCGTTTGCCTGCGAATTTCACCTTCGATCGCGATGAGGCGAATGAGCGGAACCGATCCTAACGAGGACTGTGGCCATGCCCGCCTCCCTCAGTCGAAACAGAAAAGCTTAGTCTGACGCTGCTGCAAGCTTTCCGTCATTTCCACAAGCTTTGGATATCCCCCGGGTGAGAAGCCGTCACTGTCCTAGCGTTTAAGTTATTGATTTCGATTCGTAGGGCAATCCTGAAGTCAGATTTGACCCCGATCGGGCAGAACCCTTGTCACTCGGTTTGGACAAATCATGGTTTGTTCTGGCGTTCTGAGTCCATCTTGGGTGTCAACGGACACCTGCCATCAGCCACTTCCCGCGCACCCGGCCTTTTGCAAACCGCTTGTCGGCCCCTTGCCGCGCGCCTAGAGCTTTGTTGATGACTGAAAAAGAACTCACGAACCGCAAATTCTATCGCGCGGGTGAAGAAACCCGCTTTGCCGAGGGCGGCCCCGAGCGCACCCCGCAAACCGCGCATCCCGCCTACAAACTGGCCTTCCGCGACACCGATTTCCTGCTGCGCGACGAATTGCGCCCGGTGCGGTTCCAGCTTGAACTGCTCAAGCCCGAAATGCTGCTCGATGAAGCGCGGGTCGGTTCGACGCTGGTGATGTATGGTTCGGCCCGCATCCCTTCGCCCGCACAGGCCGAGGCGCGGCTGGAAGCGGCCAAGCAAGGGAGTGAATACGACCAGAAGGTCGCCCAGCGCCTCGCCGAGAAGGCCAAGTATTACGACGAGGCCTACAAGCTTGCGCGCCTCGTGAGCGAGAAGGGGTTGATCGAGAACGGCCTCAGGCAGTTCGTCGTTACCACCGGCGGCGGGCCGTCGATCATGGAGGCGGGCAACCGCGGCGCTTCGGATGCGGGCAGCGAATCGATCGGGCTCAACATCGTCCTGCCGCACGAACAGGCACCCAACCCTTACGTCACGCCCTATCTCAGCTTCCAGTTCCACTATTTCGCGCTGCGCAAGATGCACTTCCTGCTGCGCGCGCGGGCGGTGGCGGTGTTCCCCGGCGGGTTCGGCACCTTCGATGAATTCTTCGAGCTCGTCACCCTGATCCAGACAGGCAAGATGAAGCCGATCCCGATCATCCTCTTCGGCAAGGATTTCTGGACGCGGGTGGTCGATTTCGAAGCGCTGGCCGAAGAAGGCGTGATCTCGAAGGCCGATCTCGACCTGTTCACCTGGGTGGAAACGGCGGAGGAGGCATGGGCCTGCATCGCCGATTTCTACGAGATCCGCGAGCACTCCGGTTCGGACGACTAATCCAGCCGCCGCACTGCGTGATGCCCCAGCGGGCCATTGCCTGCGCCGAACCCGGGCGCGGCTTCGATGGCGCGGATCACAAAATGCCGCCCCAGCCTCACGGCGTGTTCCAAGGGCTGGCCGTGGCCGAGCAGCGTCGCGATCGCTGACGATAGCGTGCAACCGGTGCCGTGGGTGTGCGGAGTGTCGATCCGGGCGTGCTCGAAATGCAGCGCCCGCGCCTCGCCCGCGGCTGATCCTGGCATATACAGCACGTCGATGATCCGCGCGTCGGCGGTGTGCCCACCCTTGGCCAGCACTGCCGCGCCGGTGAGGCTGGACAGTTCCTCGGCGGCCTCGACCATCTGTTCGCTGGTTTCGAGGCTTCGGCCCAGGAGGTGGCCGAGTTCGGGCAGGTTGGGCGTAATCAGCGCCGCGCGCGGGAACAGGGCTTCGCGCAAGGCGGCAATCGCCGCCGGATCGATCAGCGCCGCGCCGGAGGTGGCAATCATCACCGGATCGAGCACGATCGGCGCGCTGACGCCTTCCAGCGCGCGGGCGACGTGGGTGATGATCTCGGCATCGTGCAGCATCCCGATCTTCACCGCATCGACCCCGATGTCGCTGACGCACGAGGCGATCTGTTCGGCCACCATGTCGCCCGCCATCGGCGCAATCGCCTGCACGCCCACAGAGTTCTGCGCCGTCACCGCAGTGATCGCCGTCATGCCATAGCCGCCGAGCATGGCGATGGTCTTGAGGTCGGCCTGAATGCCTGCGCCGCCCGAGCTGTCGGAACCGGCGATGGAAAGGATGCGGGGCGGGGTGCGGATCGGGGAAGGGGTGCTCATGCGAGGCCCCTTAGCAAGCCTCGCGGCGGGGCGGGATTGTTTTTGCAGCCGGGGGCGAAGACCGGCGCCCTGTGGAATAGTTTGACATTCGCGTGGGCCGCGCCGATTTTCGGTGCCATGCGAGGGTTTGCCAATTCGGACAAAGAGCGGCGCACGCTCAAGGCCCGTAAGATCGATTTTCTGGTGGGCGGTGTCGAAGGGCTCGATCTGCTCGATCTCGGCGCCGGTTCGGGGCTGCTCTCCAGCTATTTCGTCAGCCGCGGGGCGCGGGTAACAGCGGCTGACCGGGATGCTTCGCTGTTCGCCGCCGACTGTCCGTTCGTGACCGTCACCGACACGCTGCCCTTCGCCGATTACGCCTTCGATCTGGTGGTGTTCAACCACGTGATCGAGCATGTCGGGACGATCGACCAGCAGGACCGGATGCTTTCGGAAATCCGCCGCGTGATCCGGCCGGGCGGGCGGCTGTATCTGGCCGCGCCGACCAAATGGGCGCTGATCGAGCCGCATTTCCGCATCCCGCTGCTCGGCGCGATGCCGCGGCCGCTGGCCGACACCATCGTGCGGCTGGCAGGCAAGGGCGAGCGTTACGACTGCTTTCCGCTGACCGGCCCGGCCATGCGCCAGCTGGCGGGCAAGCATTTCGGCGCGGTGCGGGAGGTGTCGGTTGATGCCCTGCGCTGGGCGGCACAGCACGAACATCCCGGCCTGCGGTTCCTGCCGGCTGTTCCGGCGCTGTTTCCCACCCGGATGTTCATCGCCACGGCCTGACGGGCGGGGAGGGGCGGGCAATTTCAGCCCTTGAATTTGCGCTCCGTGCTGGGCGGGAACTTCGCGTGGAGCGGTTTGGCCCGCGTCGGACGGTCCATCAGCTCGCCGCCGCAATTGGGGCAGCGGTCGTCGAGATCCTCGGCGCATTCGGCGCAGAAGGTGCATTCGAGCGAGCAGATGAAGGCGCCGGGCGCCTCGGCGGGCAGATCATTGCCGCAGGTTTCGCAATCGGGGCGCATTTCGAGCATTGGCCCTCACTCCTCTTCCCGTTCGCCCTGAGCTTGTGTCGCTGCGCGACAGCTTCGCTTCCGAAGGGCCGTTCTTCTTTCGCGATGCGGGATGAAGGAAAGACAGTGCTTCGACAAGCTCAGCACGAACGGATTATGTAGGTCTCTTCAAACCGCCGCCCTGACTGCTTCGCAGATGGTGTCCACCACCCGTTCGACCTGCGCCTGATCGTCGCCTTCCGCCATCACGCGGATCACCGGTTCGGTGCCGGAGGGGCGGATGACGAGGCGGCCCTTGCCCGCCAGTTCTGCCTCGGCGGCGGCGATCACGGCCTTGACGCTGTCATTCTCCAGCGGCTGCCCGCCTTCGTAGCGCACGTTCTTCAAAAGCTGCGGCACCGGCTCGAACACGTGGAGCAATTCGCTCGCCGGCCTGCCTGATCGCACAAGGCTCGCCAGCACCCGCAGCGCGGCGACCGTGCCGTCGCCGGTGGTGGCGTGATCGAGCAGGATCATATGGCCCGACTGTTCGCCGCCGACATTGTAACCGCCCGCCTTCATCGCTTCGAGCACGTAGCGGTCGCCCACCTTGGCCCGTTCGAGGGTGAGGCCGAGTCCGGCGAGATAGCGTTCGAGGCCGAGGTTGCTCATCACCGTCGCCACGATCCCGCCGCCCTTGAGCGCGCCCTTTTCGTGCATCCGGGTGGCGATCAGCGCCATGATCTGGTCACCGTCCACGGCGCGGCCCTTTTCGTCGACCACGATCAGCCGGTCGGCATCGCCGTCCAGCGCAATGCCGATGTCCGCGCCTTCCTCGACCACCTTGGCCTGCAGCGCGGCAATCGCGGTGGAGCCGACCCCGTCATTGATGTTGGTTCCGTTGGGGGTGACACCCAGCGCGACCACTTCCGCGCCCAGTTCCCAGATCGCGCTCGGGGCGACCTGATAGGCGGCGCCATTGGCGCAATCGACCACTATCTTGAGACCATCGAAGCGGATCTCGCTCGCCACCGATTGCTTGACCGCGTGGATATAGCGTCCGCGCGCATCCTCGATCCGGCGGGCGCGGCCGATCTTTTCGGCGGGGGCGAGGGGGATGTCGGTTTCCATCAGCCGCTCGATCTCGGCCTCGGCTTCGTCCGACAGTTTGAAGCCATCGGGGCCGAACAACTTGATGCCATTGTCAGCGAACAGATTGTGGCTGGCCGAGATCATCACGCCGAGGTCCGCGCGCATTTCCCGTGTCAGCAGCGCGATGGCGGGGGTGGGCAGCGGCCCCGTCATGATCACGTCGATCCCGACAGAGGTAAAGCCCGCCACCAGCGCGCTTTCCATCATATAGCCCGACAGGCGCGTGTCCTTGCCGATCACCACCCGGTGACGATGCCCGCCGCGCACGAAATGGCGGCCGGCCGCCTGCCCGACCTTCATCGCGGTCGCCGCGGTCATCACTCCCGAATTGGTGCGGCCCCTGATCCCGTCGGTTCCGAACAGCTTGCGTGCCATGAATTCCCCTGTCGTGCGCCCAGCACAAGATTGTCTCGCGCTTCTGGCGCGGTTATCGGCCAAATGGAAGGGCGCGGCGCCCGTTTAGAGGACACGATATTGCTGGAGAGTGAAAAGGCCGTGGGCGCGCAGCCGGGCGGGCAGGGCAAGTTTGCGCTGGTGGCGATCCGCCTGCCGGTGGCACTGACCTTTGCCGGGCTGGTGGGTGGACTGGTGGCGGGCATTCTGGGTGCCTTGGCCGGAGCGCCCGCGCTGGTGGGCGAGATCGCCGCGCTGGTCGGCGGGCTATGGCTGCGCGCCTTGCAGATGACCATCATCCCGCTGGTCGCGGCGCTGCTGGTGCTGGGGCTGGTCCAGATGATCCTCGCCGCGCGGGTCGGCACGGCGGCGCGGCGGATGCTGCTGGTGATGATCGCGGTGCAGCTGGCGGGCGGGGCCTTCACCTCGGTCGCCATGCCCGCGCTGCTCACCGCCTTTCCGGTGCCCGAGGGCGCGAGTTCGTTCCTCGCCCAGACGCCGAGCGATGTCGGCGAGGTGCCACGCGTGCTCGACTTCATGGCCTCGCTCGTGTCGCCCAACATCATCGCCGCCGCCGCCGAAACCGCGATGCTGCCGCTGACGATCTTCTTCGTGATGTTCGCGGTTGCCATCACGCGGCTGCCGCAGGACCAGAGCGACCGGCTGCTCGGCTTCTTCCACGCGCTCGGCAATGTCATGCTGCTGATTATCGGCTGGGTGCTGGCGATTGCGCCGGTGGGCGTGTTCGCGCTGGCTTACGGCGTGGGCGTGCAGAGCGGCGGCGGGGCCTTTGCCGCGCTTGGCCACTATGTGCTCACCGTGACCGCGATGGGCACCTTCATTCTGGTGCTGGCCTATCTCATCGCGGCGGGGCTGGGGCGGACGGGGGTGCTGGGGTTTGCCAAGGCGGTGCTGCCCGCGCAGGCGGTGGCGCTGTCCACCCAGTCCTCGCTGGCGAGCCTGCCCGCGATGCTCGATTCGGCCAGCCGGCTGTCGCTGCGCGCCTCGACCGCGGAATTCGTGCTGCCGCTGGCGGTGGTGATCTTCCGCGCCACATCGGCGGCGATGAACCTGGCGGTGGTCTATTACATCGCCGCGCTGGCCGGGGTGGAGGTGCCGCCTGCGATTGCGATTGCCGGCATCCTGATTGCCAGCGTCATCAGCCTTTCTGCCGTCAGCCTGCCCGGCTCGATCAGCTTCGTCGTCTCGATCGGCCCGATTGCGCTGGCGATGGGCGTGCCGGTCGAACCGCTGGCGCTGCTGGTCGCGGTCGAGATGCTGCCCGATCTGATGCGCACGCTTGGCAATGTCACGATGAACGTTGCCGTCACAAGCGCGGTTGACCGTTCTGCCGACCCTGCTAGCGCCGCGTCTTGAAGCGGCAACCCTTCGCCCTCATCTGCGTTATAGAGACATATCCCTCAACCCATCCTTCCGGAGGACACCATGGCTTTCGCACTTTCCCCGCTGCCCTATGCCGACACCGCGCTTGAACCGGCGATCTCGGCCGAGACGCTGTCGTTCCACCACGGCAAGCACCACCAGACCTATGTCGACAAGATGAACGCCGCGATCGAAGGCACCGCGCATGCGGATGCTTCGCTCGAAGCGATCATTGCCGCCTCGCGCGGGACCAACCAGGGCCTGTTCAACAATTCGGCGCAGACCTGGAACCACGCCTTCTACTGGGCCTCGATGGCGCCCGAGAGCACCGCGCCCTCGGCTGACCTCGCCGCCAAGATCGACGAGGCGTTCGGCTCGCTCGACGCCCTCAAGCAGCAGCTCAAGGATCGCGGCGTTGGCCACTTCGCGAGCGGTTGGGTGTGGCTGGCCGAAAAGGACGGCAAGCTGAGCATCGAGGAAACCCACGATGCCGACACGCTGGCCGACAGCGGCTTCAACCCGCTGCTGGTGCTCGACGTGTGGGAGCACGCCTATTACCTCGATCACCAGAACAAGCGCCCGGCCTATCTCGACGCGGTGGTCGAGACGAAGCTGAACCTCGCCTTCGCCAGCGAAAACCTTGCGCGCGGCACGGTGTGGACTTACGCCTGATTTTTCGGGTTTCGGAATGAGAGAAGGCCCGGTGGAGCGATCCCTCGGGCCTTTTTCTTATCCCCGCGTGCTGGCGAGGTTGCCTGCGGCCACTTCGTCGAGTTCTTCCAGAATCGCGCGGTGGGCGATGTCGTCGTCGGTCGAGCGGCGCGGGATGTTGCCGTTGGCGAGCATCTCGGTCAGCGCGGCGCGGGCGCGGCCCACGCGGCTCTTGATCGTGCCGACCGCGCAGCCGCAGATTTCAGCCGCTTCCTCGTAGGAAAAACCGCCCGCCCCCACCAGCAGCAACGCCTCGCGCCGTTCCGGCTGCAGCGTCAGCAGCGCGCGGTGCAGGTCTGACAGGTGGATCGGTTCTTCCTGACCGGCCGGTGCCGTCAGGATGCGTTCGGCCACGCCTTCATCATACTCCCCGCGAAAACGGTTGCGGCGCATGTCGGTGAGATAGGCGTTGCGCAAGATCACGAAGGTCCATGCGCGCATCGAGGTGCCGGGTTCGAACCGGTCCTGCGCGGCCCATGCCTTCAGCAGCGTTTCCTGCACCAGATCGTCGGCCATATCGGGTCGGCCGCACAGCCCGCGGGCGAAGGCGCGCAGATGCGGGACCACCGCAGTCAGTTCGCGCTTGAAATCGGCTTTGTCGGTGGCCGAACGGGGTGTGTCTGTTGGCTCGCTGTCGCTCACGCCTGGGCTCCCCGGTCGTCCGGGGATTGCGAGGGGCTGCCATTGGTTCCGCCACCGCCGCCGCGCCGGGGCTCGATCTCGTCGAGCCGGGCCAGCAGGGTCTTGAAGCTGTCGGGCAGGTCTTCCTCAACCACCGAATCATAAAGCTGCTTCAGGCCATCCGCCCATTCCGGCGCGCGCTGCGGTTGTTCGCCGCTGGCTGGAGGGGGTTTGCGATCTGAAGTCATGGTGTCGTCGGATTTCCCTGATCCCGTTTCGCCGTGCCCTGCCCGAAAGCGTTGCACCGCTTGCCGGAGGTCTTAGCACAGGCTTTGCCAAATGCCCCCATGCAAACGCGCTTGGACTGATCGGGAACGATGCTGCATATGCCGGGTTCCGCAGCAAGCCCAGTGGCCTGCCCGCTGCGTCAGGATAAGCGTGATCGACAGCCCTGCCATCCTTCCGGCCCCCGAGGCCACGCTTTCCCCGGCGGACAGCCGCGCCCGGCGCTGGCTGGTGCTTTATCCGCGCGCGATCCCGCTGGTGATCTTCCTCGCGATTGCCGCGATCACCGCGCTCAGCGTGTTCGCGATCGAGAGCAACGCCCGCGCCCGCGAACGTGCGGTGATGCGCGAATATGCCCGCACGGTGGCGTCCTCGCTCGATCGCAGCAGCAACAGTTTTTCCTCCTACCTGCGGTCCGGCGCTGCGCTGTTTGCATCGAGCGCGGATGTCAGCCCGCAGACCTTCGACAGCTTCGTGCGCGCGCTCCGGCTCGATACGGATTATCCGGGGGCGGAAGGGATCGGCTGGCTGCCGGTGCTGGAGACCGCCGATGTGCCCGGCTTCATGGCCCGCACCCGCATGAGCCAGCCCGGCTTTCCCGAGATCTACCCCAAGCCGGTCGCTACCACCGGGCGGATCGCGCCAGTGACGATGTTCGCCCCCGCATCCGCGCGCAACCGCCGGGCGCTGGGCTATGACATGTATTCCGATCCCGCCCGCGCCGCCGCGATGGCCGAGGCCGAACTCGCCCGCCGTCCAACCGCATCGGGGCGGATCGTGCTGGAACAGGAGAAATCGGGCAACCTGCCGGCCTTTGCGATCTACATGCCGGTGTTCCGCACCTTCGGCGAGGATGACCGGCGGCTGATCGGCTTCGTCTACACGCCGTTCCGCGCGCGCGAATTCCTCGATTCGGCGATCGGCACCACCCGCAGCGATGAATTCGGGGTGCGGTTGTATGACGGCGATGCCAGCACCGAGCATCTGCTGGTGACCCATTCGATCGGCGATGCGGGCGGCGAGCAGGTGGAGGAGCAGGTCACCATTGCCAACCGCAAGCTGTTGCTGGTGGTGGAATCCGCCGATCATCAGGTGCTCAGCCCGCTATCGATGGTGACACTATTGTTCGGCCTCGCGCTGGCGAGCCTGCTGATGTTGCTGGCAAGGCTGCTGACCCAGCAGGCCTACGAGGATCAGGCGCGCCTTGCCTTCTTTGAAGAACAGCATTCGATCCGCAATTCGCTGACCCGCGAGCTTAATCATCGGGTGAAGAACACGCTGGCCAATGTGCTGTCGATCCTGTCGCTGACGCGGCGACGGACGCGCGATCTCGATACCTTTGCCGACAGTCTCGAAGGCCGCATCCGCGCGCTTTCGGCGACGCATGATCTGCTGACGGTGACGGACTGGGGCACCACCCCGATCCGCGCGGTGATCGAGGCGGAGTTGCAGCATTTCCGGATCGGCTTCGACGATGCGATCCTGCTCGACGGGCCGCCGCTGGAACTGGCGCCCAATGATGCGCTGTCGTTCGGGCTGGCGATGCACGAACTGGCCACCAACGCCGCCAAATATGGCGCGCTGAGCGTGGCGGGCGGGCGGGTGACGATCCGCTGGCAGATGGCGGGCGAGCATCTGGCCGAAGTGGAATGGCGCGAGACCGGCGGGCCGCCCGTCGCCGCCGAGCGCCGCCGCGGGTTCGGCACCGAGCTGATCGAGAAGATCGTCGCGCACGAACTGCGCCAGCCGGTCGCACTCGATTTCCGCCCCGAAGGCGTGGTGTGCATGATGCGCGTGCCGATCCGGCGCCCGGCGGATTTTCGCATTCGCGAAAATCCTTGATTCTTTATCGCGCTGGCGCGCGATGCAGACGTTCCCGTTCTCTGGCCGCCCCGCCTCCCCACCCGACCACCAATAGTACCACTATGTTATGGTGGCCGGGTGGGGAGGCGGGGCGGGAGGTCTGACCTTCAAGAAAGCGGCTTGCTCGACTGGAAGAACAGCGCCTGGCTGATGGCCGCGCGCACGCTGGCTTCCTGGAACGGCTTGGTGACGAGATAGGTCGGCTCGGGGCGGTCGCCGGTCAGCAGGCGTTCGGGGTAGGCGGTGATGAAGATCACCGGCACGCTGCCCACGCTGAGGATATCATCCACCGCATCAAGGCCGGACGAGCCATCGGCCAGTTGGATGTCGGCCAGCACCAGCCCGGGCATCCGCTCGGCCACCACTTCGCGGGCCTGCGTGCGGGTGGCGGCGGTTCCGCAAATGGTGTGCCCCAGCCCGCTGACCACATCTTCAAGCTGCATCGCGATCAGCGGCTCGTCCTCGATAATCAGCACCGAGGTTTTCTGTTCGGCCTCGATTTCGGCCACCGCGGCGGCGACCATCGTTTCGATCTCGGCTGTGGTCAGTCCCATGATCTCGGCGGCCTGTGCGGGCGAGAAATCCTCCAGCGTCGTCAGCAGCAGCGCCTGCCGCGCGGGCGGGGTAATCGCGCCGAGCCGCAGCTGCGCGCCGGCCTCGTGCTCGCTGGTGGCGGCGCCTGCTGGTGCATCGGCAAGCTGCGCGCTGGACCATACGCGGGTGAAGGCGCGGTAGAGCGGCACCCGCCCGCCGGTCAGCGATTCCATCAGTGCCGGATCGGCCACCACCGCCTCCAGCATGGCGCGCACAAAGGCATCGCCAGCATTCTGCGACCCCGTCAGCGCGCGGGCATAGCGCCGCAGATAGGGCAGGTTGGCGGCGATCTGGTTTCCGAGGCTCATTGTCCGGCTCCGACGAAAGGGTCAGCGGCAGTCATGCAAAAGCATAAGCGATTCGCAGTCCTAGCGGTTCCGGCCCGCGGCGTCGCGCGTCGGGTTTCCGCTAATCTCGCGAGACGCGAAAAAATTTTCAGTAGGCCGGGAACCGCCCTCGGGGACGCGCATTAAGGTCTTGTCACCGCCGAGACCCCCCTCCCGTCCAAGCGGCTGGTGATACGATCCCGAAAGGCCTCCGTTGTTAACGCAACGGAGGCCTTTTTTCTTTCGAACGCGCTGGCGCGCGATGCAGACCTCCCGCCTCCCCACCCGGCCACCATAGCATGATTGTATCATTGGTGGCCGGGTGGGGAGGCGGGGCGGCCAAAGAACAGGAAAATCTGCGCCACCGAAGGTGGCCGCAAACAAACACTCTACCCCAGCTTCTTCTCGTAAATCGCGTATTCGCGGTTGATCTGGCTCTGGATCGTGTCGGCGATGGCCAGCATCCCCTGATTGTCGTCCAGCACCCAGCCCAGCTCGCCGCGCGTTGACTGGAACCTGGTTTTGGCCTGCTGGCGGATCGTCTCGATCATCATGAAGGCCAGCTGGCTCGCCAGCCGTGAATTGTGCAGCTCCTTCAGCACCCCCATCAGCGGCACCCGCATCCCGGCGCCCTTGGGATGCCGCAGCCAGCGCAGCATGTGGAACCAGCCGAACGGGAACAGCTTGCCCTTGATCCGCGCCAGCGCGTCGTTGATGTCGGGGAAGGTCAGCATGAACGCCACCGGACGGCCATCCACCTCGGCGATCATGTTCAGCTCCTCGAAGATGATCGGGCGCAGCTTCTTGCCGGCATAGGCGACTTCTTCGGGGGTGAAGGGTACGAAGCCCCAGTTGTCCGACCACGCATCATTGAGGATGTTGAGCACGATCGCGACTTCGGAATCCCACCGGCTCTTGTCCACGCGGCGGATATTGATGCGCGCGTTCTTGTGGCCCGATTGCACGATGCGCTGCACCAGCGGCGGGAAATCGCGGGTGATGTCGAGATCATAGGTGTAGAGTGTCTTGGCCCGGCCATAGCCCGCGGCCTCGATCCATCCGGCATAGTGGGCGGGGTGGTGGCCCATCATGATCATCGGCGGGTGATCCTGCCCGCGCACCAGCAGGCCCGGTTCCTCCCAGATCGACAGCGAGATCGGGCCGATCACACGCGTCATGCCTTGCTGCGCCAGCCAGCTTTCGGCGGTGGTCAGCAGCGCGCGGGCGACGTTTTCATCCTCGGCATCGAAATAGCCGAAGAAGCCGGTGCCGGGGCCGAAGCCCTGTTCGGCAGGCATCGCCAGCGCCAGCTCGTCGATATGGGCCGAGATGCGCCCCACCGCCTTGCCGCCGCGCTGCGCGATGAAAAACTGCGCGCGCCCGTGGCCGAAGAACGGGTTCTTGCCCGGATCGACCAGTTCGAGCTGTTCGGAGCGCAGTTGCGGGACGAAATTTTCCAACTGGTCGGAAAAGGCCCGCCCGCAATCGACAAAGGCGGCCCGCCCGCGCTTGTCGGTGACAGGCTCGATACTTATTTCCGAACGGCTGGCGACTGCATCTGACACGCAGGGGTCCTTCGTATTTGCCTCAGGTCAAGGCGTCTGTGTCGCGCCCGCGCCATTGACGCAAGCCTGTCGATTACACTGAACACATAGACGCGTTTGGCTTGCCTGCCGAATTCGGGTAGGGCGAGCCGCAGGATTTGCCATTACTATGACCATGCACCAGACCATCCCCGCCCAGCCTGCCAAGGCGACCCGCGTCCAGTTCATGGCCGAGGACGACAAGGCGATGCTGCGCGCCGCGCGCGATCTGACCAAGGGGTTGGGCGAGGCAAAGGGCTCGATCTACTGGCCCGACATGCTGCTGTCGGCCGGCATCGGCTATGGCGCGCTGGCGCTGACGATCCTGTCGGGCAGTCTGGCGGTGCAACTGGCCGCCGGACTGGTGGCGGCGCTGGCGCTGTATCGTGCGCTGATGTTCATTCACGAACTGACCCACATCCACCGCGATGCGCTGCCGGGCTTCCGCACCGGGTGGAACCTGCTGGTCGGCATCCCGCTGCTCACGCCCAGCTACATGTATGAAGGCGTGCACACAATCCACCACAAGCGCACGCAATATGGCACGATCGAGGACCCCGAATACCTGCCGCTGGCGCTGATGAAGCCGTGGAGCCTGCCGCTGTTCGTGATCGTCGCGATCCTTGCGCCGGTGGCGCTGCTGGTGCGTGCGGCGGTGCTGGTGCCCTTGGGCGCGCTGATCCCGGCGGTGCGGCGGCTGACGTGGGAGCGGTTCTCGGCGCTCTCGATCAACCCCGATTTCCGCCGCCGCCCGCCCGAGGGTGACTTTGCCAAGCGCGTGCGCTGGCAGGAGGTCGGCGTTTTCGTGTGGTCGTGGACGCTGATCGGCACCACCTTCGTGATCGGCTGGCAGCCGCTGGCGATTGCGCTGGCGGTGGTGTCGCTGACGGCGGTGCTCAACCAGCTGCGCACGCTGGTGGCGCATCTGTGGGAGAACGAGGGCGAACCGATGACGGTGACCGCGCAGTTCCTCGACAGCGTCAATGTCCCCCCGCCGGGCCTCGCCGCGGAAATCTGGGCGCCGGTCGGCCTGCGCTATCACGCGCTGCATCACCTGATGCCCTCGATGCCGTACCACGATCTGCCCGAGGCTCACCGCCGTCTGGCGCGCGAGCTCGGCACGGGTTCGACCTATGAAGGCGCGAACCATCCCGGGATGCTGGTGCTGGTGGCGCGGATCGCCAAGAGCACGATGGGGACACGGGGGTAAGGCCCCTTACTTTCTCAATCCAGAAAGCAGATCATCGCGCAGCGGCGGTCGGCGGGCAGGCCGTCGTCGACTTCGTTGGCGAGTTCTCCCGCCAGCCGCGGGTGGGCGTCCAATGCGGTGACTTCCTCGAAGCCGAGGCGGACCAAGAACGGCGCGTTCCACGCGACATCGCGGAAGGTCGTGAGGGTCAGCGCACTGATGCCGCTGTTGCGCGCGTCGATCTGTGCGGCGCGCACCAGTCCGGCTCCGATCCCGCGGCGCTGGAATGCAGGCGCGATGCCCATGTCCCAGATGTGCAGTTCACGGCTGAACCGCTCGGCGACGAGGAACCCCGCCAGCGTCTCGTCGACATGGACGACAAGGCTGTGGCCTTTGCGGATCAGGCGGGTGTAATCGGCTTCAGTGCGGGTGCGGGCATGATCGACGCCCGCCAGTTCCGGCGCGGCGGCAAAGGCGGTCGCCGCCGCACGCTCGACCTCCGGCATCGCCGCGGCATCGGCAGGCCGCGCCAGCCGGAGCGACCAGCCGCTCACTCTTCGGTCCGTATCAGGACAGTCTCGCCCAGCAGCAGGAACAGGAAGAACGGCGCCCACGCGGCGAGGAACGGCGGGTAGCCGCCGAAACTGCCCATCGCCAGCGCGGCATTGTCGACCACGAAATAGGCAAACCCCAGGGCCATGCCGATGATCGCGCGCACAAACAGCTGGCCCGACCGTGCGAGGCCAAAGGCGGCGACCGAGCCCAACAGCGGCATCAGCAGCGCCGACAGCGGCCCTGACAGGCGGTGCCACCATTTGGCGCGCATTTCCTCGGTGCGGCGACCGGCGGCCTCGAAGGTGTCGATGGTCTGGGACAATTCCCAAAAGCTCTGCGAATCCGGGTCCACCGCTTGCAGATCGATCCCTTCGGGCGTGAGCGTCTTGCCCACCACCATCGCCGGCACCTGCGCGGTGGTGGCCCCGGCAACGTCGAAGCGCACCGGCTGCTCCAGCCGCCAGCCGGGCGCGGCATAGGTCGCGCGCGGGGAACGGATCTGTTCGCGGATAATGCCCGAAGGCGCGCGTTCATACCAGGTGACGCCGGTAAGGACGATATCCTCGCCCGTGCCCGTCAGCGTGGTGGCCGACAGGATGCTTTGCCCGTCGGTGAGATAGATATTGGAGCGCACCCCGCCCGATCCGGTGCCCTCGGGCGGCTTGGCGCCATATTCGGCCGCCTCCCACGCCTTCAGGGTGGCATTGGCGCGGGTGACGATGCGTTCATTGAAGGCGAAGCTCCCCACCGCCACCAGCGCAGCTGTCAGCAGCAGCGGGGCGAGCACCTGATGGGCGGAGAGCCCCGCCGCCTTCATCGCCACCACTTCGCTGTTCTGGTTCAGCGTCACCAGCGTGATCAGCGTCGCCAGCAGCACCGAATAGGGCAGGAAACGGCTTGCCAGCTGGGGCGCGCGCAGCGAGGCATAATGCAGGATTTCCGCCTGCCCGTTGCCCGGCACGGCGAGAATATCGCCCGTCGCCGCCAGCAGATCGAGCGCCAGCAACACCAGCACCAGCATCACCAGCACGGCGAAGATGCGCACCACGAACAGCTTCGCAAGGTAAAGCGTCAGCGTGCGCGAGGGGAAGAAATCGAGCTGCATCGCGCGCTATTCCGCCGGAGCCAGATCGGGCGCAGCCGGATGCCCGCGCGGGCGGCGGCGGGTGAACAGCTTCACGAGCCTCTTGGATGCCTTGGCAAACACCGTCTCCAGCGCGCCGATGGCCTGTCCGCCGGGGACATAGGCGACGCGGTAATACATCCACAGGATCAGCGCGGCAAAGATCACGAACGGCACCCACAGCGCCAGGATCGGATCGAGCCGGCCCAAGGCGGCCACGTCCTCGCCGTATTGATTGACCTTGTGATAGGCGACCACCATCACGATCGAGACGAACACGCCCAGCGCGCTGGTCGACCGCTTGGGCGGGATGGCGAGGGCCACGGCCAGCAGCGGCATCAGGAACATCATCACGATTTCGACCAGCCGGAAATTGAAGCTGGCAACGCTGGCATCGCGCTCGCTCGGGGCGCTCTTGTCGCTCCAGCCGATGCTGAGCAGTTCGGGCAGGATATATTCGCGGGTGGCATCGCCGCGGGCGCGGAATTTCTCGATCGCGGGCAGATCGATCGGCAGATCGTGACGGCTGAAGCTGAGCACGCGCGGGGTGTAGTCGCTGCCCTTTTTCAGCCCCGTATCCTGAATGATCGTGCCTTCGGTCAGGCGCAGGATGATGGTGTCGGGATTGTCGCGGGTGGCGAGGAAGGCTCCTTCGCGCGCGCTGATGGAAAGCACCTGCCCCTTGCTGTTCGACACGCGGGCGAAAATGCCAATCAACCGGCGGCCCTCGTCCTCGCTCGCCTCGATGCGGAGCGCCATGCGGTCGGCCAGCGTGGTGAATTCGCCAACCTTGATCGACGCTCCGAGTGCGCCCGAGCGCAGTTCATACTCCATCTGCTCGTAATAATAGCGGCTGATCGGCTGGATATAGAACACCAGCGCCACGTTCACCGCCACCATCACCAGCGTGATGATATAGGGCATCCGCAGCAGCCGGTTATACGACAGGCCGACAGCGCGCATGGTGTCCAGTTCTGACGTAGTGGCGAGCTTGCGGAAAGCCAGCAGCACCCCAAGCAGCAGCCCCAGCGGGATCGCGAGGCTGGCATATTCCGGGATCAGCGCGCCCAGCATCTTGAACACCACCGCCACCGGCCCACCCTCGACCGCGACGAAATCGAACAATCGCAACATCTTGTCGAGCGTCAGCAGGCTGGCCGCAAGCGCGAACACGCCCAGCATCGGCACCACGGTAAGCCGCAGGATGTAGCGATCAATGCTGGGGATCAGTTTCAGCACGCAGTGTTCCGTAGATTACCCTGCGGCCCTAGCGTGTCTGCACGCTTGCGTCATGCCCTCAATTGGGGACAGCACCGAAGGCTGTACTCAGGCCTTTTCCAGCGTGCATTGCAGCGGGTGCTGGTTCTGGCGGGCGAAGTCCATCACCTGATTGACCTTGGTTTCGGCGATTTCATAGGGGAAGATCCCGCACACGCCGACCCCGCGCTGGTGGACGTGCAGCATGACGCGGGTGGCCTGTTCCAGATCCATCCCGAAGAAGCGCTTCAGCACCATCACCACGAATTCCATCGGGGTGTAATCGTCGTTGAGCATCAGCACCTTGTACTGGCTCGGCTTCTTTGGCTTGGCGCGGGCCTTGGTGGCGATGCCGACCTGCCCCTGACCGCCCCCGTCCTTGTCCCCGCCGTCATTGGCCTCCTCGTTCCCGGCACGCGTCGGGACGACGAGCGGCAGGTGCGGCTCGGCCACGGCGGCGAGATCGGGGACAGACGGGTTCGGCATGAGCTTCCATTATGGGATTCGCGGGGGGCAGTGCAAGCCTTGGCGCGATTCATTTTGCTTGGGGACAGGCGCTTAAAGAAAAGGGCCGAGCAAGCTGTGCTTGCTCGGCCCGGCGCCTTGCGGCGCGCTCTCGTGAACCGGGTTGGGAGAGAGGAGAGAGGCCCGGTTCAGGAACTTGTGACTTAGGCGGCCTTCTTGACCTTCTCGACCGCGACGCTGACGCGGTTCGAGATCGGGGCGAAGGCGTCGTTGTAGAGCTTCACCCAGGCTTCGGTGCGCTTCGAGCCGAACGAGACCAGCGCGTCGAAGTTGCGACGGGCGATTTCGCCCTGCAGCTGCATCAGCTCGGTCGGCGACTTCACGGCGGCGACCTTCTTGGCGTCTTCGGTGACGGTTTCGATCACGGTCTTGCCGGTTTCGATGTCGCTCTTCACGATGTCCTGCGCACCGGCGAAGAAGATCTTGCCGCTTTCCACGACGGCTTCAACGTTGGCCTTGCCGAATTCGGTGGCTTCGCCGGCCAGCTCGCTGGTCTTGGCGTAGGCGGTGGTGGCGGCGGTCTTCGCGCGGGTCTGGGCGTCGGCCAGCATTTCCTTGGCGGTGGCGGTGATGTCGGTGTTCTTGGCGGTGGCCATGATGGTATCCTTGAGCTTGATGACGGGGTTGGTCGAGGGCGTCGCGGCGACCTTTGCGGCCTTCTTCGCGGCGGCAGTCTTCACGACCGGCTTCTTCGCCGCGGGGGTCTTCTTGGCGGCAACCTTCTTTGCCGCAGGCTTCTTGGCCACGACCTTCTTCACGGCAGCGATGGCCGGAGCCTGTTCAGCCACGGGTGCTTCGACGACCTTGGCGGTCGCTTCGGCATAGGCCTTTTCGGCAGCAGCATCGATCTTGGCGACCGGAGCAGCCTTGGGGGCGGTGGCGGCAGTGGTTTCAACTTCGGACATGATGACCTCGCTTCATGTTGCACTGCACAAAATAGTGAGTGCAGCTGCGAAGTCAAGGACTTTTGTGCAGTGCACAAAAATACCCGAAATTGCTGTTAATCAGTGGCTTGGCGTCAGCGCGTCTTCACATAGCGCCCCGGCGCATCCTCGATCACGCTATCGCCCGGCCCCCCGGGCACGCGCTTGCCGGTGGCGGGAACGCGGGCGTCGGATTGCCGGTGGAGCCAGCCGAGCCAGTGCGGCCACCAACTGCCGGGATGCTCGGCCGCCCCCTCGACAAAGGCCTTCAATGACGGCGCGGTGCTGTCACCCAGCCAGTACTGGTATTTGTTCGCCGACGGCGGATTGACCACGCCCGCGATATGGCCCGAGCCTGCCAGCAGGAACTCCATCGGCCCCTTGAAGTGTTCGGTGATGCGCCACACGCTTTCGGCCGGCGCAATGTGATCCTCGCGCCCGGCCTGGACGAAGGCAGGGGTGGTGACGCGGGTGAGATCGATCGGCGTGCCGTCAGCCTCCAGCGCGTCCGCCACCACCAGCTTGTTGTCACGGTAGAGATCGCGCAGGTAATCATTGTGCCACTTGGACGGCAGATTGGTGACGTCGCCGTTCCAGTGCAGCAGATCGAAGGCCGGATAATCCTCGCCCAGCAGGTAGTTGTTGACGACGTAGTTCCAGATCAGATCCTTGCCCCGCAGCGCATTGAAGGTCGCCGCGAGATAACGCCCGTCAAGGTAGCCTTCGGGCGAGAGCTGCCCGATCATCTGCAACTGGCCCTCGTCGATGAAATGCTTGAGATCGCCGCTCTTCTCGAAATCGACCTGCGCGGTGAAGAAGGTTGCGGACTTGACCTTGTCCGCCTCGCCGCGCCGCGCCAGCACCGCCAGCGTCGCCGCCAGCGTCGTGCCCGCAACGCAGTAGCCGATGGTGTGGACGGCGGGCACATCGAGCCGCGCGCGCACATGCTCGATCGCTTCGATCTGGGCGCGGATGTAATCGTCCCACACCACGTCGGCCATGCTCGCATCGGCCGATTTCCAGCTGACCACGAACACCGAAATGCCCTGATCCACCGCCCATTTGATGAAGCTTTTCTTCGGGGTCAGATCGAGGATGTAGAAGCGGTTGATCCACGGCGGGAAGATCACCAGCGGCACTTCCAGCACGTCTTCGGTGGACGGCGAATACTGGATCAGCTGGTAGAGCGGGGTTTCGTGCACCACCTTGCCCGGGCTCGCGGCGAGGTTTTCGCCCAGCCGGAAGGCATCGGGATCGGTATGGGTCAACTGCCCGCGCTTCAGATCGTTGATGAGGTGCTGCATCCCGCGCACCAGATTGGCGCCCTTGCTCTCCACCGTGCGCTTCATCACGACCGGGTTGGTGAGCAGGAAATTGTCCGGGCTCATCGCCTCGGCCAGCGCGCTCACCGCGAATTCGAGCTGCTGGCGCTTGACCGGATCGAGCCCCTGCATCCCCTTGACGCTGGTGCGGAAGTGTTCGGCCAGCATCAGGTAGGTCTGGTGCAGCAGCAGGAAGGCGGGGTGTTCGCGCCACGCCGGATCGGCAAAGCGCCGGTCCTGCCGGGGGAGGGAGGCTGCATCGGGTGCCTCGCTCGCCCCTGTGCTCATGGTGCCGCCCATGCTGCCAGATGCCGCTCCGGCAAGGAAGGACTGCGCCACACCCTGCCACAATTGCAGCGAATCCTGCGCCAGTTTCGCCTGCGCCTCGATCAGCCCCTTGGGCATCTGCCCCAGCATCGACTGCGAGATCACCAGCCATTGCGCCGGATCGAGCGGATTGGCGCCCTTTGCGGCTTTCTCCGCTGCCTGACTGGCCTGATAGGCAGCGAAATCGAGCCACAACTGCTGCAACTGCGTGGCGGCGCTGGCCCATTCGCCAAGCTCGCCCATATCGAGGCCCTGCGGCATCAGCGCCTGCAGCTTGTCCGGCGACAGCGCGCCCTCCGCTTGCCCGACACCCGCGCCACCGAACGCCCCCGCAAACAGTTCGCGCATCGCTTCGCCCTGCATGTCGAAAAAGCCGCGCAGGCTTTCCGCTGCCGCGCCGGCGCCCGCCATGAAATCCTTGTCGTCAGCCATTGCTGCAAATGTCCCAAATCACCCGTCACAGGCACCATGGCCCGTCGCCGTCATGCACGCCAGTCGCAATCTGGCGAAAACGCCTTTCCTCGACTGCCGCTTCTGGCTTAGGGGGAGAAAATAGTCGCCCCCTTGCATCGTCTGCAAGCACAGCAGGAAGACATTAGCGATGAATGACCAGTTCTACCGGATGAAGCGGATGCCGCCGTATGTGATCGCAGAGGTCAATGCGATGCGTCACGCTGCCCGTCTGGCCGGGCAGGACATCATCGATCTGGGCATGGGCAATCCCGATCAGCCCCCGCCGCAGCACGTGATCGACAAGCTGTGCGAAGTCGCGGCCAAGCCGGATGCGCATGGCTATTCCCAGTCCAAGGGCATTCCGGGTCTGCGCCGCGCGCAGGCGGGCTATTACGCGCGCCGCTTCGGGGTCGATCTCGATCCCGAAACCGAAGTGGTGGTGACGATGGGGTCGAAAGAGGGTCTGTCGAGCCTCGCCACCGCGATCATCGCGCCGGGCGACGTGGTGCTGGCGCCTAACCCGTCTTACCCGATCCACACCTTCGGCTTCATCATTGCAGGGGCGACGATCCGTTCCGTGCCGACCACGCCGGACGAACATTACTGGGAATCGCTCGAACGGGCGATGAACTTCACCGTCCCGCGCCCGAGTGTGCTGGTGGTGAGCTATCCTTCCAACCCCACCGCCGAAATCGTCGATCTGGCGTTCTACGAGCGGCTGGTGGCGTGGGCGAAGGAGAATCAGGTCTGGATCGTGTCCGATCTGGCCTATTCCGAGCTTTACTTTGACGGCAAGCCGACGCCCTCGATCATGCAGGTGCCGGGCGCGAAGGATGTCGCGATCGAGTTCACCTCGATGTCCAAGACCTATTCGATGGCCGGTTGGCGGATGGGCTTTGCGGTCGGCAACAAGCAGCTGATCGCGGCGCTGACGCGGGTGAAGTCGTATCTCGATTACGGCGCCTTCACCCCGATTCAGGCCGCCGCCTGCGCCGCCCTGAACGGCCCGCAGGACATTATCGAAACCAACCGCGAGCTGTACCGCAAGCGCCGCGACGTGATGATCGAAGCCTTCGGCCGCGCCGGGTGGGATATCCCCGCGCCGTCGGCCTCGATGTTCGCCTGGGCCCCGCTCCCGCCCGCGCTCAAGAGCATGGGCAGCCTCGAATTCTCCAAGCAATTGCTGACGCAGGCGCAGGTCGCGGTCGCGCCGGGCGTGGGCTATGGCGAGAACGGCGAGGGCTATGTCCGCATCGCCATGGTCGAGAACGAGCAGCGTCTCCGGCAGGCCGCGCGCAACATCCGGCGCTACCTCCAGTCGGCCGGGGTCAACTCTTCGGCGGCCTGACCTGCCATCCTTTCCAATTCCGGTGCAATCGTTTCTAGATTGGGTTACGGGTCTGCTAACCTCGGGTCAGGTTTGAAGGAGAAGCCCCATGTCGTCCGGAGCCGCACGGCGGCTGACCGATCGGCAAAAAGCCGTGATGGAGCGCATTGACCGGCGCGTGCCGATCAAGGTCATCGCGCAGGAACTCGCCGTATCCGAAACCCGGATCAACCAGCATATCCGCGCGCTCAAGGACTTCTATGCCGCGGGTAGCCTGGGCGAGCTGGTGGAGAATTACCGCGCCACGCTGCCCCCGCCGCCGCCCGGTGCCGAGCTTGATGAAGCCCCTCTGGAACAACCCCTAGAGGTTGTTGCGGATACAGTTGACCTGCAGGCCTTCAGCGAAGTTGCATACACGAAAAAGCAGATTATCGGCCCCGCCGGTTTCGACGACCCCTTGCTGCGGGATGACCCCGGTCAACTGGTAATGAGCGACGCGATGCCGTTGCTCGATCAGGCGCCCTGGCTACGGCCGGGCGAACCGCGGGTGGTCCCCGGAGTGCTTGATGGCGAGCATGCCGTGCTGTTCCGGCTGGGTGCGATCGTGGGGATTGCATCGGGGATCCTTGCCGCAGTGGTGCTGACAGTCACCGCGGCCAAGACCCTCAGCGACGCGATGGCCGGCAAGGCGACCCTCTCCGTAGAACAACAGGCCGTCGCCGGGTGAGCACCGGCCCGCCGGGAAGCACCACGATGACCGACCGAATCCTGACCGATGCCCACAACCTCAAGAAGCTCATCCGCGAGGCCGAAGCGCTCGCCGACGAATCGATTATCGCCATGGCGCGTCTGAAGCAGGCGATGCTGGCCGCGCGCCAGAACCCTGAAATCGAGGTTCACACCGGCCAGCGCGCGCTGATGCGGCTGACAGAAGCGGAAACCCAGGCGCTGTCGATGTCGACCAACCTGCTGCGCGTGCATGACGAGTTGAGCAAGCTCGCGCGGGTCCATGCCGCGGGCGATCCGGGCACCCCGACCGTGATCCCGCGCGAGGCGGTGGCCACCCGCGCCGCCGAACCTGTGATGATGCGCGCCTGAATGTCCGGCACGGCCCGCCATGCTGCTTGATCTGCTCAATCACCACCGCCTTGAAGCGCTGCATATCACCTGCTTCATTCTGGCGCTGGCGATCTGGCGCTGGGGGGCCTCGCCGGAGCGCTGGCTGATCGGCGTGTTCATCACCACGATGATCGCGCCGGTCTACCTGTCGCAATGGCTGGATCTCGGTAATCTGGCGTTCGGGCCCTATTCGTGGGCCTATGTCGGCATCGATATGCTGGCGACCATCGGCTTCATGACGATCGCGCTCAATGCCAATCGCAACTACCCGCTGTGGGTGGCCGGGTTCCAGCTGGTGGCGGTTGGCGCCCATGCGGTGCGCGGGCTGGGCGAACTGGTCTCGCCGCTGGCCTATCTGATCCTCGCGGCTGGCCCGTCCTATTGCCAGCTGCTGCTGATCGGCGGCGGGTTCATCCGCCACGCCCGGCGCGAGCGGCGCTTCGGCAGTTACCGTGACTGGCGGGTGACCCGCACGCGGCTGCCGCTGTTCCAGAACTGAACGATCCCCGCGGGAGATCCGACATGACATGCGTTTTCCCTGATCCGCGGGCCGCAGGTGCGGCATGGTGATGGCGGCCCTGCAGGCACGCGCCGCACCGGCCCCGACACCCGAAGTCCTGCTTGGCCCGCTGGTCGCCTATCTGCGCTCGGTGGTGCTCTTGCCGCGCGACGATCACGAGCGCTGTCATGCGCTGTTCGTCGACGCGCAGCGCTCGTGTCTTGGCGATGCCGCAATCGGCCGCGGCGGGCGCGGCACATTGTGCCTGAGGATGCGCGAGATCTTCGGCGAGGCGCTGCGGCTCGATGCGCACGGCATCATCCTCGCGCACAATCACCCTTCGGGCGAATGCCGTCCGAGCGGCTGCGACATCGCCGCCACGCAGCAACTCGCGGCAGTGGCGCGGGCGCTCGATATCGAACTGATCGACCACCTCATTTTCACCCGCAAGGCTGTCTATTCCATGCGTGCAGGGGGATTGCTGTGAAACCGATTTCCACCACCAGCCTGTTTCCCGACAGCGACACCCTGATCCCGCGCTTCCGCGAGGCGGGCGATGTGACGCTCGATCTGTTCCACCGCGATGGCCGGGTGGAGGATCGCTGGCTCGGCCTGCACCCGCGCGAGTTCGAGTTGCTGTGGCGGCTGGCCCAACAGCCGGGCGAGCGCATGACCCGCCGCCAGCTGCTCGAAGATGTGTGGCGCATCACCTTCGAGCCGGAGACCAACAGCCTCGCCGTCCACGTCGCGCGGGTGCGGGCCAAGCTTGAACCCTTCGGCCTTGCACGGATTGTCGCGACCCATCCCGAAGGCGGCTATTTCCTCGACGCCCCGCCCGGCCCCGGCCACTTCCGCCTCGCCCGCACGGTCGGCGCCTGAGCCGCGCGCGGCGGCTGGACTTGGGCAGCGGAATCGGCAAGGCTGGCGGCCACGAACTTTCCGAGGGATCACTACGCCATGACTGCCACCCCCACCACGATCGCCAATGACCGCGTCGCCATCGAACTGGGCGAGGACGGGGTTGCCGATGTGCGCCTTGTCCGCGCCGACAAGATGAATGCGCTCGATCCCGAGATGTTTCAGCGCATCATCGAGGCCGGCCACGCGCTCCAGCGGATGAAGGGCCTGCGCGCCGTGGTGCTCTCGGGCGAGGGCCGGGCCTTCTGCGCCGGGCTCGATCTGTCGAACTTCTCGAAGCAACCGGCCGAGGACGAACCTCCGCTGACCGAGCGCACCTATGGCAACTCCAACCGCCCGCAGCAGGTGGCGATGCAGTGGAGGAAGCTGCCCGTGCCGGTGATCGCCGCGGTGCACGGCGTGTGCTTCGGCGGCGGCCTGCAAATCGCCAGCGGCGCCGACATCCGCATCGTCCACCCCGCCACCCGGATGGCGATCATGGAGCTGAAATGGGGCCTCGTCCCCGACATGGGCGGCTATGCCCTGTGGCGGGGCCTCGTGCGCGACGATGTGCTGCGCGAGCTGATCTACACCAACCGCGAATTCTCGGGGGCCGAGGCCCAGACGCTCGGCCTTGCGACCTTCCTCGACGAAAACCCGCGCGAACGTGCGCTGGCACTGGCCCGCACCATCGCGCTGAAAAACCCCCACGCAATCCGCGCCGCCAAGCGTCTTCAGGCCGGGATGTTCGAGCGCGAGACCGACGCGATCCTGATGGAGGAAAGCCTCGAACAACACGCCATCATGCGGACCCGCAACCAGGTCGAAGCGGTGATGGCCGAGATGGAACGCCGCAAGCCGAACTTCGAAGACGTGTAAGCGGGCGGGGATGCTTCGGGGCCGCGCACCGGCCATGCTCACGGCTGCTGATGGTTGGGAGGCTGTCACTCTTCGTCATCCCAGCGGAAGCTGGGCCCCAGGGCGGCAGGCGCTGCACTGTTAGGCCCTAGGCCCCAGCTTCCGCTGGGGTGACGGCGAAGGCGATTGTCCGCTTTCAGGCCTCTCGCGTTGGTGCGCGCATGACCGTTTGTGGGTGGTTAGCTGCCATCCCCTCGCCGTCACCCCGTGCTTGGCACGGGGCTAGGCTTTTCTTTCTTCTGCGTTGGCGCGATACCCGGTGCATGGAGAAGGGCGGCTGGGTCTACGTCATGGCGAACCGCTATCGCGGCGGGATGTATGTCGGGGTGACCGCAGATGCTCTCGCCCGCGTGTATCAGCACCGCGAGGGCACAGGTTCGCGCCATGTCGCCGATTTCGGCAAGACCCGGCTGGTCTATGTCGAGCACCATGACACCATTGAGGGCGCTATCGCCCGCGAAAAACTCGTGAAGAAATGGCGGCGCGAATGGAAGTTCGCACTGATCGAAAAGGATAATCCCGATTGGGTCGATCTGTGGGAGCAATGGTTCGCAACCGACACTGAACAGAAGTAGCCGAGCCCCGTGTCAAGCACGGGGCGACGACGGTGGTGAACGTCCGCTATGGGGTCGCTTTGAGACATTCCGCTTTTGGCGACAGCAATTCGGAAGCCGCCCGGCAGCTTCCGGGATCGCAAAGAGCCGCCGCTTAGGACCGTTCCCCCTTCGTCTCCCCGGACTTGTTCCGGGGCCCCGCTGTTTTCTTCTGCGCTATGTGGCCACGAAAGCGGGGTCCCGGGTCAAGCCCGGGAAGGCGGAAAGTCTCAACGACCGCAACGTGGTCGCTCTTAAGTGTCACTGGGCAGATTGCAGACGGTAAGCTGCGATTTCCTACAGCTTCTCCCGCGCCTATGACTGCGAAAGCCTTGCTCTTTCCCATTGTGACCGCCCCGGCCTGCAATGCCGCCTCACGCGCGTTTTCGGCCGCGCATCCCGTGTCCGTCCGCTTCGCGATTTCGCTATAGATGACTGAAATGTAAAACGAATAATCCGGAGCACAAAGCGGACAGGGTGTCCGCTTTGTCCGCTTAATCCGGATACCGCCCCGCCTGACGGGCTCAGCCGAACACGGCGACACACTGGATGCCGTCGAGCACCTGCTTGCCGTCGGCGTCCCACATCCGCAGCCGCTCGGAGGAATAGCCTGCGTCGGCGTGCTGGCTGGCGTTCTCGGCGAGATACCAGCCATCGCGCGAGCGGCTTTCGGGATCGAGGACGTTGAACGACCAGTTGATCGAGCTGATCGGCCCCTGCCGCTGCATCACCCGCATCGCGCCGGGCGGCATGACGTCGCCCATCAGCACCAACGTCGCGACCGGATCGAGATCATGCGCCTCGGTCAGCCGCGCCCAGCGCCGGACGGTCGCGCCGCGATCCTCGCCTTTGCTCTGGCCGTGGCGCAGATCGAAGTTCTTCGCGACGAAGGCCGGGGCAAAAGAATGGGTGACTTCCGCGTTATCCTCGGGCGGGCCGGGCCAGTTCTCGGGCGGCGCGGCGGGATGCAGGGCATTGGCCTCGCGCCCCTCGGCAAACAGCCAGAAGGCCGAAAGCGCAACGCGGCCCTCGCAGCGGATTTCGCTGCGCACCTGGGTGACGTTGCGACCCTGCCGGACGATCTCGGCGGTAAGCTCGATCGACTCGCCCACCGGCGCGACAAAGGCGATCTGCCCGGCGCGCAAGGGCGGCAGGCCCGGAAAGGCGCGCGCCGCCATGGTGTAGGCCACCAGCGCCGAGGCCCCGCCATAAAGCGTGCGCCCCTGCATCCAGTCGGAGGCATGGGTGAGCAGGGCAGGGCCGGGCTGGCCGGTGACGGGTTCGAGCAGGCTGGCGATAGTCATGCCCTGCGCCATGCCGCGCGGTGGCACGCGCGTCCAGAGTGACGTTAGGGAAGGTCCGCCTGCCAATCACGCATTGCCAAGCCGCCCCCGAATCGCTAGTGCGCCGCTTCCGTCCGGAGCAATGTCTCCGGAAGGCTCGGCCCGATGGCGGAGTGGTTACGCAGAGGACTGCAAATCCTTGCACGCCGGTTCGATTCCGGCTCGGGCCTCCACCTTTTGCGATTGCGCGTCCAAGCTGCAAGGCCTAGGTCGCGCAGCCGGAATGCCGCTTTAGCTCAGTCGGTAGAGCACATCATTCGTAATGATGGGGTCACGTGTTCGAGTCACGTAAGCGGCACCATTCCCTTGTTTCCTGACATCGCTGGAAGTCTTGAAATTCCGCCATTTGTGCGGGATAAACCGGCTTGCAATGTCGCTGGCCGTTCCTGCTGGTGCCCCCAAAATTCACGCAATCTGGGGGCACTTTTGGGGGCACTGGCGGGAATGACAGGAGCTGGTGCCCCCAAATGCCTATCAACGCCATGGAAATTAAAGGCTTTCGGCCAGCCGATAAGCCCTATCGCAAGCCTGATGGGCTGGGGATGTATCTTGAGGTCCGCCCGAACGGCTCAAAGCTGTGGTTTCTCAAGTATCGCATCGACGGCAAGGAAAAGCGGCTGGGGCTGGGCAGCTTTCCCGATGTCGGTTTGGCCGATGCCCGAGCGGTGCGCGATGCGGCGCGGGCGGAAATCAAAGCGGGGCGTGATCCCCTGCATGATCGCAAGATGTCCAAGATCGAACGGCGCATCGGCGCGGGGTACACGTTCAAGTCTGTTGCAGACGACTTTATCCAAACCAAGCTGGTGGCCAGCCGCAAAGCGCAAGCAACGATCGACAAGGCGCGCTGGTATCTGTCGCACCTAGAGCCGGACATCGGCAACAGGCCGATTGCCGAAATTACGCCCGCCGAGCTTCTGGCCAGCCTCAAGAAGATCGAAAAGCGCGGGCACCACGAAACCGCTATTCGCACGCGCAGTTTGGCCAGCCGCATTTTCAAGTTTGGCGTTGCGACCGCACGCTGTGCAGGTGATCCGGCGCAACTACTAAGCGGCGCACTCATAACGCCCGAGGTTACGCATCGCGCGGCGATCACCGAAGCCGCGCCGCTTGGGGCATTTCTACGCGCTGTCGAGGATTACACTGGCGGGCCGATCGTGAAGCTTGCCTTGCAGATTGCCCCGCACGTGTTCTTGCGTCCCGGCGAGCTACGGCAAGGGCGCTGGGATGAAATAGATTGGCAGGACGGGATTTGGACTGTTCCGGCAAGCCGCACAAAGCTGCGCCGCCCCCATAGCGTCCCGCTTTCGCGCCAAGTGATAGCGCTCTTGCGGGAGCTGGAAATCCATTCGGGCGGGTTCGAGCTGATGTTCCCCGGCCAGCGATCGCACCTGCGCCCGATGAGCGAAAACGCCATGAACGGGGCCTATCGCAGGATGGGCTTTGGCAGTGATGTGGTCTGCGCGCATGGCCTGCGCTCCACCGCATCAACCTTGCTGAACGAAAGCGGGCTTTGGCACGCCGATGCAATCGAACGGGCGCTTGCCCATGGCCATAGTGACGCGGTGCGGGGCACCTATGCGCGTGGGCAGCATTGGGATGAGCGTGTCCAAATGATGCAGTGGTGGAGCGACTATTTGGACAAGGTGAAGGAGGGTGGAAAGGTTATCCCCATGGATGTTTGCAAAAAGATTAAATAAAAATGAGATTAAAATGAAATTGCTCTTTAATGATCTTGTTAAGTGAAAATTTTTTGTTGTTCAAAAACAGTATGTTGGACGAAGGGGGCTGATTGGCCCCTGTAAGCAAAGCGTGGAAATCGGACTGCTCGCCGTCTTGAACGCCCGCGTCTGTCGCTGCACAATTGCCCCAGTTTCCCGAGGGTTCTGGTAGTGACTGGCGATTCCTTGGGCAGCTACCGCACTGGACATCCCAATGCTGGGATTTTGCAGAAGGAATATTGCATGGCTTTGCTTATCACTATCTCCCAGTTCTGCGGCGAATACGGCGTTAGCCGTTCCACCGCCTATCGTCTGCGGGATCGCGGCGACGTGCCTCATGTCAAGATCGGGCGCGCAACCCGCATCCGGCGCGAGGATGCCGAGCGCTGGTATCAGTCGCTTGAAGAAAGCGCCGCGAATGACTGATGCGCGGGCGGGAAAGCAAAAGCGCTGACAAGGGTAGTGACCTTGCCAGCGCTCGAATCCGAAGGTGTCTCTCCTTTTGGACCTTGCCAACCTGCCAGAGCGTAACCGGGCAGTCCACATAAATTGAGCGTCTGCCCAAAGCCGGGGCGGCTGGAGATATGATCCAGTCGCCCCGCGCCCTTGCTTGCGGCTGGTGCGCCAACGTGCCCCGTCGTTCCTTTGAAACTTCAGGCGAATTGTCTCTGCTTGCGCCAGCCGGATGAGGCCTTCCCCAAGGAAAATCATGGCCTTGGCGATGGTGGGATGATCCCTCTCTATTTAAGGGGCAATAGTCATGCCTCCAGCACGGCTGAAGCGGGGCGGACACCGCAACTTGGCTAACCGCGTGAGCTGGCAGCTTACGGAACGCCAGAGCCGCCGCGTGATCGACCACAGCTTGCGAGCGTGGGCTGAGGGCCAGCCGCTAACCCGTTTCATCACGCTGGCATGGGGGCGGGCTGGGATTGATGCTGAGCGCGCTGTCTGGGCAACCGGCCAATTCATCGACAAGGCGCGCGAGTGGATGCGCGGCCATGGGTGCACCATGCCTTGGGTCTGGGTGCAGGAAACCGGGGATACATTCGGCCAGCACGCTCACATTCTGCTGCACGTCCCGCCCAAACTGGCCGAACTTTTCCGTCCCATGCCTAGGCGTTGGGCAAAGGCGATCTTGCGCGGCAATTATGTCCCAAGGACGGTGCGTTCCATACGGCTTGCGGGTTCGAGCGCGATTGCGGCCAATCCGGCGCGCTATCACGCTGCGCTGATGGGCAAGCTCCACTACATCCTGAAATGCGCTCCAGCGCCTCTAGAAAGCACGCTGGGGCTGCGCGGCTGGGGTGATAAGCCGTGGGGCCAGAAAACGCGTGTAATCGGCAAACGCGCCGCTACATCGCAGCGCCCGAGGTCTCGCTTGCTTGTTGCGAAGACGAACCTCTGATGCGAAGCGGATTTGCGCCGCGCCCCCCAATAGCGGGGGCGCAAGTCCGCGAAGCCATGCGGGAAGGGTGCAATCTTGCGCGCTTAAATGGGGGCCGGGCAATTCCTTGGCGTGGGGAACCTGTACAGCGGCTCCAGACCCCAAAACAAATGCAAACACCGATTTTCTCGCGCGCGCGCGAGGGGTGGTTTCTCGCCGTTCCCCGACGCATCAAAAACCCCGATTTCCCAAATGATTTAGGAAAATCTTGGCGGACCGGGCGCGGCGCATTAGCGTGCGCTGCATGGACATTCCCGGCTATCTCGAAGAAATCCGCAAGCTCTACGCCAGCGGGCAATCGACCGAGCACTCTTTCCGCCCCGCACTGGAGCGGCTGTTCAAGTCGATCGATCCCGCCCTTACCGTCATCAATGAACCTCGCCGCACGGTTGACGTTGGCGCGCCCGATTTCGTGTTCCAGCGTGGTGACGTGTCGATCGGCTGGTGCGAGGCCAAGGACATCGGCAAGGACATCCGCAAATTCGCGGCGAACGATTACAGCAAGGCGCAGAAGGATCGCTACCGCAAGGGCCTGCCAAACCTGATCTACACCAACGGGCTGGACTTCGAATTCCTGCGCGATGGCGAAGTGGTGGATTTCGTCACAATCGCAGACCTGATACCGACCCTTCCCGCGCGCCCCGATGCCTTTGCGACCCTGCAAACCCGGCTGGCCGAATTCGTCAGCGCAACCCCGCTAAGCGTCACTTCATCCAAGCGGCTTGCCGAGCTGATGGCGGGTAAGGCGATGCTGATTAAGGACATCATGGGCCGTGCGCTGGTGGCGGACATGAAGGCCAAGGAAGCGCACAACACGGCAACCGACCTGATCGGCCAGTATGAGGCGTTCCGGGCCAACCTCATCCACGACATCACCGTGGAGGAATTTGCCGACATCTACGCCGAGACGATCGCCTATGGCCTGTTCGCCGCGCGCCTGCATGATGAAACCCCCAAGACCTTCACGCGGGCCGAGGCACTGGAGCTTCTACCCAAGTCCAACCCGTTCTTGCGCGAATTGTTCATCTACATCGCGGGGCCGAACTTGGACGATCGCCTGCGCCGCGTGGTGGACGATCTGTGCGCGGTGTTCCTCGCCACGGACATGGAACAGGTGCTCAAGCACTTTGGCAAAGTGACGAAGCGGCAAGACCCTTTCCTGCACTTCTACGAGGACTTCCTGGCCGAATATAACCCGGCCAAGCGCAAGGCGCGCGGGGTCTGGTATACGCCCGAGCCGGTGGTGAATTTCATCGTCCGTGCGGTGGATGAGGTGCTGAAAACTGAATTCGGGCTGGCCGAGGGCTTGGCCGATACCAGCAAGGTGACGATCGACTGGGACACCGGGCAAATCAACCCCAAGACCAGCAAGCCTGCGACTATAAAACGCGACGTGCACCGGGTGCAGATACTCGACCCTGCAACCGGCACCGGGACTTTCCTTGCCGAGGTCGTCAAGCTGGTGGCGGACCGGGTGAAGGGGATCGCACCGGGCATGTGGTCCGGCTATGTCGAACAAGACCTGATCCCGCGCATTCATGGCTTTGAGCTGCTGATGGCCAGTTATGCCATGTGCCACATGAAGCTCGACATGATCCTCACCGGGCTTGGGTATAAGCCGACCGACAAAGCGCCCCGGCTGGGGGTCTACCTCACCAACACGCTGGAGGAAGGCGAGCGGGTGGACCAGACCCTGCCCTTCATGGGGCTTCAGCGCGCGATTGCCGAGGAATCCAAGCAGGCTAGCAATATCAAACGCCAAACCCCGATCATGTGCGTGATCGGCAACCCGCCCTATTCCGGTATCAGCCAGAACAACGGCGATTGGATCACCGGCCTGATCGAAGATTACAAATACGTGGACGGCGTGCACTTCGGCGAACGCAAGCACTGGTTGCAGGATGACTACGTGAAATTCATCCGCTTTGCTGAAAGCATGATCGCCAAGAACGGCGAGGGCGTGCTCGGGTTCATTACCAATCACGGATACCTCGACAATCCCACCTTCAGGGGGATGCGCTGGCACCTGATGAATACCTTTGATCGGATTTACGTGCTCGACCTGCACGGTAATGCGAAAAAGAAGGAAGTCAGCCCCGATGGTTCGCCTGACAAAAACGTATTCGACATTATGCAGGGTGTGGCGATCATTATCGCGGTGAAGCGAAAGCATCTTGGTAAGCAGCCAAAACCCCTCGCTGATGTGCAGCACGGCGACCTTTGGGGCGCGCGAGAGGCAAAGTATACTGCCTTGTGGGAAGGCTCAGTGGAGAACCTGATCCCCTATATCTTGCCGAAAAGTGCACCTTCCTATCCGATGGTTCCGCGTGATTATAGCGTTGAGGGGTCATATTTAAAGGGATTTTCGGTTCATAACCTTATGACCAGTCATGTCACTGGCGTTGTGACGGCTCGCGATGCACTTGTAATTGCTGACAATAGGGAAAACCTCGTCAATCGAATTATAGATTTTGTCGATCAAAAAAAGACTGACACCCAAATCCGGGCTCATTTTTTTGGTAATAAGAAAGATGGTAAATATTTGGCTGGAGATTCGCGTGGATGGAGTTTGCCATCAGCGCGTATTTCGCTCCAAAATTCGAACTGGCAGAATGATATATATCCGATCGATTACAGGCCATTTGATCAAAGGTGCATTCTTTATAGATCAGACATGGTCGATTGGGGGCGTGAGCGTTTCATGCACCACATGATTGAAAAGAATAATGTGGCGTTAGCTGTCTGTCGCCAAGGAGTAGGTGGTGAGTGGGCTAACGTTTTTATTGCCGCACTCATCGGAGACGATAGCTTTGTTTCCAATCGCTCGAAGGAGCGAGGATACTTTTGCCCCCTCTACCTCTATCCCGATGAGCAAGACCTAGACCAGTCGATCCGCGTCAACTTCGACCCCAAGCTCTACGCGCAAATCCGCGAAAGCGCTGGCCTCACTGGGCCGGTTGGCATGCCCGATCCCGCCATGGTGGAAAGTGGCGCATTCCGCACCGCAACCGGCGTGCGCGCCCGGATGAGGTGAAGGTGTTCGATTACATCTATGGCGTGCTCCACTGCCCCGCCTACCGCGAAACCTATGCCGAATTCCTCAAGATCGATTTTCCCCGCGTCCCCTTCCCGCCCTCGCCGGAAGTTTTCATTGCTATCAGTGAACAGGGCGAGGCGCTGCGCCGCCTGCACCTGATGGAGGATGCCGCAATCGGCGCGACCCCCTATCCCTTCGACGGCCAGCCGCCGGAGGGGCAGGGCAACGTGGTGGACAAGCCCCGCTACGAAAACGAGCGCGTCTACATCAACGGCAAGGGCACCGAGGGGCAATACTTCGATGCCGTGCCCCCGGTGGCATGGGATTTCCCGATCGGCGGATACCAGCCCGCCCAGAAGTGGCTGAAAGACCGCAAGGGCCGCGCTCTAAGCTATGACGACATCCGCCACTATCAGAAGATCATTAAAATACTGGCGGATACTGACAGGATCATGGCCGGGATCGACATACCTTTGGGTGAGGCTGGGGAGGGTGCAGAATGAAAGCTTTGATCGCTCTTGCGGCGCTGCTGGTGCTGTCTGCTTGCGGCGGTTCCGAATACGGCGAGGATGAATATGCCGCCGAGGACGAATACGCGGTCTATGAGGGCGAGGAAGTCGCCGGTGAGACCTACAGCGAATATGACGAGCGCCGCGATGAGCTTGGTGGCGAATATGGCAGCTACGCCGGATATGACTGCACGGTTGATTGCAGCGGCCATGAGGCCGGATACAATTGGGCAGCGGAAAACGGCATAACCGACCCCGATAGCTGCGGCGGCAATAGCTGGAGCTTCATCGAAGGGTGCCGTGCCTATGCCGAGGAAAACGGCGGCTATTGAGCAAGGGGCAAAGGTGATGCCAAGCTGGATTAAGGAAAAGGACGGGATCGAATGGTATGATGAGCCATACACCGTCAACGAAACCAACCAGTCGCCCGATCAACTCGCCAAAAAAGCTAAGGCCGGAAAGCTTCGCCGCTTCAAGCAACGCAATGGCGGCTACTGGTATGCCCGCCCGGACGTGGAGGCGCTGCGGGAAGCCTATCTGAACCGACGCGCGGCTGCAAAGAAGCGAAAGCCGACGGCCAAGCAGTTGGAGGCGCGTTATGCGCGGCAGTCGGAAAAACTTGGAAAGTCGGCGCGTCGGGCAAGTGGCGGTCCGGTCACCGCGCACTACACGAAGGTGATGATCGCAGAGATTTTTGCGAATGAAGCCAAATGGAAACGGGATGCCGAGGATTCCTGAACGCCCCTGTTTCTGCTATGATTTTAAAATGGGCGGTTATGGTTCAGGGCGACAATATGGCAGGCCGGTTGCCGAGGAATCGCGGCGCATCGATCTTGCTTGGATGATCCGCAAGGGTCTGGCGGTGCCGGGTGGTTATCGTTCGGGCACGCTTAGCTGGACGCGCGGCAATGAACCGGCTGGCCGCATCGGTTACACCTGCGATATACGTGATCCCGATAGCGCCGAGCTGGTGCTGCAATACACGATCACCGATTGCGACGGCGGCGAGACGCGCGATTACAAACACCGCATTCGTTTGAGCTGCACCCAGCCGCATTTCGGCGGCAAGCGCTGGTGGATGCACTGTCCGGTCAACGGGAAGCGTGTGGGCAAGCTCTACATGCCGCCCGGTGCCGAGGCGTTCGCCAGCCGCACCGCTTGGCGCTTGGGTTACAAGTCGCAGCGCGTCACCCAGCGCGATGCCGTGTTCGAGCGGCTGTTCCGCATCCAACGGCGGCTGGGGTGCACCGAGGGTTGGGAAATGCCCATTCGCCGCCCCAAGGGGATGCACCATCGCACTTTCGATCGGCTGGAGCGTGAATACTGGCGGCTGGACCGGCAATGCGCGATCGAAATGATGCAGGTGATCGGGCGCTTGCGCGGCATGTCGCTGTGAATAATCTTGCGGGGCACTACGCCATTCTGGGGGCACTTTTGGGGGCACTTTCCCAAAGGCTTTGAAAAACTATCAATTAATATCATAGTTTATGGCGCGAATGGGGGTGTCGTAAGCGCACCATTTTTCTCCTGCATCCGCCCCTTTGACGGGTTTCGCTGCCGCGCTAGGGTGGGGCCTATGATGCAGCCTGCAACTCCCTCCGCTTCCGATCATGTGCTTGTTGCCGGGGCCACTGGTACCATCGGGCGTGCGGTGGTGCGGCAGTTGGTGGCCGAGGGGCGGCGCGTTACTGCTCTGCTGCGACCGGGGGCGGGCGGGGCTGATATGGCGGAGTTGGCCGGGACCGCGATTGTCCGGGCCTCGCTGGCCGACGGCGAGGGCCTCAAGCAGTTGCTGGCGGGCGATCCGCCGTCCTGCGTGATCTCGTGCATTGCCTCGCGCTCGGGGGCGCTCAAGGATGCCGCCGCGGTCGACTATGCCGCCAATGTCGCGCTGCTTGGCGCCGCGCAGGCTGCGGGGGCGCGGCAATTCATCCTGCTCTCGGCGATCTGCGTGCAGAGGCCGCTGCTTGCCTTCCAGCACGCCAAGCTGAAATTCGAGGCCGAGCTGGCGGCGAGCGGGATCGACTATGCGATTGTCCGGCCGACGGCGTTCTTCAAATCGCTCTCGGGGCAAGTGAAGCGGGTGAAGGCGGGCAAGCCGTTCCTGATCTTCGGCGACGGGGAGCTGACCCGCTGCAAGCCGATCAGCGACGCTGATCTGGCGCGGTTCATCACCGGCTGCATCGATAATCCCGAAACGAGCGGCCGAATCCTGCCGATCGGTGGCCCCGGCCCGGCGATTTCCCTGCGCGAACAGGGCGCGCTGCTGTGCGAGATGGCGGGTAAGCCGGTGCGGTTCAAATCGGTTTCGCCCGGCATCTTCACCGCTGCCGAGCGGGTGCTGAACCTTGGCGCGGGGGTATCCGACTGGTTCGCCGAGAAGGCCGAATATGCCCGCATCGCGCGGTATTATGCGACCGAATCGATGCTGGTGCTCGATCCGGCGACGGGCCGCTATTCTGCCGACCTCACCCCCGAATTCGGCACCGAGACCTTGCGCGATCACTACGCCCGGTTGCTGGCCGAGGGGTAATCACAGCGGCGCGATGTGCCAGCTGGCGGGGGCGAGCGTCGCGCCGATATGGGGCACGAACACGGCCGTTGCCGCGTAGTTGAAGGTGAAGGCGTGGCTGGCCGTGCGGCGGACGCGGATGCCCTCGGGCAAGTCGAGCAGCGGCACGCCCGCCTCGTCCGCCATGCGTTCCACCAGCAGGGCGAGCAGCGCGCGGTCGGGCCAGATTGTGCAGTAGCGGATCGGGCCGTGGCGGTAGACCACCCCGCGCCCGGCAGCGTCGGCAAGTTCTGGGGCAAGGTCGCTCGCTACATCCTCGCGCCAGCGGGCGATGGTGAAGCCTTCTGCCGGTTCGGCCCACCCTTCGCGCAGCGATTCGACCCGGGTGACGGTGAGCGGCACCAGCGCCTTCAGATCGCCCGGCGCGAGGTCTTCGGGGATGCGGAAGCTTGCGGTCTTGCTGCCTGACCTCGGCCCCAGCAGCACGGGGCAGGCGAGGCTTGCCAGCTTGGCGGCGAAGCCTTCGGGGATGATCGGCAGGGTCGGCACCACCACCATCCGGTAATCCGCAAGGTCAGCCGCAGGCGCGACGATATCGACGTCCAGACCGCGCTGGCGCAGGGCCGAATAGGCTTCGAATACCAGTTCGAGATAGCGGAAGCTCTGCCCCTGCGGCTGGATGCCGATGGTCCACGCCGCTTCATACGAGAACACCAGGGCGATCGGGGCCTTGGCCGCAGTCTGAAGCCCGATTTCGTCCAGCACCGCAGCCGCTTGCCGCACCTCGGGCGCAGCTTCGGCTTCGGTGCTGTCGGGGCGCAGCAGCCCTGCGTGCATCTGCTCCTGCGCGAAAGGGGCCTGCCGCCAGCGGAAATAGCTCGTCAGCTCGGCCCCGTGGGCGCAGGCCTCCAGTGTCCATAATGCGACCATGCCGGGGAGCGGCGCGGGGTTGAAGCGCGCCCAGTTCACAGGGCCGGGTTGCTGCTCCATCAACCCCCAGCGGCCATGCGAACAGCCGCGGTAAAGGTCATGGTGGAAGGCGGCGATATCGGGGTGGCCTTGCCTGAGGTAGGCGCGCTTTTCCTCGGGCGAGAACCAGAACTGTTCGAGGAAGCCTAGCGGATAGGAATCCCACGTCGCCACGTCGATATCGCGGCCCACCGCGTGGTGATCGAACTCGGTGAAGAAGCCCATGAAGTTGTGGGTGATCGGCACTCCGGGGGCGTGGGCGCGCAGGATCTCCACCTGCTCGCGGTTGAAGCTCGCCACCTGATCCGAGGCGAAGCGGCGGTAGTCGAGCCAGTGTGCGGGGTTGGCCTCGGTGACGGTGAGGTGCGGCGGATCGATCTCGGCGAAGCTGCGGTATTCCATGCTCCAGAACACATTGCCCCAGGCTTCGTTGAGCGCCTCAACCGTGCCGTAACGCGCCGCACACCACCCGCGAAAGGCGCTGGCGGCAGCATCCGAGAAGCTCAGCACGGTGTCGTGGCAGCCATATTCGTTGTCGGTCTGCCATATGGCGATGGCCGGGTGCGGGCCGTAACGTTCGGCCAGCGCGGTGACGATGCGGCGACACTCGGCGCGGTAGCCTTCGTGGCTGAAGCAGTAATGCCGCCGCGATCCGAAGCCCCGCGGGCGCCCTTGTTCGTCGATGGCGACCATGTCGGGCATCCGGTCGACCAGCCACTTGGGCGGAGTCGCGGTAGGCGTGCCGAGGATCACCTTCAGCCCCGCCGCGTGGAGTGTGTCGATGGCGCGGTCGAGCCAGCCCCAGTCGTAATCGCCCGGCTCCGGCTCGATCCGGCTCCACGCGAATTCGCCGATGCGCACGAGGCTGAGGCCTATGTCGCGCATCCGCCGCGCGTCCTTGGCCCACCAGCTTTCCGGCCAATGTTCGGGATAGTAGCAGCAGCCGAGTTTCACGCGATTTCCTCCAGCGCGATAAGCCACGCAGTTTCGGGGTGGGTGAGGGGGAGGGCGAGGCCGTGGCTCATCAGCGCGGTACCGCTTATGGTAAGGCCGCTGCGCCATTGGTCAGGATTGGCGAGGTAGTGGCGGGCCTTGGGCGGCCACGGTTCGGGCAGGGTGACACGGTAGCGCGCCTCCGGATCGAGCCCCGCAAGCCGCACCGGTGCGGCATCGAACACCGGCGAGAAAGCGGTCTGGGCGACCAGCGCCAGCGCCTTGCCCTCGTGCGTCACCATCATGCCGGTGACGTTGGAATCGGGGTGGGCGAGGCGGTGAAGCGCGCCCGAATGCAGCACCCCGCGCCATGCCTTGTAGAGCGCGATATGGGCCGCCAGCGCGCGGCGTTCCTTGTCGCTCATGCGGGCGGGATCAGCCTCGACCCCCATGTGCCCGAACATCGCCACCTTGGCGCGGAAATCCATGCCGAGCCTGCGTCCGGTGATCGGATTGGGCGAGGGGCCGACGTGGCTGCCGAGCACTTCGAGGGGGAGGAACTGGCTCCACGCGGGGATGATCCGCAGGCGCTCGATCGCGTCGTTATTGTCGGAGGGCCAGATGCGGTGCGTGCGTGAGAGAACGCCGAAATCGATCCGCCCGCCGCCGCTCGAACAGCTTTCGATTTCGACTGTGGGGTGCGCGGCGCGCAAGGCATCGACGAGATCGTAGAAGCCTTGCGCCTGCCCCGCAGCTGAGGGGAACAGGTCGCGGTTATGGTCCCACTTGAGGTAGGCGATCGGGTATTCGCCGAGTAGCGCGTCGAGCCGCGCGAACAGGCATTCGCGCACTTCGGGGCGGGCCAAATCGAGCGCCAGTTGGCCGCGCATGGTCTGGCGCTCGCGGCCCTCAAGATGCAGGCACCAGTCGGGATGCGCGCGATAGAGGTCGCTTTCGGGAGAGACCATTTCCGGCTCCACCCACAGGCCGAAATCCATGCCGAGTTCGTGGACGCGGGCGATCAGCGGGGCGAGGCCTTGCGGGAAGACATCGGGCGAGACGAACCAGTCGCCGAGGCTGGTCGTGTCATCCCGTCGCCCGCCGAACCAACCGTCATCCAGCACGAAGCGCTCGATGCCGAGGCTTGCGGCGCTTTCAGCCAGCGCGATCAGGCCGCCCTCCGACAGATCGAACCCCAGCGCCTCCCACGAATTGAGGTGGACCTTGCGCTCGCCCCACGCCGCCCGCTCCGGCAGCACACCGGCGCGCAGATGCGTGTGGAACGCCTGCGCCAGGGCGCTGCGATCCCGGGCGAGGGCGAATTGGGCGGCCGGAGTGCTTGCCGCCTCGCCCGGCGCCAGCACCACCTCGCCCGCGTGCCAGACCGCGCCCATCATCAGCAGCGCGCGCCCGTCGCCTGCGCCTTGCGTGTCGGGTTCGAGCGCGAGCCACTGGTCGCCGCTCCATGCCAGATGCGCGCCCAGCACCTCGTCCGCGGCGTGGAGCAGCAGCCAGCCTGCTCCCGCAAACCCGGGCTTGCCGATGGCGGTCTCGCGCCTCAGGCCGTCAGGCGCGATGGCGCGGCGGTGCTCCTGCATCTCGCCTGCCCAGCGGCCCGCATAGCTGGTGCATTCGGTAAAGCGGTGCGGCACCGGCAGAGCGAGGGCGGCGAGGCGCTCGGCCTCCAGCGGGGTGTCGGCGGTGTTGTGCAGGCTGACGCTGGCACTGACCACATCGCCTGTGCCGATTCGCAATGCGGCGCGCAGTTCGAGGCCCGCTTGCGGATCGGCGAAGATGACGGTGAGGCTGTTCGCCGCGTGGTCCCACCCGCTGACCCGCAGATCGGTATCGAGCAAGCGCCCGCCACGCCGCACCGCCAGCCCCGGGGTGAGGCTCCAGCCCGCCTTGCGCTCGGGCAGCAGGCCGGGGCGGGGCGAGACATCCGGCTGGCTTTCGTGCCGACCGCGCGCACCGGCAGCGGCCAGCGCGGCCAGATCCTCGCCCGCGGGCAGCCGCGCTCCGGCATAGGCGAGATCCGCCGCGCCGCCCGCTTCCAGCGCGAACACCAGCGTCAACCCTTCGCCATCGCAACGCACGTGGTCCAATGAGGCCTCTCCCCCGGCGCCGGTGATGAGTGCAGCCGCAAGGCTTGCCCGGCATCCGTCAATGCGCTGTAACTGTGTGAGGCGAGAGGGGAAAGCGCGAGAATGTTCGAAACCATGTCGGCCGCGAGTGTGGTGCAGATCGCGGTGTGCCTCGGCCTGACCGCGCTGATCGGGCTGGCGACCTGGGCGACCACCCGGCGCGCGTCGCATGACGGCTCGCAGAAGGACGTCTATCTCGCGGGCGGCAAGCTCAACTGGCTGTTCGTGGCGGGCGCGATCACGCTCACCAACCTGTCGACCGATCAGCTGGTGGGGATGAACGGCAACCAGATGCTGCTGCTCGCGTGGTGGGAGATCAGCGGCTTCATCGGGCTGCTGATCCTCGCCTTCGTGTTCGTGCCGATCTATTACCGCGCCGGGGTGACGACCGTTACCGAGCTGCTCGAACAGCGTTATGGCGGGGGCGGGATCCGGACGCTGGTGTCGGCGCTGTTCCTGTTCGGGATGATCCTAATCTACCTGCCCGCCGGGCTCTATTCGGGGGCGCTGTTCCTCAAGACCGCCGGGATCGAGCTGCCGCTGATGGTGCTGGCGGCGTTCCTCGGGGTTGTCGCGGCGGGTTACACCATGGCAGGCGGCCTCAGGGCGGTGGCGGTGATGGAGACCTATTCGGGCGTCGGCGTGCTCGCCATCGCGGTGCTGATCGTGGTGCTGGCGCTTGATGCGGTCGGGTGGGACATCACCCGCGGCGTCCCGCCGGAGCGCTTGACGATGATCGGCGGGCCGGATTCGCCGATCCCGTTTGCGACGCTGTTCACCGGCATGATCTTCATCCAGATCTATTACTGGTCGACCAACCAGCCGATCACCCAGAAGGCGATGGCCGCGCCCACCGTGCGCGAGGCGCAGAAGGGGGTGCTGGCGGCGGCAGTGGTGCGGATCCTGATTATCCCCGTGATCGTGGTGGTGCCGGGCGTGGTCGCCTTCCAGCTATTCGGCGATATCGACGATGCCGCTTATGGCAGGCTGGTGGGCGAGGTGCTGCCGCCGTGGCTGTCGGGCGTGTTCGCCGCCGCGATTGCCGCCGCCGTGATCGCCCATACCGCAGCGGTGATGAATGCCGCGGTGGGTCTCTATGCCGTCGACTTCCATGCCAAGTTCATTGCCCCGGTCGCCAATCACTGGCGCTTGTCGAGCGTGGTGACGGCGCTGTTCACCGCCAGTTCGATCGCGCTGGTTCCGGTGTTCGCCAATGCCCAGAGCATCATCAACCTGCTCCAGCAATTGAACGGCCTCAGCTCGATGCCGATCCTGTCGGCCTTTGTGGTCGGCCTGCTGTTCCGGGGCGTGGAATCGCGCGCGGCGATTGCCGGGGTGGTGTGGGGCGTGGCGCTTTACGGGCTCTATACATTCCACCTGCAGCCCGCCGGGATCATCACCTTGCACTACATCCACTTCATGGTGGTGACGCTGGTGACGAGCATCGCGGCGGCGCTGGGGTTCAACCGGCTGGTGCTGGGCAAGCGGGCGCGGTTTGCTTTCGGGCGGGCTGAAGGCGTAACAGGTTGATCGGATAGAGCTTGCCCGCTGCGGTGCACGGGCTTTCGGTGCGGTTTGTGCAAGCTGGTCATTTACAGATATAAAAATATCTTTATATCCTCTGCCGCATGGTGACCGAGGATATCTTCAAGGCGCTGGCCGACCTCACCCGACTGCGGATTGCCCGCCTGCTTTCCACGATGGAGCTGGCGGTGGGCGAGCTTGCGCAGGTGCTCGGGCAGAGCCAGCCGCGCGTGTCGCGCCATGTCGGCATCCTGTGCGATGCTGGTCTGGCCGAGCGTCGCCGCGAGGGTAGCTGGGTGTTCCTGCGCCAGAGCGAGGCGCGCGGGCCGGTGATCGCTGCCGTGCAGCACCTGCTCGCCGTGGCCGAGGCCGAGGAGGGCGAATTTGCCGCCCTGTGCGAGGCTGACCGCAAGAAGCTCGCTGCCATCCGCCAGTCGCGCGAAACCGCAGCGGAGGCCTATTTCGCCCGCCACGCCAGCGAGTGGGACGAGTTGCGCGCGCTCCACAGCCCCGACGCCGAGGTCGAGCGCCGTCTGGCCGAGGCGCTGGCCACCGCGCCGCTCGGCAACCTGCTCGATATCGGCACCGGCACGGGCCGCATGGCCGAACTCTTCGCCGACAAGGCCGACCGGGTGGTAGCGCTCGACAAGAACCTCGAAATGCTGCGCGTCGCCCGTGCCAAGCTGCAACACCTGCCCACCGCCCGGATCGAGCTGGTGCAGGGCGATTTCGCCGATCTGCCGTTTGCCGCAGCCGCCTTCGATACGGTGATCCTGCATCAGGTGCTGCACTTCGCCCCCGATCCTGCCCCCGTGCTGGCCGAGGCCGCGCGCGTGCTGCGCGGCGGCGGGCGCATCGCGATTGTCGATTTCGCCGCGCACCAGCACGAGGAATTGCGCGACCGCCACCAGCACGCCCGCCTCGGCTTTACCGATCGCCAGATGGCCGATCTGCTGCGCGGGGCAGGCTTTGCCGCCAGCGCGCCGGTCGCGCTGGAAGGCGGCGATCTCACCGTCAAGATCTGGCTCGGCACCCGCCGCGCTGCCCCTGCTTCCCCGCAATCCCCCGCTCTGGAAACCGCCCGATGACCCCGACGCTCAGTCAGCTCCAGGAATACCGCACCGCCACCGACGCTCCGCTGTTCTCCGGCTTGCCCGGCGATGTCGCGGTGAGTTTCGAATTCTTCCCGCCCAAGAGCGAGAAGATGGAGGCCCAGCTGTGGGACGCGGTGACGCAGCTGAAGCCGCTGGGGCCGAGCTTTGTCTCGGTCACTTACGGCGCGGGCGGATCAACCCGCGAGCGCACCCACGCCACGGTCGCGCGGATCATCGCCGAGGCGAAGCTCCCCGCTGCCGCGCACCTCACCTGCGTCGCCGCGAGCAAGGCGGAAATCCGCGAGGTGGCCGAACAATATTGGGAAGCGGGCGTGCGCCACATCGTCGCCCTGCGCGGTGACGCGGGCGAGCCGGGTGCGCCCTTCACCCCGCACCAGGAAGGCTATGCCAGCGCGGCGGAACTGGTGAGCGGCCTCAAGGCGATTGCCCCGTTCGAAATCTCGGTCGCCGCCTATCCCGAGACGCACCCCGACGCGCGCTCGCCGCAGGACGATATCGACAATCTGAAGCGCAAGCTGGATGCCGGCGCCACCCGCGCGATCAGCCAGTTCTTCTTCTCGCCCGAAACCTTCTTCCGCTTCCGCGATCAATGCGCGGCCGCCGGGATCGATGCGCCGATCCTGCCCGGCATCCTGCCTGTCACCAATGTCGCGCAGGCGCGCAAGTTCGCGCAGGCCTGCGGGGCGGCGATCCCGGCGTGGATGGACGGATTGTTCGAAGGCCTCGACGAAATGCCCGCCGCCCGCCAGCTGGTCGCCGCGACCGTCGCTGCCGAGCTGTGCCGCCGCCTTTATGCAGGCGGGGTGCGCGATTTCCACTTTTACACCCTCAACCGCCCCGAGCTGGCCTATGCCATCTGCCACCTGCTCGGGAAGCGCCCCCAAACGGAGAACGCCGCATGAGCGCCCGCCAGCAACTGCTCGACGCCGCGCAAAGCCGCGTGCTGATCTTCGACGGCGCGTTCGGGACGCAGATCCAGAACCGCAAGCTTACGGAAGAAGATTACGCCGGTTCGCTGGGGCTTCCCGCCGACCAGAAGGGCAATAACGACATCCTCGCCCTGACCCGCCCCGATGTGATCGCGGATATTACCCGCGCCTATCTCGATGCGGGATCGGACGTGGTCAGCACCAACACCTTTTCGGCCAACCGCATCAGCCAGGCCGATTACAAGGCCGAACATCTGGTGCGCGACATCAACGTCGCCAGCGGGCAGATCGCCCGCCAGCTGGCGGACGAATATGCGGCGAAGGACGGCAAGCCCCGCTTTGTCGCCGGAGCGATCGGGCCGACCAACAAGACATTGTCCCTCAGCCCCGACGTCGAAGACCCGGGCTTCCGCGAGATCGACTTTGACGAGTTGGTCGCGGTCTACAAGGAACAGGCCGCCGCGCTGGTGGAAGGCGGGGTGGACTTCATCCTGATCGAGACGGTGTTCGATACGTTGAACGCCAAGGCCGGGATCATGGCGGTCAAGCAGCTCGAACGCGAGCTGGGCCGCGAAGTGCCGCTGATGATCTCGATGACGCTCACCGACCTGTCGGGCCGCAACCTTTCCGGCCACACGGTCGAGGCGTTCTGGTATGCGGTGCGTCATGCCAAGCCCGTCACCATCGGGCTCAATTGCAGCTTCGGTGCGGAGCAGTTGCGTCCGCATGTGAAGGTGCTCTCGCAGATCGCCGACACGCTGCTGATGATCTACCCCAATGCCGGCCTGCCTAACGAACTCGGCGCCTATGACGAGGAGCCGGAGACGACCGCGGGGCTGGTGAAGGACTGGGCGGACCATGGCCAGGTCAATATCCTCGGCGGATGCTGCGGTTCCTCGCCCGCCCATATCGCGGCCATCGCCAAGGCGGTCGCAACGTCGCAGCCGCGCGCCATTCCGCACCCCGAACCGGCGATGCGGCTGGCGGGGCTTGAGGCCTTTATCGCTGCCTAGAACAACCACTCCCGCTCGTGTCGAGCCTAGGCGAGACACAAGCGCGGGGCCTCTCGACTGACGACAATATGTCGGCAGTTCATCCTGAGCCTGCCGAAGGGCTCGAGGCGAACGGAAATATTGAAATGACCCAACCCTCATCCTCCCGCTTCATCAATATCGGCGAGCGCACCAACGTCACCGGATCGGCGGCGTTCAAGAAGCTCATCATGGCGGGCGATTACGCTGCCGCAGTCGAGGTCGCGCGCCAGCAGGTCGAGAACGGGGCGCAGGTGATCGACGTCAACATGGACGAAGGGCTGCTCGATGCCGTCCACGCCATGACGACCTTCCTCAAACTGATCGCCGCCGAGCCGGACATTGCGCGCGTGCCGGTGATGATCGACAGCTCGAAATTCCACGTGATCGAGGCGGGGCTGAAGTGCGTTTCAGGCAAGCCGATCGTCAATTCGATCAGCATGAAGGAGGGCGAGGCGGCCTTCCTCGAACAAGCCCGCATCTGCATGGATTACGGCGCGGCGGTGGTCGTCATGGCCTTCGACGAGACGGGGCAGGCGGATACCAAACAGCGCAAGGTCGAAATCTGCAAGCGCGCCTATGATCTGCTGGTGGCGGAGGGCTTCCCGCCCGAGGACATCATCTTCGATCCCAACATCTTCGCGGTGGCGACGGGGATCGAGGAGCACAACAATTACGGCGTCGACTTCATCGAAGCGGTGAAGGAACTGCGCCAGCTGTGCCCGCACGCGCATTACTCGGGCGGGCTGTCGAACCTCTCCTTCAGCTTCCGCGGCAATGAACCCGTGCGGCGCGCGATGCATTCGGTGTTCCTCTACCATGCGATCCCCGCCGGGCTCGACATGGCCATCGTCAACGCGGGGCAACTGGACGTCTACGACCAGATCGACCCGGCCCTGCGCGAGGCCTGCGAGGATGTGATCCTCAACCGCGATCCGGACGCCACCGAAAGACTCATCACGCTGGCCGAAAGCTTCAAGGGCAAGGACGCCAAGGCCGAGAAGGAGGCCGAGGAATGGCGCAGCTGGCCGGTCGAAAAGCGGCTTGAACATGCGCTGGTCAAGGGTATCGACGCCCATGTCGTCGAGGACACCGAGGAAGCCCGCGCGGCCCGCGCCGCGAATGGCGGCCGCCCGATCGAAGTGATCGAAGGCCCGCTGATGGACGGCATGAACGTCGTCGGCGACCTGTTCGGCAGTGGCAAGATGTTCCTGCCGCAGGTGGTGAAATCCGCTCGCGTCATGAAGAAGGCGGTCGCCCACCTCATCCCCTTCATCGAAGCCGAGAAGGACTTGCTGCCCGAGGAGGAACGCAAGGCCAAGGGAAAGATCATCATGGCCACGGTGAAGGGCGACGTCCACGACATCGGCAAGAACATCGTCGGCGTGGTGCTGCAGTGCAACGGCTATGACGTGATCGACCTGGGCGTGATGGTGCCCTGGCCGACGATCCTTGCCGCCGCGAATGAGCACAAGGCGGACATGATCGGGCTATCGGGCCTGATCACCCCGTCACTGGACGAGATGGTGACGGTCGCGGAAGAAATGCAGCGGGCGGGCATGACGATGCCGCTGCTGATCGGCGGGGCGACCACATCGAAGGTGCACACCGCCTTGAAGATCGATCCGGCCTATGAAGGCCCGGTGATCCACGTTCTCGACGCGAGCCGCGCGGTAGGCGTGGCTTCCAAGCTGCTGTCCGACACCCAGCGCGATGACTACGTTGCCGAAGTGGCCGACGAATACACCCATGTCCGCGATGCGCGGGCGGGCAAGAGCGCGAGCGTCCTCCTGCCGCTCGAAGAGGCGCGGGCGAATTTCTACGACGCGTTCCTGTCGGACAAGCCCGCCCCGCCGGAACAGCCGGGTCTTCACGTATTCGATGACTGGTCATTGTCGCATCTTCGCGACTTCATCGACTGGACGCCGTTCTTCCGCGCGTGGGAATTGCACGGCAATTACCCCGCGATCCTCACCGACGAAGTGGTGGGCGAAACCGCCACCCAGCTGTTCGCCGACGCCAATGCGATGCTCGATCAGATCATCGCCGAAAAGTGGCTCACCGCGCGCGGCGTGGCGGGGCTGTGGCCCTGCGCGCGTGATGGCGACGATGTGACGGTTCACCTCGCTGAAACCGAGGAGCACGTGCGCCTCCCGTTCCTGCGCCAACAGGTGAAAAAGTCGCGCGACCGCGCCAATATGTGCCTTGCCGACTTCATCGACCCCGATGGCGACTGGATCGGCGGCTTTGCGGTTGGCATCCACGGGATCGACAGCCATTCGGCGCGCTTCCAGGCCGACAAGGACGACTATTCCGACATTCTCCTGAAGGCGCTGGCCGACCGCTTTGCGGAAGCCTTCGCCGAGGCGTTGCACCAGCATGTCCGCACCACGCTGTGGGGCTATGCGCCCAATGAACAGCTGACCTGCGAAGCGCTGATCAAGGAAGAATATCGCGGCATCCGCCCGGCGCCGGGCTATCCCGCCTGCCCCGATCACTCGCTGAAGCCGATCCTGTTCGATCTGCTTGATGCGCCTGCCAATGCCGGGCTGACGCTTACCGAAAGCTTCGCCATGTGGCCGACGGCGGCGGTGTCGGGCTTCTATTTCGGCCACCCCGAAAGCCAGTATTTCGGCGTCGCCCGCGTGGGCCGCGATCAGCTGGAGGATTACGCCCGTCGCCGCGGCGTGAGCGTCGAGCAGGCCGAGCGCTGGCTCAGGCCGAATCTCGACTAAGCCTCCGCCTTCACCCGGTCGCCCAGCTTCGCGATCAAGGGCGTCGCGAAAGGCTTGGTCAGCATCGTGCTGCCCACCGCCATCAGCAGCAGCGCGGTGAAGGTCGTCGGGGTGATCACCTGCTTGTCGAGCAGGATGTTGGCGAAGATGATCATGATCAGCGCCTTGGTCTGGAGCAGCCAGCCGATCAGGCTCGCCTCGGTGCGGCTCCAGCCAAGTAGCTTGCCGGCGATGTGAACGCCCAGCAGCTTGCCGCCCACCGCCGCCACCAGCAGCAGCGCGGCCACGCCGAACACCGCCAGCCCGCCGCCTTCCCACTGGGTGCGAAGGCCGGTGGAGAGGAAAAACACCGGCATGATCGTCAGCAGCACCACGTTGCGGAAGCGGTCCATCGCCTCGTGGCCGAACCACTTCGCGTCCAGCACCACCCCCGCCAGAAACGCGCCGACCATGTAATGCAGCCCCGACCAGTCACCCGCCAGCCCGCACAACGCCAGCCAGATCAGCCCCACCGGCCAGCGGTCGCTCTCCGACAGGCGCGCCATCAGCCAGCGCACGGCAAAGGCTGCGAGCGTAAATCCGACAAGGAAGATCGCCTGCCGCCCGATCCGCTCCCAATCGAGCAGGATCAGCGCCAGCACGCCCCAGATCGCGATGTCATCCAAGCTGGCATAGCGCAGGATGCGCTGGCCAAGCTGTTCGCGCAGGATGCCGAGGCTCTCCATCAGCAGCACCAGGATCGGCAGCGCGGTGACCGCGCAGGCCATGCCGATGCCCAGCAGCGCCTGCCAGTATTCGCCATTCGGCCCGCGCCAGCCGGGATATTGCAGGATGATCACCGCCGCGATGCTGCCCGCGATCAGCGGCACCCCGAGCGCAAGGCCCGCCGTCAGCCCGGTCTCGCCGCGATGCTTCCACGCTTGGCTGAGATCAAGCTCGATCCCGGCAATCCACACGAACAGCATCACCGCCCACCATGCCACGCCGTTCAGGGCGATGATCACATCGGGCTGGAACACGAAGGCGTAGTAATCGGGGAACACCGCGCCGAGCACGCCCGGCCCCAGCAGAATCCCGCCGACGATCTGCACGACGACCAGCGGCGCCCAGTAATCGGTGCGGAAAACGCGCCACACGATCCACGGCACGGCGAAAATGATCGTCAGCGCGATCAGATAGATTTCTGTCAGATTCATCCCGCCCAGCGTTCTAATGCTGCGCATGTCGGGGGGCAAATGCGTTTTCCACACGGCAAAGGCGGGTTCGCCCGATTGACGCGGTGCAGCATTTCGCGCAGGGCGAGGGTGTCTTCCGCGCAGAAGCGATTCTTGTGCGGGCAGGCGAGCGGGAGAGCCCGATGCGCCCCTTCGCGGGGGAGCAAAGGCGCCGAAGGAGCAACCGCCCCGGAAACTCTCAGGCCACCGGACCGCCCGGCTGTGTGACACTCTGGAAAGCGCCTCCCGCCGCAGGGCAGGGGGCCACCGAAGGGGAGGCTGGTCGCCCGCGCGGCCCGCCGAAGCTCTCAGGTCACCCGACAGAGGGGGCAGTTATGTGGCGGTGCCTTGTGCGCCGCCGGACTGCCGTATTCTGTTCCGGAAGGCCTTTGATGAGCGACCACGACACCGCCGACGAGCAACTCGAAGACCTGCCGCTGGACACGCTGCCGCTCGACGCATGGCACCGTGCGCGGGGTGCGCGGATGGTGCCGTTTGCGGGCTACGAAATGCCGATCCAGTATGAGGGTATCGTCGCCGAGCACAACTGGACGCGGGAAAGTGCGGGCCTGTTCGATGTGTCGCACATGGGCCAGCTGCTGCTGTCCGGCCCGGACCTCGATGCCGCAGTTGAAGCGGTGCTGCCGATTGACTTGTCGACGCTGAAGCTCGGCCAGCAACGCTATTCGCTGCTGCTGGACGAGGATGGCGGGGTGCTGGATGACCTGATGGTCTCGCGCTGGCCCGATGCGCTCTACCTGGTGGTCAACGGCGCGACCAAGTGGGACGATCTCGGCACCCTGCGTGAAGCGCTGCCGGACGATATCACCATCCACCACATGGACGAACACGCGCTGCTGGCGCTGCAAGGCCCCAAGGCGGCCGAAGCGCTGGCGCGGCACGTGACGGGTGAGCATCCGCTTTCGGCGCTGACCTTCATGAGGTTCGGCCGCTTCAAGCTGGCGGGCCATGACGTCACCATCGCCCGGGCAGGCTACACCGGCGAGGACGGGTTCGAAATCTCGCTCCCCGCCGAGGCCGCCGCCGAAGTCGCCGATCTGCTCTGCGCCGAGCCGGAAGTGAAGCCCATCGGCCTCGGTGCGCGCGACTCTTTGCGGCTTGAGGCAGGGCTGCCGCTCTATGGGCACGACATGTCCCCCGAAACCTCGCCAATCGAAGCGGGCCTCGTGTTCGGTATCAACAAGCGTCGCCGCACGGAAGGCGGCTTCCCCGGTGCCGAGCGCATCATCCGCGAGATCGCTGAAGGCACCACCCGCAAGTGGGTCGGCCTCACCATCGAAGGCCGCCTGCCTGCCCGCGAAGGCGCGGAAGTGTTCAGCGGCGCGGACAAGATCGGGAACGTCACCAGCGGCGGCTTCTCGCCCACGCTCGGGGCGCCCATCGCGATGGCCTATGTGGCCGCCGAATACGCCGCGATAGGCACGCAGTTTGAAGTGGAAGTGCGTGGGCGTCGCCTCGCCGCCACCGTCTCGCCCACACCTTTTGTCCCGCATCGCTATTACAGGGGAAACTGACCAATGCGCTATTTCACTGACGAACACGAATGGATCGACGTCGACGGCGACGTCGCGACGGTCGGTATCACCGAGTATGCTCAGGGACAGCTCGGCGACATCGTCTTTGTCGAACTGCCGGCCGTCGGCGCCGCGATCACCAAGGGCAAGGACGCCGCCGTGGTCGAGAGCGTCAAGGCCGCGTCCGACGTCTATGCGCCCATCGACGGCGAAGTGACCGAGACCAACGGCGCGCTTGAGGAAGACCCGGCACTGGTCAACACCGCGCCCGAGGGCGAGGGCTGGTTCTTCAAGATGACCATCGCCGATGCCGGCCAGCTTGAAGGGCTGATGGACGCAGCCGGTTACAAGGCCTTCATCGAGGCCCTGTGACCACCGCGCCGCCGCCCGCTCCCGTCCGCCTGATGGTCGCGACCCCGCTTTATGGCGGGGCCGAGGCCGATTATCTGCGCGGCGTGATCGGGCTGGTGAGCCTGGCGGAAAAGCGCGGGGTGGCGGCGAACTTTGCCTTCGTCAGCAACAACGCCTCGATCAACGCGGCGCGCAATCTGCTGGCGGGGGTGTTCCTCGCCTCGGATGCGACGCACCTGTTGTTCTGCGATGGCGATATCGGGTTTGTGCCGGAACAGGTGCTCGATCTGGTCGCGCTGGCGCAGGCCGATGATCGGCTGGCGGTAATCGGCGCGCCCTGCCCGAAGCGGCGGGTCAACTGGACGCTGGTCGCCGCCGCCGCCGCCAAGGGGCTGGCACAAGCCAATCCGGCCGAGCTGGAGCGCTATTCGGGCCTGTTTGCGCTCGACGCGCTCGATCCTGCGGCGGGGGTGCGGATCGACCAGCCGCTGGAGCTGAAGCGCCTTGGCACCGGGTTGATGCTGATCCGCCGCGACGTGATCGAGACGCTGTGCGCCCGCCATCCCGAACTGCGCTATCCGGTCGATCCGCAGGACCGCGGCGAGCACGGGCTGGGCGAGCATCTCCACGCGCTGTTCCAGCCGCTGTTCGACAGCGAGACGGGGCACCTGCTGTCCGACGATTACGCCTTCTGCCACCGCGCCCGCGCGGCCGGTTTCCGCATCTTCGCCGCCCCGTGGATGCGCACTACCCATACCGGCCCTGCGCGCTTCGCCGGGGCGCTCGCCGATCTTGCCGCCCTGAGCGGCGCCTGACCTTCCACCCACCAGCCACGGAAAACCCTCTCCCATGCGCTACCTTCCCCTCACCGACACCGACCGGCAGGCCATGCTGGCGAAAATCGGCGCGTCGAGCGTCGATGACCTGTTCGTCGACGTGCCCGAAGTCGCCCGCCTCGATGGCCCGATTCGCGGGTTGCCGATGCATGCGAGCGAAATGGCGGTGGAACGCCATATGAAGAAGCTGGCGGCCAAGAATCTGGTGGCGGGCGAGGTGCCGTTCTTCCTCGGCGCGGGGGCATACCGGCATCACGTGCCCGCCAGCGTCGACACCATCATCCAGCGCGGCGAGTTCCTGACGGCCTACACGCCCTACCAGCCGGAAATCGCGCAAGGCACCCTGCAGATGCTGTTCGAGTTCCAGACGCAGGTTGCGCGGCTGTATGGCTGCGCGGTGGCGAACGCCTCGCTCTATGACGGCTCAACCGCGTGCTGGGAGGCCGTCGCGATGGCGACCCGCGTCACCCGCCGCAAGCGCGCGGTGCTCTCGGGCGCGCTGCACCCGCATTACGCGCAAGTCGTGAAGACGATGGCGCACTTCACCGGCGACACCATCGCCGACGCACAGCCCGCGATCACCGCCGAGCCTGACCTCGACGGCCTGATCGCCCGCATCGACGAGGACACCGCCTGCGTCGTGGTGCAATATCCCGACATCCTCGGCCGCATCGCCGACCTCGCACCGGTGGCCGAAGCCGCCCATGCCAAGGGCGCGCTGCTGGTCGTCGTCAACACCGAACCAGTCGCGCTGGGCGCGATCAAGAGCCCGGGCGAGATGGGCGCGGATATTGTGGTGGGCGAGGGGCAGGCTCTCGGCGTCGGCCTGCAATTCGGCGGGCCTTACCTCGGCCTCTTCGCGGTGCGCGATCCCAAGCACGTGCGCCAGATGCCGGGCCGGCTGTGCGGCGAGACGACGGATGCCGAAGGCAAGCGCGGCTTCGTGCTGACTCTCTCCACCCGCGAACAGCACATCCGCCGCGAGAAGGCGACCAGCAACATCTGCACCAATTCCGGCCTCTGCGCGCTGGCGTTCTCTGTGCACATGACCCTGCTCGGTGAAAAGGGCCTGCGCGAACTCGCCGCCGAGAACCACCGCCTCGCCTGCATCGCCGCCGACCGGCTGGCCAAGGTGCCGGGCGTGGAGGTGCTCAACACCGCTTTCTTCAACGAATTCACGGTGCTGCTCGGCGGCAAGCCGGCGCGGCAGATCGTGCGCGATCTGGCGGATCGCGGCGTGCTGGGCGGCGTGTCGCTCGGGCGGCTTTACCCGGGCGTTGCGGCGCTGGAGCACGCGCTGCTGGTCGCCGTGACCGAGACCACCACCGAAGACGATATCGAACGCCTCGCCGCAGAGCTTGAAGCCAGCATCAAGGAGACCGTGTGATGAACGCCCCCAACGCCTCCGGCTGGAAGCCCGAAATGACCGCCGCCGACGGAATGCATTCCGGTCCCGCCACCACCACCGGCAACCGCGCGCTGATGCTGGAAGAGCCGCTGCTGTTCGAGATCGGCCGCGCCGATGTGACCGGGGTCGATCTGCCCGCAGTCGATCCCGCCGCGCCGACCCGTCTCGGCGGCCTCGCCCGCTCCGAAACCATCGGCCTCGTCGGCCTGACCGAGCCGGAGACGGTGCGCCACTACACGCGCCTCAGCCGCCAGAACTACGGGATCGACCTCGGGTTCTTCCCGCTCGGCTCGTGCACCATGAAGCACAACCCGCGCCTGAACGAGAAGGTCGCGCGGCTGCCCGGGTTCGCCGACATTCACCCGCTCGCCCCGCAGAACTCGGTGCAGGGCGCGCTGGAAGTGATCGCGCAGCTGGGCGACTGGCTGTGCAAGCTGACGGGGATGCCCGCCGTCGCCATGAGCCCCAAGGCCGGGGCCCACGGCGAGCTGTGCGGCATCCTCGCCATCCGCGCGGCGCATGAAGCGCGCGGCGATGCGCGCGAAGTGGTGCTGGTGCCCGAAAGTGCCCACGGCACCAACCCCGCCACCGCTGCCTTCGCCAATTACCGGGTCGAGGATATCCCTGCGACGCCGGAAGGCCGGGTCGATGTGGCGGCGTTGAAGGCGCGGCTCGGGCCGGATGTGGCGGCGGTGATGATCACCAACCCCAACACCTGCGGCCTGTTCGAGAAGGACTTCCGCGAGATCGCCGATGCGGTCCATGCGGCGGGCGGATACGTCTATTGCGACGGGGCGAACTTCAACGCCATCGTCGGCAAGGTGCGCCCGGGCGACCTCGGCGTCGATGCGATGCACATCAACCTGCACAAGACCTTCTCCACCCCGCATGGCGGCGGCGGGCCCGGTTCGGGGCCGGTGGTTCTCTCCGAAGCGCTTGCGCCCTATGCGCCGCTGCCCTTCGTGCGCCGCGATGCCGATGGGACCTTCTACCTTGTCGAGGAAGAAAACCGCGAGGAGCGCGGGCCGAGCTTCGGCCGCATGACCGCGTTCCACGGCCAGATGGGGATGTATACCCGCGCGCTCACCTACATGCTCAGCCACGGGGCCGATGGCCTTAAGCAGGTGGCCGAGGATGCGGTGCTCAACGCCAATTACATCTTGCGTTCAATGGAGGACATTCTCCACGCCCCCTTCGCCGCCTCCGGCCCGTGCATGCATGAGGCGCTGTTCGGCGACAAGGACTTCACCGAGGGGCTGACTACGCTCGATGTGGCCAAGGGCCTGATCGACGAAGGCTATCACCCGATGACGGTGTATTTCCCGCTGGTGGTGCACGGCGCGATGCTGGTCGAGCCGACCGAGACCGAGAGCAAGGCGGCGATCGACCAGTTCATCACCGCCTTCCGCGCCGTGGTGGAGCGGGCGCTGGCAGGCGACGAGGCATTGAAGCAGGCGCCCTATTATGCGCCCCGCCGCAGGCTCGACGAAACGGCGGCGGCAAGGAAGCCGAAGCTGGCTTACGAGGGGTAAAACCACACAACCCGTTCGTCCTGAGCTGGTGTTGCCACACAACAGCTTCGCTTCCGAAGGACCGCATTTTCTTCCCGATATGGCCCTGATGCCAGAAGGGGAAGACAGCCCTTCGACAGGCTCAGGGCGAACGGGAGTTGTTGTTATGAATTCGGAGGGGCGGGCCGCTGGTCCGCCTCTTTTTCGTTGCTGTCATCCACCACCAGCCGGAACTGCCGGAGGTTCACAATCGCAAGGTAGAAGCCGACCACCGTCAGCACGCTCGAACCGAGCACCGCAAAGCCTGCGCCCTGCGCGCCTTTCCAGTCGATTGCCATTTGCAGCATCACCAGCGCGAGGATCGTCGGGAACAGCCGCACGAGGAAGGCGACATGGGCCTTGCCGGCGGACACCAGCAGGCTTTCAAGGCTCGCCCCCACCAGCTCGACCGCGCCCGCAATGCTGAGGATGATCATCGCCCAGTAGAAGCCGGTGAACTCCGGCCCGGCGATCAGCGCAAGGCCGGGGCGGCCGAACAGGATCGCCGTCACCACCGCCGTCACGCCCGCGATGGCGGCGATGTTGGCCATGCGCCGCGCGATCTCCACCGCGCCGTCGCGGGACTGGACCAGCTCGGGCAGGATGGCCTTGGAGATGGTCTGGGCCAGCGCAATCAGCGCTACGCCGAGCTGGTTGGCGATGCGGAAACCGCCCGCCAGATAGGCCCCGCCGAAGGTGCCGACCAGCAGGATCATCACCTGCTTGCCCGCCACGGCAAGGCTGCCCGACATATTGGTCGACCACACGAACCGCCACACGCCCTCGTATCGTGCCGGAATCGCCTTGAGGCTGACCGAGGCGAGGCTGACCGGCTGCACCCGCGCCGCGACAATCCACAGCGCGAGGAAAGTCAGCACTTCGGAGGCAGCATAGGCGAGGATGAAGCCAGTGACATCGGGCATCAGCCACCACGCCAGCACCGAACCCACCGTCCGCACCACCGGCTGAACCGCTTCGGCCCCGGTCGCCTTGCCGTATTGCGAATGGAGCCGCAGGATCCCGGTTGGCGTGGTGCGGATCGTCAGCAGCGAAATGACGCAGAAGAACAGGGTCAGCCACATCAGGTCCGGCGGCACATCGAGCCATAGCGGCGCGGTCAGCACCACCAGCACCGAAACCAGAGAGCCGCCGATGATCGAGACCAGATCGAGCCCGACCGCAAATCCTGTCGCCTCGCGCGCACGGCCCAGATCAACGCCCGGCTGGTCAGGATTTGCCCCCCAGCGGACGATGAACTGCCAGGTCTGGAAGCTCGAAAAGCCGACCATCGCCTGCGCCAGCGCGATAATCAGCGCAAAGTGGCCGAAGCCCTCCGTCCCCAGCGTGCGCGCGGCAATCGCGAGGTAGACGAGGCTCAGCACCGCGTTGAACCCGCGCCCGCCGAGCAGCCAGCCCATATTCGCAAAGACCCGCTTCATGCGTGCGTCAGCTCAGCGCAGAGGGCAAAGGCGGGTTTACCATAGGGCGCCCGCCTTAGACGCAAAGCGTGCATCCCGCCAAGCGCGGATGGCGCGTGCGATGCAACTTATGCGGCAGAGCGAAGCGCCCTGCCGCATCCGCGTCACCCCATCGTCGGGATGACGAAGGCGTTGCTGCCGTCCCCGCCACCGTCCGGCCAGCGCTGGGTGATCTTCTTGTTCTTGGTCCAGAACCGCAGGCCTTCGGTGCCATACTGGTCGATGTCGCCAAAGCCCGAACGCTTCCACCCGCCGAAGGAATGGTAGGCGACCGGCACGGGGATTGGGACGTTGATGCCGACCATGCCGACATTGACCCGCGCCGCGAATTCGCGGGCAGCGTGGCCGTTGCGGGTGAAGATCGCAACGCCGTTGCCATACTGGTGTTCGGACGGCAGGCGCACCGCTTCTTCAAAGTCCTTGGCGCGCACGATCTGGAGCACGGGGCCGAAGATTTCCTCCTGATAGGACTTCATCTGCGGGGTCACGTGATCGATCAGCGTCGGGCCGACAAAGAAGCCCTTTTCATGCCCCTGCAGCGTGTAGCCGCGCCCGTCGACGACGATCTCCGCGCCTTCCTGTTCAGCCGTGGTGATCCACTGTTCGACCCGCGCCTTGTGCTCGGGCGTGACGACTGGGCCGTAATCGGCGTCGGGGTCGTTGGACACACCGATACGCAGGCCGGCGATCGACTTCAGGAGCTTTTCCTTGAGCCGCTCGGCGGTTTCTTCGCCCACCGGCACCACCACGGGCAGCGCCATGCAGCGTTCACCCGCCGAGCCGAAGGCCGCGCCGGTCAGATCGGTGACAACCTGATCGAGATCGGCGTCAGGCAGCACGATCCCGTGGTTCTTCGCGCCGCCGAAAGCCTGCACGCGCTTGTTGTTGGCCGAGCCGCGCGCGTAGATATATTGCGCGATATCAGACGAGCCGACGAAGCTGATCGCGGCGATATCGGGATGGTCGATGATCGCGTCGACCATTTCCTTGTCGCCGTGAACGACCTGAAGCAGCCCCTCGGGCGCACCAGCCTCAAGGAACAGCTCGGCCAAGCGCACCGGCACGCTCGGATCACGTTCCGAGGGCTTGAGGATGAAGGCATTGCCCGCCGCGCAGGCCATGCCGAACATCCACATCGGGATCATCGCCGGGAAGTTGAACGGGGTGATGCCTGCGCCGATGCCAAGCGGCTGGCGCACCGAATAGACATCGATCCCGGGGCCTGCGCCGTGGGTAAATTCGCCCTTCATGATCTGCGGCAGGCCGCAGGCGTATTCGATCACCTCAAGCCCACGCTGCACATCGCCCTTGGCGTCGGGAATGGTCTTGCCGTGTTCTGACGAGAGCATTTCGGCCAGCGACTGCATATTCGCCTCGACCAACTGCTTGAAGGCGAACATCACGCGGGCGCGGCGCTGCGGGTTGGTGGCGGCCCAGCCGGGCTGGACGCGCTTGGCGGTTTCCACCGCGCGGGCCAGCAGCGCGGCATCGCCCAGCGCGACTTCGGCCTGCACTTCGCCGGTGGAGGGGTTCCAGATTGCGTGCTTGCGGGTGGGCGCGGGGCTGTCGCCGACGATAAAGTGATCGATCTGACGCATGGTAGGGGTCTCCTGTCTGCTATCCCCAATGCCCCCCCAGCCGCCTCCATGCAAGGGGAGGGCCTACCCTCAAAAATGCTGGCGCGCGGGCACCGGGCGGGGCAGGTTGGGCGCGAAACGAGACGGGAAGGGCCGATGATGGGCAAGCGATGGCAGATGTTGGCAGTGCTGGCGGCAGCGGGTATGGCCGGCAGCGCAGTGGCGCAAGGCGAGCAGCCGGTGTTCGTCGCGGACAGCCTCGAACTGGTCGCCACCGGCTACACCTTCACCGAGGGCCCCGCGTGGGACGGTACGCGGCTGATCTTCAGCGATATCCCGGGCGATACGGTCTATGCCTTCATCCCGGGGGAGGGCCCGCCCGAGGTGCTCTACACGCCGTCTGCCATGGCCAACGGCCACACCTTCGATCGGCAGGGCCGCCTGCTCAACGCCGAACACGGCAGCGGTGAAATCACCCGCTGGACGCCGGAGCGCGGGCGGCAGACGCTCGTCGCCACCTTCAGCGACCGCCACCTTTCCAGCCCCAACGACGTGGTGGTGCGCAGCGACGGGCTGATCCTGTTCACCGATCCGCCCTATGGTCTGGCAACCGCCTATCAGGGGGTGCAACGCATCAACGAGATCGGCTTTTCCGGGGTTTACGCCTTTCGCGAGTCGAGTGGACGCACGACTCTGATCGACAACCTGCTCGAACGGCCCAATGGCCTTGCGCTCTCGCCCGACGAGACGGTGCTCTATGTCGGCGACACCGCGACGCAGAGCCTCTGGGCCTATGACATCGATGCGGAGGGCGTGGTAGGCAACCGGCGGAAAATCGCCGACCTTACCGACGACAGCAAACCGGGCCGGGTGGACGGGGTGCGGGTCGATAGCGCGGGCCGCATCTATGTTACCTGTCCGGGCGGGCTGTGCGTGGTCGATCCGGCCAGCGGCGAGGTGGTGGAGCGCCTCGCCACCCCCAAGCGCGCGACCAATCTGGCATGGGGCGGGGCGGACCTGTCCGAACTCTACATCACCGCGCTGACCGACGTGTACCGCGTGAAGACCACCGCGCGCGGGACGGGATCGTCGAGCCGTTGATGCTCCCCTCCCGATTGCGGGACGGGACGCTTTAATCCGAAGGTATCAGCGTAATCTCGGTCTGCCGCCCGTCGATATAGCGCACCGTCTCGCCGTCGAAGAACGCATCCTCTTCGGTGCGGAAATCGACCCTTTGGTCACCCCATTCGGGCACCGCGGCGTAAGACGTCAGCTCGATCGACCACGCCGTGTTCGCCCGGATCGGCCCGCTGCCGCGCGGGTCTGCGTTCTGGTTGTCCCAGAAGCCGATCGCAGGCCCCGCGCCGTGGCCGTGATAACCGATCGGGTGAGTGTAGATCGACGGATCGAGCCCCGCCGCGATTGCTTCGGCGCGCGCAATTGCGAGGGCCTCGTTGCCGCTGCGCCCCACCTTGAAGGCGCGGGTGAGGAAATTCTGCACCTTGTTCGAATTCGCTAGCCCCGCCCGCAGCCCCGCCGGTGCCTCGCGCTCGCCCGGCTTCAGCACATAGGCCAAGTGCTGGGTATCAGTGTTGAGCCGCAGGTAGGTGATGCCGAAATCGGTCCACAGCAGATCGCCCGGCCGGATCTCCGTGTCGCCCTCCAGCATACCCTGCGCCCCCTGCCGCTGGATCGCGACCGAGGGGTGGAACCACGGATCGAGGCCCAACTGCATCAGCCGCTCGCGATACCACCATTGCACTTGGCTTGCGGTGGTGACGCCGGGAGTAATAACGGCCCGCGAAAACGCCTCGCCGATCACCGCATGGGCGATGCGGACGACCGTGGGGTAGAGCTCCATCTCGGCGGGCGTGCGCGTTTCGAGCCAGCGGATCGCCAGCCCCTCGCCGCTGACGACCCGCTGATGCAGAGCAGGCGGCAGGGCGGACATGAACTTGTCGTACTGGCTCAGCGTCATGCCGTCGGCGAACTGGTACAGGTCGCTGGAATTGATCGCGATTTTTGCGGGATCGCGCGCGGCGATGATGTCGGCCACGGCTTGCCACTGGTCGGGCTGCTGATCGGGATTCCACACCGGCGCGAACAGCCCGCCGAGGCCGTAGCGGCTGACGGTCAGGCGCTCCACTGGCTTGCCCTCGCCCGGATCGTGGAAGATCAGGATGGTGCGGCGCCGCGCGTGCATGTTCTCGGCATCGAGCATGGTGGCGACCACCGGCTCCTCGAAATATTCGCGGGCGACCAGCAGCCACAGGTCGATCCCTTCGGCGCGCATGATCTGCGGGATAAGGGTGTCGAGCCGTTCGCGCAGGATGCGGTTCTCGGTCTCGGCGCGCTCGCGGGGGGAGAGGATTGCGGGAAGCGCCGGGGCGGCGACCTCGGTCTGGCCGAGGCCGGTGGGGGAGGGGGCCTGTGCGTGGGCATCGGCGTGGAGCGGTAGCGCCGCCAGCGCCAACCCTGCCAGCATCCCCGCCCTGATAATCGTCTGCCCCATGTCGATCGCCGCCCCTGTTTGCCGTTGTCCGCCCGACCATGCCGCGCCCCCGCGCCCCCGGCAAGCCTGCGTCGCTTGCGTCCGCCGCCGCGCTGGCGCACCTTGCGCCGCATGACCCGCTCCGCGCGCACATCCGGCACTTTGCCCGGCACCCAGCCCGGCCTCCGGCTCGCCAGCTACAACATCCGCAAGGCGGTCGGCACGGATCGTGCGCGCAATCCGCTGCGTGTGCTTAAAGTACTGGCCGAGATCGACGCCGACATTGTCGCGCTGCAGGAGGCCGACCTGCGTTTCGGCCAGCGCAGCGCCGCCCTGCCGCCGCTGCTGATCGAGAATCATTCCGACTATGTGCCCGTGCCGCTCGATGTGCAGGCCGATTCGCTCGGCTGGCATGGCAATGCGATTCTGGTGAAGCGCGGCATTGCGGTGACCCATCATGACATTATCCACATTCCCTGCCTCGAACCGCGCGGGGTGGTGACGGCGACGCTGGAGACAGCCGCCGGAGCTGTGACGGTGTTCGGGATGCATCTCGATCTGTCGGGCCTGTGGCGCGCGCGGCAGGCGCGAGCGATTGTCGAGCTGGCCGCCGCCGCGCGGGCCGAACGGCCGACGGTGCTGATGGGCGACCTCAACGAATGGCGCGCGAAATCGGGCGCCTTCCGCGAATTCGCGCGGCACTTCAGCATCCTCGACCCCGGCCCGAGCTTTCACAGCCGCCGCCCGGTGGGCCGGCTCGACCGGATCATGCATTGCGACCAACTGGTGCTGAAGGCCTGTGGCGTCCACCACAGCCCGCTGGCCGCCGCCGCGTCGGATCACCTGCCGGTCTGGGCCGACTTCGCTTTCGGCAAAGGCAGCGCGCAAGGGGGGCGTTGACGGGGTGGGACGGATTGAACGACCATTTCTGTCGTGACGCGCCTGTAGGAATCGCGCCATGACGCAAACACGCCCCTACACCCGCCGTTTCGGCCTCTCCAAATCGAAGATTACCGCCTTCGAACAGTGCCCCAAGAAGCTGTGGCTCGCCACCCACCGCCCCCAGCTTGCCGATCAGGACGCTGGTGCCGAGGCACGCTTTGCCACCGGCAATACCGTGGGCGAGATTGCCTGCGCGCTGCATCCCGGCGGCTTCATGGTCGATACGCCGACGCTTTCGGCGGCGCTGGCGATGACTGCCTCGGTGATCGCGGGCGGGCATCCCGGCCCGATCTTCGAGGCGACCTTCGAGCATGATGGCGTGCTGGTGCGGGTCGATGTGCTGGAGCGGCTCGCCGAGGGGGGCTGGGCGGCGGCGGAGGTCAAGAGCTCGGGCAAGGTCAAGGATTACCACCGCGGCGATCTGGCGACGCAGGTGTGGGTGATGCGCGAGGCGGGGATTGCGCTGAAGCGCGCCGCGATCCGCCATATCGACACCGGCTTTGTCCTCACCCGCGAGGGCGATTATGCCGGGCTGTTCACCGATGCCGATCTGCTCGCCGAGCTGGAAGATGTGATCGCCACCCGCCCCGCGCTGGTGGCCGAGGCGCGGGTGGTGCTGTCGGGCGAGGAGCCCGAGCGCGAGATGGGCGACCATTGTGCTACGCCTTTTGCCTGCGAGTTCGCCGCCTATTGCAGCCGCCATCTGCCGCCCGGGCCGGAGTGGCCGGTGACCCTGCTTCCCTATGGCGGCGGCAAGCGCTGGCTGGAGCGCGGGGTCGAGGATCTGCTCGATCTGGCGGAAAGCGACCTCAATGATCGCCACGCCCGCATCTTGGCTGCCACGCGCGACGGCATCCCGTTCCACGACCCCGAGGGCGCGCGCAAGGCGATGGCCGGCTGGGGCTGGCCGCGCGCCTGGCTCGATTTCGAGACCGTCGCCCCCGCAGTGCCGCGCTGGGTCGGTACGCGGCCCTATCAGCAGGTTCCGTTCCAGTTCTCGCTCCATTTGGAACGGCGCGGCGGGCGCATGACGCACCACGAGTTCCTGCGTTGCGACGGCAGCGACCCGCGCCGCCCTTGCGCCGAGGCGCTGGTCGAGCACATCCCCGAAGGCGCGACCATCATTGCCTACAACGCCGCCTTCGAGCGGAGCGTGCTGCGCGATCTTGCGGCATCTTTCCCCGACTTCGCCCCGCGCCTCGCAGCCATGGCCGAGGCGACGGTCGACCTTCTGCCTGTCGCCCGCAACCACTGGTATCATCGCGATCAACGCGGCAGCTGGTCGATCAAGGCGGTGCTCCCCACCATCGCCGCCGAGCTCGATTACGGTGCGCTCGAAGTGAAAGACGGCGGCGATGCACAGGCGGCGTGGTTCGAAGCCGCCGATCCTGCCTGCCCGCCCGCCCGGCGCGAGGCGCTGGAAGAGGCGCTCAAGGCCTATTGCGCGCGCGACACGTGGGCGATGGTCGCGGTGGCGCGGGCGTTGGCGGGTGGTTGACCGGCAATATCCGGAACCTCTCCGGCATTATCATTTCCATGACCAATTCTGTCGTATCGCGAGTCCATGTCGGCGAGTGAAAGGATGATGCATGCGGCTGCATGACGGACAGACACTCTTCTCGCCGACCGACCTCGTGCGGTTCCTCGGCTGCAACCACGCGACCGCGCTGGATCTGCTGCGTCTGCACGATCCTGCCAATGCGCCCGCACAGGCTGCGGATGACGCGATGGCCGAGCTGGTGCAGCAGGCCGGCCTGGAGCACGAGGAACGCTTCCGCGCGCGGCTGGCGGGCGAGGGCGGGCTCGTCGAGATTCCCGTCGATGCTCCCTTGGCCGAGCGCGCCCGCCTGACCGCCGAGGCGATGCGGCAGGGCGCCCCTGCGATCTTTCAGGCCGCCTTCCTGCAGCCGCCGTGGAGCGGCTTTGCCGATTTTCTGGTGCGGGTGGAGGAGACCTCGGCGCTCGGCGATTGGTCTTACGAGCCGGTCGACACCAAGCTCGCCCGTTCGGCCAAGGCCTCGCATCTCGTTCAGCTTGGCCTCTATGCCCGGATGATTGCCGCCCTTCAGGGCCGTAGCCCGCGGCGGGTCCATGTCGAACTCGGCGACGGGCGGCGCGAATCGTTCCGGCTGGTTGATTTCGACAAGGTGCTGTCGGCCGCGACCCTGCGGTTCATGGACTTCGTCTCCACCGACACCAAAAGCACCACGCCCGAGCCCTGCGCCGCCTGTCCGCTGTGCCCGTGGCGCGACCATTGCGGCACAGTGTGGGAGGCCGAGGAGCATCTTTCACTCGTTGCCGGGCTCGGGCGGCCACAAGCTCAGAAATTACGAGATGCAGGCGTCGCAACGCTGACCGCGCTGGCCGAATTGCCCGATGGCGTCAAGGTGCCGCGTATGGCACCGGCCACGCTCGACAAACTGAGAGCGCAGGCCCGGTTGCAGCTGGCGCGGCGCGCTGGCGGCGATCCGGTGGTGGTGCCGTTGCCAGTCGAGCCGGGACGCGGCCTGGCGCTGCTGCCGCCGCCCGATCCGGCCGATCTGTTCTTCGATCTCGAAGGCGACCCGCTGGAGGATGGCGGGCGCGATTACCTCTGGGGCGTGCATTATCGCGATGGCGGGCGGCCCGAATTCCGCTTCCGTTGGGGGCACGATGCCATAGAGGAGCGGCTTGCCTTCGAGGAAACGCTCGACTGGATGGCCTATCATCTCGCCCGCAATCCGGGCGCGCACGTCTATCACTACGCGCCCTACGAGATCACCGCCCTGCGCCGCCTCTCGACGCTCCACGCCAGCCGCGAGGCGGTGCTCGATCGCCTGCTGCGCGAACGGCGCTTCGTCGATCTTTACGCGGTTCTGCGGCAGGCGGTGCGGACGTCGGAGCCGAACCTTTCGCTCAAGACGATGGAGGTGTTCTTCGCCGAGACGCGCGATGGCGCTGTCACCAAGGCCGACCAGTCGGTGGTCGAATACAAGAGCTGGCAGCAGACCGGCGAGCAGCGGATTCTCGACGAGATCCTCGCCTACAACAAGGTCGATTGCGAGAACACCGAAGGCTTGCGGGATTGGCTGGTATCGCTGCGCATGGCTGATCTGCCGTGGCGGGAAATCGGCCCGGTAACGGCGGTACCGGACGAAAAATCCGAGGAACGCGAGCAGGCCGAACAACGCGCGCGCCGGCTGATCGCTGCAATCAACGGCGGCATCCTGCCCGCGACGCCCGAAACCCGCGAACTCGTCGGCCACCTCACCGAGTTTCACCGCCGCGCCGATAAGCCCGCGCTGTGGGCTATGTTCGACCGCTGCGAGCGCGAGCCGGAGGAACTGGTCGAGGACGCGGAATGCCTCGGCGCGATCCTGCCCGATCCCGACGCAAACGGCGTTTGGCTGCGCCCGGACAAGCGCAGCACCATCGCCAGCTACCGCTTCCCGCCGCAGGAAACCAAGCTGCGCGAAGGCGTCATCGTGCTCCATGCCCCGACGCTGGCGAAGGTGGGCACCATCGTCGCGCTCGATGGGGAGGCCGGAACGGTCGAGATCAGGCGCGGAAACGGGGCCAAGGGCATCTGGCCGGAAGACGGATCGCTGATCCCCGAGCCGACCGTCCCCAACAAGATTCTCATCGCCGCTGTCCGCCGGGTGGCGATGGCATGGGCCGGGATTAACGAGGACCAGTGGCTCTACGGCGAGACCGACCCTGACGGCCTTGAGACATGGTCCTGCGGCCTGTCCGACAGCCCGCCCTACCGCGCGCTGCTCGATATCATCGAGCGCAATCCGCCGCGTCTTGCCGCCTGGGACGGCGGCCCGCTGGTGCGTGCGGGCGAAAGCCTTGTCGAGGCGGCCACCTTGCGCTGTCTGGCGATGGACGAGACCGCGCTGTTCATTCAGGGGCCGCCCGGCACCGGCAAGACCTATACCAGCGCCCACGTCATCTGTGCGCTGCTGGCCGCGGGCAAGCGGGTCGGCGTGTCAAGCAACAGCCACAAGGCGATCAACAACCTGCTCGCCAAAATCGAGGATGTGGCGGAGGAAACCGGGCTCAGCTTCTCCGGGGTCAAGAAGTCCAGTCGCGGCAAGGACGAGCAGCGCCTGAACGGGCGCATCATCACCGATATCGAGGACGTGCAGGACGTCCATCACTACCTGCCCGATCTGGTCGGCGGCACGGCATGGCTGTTTGCCGACAAGGATTTCGACCAGCATTTCGATTACCTGTTCATCGACGAGGCCGGGCAAGTCTCGCTCGGCCACCTGCTGGCGATGGGCGCGGCGGCGCGGAACATCGTGCTGATTGGCGACCAGATGCAGCTGGCCCAGCCGATCCAAGGCGCGCATCCGGGCGAGAGCGGTCTGTCGGCGCTCGACTACCTGTTGCAGGGCGAGGCGACCGTGGCGCCCGATCGCGGGATCCTGCTCGATACCAGCTGGCGGATGCACCCGGCGATCTGCGGGTTCATTTCCGATGCGGTCTATGACGGGCGGCTCAAGGCGCATCCCGATTGTGCCGGGCAGCGGCTGCACCTTGCGCCCGGCCACGATCCGGCGCTCGCGGAGTGCGGTCTGCGCTTCGTGGCGATGGACCATGTGGGTTGCGGACAGCGCAGCGATGCCGAGGTCGCGCGGGTCAGGCAGTTAGCCGGGGCGCTGATCGGCACGCCCTTTACCGCGCGCGATGGCTCGCAAGGGATGATCGGCTGGGACAATATCCTGATCGTCGCGCCCTACAACGTGCAGGTCAACGCGTTGCGCGCGGCCCTGCCGCCGGAGGCACGGGTCGGCACGGTCGACAAGTTTCAGGGTCAGGAGGCCGAGGTGGTGATTGTCTCGCTCGCCACCTCCAGCCCGGACGACCTGCCGCGCCAAGTCGAGTTCTTCTATTCCAAGAACCGCATCAACGTCGCCATCAGCCGCGCCCGCACGCTGGCACTGGTGCTGGCCAATCCGAAACTGCTCGAGCTCGATGCCAAAAGCATCGACCATCTGAGACTTGTGAATACGCTGGCCTGGGTGGCCGAGGAGGGGAGCAGGTGAGACAAACAGAAGTGCAGGCGTCGATGCAGCACTCCATGACGGCGGCGGGGTAGGGCGATCATGGCCCGCAATGCGAAACTTGATCGGCTGCTGACAGTGGTCAAGGCGCTGGGGGAGAGCGCCGAAGGCCTGACGCTCGACGAGATGGCCGAGTTGATCGGCGCCAACCGCCGCACGGCCGAGCGGCTGCGCGATCTGATCCTCGTCCATTTCGACCTCGAGGAAAGCGTCGATGATCGCCACAAGCGCTTCCGCATCCCCGGCGCGTTGCCTTCACCCTTCACGCAGCCCAATGTTGCCGAGATCGCCGCGCTGCAATCGCTTGCCGATACCGCGCGCAAGGCGGGATCGGCGCAGGCGACGTTGCTCGAAAGCCTGGTGGGCAAGGTGCAGGCGGGCCTCAGGCGCGAGGTCAAAAGCCGCATGGCGCCCGATCTCGATCCGCTCGTCCGGCTTCAGCGCCACCACGTCCCCGCCGGCCCGATGATCGAGCACGCGCCCGAGACAGTGGCGCAGGTGCAGGGGGCGATGATGGCGGGGATGTGTCTGGAGTTCGACTACCTCGCCGACGGGGCGGCTGGGCCGAAGTGGCGGCGGGTGATCCCGCTCGGCCTGATCCACGGGCCTGCAACCTACCTGATCGGCAAGATCCCCGGCCGCGAGCTTGATCCCGTCCCCTACCGCCTCGACCGGATGAGCGCGGCGCGGGTCAGCAACCAGCCCGGTGCTGCCGACGATGACTGGGATCTCGACGCATGGATGGGCGCAAGCTTCGGCATCTGGCGCGAAGAGGGCCACGAGATCGTGCTGCGCGTCGCCGCCGAAAGCGCCGAACGCGCCCGTCGCTGGAGGTTCCACCCGCAACAGGTGATCGAACAGGACGGCGAGGAACTGGTGGTGCGGTTCTTCACGGGCGGCTTGCGCGAAATTGCCGAGCACCTGTTCACCTGGGGCGGGGCAGTGCGGATCGAGGCTCCCGAGGAATTGCACGCCATGATGCGGGAGCGGTTGGCGCTTGCGTCGGCAGCGCTTGATCGAAAGCCCTGAACGAAAGGCGGCCAAATGGCCACCCGAGGCATGGCTCGGCGCGGCGTGTGGCGCTTTCCGGACGTCATGAGCATCAGGAACGGAAGCAGAGTGCGGGGTCAGTACCGATAATTCGACTGGATTCGGGAAATTGTTGCTACTAGTGATGCGTTATGCCGCTGCCAAAAGGTGCACAGCCGAATCAAAGCCTCATTGATGGGATTGCGACGCTTCAGGCGATCGCCACCTATCCTGAGCCGATCGGATGCCGTGAACTGGCGCGGCGCCTGCAGCTTGATCCCACCAAGGTCAATCGGCTGCTGAAGACCCTCGCCTACCTCGGCATCGTCCGGCAGACCGCCAACCGCCGCTATACCGCTGGCCCGGGCATGCACGTTCTCGCCGCGCAGAGCCTGTTTGCCTCCGGCCTGCTGCGGCGCGCGCTGCCGGTGCTGGAGGATCTGCGCCGGTTCGGGCACACCGTGGCGATGGGGGTGCTGTGGAAGGACAGCGTCAGCTATCTGTTCCACGCTCCGCCCGGCATCGAAGCATCGCGCGGGCTCGGCCGGATCGGCTTGCTGCCCGCCACGACCAGCGGTATCGGCATTGCGCTGCTGGCCGAGCTGGAGGATAGCGAAGTCAGCGCCTTGTATCAGGACCGGCCGATCCCGATGTTCCCGGAAGGAATCGGCCAGTTGCTGGCAAAGCTGGACGAAGTCCGGTCGGCCGGGTTTGCCAGAGTCCACGTGGCCGATGACCGTGATCATCACATCGTGGCTGTCTCGATGGGCGATCCGGTCCACGCGGCCATCGCCATGTCAGGCTGGATCCCCGAACAAGCCACGGCAGAATTGGTCGCCGCGCTTCGTGCCGCTGTCAGCCAGATCGATGCCTGACTGATGCTACAATCGAACCAAGTTTAGCCAATCTCGCCGAATTGCCAATTTTGGTGCTTTACATGTCGCTAAATGTGCAACAAAGTCCCGCCTATTCGCGGGGCTGGGGAGAGCAGGAAGTGGCGAAGCGGGCGTCCAACATCCGGTGGGCAGTGCTTGCGCTCCTGTTCTGTTCGACCGTCATCAACTACCTTGACCGGCAGGCCCTCTCGATCCTCGCGACATCGGTCCAGAAGGACTTGGCAATCGACGATCTCGGCTATGCCCATATCGTCCAGATGTTCCTGCTGGCCTATACCTTCGCGTATCTTGTGGCAGGGCGGATTACGGATTGGCTGGGCACGAAACTGTCGCTCGCGCTATTCGTGGGCTGGTGGTCGATTGCCAACCTGATGACCGGGTTCGTCCGCTCGGCCTCCGAACTGGGCGCGGCCCGCTTCGCGCTGGGTCTGGGGGAGGCGGGCAATTACACGGCGGCCCCCAAGGCGGTGTCGGAACATTTCGAGCCCAAGGAGCGCGGGCTTGCCATCGGGATCTACACCGCCGGCGCGATGGTGGGCGCGACGCTTGCCCCGCCGCTGATCGGCGGGATTGCGCTGGCCTATGGATGGCGGGCAGCTTTCATCATCACCGGCGCGGCCGGGTTCATCTGGCTGATCGCGTGGTGGCTGATCTATCCCGACGACAAGCCGGCCGCACAGGTTGACGCTGCGCCGCGCGAGGCCATGCCCTGGCGGCGCATCCTCACCGATCGCACCATCTGGCTGCTCGCCCTTGCCCGCGCGGCGGCGGACCCGGTCTGGTATTTCTACCTGTTCTGGTTCCCCAAGTATCTGATTGACGAGCGCGCCATGACGCTTGCCTCGGTCGCGGCGTTCGGGTGGATCGTCTATCTGGCGGCCGACCTTGGCAGCGTCGGCGGCGGGGCGTTGTCGAGCTGGCTGGTCCGGCGCGGCATCGATCCGGCGCGCAGCCGCGTGATGGTGATGGCCGGCGCTGCCGCGGTTGCGCCGATTGGCGCGCTGGCCAGCTTGCATCCGCCGCTGGCGGTGCTGTTCGCCATCGCCTCGTTGGTGGCCTGCGCGCATCTGGTGTTCCAGATCAACATCGGCACGCTGATCGTCGATCTTTACCCGACGCGGCAGGTTGCGACGATCTTCGGCCTGATCGCGGCCGGCAGCGGGTTTGGCGGAATGCTGTCGACACAGCTGGTCGGGATGCTCGTGCAGGGCGGCTCGTTCGATCACGTCTTCGTAATCATGGCCGTGCTGCATCCGGTGGCCTTCGGCTTGGCCTGGCTGGCGTTCCGGGCGAGCAAGGTGTCACCCCTGATCTCGGGCGAGCGGGCGGCGGCCTGAGCCGGCCGCCCCGCGCCTCAATCCACTCGCACAGCGTGCTGCCAGAACCGCGCGTTCGGAACCACGCCAAGTCCCGCGCCCGAAGGCAGGCGATAGGCTGCGGCATCAAACGCCATATCGGTGTCGAGCAGGGCGAGGTTGCGCTCGAATACCGAGTGCTGCCATTCGTGCTTCCAGAATTGCGGCACCGCCGCCGAAGCGAGCAGGCTGGCGGCAAGGAAGATCCCGGTGCCGATGGTCGCGTGCGGGGCAAGCGGCACCCCGTGCTCTGCGGCAAGCCGGGCGATGCGGCAGAACTGCGTTACCCCGGTGTGGCCCATTTCCGGCTGGATGAGCGATAGCGCGCATGTGCCAAGGCGCAGGCGAGCCTCGTGTTCGGTCCGCCATTCCTCGCCCGCCGCCACTGGCACCGTGCTTTCGCGGCACACCGCGGCAAGGGCATCAACCCGCTCTGGCTTCACGGGCGCTTCGACAAAGCGGGGACGATAGGGTGCCAACTGCTCGATCAGGGCGAGGGCGCCGGGAGCGTCGAACTTCCAGTGCAGATCGACCATGATCTCGGCTTCCGGTCCAAGCGCGCTGCGCAGCGCGGCCAGTTCCTCGATGATGCCCGCGTTGCTAACGACTGCGGCGAATTTGAAGGAATCGATGCCGCGCGCCTGCCACTCGCGCGCCAGGGCGACCTTTCCGGCAAGGTCGCTGGCTGGCAGGCCGGACAGATAGCCCGGAACCGTTTCGCGCAGCGTGCCGCCGAGCCGCGGCGCAAGCATCGCCGACAAGGGCTTGCCCGCCGCGCGTGCGGCGATGTCCCACACGGCGATGTCGATCGCGGCGATGGCATCGACATAGAACCCGCCAAAGCACCCGCGCACCCGCATCAGATCATACAGCACATCCCACAGCGCTTCGGGATCAAGCGCGTCGCGGCCGATCGCGACCGGGGCGAGCAGATCATTGATGATCTCGCAGGTCGCGCGCGGCGCGCAGATCCCGTAGGTCTCGCCCCAGCCCACCGTGCCATCGGCGGCGGTCACCCGCACGACGACCGAACGGTCCACCACCGGATAGATCGTGCCATTGCCCTGCCGCACGATATAGCCGCGCGGATTGATGCTCTCCCCCTCACCGAGCGGGCCGAGATAGGGGGTTTCGCGGTCCAGCGTGACGATGAACGTCTCGATCGAGGCGATGGCCAGGGTCATTGCGGGCCGTCTGCCGCGATCCGTTCGGCAGCCGGCATCAACAGGTCCGCAATCCGGGCCAACAGGGCATCGAGTTCCTGATGGTCATGGCGATCGAGCGCAGGGCCTGCCGCCCGGACATAGCTGCTGGAGATGATCCCCCGGCGGCGCAGCACTTCCTTGGTCAGACGCCAGCGGAAGATCGCCTGCATGCTGAGCAGCGGCAATGTCCGGTCGAACAGGTCGCGCGCGCCTGCGATATCGCCCCCACGGTGACGCGCGAGCATGGAGACATGGGCTTCGGTGATTTCGCTGGCCGGCATGGTTCCGGTGGCCCCCCGGTTGAGTTCGTCGATCACATAGCGCGCGCCTGCCCCGCCGAACACCGCATCAAGCGATGCGCCCGCCAGTTCGTCGAGCCGGGTGATCCGCTGCCCGGACGGCTGCGCTTCCTCCTTGACGTAGCGAACGCCGTCGACCGCCCCGGCAATGGCAGCGACCTTTTCGAGCGGCAGGCCGATGCCCATCGGCGGCGGGGCATTCTGGAGCATGACCGGAATGCCGCTTTCCCGCGCCACCCGGTCATAGAAGCGGGCCATCGCGTCCATATCGTCGGCCAGCCCCTGCGGCGTCATCACCATCGAGACATCGGCCCCCGCAGCCGCGCCGTGGTGCGCGAACTGCGCTGCCTCTTCGGGAGTGGCCGCGCTCGCCCCGACGATAAACGACGCCCGCCCCTTGACCCGCGCGCCGATGCGCTGCGTCAGGTCGATCCGCTCGTCGGCGGTCAGCATTTCGACTTCGCTGGCCAGGCCGGGGAACACCACCCCTGCCGCACCGGCGGCAATCGCATAGTCGGCGACTGCGAGCGTTTCGTCCGCGTCAACTGCTCCATCGCTCCCGAATACGGTCGGCAGAACCGGGAACACCCCCATCAGCGCCTTCATTCTCAGTTCTCCTATGTTGCTATATCCGCACACATTAACGGGATTCGAGGCAGATTACGATAAAAATCCTGCCTTGCTTTGTTTCTGACGTTACTTTAATAGCGACATTATTCCGCAACGCCAAGTCATATCAGGGGGCGCAGGCGTGCCGCGGCGAATGAGCGCAAAAAACGATACTGGAGGGGAAAAATGATCAAGCGCATTGCATCGAGGTTGCTGTCTGCCACGATTCTTTCGTCGGCCTTGCTTGCGCCTGTGGTTGCCGCGGCCCAGGATGGTGCCCCGGCCGATCCCGCCGCCGAGGAAGCCAACAACGACATCGTCGTCACCGGAATCAGGCAGAGCCTTCAGGCCGCGCGTGATGTGAAGCGCAATGCTGTCCAGTTCGTCGATGCGATCGTGGCCGATGATATCGGCAAGCTGCCCGACACCAATGTCGCAGAATCGCTTTCGCGCGTTTCGGGCGTGCAGGTCGAGCGCGGGATCGGTGAGGGCACCGACATCTCGATCCGCGGCCTGCGCGAGAATGTCATCCTCTATAATGGCCGCCAGATCTTCGATTCGACCGGGCGCGGCGGCAATGGCCTCGATCAGCTGGGCGGGTCCACATATGGCCTGCTTGCGCTGGTCCCGTCCGAGCTGATCTCGCGCCTGTCGGTCACCAAGCTGGCCGGATCGGAGGAGATCTCAGGTGCGCTGGGGGGTGTGGTCGATGTCCAGACCCGCCTGCCGCTCGCCGAAAAGCAGAACCTCGCAATGAGCGCCGCGCTTACCTACGACGAGCTGGCCGAAAAGCCGGGCTTTGAACTGTTCGGCCTCGCCTCCACCCGGTTTGCCGGTGACACGATCGGCGTGCTGGTGACGGCATCGTACAGCGAGCGGACGATCAGCCAGCAGGGGCTGGACACGTTCTCGGGTTATCTGCGCTACAATGACACCACGGTCACGCCTTCGCGCTTCCGCTTCGGCAACAGCGACGTGCGCGCGCAGGAAGTCGACGAGGACCGCCGCAAGCTGGGCCTGAGCGGGGTAATCCAGTGGCAGCCGAGCGATCGCGTCGAGCTGACGCTCGATACTTTCTACTCACAGCTGTCATCTGACCGGAACCGCTACTGGCTCTCGTTCAATCCCACCCAGGGGCTGACCGGCGCGACCTATTCGGACAATGATGTGCTGCTGACCGGGCGGGCCGCAGGGCCGGTGCTCAGCAATACCGAGATTGCCGATGTCACCTCGGACGTCTGGTCGTCGGCGCTGCGCGGCAAGTTCGAGCTGTCGGACATGGTGACGGCCCGTGCGGAACTCTCGCATGGCACCTCCAGCGCAGATTACCGCCAGATCTACTTCCGCCTCCAGCCGATCACCTCGATCACGCCGACGATCGATTTCGATTTCACGCAAGGCGGTTTCGGTGCCTTCGACATCAACGGCATCGATATGGCCGATCCCTCGCAGCTGCGCTTCACGATCCTGTTCGATCAGCTGTTCCGGGCGAAGACCGACACGCTGGCCGCACGGTCGGACTGGACGGTGGCGTTCGATCAGTCGTTCGTGCAGTCGCTCGACTTCGGCGCGCGTTACAGCGACCTCGACACCTTCCAGAACCCCTTGCGGGCCGATATCCGGCCTGCGGGCGGGATCGTGGCGAGCCAGCTCGGGGGGCTTGCGGCGGTGCGCTCAAATCGCGACTTCCTGCCCGGCGAGTTCGAAGGGCTGACCCGTTCCTATCTGGTGGCGACTTCGGCTGTCACGGGTTGCGGCGCGTTCACGGCGTTTCCCTCCGTCTCACAGAACGCCCAATGCCTCGATCCGTCCGCCACGATCAATTCGCGCGCCGGCACCTTCCGGGTGAAGGAACGGTTCCTTGAAGGATACGGAAAGCTGAATTTCGACACCGATCTGGGCGGCGCAGCGCTGACCGGCAATGTCGGGGTTCGCTACATTGATCGCCGGATGGATTCGATCGGCAACGTCATCAGCGGCGGGGGCGTCGCGACGCCGACCGTGTTCGAACGCAGCGACGGCGAATGGCTGCCCTCGGGCACCGCCAAGCTGTCGGTGGGCGATAATCTCGTGCTGCGACTGGGTGCGGCGAAGGTGGTGGCCTTCCCGAATACCGAGGATCTGAACAACGGCATCACGCTCAACAACAATGCCGTGTTCGCCGGCGGAGTGCAGATTTCGCCGGGTACCGGCACCGGCGGCGCGCCGGATCTCGATCCGTTCCGCGCCAACCAGTTCGATGCTTCGATCGAATATTACTTCGGACGCGACGCGCTGGTTTCGCTCGGCCTGTTCTACAAGGATGTGTCGAGCTTCATCGTCCAGCGCCAGAGCGCCGAGCGGTATGACGGGGTGGACTTCCTCATCAACCGCAAGGTCAATGGCGATGGTGCCGAGGTCAAGGGTGCGGAAGCTCTGGTGCAGCTGCCGTTCTATTTCCTGTCCGAGCCGCTCGACGGGTTCGGCGTGATCGCGACCTATTCCTACATCGACTCGCAAACGCCCGTCCGCGATGTCAACGGCACCGCGCTGAGCTTCCCGGGGCTGTCGAAGAACAACATCAACCTGATCGGCTATTACGAAAAGGGCCCGTTCAGCGCCCGTCTCGCCTATAACTGGCGCGACGAGTTCCTGCTGGGCCTGTCGGCGGCGGCCACCGGCATCTACAACGATGCCTATTCCGATCTTGCCGCGACGGTGCGCTACGATTTCAGCGAGAATGCCTCGCTCAACATCGAGGGCATCAATCTGCTCGACAGCGAATTGCGATCCTTCGATGGTTCGCCCGAAGCGCTGCGCACCAATGTGGTGTTCGGCCGGGTGTTCAAGGCAACCGTGAGCGTCCGCTTCTGAGCAGCGCGCGCTGACGGGCTGTAGCGGGGATCGGCAGAGTTGATGGAACTGCAAGCCAAAGGCGCGCTGGTGACAGGGGCGACCGGGGGAATCGGAGCGGCAGTGGCCGAACGGCTGCGCCGCGCCGGTGCCGGGGTCGTGATGGTCGATCGTGAGGCACGCGCCGGAGTCCTTCAGCACGACTGCGCCGATGCCGGGGCCATCGGCGATCTCGCGGCGCACCTCGTGGCCGCCAGCCAGCCGATCGACATCGTGGTCCATTGCGCGGCAATCTGCGAGCCGGGCGGCGTGCTGGCGAGCGATCCGGAGGATTTTCTCGCCCACTACCGCACCAACGTGCTGAGCGCCGTGCATCTCATCCAGCATTTTGCGCCGCCGATGATCGCGCGGGGGTCGGGGAGTTTTGTCATGCTTTCGTCGATCAACGCGCAGTTCGCCACGCCGACTCTGGCAGCCTATGCGGCTTCCAAGGCGGCGCTGGAAAGCGTGGTGCGCACCGCCTCTCTCGAACTTGCCCCGCATGGCGTGCGGGTGAACGCAATTGCGCCTGCTTCGGTCGATACGGCGATGCTGCGGCGCTCGTTCGATCGCACGGACGATCCGGAGCAGGCGCGCATCGCCAACATCGCCCGCCACCCGCTCGGCCGCCTCGGTGTGCCGGATGATGTGGCCGAACTCGCCCTGTTTCTTGCCTCGGACCGGGCCGGATGGGTGACGGGCAGCATTGTCCCGCTCGATGGCGGCGCTTCGGTCTGGCGCGCCTGAGGACGACTGGTGTGACGACAGACGATTTTATCGGCATCAATTGGGGCAGCACCAATTTCCGCGCCTATCGCATCGGCGCCGATGGCACGGTGCACGACGAGCGCAATGCGCCCGCAGGCGTGGCCATGCTCGATCGCGACGGCATGGCCCGCACGCTGTCGGAGGCGCTGTCCGATTGGGGCGATTGCGAGCATCGCTATGCGACGGGCATGATTGGTTCGAATATCGGCTGGGTGACGGTCCCTTACGTCGATTGTCCGGCGGCCAGTATCGATCTGCTGCGCGACGACGCGCAGGTCCGGATCGCGCAGACCGATGTGCATATCGTGCCCGGACTGGCCTGCACACGCCCCGATGGCGCTCCGGATGTGTTGCGCGGCGAGGAGATGGAGCTGTTCGGCGCGCTGGCTCTGAGCGATTGTGCGCCGCGTTACGTGGTGCTGCCCGGAACGCATACTAAGTGGGTGCGCGTGGAAGACGGGCGGCTGGCGGATTTCATGACAGCTATGTCCGGCGAAATCTTCGACCGGCTGACGGCCGCAGGGCTGCTCGCATCCATCGTCGATGGCCCTGCCGCAGCCGACGAGACTTTCGCGCAAGGGGTGCAGACCGGCATGGCAGGAGAGCGCGGGCTTGCCGTGACCCTGTTCGGCGCGCGGGCGCGGGTGGTGCAGGGGCTGCTCCCGGCCAGCAAGGCGGCTTCCTATCTGCGCGGATTGCTGATCGGTGCAGAGCTGCTTGATGCACTGCGAGCCTATCCGGATCTGGGCGACAGCCCGATTGTGCTGGTCGGCAATCCGGCGCTGTCACTGCTCTATCGTGATGCCTTGAGAATCAAAGGTTTGGAATCCACGATTATCAGCGCTCGCGACGCCTGCGTGGCCGGTTTCACGGCGCTTCACCGGATGCGGTCATGACCCTGGATGAGGCCATTGCCGCCTGCCCCGTCATCGCGATCCTGCGGGGTCTTGATCCAGCCAGCGCAATCGCGACGGTCGAGGCGCTGGCCGCGGCGGGCATACGTGTAGCCGAAGTGCCGCTCAACTCGCCCGATCCCGCCCGCACGGTTGCGCTGCTGCGTGCCCATTTCGGGGATCGGATGATCGTTGGCGCAGGCACAGTGCTGGATGTGAACGATGTTTCCGTGCTGGCCGAGGCGCAGGCCCAGATCATCGTTTCGCCCGACACCGATGCCGATGTGATCCGTGCAGCGTTGCATAGTGGGATGGAGCCCGTCCCCGGTTTCGCCACGCCGGGCGATGCTTTCGCCGCCATCCGCGCCGGGGCGAGATGGTTGAAGCTGTTCCCGGCAGCGGTGAACCTGTCGCTGCTGGGCGCCTTACGCCCGCTGCTTCCGGACGGCATAAGCATCGTTGCGGTCGGCGGCGTGGGGGCCGACAACGCACGAGACTATCTCGAAGCGGGATGTCAGGCGGTGGGGGTCGGGTCCGATCTGTACCGTCCCAGCCAGTCCCCGCAGGTAACAGCAGAGCGCGCCGCCGCGCTGGTCGAGGCTGTGACCCGGCCCTTGCCGAGAGTCTCTCCCGCGACGGCAAGCTCCGCCACGATCGCGGAATCGCCGATCATCGCGGGCGAGGATGGACATGTCTTCTGGACCGAGCCGGTTGAAAGGCGGCTCCAGCGCTTCGATCCGCACAGCCGCGCGCTGGTGGCCCTGCCGGTCGAAGAACCCTTGTGGTCGCTCGCATCGGGGCCGGACGGCCGGTTGTCCGCGGCAGGCGAGGCGGCGTTCTTCGCGGTCGAGACGGAGACGGGCGGACTGACCCGGCTCGCCCACGCGCCGCTCGCGCCGGGTGTGAGGCTGAACGACATGACCGCTGACCGGCAAGGCGGGCTATGGGCCGGGTCGATGCACATGGGTCTGCTGACGGGCCGCGGCTCCATCCTCCACCTCCCCGCCGGGATGGACGAGCCGCAGATCGTCGCCACCGGGCTGGATGTTCCGAACGGCATGGCATTCGATGCGGCGGAGACGACGCTTTACGTCATCGATACCCTGAAGCGCGCCCTGCTCGCCTATCCGGTGAACACGTCGGGCGATGGCTTGGGAGAGCCCCGGATCATCACCGACTTCGGCGGCCTGCCGGGCAAGCCTGACGGCATGGCGATCGATCCGGAAGGGTATTTGTGGGTGGCGATGTGGGGTGGCGGGTGCATTGTGCGGATCGCCCCGAGCGGCGCGGCCTGTACCATTATCGAGCTTCCCGCGCCGAATGTCAGCAGCCTGTGCATCGAGGGGACGGGCTGCTTCTATGTCACAACCTCGCACGCCCGCATGAACGATTGGCAGCGCGCGCAATTTCCGCATGCAGGGGCGCTGTTCGAGGTCAGCCTCGATAGCATTTGACCTCGATCCTTCGCGCTGCATCCGTTGAGCGATGCCCGCGAAATGCCCCTGTTCGGTCGATCGATACCGCCGCTGACTCGCGGCCTGAACGGCAGCTTTCCGCCCGCTGCCGCTCGGAACAGGCCATTCGACAAGCGGCGAGAGAGCCCCTTTGTGCCGCTTCGGGCTAGACGGCGATAGCAATCCTCTCACAGGCTGCTGATCTCCGCAAAAAACCCGTTGACCGCCCGCTGCCCCCGATGCAAACAGCGCGCACTGTGCAGAGTGCCGTTGACGGCTCGGCAGCCAATGCGCATCAGGCGACGCCAAGTCCCTGAAATGCGGGTGTAGCTCAATGGTAGAGCAGAAGCTTCCCAAGCTTACGACGAGGGTTCGATTCCCTTCACCCGCTCCACGCCTATAAAGGCGCTACGCCGCCCCCACTCGTGCCGCGCCGGCTTGACCGCAATGCCTACCCGGCAGATAGACAATCCGTCATGCTGTCCCAGAAGACCCGCTACGCGATCCGCGCCATGCAGCATCTTGCCGATTGCTACGGGCAGGGGCCGGTGCAGCTGGCGACGATTGCCGACGCGCAGAATATTCCGGCCAAGTTCCTGACGGTGATCCTGTCCGAGCTGACCCGCGCGGGGCTGGTCGAATCGCAGCGCGGGCGGGAGGGGGGCTATTGGCTGGCGATCCCGCCGATCGACATCACCTATGGCGATCTCATCCGCCACATGCGCGGCAGTCTGGCGCTGGTGCCTTGCGCGAGTCGCTATGCCCACGAGAAGTGCAAGAACTGCCTTGAGGAAGGCGAGTGCCGCACGCGCGCGCTGTTGCTCGACGTGCGCGACCGGACGGCGCAGATTCTCGACGGCATCCGCCTGTCCGATCCGATCACGCCGGTGCCGCCCTTCGCCGAAGACGCCGCCTGAGCCCACTACGCGGGCAGCATCGCGCGCCGGGCGGCCTGTCGCACAAAGCCAACCTTTCGCCCCGCAACAGAATTTCTGCGGCGCGACCCTATTGTCAATCAAATCACTTGAGTTTATTCCCTTCGTTGCGGACCAGATCCGTGTAACGAAAGGCCCATCCATGGACCGTGACGAGCAACAATCTTCGGCAAGCGGTGTTTTGCCCGAAGCTCTGGCGCTGGTGAGCGAGGCGCTTGGCCGCCTGCGCTACGGCGCGATCCAGCTGACCGTGCATGACGGCAAGGTCATGCAGATCGACGTGACCGAAAGGAAGCGGCTGGCTGACTGACCGGCCCCGTAACCGGAACCCACAATTCAACAGGGACGAGCAGACCGGACCACCGGATGCGTGCCCGCTTGCAAAGGCGAGACCATGTATCCGTTTTCCACCCGCAGCACCCTGCTGCTCGGCGCCGGCCTTGCCGCGCTGCTTTCCGTCCCCGCCAAGGCCGATGACACCGTCGCTGCCGAGGCTGATACCGCCACCACCACCGCCCAGCAGGAGCCGGACAGCAATGACATCATCGTCACCGCCCGCCGCCGCTCCGAAAGCGCGCAGGACATTCCGCTCGCCGTGTCGGTGCTCGATGCAAAGCAGCTCGACGAGACGGGGGCGTTCAACGTGAACCGGCTCCAGCAACTGGCGCCGACGCTGCAATTCTATTCGTCGAACCCGCGGAACACCGCGGTCAATATCCGCGGCCTCGGCGTGCCCTTCGGCCTCACCAGTGACGGGTTCGAACAGGGCGTCGGTATCTACGTGGACGACGTCTATTACTCGCGCGTCGCCTCGGCCACGTTCGATTTCCTCGATGTGGCGCAGATCGAAGTGCTGCGCGGGCCGCAGGGCACACTCTACGGCAAGAACACCACGGCGGGCGCGATCAACATCACCACCAACCAGCCGAGCTTCGATTTCGAGGGCCGGGCAGAGGTGAGCCTCGGCAATTACGAATTCCGGCAGGCGCGGCTCGCGATTTCCGGCCCGTTGTCCGAGAATGTCGCGGCGCGGGTTGCCTTCTCGGGCACCAGCCGCCGCGGCACGATCCGCAACGTCACCACGGGGCAGGATATCCAGAGCCTCGACAATATCGGCGTGCGCGCGCAGGTGCTGTGGGAGGCGGCGGACAATCTGAAGATCACGCTGGTCGGCGATTATAACAAGCAGGACGCCAATTGCTGCGGGTCGGTGTTTGTCGGCACCGGCGCGACCCAGCGGCCGCTTAACCGCCAGTTCGCCGCGCTGGCCGCCGCGCAGGGCTATGCACCGCCGTCGACCAATCCGTTCGATCGCCTGACCGATCTCGATTCGCAGCTGAATGCCGGTAACGTCATCGCCGGGGCGGCGCTCCGGCTGGTGTGGGACATCGGGCCGGGCACCTTCACCTCGGTGAGCGCGTGGCGTTACTGGGACTGGAAGCCCGAGAACGACCGCGATTTCACTGGCCTGCCGATTGTCTCGCTGTCGCAGAACCCCTCGCAGCAGAACCAGTATACGCAGGAATTCCGCTACGCCTACACCGGCGATGCGTTCGACTTCGTGGTCGGGGCCTTTGCCTTTGATCAGCGGATCGACACGCAGGGCACCGAGCAGCACGGCCCCGCCTCCAGCCGCTGGACGATTGCGCCCAATAATCCGCTTTCGCTCGATCCGGGTGTGCTCGACGGGTTGACCGCGCGCAACACCCAGTTCCTCGAAAGCACCAGCCTCGCGCTGTTCGGGCAGCTCAGTTGGAAGGTGACCGACGCCTTCACCATCCAGCCGGGCGTGCGGCTCAATTACGACAAGAAGAAGGGCTTTTACGAGCGGCGGGTGTTTACCGGCACCGGCACCGAGCTGACCGGGCGCGAGACTGATGCGCGAGCCCGCGCGCAGCTGGGCGTGTTCCAGCCGCAGGTGAGCGCGCCTTCGGATACCGACTGGAACCTGACCTACGATCTGACACTCAGCTACGAAGTCGCCCCCGATGTGCTGGCCTATGGCACCTATGCCAAGAGCTTCAAGACCATCGGGATCAACCAGAACGGCCTGCCGACCGACGCCAGCGGCCAGCCGATTGCGGCGGCAGGCACGATCCGGCCGGAGCAGGTCGATCACTTCGAAGTCGGCCTCAAGAGCCAGTTCTGGGACCGCAAGGCGACGCTCAACCTCGCCGCCTATCGCACCGATATCCGCGATTATCAGGCGACCGTGAACAATGGCCAGTTCGGGGTGCTGCGCGGGTTTCTGGCCAATGCGGGCAAGGTGCGCTCGCAAGGGGTCGAAGTCGATTTTTCGGTGCGCCCGAGCGAGCGGTTCAGCGCCTATGCCAGCGGGGCTTATACGGACGCGAAATATGTCCGCTTCACCGATGCGCCGTGCCCGCCGGAGCTGGCAGGCGGCACTGTCGCAGGCCCCGGCCAGACCCCGTCCGCCCCCGGCACGCCGGGCGGCATCAGCCCGGCCAATTGCGACATTTCCGGCCAGCGCCTGCCGGGCGTATCGAAGTGGGCATTCTCGTTCGGGGTGGAGGGCAATGTGCCCGCCACCTTCCTCGGCAAGGCGGGGCAGGTCTATCTCGGCTATGACGGATCCTATCGCTCGGGCTTCTCCTCCAACCCCTCGCCATCGGCCTATACCAATGTCGAAGGCTACCACTTGTCCAATTTTCGCCTTGGTTTCCGTTCAGAGGATGGGCTCAACCTGTTCGCATGGGTCAGGAACGCCTTTGACGAGAACTATTTCGAGCAGCTCTTCGTCGGCCCCGGCAACACCGGGCTGATAGCGGGGCTCCCCGGCGACCCGCGCACCTGGGGCGCGACCGCCTCGATCACATTCTAGACCTGCACAGCCGCAGAGAGGATATGCCTCATGCCCGATATTGTCCCGCTTCTGATCGACATTGCGCCGTTCATCGCCATCGGCATGGCGGCGCAAATGATCGACGGGGCGATGGGCATGGCCTTCGGGGTCATCACCCAGACCCTGCTGGTGAGCGCCTTGGGCGTCCCGCCTGCCACCGCCTCGGCGAGCGTGCATCTGGTCGAGCTGTTTACCACCGGGGCGTCGGGCGCGAGCCATATCGTGCACCGCAATGTCGATTGGGGGCTGTTCAGGCGGCTGGTGCCGTTCGGCGTGCTGGGCGGGGTGGCAGGGGCCTATCTGCTCTCCAGCATCGACGCTTCGGCGGCCAAGCCGTTCGTGATGGTCTACCTTACCGGCATCGGGTTCTACCTGCTGTGGCGCGGCATCCGTCTGGCCGCACCGCGTGCCGAGAACCCGCGCTACACCCGCCCGCTGGCGCTGGTGGGCGGCTTTCTGGATGCGGCAGGCGGCGGGGGCTGGGGGCCGGTTGTCACCTCCAAGCTGCTGGTGCAGGGCGGCGATCCGCGCAAGGTGATCGGCACCGTCAATTCGGCCGAGTTCCTGCTGACCCTGTCGATCTCGATCGCGTTCATCGCCACGCTCGGCTTTGCCGCCTTCACGCTGATCACTGTCGGCCTTATCATCGGCGGGGTGGTGGCCGCGCCGTTCGGGGCGTTGCTGGCCAGCCGGGTGAAGCCGCGGGCGCTGCTGATCGGGGTGGCAGTGGTGCTGATTGCAACCAGCAGCTACTCGATCTACCGGGCCTGGCCGATCCTGTGACAGCGGGCGGGCGAACAGCCAGAAGGGCCGGGTATTGGACACCGAACTGATCGTCATCTGCGCGCTGACGGTTCTCATCAACCTGATCGGCGCGCTGGCCTATGCTGCACGCATCGCCGGGGTGCGGACCGGGCGGATCGCGCTCTCCTTTGCGCTGTTCAACATCCTGCTGCTGATCAGCCGCACCTCGAACGGGTTTCTGGGGCCCTTGCTCGCCAAGCGGATCGAGACCGCGCTGGCGAGCGGCGGGGGCGAGGCGCTGCTGTGGGATTTGCGGCTGGTGCTGTTCTCGGCGGCGGCGGCGGTGGCCGTGGGGATCGTGCTGGTGCCGACCGGCCAACGGCTGTTCGCCGCGGCGATCACCTTTTTCCAGGCCAACCGCTCGACCACGCGCCTGCTGCTGCGCAGCGTGACGCCTGCCGGGCTGCACACCATCCGCGAATCGATTGCCCTGCCGACAGCCGAAACGCTGCGGGGGCTGGGCAAGCCGCGCGGGGTGAGCTGGACCGTGCTCGCCGCCAATGCCGCTGCGCAGGGCCTGCTGGCGGTGGGCGTGCTGGCCTCGCTCTATGCGGGCTATCTGGTGCCGGAGTTCCGCGTCACCGCCTCGCAGATGACGGCCATCGTCAACGGCTTTGCCACGATCCTGCTGTTCGCCCTGATCGACCCGCAGATCTCCGCGCTGACCGACGATGTGGTCGACGGCTCGGTGAGCGAGGCGACCTTCCGGCGGGCGATGATCTGGGTGTCATTGAGCCGCCTCGCCGGCACCCTGCTGGCGCAGGCGCTGCTGGTGCCGGCCGCGATTGTGATCGCCTGGGCGGCGGGCTGGCTCTAGGGCGCGGGCGCGGGCGCTGGGAAGTCCTTGACCAGTTCTTCCATCGCATATTGGCTGACAGTGATCGTCCCGCTGGTCGAGCGGTCGAGATCGGCGATCAGCGTCATTGCGAAGCTCAGCAACACCAGCAGGAAGGCATTCGAGAACGAGGGCAGACGCCGCCGCTCGACACTCGCCGCGCCCAGCAGCACTGCCGCCGAGACGCCGAGCATAATCAGCAGGCACGAAACGGTATAGGGCACGCTTGACCGCGCGGTGGCATCGCGCTCTCCGCCGACGTCGATCACGGTGTTGACGCTGTCGAGCAGCGCCGGGCCCATCGGCGCCGAACGCACGTTCATGCTTGCCTCCAGCCCGAGGCGCGCAAGGTCGCCGCGCATGGCCGCGGCCTGATCCATGGTCGCGGTGCGCTCGGCCCCCGCGGTCTTTCCGAAGGCCAGCCGCAGCCGCGCGTAATCTTCCAGCGCGATCCGCAATCCGGTGCCGCTCGGGTCGGTCGCCAGCGCGGTGCGGATATGGGCCGTGCCGATGGCATTGGCTTCCGAGATCACCAGCTGGCGGCGGTCCTCGTAGCGGTTGACCGCCATGCCGAAGGTGAAGGCCAGCAGCAGGCTGAGCAGACCGAAGGTGCTGGTCAGCACCGTCGCCATGTCCGGTGGCGGATCGCCGCTCCCCCGCGTCCAGTGCTGCCAGCCCCAGTGGCCGATCCGCTCTCCGGCCAGCAGGATCGCAAGGATCGCCAGCAGCAGCGCGGGCAGCGGCAGCGCAAAGAACTGGAAGACGAGGTTTTCCATGCCCGCCTATTCGCGAATGCGGAGCGGCTTGCCGATTGCCTGCGCGCGGATATCCTCGCGGTGGAACGGCAGGCGGTGCCAGCGCTTTTCGGCATAGGCGCGGGTCTGGTCGGCGGCGTGGGGCGAGGCCGGGTCGGTTGATTGCGAGTAGCTCAGGATCGCGTCCGCCACCGGGCCCTTGTCGTCGAAGCCGACGATCTGGATATAGCTCGTCCCGTGGCGCGGCACGAGCTTGCCGCTGGCAGCGCGCTCGGATTCCTGCATGTTGAGAATGCCGAGCGTGCCCGGCCCGCCATGGATCGGGATCGCGGCGTTGCCCGCCATCACCAGCTGTTCATCGCCCCAGCGCGCGTCGAGCGCTTGCCCGGCTTCTTCCATCGAGGTGACCGTCGCGGCGAGGGCTTCGAGCAGCTTGGTGCCCGTCTCGCCTTCGGTCGCCAGATCGCGCGGGGTGGTGACGGGGTTCGCGGGATCGAACGGCACCGCCCACACGCCCTTGATCTTCTCAGCTTGCGGCCAGAAGGCGCGGAACAGGTGCGCGCCGCGGCTGTCGGCATCGAACCGGCGGTCCCACTTGCCCAGCGCCGCGCAACCCCGCGCCGCCGCGCCTTCCGCCCGGGCGCACAGGTCGAGCAATTCGGGCATGGCGAGATCGGCGGCGAGGCTCTTGTTGGCAAAGGCAAGTGCCTGCGCGCGCGCGTGATCGAGCTTGCCTGCCGCCAGCGCCGCTGCCGTCTCGGTGAAGTTGGAACGGGTGCGCAGGGTGCGCGTGGTGCCGTATTTGCCGAGGATCGGCGACAGCTGGCGGTGCGGCATGGCCGGGTTGCTGATCCAGTAACTGTCATTCGAATTGGTCAGCCAGCTGCGCACCGTGGTCGCCGCCTGATCGCTCGCGGGCATCAGGCCGGGCGCAGGCGTGCCTGCGGCCACATCCCAGTCGCAGGCCGACTTGCTGCCATCGAGCAGGATCGCTAGTTCCGCAAACAGCCCCGAAATCGGCGTCGCGCAGGTCTTGGCCTTCTCCGCCGAGACATTGGGCACCGCCGTGACATCGGCGTGGAGCGCGTCGCCGAAACGGTCGGCGGCGATGGTGTTGACCCACGGAATGCCGAGCGTCTCGCTGACGGCCGCCTTGATATCCGCGACATTGCGCGCCTCGCCGATCCGCAGCCAGGTTTCGATCCCGCGCTGGTTGCCCCGGTTGGCATCCTTCAGCGCAAAGGCGCTCTGCTTGCTCCAGGTGATGCCGCGGTCGGGCACGATGAACACCGGGCCGAAGCGAGTGGACCATAGCGTGCGGGTGACGGCAGGCGTGCCTTCGGGCATCGGCACGGTGACCGTCTCGGACGTCATCGCTTCGCTTTGCCCGTCGATCATGTAACGGGTCGGGTCAGCTGGATCGAGCGCCAGCTGGTAGAGCGTGAAGTGCCGCGCCTCGGTGACGGTGTGGGTCCAGGCGATATCCTTGTTGAAGCCGAGCGTCGGCATCGGCGTGCCTGCCAGCCCGACGCCCATCACCTCGTAGCCCTGCGGCCCCTTGACGTGCATCTGCCAGAAGCGGTTGGGGCCTTTCCACGGGAAGTGCGGATTGCCGATCACCATCCCGCGCCCGTCGGCAGTCGCCTCGCCGCCGAACGCCCAGCCGTTGCTGCCGATCCCCAGATTGCGCGGATCGGGCATGGTAATCGCGACCTTGGCCGGCGCGCTGCCCGGCGGGGCGGCGTTGGCGATGGCGGGGGCAAGGTTCAGCGAGCTGGCCAGCAGCATCTGCTTTTCGTTGAGCCGCAGCATGTCGTCGCCGTCGATCGGGCGCACCCACGCCTTGCCGCGACAATCGGCCGGAATGCCATCGGCGCCTGCATCCTTCAGGAAGCGGTTATAGCCCGCGACATAGCCCGCCATCAGATCCTGCGCGCGCGGGCTGAGCGTTTTGGCACCTTCGCGCAGAGTCGGCAGATCGATGACCGCGCGGAAGAACACGTCGGACGACAGATTGTCGACCTGCTCGAAGCCGAGCGTCGCCTTGCCCTCCGGCCCCCAGTGGCGCGAACGCTCGCCCGCGACGGTGGCGAATTCCTCGGCCAGCAGGCACAGGTTGTCCTGCGCATAGGCATAGGCGACCCCGTAGCCGACCCCGCGCCAGTCGCGCGCTTCGATATGCGGAATGCCGTAAGTGGTGCGGGTGATGGTGGCATCGAAGCGCGGCTTGGCCTCAAGGGCTGGCGCCGCCAGTACCGCGGCACAGCCCGCCGCCAGCATCCCGATCCGCTTCATTCTCTCTCTCCCGTGCACCGGTAACCGGTTTTCGCGCGAAACCTATCGGGATGGGACACAAAGTAAAGGGGCGCTCCGCCAGCTGGCGCAGCGCCCCCTCCTGCAAATGGTCAGGCTGCTATCAAAACGAGGCGGTGACCGAGAACACCACGGTCGCATCCGAGATCGAATCGCCCGCCAGTGTGGCGAAGTTCGGGCGGATCAGCGCGGCTTCGGCTTCCGAAATGCTGGTGTCGACATAGGACACCGACAGGGTCAGCCCCGAAATCGGGACAATGTCCGCGCCCAGCGACCAGTCGAAATAGGTGCCGGTCGGTGCGATGCTGGTGCCGTTGGGGCCAAGGCCGGGGTTGCCGTCCGAATAGCCGATATGCGCCTTCAGGGTGATCGGCGCGCCGCTGATCCCGTAGGCCGCATCGCCCGACAGGTAGAGGTTGTCTTCCTTGTCGCCCGGATCGGCCGGTGCGCCGACCGGGAAGGCATTGCCCAGCGCTTCCTGCTTGGGCGCATAGGCCACGCCCGCCGTCAGCGAGACCGGACCGACTGCACCCGAAAGCTTGGCGTAAAGCTCGGCAAAGTCGGTGGTGTCGAGGCCGCTCGGGTACATGTACCACACCAGGCCGGTGTCGAGCGTGCCTTCTCCCACGCCGAACTTGTAGCCTGCGATCAGATCGAGCTCCATGTTGGTGCCGCCGAAGGTGCCCCAACCGGCCAGGTTCGAGCCCCACGCGCCGACATAGAAGCCGCTTTCGTGGCTGATGGTGATGCCGCCTTGCACAGCGAGGCCCTCGTCCGACTGCGAGACGCCGCGGAAGCGGTAGTCCGAGGTGAGGGTGGCGGCGCCGGAAATGGTGATGGCCGGGGTGTCGTCTTCGGCCTTGTTGGCGGTGGCGAGATCAACCGGTTCGATCGCGCGCAGCATGGCGGCGCTTTCGTCGGCGGCTTCGGCTTCCGGCTGGATGGCGGTGGCGGCGATGTCCGTCTCCCCGGCAAAGGCGGGGGCGGAAAGAGTGGCCGCGAGCGCGACGGCGGACAGCGCCGAGGCAAAACGGATGGACATAAGGAACGCTCCATGAAGAGGATTGGATCGTTCCACCTGCGTTGGGCGCAGGGCCTGTTATTCTTGTCGACCAGCCTGCCGAAGCAGTGTCGCGCACGAATCTGGCTCCCGTCGCTTGTCTTCAGGTATACGAAGGTAGCGCGAGAGCACAAAGGTTATGTTTGCAGGGTTCCGGACATTATCATGTTGCGTGTCATGATTGCATCACTGACCGGGACGTGCGGGCAGGGGAATGGTGGTGCTGGTGCGGGGCGTCTCCTTGTTTTGACTGGTAAAGCGGGCCGCGGGAACGGCCGGGGACGGGTATCCGGCCGCTCCCGCGGTGCCTCAGGCCTCGGGCCGGATCAGAAGGTGAAGCCGGCGGTCAGCTTGTAGAAATCGCCGTCATTGCCGCTTTCGACGTCGGCCCCGGCGGTGAAGCGGGCGAAGAAACCGTTGCTGGTCTTGAACTGCACATAAGGCCCGACCCACTGGTAGACGCGCGCGGTGGCGCCGCCTTGGTTGCGGGTGTTGCTGAGCAGTTCGTAGTGCGCACCGGCCGAAACCTTGTCGCTGAACTTGTAGCCCGCGTTGATCCAGGTGTGCAGGAAGTCGAGCGAACCGACATCATTGCGGTTGCGCAGCGCCGCATAGTAGCCGCCGTAATATTCGGCCTCGAAGCTGTCGTCGGCATAGTTGACGGTCAGGCTCGGCACGATGCCGTCAGCGAAATTGCCGCCCGTCCCGGTCGGGACATCGTTGGCATCGCGCACGCCGCGCGACAGCAGCGCGCCGTTGGTGAGGCCGATCTGCGGCTTGATGACGAAATTGCCGCTGTAGATCGCCGCGCCGACGCCGAATTCGGTCCACAGGTCCGAACCGAGGCCCGTGCCGAAAGCGTCGGTGCTCCAGATGATGCCGTAGAAGCTGAAATCGACATTCTCGCTGACCGGGATCAGGCCGTTGAACGCCGGATAGAAGCCGAAGAACGAATCCTGGTTGAGCGTCACGGTGAAGGAATCGGAACGACCGCCGGTGTCCGACCCTTGCGCGGCGGCAGCAGCGGCAGCGGCGACGATTGCCGGGCTGGTGACGACGACTTCGCCGTTGCCCGCGGCAAGGCCCGGAGCGGCGGCGGTGAGGATCGCGGGGGCGGCGTCACCCTTGGCGGCGACAGCGGTTACGCCCGACAGGGTTTCGCCCGAAGCGGCCTCCAGCTTGGCGGCGGCCTTTTCGGTCAGCACCACCGGCGCGGCGGTCTCGATAGCGGTCGCCGGCCCCTGAGCGAGAGCAGGGGCGGTAAACACGGCAGCAAGGGCGAGCGCCGACGTTGCGGCTGCAAAACGGATGGTCATGTGGAACGCTCCAATTCGAGAGGTTGGGATCGTTCCGCCTGCGTATCCGCGCCGAAGCCTTCTTATGTTACGAATGTGCTTCGTCCGCGGCAATGATTCCCAATATCATCGCCGCGGATTCGCACAATTCGTGAAATCGAACGAATTGTTACATTGCCGATATTGTGTTGCAGCAATGAAACAAATGCCGAATACTGTATATTTATTTATGCAGAGTATGGACTATTTAAAGATGAATATCTTCATAAATATGCAGCAAGCGTCTCACGCTTCGGCGCGCAGGCTCTCCATGTCGATCACGAAGCGATACTTGATGTCGCTCGCTTCCATCCGGTCATAGGCGGTCTGGATGTCCTGCATCCGTACGATCTCGATATCGGGCAGGATGTTATGCGCGGCGCAGAAATCGAGCATTTCCTGCGTTTCCGCGAGCCCGCCGATGCCGCTGCCGGTGAGCACCTTGCGCCCCAGCAGCACCCCGGTGTGAATTTCCGGCATCATCCCGATCAGGCCGACCAGCACCTGCACCCCGTCAATCCGCAAAAGGTGGAGATAGGGCACCACATCGTGGCGCACCGGAATGGTGTTCAGCACCATGTCGAAATAGCCCGCATGGGCTTTCATCGCCGCCTTGTCGTCGGTGTTGAGGAAAGCGTGGGCACCCAGTTTCTCGGCATCGGCGCGCTTGCTTTCCGAGCGGCTCAGCACGGTCACTTCCGCACCCATCGCTGCGGCGAGCTTCACGCCCATGTGTCCAAGCCCGCCAAGCCCGGCGACCGCGACCTTGCTGCCGGGGCCGACTTTCCAGGTGCGCAGCGGCGAGTAGGAGGTGATCCCGGCGCACAGCAGCGGCGCGGCTTCGGCCATCGGCAGAGCGTCGGGCACCTTGAGCACGAATTCCTCGCGCGCGACAATCCGTTCGGAATAGCCGCCGAAGGTGAGGCTGCCGTCGCGCCGGTCATGGCCGTTATAGGTGCCGGTCATCCCGCCATCGACGCAGTATTGTTCAAGGTCGCTCTCGCAATGCGAGCACTCCATGCACGAATCGACCATGCAGCCGATCGCCACCCGGTCGCCGACCTTGTGGCGGGTGACGCCTTCGCCCACCGCGCTGACGATGCCGACAATCTCGTGGCCCGGGACGATCGGATAGGTGGTGAACCCCCAGTCATTGCGCGCGCTGTGCAGATCGGAATGGCAGATGCCGCAATGGGTGATCTCGATCAGCACATCGTCATGGCGCAGGCCGCGACGGGTGATCTGCATCGGGCCGACGCCGCTATCGGGCGCGGTCGCGCCATAGGCCTTGGTGGGATATTCGTTGGTGGCGGTGGTCATTGCCATATCTCCTCGTCATCGCGAGCGGAGCGACGCGATCCATGGACTGGCGTTTCCGCAAGCGGCAAGGTTCGTTCATGGATTGCCACGTCGCCTGCGGCTCCTCGCAAAGACGACGCTGGGGTGGTGACTTACTTCGGCGGCATCCGGATGGCCCCGTCCAGCCGGAACTGGTGGCCGTTGATGTAGCTGTTGCGGGCAATTTCCAGCACCAGCGACGCGAATTCCTCCGGCTCGCCGAGGCGCTTGGGGAAGGGGACACTGGCGTTCAATTGCGCCCACATCGGCGGGTTGCGGTCCTTCATTCCCAGCATCAGCGGGGTGGCGAAGATACCCGGCATCACTGAATTGACGCGGATGCCCATGTCCATCAGATCGCGCGCCATCGGCAGGACGAGGCCGTTCACACCGGCCTTGCACGAGCCGTAGATCACCTGCCCGATCTGTCCGTCCTGCGCCGCGACACTGGCCGTCAGTATAATCGCCCCGCGCTCGCCATCGTCATTCACCGGATCGGAGTTGGCCATCCCCAGCGCGGAGATGCTGGCGATGCGATAACTGGCAACCAGAATCCCTTCCGCCCCGAAGGCGTAATCCTCGGTCGAGAGGCGCTTGTACTGGCCGCTCTCTTTGTCCCAGCCCAGCGTCTTGCCGCGCCGGCTCGCCATCGCGCAATGCAGCGTCACGCGCTCCTGCCCGTGGGCGGCGCGGGCGGCGGCGAAACCGGCCTCGACGCTAGCCTCGTCCATGATGTCGACATGGTGGAAGGTGCCGCCGATATCCTTTGCGTGGGCCTCGCCCGCCTCGTCGTTGATGTCGAAGATGGCGACCTTCATGCCGGCGTCGGCGAAGGCCTTGGCGCTCGCCTTGCCCAGCCCGCTCGCGCCGCCCGTCACCACCGCGGCCATGCCCGGTTCAATCTTCATCGCTGTCCTCTCCTGATGGGTTTTGCCGGATGCTAGGCGCTCGGGCCGCGCGGCGCTAGCTCTCCAATTTCAGGACGCAGTGCTTGCGGCGCCGGGCGCGCGCAGGTAACTCCTCGCGTATGAACCGACCCGACATCGCACCCGATCGCCGCCGCTTCCTTGGCGCGACTGCCTCCGCCTTTGCCGCGCTTGCCGCGAGTGGCTGCATGACCCGCACAGGCGGCACCGCCACCGCCGCGCCGCGCCCGGCTGCGGGCGGGTTCGCTGGCTATGGCGCGCTGGCGAGCGATCCGGCGGGGCTGATCGATCTGCCGCAGGGCTTTTCCTACCGCGTGATCTCGCGCCTTGGCGATGCGATGGACGACGGCGGCACCGTGCCGGATCGCGGCGACGGGATGGGCTGCTTCGATATCGGCAACGGCGAGATCGCGCTGGTCCGCAACCATGAATTGCAGCCGCGCCACGATGCGGGCGGGCCGATTGCCAAGGGCTTCGGCAAGCGCAATGGCGTTTTCGTCGCGGGCGGGACGACCACCATCGTGCTTGATGCGGCGACGCTGGCGGTGAAGCGCCAGTTCCGCAGCCTTGGCGGCACGATCCGCAATTGTTCGGGCGGGGTGACGCCGTGGGGCAGCTGGCTGACCTGCGAGGAAGCGCCCACCGGGCCGGGGCAGCCCTATGGCGACGGGCTGGAGCGCGATCACGGCTGGGTGTTCGAAGTGCCTGCCGCCGCGCGCGGCCTGGTCGATCCGGTGCCGCTGACCGCTTTGGGCCGCTTCAATCACGAGGCGGCGGCAGTCGATCCGGCCACCGGCATCGTCTACGAAACCGAAGACCGCGACGACGGGGTGCTCTACCGCTTCCTCCCCAAGGTGCCGGGTAAGCTGGCCGAAGGCGGGCGCTTGCAGGCAATGGTGATCGAGGGGCTGGCCGATACCCGCAACTGGAACGCGCCGCTGATGGAAGTCGGCAAGCCCTACCGCGTGTCGTGGGTCGATCTCGACGAGGTCGAAGCGCCCAAGGACGATCTGCGCCAGCGCGCGGCGGCCAAGGGCGCGGCGCTGGTGGCGCGGGGCGAGGGGCTGCACATGGGCGAGAACGCCGTGTTTGCCTGCTGCACCAGCGGCGGGACGAAGCAGCTCGGCCAGATCCTCAAGCTCACGCCGGGGCTGGCGGGCGCGGCCGACACCATCGAGCTGTTCTTCGAGAGCGAGAGCCCGGATCAGTTCAACTTCGGCGACAACCTCACCGTCGCGCCGAGCGGGCATCTGATCGTGTGCGAGGACCAGTATACCGACGTGGTCGATAACCACATTCGCGGGATCACGCCCGCAGGCGCGCCCTATGATGTCGCGCGGCTGAAGGCGCAGACCGAGCTGGCCGGCGCGTGCTTTTCGCCCGATAGCAAGTGGCTGTTCGTCAATGTCTATTCTCCCACCGCCACGCTTGCGATTACGGGGCCGTGGGCGGGTTGAGGGGGTAAGGGGCGGGACGCCGTGGACGGCTTTCTGCTCTCGCTGTTGCTGGTGTTCGCGCTGGCCCTGGGAGGGCGAGACCAGTGGCTGGTGGCGCATTGGGCCGATGCCTTGGGCCAGCGCGGCTCGCTGCTGCTGATCGGGGTCGTCTCGGCCACGCTCACCGCGGCGCTGATGGCGTGGGTCGGGGCGGGGTTCGCCGCGCAATTGCCCGCCCGCGCCGCGCAGATGCTGGTCGCATTTGCGCTGGCGATTGCCGGGTTCGAGCTCGCCTGGCCGGTGAAACACGCCGCCCCGCGCGAGCCGACCCGCTCGCTCGGCGCCTTTGCTATCGTGCTCGCAGCGCGGCAGCTGGGTGATGCGGCGCGCTTTGCGGTGTTCGCCTTTGCCGCATGGGCGAGCCTGCCCGCCACCGCCGCGCTCGGCGGGGCGCTGGGCGGAGCGACGGCGATCACACTCGGCTGGTCATTGGGAGGCGAGGGACTGGCGCGGCTGCCGCTCGCAATCATCCGCCGCGTGCTGGCCGCCTGCCTGATCGTTGCGGCGCTGTTTATCGGTTTGAACGCACGTTACGCCGCGCTTTGATTGATTTGTTCGATCATTGCGAATTGGATAATCGCGCAACGATCTGCCGATTGATCCGTTATATTAATATGCATGAAATCGGCAGACCTATGCCGAAGACCCGTAAATAACGGAGGAAAATATGGCCAACGCCAACACCAATTCCAAAGCTGCGCTGATTGACGAGCTTAACGGCTTGCTCGCCGATCATTTTGCGCTGTTCATCAAGACGAAGAACTTTCACTGGCATGTCAAAGGCCCGCGCTTTCGCGATCTTCACCTGTTGTTCGACGAACAGGCGCTGGAAGTGCGCGACCAGATCGATGTGATTGCCGAGCGGGTGCGCAAGCTCGATGCCGAAACGCTCACTTCGCTGGGCAGCGTGGTGCGCGCGACGCAGGTCAAGGATCAGGACAACACCGCGCTGTCAGCCGAGGACATGATCGCCGAGCTGCGCGATGATAACGCGGCGATGGTGGCGCGGCTCAAGGGCATGAAGCCGCTGGCCGAACAGGCGGGCGACAATGCCACCGACGGCCTGCTCGACGACTGGACCGACATGGCCGAACAGCGCGTGTGGTTCCTGAAGTCGCTGCTGGCCTGACATAAATTTGCGCCAGATCAAAAAAACAGGCCGTTCCCGATGACCGGGGGCGGCCTGTTTGCTATGGGTCTGCCGATGCAGGATATTACGATCATCGAGCACGCCGCTCCGGCGCAGATTGCCGAATGGCTGGCGCAGCGGCTTGTCGCGGCGGGCGGCGGCGCGATTACCATTCCTGGCGGTTCTACCCCCTTTCCCATCCTCGCCGATCTGGCGCAGCGCCACGGTTCGGGCATCGACTGGGCGGGCATCGCCGTGTGGCCCAATGACGACCGGATCGTGCCCGAGGATCACGAGGCGTCGAACACCGGCAAGATGCGTACCCTGCTGGAACCGGCGGGCGCGCAGATCGTGGCCTTGAGCGAAGACGCGCAGCCGCCGCATTTTGCGCTGACGTGGCTCGGCATGGGGCCGGACGGGCACATCGCCTCGCTGTTCCCCAACACCGATCCGCAGGTGGATGACAGCCAAACGATCCGCCGCCTCACCCCCGATCCGCTGCCGCCGCACGCGCCGTTCGACCGCATCACGCTGACCATCCCCGCGCTGGTCGACACCGATGCGATCCTGTTCACCCTCGGAGGCGCGGCGGACAAGCGCGCGGTGTTCGAGGCGGCCCTGCGCGGCGAGCATGATCTGCCGGTCGCCCGCTTGCTCGGCGCGGCGCGGGCGCGGGGCATTGCCGTGACTGTCTTCACCTGATGCCGCAATTCCTCCCCGCGTCGCTCCACCGCGCCTTGCTGCCTTTGGCCCATGCGGCGCGGCATTACTGGCGGCGCTGGCGGAAGACACCGATTGCGGGGGTTAGCGTGATTATCACCAATCTGTCGGGCGATGTGCTGCTGCTCAAGCATTCCTATGGCCCGGAAGTCTGGGGCCTGCCGGGCGGGGGGCTGGGCAAGGGCGAAGACCCGCTGGAGGCCGCGCGGCGCGAGGTGCGCGAGGAATTGGGGGTCGAACTCGCACGGATCGAGCCGATCGGGACGCTGGAGGAGGTGCTCTCCGGCTCGCCCCATACCGCCCACCTGTTCGCCGCAACCTGTGATCGCCAGCCCCAGCCAGACGGGCGCGAGGTGGTGGTGGCGCGGTTCTTCCCCTCGCATTCGCTGCCTGAACCCCTGGGCCGCACCACCCGCGCAAGGATCGCGGTGTGGAAGGCGCGGCGGACGGGGTGAGGGCTCGGGCACTGCTCAATTCCCGTTCGTGCTGAGCTTGTCGGAAGCGAAGCTGAACCGAAGGTTCAAACACCGTCTTTCTTTCCCCCTGTGCCAGCGGGAAACAAGACAGCCCTTCGACAAGCTCAGGGCGAACGGTTTCTACAGAAGCCGCAATTGCGCCTCGTCGCGCGCCGGTTTCTCCTCTTCCGCCCCCTCCAGTCCCGACAGCGTCAGCCCCATCAGCCGGATCGGCCCGCGCAAGGGCAGCTCCGCCTCCAGCAGCGCGCGGGCGAGCCTTGCGAATTCGTCCCTGCCGCTGACATAGTCGGGCAGCGAGGTGGCGCGGGTCATGATCCGGAAATCGGTGAACTTCAGCTTCAGCGTGACCGTCCGCCCGCGCGCGCCGCTCGCCTCGATCCGCTCCCACACGATGACGATGATGTTTTCGAGCGTCTCGCGCAACGCCGCCCCGCTGCCGATATCCTCGGAGAACGTCCGCTCCCCGCCGACCGATTTGCGCAGACGATGCGCGCGCACGGGGCGCAGGTCGATGCCGCGGGCGGCGCGGAACAGGTAGTCGCCCATGCTGCCGAAATGCTGGCGCAGGAAGGCAATGTCCTTGGCGGCAAGATCTGCGCCGGTCGCAATCCCGAGCCGCTGCATCTTCTCCTCCGCCTTTGGCCCGACCCCGTGGAAGCGCCGGATCGGCAAGCCTGCGACAAAGCCTGCGCCTTCGCCCGGGCGGATCACGCACAGCCCGTCGGGCTTGTTCTGGTCACTGGCGAGCTTGGCGAGGAACTTGTTGTAACTCACCCCGGCACTTGCGGTGAGGCGCGTCTTGACGCGGATTTCCTGCCGGATCAGCTCGGCAATGCGGGTTGCGCTCCCAATGCCGAGGCGATCATCAGTGACATCGAGATAGGCTTCATCGAGGCTCAGCGGCTCGATCACCGGCGTGTAATGCTCGAACACCCGGCGGATCTGGCGGCTGGCTTCCTTGTAGGCATCGAAGCGCGGGCGCACGAAGATCAGATCGGGGCAGAGCCGCTGCGCCGTGACCGATGGCATGGCGCTGCGCACTCCGAATTTGCGCGCCTCGTAACTCGCCGCCGCCACCACCCCGCGTCCGCCCGCTCCGCCAACCGCGACCGGCTGGCCCTTCAGCTCCGGATTGTCGCGCTGTTCGACGCTCGCGAAGAAGGCGTCCATGTCGACATGGATGATCTTGCGCAGCCCCAATTCGTCCGGGAGCGGTTCCTCGTCGGTCATCGGGGGGCGGGTTTCGGCCATCGTGCACAAATAGAACCTTGGCGCGCGCGAAGGAACTGTTGCTGGAACCAATCACCCGGGATGCCATTTTGTGCAGATGCGAAAAGAACAGTGGTCTTCCGGCGAACCGAGCGGCAAAGGCCCCGCCATGGCCACCTCGTTTGCCCCCTCGACACCCGTCCGCAAGGCGCTCGGTGAGACCGAGCTGATGTGGATGATGGCGCTGCTGATGGCGCTGAACGCCTTCGGGATCGACGCGATTCTGCCCGCGCTCGATGCGCTGGCGACCGATCTTGGCGTCTCCGGCAATGATCGCCAGTTCGTGATCGGCGTCTATCTGCTGACCGGCGGGATGGGTGCGCTGGTGCCCGGCGCGCTGGCTGACCGCTTCGGACGGCGGCCGATCCTGCTCGGCGCGCTGGCGGTCTATATCGTGCTCTCGATCCTGTCTGCGCTGGCCCCTACTTTCGATGCGCTGATCGCGGTGCGCGCGGCACAGGGCTTCTTCGCCGCCGGGATCATTGCCCTGCCGCCCGCGATCATCCGCGACCGGGTGGGCGGCGACAAGATGGCGCGCATGATGAGCCTGATTTTCGTGATCTTCCTGATGGTGCCCGCCATCGCCCCGACCGTGGGTGAGGGCATCCTGCAAGTCGGCAACTGGCGCGCGATTTTCGGCGCGATGGCGGTGCTGGGCGTGGCGGTGAGCGCGTGGGTCTATCTCCGCCTGCCCGAGAGCCTGACGCAGGACAACCGCCAGCCGATCCGCCCGCGCACCATCGCCGCCAACATGGGCCGTGCGCTGGTGCTGCCGAGCGTCGCGGGCTACGTCATGGGCTCGGCGCTGGTGTTCGGCGCGCTGTTCGGCTTCATCAATTCCTCGCAGCAATTGATCACCGAGACTTTCGGTGCAGGCGACATCTTCCCGCTGGTGTTCGCGATCTGCGCCGGGTCGATGGCCTTTGCCAGCTGGTCGAACTCGCGCATCGTCGAGCGCTTCGGCGCCCGCCGGGTGAGCCACACCGCCCTGTTCGCCTTCATCATCGTCAGCGCGGTGCAGGTGATGTTCGCCTTCCAGCCGGAGGAGCAGCTGTGGCACTTCGTCCCGCTGATGGCGATCAACATGGCACTGCTCGGCTTCATCGGCAGCAATTTCGGCGCGATTGCGATGAACCCGTTCTTTGCTATCGCCGGCGCGGCGAGCTCGGCCCACGGCTTTGTGCGCATGACCACGGCGGCGCTGCTGGGCGGGGCAATCGGTTACGCGTTCGATGGCACCGCGCGCCCGCTGGCGCTGGCGCTGCTGGCGAGCGGGCTGATCTGTCTGGTGCTGGTGCTGCTGAGCGAGAAGGGCAAGCTGTTCGGTCCGAGCGATGCCGAAGCGGGGATGAGGAAGTAAGGTCTTATCCCTCGTCATTACGAGGAGCCGTAGGCGGAGTCGAAAACGGCCAAAGGCCACCCGGCAATCCATGAACCGCCGCTGCTACCTGTCGCGAGGTCAGGTGATGGATTGCTTCGCTGACGCTCGCAATGACGAAGTCTAGAGTTCAGCCCCCAATCGCCGCCAAGCCAGCCCTGCGAATTCGCACAGCAGGGGCCGCGTGTCGCGCGGGTCGATGATGTCCTCGACGTTGAACCTCTCAGCCGAGCGGAACGGCGAAGTCACCTTGGCGAGCCTTTCGCGGATTTCCTCCAGTAGCGCGGCCGGATCGTCGGCGGCTTCCAGCTCCGCCTTGTAGGCGACCTCAAGGCCGCCTGCGATGGGCAAGCTCCCCCAATCGCCCGACGGCCAGCAATAGCGGTACTGGTAGCGCTCGGCATTGCTCATCGCGCTGCCCGCAATGCCATAGGCGCGGCGCAGGACGATGCTGGCGAGCGGCACCGTCGCCCGGTAAATCGCGTTCATCGCGTTGACGCCGTAGCGGATCGTCCCCGCCATCTCCGCCTCGCGCCCGATCATGAAACCGGGGTTGTCGACCATGTGGACGATGGGCAGGCGGAACTGGTCGGCCAGCCGCACGAAACGCTCGACCTTCTCGCTGGTCTTGGCCTCCCACGATCCGCCGAGATAGCTCGGATCGCTGGCGATCACGCACACCGGCCAGCCGTCGAGCCGCGCCAGCGCGGTGATCGCGGCGCGGCCCCAGTGCCTGCCGATCTCGAACACGGTGCCGCTGTCGAACACCATGTCGAGGCAGCGGCGCATCGAATAGACCTGTTTCGGATCGCGCGGGACGAGGCTGAGCAGCGCCTCTTCCTTGCGGTGGACCGGATCGGTGCAGAGCGAGCGCCTTGCGGGCTGGCCCACATATTCGGGCATGAAGCTGAGGAAATGCCGCGCGCGGGCGAAGGCCTCGGCCTCGCTCGCCACCTCGTCGTCGACCACGCCGTTGCGGGTGTGGATCGCGCTGCCGCCGAGCGCTTCCTTGGCCTCCTCGTGGCTCGCCGCATCACCCTTGTAGGCCTCGCCCAAGCCATCGACCACGGCGGGGCCAGCGGCGAAGATCTGGCTGAGGCCCTTCACCATGATCGAATAGTGGCTGGCGACAGTCCGCGCCGCGCCGAGGCCCGCTGTTGGCCCCAGCGCCAGCGCCACCACCGGCACGGTGTCGAGGTTCGTCACCACATCGCCCCAGCCGGGCACGGCGGGGATATAGGTTGCTCCGATCTGTTCGAGCGTCTTCACCGAGCCGCCGCCGCCGGTGCCGTCGATCATGCGGATGATGGGGAGCTTCAACTGGTGCGCCATCATCTCGGCCTGCACCATCTTGCGCGCAATCCCCGCATCCGCCGCGCCGCCGCGTATGGTGAAGTCGTCGGCCGTGGCGACGACCGGGCGGCCGTTGATGGTGGCCTTTCCGAACAGGAAGGGGGCGGGGGTGACACTGGCGAGGTCACCATTGGCGTCATACTTGGCGCTGCCAGCGATCTTGCCGATTTCGCGGAAGCTACCCTCGTCACACAAAGCCGCGAGCCGCGCGCGGGCATCCATCTTCCCGCGCCCGTGTTGCCGCGCGACCTTGTCCGCGCCGCCCATCTGCTCGGCGAGCGTCTCGCGCGCGCGCAGTTCTTCGAGTTCCTTGGCCCAGGTCATTCCCTCTCCCCAACCTCGTCATTGCGAGGAGCCGCAGGCGACGCGGCAATCCATGGACCGGCTTTGCGCCGTATCGCAAGGTCAGGTGATGGATTGCTTCGCTGGCGCTCGCAATGACGAAAAGAGGGGCGCTTTTAATTGTCATCCCAGCGCAAGCTGGGACCTAGGGCGGCAAGCGCTGCACCTGGAGGCCCTAGGCCCCAGCTTGCGCTGGGGTGACGGTTATTCTTCCGAAGCAGGCACCACCCGGCACAGCACCGTCTCAACCTGCACCTGCCCGCCTGCGGTGACCGCCAGCCCCTCGACCGCCCCGTCGAAGGGCGCGACAAGAGCGTGTTCCATCTTCATCGCTTCGAGCACCATCAGCCGCTGCCCGGCGGTGACGGTCTGGCCCTCGGTCACATCGACTGCGATGACCTTGCCCGGCATCGGCGCGATAATCGCGCCATCGGCGGCGGAGGCTTGGCCGGTGCCGTCGTGGCGAAGCGACAGCATGAATGTGCGACCACGAGCGACCACCAATGCGTGATCAGGGTAAATTACCTTGCTGGCCGTCAAGCTGTCATGCGCGTCTGAACCATTCGGCAGGTCTACCCAGACCGCATCGAGGTTCGCGGGAAGCGTCGTCCCACCGATGTTCACGGCTGCAACATTGCGTCGCGGCTGGTTCAGCCGAAATCCCATCGGCTTGTTCTGGACCGCAAAGTATGTTCCTCCGAAGGCCTCCAGTGCAAAGTCCGTGGCGAGTTCGCTTGTGGCATCGTCGATCAACGCCTGAGGCGGCAGTTCGAGCGATTTGAGTTCATCGGCATGTTCTTCGATGAAGCCGGTTGAAAGACGGGCTTCGCGGAAGGCCTTGTGGTCGAGGCATTCGAACAGGAACGAGCCGTTCGAAACGACTGGCCATGTCCAGCTTCGCGCGATGACCTGCTTTAGGTTGTCGATTGCCTCTTCGCGGCTGTCCGCATGGGTGACGAGCTTAGCGATCATCGGATCGTAATTTGGGCTGATCGCGTCGCCTTCTTCGACGCCCGTTTCGATCCGGTTACTCGCGCCGTAATCGCACAGGTAGAAGTGCTGCAACCGCCCCGTACTCGGCAAAAACCCCTTGGCCGGATCTTCCGCATAGAGCCGCGCCTCGATGGCGTGGCCATTGATCTTGAGGTCTTCCTGCTTGAGCGGGATCGGCTCCCCGCTCGCGACCCGCAATTGCCATTCGACCAGATCGACCCCGGTGATTTCCTCGGTGACGGGGTGTTCGACTTGCAGGCGGGTGTTCATCTCCATGAAGAAGATGCGGTCGGCGCGCAGGCCCTCGCTCGCATCGGCGATGAATTCGATCGTGCCTGCGCCCTCGTAATCGACCGCCTTGGCGGCGCGGACGGCGGCGGCGCAGATCGCTTCGCGGGTGGCCGCGTCCATGCCGGGGGCGGGGGCTTCCTCGATCACCTTCTGGTGGCGGCGCTGCAAGGAACAGTCGCGCTCGAACAGGTGGACGACGTTGCCTTGGGCATCGCCGAACACCTGCACCTCGATATGGCGGGGCGAGGTGATCCACTTTTCCAGCAGCACTTCGTCATTGCCGAAGCTGGCCTTGGCCTCGCGGCGGCAGCTTGCCAGCATCTCGGCGAAGTCAGCAGGGGCATCGACCTTGCGCATCCCCTTGCCGCCGCCGCCCGCGACCGCCTTGATGAGGACGGGGTAGCCGATGGCCTCGGCCTCCTTGGTGAGCCGCTCGACCGACTGGTCCGAGCCGTCATAGCCCGGGGTCACCGGCACGCCCGCAGAACGCATCAGCTGCTTGGCCGCGTCCTTCAGCCCCATCGCGCGGATGCTGGCGGGCTTGGGGCCGACCCAGACGAGGCCCGCATCGATCACGGCCTGCGCGAAGTCGGCATTCTCCGAGAGAAAGCCATAGCCCGGGTGGATCGCGTCTGCGCCCGTCTGCTTGGCGGCGGCGATGATCTTCGCGCCCACCAGATAGCTTTCCGCAGCGGGCGAGGGGCCGATATGCACCGCCTCGTCGGCTTGGCGCACATGCAGCGCCTTCGCGTCGGCATCGGAATAGACCGCGACTGTCGCGATCCCCATCGCGCGGGCGGTGCGGATAATGCGGCAGGCAATCTCGCCGCGATTGGCGATCAGGAGCTTTGAAATCATGGGGCTGGGTTAGCGCCGCCCTCCGTTCGTGTCGAGCGTAGTCGAGACACCCGGCAAAGCCTCTCGACTGCGCTCGAGGCGAACTGATGATGGGTCAGCGCGGCCGGTAATCCGCAATCCCCCAGTCGATCCCGCCCTCCGGCATTTTCTCGCGGTTGATCACTGCCGAAAGGAACGCGCGCAAGCCATAGAGCGCCTTTTCCCCGCGCGGGACATAGGTGCGGGAATTCCATGCCTCCGGCCCCCGTGCACGCACTTTCCGTCCGATCGCGCCATAGATGCGCGCGGCAGACAGCACCGCCCAGCGGCTGCGGAACGGGAGCTTGGCTGCACCCACCCGCGCCGCCGCCTCGTGCTTTTCCACCAAGGCGACCAGCCGCGCGGCCATTTCGGCGAGCTCCTTGCGGTGGTGCGGTTTGGTGTGCTGGCCGGGCTCGATATCCTCCTCCGCCAGCCACTCCTGCGGCAGATAGCACCGCCCCGCCGCATCATCCTCGACGATATCGCGCGCGATGTTGGAGAGCTGGAAGGCGAGGCCGAGATCATTCGCCCGGTCAAGCGTTTCCTGATCGTCGGGAGACACGCCCATCACCACTGCCATCATCACGCCCACCGCGCCCGCGACATGGTAGCAATAGCGCAGCATGTCGGCCTCGGTGCGCGGGCGCCAGTCCTCTGCGTCGAGCTGGAAGCCGGCGATCACGTCCTCGGCCATCTGCGGGGTGAGGCCGACTTCGGCGGCAACCACGCCCAATGCGTCGAAGGCCGGGTCGCCCGTCGACTTGCCCTCGAACGCCAGCGCGGTCAGGCGGCGGATGCGGGCGAGGCGTTCGGCAAGGTCGGACTGGTCGCCCAGTTCTCCGCCCATTTCCTGATTGTCGGCAATGTCGTCGGCGCGGCGGCACCACGCATAGAGCAGCCACGCCCGCTCGCGGGTTTCCTTGTCGAACAGGCGCGCGGCGGCGGAGAAGCTCTGCGAGCCGCGCTTGATCGATAGCCGGGCGTGCTCGACCAGCGCGGCGCGGGTTGCTGCATCGACCGCCATCGCCCGAACCTTAAAGCTCCTCGGCCTTCATGCGGAAGATTGGGGTGTGGGGCTGATAGGCCTCCATCTTGGCGAGCAGTTCGTGGATTGAGGTCGCCGCGATCAGGATGTTCTGGTGCGCGGGCCGGACAAAGCCGACCGCCGCCATCTTGGCGTTGAAGGCTAGCAGATCGTCATAGAAGCCGAACGCGTTGAGCAGGCCGACGGGCTTGGAGTGATAACCGAGCTGCGACCAGCTCATCGCCTCCCACAGCTCGTCCATCGTGCCGACCCCGCCGGGGATGGTAACGAAACCGTCCGACAGATCGGTGAAGCGCTGCTTGCGTTCATGCATCCCGCTGACAGTGACGAGTTCGTCGCAATCATGGTTGGCGACTTCAGCGCGCACGAGGCTTTCGGGGATGATGCCGATGACATGGCCGCCATTATCCTTCGCCCCTTTGGCGACCGCGCCCATCAGCCCGAGCTTGCCCCCGCCATAGACGAGGCCAATGCCGCGCCGGGCAAGCTCCGCACCGACATCATAGGCGAGTTGGATGTAGCGCGGGTCTTCGGGCGAGGCCGAACCGCAATAGACAGCGACGCGTTTCACGCAGGCACCTTCGCCAGATCCTCCAGCATCAACCCGGCCGTCGCCTTCGCGCTCCCGACCACGCCCGGGATGCCTGCGCCCGGGTGGGTGCCTGCGCCGACGAGGTAGTAGTTGTCGATCACGTCATCGCGGTTGTGGCCGCGCAGCCATGCGCTCTGCCACAGCACGGGTTCGAGGCTGAAGGCGCTGCCCATGTGGGCGTTGAGGTCCGCCTTGAAGTCCTTGGGCGCGTAGCTGAACTTGGTGATGATGCGGCTGTGGATGTCGGGGATCAGGCGGCGCTCCAGCTCGTCGAGGATCATTTTTTCGAGCTTCGGGCCGACTTCGTCCCAGTCCAAAGGCATCTTGCCCATGTGGCTGACGGGGACGAGCGCGTAGAAGGTGCTCTTGCCCTCGGGCGCCATGCCGGGATCGGTGACAGTCGGGTGGTGGAGGTAGATCGCGAAATCTTCCGGCACCACGCCGTTCTTGTAGATGTCGTCGAGCAGGCCCTTATAGCGCTTGGCGAACAGGATCATGTGGTGCGGGATGCCGGGCCAGGTGCCCTCAAGCCCGAAGTGCACCACGAACAGGCTGGGCGAGAAGCTCTTGCGGTTCAGCGACTTGGCCATCTGCTTACCGCGCGCGCTGCCCGACATCAGATCCTTGTAGGAATGCATGATGTCCGCGTTCGAGGCGACCGCATCAAAGCGCTGCTTGAAGCCGCTCTTCGTTTCCACCTCGGTCGCCTTGGTGCCGAGCGTGTGCACCTGCACCACCGGATCACCGACGCGCATCGTGCCGCCCAAGCGCTCGAAATGGCGCACCATGCCCGCGATCAGGCGGTTGGTGCCGCCGCGCGCCCACCACACGCCGCCGTCCTTCTCCAGCTTGTGGATCAGGGCGTAGATCGACGAGGTGTTCATCGGATTGCCGCCAACCAGCAGCGTGTGGAAGCTCAGCGCCTCGCGCAGCTTCTCGTTCTGCACATAGCTGGAAACCATGCCGTAAACCGAGCGCCACGCCTGTTCCTTGATCAGCGCCGGCGCAGCCTTTAGCATCGACTTGAAATCGAGGAACGGCTTGGTCCCGAGCTTCAGGTAGCCTTCCTTGTACACGCGCTCCGAATATTCGAGGAAGCGCGCATAGCCTGCGACATCGGCAGGGTTGAGCTTGGCGATCTCGGCGTTGAGGCTTTCCTCGTCGTTCGAATAGTCGAAGTTGGTGCCGTCGGGCCAGTTGAGGCGGTAGAACGGCATGACCTTCATCAGCTCGACATCTTCGGAAATGTCGTGGCCGGTCAGCGCCCACAGCTCCTCAAGGCAGGGCGGATCGGTGATCACGGTCGGACCGGCGTCGAAGGTGAAGCCGTCCTTCTCCCAGAAATAGGCGCGCCCGCCGGGCTTGTCGCGGCTTTCGATGACCGTGGTGGCGATCCCGGCCGACTGCAGCCGGATGGCCAGCGCCATGCCGCCGAAGCCTGAGCCGATGACGCAAGCGGTGCGTCCGGCATAGCGTTCGGCGAGGGCGGGGTTCACACCCTTGGCGCCAGCAATGTTGATCTTCGCATCGGCGTTCATGCCGGGGTCTCCGTGTTGAGAGGCTTGATATCGAGGGGTTTCCCGGGGGAAAACAGCGCGCGGATGGCGCGCGGGATAGTTACGGGGGGCTTGCCGGTAAGGATGCGCAAGCGATCAGGCCAGGTCGAGCGGCCGGCATAGAACCGCTCCACCAGCTGCCCGCGCAGGGCGTAGAAATGCTCGAACACCACCACGCGCTTGTCGGGCTCGGCAGCTTCGAACAGCATCCGGCTGAGCATCCGGTAATAGCCGGTGGCGCGCCAGTGGCGCTTGGCGCGGCGTTCGCAAAAGGCGGCGAGTTCGTTGCCCGATACCCCCGGACGGTTCGCCAGCAACTGCGCGATGGCGAGCGCATTGTCGGCGGCAAACGGCAGGGTGTAGCTGGTGAGCGGGTGCGAAAAGCCCCCGCGCGCGCCTGCCACCGCCACCCCGGGTATGGCGATTTCGTTCAGCGCCGCGCGGAAATTGCCGCCCGAGACGACCGGCAGGATACCCGCCTCCTGATCGATCACTTCGCCCTTCCAGCCCATGCGATGGGCATATTCGGCAACCCGGCCCTTGAGGATACCGGCGTCCATCTTGGGCTGATCGGCGTAATAGGTGTCCTCGATGAACACCTCGTCCGCCGACAGGGGCAGGACATAGACGAAGCGGTAGGCCGCGCCATTGCCATAAGGGGCGACCTGATCGACGCTCGCATCCATGATGACGGGGCGGGTGAGGCCGTGGGGCTTGTCGCACTTGAAATGCTGACCGAGGAACACCTGCCAGCCGCCTGCCAGATGCTTCGAGGGGCGGAACGGGCGGCAGTCGATCACGCGCCGCGCCGCGATCCGCGTGCCATCGGCCAGCGTTACGCCGTCCGCGTCGATCACGCTTGCCTTGGCCTCCAGCATCACCCGTTCGGCGGGCAGCGCCGCGGTCAGCGCGCGGTGGAATTCGGCGCTGGCGAGCGAGCGGTAGGAAGTCGGCAGGGTGCGGCCATAGGCGGGGAAGGTGATGTCGTAACCTTCATCCCAGCCGTTGAGCGCGAATTCGCCCATCAGCGCCTGCGCTTCGGCGCCGAGATCGGTTTCGAACCAGCTCCAGCGGTGATGCCCGCCAAGGGTGCGGCCCGCCTCGACCAGCAGGAAGCGGCACCCGGGCGCGCGGCGTTGCAGCGCGAGCGCGATCAGCCCGCCCGCCAGCCCGCCGCCGACGATCACCAGATCGTGGGCAAGATCGTGCGCTGTGGCAGCGTGGGAAGCCGGATTTTGCAGTGAATCGCTCATGCTGTGCCAGCCCTAGGCGAGCCTGACCCGAACGGCAATGATGCCCGCGCACCCGCTGGCGCCAATCCTTGTTGCAACATCACATGATGCGCCCTAGGGGCACCGCCGAAGACGCGCGGGAGCCGCGCGAAGTTGCTGTTTCTTCCAAGGTTTGTATCTATGAAGGTAAGCAGAAATCTCGTCCCTCTGGCTCTGTCGGCTGCCGCGCTGGCGGCCGGCGCGACCCCGGCGTTTGCCAGTGCGGGGGGCGAGGATGCTGCGGCCGATACTGGCGCCGATACCGCCGCCGCGGCCGAGGCGGAACTTGCGGCGGACACCGCTCCCCAAGCCGCCCCCCCGCCCGCGCCCGCCGCGCAGCCGCCGATGATGGCTTTCACCAAGCCGGTGTTCGACGAAACCTGGGCCACCATCGGCCTCGGCGCGGGGCTGGTGCCGAGCTATGCGGGTTCCGACAATTACGTCGCCTTTCCGCTGCCGCTGATCGTCGGCCGGGTAGGCGGGGTCGGCATCCGCCCCAACGGCCCGGGCCTGACCTTCGATCTGCTCTCGCCCAAGCCCAGCTTCGGCGCGCGCAAAACCCGGCTCGCCTTCGGCCCGGCGTTCCGCATCCGCAATGATCGCAATATGCAGATCGAGGACGGCGTGGTCGAGGCCGCGGGCAAGCTCGATGCGGCGCTTGAAGTCGGGCTGAACGCGGCGGTGTCGTTCCCCGCCGTGTTCAAGCCGCTCGACAGCCTCACCATCGGTGCGCAGGTGCGCTGGGATGTGCTCGGCGCGCATGAGGGCATGGTGATCGAGCCGCAGGTCAATTACTCGACCCCGCTTGGCAAGCCTTTCGTGTTGCAGGTGCAGGCTGGGATGGAGTTCGTCGACGACAGCTTCGCCGATTACTATTTCTCGGTCACCCCGCCGCAGCGTCTGGCGAGCGGGCTGCCGGCCTTCACTGCGACAGGCGGGCTGAACCGCATCGGCACGCTGGCAATCCTCAATTACGATCTGTCCGGCAATGCGCTCGACGGCGGGTGGAGCGTCTACGGCATCGGCGGCTATTCGCGCCTGTTGGGCGACGCGGCGGACACGCCGTTTACTGCGCTCAGGGGCAGCCCGAACCAGTTCATCACCGGGCTGGGCGTCGGCTATACGTTCTAGTTTGCGTGGACCGGAGGTCTAATCCTACTTCGCCGGAAACCGCCGGTTGAACACATCTTCCACCACCGCCACGATCGCCGCGTCTTCTTCGGCGGTCAGCGGTTCGTTCTCCATCTGCGCGCGCAGCTCCTGCACGCCCTTGCCGATCAGCGACAGCTTGAGCAGTTCGGGCCGCGCCATCGCCAGCTTGCCTAGCTCGATCAGATCATCCTCCGACATTGCCGAGATGGTCGCGTTGGTCGCATTGCTGATGTCTTCCTTCACTTGCTCTGCCGTGACCGGCTCCTCGGTCTGGAGGTTGGAGAGCGTCGCGTCGGGCGAGTAGTTCTCCACCATCCCGCCCATCAGCTTGCGCCCGAGATCGGAGCGGTAAAAAGCAGCAATGCTGGTCGCTTCCTCGGGCTTGAGGTGCCGCGCCAGCAGGGCCAGCGTAGAGGGGCGATAAAGCTTGCGAACCCGCTCGGACTGGGTGACGAAGATCGGGCGCAGGTTGTCGAGCATTTCCTGGATCAGCCCCGGGCTTTCGGCCTCGGAGATTTTGAACTCGGGCGAAGCGGCAAATTCGCGCCCCAGCACCACCAGCGCCTTGTCGACCATCAGCCCCTGATCGACCGAGCTTTCCATCGCATCATACAGATCGCCATAGGCCGGATCGCTCGCCTCGCCCGCTTGCGCCAGCGCGGGGGTGGCAGGTGCCAGCACAGCAAGCGGCGCAAGGCCGAGGGCCAGCGCGGCAGCGAGCGAGCGAAAACGGGGAGCGTGGATCATCGACAGGCGGCCTCTCTTGTCGGCAAGCGGTTGAAACCGCGCCACGATAACCGCACCGCGCCCGCTTCCCAAGCGCAATCATTGGGGGCGGTGCCGCCGCCTCTCGACACCCTACCCGAATCCCTCTAATCCCTCACCATCCCCGGGGAGCCTGCTGAGGCTGAGAGGTGGGCGTAAGCACCCCACGACCCGTTGAACCTGAACCTGTTAGCACAGGCGGAGGGAGTGGGCTGGTCGATGCACCAATGCGCCCGCGTCTTATCCGCCACGAGGAGAGAGACTATGGCCGACATCAACAGCCCCGTCGAAATCGGCGTCACCACCGGGCCTATTCGTGGCAGCCGCAAGGTCTATGTCGGCGCGCGCACCGGCAGCGGCATCCGCGTTGCAATGCGCGAGATCGATCTGGAAGGCGGCGAGCCGAGCGTGCGCGTCTATGACACCTCCGGCCCTTACACCGATCCTGCCGCCCATATCGACATCAACGCCGGCCTCGCCCCGCTGCGCCGTGACTGGATCATGGCGCGCGGCGATGTCGAGGCCTATGACGGGCGCGAAGTGAAGCCGGAAGACAACGGCCAGCTCGGCCCGGATCGCAGCGGCGGCGTTCCCGGCTTCCCCAATGTCGTCAAGCGCCCACTGCGCGCCAAGGCCGGCATGAACGTCACGCAGATGCACTACGCCCGCCGCGGCATCATCACGCCGGAAATGGAATACGTGGCGGAACGCGAGAACCTCGGGCGCGAGATCGCCAAGGATCTGGTGCGTGACGGCGAAAGCTGGGGCGCGGAGATCCCGGACTACATCACCCCCGAATTCGTCCGCAGCGAAATCGCGCGCGGGCGGGCGATCATTCCCAACAACATCAACCACCCCGAGAGCGAACCGATGGCGATCGGGCGCAACTTCCTCGTCAAGATCAACGCCAATATCGGCAACTCGGCGGTGGCGAGCAACGTCGCGCAGGAAGTCGACAAGATGGTGTGGGCGACCCGCTGGGGCGCGGACACGATCATGGACCTCTCCACGGGGCGCAACATCCACGACACCCGCGAATGGATCATCCGCAACTCGCCCGTGCCGATTGGCACGGTGCCGATCTATCAGGCGCTCGAAAAGGTGGGCGGCATTGCCGAAGACCTGACGTGGGAAATCTTCCGCGACACGCTGATCGAGCAGGCCGAGCAGGGCGTCGACTACTTCACCATCCATGCCGGCGTGCGCCTGCCCTACATCCCGCTCACCGCCAAGCGCGTCACCGGGATCGTCAGCCGCGGCGGATCGATCATGGCCAAGTGGTGCCTCGCCCACCACAAGGAGAGCTTCCTCTACGAGCACTTCGACGAAATCACCGAGATCATGAAGGCCTATGACATCGCCTACAGCCTTGGCGACGGCCTGCGCCCCGGCTCAATCCGCGACGCCAATGACGAAGCGCAGTTCGCCGAGCTTTACACCCTCGGCGAACTCACCAAGCGCGCCTGGGAACAGGACGTGCAGGTGATGATCGAAGGCCCCGGCCACGTGCCGATGCACAAGATCAAGCAGAACATGGAAAAGCAGCTGGAAGCCTGCGGCGAAGCGCCGTTCTACACCTTGGGCCCGCTCGTCACCGACATCGCGCCGGGCTACGATCACATCACCAGCGGCATCGGCGCGGCGCAGATCGGGTGGTATGGCACGGCGATGCTCTGCTACGTCACGCCCAAGGAACATCTGGGCCTGCCTGACCGTGACGACGTGAAGGTCGGCGTTGTCACCTACAAGCTTGCCGCCCACGCCGCTGACTTGGCGAAGGGGCACCCTGCGGCGCAGGTGCGCGACGATGCGCTGTCCAAGGCGCGCTTCGAGTTCCGCTGGCGCGACCAGTTCAACCTCAGCCTCGATCCCGAAACCGCCGAGCAATACCACGACCAGACGCTGCCGGCAGAAGGCGCGAAGTCGGCGCATTTCTGCTCGATGTGCGGGCCGAAGTTCTGCTCGATGAAGATCACGCAGGAAGTGCGCGATTTCGCCGCCAAGCAGAACGCCGATATTACCACCTTCGTCGCCAACGAGGCCGAGGCGGAAAAGGGCATGGCCGAGATGAGTGCCAAGTACCACGAGATCGGCCGCCAGCTCTATGTCGGCGCGCCGGACCGCGAGCACGATTGATGGCCAGCGGGGGCGAGGGGGCGGCCCCGCGCATCTGGCGGCGCTGGTTCGACACGGCAATCGGCCGCGAACCGGCGCCGCGCGGGCTGGTGGTGGCGCACGGGGTTGACCTTCAGGCGGGCACCTATGTCCTCTCGCTCGAACCGGTCGACGGCCAGCCCTCGGCCTACCGGGTGAACGGCATCGAGGAACAGCGCCCGATCTGGAACACGCGCCTCTACGTCTTCCTCCCGCTCGGGGATGAGCGGTTCGAGCGCCGCGCCTTCGGGCCGGGGGCCAAGAACACGCCCGAAGAGGCCTTCGCCGCCTTCAACGCCCTGCCCGAACAGGACCGCAGCTTCACCCTCGCCGCCCCCGAGCGGCTCGTATTCCATGCCGGTTTCGATTATCGCGACAATGAAGGGCGAATGTGCGTGGTGATCCGCCAAATCGCCTGAACCGGACCGGCGGCGGTGCAAAGGGAGCGCGTGCAGGCATGATCAGACCGGCTATCACCGCACTGGCGCTGCTGCTGCTCGGCGCGTGCGTTTCCACCCCGCCCGTCACCGCCCCTGTCGCGCGGGCCGAGGCGCCGAGGTTCGATCCCTTCACCTTCTTCCTCGGGGCGAGCCGCGGGGAGGGGATGCTGGACAAGGTGCTCTCCGACCCCGTCCCCGTGCGCGTTGAAAGCCGCGGGCGGATCGAGAGCGCGGCTATCCCCGAAACCAGCTGGTCCGCCCCGTCCCGCAATGTTCTGGTGCTCGACCAGACCGTGCGCGAGGGCGACAAGCCCGCCCGCCAGCGCCAGTGGCGATTGGTCGAGGTCGCCCCGGGCCGCTACGAAGGCACCCTCACCGACGCCATCGGCCCCGTGCGCGGCGCGGCGAGCGGCAACCGGCTGGTGCTCGAATACCCCATGAAGGGCAGCTTCAAGGTGCGACAGGAACTGACCCTGTCGCCGGATGGCGAACGGGCGCAGAACGTGCTCAAGGTCAGCCAGCTGGGCGTGACGGTGGCGGTGCTGGTGGAGGATATTGTGCGGGAGTAGGGGGTAATCCTCCCCTGCAAGGGGAGGGGGACCATCCAAAGGATGGTGGAGGGGCGAGCGAGACTCTCCGATCAGCCGTTCCCCGAGATCGAGCCGGAGGAGGGATTTACGCCGAGATAGGCGAATGCAGATGGCGGCGAACCGCCATCTGCACCCGATTGCTTACCTCGGAACGAGGATCGGCCACGCCTTCAGCCCGAAAGCTGAGGCGAGCAGCACCTCCCCGGACTTCGGACACTTCCGCGAAGCGCGGAAGATGTAACGAAAGCCGGGCGGTGCAGGAGGAAGCTTACGCTTACTCATGGCACTGCCTTTCTCGGGGCGATGTTAAGCTTGCCTAAACCCTCCGAGTGGCATACGTGCAACTTGTCGAGGGATGCACTGGGTTAGACAAGGTGAGCGTCAGCGAGCCCCGTTGAACCCGACGCAAACCATTTAGGCCCGGCCCTTCGGTCGGGCCTTTTTCGTTTTGGCGGTGATTGCCGCCCTCAGCAGATCTTCGAACACCTACCTTTCCCTTGCGACACGCGTCGCAGGCCGAGGATATCGTTCATTTCGGACCATGGGTCAAGGGCGATTTGAACGGAGGCTGAAATTCTCTTGAACTGGCGGAACCCTTGGGTTATGTCGTGTTCAGTCTTAGGAGGTGAACCATGTCTAAGAAGCCGTCCACCCGTTTCCCTTTCGTGAATCTGAAGAAGGCTCTTGAGCGCGCCGAGGCGATTTATATCAATGATAAAGCTGGCCGAGGTCTTTCTCTGCCAGTCGCCTTTTCGGCGTGGGGTTATTCTAGCAAGAGTAGTGGGGGTTTCCAAACTGTCGGTGCGCTAAAGGGCTACGGCCTTATCGAAGATGAGGGGGCAAACGACGACAGGATCGTCAAGCTTACTGAAAGCGCCCGTCGATATTTCTTGACAGAAATCCCAGAGGACAAAGAGCTTCTGAAGCGCGAGTTTGCGGCAAAGCCCAGCCTTTTTGCCCACTTGATGGAGCAATGGGGTGGTGAATTTCCCGATGATCCCGTTGCGAGGACCCACCTGAAGACCTTTGTAGAATTGAATGAGCAATCAGCGCGGAGTGCTCTTGGAATCTACAAAGACAATCTGAGTTTTGCGCCACCCAAAGGCGTTTCAGCAGCCGCTACCCTTGAACCAGTGGAGAACGATGAAGAAGTGCTCTCTGAACGCCTGCATGGCATGGAGTTCACAGGCCCCGATCGTCAGAACTCGGGCATAGCTGGCAGCGCACTGCATAACCAAAGTCAGCTTAGCCGGGTATCAGTCGATGACCGTCAAATCGAGGCGATGGACAGAGATATTTTTAGTGTTCCAGAAGGTGAGGTTGTTCTGATTTCTCCCAAAGGCCTCTCCGAAGATAGTTGGCAGGATATCTCGGATTGGCTGGAGCTGATGAAGCGTAAGCTCGGTAGGAAGGTTGTGGGGGAAGCCTAACCCCCCTTTCCTACACCCCCCTCGCGAGTCATCCTCCGCCGATGACCCAGCCCCGCACGCCCCGCACGCCCCGCTCGCCCAAGCGCGCCGCTCTTCGCGCTGTTCCTGCAACTGCCGTCGCTGACGCGACCATGCCGCGGCATGACGGCTGGCCGCTCGATACGCAGGCCGCCTTCCTCCGCGCGCTGTCGGCGACGCATTCGGTGTCGGAGGCGGCGCGGTCGGTGGGGCGGTCGCGGCAGGCGGCTTACCGCTTGCGCTCGCGCCTCAAGGGCCAGCCGTTCGATCTCGCGTGGGAAGTCGCCTTCCACCATTCCTATGACGTGCTCGCCCATGCGGCGCTCGAACGCGCCTTGAACGGCGTCGAGGTGCCGGTGTTCTACCAGGGCGAGCTGGTCCACACCTATCGCCGCTATGACGAGCGGCTGACGGTGGCGCTGCTGGCGCGCTTCACGCAGGGCGGCAATCCGGCCTTCGGGCGACTCGGGCCGATGGCCGAGCGCCACGCGCGCGATTTCGAGACGCTGCTGGCCAAGGTCGAGGCCGGCGAGCCGGTCGCCACCGGCGCGCTCGCACCGGAGGAGCCGGGCGAGCTCGAACGGCTCCACGACATGGCGACCGGAGACTATTTCCGCGCCAGCCCCCACTGTCCGTCCGCTCTGAGCGATGACGAACTTATGGCGACTTTACAGGACCATGGGTGGGACGAGTGAGCCGGACAGGGTGTCCGCTTTGTCCGGGTGTTTTGTTTTCCGTCCCCGCCTCCGCGGGGACATCCTCGGTGCTGTTTCCTCCGCTTCGCTCCGGAGCACCTGCGGCTCGCGCCGTGCGCTCGCGGCCCTGCGGGCCGATATCAGCGTGCCCATCGAAAGCCGGAAATTTGCGCTGGAACGGGCCCGCAGGGACCGCAAGGCCGAACGGCCGCCCGCAGCGACGCGACCTTCAGGTCGCATGAGCGAGGATTTCGCAAGCCGGAGGGCTTGCGGAACCCAAAAGACTCCCGCGGAGGCGGGTGCGAAACACAAATTAGGAGAAACCCCCGTTCTGTGTTACAAGGCTCTCGCTGACGTCGAAATTTGCGACGGACTTCGAAATTTGCGCTCCGCCTTTGCTGTTGGTTCCACCCTTCGGCCCCGGCGCCTCTCAGACGACGACTTCCTTTCATCGGACGATTACGCACTACGCTTTGTGGCCCTCCGGCCACCGGGCACCACCCCTGCCGCACGTCGCGGCGGGGCACTTGATTGTTCTTGAAAGGAACATCCCATGAGCAAGACCGGAACCGTGAAGTTCTTCAACACCGACAAGGGCTATGGCTTCATCCAGCCCGACGATGGCTCGGCTGACAGCTTCGTCCACATCACTGCCGTGCAGGCCGCCGGCATGCACTCGCTCGATAAGGACCAGCGTCTGAACTACGAGCTCGAGCGCGGCCGTAACGGCAAGGAAAGCGCGATCAATCTGTCGGCTGCCGACTGAACCAATACCGGGGGCAGGGCGCGCGTGTCGCGTCCTGCCGCCACCCCTGATCCACGCACTCCCGCCTTCACCCCTCTCCCGGCAGGATACCCCCGATGGCCCAGACCTACGAATTCTACTGCGAACGCGCCGACGAGGCTGCGGCGCTGGCGCTGAAGGCAACGCTCGACAATGTGCGCGATCGTGAGCTGCGGTCGGAAAAGACGTGGCGCGGCCTTGCCGAGCAAGCGCGCAAGACCGCGATCCAGCGCGTGAAGTCTGACCGCGAGCGGGCTGAAAAGCGCGCCGCCGAAGCGGTCTGAACAGTGCCGCACTTGCGGCGGGCCGTGCTGGTAAACCGGGCTGACACTCCCCATATCTGATGTGGCAACAGGACCACGACAGACAGGCAGAGGAGAGCCCGATGACGATGCAGTTCCAGTTCAATACCGACAGTTCGGTGATGGGAACCGAGAATGTGGCCGAGCGGATCGAACAGCAGGTGCGCCACCGCATTGCCCGCTTCGCCGACCGGCTGACCCGGGTCGAGGTCCATGTCAGCGACGTCAACGGGCGCAAGCATGGCGGCGACGACAAGCACTGCACCATCGAGGCGCGCCCGCGCGGCAGTCGTCCGATCGGCGTGACCGGCAAGGCGGCTGACGTCGATGCTGCGGCACGGATCGCGGCGAACACGCTGGCCGAACGGCTGGAACGGGTGTTCGGCAAGGCCGAGCGCCACCGCCACGATCCCTCGCCCGACAAGCAGCTCTAGGCGGGCAATAGTGACGGGGCCGGGGGCTCTAGCGACCCCCGATCCCGCATTCGCCGAGCAGCGCATCGATCTGCTTGGCCACCCCGAAGAACCCCGCCTTGGTATGCGGCCAGGTGGCGCGGTCAAGATCGCCCAGCAGGGTGATGACGCGGCCCTGCACGACCAGCTGCGCCAGCCCCGGTGCGAGCGCGTCGCGGGTCCATCCGGCGGGCAGGTATGGCACCGCCATGCGGGCAATCCCGGCCTGTTCGAGCAGCGGCTCAATCGCTTCGCCAGCGTGCCATTCCACCACCGGACAGCCGAACGCGGCGGCGGCTTCAGACAGACCGTTCGCCATCGCCCCTTGGGTGAATTGTAGCGCGGGCTTGCCAATCTCTCCCGGCGAACGTGCCTCGGCCCGGCTCGCCCCGATCACCAGCGCAGGCGCGGCAGGCAGGGCGAGGGGCGCGTGATGCGCGGCCTCGTCGTGCAGCAGCAGCGCGAAGGGTTCGGCCAAGTCCTTGACGCTGACCGGCGGCGGCAGATCAGGCAGGCGGCGCGGATAGTCCTGGGGCTCGTCGAGCGGCGCGGCATCCTCCGCCAACCCCTCCGCCGCGAGCGCGCCGTCCGCGCGGCCAGCGGTGTAGCGGGCGATATTGTCCGGGCGGGCGAGGTAGTGCTTGCCCTTGGTATGCAGCCCCGCGACCCAGCGCCACGAGAGCGTGTTCGAGGCCGCATCGCCGTCCATCAGGTGCCGCAGGAAAAAGTCGGCCCCCAGCCGCCAGTCAAGCTTGAGGGTGAATATCCAGATCGAGGCAAACCACATGCGGGCATGGTTATGGAGGTAGCCGGTTTCGATCAGTTCCTTTGCCCAGACGTCGAAGGCCTCGATCCCGGTGCGGCCTTCGACAGCTGCCGAATAGGCGGTGCGCAGGCCCGCATTGGCCTCGACCGCCGCCAGCGCGGTATCGCAGCCCGTGCAATAGTCGGCCCACACCGCGGGGCGCTGTTCGAGGTAGCCTTTGAAGTAAATCCGCCAGAACACCTCGGCGATGAACTTCTCGGCCGCGCGCGGGGAATGCTGGCCCAGCACCGCCGCCAGCACCTCGGGCGCGCCCAGCAATCCGGCGTGCAGCCACGGCGAGAGCTGGCTGACATTGCCGCGCCCGCCCTCCTGCTCGCCATCATCGGCATTGCGGGTTTCGGCATAGTGGTGGCCGGCGGCGGGGAGAAACTGGGCGAGGCGCAGCTGGCCGCGCTCGCGGGTCGGGGTAAAGTCCATGCGCGCCCAACCCCTTGGCGCTGGTCTGGTTCCGCCCTATCCTTGGGCGCATGAGGAAAGATATGCTGACTGCCCGCCTTCCCGCGCTCGCCCTGCTGATCGGCCTTGCTGCCTGCACCCCCGCCAGCACCGACGGCATCGACCCCGAGGGCAAGGCCTTTGACGCGGTCGCGCCGGAGGAGGTCGTCACACTGGTCGGCACCGAGCCGTTCTGGAAGCTCACGGTCGAAAGCGGCGAGGGGGTGTGGACCACGCCCGAAAACCAGTCGGGCACCCGCCTGCCGCTCACCCGTTTTGCCGGCAATGGCGGGCTCGGCTTCTCCAGCACGCTCGATGACGAGGCCTTCATCGCCACGCTCACCCCCGGCGAATGCAGCGACGGGATGAGCGACCGGCGCTTCCCCTTCGTCGCCACTATCGCTTTGGGGGGCACGACTTTGCAGGGCTGCGGCTATACTGACCGACAGCCATTTACCGGCCCGCCCGCGCCCTGACGCGGCGGCGCGCAACAGGGGAGAGAGAGCATGACCATCACCGGAGGCTGCCTGTGCGGCAAGGTGCGCTACACCTGCGAGAGCGATCCGCTGCTATGCGTCACCTGCCATTGCAAGAACTGCCAGCGGCAGGCGGGCAGCAGCCTGTCGGTCATCATCGGCGTGCCGGAGGGCGCGGTCGCCTATGAGGGCGAGCTCACCACCTATAACGACACCGGCGACAGCGGAGCGACGGTGCGGCGGCAGTTCTGCGGCACCTGCGGATCGCCGGTGTTCACCCGGGTCGAGACCCCGCCGGGGATGATGTTCATCAAGGCCGGGACGCTGGACTATACCAGCATCCTGAAACCCGCCTTCCATTGCTATACCAAGAGCAAGCAGGACTGGGTTGATCTCGGCGATATTCCCGGTTTCGAGACGGTGCCCGAAGGCCTGTAGCGCGCTTTAGAACCGCCCCGGAATCTCCAGATCGCCCGCCCCCGGACGGCTCGGCGTCAGCGGCAGGCGTTCCGGCAGATCGAGCCCGACGCGGGCGCGCTGGGCGGCATCGGCGGCGATGGTGTCCTTGCCGCTCGAAATCGCGGTGCACTGGCGTCCGGCGAGGAAATCGAGCGCCGCCGCGATCGAGGCTTCGCGCGGATCGCCGAGCGGACGGGTGATATCGTCGCCCGCGCGGCAGGTGTTGGGCACCACCCCGGCAAGCCCGGTGAAATATTCGCCCTGACCGGCAGCATTGACCGTCTGGAACGTCACCGCCCGCACCCGCAGATCGCAGGCCGGCAGATCGAACCCGCCCTGGCCGACCGGCTTGCCGAAGGTATTGCTGCCCACCAGCGCCATGCTGGTGCCGAGGTAGGGGACCATCGAATTGGTCACCAGCTCGCTCGCCGAGGCGCTGGCATTGGTGGTGATGAAGGCAATGCGGGTGGGGGCGATGGCGTTGGCCTCGGTGCGGAACAGGCGGGTCTGGTTCTCCGCCGCCTTCGAGGCGCGCAGCACGGTGCGGCTCCACACCTGGCCGGTGCGGCCCTTGCCCATCAGGTCGCCCATGATGTCGGCGACCTCCACCAGCCCGCCGCCATTATAGCGCAGGTCGATGATCAGCTCGGTCACGCCCTGCGCCGCAAACTGGCCGAAGGCGGCGCGCAGCTGGGCGGAAGCATCGGCGATGATGAAGGTGCGCAGGTTGACGTAGCCGACCTGCTTGCCGCCATCATTCAGCACCAGCGCGCCGTAACGATCGGACAGCGGATCGAGCGCGAAGTCGGTCTTGGTGACGCTGCGCTCGATCGTCGGCCCGTCGGGCTGCGGGATGAAGCGCAGCACACGGGTAAGGCCTGCGGTGGCGGGGCCAAGCGCGTTGACCACCGCCTGTGGCCCGCCGCTCGCCATCAGGCTGGCGACGCTTTGCAGGGTGTTGGAAGAGGTGCCGATCGCGGTGATCTCGGTCCCGCGGTCCATGCCTGCGGCAAGGCCGTTCGCGCCTTCGAAGGCTTCCGTCACGAACACCCTGTTGGCGGTGGTGTCGTAGAACAGGCGGATGCCGAACCCGGCTGACGAGCCGGAATTGATCAGCGCGTTTTCCTCGGCAATCGAGGTCGCGAAGGTGAAAAACCGGTCGCGGCTTTGGGCGCGGGCCGGGGCAACGCGGGCGTCGAGATAGCTTTGCAGATCGCTGAAGCTCGCCGGATTGGCGGCGGCGAGCAGGTTCGGGAACAGATACCACTCGTTCAGTACACCATCGGCAAAGTCCTGCTGCGCGCGCACCGAACAGGCCGCGTTCGGCGGTGTCGGTGTCGGGGTCGGGGTGCCCCCGCCCGTCGGTGGGGGGGAGGAACTGCCGCCGCCACCGCAACTGACAAGAGCGCAGGCAAGGATGGTGCTGAGCGCGGTGCGGGCGGCGTTCATGGCGGGATGCGACTCCGGCAAGCTGGGTGGCGGGGGACGGCTGCGCCGGGGCGTTCCGGCGCGGCATTATGGATGCTATGTCTTCGCGCCAAGGGCAAGCAGCGCCATTACGGGGCAGGGAAAAACCCATTTCCGTGCTGTTTTTGCCTGCTTTTGCTAGGTTTTCCTCAGAATCCGGCGAAAACCGCCCGGCCAAGCCTCGTCTCGCGCCGTCCAAGGGGCTAGCACAGGCCGGATGAAGCGACAGAATCATGGCTGAATTTCCGACCTGGCTTGCCGCCAAGGTGCCTGCTCCCGCGCGCCATCCCGGCCTCGCGGTAGCCGCGCTTGGCTCGGCGCAGACGCTCGGGCGCGGCGGATTTGCGCTGACCAGCCCGGCCTTTGCCGCGGGTGAGGAACTGGATGGCAGCTTCACCGCCGCGGAAGAAGATGCGGTTGCGCCCCCGCTGGAATGGAGCGCGCCGCCCCCGGGCACGCAGGAACTGGTGATCGTGGTCGAGGAAGCCTCGGCCAATGCCGCAGAGCCTGCCTGCCACTGGCTGGTGTGGGGGCTGGCGGGCCAGCGCGGCAAGCTGCTTGAAGGCGAGGTTCCGCCGCGCACCGGCAAGAACGCGCGTCGCAATTCCGAATGGCTGCTGCCCGATCCGCCCGCAGGCGAGACGCGCCATTACCTGTTCCAGATTTTCGCCACCGACCTGCCGCTCGTGCTGATGCCGGGTGCAAGCCGGGCGGAACTGCTCGCAACACTGCAAGGGACGATTACGGCTTGCGCGGTGCTCCATGCCACCTTTACCGGGGGCGGGGATGATGATGCGGGCTGGGAAGAAGAAGATTTCTGATCAACCTGCCACCAAGACAAGGGAGTAGAAGATGGCTGGAACGACCAACGCACTGCAGAAGCCGGTGACGCTTTCGGGTGACCTCGAAGCGCTGATCGGCAAGGGCCCGATGACCCGCGCCCAGGTGACCTCGAAGGTCTGGGAATACATCAAGGCCAACAACCTGCAGGACAGCAAGGACAAGCGCCAGATCAATCCCGATGCCAAGCTTGGCGCGGTGATCGGCAACGACCAGATCTCGATGTTCAAGATGACCGCTGCGGTCTCGAAGCACCTGAGCTGATCCTGTCGCCCCGCCACCCGGCGGGACGCGAAGCAAGCGGCGCGCGGTCCGACTAGGATCGCGCGCCGTTTTCGTTCGGAGCTACCTCACGATGCGCGCGGCTCGCGGCTGACCCACCACGCCAGCCAGATGATCACCGGCTGCGCGAACATGCGCGGGACGTGATAGGCAAGGCCGAGGCCGCCGTCCGCTTTGGCCATGTCGATGATGAAGTGATTGATGTTGGCCGGCCAGACGCACAGCGCATAGGCCGCCAGCCCCCAGCCTGCCGCGCGGCGCAGGGGCTTCGAGAACGGCTGGACGAGGCCGATTGCACCGAGGATTTCCGCTACTCCGGTCCACAGCACCACCGCTTCGGGCGCGGGCACCCATGCGGGCATGATGGCGAGAAACGGCGCGGGGGCCACCAGATGCACCACCCCGGCGGCGAAGTAGAACGCCGCCAGTACCCAACGCAGGATCGTGCGTGTCACTGGCCCGGTTCCCACCCTGGCGGGGCGAGGGTGAAGCCGGCAAAGTCGAACCCCGGCACCACCACGCAGGAAACGAGGGAGTAGCCGTGCACCGCCGCGCCATAGGGGCGCGCCGCCTGCCATTCGCGCGGCGCGACGAGGCCCTGCAATTGCTCCCCCGCGCCGACATCGCTTCCGAGGATCACCGAACGCGCCGGGCCTGCGTCACTCGCCGCAAGCCGCAGTTCGACGGGATCGCCCGCCTGCCAGATCCACAGCTCGGCCGCATCGACAGTGTGCCAGTGTGATGCCTCTCCGGCGCGCAGCAGGAAGATGATCGCCGTGCCGCCCGCGCGGCCATCGGGGCCGGGCTCGCCGCGCCACGTTTCCTTGTACCACCCGCCTTCGGGATGGGCGGCGAGGCCCAATTGTTCGATGAGGCTTTGCGCGCTATCGCTCATGGAAGTTCCTCTGGCCCTTTGCGCCGCCTTAACGGGAGTTTCCATGCCCACGCAAGCCATCGCCTCGCGCGCCGCGCTCGCCTTTACCGCTGCGCTGATCGCGATTGCGCCCGCTCACGCGCAGAAGATTACCGAGGAACAGGCCGCTGCCACCGCCGCCGCCGCGCTCGATGCTGCGCCGGTGTTCGACGGGCACAATGACGCGCCCGGGCAGCTGCGCTCGCGCCATGACAACCAGATCAACGCCTTCGACTTCACCGACACGCTGGACGAGCACGATCACGCAGGCGGCCAGACGGCAGCGATGCACACCGATCTCGTCCGGTTGCAGAAGGGCAAGGTCGGCGCGCAGTTCTGGTCGGTCTATGTCCCCCACAACGCCAACGAGGCGGCAGCGGTGCAGCAGACCATCGAGCAGATCGACGTCACCAAACGGCTGATTGCCCGCAATCCCGATACCATGCGCTATGTCCTCACCGCCGATCAGGTCGAAAGTGCGATGCGCGATGGCAAGATCGCGTCCTTGCTGGGGATGGAGGGCGGTTACTCGATCGGCTCGAACCTTGGCGTGCTGCGCCAGTTCCACGCGATGGGGGCGCGCTACATGACGCTGACCCATAACTTCAACATCCCCTGGGCCGACGCGGCGACCGATAACCCGAAGCACGGCGGGTTGACCGAGTTCGGCAAGGACGTGGTGCGCGAGATGAACCGGCTGGGGATGCTGGTCGATCTCTCCCATGTCAGCGAGGATACGATGATGGATGCGCTGGATGTCGCGCGCGCGCCGGTGATCTTCAGCCATTCCGGCGCGCGCGGGGTGACTCCGCATCCGCGCAACGTGCCCGATTCCGTGCTCGCGCGCCTGCCGGAGAATGGCGGGGTGGTGATGGTGGTTGCCCTGCCGCGCTTCATCAACGAGGATTTGCGCCAGTGGGATGCGCGCCGCGCAGGTGAACTGGCGCGGCTGCGGGTGGTCCACCTCGGTAATCCCGACGCCGCGACCAAGGCGATGGACACGTGGCTCGCTGCCAATCCCGAGCCCAACAGCACCATCGCCGATGTCGCCGACCATATCGATCACATCCGCAAGATCGCGGGCGTCGAGCATATCGGCATCGGGGGCGATTATGACGGCATGCCGATCGGCCCGGTGGGGATGGAGGACGTCAGCGGCTATCCCGCGTTGTTTGCCGAGCTGGCACGGCGCGGTTATTCGCAGGCCGAGCTGGAGATGATCGCCAGCCGCAACATCCTGCGGGTGATGCGCGCCGCCGAAGCCTACGCCGCGAGCGTTGCGGCCGAGCCGCCGATCGAAACCCTGATCAATCCGCCCGCCAGCGCGCCGTGATCAGTGGCTCGCGTGCGCCAGCGCGGGAATGATCCACACGAGGCTCATAGCGATCACGGCAAAGCCGAGGCTGAAAGCCAGCACATAGCGCAGGCCGGTGTTGGTCACGGCCCCGCGCGCGGCGTCGTCATTGATGCGGATGATGTCGTTCTGATCGGCCATGCTGCGCACTCCCCGGTATCGTTGACGTTACGGAAACACCTTCCGTAACGTCAACCAACCGGCGGTAGAGGCAATGGTTCCGGATCAGTCGCGCAGCAGCTCGTTGATGCCGGTCTTGGAGCGGGTCTGCGCGTCGACCGTCTTGACGATCACGGCGCAGTAGAGGCTCGGCCCCATGGTGCCATCGGGCAGGGGCTTGCCCGGCATCGAGCCGGGGACGACCACCGCATAGGGCGGCACTTCGCCCATGTAGACCTTGCCGGTGGCGCGATCGACGATCTTGGTCGACGCGCCGAGATAGACGCCCATCGAGAGCACCGCGCCTTCGCCGACGCGTACGCCTTCGGCCACTTCCGCGCGCGCGCCGATGAAGGCGTTGTCGCCGATGATGACCGGCTCGGCCTGCAGCGGCTCAAGCACGCCGCCGATCCCCGCGCCGCCCGAGATGTGGACGTTCGCGCCAATCTGCGCGCACGAGCCGACGGTGGCCCAGGTATCGATCATGGTGTTCTCGCCAACGTAGGCGCCGATGTTGACGAAGCTCGGCATAAGAACTGCCCCCTTCGAAATATGCGCGCCGCGCCGCACCACCGCGCCCGGCACCACGCGGAAACCGCCTTCACGGAAACGTGCTTCGTCCCAGCCGGTGAACTTCAGCGGCACCTTGTCATAGGCAGGCGCACTCGCCGCGCCGCCATCGACCACGGCGTTGTCGTTGAGGCGGAAACTCAGCAGCACTGCCTTCTTGAGCCACTGGTTGACCTGCCAGCCGCCATTACCATCGGGCTGCGCCACACGCGCCGTGCCGGAATCGAGCAGGGCCAGCGCCTGTTCAACCGCTGCGCCAACGGCATGACCGGGGGTGACAGAGGCGCGGTCTTCCCACGCGGCTTCGATGGCGGTGATCAGGGCGTCGGTCATGCGGGTTCTCCAAAACGCCCAAATCCCGTTCGTCCTGAGCTTGTCGAAGGACTGTATTCCCTTCGAGAGCAGCGCATGAAGATGAAGTGCGGCCCTTCGACAAGCTCAGGGCGAACGGAAATGGGTCGAAAAATCGGCCCGGCCGTAGCCGCGCCGTGCCGCTGCGGCAAGCGTGTGCTGCAAGGGCCGGGGCAGCATACGTAAGCCGCCCCGGCCGCTTGGGCGTTTACTCGGGCATCCCGGCGGCGCGGGCGAACTCATAGGCGCGCTCCGCCAGCGGCCGCACCCGTTCGCTCATCGCCTGGGCGTGGGCGCTCGACGCGGTGCCGTCGATTACGCGCTTCTTGATGCCCTGCATGATGCCTGCGAGGCGGAACAGGTTATAGGCGAAATACCAGTCCATCGGCGGCACGGGGAAGCCGGTGCGCGCGACGTAACGCTCCACCGCTTCGTCCTGCGACGGGATGCCGAGCGCTTCCAGATCCAGCCCCACCAGTCCCGCGCGGCCATCGGCGGGGTTATGCCAGTTGAGCATCAGGTAGCTGAAGTCCGCAATCGGATCGCCCAGCGTCGACAACTCCCAATCGAGCACCGCGATGATCCGCGGCTCGTCCTTGTGGAAGATCACGTTGTCGAGCCGGTAATCGCCGTGCACCACGCTTGATCCGTGCTGCGGCGGGATGGTTTGCGGCAGCCATTCGATCAGGCGCTCCATTTCCGGCATCAGCTCGGTTTCGGAGAGTTTGTACTGCTTGGTCCAGCGGGTGATCTGGCGCGCGCAGTAATCGGTGGGCTTGCCGTAATCGCCCATCCCGATCTTCTCGGGCTGGTTGAGGTGCAGATCGGCCATGGTGTCGATCAGCGCGTGATAATGCGCGCGGCGTTCCTCCGGGCTCATGCCGGGCAGCGCGCCGTTCCACAAGCTCCGGCCATCGGCCATGCTCATCACGAAGAACTTGGAGCCGATCACCTCGGTGTCTTCGCACAGGCCATAGGTGCGCGGGACGGGGAAGCCGGTGGGGTAGAGCCCCGTCATCGCCGCATATTCGCGGTCAACCGCATGGGCGCTTGGCAGCAGCTTGCCGAACGGCTGGCGGCGCAGCACATAGGACGTCGCAGGCGTGTCGATCCGGTAGGTCGGGTTTGACTGGCCGCCCTTGAACTTGGTGTAGCTGATCGGGCCTGCGAAGCCTTCGACATTGGCTTCGAACCACGCGGTCAGCGCGGCAAGATCAAGCGCGTCCTTCTCGGTCACTTCGACCGTGCCGACCATTTCCTTGTCGAAATCAATATCCATCAGTCGAACACCACGACGGTGCGGGCCGAGTGGCCGGCGCGCATTGTGTTGAAGCCTTCGTTCACCTGTTCGAGCGAAATGCGCTCGGCGATGATCGTGTCGAGATCGAGCAGCCCGCGCAGGTAGAAATCCACCAGCCGCGGCAGATCGAGCGGGAAGTGGTTCATCCCCATGATCGCGCCCATCAGCTTCTTGCCGCCGAGCAGGTCCATCGCCGACAGCCCGACCTTGCAGTCCAAGGGCATCATGCCGAGGATCACGGCCGTCCCTCCGCGCCGCAGCGAGGCTACGGCGAGGTCAGCCGAGGCCTGACGGCCCACCGCTTCGATCCCCCAATCGACCCCGCCGCCCGAGATCGCGATGATCTGCTTGGCAGCGTCTTCGGCGAGCGCATCGACGGTGTGGGTCGCGCCCAACACCTTGGCCAGCTCGCGCTTTTCGGGGAGCGGATCGGCGGCGATGATCTTGCCTGCACCGGCGATTTTCGCGGCGTTGATCGCGGCAAGGCCCACTCCGCCGCAGCCGACCACCAGCACGGTTTCGCCCGGCGTCACCTTACAGGCGTTGAAGATCGTCCCCGCGCCGGTCGTCACCGCGCAGCCGAGCAGCGCGGCGCGATCGAACGGCATGTCCTTGTCGATCGCGACGCAGGCGTGCTCGTGGATCAGCATCTGTTCGGAAAGCGCCGAGAGGTTGAGCATCTGGTTGACCGGCGAGCCATCGGCAAAGGCGATGCGTGAGGCTTCGCCCTTCTGGCGGCGGGTATCGCCGCCAAGGCACAGCGCCATGCGGCCGGTAACGCAGAACTCGCAGTGCCCGCAGAAGGCGGACAGGCAGCTGACGACGTGATCGCCAGGCTTGACCGTCCGCACTTCCGATCCGACCGCGCGCACGATCCCGGCGGCCTCGTGCCCCGGAATGCAGGGCAGGGCGTGGGGGTAATGGCCGTCGATGAAGTGCAGATCGGAATGGCAAAGACCACAGGCTTTGGTGTCGATCAGGACTTCATGCGGGCCGGGCGCGGCATAGGTGACCTCTTTGATGGTGAGGCCCTGGCCGGGGGTTTCGAGAATGGCTGCCTTGGCCATCATTAACTCCGTTCGCCCTGAGCCTGTCGAAGGGCCGTTCTTCCTTCGCAGCTCAGGTTCAAAAAGGAAAACGGTGCTTCGACAAGCTCAGCACGAACGGCAGTTTTATAGCTTGTGCTTACCGAGCCACACCCATGTCGCCCGAGCTGAAGCTCTGGCCGTCATTGGCGGCGCGGCCGTGGTTGCCGCGCAGCGCGTTCGCCGTCGGCCCGGCGACCGGCGCGTGCTTGGCGAACTCCATGTGCGCGATCGAGCGGGCGTGGACTTCGTCCGGCCCGTCGGCAAGGCGCAGGGTGCGCTGGTGGGCATAGGCCGAGGCAAGGCCATAGTCTTCCGACACCCCGCCGCCGCCGTGGGCCTGAATGGCATCGTCGATGATCTTCAGCGCCATGTTGGGCGCCTGCACCTTGATCATCGCGATTTCCTGCTTGGCCGCCTTGTTGCCGACCTTGTCCATCATATCGGCCGCCTTGAGGCAGAGCAGACGGGTCATGTCGATGTCGATACGGGCGCGCGCGACGCGCTCTTCCCACACCGAGTGCTTGTAGACCGGCTTGCCGAAAGCCTCGCGCTCTTGCAGGCGGCGGCACATCTTGGCCAGTGCCTCTTCGGCGACGCCGATGGTGCGCATGCAGTGGTGGATGCGGCCCGGCCCGAGGCGGCCTTGCGCGATCTCGAAGCCGCGGCCTTCGCCCAGCAGCATGTTGGTGACGGGGACGCGCACGTCCTTCATTTCGACTTCCATGTGCCCGTGCGGCGCGTCGTCATAGCCGAACACCGGCAGATGGCGCAGGATGGTCACGCCCGGAGCATCGATCGGCATCAGCACCATCGACTGCTGCGCGTGGCGCTGGGCGTTGAAATCGGTCTTGCCCATCACGATCGCCACCTTGCAGCGCGGATCGCCGAGGCCCGAGGACCACCACTTGCGCCCGTTGATGACGTAGTGATCGCCGTCGCGCTCGATACGGGTTTCGATGTTGGTGGCGTCCGAGGAGGCGGTATAGGGCTCGGTCATCAGGAAGGCCGAACGGATCTCGCCGTTCATCAGCGGGCGCAGCCACTCTTCCTTCTGCTCGCGCGTGCCGTAGCGGTGGAACACTTCCATGTTGCCGGTGTCGGGCGCGGAGCAGTTGAATACCTCGCTCGCCCAGCCGATGCGGCCCATTTCCTCGGCGCACAGCGCATATTCGAGGTTGGTGAGGCCGGGGCCTTCGAATTCGAAGGTATCATCGACATGGTGGTGGCTGTCATTGCGCGGCGGCATGAACAGGTTCCAGATGCCGGCTTCCTTGGCCAGCTTCTTCTTGTCCTCGATGATCTGGATCACCTTCCAGCGGTCACCGGCGGCGTCCTGCGCCTTGTAGACATCCATGTTCGGGCGCACATGGGCCTCGATGAAATCGCGCACACGGTTGCGCCAGTAGACTTGGCGTTCGGTGGGTTCGAAATCCATGGGGTAGTTCCTCTCTCGTCCAAGATTGCGGGTCGAATCTGCGGGCGACCGTGGCAGAGCCTTGGCCACCCGCCAAGCTTTCATTTCTGTGTCGCGGGACTGGTTTCGGGGGGCGCGGTGCTGCCTGCCGCTGTGTGCCGGCGCGCCCGTGCGCGCTGCTCGGCGAGGCGGTTGATGCGTTCCTCGTGATCGGCGCGGCTGATCGGGAAGCGCGCCAGCCAGAAGGCCGCGACCACCGCCAGCGACAGCATCGCCCCGCCATAGCACAGCAGCAGGCGGGTCAGCACTTCGTCCGGCACGGCGCCCGGCGTGGCATCGGGGGCGAGCTGCGAGAAGGCAATGATCTGCCCCGACAGGAAAATCCCCGCTCCGGTCGCGCATTTCTGCACCAGCCAGTTGCCCGAATAGAACGATCCCTCGGCGCGCCGGCCCGTGCGTTCCTCGAAGGCCTCGACGATTTCGGCGATCATCGAGGTGGCCGAGACCAGCGAGATGATCCCCAGCCCCGTGGCAAACAGGGCAAAGCCGTAATAACCCGCCGCCGAGGCCAAGCTGCCGGGGGTTGGCCACAGGCCGGCCAGCAACAGGGCGAAGGGGATCATCCCCGTCATCGTGCCGATAATCATCCCCAGCCCCGCCGTCTTCGCCTTGCCCAGACGCTGGTGCAGCGGGCCGATGGTGACGAACATCAGCCCCACCGCGCCCAGCAGCACCAGCGGGAAGAACATCAACTGGTCGCTGCTCAATTGCAGCACGAACAGATTGATATAATTGGTGATCGAGAAATTGAGCCCCTGATGGACATAGGCCGCCAGCCCGCCCACCGCAAAGATCAGGAAGGCGCGTTCGGAAAAGGCCTCGCGGATTTCGGCAAAGGCGCCCTTGATGGTGAACGGCGGCGGGCGGGTGTCGGGCAGGCGCGCGACGAGGCTGTGCTGGCCCAGCGCCGATCCGATCACCGACACCGCCATCAGCACCGCGCCGAACAGGCCGAGCGCATAATAGCCCTCGCGCTGGAGCATCCCGTCCGGCCCCGGCATGAATACGGTATAGGCCAGCACCATCATGGCAAGGCCCCCGATCCATCCGCCCAGTGCGCGGTAACGGAAAAGCGTGGTCCGCTCGTCATAATCGGAGGTGATTTCGGGCACGAGACTGACGGAGGGCACCTCGCAGGCCGATAGCAGCAGGCGCACCATGATGGCGATGCCGACAAGGCCGAAGAAGCTCGGCGCCTCGCCTGCGGGCGGGCTCCACAGCATCACCCAGGCGAAAGCGAGCGGGATCGGCGCGGCATAGAGCCACGGCAGGCGGCGGCCCCAGCGGGTATAGGTGCGATCCGACAAGTTGCCGAGGATCGGATCGATCACCGCATCCACCAGCAGCGCGATCAGCAGCGCAAGGCTCACCAGCCCCGCGTCCATACCCAGCACCTGATTGTAGAAAATCAGCAGGAAGAAGGAAAAGCCGTTGTCCTTCACCCCGAAGGCAACCGCGCCGAAGCCCTGCATTAGCTTGAGCCGCAGCGGCAGCGGGCCGGCAATCATACCCATGCGCTTGCCCCCGCGCACAATCTCGGTTTCCGGACGTTACCGGCCAAATTCTCTCTCCCTTTTTCAGTTGCGAACCTAGACCGATTGTGCGGCCCGTCAATCGCGCGCCGGTGTTATCGGGACTGACGCTACGGCACGCTGATCCACGCGAACAGCGCTTGCAGGGGCCTGCGAAATGCCACTAACGTAAGCGTCAAGTGAGAGCCTATTCGAGAGGAGAATCGGTCATGGCCGATCTGGAGAACTTCCGCGCCGAAACCCGCAGCTGGCTGGAAGCCAACTGCCCCCCCGAAATGCGCGAGCCGGTGCGCGACGATAGCGACGTCTACTGGGGCGGCCGCCGCGCCACCTTCAAGAATGACGCGCAAAAGGCGTGGTTCGAGGCCTGTGTCGCGAAGGGTTACACCGTTCCCGCATGGCCCAAGGAATATGGCGGCGCGGGGCTTAGCCCGGCCGAAGCCAAGGTGCTGCGCGAGGAAATGGCCCGCATCAGCGCCCGCCCGCCGCTCAGCAGCTTCGGCATCTGGATGCTCGGCCCGGCACTGCTGCACTTTGGCACCGAGGGCCAGAAGCAGCGCTTTCTCAATGAAATCGCGCGCGGCGAAATCCGCTGGTGTCAGGGCTATTCGGAACCGGGTTCCGGCTCCGACCTCGTGAGCCTTCAGACCTTTGGCGAAGACCAGGGCGATCACTGGGTCGTCAACGGCCAGAAGATCTGGACCAGCTACGCCGATCATGCCGACTGGATCTTCTGTCTGGTCCGCACCGACAAGGCCGACAAGTACAAGGGCATCACCTTCATGCTCTACGACATGGCGAGCGAAGGCGTGACGACCAAGCCGATCCTGCTGATCAGCGGCAATTCGCCCTTCTGCGAAACCTTCTTCGACAATGTGAAGGTGCCCAAGTCCTATGGCGATGACGTTCCGGCCTATGTCGGCGAGGTGAACCGCGGCTGGGATGTGGCCAAGTACCTGCTCGGCCACGAGCGCGAGATGATTTCGGGCGCAGACGGCGGCGAGCGCACTGCCGGGATCGGCGCGCTGATGAAGCGCCATGCGGCCAAGCTGGGCGACGACCTTGATCCGGTGCTGCGCGCCGAGCTGGCGATGTTCGATGTCGACGCGCTGGCCTATACCGCGATGGGCGAGAAGTTCCTCGACGAGATCAAGGTCGGCAAGGCGCACCCCGCGCAGCCGAACATGATGAAATATGTCGGCACCGAACTGAACAAGCGCCGCCATGAACTGATGATGACGGTCGGCGGCTCGCGCAGCCTCGAATGGGAGAGCGAGGAGACCGGCGGCGGCAAGCCCGCGCGCGGGTGGCTGCGGACCAAGGCCAACTCGATCGAGGGCGGCACCTCCGAGGTGATGCTCAACGTGATCGCCAAGCGCATCCTCGATCTGCCGAGCGCTTGATTTAGCCAAACTACGCCTCCCCGGGCTTGACCCGGGGCCCCGCTTTTTGGGCGGGGAAGAAGGCAGCGGGATCCCGGGTCAAGCCCGGGAAGACGAAGAATTGGAGAGGGAAAACCAATGCCCCTGTATCACAACGAAGATCAGGCGATGCTCGCCGACACCGCCGCCGGTTTCATGGCCGAGGAAGGCAACATCGCCAAGCAGCTGCGCCACTGGCGTGATCGCAACTGCAAGGACGGCTTTGGCCACGGGCTGTGGAAGCAGATGGCCGAAATGGGCTTCACCGGCATGTTGCTGGACGAGGCCGACGGCGGGCTTGGTATGGGCCATGTCGAAGCCGGGATCGTGCTGGAGGAAATCGGCCGCAACCTGACGCCCTCGCCGTTTCTCACCTCGTCGGTGCTGGCCGCAACCGCGCTGAGGCACGGCTCGGCGGACTTGAAGGGCCGCTACCTGCCGGGCCTCGTTGCGGGTGATAGCGTGTTTGCCGTCGCAATCGACGAAACCGCTAAGCACCGCCCGAGCCGCATCGCCACCCGCGCCGAAAAGTCTGGCAACGGCTTCCGTCTGACCGGCTCCAAGAGCTTCGTCGTCTATGGCGGCAGCGCCGATATGATCGTGGTCGCGGCGCGCACGTCGGGCAGCGATGAAGATGCGGACGGGATCACGCTGTTCGCCGTGCCCAAGGACGTCGCGGGCTTGTCGCACGATCATGTGCGCCTCGTTGACAGTTCGATGGCCACCCATATGCGCCTCGATAGCGTGGAATTGGACGGCGATGCGGTGATCGGCGAGATCGACGGCGGACGCGCCGTGCTCGATGCGATGCTGATCGCCGGGCGCGTCGGCGCGGCGGCGGAAGGCGTGGGCGTCGCGCGCGGGGCGATGGACATGACGGTCGATTACCTCAAGCAGCGCAAGCAGTTTGGGCGTCTGATCGGCGAGTTTCAGGCACTCCAGCACCGCGCCAGCCATCTCTATTCCGAAGTCGAAATCGCCCGTGCCGTGACCATCAAGGCACAGCAACTGCTTGATTCTGGAGCCAAAAGTGCCGACCTGATGGCGAGCGTCGCCAAGGCTAAGGTCGCCAAAACCGCGCGCCTTGCGGTGCAGGAAGGCGTGCAGATGCACGGCGGCATCGGCATGACCGACGAATACGACATCGGCCTCTACATGAAGCGCGACCGCGCGCTCGCGGAGTTCCTTGGCGATGCCTACTTCCACGCCAACCGTGTGGCCGAACTGAGCGGGTATTGATTGATACCCGGCCCCGGATCAGGTCCGGGACGGGGATGGAGAATTATAGCATGGATATTCAATCACTTTTTGGCCTCGAAGGTCGCGTTGCGCTCGTCACTGGCGGGTCGCGCGGGATCGGCAAGATGTTCGTCGAGGGGCTGCTCGCGGCAGGCTGCGCGCGGGTCTACATCTCGGCACGCAAGATCGAGCAGATGCAGGCTACCATTGACGAATTCGGCGCCGATAAGGTCATCGGCATCCCCGCCGACCTGAGCCAGATGGACGGGATGATCGCGCTGGCCAACGAACTGAAGGCGCGCGAAACGCGGCTTGATATCCTCATCAACAATGCCGGGGCGGCGTGGGGCCAGCCCTATCTCGAATTCTCCGAGGCCGGCTGGCACCGGACGATGGACCTCAACGTCAAAACCCCGTTTTTCCTGACGCAAAAGCTCCATGATCTGCTGGTCGCGGGCGGCAAGGCAGGGCATCCGGCCAAGGTGATCCACGTCTCGTCGATTGATGGCCAGCGCATCAACCCGTGGGAAACCTACGCCTATCAGGCCTCGAAGGCGGCGGTGATCCAGCTGACCCGGCGCATGGCGGCGCGGCTGATTCAGGACAATATCGTGGTGACCTCGATCGCGCCGGGGGCCTTCCCGTCGGAGATGAACAAGGCCGCCAAGGACGCACCCGACACCAGCGCCGCGGGCATCCCGGCCAAGCGCATCGGCACCGCCGAAGATATGGCGGCGGCCGCGATCTACCTGTGCAGCCGCGCGGGCGATTACGTGGTCGGCGAGACGCTGACGGTAGACGGCGGCGTGGTCAACGCCCACCTGCCGAGCCACTTTGCCGACCCCTCGGGCGGGCACTGATAGGGCAGCCTAGCGCGCCTCCGCCTCTGCCTTGGCGGGGGCGGCAGGCGGCGCTGGCCGCCGCAGCGCCGCTCCGCCTGCGCCCTTGCCGTCGAGCAGCAGCAGCGAGATGCGGCGGTTGCGCGGATCGGCGGGATTGTCGGTGACCAGCGGCTCGGTATCGGCCACGCCCTCGATCCGGGCGATGCGCGTCATCGGCACCCCGCCCAGCACCAGCGCCTGCCGCGTCGCCTCGGCCCGCCCGGTCGAGAGCGACCAGTTATTGGCCGCCACCCCGCTGCGCCACGGCAGCGAGTCGGTGTGGCCACGCAGGATCAGCGGCGCGTTTTCGTCGCGCAGGGTCTCGGCCATCACTTGCAACAGCCCGCGCGCTTGCTTGGTCAGAATCGTGGTGCCGAGTTCGAACATCGAGAAATCGGCATCATCCACCAGATCGATGCGGATCCCCTCGGGCGCGCGCATCACCCGGACCTGCCGTGCGAGGTTCTTGAGCTGACGGCGCTGGGCGAGCTTCTGCTCGATTGTGTCGCGCAGTTCCTTGAGCTTGTCCGAATCCATCTCGCCGCGCCCGCCGCCTTCCACCGGCCCGCCGGTCACGCCGCGCGGAATGGTGATTGATCGCGTGCCAGTTTGACCCATTGCGTGAGGATAATTGTCCGCATCGGTTATCGAACTGCCGCCCAGCAAGCCGTCCGACCCGGCGCTCTCCTGCCGCATCTTGACGAGCGTCGGCGCGAAGTAGTCGGCGATGCCCTTGCGCTGCTTTTCTTCCGTCGCGCCGAGCAGCCACAGCAGCAGGAAGAACGCCATCATCGCCGTCACGAAGTCGGCATAGGCAACCTTCCACGCCCCGCCGTGGTGTCCGCCTTCGACGATGGTGACCTTCTTGACGATGATCGGCGCGGGGATCGCCAGCTTGGGATCAGCCTCGGCCACGCTATCTTCCTCGCATCATGTCGAGCAGGTCGGTCAGCTTCGGGCGGTGCGCCGGAGGCAGGCCCGAACGCGCGGCCTCCAGCACCAGCGGCTGCGGATAGCCGTGCAGGCTCGCGATGATGACCTGCTTGATCGAATGGAAGATCTGGCTGTCGTGGGTGTTGATCTGCTTCAGCCGACCGCCCAGCGGCCCGGCAAGGCCATAGGCCAGCAGCACCCCGAGGAACGTCCCCACCAGCGCCGATCCGATCATCTTGCCGAGGATTTCGGGCGGCTCGTTGATCGCGCCCATCGTCTTGATGATGCCGAGCACCGCCGCGACAATCCCCAGCGCGGGCAGCGCGTCGGCGAGCGACTGGATCATGTGCTGCGGCTCGTCCATTTCGTGAAGCTGGGTCTTGATCGCATTGTCGATCACGTCCTCGACCGCATGGGTATCGAGCGTGCCCGACGACACCACCAGCAGCGTCAGCGGATCGCAGATCATCGCGGTGATGGCGGGATCGCTTTGCAGGCGCGGATATTCGGAGAAGATGGTCGAGCTGGCCGGATCGGTGACATGGCTTTCCAGCGCCACCGCGCCTTCCGAACGCAGCAGCTTCATCAGCTTGCTCGTCAGCGCGATCGCGTCGATGTGATCATCGTCGGTATATTTCGGCCCCTTGAAGATCTTGCCCACCCCGCCGCCGAGCAGCTTGATTTCGTGCATCGAGTTGCCGATCAGCGTCGCGCCCACGGCCGCGCCGCCGATCATCATGAACTCCAGCGGCAGCGCGGCGAGCACCGGGCCCATCGCGCCCCCGGCGAGCATGAACCCGCCGAACACCATGGCCAGCAGCACGACAATTCCGATCGCTACGAACACGCGGGTTTACTCCTTGGACGGCGGGGGAATCGGGGGCGGCTCAGCGGATCGCGTCGAACAGCGACAGCGCGCTGACCCGCGCGAAGGCGGCCTGGGTGGCTTCGAGGGCGGTGAGCGATTGCTGGAGCCGCGCGATGGCTTCGGTGATGTCGGTATCGCCCACGCGGCTGCGGCGTTCGGCCAGCGCCACGCCGTGCCCGGCCTGTTGCTCCTGCACTTGCTCGACCCACGCCATGCGGGTGCCGAGGATGGTCTGCGCGCGGTTGGTGGTATCGAGCGCGGCGTCGATCCCTTCCAGCGCGGCGAGCGCGGCGCCTTCCGGGTTGGGCGAGCCGCCCCCCAGTGCCGCCGCCAGCGCGCCGAGCACGGCAAAGGCGCTGGTGGGCGTGCCATTAAGTTCGAACTGGAACACCTCGCTGCCCGGCAAGCCGCGCTCGATTGCGGTGCCCGGGGCCACCGGCACTGCGCCGCTGGCGGGCGTGCCGGCATAGGTGACATTGCCCGCCGCATCGCGGCTGAAGGCCGGATCGGATGACAAGCCTGCGAACAGCGGCTCGCCGGTCAGCGAGACGGCGTTGGCGCGGCTGAACAATTCCTCGGTCAGCTGTTCAAGCTCGAAGGCGATGGCCTGCCGTCCGTCCGGCCCGGTCGGGGTGTTGGCGGCCTGCACCGCCAGTTCGCGGGCGCGCTGGAGCAGAGCGGTGACAGCTTCGACCTCGTTCGAGGCCGCGCCGAGATCCTGCCCGAGCCGTGCGGCATTGTCGCCCTCCACCTCGGCCAGCGCGCTGCGCCGGGCGACGCTGCGCAGCTGGGCGGCGGCGGCGGGATCATCCGATCCGCGCTCGATCCGCTGGCCGGTGGCGATCTGGGTGCGGTTCTGCTCGATCCGCCCGCGCAGCTCGGCCATCTGCGCGAGCGAGCGGTTGAAGAAGGAACCGGTCGAGGTGCTGACGAAACTCATGGCACGCGCCTTTCCTTATCGCAGGCCGAGCAGCGTATCGAACAGCTCGGTGGCGACCTGGATCACCCGGCTGTTGGCTTCGAACGCCTGTTGCAACCGCACGAGATTGGCCGCTTCGGTATCGAGATCGACCCCGGTTTCCCTGAGGAGCTCGGCCTCGGCGCTGGCGGCGACGACGCTCAGGCCCTCGCGGCGGGTGTCGAGCGCCGAGACGCGGCTGGAGAGGCCGAGCAGCAGCGCGTCGGTGCCGGCGGCAGGGCCGGTTTCAGCGCCGAGCGCGGCAAGCAGGGCGGTGAGGTTGGCGGTGTCGCGGCTCCCCGCCGGTGCGCCTGCCAGAGCGGTCGCCAGCCCGGAGGCCGAGGCAAGCGCAATGTCGATATCGGCGGCGCTTGTGCCTGAAAACAGCGGTTGGCCGGGATTGCCGGCCGCATCGCTGCCGCTCGCCTGTGCGGCATTGGCGATGGCGATGACCGAGGCGGCGAGGCTGTCGATCCCGGTCTGGAGGTCGGCCATCTGTTCCAGCGCCGCCGCGCGGCCCGCCATCGCCCCGCCAGCAGGCGCGAAAGCGGTGCCGCCGAGGTCGAAGGCGAGCGTGCCGTCGGGATTGACGCTGACTGCGACGCTCGCCGCCATGCCGCCGGTCACCAGCGCCACCGGCGGCGTGCCTTCGATCATGACATCGGCGGTGCCGTTGTCGTTGATGGTCGTCGCAATCCCGAATTCCTCGGCCAGCCCGCGCAGCGCCTTGTCGCGCGCATCGAGCAGCGCCGCGCGCCCCGCCGTGCCTTCGCGCGCGGCGACCAGATCGCGGTTCACCTCGGCCAGCTCGGCGGTGAGTTCGTTGACGGTCAGCACTTCGGCGGCTGCCTCGTCCTGTGCCAGACTGCGGGCATTGGCGAGGGTGCCGTGGGCGATGCGGAAATTGCCCGCCATCTGCCGCCCGCTCTCCAGTGCCGAAAGCCGCAGGGCAGGTTCCAGCGGGTTGCCCTGCAATTCGGTGAGTGCGGCTTCGAATTCGATCAGGCCGGTGAACAGCGCCGATGTTTCCAGCGCGCTTTCAGCCTCGCGCATGGCGAAGAACTCCGCCTCCGCCGCCGCCAGCGCCGAGGCACTGTCGCGCGCCTGACGCTGCACCAGCGCGCTCTCCGCCCGCACCACCACGCCCGGACGGATCCCGCCGAGTGAATCCGCCGAGGCACCGACGCCGATCGTGCCGGTCATCACCAGCTCGCTCTGGGTGAGCTGGCGGCGCGAATAGTCCGGGTTGGCGGCATTGGCGATGTTCTGCGCGGTCAGCTCAAGGCTGAGGCGCGAGGCAGTGAGGCCGGTCCGGCCGATGGTGAAGATCGCGGAAGGCATCGGCGCTAACCCTTATCCGGCAGATGTTGCGTAAGCTGTGCCTCGATACTGCGGGCAAACCCGAAGGCGCCGCTGGCAGCCGCAAGGTCGGCGAAGTGTTCGTCGCGCATGGTCTGGAACTGCTGCATCCCCCCGCCGGTAAGCGGCGTCTTCTCGGCAAAGCTGGCCGCGCGCGCGGTGGCGAGCATCTTGCGGACCATGATTGCCTCGAAGCCTTCCGCCGCCTTGCGCAGCTCGGCGCGCTCTTCCGAGAGCGCCGAGCTGCGGGCGGGGCCAAGCGCCAGGGGACCAGACACACGCGAAACGGGGAGGGCCGGCGGGATGCTCACAACACCACCATCTCGGCTTGCAGGGCACCGGCCTGCTTGAGGCTTTCGAGGATTACCACCAGATCGGATGCGCCCACGCCCAAGAGGTTGAGCGCATCGACAATCTCCGACAGCGAGGCCGCGCCCGGCATATAGGCGACCCGGTCCGAGGTTTCCTCGACGGTGATGTCGGTCGCTTCCTCCACTGCGGTCTGGCCGCGACTGAGCGGGGCGGGCTGCACCACGGCCGGGTTTTCCTCGATGCGGATCACCAGCTTGCCATGGCTGACGGCGGCCGGGGACAATCGCACCGCATCATTGATGACGACCGTGCCGGTGCGGGAATTGATAATCACCCGCGCGGCGACAGGGGCGGGGGTGACGGCCAGCATCTCGATCTCGGCCATCACGGCGGATCGCACGTCATTGCCTTGCGGCAGCGCGAGTTCGATGCTGACCCCGTCAGCAATCGTGGCGATGCCGGGGAAGCGGGTATTGATCGCATCGCGCACGCGCGCGGCAGTGAGGAAGTCGGCTTCGTGCAAGTTGAAGCGCAGGGTCGGTGACAGGTCGAACCCGGTCGCCACGGCGCGCTCGACGCTGGCCCCGTCGGCAATCCGGCCCACGGTCGCGACATTGACGCTGACCTGCGAGCCGTCGCGTCCCGTCACGCCCAGCCCGCCGACGGCGACATTGCCCTGCGCCATCGCGTAGATCTGCCCGTCCGCGCCATACAGCGGGGTGAGGATCAGCGCGCCGCCGCGTAAGGAAAGCGCCTGCCCCAGCGTCGAAACGGTAATGTCGATCCGCTGGCCCGGCTTGGCAAAGGCGGGCAGTTCAGCGGTGACGATCACCGCGGCGGTATTCCGCAGAATTGGCGAGGCGCCGGGCGGCAGTTGCAGCCCGAGCCGCCCCGACACGCCCTTCATCGCCTCGGTCACATAGGCGAGATTGTTGTCGCCGGTGCCTTGCAGGCCGACGACCACGCCGTAGCCGGTCAACTGGTTGGCGCGCAGGCCCTCGAACTGGCCGAGATCGCGCACGCGCTCGGCGGCGGCAGGCGCGGGCATCTGGCCTGCGATCATCGCGATCAGCAGGTAGAGGATCGGCGCGAGAATGCGGATGCGGTTCATGGACATGGCCTCCTCAGAACGGCGAGATCAGGTTGAAGAACCGGCTGAGCCAGCCCGGACGGCTCGCCTGCTGCACTGCGCCCTTGCCGGAATAGATGATCCGGGCATTGGCGACCTGCGAGGAAGCGAGGCGGTTGTCGCTATCGATGTCGATCAGGCGGATGCGTCCGGCGAACTGCACCCATTCATCGCCCTGGCTGAACATCATCTGCTTTTCTCCGACCACTTCGGCGGTGCCGTTGGGGTAGATCGCGGCGATGGTCACTGCGACAGCCCCGTTGAGGCGGCTTTGCTGTGCGGCATTGCCCCCACCACTGAACGTCCCTTCGGCCGCGGCTTTAAGGGCTTCGGGGTTGAGGAAATCGAGCGGGCCGCTTGCAGGCGGCGTGATGCCGAAGCTGCCTTCGCGCTGCGTGCGCCCCTGCGTGCTCTTGGTGGTGGTGGTCGCTTCGGTGAGGATGATCGTCACCATGTCGCCCAGCTGGCGCGCGCGGGTGCCGGTGACGAGACCGGAATAGCCGGTGCCCGCCTGAAAAATCGCGCCTGCGGTGGGCGCAGGGGTCATCGGCTGAGAGGCGGCGACCAGCAGCGGATCGCCCGCGCTGGTCGCCACCATCGGCGCAAAGATAGGCGTTCCGGGGGGAGGAGGCGCGGTGAAACCGGCCTGCGGCCCGCCGACGCCTGCGCCCATGCAGGCGGACAGCAGCAGCGGTGCGGCGAGCAAAAGATAACGGCCCTTCATCATGGTCCTCACAGCGTCTGGTTGGCGTTGCGCAGCATCTCGTCGACCGCGCTCACCATCTTGGAATTGATCTCGTAGGCGCGCTGGGCCTCGATCATCTCGACCAGCTCCTCGACCACGTTGACGTTCGACTGTTCGAGCATCCCCTGCCGGATCTGCCCGCGCCCGTTCTCGCCCGTAAAGCCGAGCTCGGCAGGGCCGGAGGCGGCGGTCTCGACAAGGAAGTTGTCGCCGATCGCCCGCAGCCCCGCCGGATTGACAAAGCTCGCCACGGTCAGCTGGCCGAGCAGGGTCGGCGCGGCATTGCCGGGGGTGAGCGCGCTCACCGTGCCGTCGGGCGCGATGGTGATCGACTGCGCGCCTGCGGGCACCTGCAATGGCGGCTGCAAGGCATAGCCCTGCGAGGTGATCAGCGTGCCGTCGTTCGACAGGGTGAAATTGCCCGCGCGGGTAAAGCCCACCTGTCCGCCCGGCGGCAGTTCGACCTGGAAATAGCCCGGCCCATCCAGCGCCAGATCGAGCGGATTGGCGGTGTTGTTGAGCGTGCCCTGCGCCTCGATCCGGGTGGTGCCCTGCACTTGCACCCCGGTGCCGAGGTTGAGGCCGACGGCAAAGGCGGTCTGCCCGGTTGATGCCTGTCCGGCCACGCGCTGCTCCTGATAGGCGAGCGTGGCAAAGTCAGCGCGGTCGCGCTTGAAGCCGGTGGTGCCGATATTGGCGAGGTTGTTGGCGATCACGCGCATCCGCGCATCCTGGGCCTCAAGGCCGGTGCGGGCGACGTGCAGGGCGGAAGTGGGCATGGGTTGGGGCTCCCGTCAGGAAAGGGGTCAGCGCAGCGTCATCAGGCTGCTGGAGGCTTCATCGAGATCGCCCGCGGTGGCGATGATCTTGGCGCGCTGTTCGAAGGCGCGCTGGGCGTCGATCATCTGCACCAGCGTGTCGGCGGTCTCGACATTCGACATTTCGAGCGCGGCCGGGGTGAGGCGCGCGGTCGGATCGGGCGGCAGGACGCCGCCGTTCGGCACCTTGAGGAAGGTATCGATCCCCTTGGCGAGCGGGCTGCCTTCTGGATTGACCAGCCGCAGCTTGTCGATCGCTTCGGCAGGGGCCGTGGGAGAGGCCGGATCGCGCGCCATGATCGTGCCGTCGGCGGCGATGGCAAGGTTGAAGCCCGGCGGCACGGTAATCGGAGAGCCGCCTTCGCCGAGCACGGCCAGCCCCTCGCCATTCTCGATCACGCCCGAGGCCGCCACGCGCAGGTCGCCGCGGCGGGAATAGACTTCCCCCTGCCGGTCGGGCGACTGGAAGGCGAGCAGCGCCTTGCCTTCGAGCGCGACATCCATCGCATTGCCGGTTGGCACCACGCGGCCCGCGGTCATGTCCGCACCGCGCACATTGCCGCGCGCAGGTGCACGCGCTTCGAGCGAGCCGTCCTTGAGCGTGGCAGGCGTGACCGCGAAGATCTCCTGACGAAAGCCGGTGGTCGAGGCGTTGGCGAGGTTGTTCGCCACCACCCGCTGCCGGTCCATCGCCGCATTCATCGCGGTCATGGCGGTGTAGATCAGCCGGTCCATCGCGGATTACTGCTGGCGCAGGTTGATGACGGTGGTGGAGATCTGCGTCGCGGTGTCGATGGCGCGGGCGTTGGCCTGGAAGTTGCGCTGCGCGGTCAGCAGCGAGACCATTTCCTCGGCCAGATCGACGTTCGAGCGTTCGAGCGCGCCGCTGATCATCTCGCCGTTATTGCCGATGCCGGGGTTGCCGAAATTGGGCGGGCCGGATTCGCCGGTGGCCTGCCACTTGGTCTGGCCGATGGCGCGCAGGCCGCCGGTGGCCGCGAAGGTCGCCAACGCGATCTGGCCGACCGGGGCCGAGCTGCCGTCGGCATAGGCCGCGCTCACGATCCCGCGGTTGTCGATGGTGACATTGGCCAGCGCCGAGCCCGCACCATTGGTGATCGGCACGATCACATCGCCCGGCACGGTCGAGGTCGGCACCCCTGCCGCATCAACCGGGAAGGCCTGCAACCGGTTGCCGTTGGCATCCTGCATCTCGCCATTGGCGCGCAGCTGGAAATTGCCGTTGCGGGTGAAGCTGAGATCGCCCGAGAACGGGTTTTCGAGCGCGAAGAACCCGTCGCCGTCGATCGCGATATCAAGGCTGCGGCCGGTCTGTTCGAGCGGGCCGAGCGAGAAATCCTGCGTCACCGCCGAGACGGTCGCCCCGATCCCCGCCGTGCGGCGCGGATCGGTGGCCGAGCCGCTGGCGACCAGATCGGCAAATTGCGCCGAGCTTTTCTTGAAGCCCGCGGTTTCGGCATTGGCGATGTTGTGGGCGATAACGCGCAAATCGGTCTCGGCATTGCGAAGACCGCTGAGGGAAGTGAAGAACGACATGGGTTTGGGCTCCTTGGTCTGGGACGAGGGGTCAGGACTGGACGGGGGTGTTGGCGGGGGCTGCTGCGCGCGGGGCAAGGGCTGCCTCCTGCGCCGCGATCAGCCGGTCGAGCTTGGCGGAAATGGCTTCGAGCGTGGCTCCGCTCTCGGTGGTCGCCGCGAGCGCGGAGAACTGCGCCATCTGCGCCAGCATCGCCTCGTTGTCGGTCGGTTCGAGCGGGTCCTGAAAGGTCAGCTGGGTGGTCAGCAGGCGCAGGAAATCGCCGCCGTCGAGCGAAGCCATGCCGCCACCCGACAGGCGCGAGGGGGTGTTCAGCCGGTCAAGCGTGGCCTGGCTGCCGGGGGTTATGGCGGGGGTGATGGCGGTGGTATCGGACATTACTGGCTCCTCAGGGTTTCGAGCATCAATTGCTTGGCGGTTTGCAGCGCCTGCACGAGGTTCTGGTACTGGCGCGCGCTCTCCATGATCTCGACCATCTCGGCGGTCTCATCGACCGGGGCCTCGAACACGTTGCCTTCCGCATCGGCGAGCGGGTGGGAGGGATCGTAGCGTTTGGTCGGCGCGGTTTCGGCGCGTACAAGGCCGCCCGAGGTGACCCCGGCAATCCCCGAAGCGCGATCGAGCTCGACCGAAAACACCGCACGGATCGGGCGATAGGCCCCTTCCGCCGTGGTGGAGACCGAGCCGGCATTGGCGAGGTTCGAGGTTGCCGCGTTCATCCGCACCATCTGCGCCTGCATCGCGCGGGTGGTGAGCGAGAACAGCGTCGTGGGGGCGCGTTCGGGCATCTCTATTCGCCCTTCAGTGCGCGGGTGATGGTGTTGACCTTGCCCTGCACGAAGCTGAGCGTGGCGGAATAGGCCACCGCGTTTTCGGCAAAGGCGACCTGTTCGCGGTTCAGCTCGACCGTGTTGCCATCCATCGAGGGCATGGTCGGGCGGCGCCACACCATTCCGGCATCGGTCGAAGCGGTCACGTCGCCGCGCTGGCTCGCCAACCGGGCATCGAGCGCCGCGTTGAAGTCGATGTCGCGCGCCTTGTAGCCGGGGGTGGCGGCATTGGCGATGTTCGACGCGATCACGCCCATGCGTTCGGAGCGCAAGGTGAGTGCTGTGCCGTGGATGCCGAAAAGTCTCTCGTTCATGCGGGTCTCCGCTGGTTCGCTGTGACTGCGCCGGGGGTTTTGCAGGAAGCGTGCCAGTTTGCGCCTGGGCCTCGGCGGTGCGGGGCGGCGCAGGGCAGGACGGGGGGCGGGCGGCAAAGCCTTGCCGCAACCTTGCCGCCCCTCCGGCAAACCCCTGCCGAAATTACCTAATCGCCGGATCGAGCGCTTAATCCGCCCGCTGCCCGGTCGTTCTGCGATGGCAAAGGCCGTATCAGCGAGGGGATCACGATGCCGACGACTGCCAGCTCCCTGTTCGATCCGGGAGCGTTGACCATTGTGGTCGCCGGGACTGTGCTGGCGTGCGCGGCGCGCTGCGGCTGGCGCGAATTCGGCGCGGCCCTGCGCGAGGCGGGCGGGCTGCTGAAACCGGGCTTCGACGACGAAGCCAACCGCAAGGCGTTGGCCCAGGCAATCACCGCCATCCGCCGCGACGGCGCGCACCGCGCCAACCCGCCGCTGCCGCCAGATCGCGGGCTGGGGCTGATGCTGGAGACTTACCTGCGGCGCGGCTCGCTTGATGCGCTGGGCCAGATCCGCCGCGCCGAACGCGCGCTCGACGAGGCGCGGCGGGTGGCGGCGACGCAGGTGTTCGCCTGGGCGGGCGAGCTGGCGCCGGTGTTCGGGCTGGTCGGTACGCTCTACGGCTTTACCCGGCTGGACCCGGCAGGCGGCGCGGGGGCGATGGCGGCGACGATGGCCGCGATTGCGACGGCGGTGCTCTCGACCCTCTACGGCGCGGTGCTGGCGCACCTGCTGTGCCATCCGCTGGCGGGCGCAATCGAGCGGCGCGGGCTGGCGCGCGAGCGCAGCCGCGAGGCGCTGGCCGAGTGGTTCATCGAACAGATTTCCGCCCCCGCCCCGTCTCCGGGCGAGGCCCGCGCGCACCTCAGGGGCGTGGCATGATCGCGGCGGTGCCTGCTACGCGCAGTCCGGGGGGCGGCTGGCAGCTGATCCTCGCCGATCTGGCGCTGATCCTGTTCCTCGTCACCCTGAGCGCGCTGCCGCTGGCCGAAACCGATGCTGGTGGCGGAAGGGGCCTTGCCGCCCGCGTCGCCCGCGATGAAGACACCCGCCCGGCCCCGCCGCCGCCCGAGATTGCCGCCGCGCAGGCGCTCTATCGCCCGGTGGCGGGCGGGCCGGGGCTCGGCGAATGGCTCGCCAGCCAGCCGCGCGATCCGCGCGCGACGCTGACGGTGTTCGTCCGTTATCCGGCAGGCGGCGAGGCGGCGGCGTGGCGGGCGGCGCGCGCGCTGGCCTCCGATGCACAGGGTCTCGGCGTACCGGTGCGGACCATAATCACCGCCGGGAGCGAGGCCGATCTTTACGCCAGCCTCGCCTATGACATGGCCGGACGCTGAGCGGCAGGCGCTAGCCCACCATCACTCGGTTGCGGCCTTCCTGCTTGGCCCGGTAGAGCGCGGCATCGGCGCGGGAGAGCGCACTGCGGGTGTCGGCATCTTCGGTCACTTCGGCGACCCCGCCCGAGAAGGTGACGCGCCCGAACGGCTTGCCGTTCTCGCGGTTCATCAGGCGGCGTGCGGCCTGGGCGCGGCGGATCGCATCGAGCTTTGCGGCAGCGGTGGCCTTGTCCATGCCGTAGAACAGCAGCACGAATTCCTCGCCCCCGTGGCGCGCGACGAAGCAGGCATCGCCCGCGTGTTCGTTGAGTGTCCCCGCCACCGCGCACAGCACCCGGTCGCCCGCTTCGTGGCCGTGACTGTCGTTGATCTGCTTGAAGCGGTCGACATCGCAGAAGGCGAGGCTCAGCACCTCGCTCTTGGCGCGCGCCTCGATCGCGGCCGAGACCAGCCGACGTTCAAAGGCGCGGCGGTTGGGCAGGCCGGTGAGGTGATCGACATCGGCCTCCATCCGTGCCTTGGCGAGATTTTCGCGCAGGCGCTCGGTTTCCTCCTGGCTGCGCGCCATCGCGCTTTCCACCTGCTCGATCCGCGCCAGCATGGTGCGCGACAGATCGAGCACCTGCGCCAGCTCGCCCGCCGCTGACGGGGGAATATCGACATCGGCAATCGCCTCGATCTGCGCACCGAGCGCTCCGCGATGATCGCTGGTCTCGGTCTGCGCCGAACGCGCGGTCTGGGCAAAGCGCATCAGCGAATATTCGAGCTTGTCCATCAGCGTCTCAAGCTCGGCAATGCGCGAATGGTTGTCGGGATCGAGCCGCCCGAGCGTGTCGAGCCAGCGCTGGTCGATCGGCTCGCCCGCAATCTCGCGCGCGGCGAAGGCCTGCGCCAGTTCGGGGTGCGATCCCGACAGGCCGCCGCAGATGGTGGCAAGATTGCTCGCGGTGACGGCGAGATCATGCGTTTCGACAAACTGCCCGATCCGCGCCAGCAGCGCACGGCGCGCCTCCTCGGCCCGGCTGGGCGAGGGGGCGCCACTGTCCGGCCGGTCATCAGCTTCGGCAAAGCGGGCGGGGCGGGTGAGGAAGCGGGAGGCGAAGGACATGGCTAACCCCTGTTGCAGGCTTGTGATGTTGCGGCCGCCAGCCCTAGCGCCAGTCATGCTTAAGCCCGCCGCTGTTACGCATCCGTGAAAGCCCCTAGACGGCGCGGCAGGGCGCTTGGCATGGCCCTTGCTGAACTGTGTGCAGTATCTCTGGTGCAACACAGGAGCACACCGATGGACATCACCAACCCCTGGCCCGATGGCTGGCGGCTCGCCCCGCTGGCGCTGACCATGCTGTTGCCGCTGTGCGACAGCCCGGCGCAGGCGCAAGCGGGCGGCTACACCGATCCGGCGATGATTGATCGTGCGGTGGCGGCCTTTATCGGGGCCGAGCCCGGCACGCCGGGCGGTGCGCGCCTGCCGGCCGACCGCCGCTTGCGCCTTGCCGCCTGCGCCGCGCCGCTGGCGGTGGCGTGGCACGGCCCGGCGCGCAATTCGGTCAGCGTCGAATGTGCGGGGCCGCAGGGCTGGCGGATCTTCGTCGCGGTTGATGGCGGCGCCGCCGCTGGCCGTGCGGCAACCCCGCCTGCCATCAAGCGCGGCGATGCGCTTACCATCGTCGTGCGCGGGCGCGGGTTCAGCGTCCAGCAGCAGGGCGAGGCGATCGAGGGCGGCGCGGTGGGCGACTGGATCTTCGTGCGGACCGCGCGCAAGGCCGAGCCGCTGCGTGCCCGTATCGAGCGCCCCGGACTTGCCGTGATTCCGGCGGGCTGAGGAAAATCCTTGCAAGGCCCTTAAAGCCGCCCCCCGTCTGCCGTTCTGCCTGACACAAATCCCACGAAGGATACTTGCCATGCCCTCTATCGAACTGAGCAAACTGCAAGGGATCGCCGCGCCGCGCGCTGCCCAGACCAGCGACCGCGCGCAGATCGAGACCCGCGCGGGCGCTGCCTCCCGTCCTGCCGCTGCCTCCGGTGGTGTCCGCGTCGAGATCGGCGGCGCGGTGGATGCCGCCAGCGCCCCCGTCGATGCCGAGCGCATCGCCGAGATCCGCGCCGCGCTGGAGGATGGTTCCTACCCGCTGGTGCCGACCAAGATCGTCGACGCGATGATCGCGGCGCAGGTCAGCTTCTCCGTGCCGGTGAAGGCGTAAGCCGGTGGGCGCTTCTGTCCTGTCCGACGCGCTGCCGCTGGCGGCAAACCTGCGGCAGATGATTGCCGTCCTCGAAACCGAGCGGCAAGCGCTTGCCGCGCTTGATGCCGATGCCCTGATCGGTTCGGCGCGCGACAAGGAGGCGCTGTGCGAGGTGCTGGCCGGGATCGGCCCGCAGGCGCTCGACAGCGAGACCCGCGGCCTTGCCGAGACGGCGCAACAGCTGAACGAGGTCAACCGCCGGGTGCGCAACCTGCTGGCCGCCAATGTTGCGGCGCGGATCGAGGCGCTGGGCGGCACCCGCCGCCTGCCGCGCGCGACCTATGCCCCGCTCCGCGGATAGGTAGAAACACCTAGTCCGCCCGACGCGCCCGGAATGGCACACCCCTTGCTGCAACCCGCCTGAAAGCGTCGCCCCCGCGGCGCTGTTGCAATCAGGCGGAGCTGGCGTGAGCACCTCTACCCCTTCCTTTCTGCCCTCGGGCACGATCCGCAGCGGTTTTGAAGCAGCTGCGCGCACCCATGAAGCCGCGCGCAGTGGCGGGGCTGCGCGCCAGATCGGCCCGGCGTTGGCCCCGCGCGCGGGCACCCCGGTCGAAGCCGCGATTGCCCGCGCGGCCGAGGCGACCACAGTCGATTTCGGCTACCTGCTGGCGCAGGCGGAGGTCGAATCCGCCATGAACCCCGAGGCCCGCGCGGCGACCTCCAGCGCCACCGGGCTGTACCAGTTCATCGAGAACACCTGGCTCGACACCGTCAAGAAGCACGGGGCGCGCTTCGGGCTGGGCGCGCTGGCGGCGCAGATCGACGTGACCGCATCGGGCAGCGCCACTGTCGCCGATCCGGCGCAGCGGCAGGCGATCCTGGCGCTGCGTGCCGATCCCGAAATCGCCTCGCTGATGGCGGCAGGCCTGGCCGAGGACAACCGCGCACACCTCGCCCCGATCCTTGGCCGCCAGCCCGATCATGCCGAGCTGTATCTTGCCCACTTCCTCGGTGCGGGCGGGGCGGGGCGGTTCCTGTCGGAGTTGCAGGCCGACCCCTCGCAAAGCGCCGCCGCGCTGTTCGCCCGCCCGGCGGCTGCCAACCGGTCGATCTTCTACACCCCCGAAGGGAGCCCGCGCAGCCTTGCAGGCGTGATGGACGTGCTGGGCCGCAAGCTCGAACGCGCGCTTGACCGGGCGGGGAGCGACCAGCCGGTGCGCCTTGCCCGCGCCGGTTACGAGGCCGCTGCGCCCCGCGTCGCCTCGCCCTACCTGATCGCGGACGAGGGCGTGTTCGGCCCTGGAGCCGCGCCCGCGCTCACTGCCGCGCCGCGCCCTGCTGTCTCGCCGCCACCGCGTGTGCCGATGTCGCAGGTGCTGGGCGCAGCCTTCGGCAATGATGCCAGCGCCGCGCCCGCGCAGGTGCGCCGCGCCTATGACCAATTGAAGGCCTTCGGGCTGTGAGCGCCGCCGCCCGCTCCGCGCCGCTTGCGCGGCTGATCGCCATGCCCGCCGCGATGGCGCTGCCGGTCGGCATCTTCGCGCTGCTGGCGCTGATGGTGCTGCCGATCCCGGCGCTGCTGCTCGACATCTTCTTCGTGCTCAACATCGCCATTTCCATCGCGGTGCTGATGGTGGCCCTGAACGCACGCCGACCGCTCGATTTCTCGTCCTTCCCCAGCGTGCTGCTGTTCGCGACCCTGCTGCGGCTGGCGCTCAACGTCGCCTCGACCCGCGTGGTGCTGGTCCACGGGCACGAGGGCGGGGCGGCGGCGGGCCATGTGATCGAGAGCTTCGCGGCGTTTCTGGTCGGCGGCAATTTCGCCGTCGGCCTGTTCGTCTTTGCAATTCTCATGATCATCAACATGATCGTCATCACCAAGGGCGCAGGCCGCGTGTCGGAGGTGTCGGCGCGGTTCGTGCTCGATGCCTTGCCGGGCAAGCAGATGGCGATCGACGCTGACATCGCCGCTGGCCTCATCACCGCCGACGAAGCGCGCGAACGCCGCCGCGACGTCACGGTGGAGGCGGACTTCTACGGCTCGATGGATGGTGCCTCGAAGTTCGTGAAGGGCGATGCGATTGCCGCGCTGCTGATCCTCGGGGTCAACATCATTGCCGGTTTTGCGCTCGGCATGATCAGCCACGGATTGTCTGCGGCCGAGGCGGGCGAGGTCTATGTCACGCTGGCGGTCGGCGATGCGCTGGTGGCGCAGGTGCCCGCGTTGCTGCTGTCGATTGCCGCCGCCGCCATCGTCACCCGGGTTGCTGACACCCGCGACCTTGCCGGACAGATCGGCGGCCAGTTCGCCGATCCGCGCGGGTGGCTGCCGGTGGCGCTGATCCTCGGCGCAGTCGGGATCGTGCCTGCCATGCCGCAGACCATCTTCCTGCCCGGCGCCGCCATTGCCGCTGCGATCTGGTGGCAGTTGAAGCGCCGTGCCGCTGCCCCGCCGCCGCCGCCCGAGCCGGTTGCCGAGCCTTCGCCCGATGCCATCGCGCTCGCCGATGTGTCGGACCAGACGCTTGTCACCATCGAGCTGGGCTTTGGCCTTGTCGGGCTGGTCGACGAAGGGCAGGGTGCCCCGCTGATCGCTCGCATCACCGGCATCCGCAAGCAGCTCTCGCGCGATCTCGGCTTTGTCCTGCCGCAGTTCCGGATCCGCGATTCGCTTGACTTGGGCGCGCAGGACTATGTCGTGCTGATGGGCGGGGTGAGCATCGCGCGCGGGACGGTGAAGCCCGGCAAGCTGCTCGCCATCGATGCGGGCGAGGTGCGCCCCGGACACGGGTTGACGGGCGATGCGACCCGCGATCCGAGCTTCGATTGCCCGGCCTTGTGGATTGCGCCTGCCAGCCGCGATCACGCGATTGCCGAGGGCTTCCTGGTGGTCGACCCTGCGACGGTCATCGCCACCCATGCCAATCAGGCGTTGCTGGCCGAAGCGCATCAGCTGCTCGGCCCGGACGAGGTGCGCGAGTGGGTCGACGGCCTCAAGGCCCGCGCCCCGGCGCTGGTCGAGGCGGTGACGCCCGATCCGCTCGCGCTCCCCGCGCTGACCCGCACCCTGCGCGCGCTGCTGGCCGACGGGATCGGGCTGGCCCATCCCCAACCGCTGTTCACCGCGCTGGCGCTGGCCTTGCAGAAGACCCACGATTTCGACGCGGTAATCGATGCCGTGCGCGCCGATCTTGGCGCGCGGCTGATCGCCCGCATCGCCGCGTCGGGCGAGCCGCTCAAGGTGGCGACGCTCGATGCCGGGCTGGAAGGCGCGATCCTTGGCGGGATGATCGACCCGGCCACCGGCCAGCCGCTGATCGAGCCTGATTGCGGCACCATGATCGTGCGCGAGGTGAACCGGCTGGCCGATGCCGAGAAGGGCGCGATTGCCCTGATCGTCCAGCCGCCCGCCCGCCGCGCGCTTGCCGCCCTGCTCAAGCAGCGCGCGCCCCGCTGCCTTGTCCTCTCGATCGCCGAACTCCCGCCGACCCAGCCGATTGCGGTGGTGGGGGTGATCGGTGACGCCCCGCCCGCTGCGCCGCCTGCGGCGCTCGCTGCCCCGTCAGCGTTGGAACCTGCCACATGAAGCACGATCACTCCGCCTTTGCCGCCGCGCACCCCTACGCCGCCTCCCGCGCCGAAGTGGAGGACCGCGTGCGCCGCTTCCTCCCGCTGGTGCGCCGCGCTGCCTGGCACATCCACGGCAGCGGGCGTGACGGCCTTGAAATCGAGGATCTGGTGCAGGCCGGCATCCTTGCGCTCACCGAATGCGCCCAGCGCCACACCGGCCCGACCGAGGACGGCTTTGCCGCATATGCCAAGATCCGGGTGCGCGGCGCGATGCTCGACGAGGTCCGCCGCGCCGCGCACGACACCCGCACCGCCCGCCGCAAGCGCGCCGCATACGAACGCGCCAGCGAAACCCTGCGCGGCCAGCTGGGGCGCGAGCCGAGCCGCGCGGAACTGGCGCGCAGCCTTGAGGTGGACGATGCCGAACTGCTGGCAATCGAGAGCGCGGGCGTCACCATCACCCCGATCTCCGATGAGTATGACGAAAGCTCCACCGCCTTTGCCAGTGACGATCCCGATCCCTTCGAGGCCCTGTGCGCCGCCGAGGACCGCGAGCGGCTGGTGCGGGCGATGATAGCCCTGCCTGACCGGCTGAAGCTGGTGCTCCAGCTGTTCTTCGTCGAGGAGCTCAACCTCACCGAAATCGCCGCGGTGCTCGACGTCAGCGTGCCGCGCGTCCACCAGCTGCGCGCCAAGGCGCTGAAGGACCTCAAGGCGCTGATGGAGGCCGAATAGCGCCCGAAGCGCCGCGTCCCGTCCCTGTTCAGGTTCAGCGTCCGCAAGCTGAAGCATGAGACACATGAGACACAGTCCTGAAACAGAAAAACCCGCCCGCGCAGGCCCGCCGGACGGACGGGCTGCTGGACGAGGGATCGGTGGCAGGACATGGCCGCCAGACTGTCAGGCTGATACCCGGTAGGAAAGCGCGGATGGGGGCGGCTTGCTCAAACGTCGTCATCCCAGCGCAAGCCGGGACCTAGAGCGGCAAGCACCGCGCTTTGAAGCCCTAGGCCCCAGCTTGCGCTGGGGTGACGGAAGTGGTGGGATTACACCTCCGTCAGCCCTGCGGGCTGCCACCTCCCCATTGCTGTGCGACGGGGAGGGACGGGAAAGCCGTTACCCCGCATCCCCGTCGGCATGGCCGCGGCCTTCGCTTGTCGTGCGCTGCGAACCGGCTGCACCGTCTGCGCCTTCGCCTTCCCACCAATAGGGCTGGCGCACGGCGGTGCCGGTGCCGACTTCGTTCAGCGTTTTCGCATCATACAGCCGCCCGCCGAGCATCACCTGTTCGATGTTGTCCGAATTGGCGATGTCCTGCGACGGATCGGCCGAAAGGATCACGAGGTCGGCGAGCTTGCCCGCCTCGATGCTGCCGATGTCCTTCGCCATGCCGAGCGACTGGGCGGGGACGATGGTGCCGGCCTTCAGCGCCTCGACCGGGCTCATCCCGCCGCGCGCGAAGCTCCACAGCTCCCAATGCGCGCCGATCCCGGCCTGCTGGCCATGCGCGCCGATGCTGACCTTGACCCCGCGTGCGCTGAGCTTTCTCGCCTCGCGGGCATTGTTGTCATCGACGAAGGCCCAGTCGGGCGCGGTGGTGCGGCGGCCGGTCTCGGCCAGAAGCATCTTGGGCGGGGTGTGCACCATCAGCGGGTTCTCCCACACATTGGTTGCCTGCCGCCAATAGGGATCGCCCGCCAGACCGCCATAGGTGACGACCAGCGTGGGCGTGTAATTGGTGTTCGACTGGCCGAAGAATTGCAGCACGTCCTCGTAGAACACATCGACCGGGACATTGTGCTCCAGCGTCGAGTTGCCGTCGGCGACGATGTTCATGTCCATCCCGAACAGCGATCCGCCCTCGGCCACCACCAGAATGTTCTCGGCCGCCGCGGCGCGCACCACCATCTGGCGCTGTTCGCGGCGCGGCTGGTTGTAGTTCTTGACCGAGATGCCGCCCTGCGCCTTGATCCGGCGCACGTGGGCCAGCGCATCCTCGTAGGTGTCGATGCGGGCATACACCTCCGGCGCCTTGGCCCCGTAGATAATCTCCCCGGTCGAGAAGATGCGCGGGCCCAGCGTGAGGCCTGCGCGCTGGCGTTCTGCCGCGGCAAACACGGTGCTGGCCTGCGAGGACGGGTTGTGAACCGTCGTCACCCCCATCGCGAGGTCTTGCAGCAAGGCCCAGTTCTGCTGCGGGATCAGATCGCCGACCCCGTAGGCCCCGTGGGCGTGGGCATCGACGAGGCCAGGCATGATCACCTTGCCGCTCGCATCGATGAAGCGCGTGCCTTCGGGGAAGGCCATCTTGACGACCGTGGCATCGTGGACGCCGGTGATGCGATCACCCTCGATCACGATCATGCCGTTTTCGATCACGCCTGCATCATCCGGCGCGAGGCCTGCGCGCATCGTCAGCACCTTGGCGCCGGTGATGACGGTGGTGCCGGCGGGCTTGGCCTTCTCCACCGTTACCCCCAGCGCAATGCCGGTGGTGGGCGGGGTGTAGGGGGCGCTCTTGTCGCTCTCGGCCTTGGGGGCGTTGGCGAAGAATTGCGAGACATTGGCGCTCTGGAGCGACGGCCCGATCGACCAGAACAGCGTCTCGCCGCCACCCGCCCAGCCGAGGTAATCCGCCCCGCCGGTGCTGACCTTGGTGACCGGCAGCGCGCCGCCCTTTTCGCTCACGTCGACGGGCTTGCCGCCGGGCACCAGCGGCATGGCGAAGACTTCGTAGTTCTGGCGGAAGGCGATGGTGCGGCCATCGGGCGCAATCCGCAGGTCATTGGCAAGATCGCCCTTGGCATGGACGCGGCGCGCCTCGCCATTAAGGTCGGTCGAGACAAGCGCCAGCCCGCCGCCTTCACGGCCGAGCATGAACAGGCGATCATTGCCTGCACCCCATTGCGGGTTGGCCCCGTCGCGGCTGACAAGGCGCGGCTCGCCGCCCGCAACCGGCATCACGTAAACGCCGGGGTTCTCCGAGAAGTCGGGCGAGGTCAGGTATCCGCCCTCGCGCTTTTCGAAGGCGATCATGGTGCCGTCGGGCGAGAAGGCGATATTGCCGAAGTGGCCCGGCCCGGTCAGCACCCGGCGGTTCTGGCCGCCGGCATCGGCGAGGATGATCTCGCCCAGCTTCTCGTCGCTCCAGCGGACGTAGGCGAGGCTCGCGCCGTCGCGGCTGAAGGCGGGGAAGGCTTCGAGCACGTCGGCGGCATCGCCCGTCATCGGCGCAGGCGCATCCCGCCCGCGCGCGGACTTGGAATAGAGCCGCCCGAGGCTTTCGAACACCACGCGGCTGCCGTCCGGCGACAGCGTGGCGAAGCGCGGCATGGTGGTGGTGAAGGTGTCGGGCGCAACCTCGATCACCGGATGCGGCGCGCTGGCGACGGCGCGGGTGTCGTTGATGGTGAAGGGGATCACGGCATGATTGCTGCCGTCGCGATTCACGCGGTTCAATTTGCCGCCCGCCCAGAACACGATGCCGCTGCTGTCGGGCAGCCAGTCGATATTGGGATAGACGCCGGTCACGGCCCAGGTCTCCTGCACATCGAGATCGAGCTTGCCGTAGATCATCCGCTCGCGCCCGCTGGCCAGGTCCTTGACCCACAGCTGGCTCTGATCCTTGTCGCGCCGGACGAAGGCGAGCTCCTTGCCATCGGGCGAGGGCGCGGGGCGAACGGCGCCGCCATAGCCGGAGACGGCGGTGGTGACTTCGCCGGTGGCGAGATCATGGCGCTCGATCGCGAAGATGCCCGCATTGGAATCCTGCGCGTATTCGAAGATCGGGCCGGGCGTGGTGTTGCGGGTGTAGTAGATTGCGCTGCCATCGGGGGCGAACACCGGCTCGCCCAGTTCCTTCTGGAGCCGTTCGTTGGCGCGCTCGACCACCTGCACCCCGCCGCCGCCGGAGACGTGATAGAGCCAGATCTCGCCCGTGCCCGCGCTGCGTTCCGTGGTGAAGTGCTTCTTGGCGGCGATGAAGCGGCCGTCCGGCGACCAGTTGGGCTGGTTGAGGAGGCGGAAGTCCTCCTTGGTCACCTGCCGCTTGTCCGAGCCGTCGACATTCATAACCCAGATATTGTCCCCGCCGCCGCGGTCCGAGGTGAAGGCGATGCGGGTGCCATCGGGCGAGAAACGCGGCTGCACGTCCCATGCGAGGCCCTCGGCAATACGCTTGGGCGTGCCGCCGGTGATGGGCATGGTGTAGATGTCGCCGAGCAGCGTGAAGGCGAGCGTCTGCCCGTCAGGCGCAACGTCGACGTCCATCCACGTGCCCTCGTCCACCTTGATCGGCACCTGCTTGAGCACCGCACCCTTGGGCGCCTCGACGCTCCAGCTTTCGTCGGGTTTCGCGGCTTTGCCCTTGGTCTGGGCGGCAATCGGTGATGCAATGCAGGCGGCCCCGGCGAGCAGGGCGGCGGCGAGATAGCGCATGGAAAGTCTCCCTCTGTCGGCGCGGGAGACTAGCGGCGCGCAAGGATATTGCTAGGGGCGGGAATGTCGTTGGTCGACTACAGACCGCGTCTCAGGGGAAAGCGGGAAAGCCGAGGATGCTGCGCACCATCACCAACAATTTTGCGCTGCTGACCGTGCTGGGGGTGGGGCTGGCGTGGTTCTATCCGCCCGCCTTCACGTGGATGACCGACGGGAAGATCGCGGTGGCGGGCCAGCCGCTGCTGTCGCTGGCGCTCGGCGTCATCATGCTGGCGATGGGCCTGACGCTGACCTTCGACGACTATCGCGGCTTGGCGAAGATGCCGCGCGCGCTGCTTGCGGGGGTGGGCCTGCAATTCGCGGTGATGCCGCTGTCGGGCTTTGTGATCGCCCGGGCGCTCGATCTGGAGCCGGGGCTGGCGGTGGGGCTGATCCTCGTGGCCTGCTGCCCGGGCGGGACGGCCTCGAACGTCGTCACCTATATCGCGCGCGGGCACGTGGCGCTGTCGGTGGCGATGACGATGGTCTCGACGCTGGCCGCCGTGGTGCTGACCCCGCTGCTGACGGGGTGGCTGGCGGGGGCCTATGTGGAGATCGACCGGCTGAACCTGCTGGTCAACATGGTCAGCATCGTGCTGCTGCCGGTGGCGGCAGGCACGCTGCTGAACCGCCTGTTCCCGCGCGCGGCGCAGGCGGTTAGCGCGGTGCTGCCGCTGGTGGCGATCGTGCTTGTCATCCTGATCGTCGGCGGAATTGTCGGCGGGTCGAAGGCGCAGATCATGGAGCATGCCGGCGTCCTGCTGCTGGCAACCTTCCTGCTCCACGCGAGCGGCTTTGCGCTGGGCTATGTGCTGGCGCGGGTGCTGGGGCTGGGCGAAGTGGAGGCGCGGACTATTTCTATCGAGGTGGGGATGCAGAATTCCGGCCTCGGCTCAGGCCTCGCCAAGACGCCGGCCTTCGCCGCGCAGTTCGCCTCTGCGACACAGGCCGCGCTCGCCCCGGTGCCGGCGGCGATTTCGGCGGTGTGGCACGTGCTGATCGGCAGCTTGCTCGCGGGCTGGTGGCGGCGGAAAAGCTAGCCGTACATCCCCCGCTTCGGCCCGAGATAGCCAAACAGATACGCCCCCACCTTGCGCATCTGGATTTCCTCGCTGCCTTCGGTGATGCGATACCGGCGGTGGTGGCGATAAATGTGCTCGAACGGCTTGTGCCGCGAATAGCCGATGCCGCCGTGGACCTGCATCGCACGGTCTGCCGCCTCGCACACCAGCCGGTTCGCCCAGTAATTGCACATCGAGACCTTGTCGCTGATGGTCCGTTCAATCTGTTCGTGGGGCATGTTGTCCATCTCCCACGCGGTCTTGAAGATCAGCAGCCGCAGCATTTCCGCCTGCGTCGCCAGCTCCACGAGCGGGAACTGGATCGCCTGATTGCGCGCCAGTTCCTCGCCGAAGGGCTTGCGTTCGCGGGCGTATTTCACGCTCTCGTCGATGCAATAGAGCGCCGCGCCGCAGGAACTCGCCGCCTGCCGGATGCGGTTCTGGTGGACGAAGCTCTGCGCCAGCGCGAGGCCGCGGCCTTCCACGCCGAGGATCGCGCTATCGGGCACCCACACGTTGGTGACGCTGAGGCGCGGGTGATCGGTGGGCATGTTGAAGGTCCACATCCACTCCTCGATTTCGAGGCCGGGGGTGGGGTTGGGAACGAGGAAGCAGGTGATCCCGCTCGCATCGCCCGCCTTGCCGCTGGTGCGCGCGAACATCGCGCAGTGGGTGGCGACGTGCATGCCGGTGATCCACATCTTCTCGCCATCGATCCGCCAGCCATCGACCCCGTCACGGGTCTCGCGCACCGCGACTGTCTCCATATGCGTAGCGTCGGAGCCATGATGCGGTTCGGTGAGGCCGAAAGCGACGCGCCGGGTGCGTTCGAAACCGCCGAGGATGAATTCCTGCTTCTGTTCTTCCGTGCCCCACTGGTCGAACATGGCGACGAAGGGGAAGTTGCCGACAATGCTGTGTTCGTTCTGCAAATCATTGTGGAGGCCGAGGCCTTTGCGCGCGAAGTGCTCGCGGATCACCGCCATCCAGAGGTTGCTGCCGTCCTTGCCGCCATAGCGCTTGGGGGCGGAAAAGCGCCAATGGCCCGCCTTGTCGGCGCGGCGGGTGGCCTCCTTGAGCAGTTCCTCCCACTCGTGCCGGGGCAGGCCGCCCGCCTCGAAATCGGTGCGCGCATATTCGCGGCGGTGATCGAAGAAGCGGATGTTGTCGTCCTGCTGTTCGAGCGGCTTGATCTCGGCGGCGATAAAGGCGTCGAGTTCATCGAGATAGGCCTGAAGGTCGGCGGGGATGGCGAAGTCCATGGGTTATTCCTCTCCTAGCCATTTCTTTCGCGCGTGGGCGAGTGCGGGATACTTGGGCGAGTCCGCGCGCACCTTTTCGAGCGCCGCAAATCGTAGATCTTGAAGCAGATACGTGTCGGCTAGCGTTTTCGCGCCCGAAAGGATCTCGGCACAGAGTTCATCGGAACGGCCCAGCCACTGAAAATCGTATTCTGAATGGTATTCACGCTGGAGAATACCAAGAGCGTTGCGCGCCACGGCCAATTGAAACCGATCATGTCCTGAAAGCTTGTCCTTCAGTGTCGCGAGCCATTCGGACACAGCGATGGCGATCTCCGAGGCGGTAGCCTCACCTTTGTACTCGAAAGGTTGTTCGCTCAGGCTCGATGGCACCCATCCCCGACGCTTGGCGCGCGGGGCTGTGCCCTCCAGCAGCAGCAGCAGATCGAGCTCCTGCTCGCTGGTCCGGCGCGAGATCACCACGCGTTCGAGCGTCCGGTCCGCGCCCGAGCGCCACTGGGCGGCCATCTTGAGGCAGCCCAGCGCCCACCACACGGTGCGGTAGATCGTCCAGAAGCGGAAGCGGCCGGGATCGACCTTGACGCCCGCTTCGGCCTCGTAGGCGGCGAGGTAGTCCTCGACCCGCCCCAGCCCCAGCGCGGGCCGGTCATACCGGGCGAAGCGCCACACGGCCATGCAGCCGAATGCCAAGTCTTCGTGCGGGTCGCCGAAATGGGCGAGTTCCCAGTCGAGCACACCCGTCAGGTGCGAGTCCACAATCAGCAGGTTACCCATCCGGTAATCGCCGTGGTTGAGGACAGGCTCGACGGGCGCGGGGCAGTTGTCCTCCAGCCACTTGAGGCCGAGCGCGATGATCGGCCTATCGCCGCCCGCCTCCATGAACTGCTGTTTCAAGTCGGCAATGGCCGCGCGGTAGTCCATCACCGGCACGCCGTCCGGCACATCGCTCTGCCGCAAGCGATGGATGCGCGCCAGATCGCGCGCTGCCTCGCGCAGCAACCCTGAAGGATTGTCGCACCCGAGGATCACCTTGGGATCAGCCGTCCCCGGCAAGGCGCGCATGATGAAGCCGGAGCCAAGGCCGTCCGCTTCCTCCAGCACCGCCACCACTTCGGGCGCGGTGACTCCCTTGGCGCGGGCAGCCTCGATCAGCGCTGCTTCGACCGCATGCCCGTAAGGCCGTCCCTCCATGAAGGCGAGGCTCGGCGCGCAGCGCAGGACGAAGGCCTCGTCCCCGCAAGCAAAGCGCCAGCTTTCCATCACCGCCCCGCCGGTCAGGCGCTGCGGCGCACAAGACAAAGCGCCGAGGCTGACGCGGGCACACACCCGCGCCAGCCCGGCGCTCAGTTCATCCGGTGACATTCCCACGGACTTACGCTGGAACGTTGTCCTTCTTCACGGTGATCACCTGCGAATAGGTGAACTCCTTCAGGCCTTCCTTGCCGTATTCGGCGCCGAAGCCCGACTGCTTGTGCCCGCCAAACGGCGCGAAGGGCGAGAGGTGGAGGTATTCGTTGACCCACACCGTGCCGGTTTCGAGCTGTTCGGCGATTTCGACGCCCTTTTCCGGGTTGCCGGTCCACACCGCGCCGGCGAGGCCGTATTCCGAGTTGTTGGCGCGCGCGATGACTTCTTCCTCGGTCGAGAACTTCATCAGCGGCATGACCGGGCCGAACTGTTCCTCGGCAACGATGCGCGCGTCTTCGGGCGGGTTGTCGAGGATGGTCAGCGGCACGAAGTAGCCGGTGCCCGACGGATCGGCATTGCCGCCGAGCAGGAACTTGTAGCCGTTGTCCTTGGCGTCCTCGATCAGTTCCAGCACGCGTTCGTACTGCTTCTTGTTCTGGATCGGGCCGACGCCGGTGCCTTGCTCGCTGCCGTCACCGACCTTCACGGTCTTGGCATATTCCACGATCGCGGCGGACAGCTCGTCATAGATATCCTCGTGGATATAGACGCGCTTGGCGGCGACGCAGATCTGCCCGGCATTGGAGAAGCTCGACCAGAACAGCTGTTCGGCGACCTTCTTGGGGTCGGCATCAGGCAGCACGATCGAGGCATCATTGCCGCCCAGTTCCAGCGTGATGCGCTTGAGATCTGCCGAGGCGCCTTCCATGATCTTCTTACCCGTCGCGGTCGATCCGGTGAAGGTGATCTTGTCGATATCGGGATGGCTGGTGATCATCGGGCCGAGGTCATCCTCGCCGGTGATGATGTTGACGACGCCCGGCGGCACGAGCCCTGCGATCAGCTCGGCAATGCGGAGCGTCGTCAGCGGGGTGAAGGGCGAGGGCTTAAGCACGATGGTGCAGCCCGAAAGCATGGCGGGGACGATCTTCTGCACCGCCATCATGACGGGGAAGTTCCACGGCACGATCCCGCCGACCACGCCCACCGGCACGCGGCGGGTGCGCGACAGGCGGCTGTCGCTGTCCTCGTTGATTTCGTCATCGAGGCTGAGGGTGGACTGCGCCGCGCTCATGGCGGCAGCGCCGTAGATTTCGCCACGCGCCTGATCGTGCGGCTTGCCCTGTTCGCTGGTGAGCAGGCGGTAGAGTTCTTCGGCATTGGCCTTGATCGCACCCGAAATCGCCATGATCGCGGCGCGGCGTTCCTCGATCGGGGTCTTCTTCCAGGTCTTGAACGCGGCCCGCGCGGCAGCGACCGCCTTGTCGAGCTCCGCCTTGCCGCAGGCGGGCACCTGGCCGATCACCTGCTCGTTGGCGGGGTTCACCACATCGAGCCAGCGGTCGGTGGCGACCATCTCGCCATTGATGAGGTTCTTGTATTGGGTGACCATGATTGTTCCTCTCTAACGAATGGGGGGAGTCGTCCCTCTCGGCGTACAGGTTGGCGCGTTGCATTCGAAAACGCAATCGCAAGCTTTGGGCGGCAGGTTAGCGCGAGGCAGGGCGCCGATCACCTGACGATTGCGCTATTGGCGCGCGCGCTTATGGAAGCGGCACAGGTGTTGCCAAGGAGAGGCCTTCCCATGAGTGATTCCCGCCCCGATCTGGTGATCTACGGCAGCCCCGTCTCGCCCTTCGTCCGCAAGGTTGCGGGCGTGTGCATCGAAAAGGGCGTGCCTTACGAGGTCGAGGCGGTGAACGTGTTCGATCCGCCCCCGGGCTTTCGCGACATCTCGCCGATGAAGCGCATTCCGGTGCTGCGTGATCGCTCGGTCGCCGAGGAAGGCGTCGCCGGAACCATCGCCGACAGCTCGGCGATCTGCGCCTTCATCGAGAAAAAGCACCCCGCGCCCGCGCTCTATCCCGAAGCGCCGATGGCGCTGGGCGAGGCTCTGTTCATCGAGGAATATGCCGATACCGCGCTGGCGATGGCAGGGGGCTTGGGCATCTTCCGCCCGATCTTCTTCGCGGTGAGCAAGGGCGAGGAGCCGGGGCTGGACAAGGCGCGCGAGGCGTGGGCCAGCCAGCTGCCGCCGATCTTCGACGTGCTCGAAACGCGGCTTGGCGGGCGCGAATTCTTTGCCGGCGATGCCCTGTCGATTGCCGACATTACCGTCGCCTGCGTGCTGATGCAGGTGTCGCTGGTGGCCGAAACGCCGCTCGATAAATGGCCCGGCCTTGCCGCGCATTTTGCAGCGATGCAGGCCCGTCCGTCGATTGCCGGGCCCTATGCGGCGGCGGAAAAGGTCGTCCGCAAGGCCTTGCCGACCCGCTTCGACCTGACCTAATCCCTTCCACCCACCACCGGCAAAAGGACAAAGGCAGCGCGCATGGCGAGCGAATGGTGCATCGGGATCATCGGCGGATCGGGCCTCTATGCCATGGACGGCATCGAGGACGCGCAGTGGATCGCGATCGACACGCCGTGGGGCGATCCCTCGGACGAGATCCTGTGCGGGCGCATCGGTGACGTAAAGGTGCGCTTCCTGCCGCGCCACGGCCGGGGCCACCCGATTTCGCCGACCGAGCTGAATTCGCGCGCCAATATCGATGCATTGAAGCGCGCCGGGTGCACCGATATCCTCGCAATCTCGGCGGTGGGTTCCTTGCGCGAAGAGCTGGAGCCGGGGCGCTTTGCCGTCGTCGAACAGTTCATCGATCGCACGGTGCGCCGCGAAAGCACCTTCTACACCAGCGGTTTCGTCACCCACGTGTCGATGGCCGATCCGGTCTGTCCGCGCCTGTCGGAGATGGCGGCCAAGGCGGTCAGCAAGGCCAAGGGCAAGGTGGCCGTCGGCGCGACCTATCTCGCGATGGAAGGCCCGCAATTCTCGACCCGCGCCGAAAGCCGGATGTACCGCCAATGGGGCGCGGATGTGATCGGGATGACGGCGATGCCCGAAGCCAAATTGGCGCGCGAAGCGGAGCTGCCCTATGCGCTGGTCTGCATGGTCACCGATTACGACTGCTGGCGTGAAGGCGAGGCGGTGGACGTGGCCCAAGTCATCGAGCAGATGCAGGCCAACGGCGCGCTCGCCCGGGCGATGGTCAAGAACTTCATTCAGGGCCTGCCGAAAAAGCGCGAAGCCTCGCCGATCGACACCGCCTTGGACGATGCCGTGATTACCGCGCCCGACGAGCATGATCCGGCGGTAATGGCGAAGCTCGACGCGGTCGCCGCGCGGTTGTTTGGCTGAGCGCAAGGCTTGCGAATCCGGCTATCTCACTGATAGACATGCCCCCGGGGAGAGAGAGGGCATGATCAGCGCCAACGCACCAAGCATCGCGGCAGGAGCCCTTTCAGCGTGAGCGCGCGGCTGCTGGCCGAGGCGCTCGGCACCTTCTTCCTGTTTGCCACGGTCATCGGCGCAGGCATCATGGCCGACAATCTTGCGGGCGGGAATGTCGCGGTCGCGCTGCTGGGGACGACCCTGCCGATTGGCGCGATCCTGTATGTCATCATCTCGATGCTGGGGCCGGTATCGGGCGCGCATTTCAATCCGGTGGTGACGCTGGTGATCTGGCTGCGACGCGAGATCGCTGCGCTGGATGCGCTGCTTTACGTGGCGGTGCAGCTGGCGAGCGGGGTGCTGGCGGTGTGGGCGGTACACCTGATGTTCGAACTGCCGATCATGCAGGTCGCCGATACGCCGCGCACCGGCACCGGCCAGTGGGCGGGTGAGGGGATTGCGACCTTCGGCCTGATCGTCACCATCTTCGCCACCGCCCGCGCCGCACCCGAGCGGGTGGCGGCCAGCGTGGCGCTGTATATCTTTGCGGCCTGCTGGCTGACCTCCTCGACCAGCTTTGCCAATCCCGCGATAACCGTGGCGCGCAGTTTGACGGATACCTTCACCGGCATCGCGCCGGCCGATATTCCCGGCTTCGTGCTGGCCCAGCTGGTGGGCGCGCTGGCGGCGATGGGCGTGTGCCGGGTGCTGCTGGGGCCTGACCCTGTGGCAGCGGACTAAGGCTGGCCGCGCGCTACCGCATCAATTCGCGCACAAACGGGATCAGACCCGTCTGGCGGGCGCGCTTCATGCGCTCGGCTTCAAGGATCGCGCAGACCTTGGCGAAGCACACGTCGACATCGTCGTTGATGATGACATAGTCATAGCCGTCCCAGTGGCTGATTTCGGCGCGGGCGCGTTCCATGCGGGCGGCGATCACTTCGGCGCTGTCGGTGGCGCGGCCCTTGAGGCGGCGGTGCAGCTCCTCGATCGAAGGCGGCAAGATGAACACCCGCACCACATCCTGCTGGTCCTTCTGGTAGAGCTGCTGGGTGCCCTGCCAGTCGATATCGAACAGGAAGTCCTGCCCTTCTTTCAGCCCGGCGCGGATCATCCCCTTGGGCGTGCCGTAGCGGTGGCCGAACACCTCGGCCCATTCGTAGAAATCATCCTCGTCGATCATCGCCTGAAAGCGTTCGGGCGTGACGAAGTGGTAATGCACCCCGTCGATCTCTCCAGCACGCGGCGGGCGGGTGGTGGCGCTGACCGAGAGCTTGATCTCGCCATCCCTGGCCAGCAGCATCTTCGACAAGGTGGTCTTGCCCGCGCCCGAGGGCGAGGACAGGATGAACATCAGGCCCCGGCGGTGGAGCGTATCGGCTGGATTGTGTGTGGTATCGCCCATAGGCCCCGTTGCACCATCACGGGCGCACAAATCAAGGCCGGTTAGGATTCGGCGGCGCTGTCCTTGGCCGAGGCCTTGCGCGCGCGGCGTTTCGCTTCGATCCGCTTGCCGCGATCATAGAGCACCTTGGCCGCCAGCCCGCCCGCCACCACCGCAAGGCCCACGGGCGAGCGGGTAGCGAGGCGGCTTGCGCCCCACAGCGCCAGCGTGCTCGCCACGCCGCGGCTTTCCACCAGCCGCTTGGCCTTGTCGGCCTCAAGCTGGCCGGTGAGCAGGCCCTTTTCCAGCCGATGGCGCAGCAGCGATCCCGCGCCGCGCAGCACGATATCAGCAATCACAAGGTTGGTAACCGGATCGGGCGAGGGCAGGCGCGATTCGCTGCCGCTGCCAGTCTTCGCGCGTCCGCCCATAGGCTTGCGCCGCGCCATCGGGGCTATTTCTTGCGCCCGAAATCGATGCTGACGACGTTCGAGCCGTCACCATCGCCGTCGGGATCGGAGCCATCATTCTCGGCATCCTCGTGCGCTTCGGGCGCGAGTTCATCGACCGCAGCCTGAAATTGCAGCCCGAAATCGACCGCCGGATCGACGAAGGCGGTGATCGCGGCGAAGGGAATCTGCAATTTGGCCGGCACCTGATTGAAGGTGAGGCTGACCGAGAAGCCCGCCGCGCCGACCTCAAGGTCCCAGAACTTGTTCTGCAGCACGATCGTCATCTCGTCGGGGAAACGTTCGCGCAGGCGCGACGGGATCGAGACCCCGGGCGCGCCGGTCTTGAAGGTGATGTAGAAGTGGTGCGCTCCGGGCAGCATGCCGCCGCCGCTGACGATCGAGCCGAGCACCCGGCCGACCACAGCGCGCAGGGCTTCCTGCACGATCTCGTCGTAGGGGATCAGGCTATCGGGCGTATCACTGCTCATTGCGGGTGAATCGTGGCGGGGTGCGCGGGCTTGGTCAAGCCTTTCCGGCGTGTCCCGGCGCGATTGACAGGGGATAGCAGGGCGATGCGCGCGATGCTTGTCATGCGCGCGCGGCGGACTATAGCGCTCGGACCATGTCCAGCACCCCCGCCCAAACCTCCCAGCGCACCGGTTCGGTTGAGCGCAACACGACCGAGACCAAGATCGCTATCGCCGTCAATCTCGACGGCACCGGCGCCTATGATGTCAGCACCGGCATCGGTTTTCTCGATCACATGGTCGAACAGTTCAGCCGCCATTCGCTGATCGACGTGACGATGAAGGTGCAAGGCGATCTGCACGTCGATCAGCACCATACCACCGAGGATTCGGCGATCGCGCTGGGGCAGGCGATTGCGCAGGCGCTGGGCGACAAGGCGGGCATCGGGCGGTACGGCGCGGCCTATTCGCCGATGGACGAGACTTTAAGCCGCGTGGCGCTGGATATTTCCGGGCGGCCCTATCTGGTGTGGAAGGCGAAGTTCACCCAGGAACGCCTGGGCGAATGGGATACCGAGCTGATCGAGCACTGGTTCCATTCCGTCAGCCAGAGCGCCGGCATCACGCTCCACATGGAGCTGCTCTGCGGCACCAACAACCACCACATTTGCGAGAGCTTGTATAAAGGCTTCGCCCGCGCGATGCGGCAGGCAGTGGAACGCGACCCGCGCAAGGGCGAGAGCGTGCCGAGCACCAAGGGGCAGCTCGGTGGGTGAGCAGAGCAATCCGGCTGCACAGCAGCCGCAAGGCCGACTGGCCGCCCGCAGCGGGCGCAGCTTTGCTGCGCGCATAGCGAGGACCGCGCGCCCGGAGGGGCGTGCGGAAAACAAGAATGACTGAGGTTATCGCGCTGATTGATTACGGCGCGGGCAACCTCCATTCGGTTCACAATGCGCTGAAGGCTGCGGGGGCGAGCGTCACCGTCACTGCTGATCCTTACGTGGTGCGCGCGGCGGACCGGATTGTCCTGCCCGGCGTCGGCAGCTTCAAGGCCTGCGCTGAAGGGCTGAACGCGATTTCCGGCATGGTCGAGGCGATGCAGGAGCGCGTCCATGTAGGCGGCGCGCCGTTCCTAGGCATCTGCGTGGGCATGCAATTGCTGGCGGATCGCGGCCTCGAACATGGCGAGACGGCGGGCCTCGGCTGGATCCCCGGCGAAGTACGGCTGATCGCGCCGACCGATCCGGCGATCAAGGTGCCGCACATGGGCTGGAACGACGTCGCGATCCTTCCCCACGCCAAGGACCACGCGGTGATTGAGGAGGGCGAGGCCTATTTCCTCCACTCCTATCACTTCGCCGCGACCGATCCGCACCATGTCGCCGCGATGACCGATCATGGCGAGGGACTGGTCGCTGCCGTCGCCCGCGACAACATCATCGGCGTGCAGTTTCACCCGGAAAAGAGCCAGTCTTACGGGCTGGCAACGCTCCGGCGCTTTCTGGAGTGGTATCCGTGATTGTTTTTCCCGCCATTGACCTGAAGGGCGGCCAGGTTGTCCGCCTTGCCGAAGGCGACATGGACCGCGCCACGATCTACGGCGATGATCCCGCCGCGCAGGCGATGATCTTTGCCGATGCCGGCGCCGAGCATCTGCATGTGGTCGATCTCGACGGCAGCTTTGCAGGCGAAAGCCGCAACCGCGCGGCGGTGGAAGCGATTGTCGCGGCCTTCCCGGGCTATGTGCAACTCGGCGGCGGCATTCGTGACGCGAAGGCCGTGGAGGGCTGGTTCAACCTCGGCGTGGCGCGGGTGGTGATGGGGTCTGCGGCGCTCAAGAACCCCGAGTTCGTCAAGGACATGGCACGCGAGTGGGAGAACGGCATCGTCGTCGCCGTGGACGCGCGCGAAGGGATGGTCGCCACCGAGGGCTGGGCGGAGGTTTCCGACGTCCCTGTGACCGACCTTGCTCGCCGGTTCGAGGATGCAGGTGTTGCCGCGCTGCTGTTCACCGATATCGGCCGCGACGGCTTGCTGAAGGGCGTGAACATCGAAGCGACCGTCGACCTCGCCCGCCGCGTCGACATTCCGGTGATCGCCAGCGGCGGGGTAAAGGGGCTCGACGACATCCACATCCTCGCGCTCCACGCGCACGAGGGGATCGAGGGAGTGATCACGGGCCGGGCGCTCTATGAGGGGCGGCTCGATCTGGCGGCGGCGATTGCAATGGGGGCGCGGGTGGCATGACCGTCCGCATCCGCGTCATCCCCTGTCTCGACGTCGCCAATGGGCGCGTGGTCAAGGGCGTCAATTTCGTCGACTTGAAGGACGCGGGCGATCCCGTCGAGCAGGCCCGCGCCTATGATGCGGCGGGGGCGGACGAGCTGTGCTTCCTCGACATTTCCGCCAGTCACGAAGGGCGCGGGACGCTGCTCGATATGGTGCGGCGCACGGCGGAGGTGTGTTTCATGCCGCTCACCGTCGGTGGCGGAGTGCGCTCGGCCGAGGATGCGCGGGCGCTACTGCTGGCGGGTGCGGACAAGGTGGCGGTCAACTCCGCCGCCGTCGCGCGGCCCGAGTTGGTGGGTGAAATCGCCGAGCGCTTCGGCAGCCAGTGCGTCGTCGCCAGCGTCGATGCGCGGCGGACTCCGCGCGGGAACTGGGAAATCTTCACCCATGGCGGCCGCAAGCCTACCGGCATCGATGCGGTCGAATATGCGCGCAAAGTCGCTGGCCTTGGCGCGGGCGAATTGCTCGTCACTTCGATGGACGGCGACGGCACGCGAGCCGGCTACGACTTGGATCTGACCCGCGAAATCGCCGATTCTGTCAGCGTGCCGGTGATCGCCAGCGGCGGGGTGGGGAGCCTTGAGCACCTCGTGGGCGGCGTGACCAAGGGCCACGCCAGCGCGGTGCTCGCCGCGAGCATCTTCCACTTCGGCCACCACACCATTGCCGAAGCCCACGCGGCGCTTCGGGCCGCAGGTCTTCCGGCGCGCGGTTGAACTTTCGTCATTGCGAGCGTAGCGAAGCAATCCATGGCCTGACCCGTCCATGTGCGGCAACGGTCAGTCCATGGATTGCCGCGCGCCTGCGGCGCTCGCAATGACGAGTATAAGCAACGTGTCTGACACCCTCACCCGCCTCGAAGCGACCATCGCCCAGCGCCTCACCGCCTCGCCGGAGGAAAGCTATGTGGCCAAGCTCCATGCCAAGGGGCTGAACAAGATCGCCCAGAAACTCGGTGAGGAAGCGACCGAAGCGGTGATCGCCGCGCTGGCAGGCGACGAGGCCGAGCTGGTGGGCGAGGCGGCGGATGTGCTGTTCCACCTCATGGTGCTGCTCGCCGAAAAGGGCGTGGCGCTGGAACAGGTGCTTGCCGAACTCGACCGGCGCGAGGGCGTGTCCGGTATCACCGAAAAAGCCAGCCGGAGCGAATAATGCCGATCGACCCGACCCTGCCCTACGACGACAACAACATCTTCGCGAAGATCCTGCGCGGGGAAATCCCCTCGAAGAAGGTCTACGAGGACGACTGGGCCTTCGCCTTCGAGGACATCAACCCGCAGGCCGAAGTGCACACGCTGGTGATCCCCAAGGGCCGCTATGTCAGCTGGGACGATTTCAGCGCCAATGCGAGCGACGCCGAAATCGGCGGCTTCGTGCGAGCGGTGGGCGAGGTGGCGCGCATGAAGGGGCTGGTCGAACCCGGCTATCGCCTGCTCGCCAATATCGGCGCGCACGGCGGGCAGGAAGTGCCGCATCTTCATGTCCACATCTTCGGCGGCCAACCGCTGGGGCCGATGATCGCGCGGCGGGGGTAGAACTCTGCCCCTCCTATCAACGGGAGGGGCTAGGTATTCGCCCGCATTCCACTGCCATTCATCGACAAAAGGTAAACACCGGCCTTTGCAGCGATTCCCCGCTGGGCTAGGTGGCAGCCATGATCTCTCCCAATCCCCCCGGTGGCATCCTTGACGGTGCGCGGCATCTTTATGCCGTGCGCGTTTACTATGAGGACACCGATCTGTCGGGGATCACCTACCACGCCAATTACCTGCGCTGGTTCGAACGCGCGCGCAGCGATCTGCTCCGCCTGCTCGGCATCGATCAGCGCGCGGCGATCGAGCAGGGGGAGGGGGCCTATGCCCTGTCCGAGGTGAACCTCAAATACCTGCGCCCCGCCAAGCTTGATGACGATGTGGTGATCGAAACCCGCTGCACCGAACTGGGCGCAGCCTCGTGCCGGATGCACCAGACCGCGCGGCGTGGTGACGAAATGCTGTGCGAGGCTACCTTGCGGGTCGGCTTCATCACCTTGGACGGCCGCCCGCGCCGACAGCCTGCCGCTTGGCGGGATGCTTTTGCAGACTTCATGAACAAGGACGATTGACCCGTGACGCTCGCTCTCCTCAGCGCCGCTGCCGCCCCCGCTCCCACCCGGCTCGATCCGGTCGAGTTGTTCTTTCAGGCCGATATCATCGTGCAGGCCGTGATGATCGGCCTGATCGTTGCGAGCGTTTGGGTGTGGACGATCATCGTCTCGTTCTCCTTACGCCTCGGCAAGCTCGACAAGGCGAGCCGCGACTATGAAGACACCTTCTGGGGCGAGAGCGACACGCAGGCGCTGGTCGGCAAGCAGCAGCGCAAGGAAATCCCCGCCGCCCGCGTAGTTGGCGCGGGGCTGGACGAATGGAAGAAGTCCACTGCCAAACAGCCGATTGACCGCGACGCCACCCGCCAGCGCATCGGCTCTGCGATGGAAAGTCAGGTCGCCGAAGAAGCGGACGAGCTTGCGGGCCGCCTCAATTTCCTCGCCACGGTCGGCTCGGTCGCGCCGTTTGTCGGCCTGTTCGGCACGGTGTGGGGGATCATGAACAGCTTCTTCCAGATCGGCGCGCAGCAGAGTGCTTCGCTGGCCGTCGTCGCCCCCGGCATCGCCGAAGCGCTGTTCGCCACTGCCATCGGGCTGTTTGCGGCCATCCCCGCGGTGATCGCCTACAACCGCTTCTCAGGCGCGGTGAACCAGTACGAGGCCAAGCTCCAGCGCTTCGCCGACAAGGTCCACGCCGGGCTGAGCCGCGAGTTGGACCGGGTGTGATGAAAGTTCATTCGTCATTGCGAGGAGCAGCAGGCGACGTGGCAATCCATGGCCAGACCGCGCCGCAATCCGCGCCCTCGGTTCATGGGTTGCTTCGCTTCGCTCGCAATGACGAGGGAGAGATCTGATGGGCATGAACCTTTCCTCCTCCTCGCGCCGCGGCAAGCGCAGCCGCCGGGCGGCGATGGCCGAGATCAACGTCACGCCGCTGGTCGACGTGATGCTGGTGCTGCTCATCATCTTCATGGTGACGGTGACGCTGCCCGCCGTCGGCGTGCCGGTGGAGCTGCCCGAAAGCCGCGCCGCGCCGGTGGAGGAAAAGCCAGACCAGATCACCATCTCGATCGACCGCGCAGGCGTGATCTATATCGAGGACGAGGCGGTGCCGGAGGGCGGCTTGCCCGAAGCATTGGCCGCGCTCGATCGGGGCACGGAGCCGCCGCTGATCGTGCTGCGCGGGGATCGCAGCCTCGATTATGGCCGGGTGATGCGGGTGATGGGTGAGCTGGGCCGCGCCGGCTTTACCTCGATCTCGCTGGTCACCGACGGTTCAGTTTCGGCCCCATAGTCCGGGACAATCATGGGAGACATTGCCCTTCGCCAAGAGGAGAAGATCGGCCTGCTGGCCGCGCTGGTGCTGCATGGCGCGCTGGTGGCGGTGCTGCTGATGCAGACGGTGCGTTCCGAGGTGTCGGTCTTCCCCGAGCGCATGACGGTGAGCCTCGCGACCGAAGTGGGGCTGGAGGCGACCGCGCCCGAGCCTGTGGCCGAAAGCCGCGCCGCGATTGCGCCGACCCTGTCGCCCGAACCCGCGCCCGCGCCGGAGCCCGCACCGGCCAAGCCCGCGCCCGCCGCCCGCGTCGCGCCAACCCCGCCGCCCAAGCCCGTTACCCGCACCGCAACCACCCAGCCCGCCCCTGCGCGTGACCGCTCGCGCCCCGACCGCACGCCCGCCCCGCGCCCCACCACCGCGCCCGCCAAGGCGGCGGAAAAGGGCGGCGGCAGCCGTATCGGCGACGATTTCCTCGCCGGCGCAGGCAGCTCCACCAGCACCACCGAAACCCGCATCCCTGCCTCGCAGATCGGGGCGAGCGCCAAGGCCTCGATCGGGCAGGCGCTGGCGCGGCAGGTCAAGCCGCATTGGACCGCGCCGCAGGGGCTGGATGTCGACGAACTGGTGACGCTGATCGACTTCGATCTCAATCCGGACGGCAGCCTCAAGGGCCGCCCGCGTGTTCGCAGCCAGAGCGGGATCAACGATTCCAACCGCGCCCAGGCCGCGCGCCACGCGGAAAACGCCATCCGCGCGGTGCAACTGGCCGCGCCGTTCGATCTGCCGGAAGAATATTACGAAGCCTGGAAAACTGTCCGCGGCGCCCGTTTCGATAGGAATACTGCACGATGAAACCGCTCTTCGCTCTTGCCCTGCTTGTCACCGCCGCGCTGCCCGCCGCTCTGCTGGCGCAGGATCTCGGCGCGCCGATCGGCGAGGATGGCACGGTCGAGAAGACCGCGACCGATGCCTCCGCCGCGCAGGCGGAGGAGGGCATTTCCTTCACCGTCACCGATGAAAGCGCATGGTCCGATATCGGCATCGCCATCCCCGCCTTCGCCACTGACCGCGAGCGCGCCACCCCCGCCAACGAGAACGGCACCGGCGCATTGGGCCGGGAGATTGCGCGCGTGATCACCGCGAACCTCCGCAATAACGGCCTGTTCAAGCCGGTCGGCCCCGACAGCCTGCCGCAGCCCGGCTTCAGCCAGATCACTGCCCCGGCCTTCTCCACCTGGAGCGGGCAGGGCGCCGAGATGCTGGTGCACGGCTATGTCCGCGCGCGTGATGATGGCCGTCTGGTGGTCGGCTGCTACCTTTACGACGTGGCGCTCCAGAACGAGCTGGTGCGCGAGGGCTGGGTGGTTGGCCCCGCCGACTGGCGGCGCGCGGCGCACAAGTGTTCGGACCTCATCTTCAGCCGCCTTACCGGGGAAAGCCCGTTCTTCGACAGCCGCATCGCCTATATCGCCGAAACCGGCCCCAAGGACCGCCGGGTCAAGCGCCTTGCAGTGATGGATTCGGACGGCGCGAACCACCGCTTCCTGACGTTGGGCAGCGCCACCGCGCTCACCCCGCGCTATTCGCCCGACTATTCGAAGATCCTCTATCTCAGCTACGTCGACGGCAATCCGCGCATCTATGTCTATGACCTCGGCACCGGCAGGCAGACGCTGGTGACGGAAAACCGCAGCCCCACGCTCGCCCCGCGCTGGTCGCCCGATGGCAAGTTCATCCTCTATTCGATGGCGGTGGCGGGCAATACCGAGATCTACCGCGTCCCCGCCACCGGCGGCCCGAGCGTCAAGCTGACGAACAGCCCGGGCATCGATGTCGGCGGTTCCTACTCGCCCGATGGCCGCAAGATCGTGTTCGAAAGCGACCGTTCGGGCAGCCAGCAATGCTATGTGATGGACGCCGACGGATCGAACCAGAAGCGCATCAGCTTCTTCGGCGGGCGCTGCGCCACGCCGGAATGGAGTCCGCGCGGCGATCAGATCGCCTTCACCCGCATCGCCGGGGATTTCAACGTGGCGGTGATGAACACCAGCGGCGGCAATATGCGCGTGCTGACCCGCGGCTGGCAGGACGAGGCGCCGACCTGGGCGCCCAATGGCCGCATCATCCAGTTCTTCCGCACCGAGCGGAACACCGGGCGTTCGGGCATCTGGCAGGTTGATCTGACCGGCCAGAACGAACGCCGCCTGCCGACCCCGGTCGACGCCTCAGACCCCGCGTGGGGCCCGATCCGGCCGTGACGGGGTGACCATAATTCCGCCCCGTTTATTTGTATGAGACTTAGTTTCCCCGAATACCCTCGATAACCAGAAAGGAATGGCGATGAACCGTAACCTTGGGATGATTTTGCTGCTGGCTTCGGCCACTACGCTTGCTGCTTGCGGCAAGAAGGCGCCCGAAACCCTGCCGCCCCCGCCGTCGCAGACTGTGACGCCGACCCAGCCGACCCCGCAGGTGCAGCCCACCGGCCCGACGATCGGCACGCAGGCGCATTTCGCCGCTGCCGTCGGCTCGTCGACCACGATCTACTTCGACACGGATCGCTACAATGTCGATTCGCAGGATGCCGCTGCACTGCAGGCACAGGCGCAGTATTTCGCACGCTATCCGCAGATCACATTCACCATCGAAGGCCATGCCGACGAACGCGGCACCCGCGAATACAACATCGCGCTGGGTGAAAAGCGCGCCAATGCGGCGAAGAACTTCCTCACCAGCCTCGGTGTCGATCCGGGCCGCATCGCGGTGGTGAGCTACGGCAAGGAGCGTCCGGTGGCGCTCGGTTCGGACGAGGCATCATGGGCGCAGAACCGCCGCGCCGCGAGCGTGATCATCAACTGATAATCAACTTTTGTGCAGGTCGGGCGCAAGTCCGGCCTGCACCTCATAGGGCGCAGGCGCTGCCGGAGCGTCCGCCTCTGCCAGATCCCGCGCCGAAGTGACAATGCACAGCCCGGCAAGGGCAAGCACGGAAAACAGGCTGGACAGGGTCAGTTGCGGGCTCATGCGGTCGGTCTTTCGTGCAGGCTGCGGAAACTTTGCCGCCGCCCGGTGTTCTATTGCAATGCAACATTTCACATTGCAACCGGTTCCCGTGCTCGCATCGCTTTGCTTTACGCGCCACCTCGCCTAGATTGAGCGCGTGATGCTTTCGACCAACGACATTTGCCTCCCCATAGCGGGCCAGCACGCATGAGCCGCGCGCGCCGTTCGATGGACTGGGGCTTCCCGCGCTGGCGGCCCTATGGTTCCTCGCAGGAGGCGACCAATGTCCGCATCTGCGACCGCCACGATTGCGACGAGCCGGGCAATTGCCCCGCGCCCAAGGCCCCCAACAGCCGGGACCGGTGGTATTTCTGCCAGAAGCACGCCGCCGAATATAATTCCAAGTGGGATTACTTCGAAGGCCTCGAAGCGGCCGAAAAGGAAGAGCGCGCCCGCGCCGAGCGGCAGGAAAGCGCAGGCTACACCGAATCCGCGCATTACGGCTGGGCCGGCTCGGGCGACGGCTCGCGCTCGGCCGATGAAATGCGCGCGCTCGAAGTGCTGGGGCTGGAGCCGGACGCCGATTTCAACGCGGTGAAAAAGGCCTACCGCACCCGCGCCAAGGAAGTGCACCCGGACGTAAAGCCCGGCGATGCCGAGGCGGCCAAGCAGTTCCAGCTGATCCAGACCAGCTACGAAGTCCTGCGCGCCGCCGAAGAACGGCGCGAGTGGCGGGGCTAAGGCCTTAGTCCGGGCGCGGCCCCGCAAATCCCTTGCCCTTGCTGTCGATCTGCGGATCGGGATTGTCATTCCACCACGCGACATCGGTCCACGGGCGCACGTCGACTTCGTGGGTCCAGCAATTGCGCGGCTGGTGGGCGAGGTGCCAGTAGGTTTCGGCCACCGCGGCGGGATCGATGATGCCTTCGCGGCCCTTGTTCGCCTTGAACGCTTCGTAACGGTCGCCCAGCAGCTTCCCGAGCGTATCCGGCGCATCGACCGCGCCGTCGACCACCACGTGGGCGACGTGCACGCCTTGCGGGGCGAATTCGGCGTTGAGAGTCTGGCACAGCATCCGCCGCCCGCCCATCGCCGCGGCGTGGCTGTGCTGCCCGGCATTGCCGCGCACCGCCGCCGTCGCCGAAGTGACCAGCAGCGTGCCGTGCGCCCCGGTCTTGGCGCGCTCCACCATCGCCGGGAACAGCGCGTGGGCGAGGCGGAAGACGCCATAGGTGCCGAGCCGCCAGCCGAGTTCGAAAATGCGGTGCGGGGTCTGATCGAGCGTCCGGTTCCCGATTTGCGCGCCGAGGTTGTAGAGCGCAGCGTGGATCGGGCCGATGTCGCGTTCAGTGCGCTCGACCAGTTCCTCGATCGCGCCATCCTCGGCAGCGTTGAGCAGGGTGCCGCTGGCCGAGCCGCCCGCTGCCTCGATTTCCCCGACCAGCCGCTGAAGCCCGGCTTCGTCGCTGCGCCGCGCCATGACCGCGTGATAACCGCCTGCGGCAAAGCGCAGTGCGGCATTGCCTCCAATCCCTGCTCCGGCACCGATCACGAGGAACACGGGTTTACGGCTGTCGGTCATTCCAATCCCCTTCCGTCATGCTGAACTCGTTTCAGCATCCATTTGGCGGCCTCGCTCAGTACTCTCGTGAACTGCGCGAGCCCGCCCGATGGACCCTGGAACAAGTTCAGGGTGACGACAAGTTGGCGAAATGGTTCAGACCGCCTCCAGCGCCTGCGCGAAGTCCGCGATCAGGTCATCCGCGTCCTCGATCCCCACGCTGATGCGGACGAGATTGTCGGTGATCCCGAGCATGTCCTTCCTCGCCTGCGGCACTGACAGGTGGGTCATCGAGGCTGGGTGGCTCGCCAGCGTCTCCGTCCCGCCGAGGCTGACGGCGAGCTTGGCGATGGTGAGGTTGTCGAGGAAGCGGAAACACTCCGCCTCGCCGCCCTTGATGAACACCGAGAAGGTGCTGCCTGCGCCAAGGCAGTGGCGATCATAGATGTCCTGCTGGCGCGCGTCGGCGATGAAGCCGAGATAGCCCAGACCTTCGACCTTGGGGTGTGTCTGCAGGAAGTCGCAGACCTTGGCCGCATTCTCGCCCGCGCGCTGCATCCTGAGTTCGACCGTCTCCAGCGAGCGCAGCAGCATCCACGCCGTGTGGGGATCGACGATCCCGCCCATTGTGTTGCGCAGCGCGCGCACCGGATTGATCCACTTCTTGGCGCCCGCGATGCTGCCCGCGACCAGATCGGAATGGCCGCCGACATATTTCGTCAGCGAATAGGCGACGATATCCGCGCCATGCTCCAGCGGGCGCGACCACAGCGGGCCGAGGAAGGTGTTGTCGATGGCAATTGGTGTGCTCGAAAGGTGTGCATCCCGCGCATCGCGCACCGCCTCGACATCGACCAGCGCGTTGGTGGGGTTGGCGGGGCTTTCGAGGTAGATCATCGCCACCTTGCCGCCCTGCGCTTCGGCTTGGGCCTTGGCCTTCGCCAGCACCGCGTCCAGCTCCGCGCGGGTCGCGCCGGCGGGGAAATCGACATAGGTCACGCCGAAGCGCGAGAGCACCTTGGCGACAAAGCCTTCCGAGGCGGCATAGAGCGGGCCGGAATGGACGATCACGTCGTTCTGACTGGCATAGGCCATCATCAGGATGCAGATCGCGGTCATGCCGCTGGAGAAGGTCAGCGCGTCCTCGGCCCCGTCCCACACCGCGAGGCGGTCTTCGAGGATTTCCTGATTGGGGCCGTTGAAGCGCGAATAGACGAGGCCCTCCGCGCCCCCTTCGCGCAGGCCGGTGATGCCTTCGAAGTGGCGCTTGCCCGCGGCCGCGCTTTCGAAGGCGAAGGTGCTGGTGAGGAAGATCGGAGCCTTCAATGAGCCCTCCGACAGCACCGGATCATAGCCGTGGCCCATCATCAGCGTGGCGGGCTTCAGCGGCCTTCCGCCGATCTCGCGGCGGGCGGGCTTGGGTTTGCGGCGGGGAGTGGGGGTGACGACAGCGTCGACGGCGTCAGGCATGGGCCGTGTCCTTCCTATGCTCACGCTCCCAGGAAGGCGGGAGCCGTTCGGCGGTGGGCAGGGCGCCCGTTCCTAACCTCCGCAGGAACGCCTCTCCGCTGCCACCGCTGTGCTAGGGCGGAAGCTACCTTGCGCGCACGATCGTTTCAAGCGCGGCAGCAAAGGTTTCACACCAGCGCAGCAATCCCCCACACCACCCCGACCAGCAGGAATACCCCTGCAATGTCGAGCAAGGCCCCGGCTGCGACCATCCGGCCGATGCGGATGCGCCCGGTGCTCCAGGCGATGGCATTGGGGCCGGTCCCGGCGGGGAGCATGAAGCCCCAGCTTGCCGCCAGCGCGGCGGGCAGGGCGAGCAGCACCGGATCGGCCCCCAGCGCCACCACCAGCGCGGCGACGACCGGCACGATCCCGGTGGCGGTTGCGACATTGCTGGCGAATTCCGTGACGAGGATCACCAGCGCCACCACCGCCAGCGCGACGAGGATCAGCGGCCAGTTTTCGAGCGGTAGCAGCGCTTCGCCGAGCCATGTGGTCAGGCCCGAGGCCTGCATCCCGCCCGCCAGCGCCAGCCCCCCGCCGAACAGGAAAATCACGCTCCACGGCGCGGCCTTGGCCTCGTCCCACACCAGCAGGCTGCGGCCCGTGCCGTCGGGCAGCAGGAACAGCGCCAGTGCGGCGAGGGTGGCGATGGTGCCGTCGCTCCACGATCCGGGCGGAAACAGCGGGGCGACCAGCGGCTGGGTGACCCATCCGGCAAAGGTCAGCGCGAACAGCACCGCCAGCCGCCGCTCGGCGCTGGTCCACTCCGCCTGACTGGCGATCGCGGCGCGGGCGCACGCGATGTCGAACGGGTGGCGCGACACCTGCTGCACGCGGGCAATGATAAAGGCGGCCAGCGGCACGCTCAGCAGCACCAGCGGCAGGCCGTAGAGCGACCATTGCAGGAAGCTGATCTTCACCCCCGCGATCTGGTCCATCAGCCCGACCGAGATCGCATTGGTGGGCGAGCCGACGATGGTGCCGAGCCCGCCGATGCTCGCGGCAAAGGCGATCCCCATCGGCAATGCGCCATGGAGGCCCTCTTGTTCCTGTCGCCCTATCGCTTCGCTACTTGAGGGCGTTGCTTGCTGCCCTATCGCTTCGCTAATTGAGGGCGCGCCCCCTTCCAGCACCGCCAGCGCCATCGGCATCATGATCAGCGCGGTCGAGGTGTTCGAGATGAACATCGAAATCAGCCCGGCCGAGATCATGAAGGCGAACAACAGCCGCGCCGGGCCGCCGCCGGTGCCGACCAGCCGCAAAATCGCAAGGCTCAGGCGGCGGTGCAACCCGGTGCGCTCGATCGCCAGCGCGATGAACGCCCCGCCCAGCAGCAGGAACAGGATCGGGGAATAGTAATCGCTCGCCGTCTCTTCGGCAGTGGCGATCCCGGCGAGCGGCAGCACCAGAAATGGCAGCAGCGCCGTCACCGCCATCGGCACGGCCTCGGTCATCCACCACGCCGCCATCCAGATGACGAGCCCGGCTACCAGCCATGCGCCCGGCGCCATGCCGGCAGGCGGGGCCAGAACCGCCGTCAGCGCAAATATGAGCGGGCCAAGGGCAAGGCCGATTTGCCGCGCTGTCATGCCGTGTGCCTGCTCCCCGCCATACCGCGAGACCTAACAGCCCGCGGGTTGCAGCGGCAAGCCCGCGCAGGTTCACTCCACCGCGTTCTTGTTGGGCGGATCTCCCGGCAGATCGATGTTCGAGAAGAACACGCGGCCCACCGGCTCCCCGCGGCGATACATGTTTTGCAGCTTGCGGCGCCGCGCCTCGACCACTTCGAACGCCGCCTGCCCCATCTTCTCGGACCATCCGGCCAGCGGATCGTCCATCGCGCCGGGCGTGCTGCCGGCGAACAGGTAATTGGGCGGACGTGCGCCGCCGTGCAGATCGGCGATATCGGTTTCGCTGATCGATGCCTTGACGGCACTGGTCTCGCCGAGGATCTCCTTGACGTCGTCCTCGGCATATTTGGCCAGGTGCGCGCGCAGATCGGGGTCGAAGTCGCGGAAGTAGAACGGCGCGACCTCGGTGTAGAGGGTCGACACCGCCAGCGTTTGCCCGCGCTGCTGGGTGCCGCGTAGCGAATTGACGTAATCGAGCGCGGCCACATCCAGCAGCGAGCTGACATTCGCGCCGGTGAAGGCATGGCGCTGCAATTCCGGCCCGCCGATCTCTCCGCGCCAGAAGCCGTAGATCACCTTGGGGTCTTTCCAGTGGCGGAAGACGATGTTCTCGCGGATGTCGCGCAGCGACACGGGCACGCCGCGCAAGGTGATGAAGCGCGCCTCGTCCAGAGGCTCTCCCCCCACCATAATCTCGCTTGGCTCGCGCACCGGCCATGCCTGTGCGATCTGCTCCATCATCGCGACATTGTGCAGGTTGAGCCAGAAGGCGAGCTGTTCGTTGCGGGGAAGGGCGGAAATGTCGAGCGTGTCGGCAACGCCTTCGAGATCCTGCCGGTATTCGGTGAAGGTGGCGATGATCGACGGGTCGAGGAACCGGAACAGCACCAGAGAGCCTTCGAGCCGGTAGCCCGATTGCGCGCCCTGCTTGAGCCGTGTGCCAGCCGGTGGATCAGGGCGGCGGGCCCATTTGCGATCCGGCGGCCCCATCGGGAGGACTATGTGCTTGAGCGCGAAGTCCCAGATCTCGTAATCGATCGTGTGCCGGATCGGATTGGTGGTGGGGGTAAAGACCGCGAGGTGATCCTGGATGCTGCGCTGCTGGCTGGTGCCATCGCCGAGGCCGGGAATATAGTGCAGCTGGCTGTCGGCAGCCGGCCGGGCGGACGATGATGCGAGCACGCCCGAAGCGGCCGCCGGAGCGGTCATGACGACACTCGCCGTCAATGCGATCAGAAGCTTTGGAACCACATCATCTCTCCCACCAGATGGAGTCGCCCGTCCGAAAGAGAAGATATCTCAATCGGATAAACCGGAGATGAACGGGGTGTTCAGGGCCTGCCGGGGCTGACGGGCGAGGCTACTCCACCTCGGCCTTGTCTTCGGGATCGCCGGGCAGATCGATGTTGCTGAAGGTCACCGTGCCGGTGCGGCCCTGACGGATGATCTCCTGGAACTTGGTCTCGCGCTCCTTGAGCAGCGCGGCCATGCTCTGCGGGATGCGGAAGCTGACGGCCTGCCCGTTCTGGGTGATGTTCTGGTAGGTCGGCTCCCGCGCGCCGCCTTCCAGATCGGCGATGTCATATTCGGCGATCACCGGATCGGCCCCGGTCGTCTTGGCGAGCAGCGCCGCGGTCGGCTCGTTCGCGTAGCGGGTGAGGTGGGCGCGCAGATCCTTCTCGAAATCGGGGAAGTAATAAGGCGCAGCCTCGCGGTAGAGTTCGGACACCTGCAGCCGGTCGCCCAGTTCCTGCGTCCCGCGCAGCGAGTTGACGAAGTCCGCCGCGCCGCGGATCAGCAGCCGTCCGACATTGTCGGCGTTGAAGGCTTCCTTCTGGAGCGACGGCCCGCCGATCTCGCCGCGCCAGAAGCCGTAAATCACCGCCGGATCCTTCCAGTGGCGATAGACAATCTTCTCGCGGATATCGCGCGGGGACAGCTTGATGCCCTCCACCGTGATGAAGCGGGCGTCATCCAGCGGGACGCCGCCCAGCATGATCTCGCGCGGCTGGCGCACTGGCCAGGCATTGGCGATCTGTTCCACCAGCGCGACATTGTGCAGGTTGATCCAGTAGGCCAGCTGCTCGTTGCGGCTGAGCGACTGGATATCGACGATATTCGCGGTGTTCTCCAGATCCTTGCGGTATTCAGTGAAGCTGGCGATGATATCGGCATCGAGGAAGCTGAACATCACCCGCGTGCCTTCCAGCCGGTAGCGCGAGACGTGGCCATATTGGCGGCGGGTGCCGAAGCTGGGATCGGGGCGCGGGGCGCTTTCCCGCAAGCTGGGGCCCATCGAGACAACGATGTTCTTCATCGCCTCGTCCCAGATCGAATAGTCGATCTTGTCGTTGTTGGGGCTTTGCGAGGGGACGAAGGTCGCCAGCTCCGCTTCGCCCACCGGCGTCTGGGCTGCGGCAGGGGTGGCCGCGGCGAGCATCGCTCCGGCAAAGATCGCGGGCAGGGCAAAGGTGCGGGCGAGATACGGCATGGGTGCGATGGTTCCCGTAAAGCTGGGCGTCGATGGGCGCGAAAACACTATGGTGGTGCCATTTTTCAATAGCATGAACCTGCGCAACGATGTCGTCGGCAATCGGTTTCCGTCAGCACTTTGTCGAGCTTTGAAGCCGCTCGTCGGTCAGGCTTGAAACACACCCCAAACGAGAAGGGGGCAAGCCCGCAGGCCTGCCCCCTTGTGTCTGGTGGCGATGGGCACGCAGCGCTTACTTGGGCGAGAGCACCATCAGCATCTGGCGGCCTTCAAGCCGCGGGAAGGCTTCGACCTTGGCGACTTCGGCCACATCGTCCTGCACCTTCTTGAGCAGATCCATGCCGAGGTGCTGGTGCGCCATTTCACGCCCGCGGAAGCGCAGGGTGATCTTCACCTTGTCGCCGTTTTCGATGAACTTGGTCACGTTCCGCATCTTCACGTCATAATCATGCGTGTCGATGTTGGGACGCATCTTCACTTCCTTGATGTCCTGAGTCTTTTGCGTCTTGCGCGCCAGGTTGGCCTTTTTCTGGGCCTCGTAGCGATACTTGCCGACATCGAGGAACTTGCACACCGGCGGGTCCGCGTTGGGGGACACTTCGACGAGGTTCAGGCCCTTTTCATTGGCCTGCTCAATCGCTTCGCGGGTGTACATGACACCCAGATTCTCGCCTTCGTCATCAATGACGCGGACCTTGGGAACCTGGATCATGAAATCAAAACGAGGGCCGCTTTTGACAGGCGGGGCCAACGAGCGCCGGGGTGGACGTGATATGGGGTGTTCTCCTGTTGTAGCTTCTTGCTGCGCGCTCCTTAGTCCGAAACGCAGGCAAACGCTAGGTGAGTCTTGTTATGCCGCCTGCCACAGCGGAAAGCGCGCGATGCGCCCGGCAGCGGGCATCAGCGCCTCGATCCTCCGGGCCGGTTGCAGCGCGCCGAGGATTTCGGGGTGGCCTGCGTCGAGCCCGCCGGTGAGGCTGCCGAAGGCGGGTAGGATCATGCGCTCGGCCCCGTCGGCAGAGCGGCCCATGACAGCGCAGGGGCGGGCGATGTGGCGGTTACGGACGTTGACCCGCAGTTTGGGGTGATAATGGCCCGACAGCTCCGGCGCGGTCTCTCCGGCGCGGGCTTCGTGGCGCAGGATCACGCCGCCGACTTCGAGTTCCGGCACGATTGTCCCGCCGAAACCACGCGGCAATTCCTCGTCATGGTTGCCGGTGATCCACACCCAGTCGAGCGCACGGGTCAGCGCCTCCAGCATCCCGGTGCAATGGGCGTCCAATCGCAAGGCGCCATCGTCATCATGGAAATTGTCACCCAGCGTGATCACCCGCCGCGCCCCTGTCTGCCGCACGGCATCGGCCAGCCGTTCCAGCGTGTCGCGGCTGTCATAGGGCGGCAGCATTTGCCCCCTTGCGGCAAACCAGCTCGCCTTTTCCAGATGCAGATCGGCCACCAGCAGCGCGCGTTCTGCAGGCCAGTAGAGCGCACGCCCTTGCCCGAGCGCAAGCTCGTGTCCGGCAAAGGCAATGGGGGCGAACATAGCGCGAACCATGCCCTTGCCATTGCCTGCAAAGATTGCCCTTGGCAACATCGCGTGCACACTTGTGCGCCGCGCCGCAACGCCTATGGTGCGGGCAAATAACGGACGGGGATGTATGACGGACTGGACACAGCACACGGCCAAGGCACGGGCGTGGTTTGAAGATTTGCGCGATCAGATTTGTGCCGAATTCGAAGCGATCGAGCGCGAGGCAGGCTCTGACGCGGCGTTTCAATACACCCCCTGGAACCGCCACGAGGACGGCAATCCCGATCCGGGCGGCGGCGTGCAGGGGCTTATGAAGGGCAAGGTGTTCGAGAAGGTCGGGGTCAACGTATCGACCGTCCGCGGCAGCTTCGCCAAGGAATTCGCTGGCAGCATCAACGGGGCGAGCGCGGACAACCCCGGTTTCGCCGCGACCGGCATCAGCCTCGTCGCGCACATGAGCAACCCGCACGTGCCCGCGGTGCACATGAACACCCGCTTTCTCACCACCACCAAGGCGTGGTTCGGCGGCGGCGCGGACCTCAATCCGCCGCTCCCCTACGATGAGGACACGGCGCAGTTCCACGCCGCGATGCAGGCCGCCTGCGATCCGCATAACGAGACCTATTACGAACGCTACAAGAAGTGGGCGGACGAATATTTCTATATCCCCCACCGGCAGGTGCACCGCGGGGTCGGCGGTATTTTCTGCGACCACCTCGAATGCCCCGATGACGCCGCGTGGGAGCGCAACTTTGCCTTCATTCAGGACATCGGCAAGCAGTTCCTCGAAGTCTTCCCGGCGATCGTGCGCAGGCGCATGAACACGCCCTTCGATGCGGCGGACGAGGCGCAGATGTTCGAATACCGGGGCCGCTACGCCGAGTTCAACCTCGTCTACGACCGCGGCACGATCTTCGGGTTGAAGACCGGCGGCAACATCGACGCGATTTTGATGAGCCTGCCGCCAAGGGCGACTTGGTCATAGGGCGCGGTGTGGAGCTAGGCGCAGCCGCGTAGGCGCTCCAACCCGTCCCATGGGGATGGGGTGGGCGCCCTCAGGCGCGGATCGGCAATGTCCAGCTGTTTGACTGTGTAATCCAGCTTGCCGAAGTTGCACAGCGCGCAGCTGACGACGACGTTTTCCGCGTCGGAGCACCCGCCATGGCTATGCGGTACCACGTGGTCGTATTGCAGCCAGAAGCATGAAAAGCCCGCGTGCTGCTGTTCAGGAGCGCTGCTGACCCACGGCACGGTGTCGGGATAGAGCTTGTGCACCAGCTTGCGGATGTCCGCGTCGATCACCGGGATGCCGCAATAGCGGCAGCAATAGCCATCGCGTTCCAACACTGCGCGTTTGGTCGCCATGGTCGGGGCGCGGACGGGATCAAGCTCGGTCTTGGGCAGCTTGACGGTGTCGTTTTCGGGCTTGGGTATGCGGATGTTGAGGCTCGGTTTCTGCCAGTCTGCCCATGCCCAGTCGTAGACCGCGGACATGTTGGCCCGGGCAAACAGGGTTTCGGCGGCCGCGAATTGGCCATGTAAATGAGCGTCGGCTGCGGCCGAGAGCAGATAATAGGCCTCAAAAATCTCGGGGATCGGCGTTCTGATGCACAATCGCAACGTCTCGTCTGTTAATGAATCCATCGCCAATCTCCCCTGACATCAATCGCGCCCGGAGCGATGCATAACCCGCCGCTGCCTAAGGTTGCCCTAACCGGTTGCGTCCCCGTTTCTTCGCTGGCCGCCCCCGCAACAATCGCGCTTGCCCCCAAGCGGCCACGCGCCCATATTCTGCCACAAATGCTGCGCCAGTATGAACTCGTCGAGAAGGTACTCGATTACGATTCCACCGCCGACGAGGCGATGCTCAACCGCGCCTATGTCTATACCGTGCAGAAACACGGCAGCCAGAAGCGCGCCAGCGGCGATCCCTATTTCTCGCACCCGGTCGAAGTCGCGGGGTTGATGACGGACCTGAAGCTCGATCAGGCGACCATCATCACCGCGCTGCTCCACGATACGGTGGAGGATACCCTCGCCACGATCGACGATATCGAGGCGCATTTCGGCCCCGAAGTCGCGCGGCTGGTGGACGGCGTCACAAAGCTCTCGAAGATCGAGACCATGCCCGAGAACGAGCGCGCGGCGGAGAACCTGCGCAAGTTCCTGCTGGCGATGTCCGAAGACATCCGTGTGCTGCTGGTCAAGCTGGCTGACCGTCTGCACAACATGCGCACGCTGCACTTCATCAAGTCGCCGGAAAAGCGCCAGCGCATCGCCCGCGAGACGATGGATATCTACGCCCCACTCGCCGAGCGGGTAGGGATGTACGAATACATGCACGAAATGCAGGCGCTGGCCTTCCGCGAGCTGGAGCCGGAGGCCCACGCCACCATCACCAACCGGCTGGAACAGCTGCGCTCGCAGGATGGCGGGCAGGTTGACGACATCGCCCTCAAGATCAAGCAGCGCCTTGCCGAAGCGGGCCTCAAGGTCGAAGTCTACGGGCGCGAGAAGCACCCCTATTCGATCTGGCACAAGATGGCCGAACGGCACGTCAGCTTCGAACAGGTGACCGACATCATGGCCTTCCGCGTCCTCACCGACACCGAGGAGGACTGCTACCGGGCGCTCGGCATCCTGCACACCACCTGGCAATTCCTGCCGGGCAAGTTCAAGGATTATATCTCGACGCCGAAATCGAACGGCTACCGCAGCTTGCACACCTCGCTGATGTACGAGAATTCGATGCGGGTCGAAGTGCAGGTCCGCACCCGCGCCATGCACCACACCAACGAATTCGGCCTCGCCGCGCACTGGGCCTACAAGCAGGGCGACAAGCCCGATGGCGCGGTGGGCTGGCTGCGCGACCTGATCGAGATTGTCGATGCCAGCCACGATGCCGAAGAGCTGCTCGAACACACCCGCATGGCGATTTATCAGGATCGCATCTTTGCCTTCACCCCCAAGGGCGCGCTGTTCCAGCTACCCAAGGGCGCGACGGCGGTGGACTTTGCGTTCGCGGTGCACACCAATCTCGGCACGCAGACGGCAGGCGTGAAGATCAACGGACGGCATATGCCGCTGCGCACCCCGCTGGCGAACGGCGATGTGGTGGAGATCATCAAGAACCCCCACGCCACCCCGCAGCTGTCATGGCTGGCCTTCGTTGTCACCGGCAAGGCCCGCGCCGCGATCCGCCGCGCGGTGCGGATGAAAGAACGTGCCGAGGTCGCCGCGATCGGCTCGAAACTGTTCGACGAGATCGCCGCCCGCGTTCCCGCCCGTATCGGCAAGAAAGCAATCCGCGCGGCGGTCGAACGGCTCGGCATGGAGGAACCGGACGACCTGATGTACGCCATCGGCGCCGCCAAGATCGGCGACCGCGAGGTGATGGAGGCGCTTGTCCCCGGCTGCACTGCGGGCATCGAGGAAGACGAACACTGGGAGCGGCGCGAGCGGGCGATCTCGATCCGCGGCCTCACCCCGGGGGTCGCCTTCGATCTCGCACCGTGCTGCCACCCTGTCCCCGGCGATCGCATCGTCGGCATCCGCCGCAAGGGCGAGACGGTGCTGGTCCACGCGATTGACTGCATGGAACTGGCCAACGGCGTCGACAGCGACTGGATCGACCTCGCCTGGGGCAACCGCTCGGTCGGGGCGACAGGGCAGCTGTCGGTGACGATCTACGACCGGCTGGGCACGCTCGCCGAAATGGCGGGCATCTTCGCGCAGAACAAGGCCAACATCATCACGCTGATGCAGGCGCAGATCGATCATCCTTTCGTCACTTACGACATCGAAGTCGAGGTGGAGGACGTGGCGCACCTCAACCGCATCCTGTCAGCCCTGCGCGCCAGCGACGCGGTGGCACAGGCGGATCGGCAGTAGGTTCTTAGTCATTCGTCATTGCGAGCCGCAGGCGAAGCAATCCATGGATTGCCGCGCGGCTGCGCCGCTCGCAATGACGATTACTTGGTGCCTTCCACCCGCCGCACCGGCACCTTGATGTTGCAGATATCCGCGCCGCCTGCGGGCGTAATGAAAAACGGATCGCGACGGTTGGCGATGGCTTCGGCGTAAGCGGCGAAGGTGCCGCTTTCGGTCGAGAGGTATTCGAACTTCGGTTGCGCGGAATCTGGAAGATCGCTCGCCACCCTGACCGTCAGGATCGGCGTGCGCTTGGCGGCCTCCCCGGCGGTATAGAACCCCAGCGCGCCCGACCCGCGCGGCAGCGAGGAGAGGTGCTCCATCCCCTCGATCACCCGCCCGGCCAGCGCTATATTGCGATCAAGATGACGCGGCGCATGGCCGATCACGGTATAAAGCTCCGCGCCCGAGCCGGTGTCGGGCGAATAGTTCCGCCCCACGCCGACCATGCCGTAGCAGTGAACGGGATGGACACTGGTCCCCGAACTTCCAATCGGCCATCCTTTCCATGTTCCGCTGAGCGCAGAATACGGATCGGGAGTTCCTGCCGGATTGTTGCGAATGTCTTGCAGGCTGGGTGACGGCGCTGCAATTGCTCGCGCAAGGCTTTCGGCGCGAGCTGAGGCTTTGGCTACGAGCAATTTGTCGATCATGCCTTGCAGGACGATTTCGTCGGTTACGGTGTAGTCGCTTTCCGGCATCACCTTCAGCCCTTGCGGAAGCGGCTTCGGCTTTCCCGTCGCTTCCGGGTTGTCGTAATTGGGATCGCCCCACTGGGTGACGTAGTTGTCCTGCACCCGGTTGACCGAGATGCCGTCATACCACTTGGCGCGCGCGAACAGGCGGATGTTGTGCACCCAGCCTTGGCTGAAAGGCGCGGGCATGAGCTGGATCACCACCGTGCGCGGCTTGCCGTCCGCATCGGGGGCGAGGGTCATCACCAGCAGATCCTCCGCCGGAATCGCCACCCAGTCCGCCTTGGGCGCTGCGGCGACAATTTCGGACGGGGCGGGCGCTCCCTTCGGCTCCTCCTGAGCGGCAAGCGGGAAGGCAAGGGCAAGGGCCGCTGATGCGGCAAGGAATGCGGTTCTCATGGAAGGGGTTGTGACACATTCAACCCCCAATCAAAAACCCCTTTCCGCGCGTTTTGGAGGGCGGAAAGGGGTTCTCGAGGCAGCGTTCGCAGGGAATGCCGGATCCGCGCAGCGCCAACCACGCGACTCCTTTACCACGATTCCGGCAGGCGGCCAAACCGACGCGCCTTGCGAAGCTCGCCGTTCGCCGCTAGTGGCGCGGGCTTGCCGCAAATCGCGTTCAAGCAGCGAAGCGGTAGCGCACCAAAAATGCGCAACGGAGCAGTGGCCGAGTGGTCGAAGGCGCACGCCTGGAAAGTGTGTATACGTCAAAAGCGTATCGAGGGTTCGAATCCCTCCTGCTCCGCCACCACCCCTTCCAAGCCAGTCCAAACCTGACCAAGAAGCCTTGCGAGCCCTTTACAATACAGGGCTTTACCGTCCAATTCGTTTCAGCCCAATTCGCCCCTAGCCAGATGCATCTCGGGGTAGATTGGGGGTAAGGAACTCTAACGATTGGGGGTAACGGATGCTTACGGACAAGGCCGTTCGCGCTGCAGCACCGAAGGACAAGGCGTACAAGATATCCGACAGCGGCGGGCTCTTCCTGCATGTCTCGCCGAGGAATCATAAATCGTGGCGCTTCAAGTATCGGCTTGATGGCAAAGAACAGCTCCTTACCCTGGGGACCTATCCAGAGGTCTCGCTCGCCGAGGCATGGGAGAAGCGTAACGATGCACGCAAGCTGCTGCGGGAGGGCCGCGACCCTCGAGTTTCTGCCAAGCGGGCCAAGCTAGTTGGCGATAGTGGCACCTTCCAGACCTTTGAACAGGCAGCCCGGGAATGGCACACGGTCCAGAAGCCCAGGTGGAAACCAGTTCACGCCGATGATGTGATCACCAGCCTTGAGCGGGATATCTTCCCGCATCTGGGCACCATGCCGACGGGCGTAATCGATAAGCCGCTACTGCTCTCGGTGCTAAAGAAGATCGAGGCGCGCGGATCGATCGAGACGGCACGACGGGTCAAACAACGGGTCGCTGCCATCTATCGCTACGTGAACGCGCATGGCGCTGGGGTCGAGAATCCGGCGAACGACATCAATGACGCGCTCGCGCCTCTGCCGCCCTCGAAGCGCTATCCCGCGCTGCTGGAGGTTGAGGCAATCAGGCGAATGTTAGGCGATATCGACCGGGCTGGCGCTTCTCCTGTCACCCGGCTGGCAGGCCGGTTCCTTGCGCTCACAGCCCAGCGCCCTGGTATGGTCCGGCACATGGAATGGGGCGAAATCAGCGGTGTGGACTGGGGCAATCCGTCGTCGGATGTCAGCGAAGCGCTTTGGACGGTATCTGCCGAGAAGATCAAACAGGAGCTGCACCTCCGCAGCGACGAGGCGTTCGACCACAAAATCCCGCTGGCGTGGCAGGCCGTCGAAACACTGCGCGCTGTTCGCCTTCTGACCGGCAAGGCGCCTTTCGTGTTCCCCAATGCCCGTTCCGGCACTGTAGCGATGACCGAGAATGCGATTGGTTACCTCTACAACCGCGAGGGCTATAAAGGACGCCATGTGCCGCATGGCTGGCGCTCGAGCTTTTCAACCATCATGAACGAGCAGGCCGAACGCGAGTTGGGTGCTGACGTTCGACTGCTTGCCGACCGCCTGATCATCGACCTGATGCTGGCCCATACGCCCGCAGGCATGAGCGCCACCGAATTGCGCTACAACCGGGCGCGCTATATGGATCGCAGGCGCGAGCTGGCCAAGCGGTGGGCGAATATGATCATGGAAGGCGCACTACCGGCCACTGAAATCCTGGACAGCCCCCGTCGCAAACGGCGCTAGTTTCCAGATCCACGGCCCTGGGCTGCTTTTTGTTCGATCCATGCGAGCACCGCGCTTTTGCGCCAGACGGCCCGACCACCAAGGACGATGTTATTTGGAAAACCGTCGCTTTTGATTTTGGTGTAGATCGTGCTTCGCTTGAACTTGATCAGCGCCTCGACCTCCGGAAGAGTCAGCAACTCATCACCGACCGCGAGGGACCGCGACAAGCTGACTTCCGTGTCGCCTTGGGAGCTTTGCCCGTGCGTTTCGAGAGCAGTCTTCGCCCGGCGAGCAGCCACTGCCCTCGCTGCACGCAGTTGCGGATCAAGCGCGGCCTCGAGATCGCGACTGTTAAGGCGACCGGATGACTCCAAACCAGCAAGCCACTCGTCAAAACCAGCGCTGTCGACGAATATCCGGTGTGTTGGCCGTGCGTCGGGCTTGGCCCACAGCTCGAGGTTGAAAGCCCCAGTTGCCATCCTCGGCAGGGGATCATCGGTCTCCCACATGCTTGCCGTGATCGCGACAACCTCGCCGCCGCCTAGCGGCCGCGCGAAGGTCGCAATTCTTTCTCTTAGGAACTGCCCCGTCAGAAACGCGGCATCCATATTTACCAGATGGCGGCAGGCGTCGTTCTCGCCTTCGTCTTCAGGCGCGGCGAAGATTTCCGGAAGCTCGTGCGGATTGAAGCCCTGTCGGACGCGGACCAGGTCGCCGAAAGCTTTGACCAGGGATATGCGACCCGCTGATGTCGCGAAGGCTTGCTCAGCGTAGGGCGACCATGGCGTGATAAATGTCATTCGAACCTATAGCGATTATGAGCTCGCGAGGAGCTTATCGTCACAGATGACGTCCGCTTTCAAGAGTATCCTGTGGTTGCCCAATCGGTGCGCGATTAGGTTTCGTGGACAAAGCTTGACTGGGGTCTCGCTCGACCAGGGTTGTCTTTTGAAGTCAGCCTCGGGCGAGCGGATCGGCCCTGCCTACAAAGAATGGGATGTGGCCGGGCCAATTCTGCCGCCTGAGCAGGGTCGGGGACATCGCCCGGCGCAGGATAACTGCCCCTATTTTGAATGCATGATGTGGATCGCGCGGACCGGCGCACAGTCGCGGCATGTGCCCGACGAATATGGCAAGTGGAACAGCGTGTTCCGACGCTATCGGCCATGGGGCACGACCGGCGTGTTCGATGCCATGCTCGAAACGCTGGCCGAGCTGGCGGGCCGGGATACTGCCGCCGACACGATCGATCGTACCGTGGTCCGGGCACATGATTGTGCTGTCAGCAAAAAGGGAACTCAGCAAATCGAGGCGCTTGGCCGATCGCGCGGTGGCTTTACTACCAAGCTCCACGCAAGGTGCGATGCCAGAGGTCTCCCGCTCGGCTTCGCACTGACACCGGGGCAGGCGCACGATGTGCGGACTTTGCTTCGCTGTTCCGCATGATAACCGACCGGATCGAGGCCTTCCTAGCTGATCGAGGATACGATGCGGATCCGATCCGCGAGGAGATCTAGGCCGCAGTCCTCGAGTTCGTAAGCCCGACCAAGGTCAACCGGCGCGACTCCGTCCCGCACAACCGCGCCAAACACAAATGGCGCAACCTGATCGAGCGCCGGTTCAACAAAATCAAGAACTGGCGGCGCATCGGGACCCGCGTCGACAAAACCAAGGACTTCAACCTCAGCTTCGTCGCTCTCGCATCAGTCGGACTGTGGATGCCCTCTGGCTACGAAGCCTAGCTCTCACGGCCCCTTGTGCGGGGCATCAGCAAGCGCCATGTCTACCGCTGGCGCCGGTTCAGATCGTCGGGAAAAACCCGGGCTATAGAAAAGTTTCAGAAAAATGTGTCCAAAATTTCTCTAAATGCCGGAACCTATTCTATAACTAGTCTTCGAACAAAGGAGGCTAGGTATGAGACCTGAAAATACTACCGAGAGTGATACTACAAGATCGCGTCCCGACACTCAAGAGGTAAAGCGCAGGCGGCGCCCGCTGACAAGAGCCGAGAAGGCTGCGCGGCAGGAGAAGCGTCTGCGCGATCAGTACGGCAACAGCCGCCTCGATCCAAGCGAGCCACCGCTCTATGGGCTGACCGCCGCTGCCATCCTCTGTGCCTTCGACATCTTACGGCACGCGTACCGCCATGGGAGAGGGTGCAATCCCAAGAGCATCGCCGACAGGGTTGCACGCATTTGTAAATTGTCGGCCCACCACCGAGAGCTTCTCCTGAAGTGGCTTATCTGGGCCAAACCGCGGCGGTGGGTTCTGCAGGAGGAAGGGCGCTCTGCGGTCGTGGCTTGGAGTAGCTCACGCCCCGACAACGCCGACGTCTGGACAGCCGCCTTGGATGGGCAATGGCGTGCGCAAATTCAGGGAGCGGCAGCATCGCAAGAGGCTGAAGCGGCCCCAAGGGAGCCGTCATTCACATCCAGTCAGCCGCGCGAAACACATCATCCCAGTGCTCCTCACCTTCCTCAGTCAGGCGTGGATCTGCCGCGCTCTGAACCGATGCCGGCGGCCGGACTTGCCAACCCCGCGCCGGACGGCTCAGCGGAAAAGAACGGTTCCGCATACCGTTTAGGGCTGTCGGCACCTTCAGGAGGGCAGAGCCTGCCTGCCGCAAACCACCATGTTGAACGCCCGCGCACCGCTACGGTGGCGACAAGGGACGTGATTGATCGGAGCAAGATCGCCCGCCCCCCCCTACCCCGCCTACGAGGATGGGCGAGTGACTGCTAACAATTTCGCCAAGGCTGCGCGCAACTTCCAAAAAGGGGAAGGGTCGGCGGAAGATCTCAAGAAGGCCGCTGGTTCTCTGCGGATGGACGTGTCCGCATGTCGGGAATTTTGCCAGCGATCTGCAAATCACAGGGAGTTCGTCGAAAGCATATTCAGCCAGCTCGGGTGGGAAGTCCCATGATCATGTCACGAAAAAGGGGCCTAAGCATTTTGCAGGATGGGTGTGTGTGCCACACACTTGCCGCCGTCGTGTCGCTTGCGCTTCGTGACGGCGTTGTAATTGCTGCCTTCGGCAAGTTGAAGATGGAGGATATATATGTCCTCGTCTGACAGCAAAAAGGTGACACAAAAGCCGCGTGTTGCCGTTTCCTTCAGCGAGGAAGAATATGCCGAGCTTGTGCGTAAAGCGGGCGGCCGGAAACCCCGGCCATGATGATCAAGATCTGGCGCTATGAGGCCCGCGCTACAGATGTCGTAGGTGGTGCGACGGCGCAGAACCTTGCCTTCGGCACTTCGCTGTCCACAGGTCGCTACATCTTCGCGATTGGTGACGCTACAGGTCATGTTCTTACTGGCGATCTGGTCAGGCCCGTTGGCGATTATGTCGCGGACCTAAATCGCGCGCCGGATCGCGTTGCTGGGCGCTATTCGTTGTTCGAAGAAACTCCCTCTCTGCATCAGTGACCGGCTGCCCGACTTCGTGTTTGGCCGCTATCCACTGGGAGCGATTTAGTGAAAAAGCTGCGAAGTCAGCGAGTTGTATCCCGGGAACGTCTATTGATCTTCGAAATTTCGCCTTGGGGCCATCCAAAACGTCTGCCCAACTAGGAAGCGTTGCCTCTCCACCGGCCTTCAAGAGCCCCTCATCCACGAAGAGCGGCATTGGAAACTGGAAGTCATTCGGAGCGTCTTGCTGGAACTCGCGGAGATATTGTGCGACCTTTGAGCACAAGCGCAGAAAACCGAAGTGTTCCAGATTGGATATGTCCCACCATACCCCTTCCTTCCGCTTGAACGTTGCAGCTAGTTCGGGATGATCTAGGAGGGTCTCGGCGCTGGTCGTGATATGAACAACAGGCAGACCGAACGAATCCATGAGTTGGCCCATAAGGTCAAAAATCTCTATGCGTCGGTGGACGGACACAGATTTCCAAGCCTTCTTGCCGCTGAAAACATCGGTGAAATGCAGTTCCTTGGCACCATGCTCGGCGCACACACCCGAGATAAAAATTTCCATCGCTGCCGCGACCTGTGCGGCGACAGCCTGAGGAACGATAACTGCGGTCCAAGACTTGCGCGAAGGAGGAAGAAAGTCAGATCCGGAGTCCTGCCCAGGGTTACCACCGTCATCGACGTAAACAGCGCCTCCAGTCATACGTCCTCCAATTATGTCAGCCGTCCGGAACGCCCAGACCGTTACTCCATCTAGACGAGCGGCTGAGCGGTGGATGCTGCTCAGCAGTTCGCGATCTCCATCAGAGGCTTCCCACAGTTTCAGGCACTCAGCTAGAGGTTCGTGCAAATGATCGAAGCGGCTGACGTGACCCCCTGATTGTCCTCCACGAGCGATTAGAGTCTGGCCTGAAGGAGGAACAGACGATGAAGTGTGTGAGGTTTTCAGAAGAGCAGATCATTGGCGTGCTGAAGGAGGCAGATGACCCGGTTGGCACAATGTTTCCATTGTCAAACGCCTGCGAGTTCGCATATGAGAGGGATAAATGGACTGGGGGTTCTCGGTCGGCGTCATAGCCTCGGTGAGTTTCATCGGGGCTTTTCGCTTATTTGGGGCGGGAAAACCTTGAGACCCCAGTTCTCATAGCCGTTCCCAACATTTTCGCGCCCACCGTCGCAGTAGAACTTGCGGGTCAAAACTTCGAATGCGCGATTGTCCTGGCCCGGCCGTAGAATGCTCATGCCGATCGGTCGGGCCACCAGGTCTGCCAGTTGAAGCCCGGACGAATTTGCCTTTTTGTCGGCCAAGACAATCTCGAAGGGGAGTGGCACACCCATCTTGTTCTCGCCACCGCAGATTCTGCGGAACTCCAGTTCGAGGTCCTTGTCCTCCTTTTTTCCGCGGCATTCGAAGACCACATGGGTTTTTTTGGCATCTTGGTTCTTCTCAACAAGAAACTCGTAAAGTGTCTCAAGGCAAAACCCAAGCGCAAGGTGGTAGGGGTTGCCGCGTTCGGCCGCGCGTGCGCCAAGGCGATGTTTGTCGATCACGCAACTTATCAGGATGAAGTTGGATCGCTCGATGATGCCGCTGAGTCCGTCGATAAAACCGAGCTTTTCGGCCTCGTTGGCAAACTTGAATGGCCCAGTCTCCTTTCGGATCTCGCGCTCGTGGAGGATCACTATGTCATGGCCGAAGTGGTTGAACTTGAACTTCTCGAGCGCAGGGACAACCTTCTCGCTGTAGTGCTTCTTGTAGAAGACGCATAACGCCAGCACGAATAACGGATAGTTGGGATCGACGGTCTGCATGCCGTGATCCCCGCTCTCATCGACGTACACAACGAAGTTGCTGAAGCGACCTGAGGGCGTGGTGGCGCTCTTGCGGTCCTCGACTACGGGGTCGAGATCGAGATCAAATAGCGAAAATTGTTGCTCGGAATCCGTCATGATCTCGTGATGGCAGTCAGCTCGGTGCAAGCCAAGCCAAGAAGCGGGACTGCAAAGGCCTGCAGCCCTATTCCGTCATCGAGGAATAAATGACCGTTTCTGTCGCATCATCGCTATAGGAAACGGAGCATGACGCAGACTCGCACAGCCACCCGCCGTTTCGGCCTCTCCAAATCCAAGATCACGGCCTTCGAGCAATGCCCCAGGAAGTTGTGGCTTGCGATGCATCGGCCCGAGCTCGCTGAGCAAGACGAGGGCGCCGAGGCGCGCTTCGCCACCGGCAATGCCGTGGGCGAGATCGCCTGCGCGCTCCATCCGGGCGGCGTGATGGTCGATCCGCCGTCGCTCTCTGAGGCGCTGGCCAAGACAACGTCGCTGATCGCCGGCGGGCATCCCGGACCGATCTTCGAGGCAACCTTCGAACACGACGGGGTGCTGGTGCGGGTCGATGTCTTGGAGAAGCTCGAAGGCGGGGGCTGGGCGGCTGCCGAAGTCAAGAGCTCGGGTAAGGTCAAGGACTACCACCGCGGCGACCTGGCAACACAGGTCTGGGTGATGCGCGAGGCGGGGATCGAGCTGAAACGAGCCGCCATCCGTCATATCGACACCAGCTTCGTGCTGTCCCGCGAGGGCGATTACGCTGGGCTGTTCACCGATGCGGATTTGCTGGCCGAGCTGGAAGGCACCATTGCCACTCGCCCGGCGCTGGTGGCCGAGGCACGGGCCACGCTGTCCGGCGACGAGCCCGAACGCGAAATGGGCGATCATTGCAGCGCGCCCTTCGCCTGCGAGTTCGCCGCCTATTGCAGCCGTGATCTGCCGCGCGGGCCCGAATGGCCGGTGACTGTGCTCCCCTATGGCGGAGGCAAGCGCTGGCTGGAGCGCGGGGTCGAGGACCTACTCGATCTGGCCGAAGCCGATCTGAACGACCGCCACGCCCGCATTCTTGCCGCTACCCGCGACGGCATCCCGTTCCACGACGCCGAAGGGGCACGCAAGGCGATGGCAGGGTGGGGCTGGCCGCGCGCATGGCTCGATTTCGAGACGGTCGCCCCCGCTGTCCCGCGCTGGGTCGGCACGCGGCCCTATCAGCAGATCCCGTTCCAGTTCTCGCTTCACCTCGAACGGCGCGGCGGACGCATGACTCATCACGAGTTCCTAAGCTGCGACGGCAGTGACCCGCGCCGTGCCTGTGCCGAGGCGCTGGTCGAGCACATCCCCGAGGGTGCCACGATCATCGCCTACAACGCCGCCTTTGAACGCAGCGTGCTGCGAGATCTGGCCAAGGCTTTCCCAGACCTCGCCCCGCGTCTTGAGGCTATGGCTGAGGCGACGGTCGATCTCCTGCCAGTCGCCCGCAACCACTGGTATCACCGCGACCAGCGTGGCAGCTGGTCGATCAAGGCGGTGTTGCCGACGATTGCCTCCGAGCTCGATTACGGTGCGCTCGAAGTGAAAGACGGCGGCGATGCGCAGGCGGCTTGGTTTGAGGCCGCCGATCCGGCCTGCGATCCACTGCGGCGCGAGGCGCTGGAAGAGGCGCTCCGGGCCTATTGCGCGCGGGACACCTGGGCGATGGTCGCCGTCGCGCGAGCCTTGGCTGGAAGCTGAGGCCGCGGGCTCGATGATTGCCATGGCATCGAAAGGCATTTGGGGGTGAATCGAGAGCGGGGAAGCAATTTCCTGCCTGAACGGCTTGGTTTTTCCAGCATCATCATTTCAATGACCGAATCTGTCGTATCGCCGTGCGACAGTGGGTCATGTGCAGAACAACAGGGACAAACGAGTGAGAGAGGCTGAATTCAAGGCTTGGCTGGTCGCGCAAGGATATGCGCCGACGTCCATCGCCACGTGGCTTTCGGACGGGCGCAAAGTCGATGGCGCTTACGGTCTCGACGAGCAATTTGATCGAGATGGCGGGGCTTCGATTCTCGCGGAGATGGCTTACTCGCGGTCTGACGAAGCGGCGGGAAAGCGAAACCCGAGCGCAATTGATCTGAACGGTTCGTTCTACGCCAATCTCGCCGCCTGCCGCGCAGCTGCACGGGCCTATTTCCGATTCCGCAACTCTGAAGCGCGTCCCCAGGGCAGGTTCGGCGAACTCGACCGCGAAGCGGTTCTTGAAGCCGTGGCTGCATGTGACGCCGTAGGCGATGTCGCCCAGTACGTTGCGGCTCTCGAACTGGGGCAGCCGACCAGATATTGGCTCGTTCTTGACGGCAAGCGCTACCCCAGCAAGGCGATCGTGCGCGACGCCTTGGCGAGGCGCGGCAGTGACTGGCTTCCGGGCGGCGGGGATTGCAAGACCGCGCTCGAGCGCCTCGGCTTTGTCGTTATCGATTGGCCCGAACTCAACCGCGCCCGCGATGCATTCCTTCGCCAGATGCCGGACTTCACTGATTTCAGCGCGTTTTTGGGTGCTTACTGGGATGTGGAACGCGCCTACAAGAACGGTCTGATCGAGCAGGCCAAGGCAATCGTTGCACGGCAGGATGATGACCGCGCGATTGGCGAGAGCCTTTACCGGCTGCTTTCCGTGGGCGGTTCCGGCCTGCCCCTCAGCTGGCGAACCTTGTCCGAGGTCCAGAACGCCGATCCGGCGCTGCGTGACCGCTTCTACACCGCGCTCGGCCTGCTTGCGCGCAGCGATGCTCCGTTGGATGAGGCCATTCCGGCAGCGGCGCGTGAACTCGAAGCCCTGCGTGAAGCTGGCATTGCAGGGCTGCGCCGGGGCGAGGTTCTGTCCATTCCGATCACCGTATGGGCGACGCTCCACCCTGATCAGGCCAGCTGGTTCAAGATCGCCAAGATCGACGAGATGGGGCGGCGGCTGTTCGGCCGGAGGTTGTTCCCGCAAACCGAGTTCCGCGAAGCTGATCTTGCCGAGTGGCTGCAATTGATGCGGGGACTGTTCGGGCTGCTCGACAAGGAGTTCGGGTGGCACCCGCAGGATATGTTCGATGTGCAGGGGTTCATCTGGGTGGTCGGAAATCCGGATGCCCCCCGCGAACTCGATCCGGTGCCGACATGGTTGTCCGGGCAGCGTTCCAACTTGCCGGCCGCTCTGCGGATTTCCTCGACGAGCAGCGAATAGTGGACGCCACGGCTGCGGCCGAACACCCGGTCGAAGAAGGCGGACGGATCGATATTCTGGTGGAGCTCGAGCTGGCGGACGGCTCGATGGTTGGCGTCGTGATCGAGGCCAAGCTGGGCGCAGACCTCAGCCCGACACAGTTGAAGAACTACCATCAGCACGCGCGCGGCCGAGATGGCTGGCATGTGAATCGCTGGGCCCTGCTGATCGTGGCGCCGCAACCGGCCTGGCTTAGCCGCGATGTGCTGTTTCGCAATCCGGAGTGGGTGGCGGAGAGCTGGTGGCGCTTCATGCATCATCTCGAACATTGCCTGTCGCCCGAGCACGATTGCGACGATTATCGACGGTTCCGCCGAACCGTGTGGGAAGGAGCCTATGGAATATGACCGCTGAAACAGGGCCATTTCGCTATCCAGAGAGCCTTGAGGCATACTTCGAGAATGCGGAGGTGCGGTTCCCCGTCGATCAGCTTCTGGCGAAGAAGATGAGCTTTGTCCCTCAGGCCTTTACGTCTGGTGAGGTCGCGGACTTCTACAAGGCGTGCCTTGCCGCGCGTCATACCCAGGTAGACTATGCGCAAACCCTGTTCGACCTGTGGCATCGTATCTGGCCGGACCTCGGGGCTGGTTGGGACCCGGCACCTTACGATCCAGGCGACAAGGAGCTGACCCTCGATCCTCAGGTTCGCTGGGAGCAGCAGTATTTTCAGCGGAGTTTTGACCTCAAACCGAAGCGTCTGAGAGCAAACCTGTGGCTCTTCCTGACCCCAAGTTCGCCGAGCGGATCGGAGATCGAACTCGGATGCACGCTGGTGCAGGGAACCAAGTGGCTGCTCAAGAAGGGTTCCATGCCGGATAGCTGGTCATGGGACAAAGACAACGAAGGCTTCCAATTTGCCGCTGACGTCGCAGTTTCCGATAACGGGCTCGATCTTGCCCCTTTCGCAGAGGCGGCGCGTCGTGCGGTGAGCTTTATCAAGGATTTCGTTCGACAATGATCCGCGGGATTTTCGAAAGCGGCGGTCTGGTTACCGCCTCGGTTAGGGGCTGAGGCCCAGAATTGCATAGTTGGGGGATAGCTTGGAAGAACTCAAACCTGTCGCACGTGAGGCACTGGATGCCTTCGAAAGCATTGCCGCCTCGGCGAAGGAAGGCCTCTCGTCCCGTGGGGTCACGCTTGATTCCTTTGCCATGGTCAATGAAGCAACAGCCGAGAAGTTGTCAGCCGAACTTCGGGAACGGAACGAAGACCGTGTCGGCAATCTACAGCGCTTGCGTCACGAACCTGCCATCGCCAGGCTCGTGATCGAGGACGAAGACGAGAACCTGCAAACGGTGTACTTGTCGCAGGGCGGCACGGTGCCTTCCACCAAGGTGGCCTTGTGCAGCTATATGAGCCCGAAGGGCATGCTCGCTGCGCGCGAGATCGGCGAGGAGGTCGAGGTCCCGTTACCAGGGGGCCCGCGTTGGTTCCTTCTCCGAGAAAAACTGACCTTCAAGGCCTTAGAAGATGGCGCGGGGTGGGATGCGCGACCGGCGGTGCAGTTCCGCGAAAGTGCACCGCCCCGATCATTTAAATCGCTGCGCGATCTTCTCACTGAGGATGGCTATTCTGACGCCCAGATTGATGCGCTTGGCGCTTGGCTCGAAGAGGGCGACGCCGCTGAAGGCGCTTCCAATGAATACAAAGGGATCAAACGAGATTCCTTGACCGCGATGCAGCTGCGCATCGCTCCGATCCTCGATAGATTTCAGGATGGGATCTTCCGCCTGCCGATTGACCGTAAGATCGCGGTGTTTGGCCCTCCGGGGACGGGCAAAACCACCACTATGGTCCGCCGCCTGCGCCAGAAGCTTGATTTCGCCTATCTTGATGAAGACGAGCAGGCACTCGTCGAAGGGCGCGATGGAGCGGGCCTCGTGCATGCCGACAGCTGGATACTGTTCACGCCTACCGAATTGTTGCGCCTCTACGTGAAGGAGGCTGCGAGCAAGGAAGGTGTGCCTGCTCATGACGAGCGTCTACGGACTTGGGAAGATTACCGCTGGGCTATCGCGCGTAACGTGCTCGGGATCCTTCGCCGGGGCAGCGGAGGCGGCTTCACCATGCCCCTGCCTGCCGATGACCGCTGGCTGGCTGAAGGCACCTTGCTCGACCAGCGCGTCTGGTTCGAAGCCTTCGAAAAGTGGCAGGCTGACGATTTTGTCCAGCAGCTGGTGGTCGAGGCCGAACGGCTTGCAAAGGCTGATGAGACGGGGGCCGCATCAATTGGCAATCGTGTTGAGGCCGCGATCTCTCGCTCGGGCGGGAATGTCGTCCGGCTGCTAGGCGAGCTGGCGGGGATGCGGTCGGAACTGATACAGCTTGCTCGAACTTTGGGCGAAGGCACAAAAGGCGCGCTGGCGCAGCCGCTTCGTGTTTTCGCCGCCGAAGATGCCGGTTTCCTCGATGCGTTAGCGGCGACGGTGACGGCCATCCTCGCGGAACAGTCGTTGGAAGAGGATGCCGATGACGGCGAGGAAGACGACACCGAGGACGATATTGAGGCCGATAGCGAGGAAACACGCCTGACGTTGCAGGGACGGCGTCTTGTGGCAGACGTGTTTCAGCGGGCCATGCGCACGCTCGCATTGCGGCAGGCCTCCGGCAGGAGGCCTTCAGGAACGAGCCGCGCAGGGCGCATTCTTGCCTTTCTGGAAGGCCGGGGCATTGCGCCACCTGATTTGAAAGGCGTGGGGAGGACCCTGCTGCTGCAGCGCGCCGCGGGGAGGCTTGGCAATGCGCCAGCAAGTTATCTGCAACGTTTGCCGGGTCGCTATCGACGCTTCCGCCGTTCGATGCGGGCGGAGGGGCTGTGGTACAGCGCGCAATCAGGAAAACCCTCTCAGGTGCACCCTGCAGAAGTCGACCTGATCATTTTGGCGATGTTTCGCGCATCTGCCAATTTCGAAGCCGACCGGCAGCTTTCATCGCGGCTCGCGGATCGGCGCCCTGCCTTGCTTGATGCCATCTTGACCCTTCAACGTAACCAGGTGTTGGTGGACGAAGCGACCGACTTTTCGCCGCTGCAGCTGGCCTGCATGGCCGCCCTAGCCCGCCGGGCAACGGGGTCGCTATTCCTGTCTGGCGATTTCAACCAGCGGCTAACGTTGTGGGGCACCCGAACGTACGAAGATCTCGACTGGGTGGCGCCTCGGCTTGATAAGCACAACATTTCAGTTACGTATCGACAAAGCCGGAAGTTGTCCGCGTTCGCTCGGAAGCTGGCCGAACTGCAAGGGGCTGAAGTCGAAACTGAGGCACCAGACTATGCCGAGAACCTTGGCTACGATCCGGTGCAGGGCCTTTCGCTGGACAGCGACATCGCCCGCGCCGACTGGCTGGCGGCGCGGATCGAGGAAATCCAGGGCTTGTCCGATGGGAATTTGCCGACGATCGCTGTTCTCTTGCCGGATTCCGACCAATTGGCCGGATTGACCGCCGCGCTCAACGCCAGATTGGCGGATATCAGCCTGAAGGCAAAAGCCTATGCCGATGGCGAGGCGATTGGGAAGTCCAATGATGTCAGGGTATTTCCCATCGAACACATCAAGGGTTTAGAGTTCGAAGCGGTGTTTTTTCTTGATGTTGATCGGCTCGCTGCCGAGCGACCGGAACTATTTGACCGCTTCATCTACGTAGGCGCAACCCGGGCAGCAACGTTCCTCGGTCTGACCGCAGCAGGCGAACAGTTGCCAGGGATTCTTGACGGGCTCGGGTCCGATATGTGCCGAAGCTGGGGCTAGATCGGCATGTCGCTCGATATACGGCTGAGTTTGCGGCAAGACAGTGCACACCCGATCTATCGGGTAGAACTCGAACAGGCAGCCTTTAATCATGGCTTCCGCAAGGCCAATGGCATCGCCGACGGGTGGCTCTGGTTCAAATCTGATGAGGGCGTCCCGGGAGAGGTCGCACTTGCCAGCGGCACCAACTCAGATGGCTCACCGTGGTTTTTGGCTGTGGAACACGCGGGCGTCGCCGCGAAACTGGCCGTTGAACTCCGCGACGCGGCGGTTTCGCCCCCCGCGCACTTCAAGGGCGCCTTTGCCTTCGAAACTCAAGCGGAGCTTCGGTCAGCCCTGTCTCGAGCTTTTCATCTTGCGCGCAGTCTGCCCACATTCCCACTCGCTCAATACGAAGCCGAGGTCGCCGGTCTGGGCGACACCGAGGTCGATCGGATCGTCAAGGAACGGGTAGGGCAGGGCTATTTCCGCCGAGCATTGCTGGATTATTGGGGCGGGTGTTGCCCGCTCACTGGCATTGGTGATGAAGCGCTGCTGCGAGCCAGTCATATCGTTGCTTGGGCGGACTGCCGCAGCGACGACGAGCGATTGGATGTCTACAACGGTCTGCTGCTGGCTGCGCACTGGGATGCAGCGTTCGACCGCGGTCTCGTGAGTTTCGAGGACAATGGACGCGTGCTGGTTAAGCCGACGCTGAGCGAAGCAGCCTTGGCCCTCCTTGCACCCGAACGCGCCCGGCCGCTTCCGCTCGATGACGGACATCGACGTCAGCTTGCGTGGCACCGTGAGCGGTTCGGTTTCACTTCTTAGCGGTATCTCTCGCTTCCGCCGCCTCTCCACGGCGGATCGTCCGATACACCGTCGGCCGTGACACCTTGAACAGCTTGCCGAGGTCGCTGATCGAGTATTCGCCGGTGGCATGCATCTTCAGCAGTTCGCGCTGCTGGAGGTCGGAGAGCTTGGGCGGCTTGCCGCGGAGCTTGCCCTTGTCCCGGGCGATCTTCATGCCTTCGCGGGTGCGCAGCCGGATCAGGTCGCTCTCGAACTCGGCGAAGGTGGCGAGGATGTTGAAGAACATTCGGCCCATGGGATCATTGGGGTCATAGACCTGCTTGCCCAGCGCGAGGCTCACGCCTCGCTTCTCCAGTTCATCTGCGATCGCCCGTGCATCCGGCACTGATCGGGCGAGGCGATCGAGCTTTGGCACCACAAGCGTCTCGCCGGCCCGTACTGCAGCCAGTGCTTGGGCGAGGCCGGGGCGATCGCGGTTGCGGCCGGTTAAGCCGTGGTCGGTGTAGATGCGGTCTTCGGGTACCCCGAGCTCTATCAGCACGCGGCGTTGGGCAGTGAGATCCTGCTTGTCGGTCGAGCAGCGGGCATATCCGATCAGAGTGTTGGTCATTTGTAACGGATAAGGCCCCTGTGTGAGAACATAAGGCGTACCACCTTATTGAGATTCACGGCAAGATGCTTTTACAGGGGGGAGGGGCCCCTTCCGGGGTTGGCATATTGATCTGCCGAGAAGTGTCCGGTGAGCGATCCGCTGTGATCGCGAGCACTTTTCTCTTTTTCGATGTATAGAGCCTTCGCTTGATACAGGAGCTTGGAGAGTGTATCTGGCAGCAGATTGTACAGGAAGGTGATCCATGAACGTGCAACGCGGAAAACTTGTTTCAGGCGGACGGCTGCAATTGCCGGTCGAGATCCGGCGTGCGCTCTCTCTTTCCGATGGCGACACGGTATTACTCGAAGTGGTCGATGGCGAAATCCACGTACGACCCTATCGGGACGCTGTGGCCCGGGTTCAGGCAAAGTTGCGCACGTATGTCGAGCCAGGTCGCAACTTGTCCGACGAATTGATAGCTGAGCGTCGGGCTGCCGCAGACAATGAGTGATACACGCTACATGCTCGATGCCTCCGCAGCGCTTGCGATGATGCTCGGCGAGGCTGGCGGCGATCAGGTTCGAGAGCGGCTTGGTTCCAGCCAGATCAGCACCGTGAATTTGTCCGAGGTTGTTGCCAAACTACAAGAAGCTGGCGTGCCCGATGAGGTCATTTCGTCCAGTCTTGCCGAGCTGGATATCGATGTTCTCGCGTTCGATCCGAGTCAGGCTGTGCGTGCCGGGCTGCTGCGTGCCTCGACGCGAAGCATCGGATTGTCGTTGGGGGATCGAGCGTGCCTTAGCGCAGCCGAGTCGTGCAATGCGGTGGCAGTGACCACCGATCGGGCCTGGGGTAAACTTCAGCTTGATATCGCCGTCGAAGTTCTTCGCTAAGTTCCCCCGTCGACCCACGTTCGGTCGTTCCCGAAAATCAACGGCAACGTTTGCTTCCGCCTAAAGCCGCCATCCAAGTTTCGCGCTTGTGCTCGGACCGGGCTTATGACCGCGACCTGGTGGAAGGCGAGGCAAGGGTTTGACCAACGAGCGAATTGCGTCTTCGCCGAGAAGGCCGGGCCAGGCGCTATGGCCGCTGCAACCGTGGACGGTGCTGCGGCGCCGACGCGCCCCTAGGGCATCAGGCAAAATGATGTTGACACTGGTCGCGCTAGCCGGGTTCGCCGACAAGCGTCATCGTAGCGTCACCAGCTATCCCAAACGCAGACTTGAGCCCCCTGTTCAGGGGGATGCGTGGCGACAATCTCGCGACTAGTCAACGCACAGACCAGCTACACGCAAAGGATTGTTCCATGCGACGCATCACCGTTTTGTTGCTCACCGGCGCTCTGTCTGCCGCTGTTGCGGTGGCTGCCCAAGGGAACCTTGCGCAGGCTGGCCCGGCGGTTCCGGCGCTGTCGGCACCGATCATGCTCCCATCGGCCGTACCAGAGAAATTCACCCGCAACGTGTTCGCCGGCGACAAGGTGCGCCAGCGCATCTTCGTGCCTTCCTATAGGGTTTCGTTCATGGTGAGTTCGAGCGCGAGCGCCCGCACCAATAGCGACCGGGCGCAGGTCGTCACCATGTTGGCAGGTGCAGAGCCTGCTCTCATCCAGGCGATCACTGACCGCGCCTATGCAGATTTCATCGAACGTCTGGAGGCGGCCGGGTTCACTGTGGTGCCTCAAGCGGAATGGAGCGCGACCTCTGGCGCTGCTGCGCTCAAGAAAGGTGCAGGCGCAATCGAGATCCAGAAAATGTCGCGCACAGGTGCGGGTCAGTCTTACGCGCTGGTGCACCCCACCGGCTTACCCTCCTGGCCAGAGAGCGGCATGCCGGTCAATCTCGGACCGGTTCGCACCATGACACGCGAACTCGATGCGACCATGGTCGCCCCGCGCTTTACTGTGAACTATGCCTATGTCGTGGCCAAAGGCGGCGGACCGATGGCGATCCTGTCGCGCGGTGCGCAGGCCTCGTTCACGCCGATGATCCATGCCGGGCCCGTGATCGGCGGCTTTTCAATGGAGCCGTGGCGGGTGCGGGTCGGCCAGCATGGCGGGTTCATGGAATACAAGGTCGACAAGACGCTCGAAGCGCCCGGTGATTTCGGTCGCGTTGCAGACGAGGACGGCAACAGCCGTGCCACGAGCGCAGGCGGCAGCGCCGTGGATACGTGGGAACTGCGCCTAGGCTTCGGCGGGGAGTCGCTCCTTGGCAATCAGAAGACAGCCGTGGGGCGTTTCCAGGCTGATCCTGAAGCCTATGCCCGGCTCGCCTTGCAGGTGCTGGCCATGCAGAACCAGATCGCCGTGGATGAGCTTAAAAAGGCGCGCAAATAGTCGCGCGGGCGGTTGATGGAGATATCGCAGGATGCGTCTGACAACTGCGCGCACTGGCCTTGGTGCAATCGCATGCCTCGTATGGACGGCGGCTCTGGCTGTCGCCCAGACCCCGCCGCCGGGGCTTTTCGATGATCGTCCACCAGCCCCGATTTCGCTTGGAACCCATGTTTCGGGGGCGCTTGGAGCGGGCGACAAGAAAAGCACATTCAACCGCCATTATGTGGATGAATTTGTCATTGAGGGACAGCGCGGCGATCGAATCGTTCTAACGCTTCGCTCGCAGGCGTTCGCACCAAGGATTTCCGTCAGGTCCGCAACGAAGTTCGTGGGCGTCGCACAGCCGGCCGCGGCCATGCCCGGTGAAGCCCGTCTGGAGGCTACCCTGCCGGAAGACGGCCGCTATATCATCACCGCGAGCACCGACAAGTTTGGAGAAGCTGGACCTTATCAGTTGGCCGTCGAGGGGAGTAGTGCTGGGAAAGCAATGGTTGCTGCGCAGGTTCCGAAGGCACCTGCGGCATCTTCAGTTGGCCCAATTCCCGCTTCCTCGTCGTCACCTGACCGTCCCGCGCAGACGCAGGCAGATTGGGCACTCTGGCCAGCAGCTCCTGCAGCGCAAAGGGATACTGAGCGTCCGGCTGTCGGCCTCCCAGGCCGCATGGAATGGGTGACAACCGACGGCCTGTTCGCGTTTGTGATCCCTGAAGGCTTCAAGAGATCAGAATCCACTGCCGGTGGCGGCACTAAATGGAAAGGTGCCCAAGGCAGTTGCTCGGTCATGGAGGAGGCGGCGTTCTTTCTGGCGTCTTTTAGACCGGCAGATCAGACGACAACGGCCAGCCAGAGCTTTATCCCGGCTATCCTCGCAACGCTTGAGCAGTCCCAAACGCGGTTTGCAGATACGCGCCCCGAACTTGCCGAAATCGTGCCGCTGGCTGCGGGTGGAGCGGGTCGATCTTTGGAGGCTGCGTTCGGCGTCAAGACGACCAATGCTGGTGGGAGGTTTTTTGTAACCACTGAGATCATGACGGCAGCAGAGGGGGCGACCTTCGGTGTCAGCTGTATCGGCACAGCCGACAATCGGGCATTCCTCGCAGCCGCAGTCAAAAACATTCGGCCTCTAAGGCGCTCGGAGACGCCATAGCCGCGCAAAGCAACGCCTACTGCCTCGCTATCGCCATCCACCAAAGCGCCAGTCGGGGAGACAAAGCAGCAGGGCACCACGCTTAGGGCAGAGGCGGCTTCGGAGTGGGCGCTTTGGCCCGCGGCCCAGCGCAGCCAGTGGGGCCAGGTCACCAGCCCGCCACGCTTCGGGACAGGGCTTGGCGAGTATGTGACCCCGGACGGCCGCTTCTCGTTCATCGTGCCATCCGGTTTCACTATCAGCGAGCTGTCTCAACGCGGGTTGCCGAGGTGGAAGCGGGCCGGCGGTGCGGAGTGCGAAATCGTTTTTTCCGCCGCTGTCTCTGACGCGCCAACGACCGCCATCGGCCAGACCCGGTTCCTGCCCAACCTGCTTCAGGGATACACCAACACAGCAAGGGAGTTGACGGGCGGCGGCGTCGTGTCCTCGGGGCTGGAGGCGCTGCCGTCCATTGGTCCGGGGACGCCGGTCAGAGCAGCGTTTGGTAGCGTCAGGTACGGCGACTCGCGAACGGGGCCATTGGCGATCGTCTCATTGTCCACAATCGCCGAGGGCGGTGGTTTTGGCGTGTCCTGCTACGGCAAAGACGAAGATCGCCCCATGCTGGAGGCAGCCGTCCGCCAGACCCGCGTGCTGCGGCGTGATGTTGCTCCATCAGCAAGCGGTCAACGTTAACCTCTCGCGGTCCTGCCGTAGCGGCTGAATGGGAGGTGTGGTCACGGGGAGCGTGCAACGTGCTGGACCGCGATGTCTTTGCCGTTTCCTGTGCCCAGCCCGGAGAGGGCATGGTCCCTACCGCTCGTTCAGGCCCATACGGATCGCGCGCTGGGCGGCTTCGGCGCGGCTGGAAATCCCCAGTTTGGCATAGACCGATTTCACATAGCCCGCGACCGTGTGCAGCGTCAGGCCGAGCGCCGCGGCGACCTCGGCATTGCGCAGGCCGCGGGCAATCAGCGAGAGCACTTCGGTCTCGCGCGGGGTGAGGTCGGCATCGGCGTCGGCGACATAGGCAGTGCTGGCGAAGTGCGACATGATCCGCCGCGCGACCGAGGGCGAGAGCGCCGGATTGCCGCTGTGCAATTGTCGGAGCTGGGCGATGAACAGTTCGGCCGGGCTGTCCTTGAGCAGATAGCCATTGGCCCCAGCTGATAGCGCGGTGACAATCGACCCGTCATCGCCCATGACAGTCGCAACCACGATCATCACTTGCGCATCGCGCGCCCGCAGCGCGCGCACCACATCGAGGCCCGACCCGTCCGGCAGGCCGATGTCGATGAGCGCCAGATCGAAATCCTCGCCCGCAATCCATTGCTGCGCCTGGCGCAGATTGCGCGCCTCCTTTATCGAACAGCCCGGAAACGCCTCACCGATGATCCCGGTGAGCCAGCGCGAGGTTTCCGCGATATCCTCGACGATCAACGCGCTGTTCATGTCGGGAGCCCTCCCAAGACCGCAACTGGTGAAGCGGAGTTGGCAAGTGGTAAGCTAGCCTCGATCCGGGTTCCGCCGCTGTCCGAATGGATGCTAACCCGCCCGCCGAGGCTGACGAAGCGCGTCTCGATATTGGCAAGGCCGTGCCCGGCGGCGGAACGCTGCGCCGGAAAGCCGCTGCCATTATCAGCAAGGCGGACTGTGAGTTCGCCATCGACTGCGCGGATCGAAACAGTCATCCTGTCGGCACCGGAATGCTTTATGGTGTTGCTCGTCGCCTCCCGGATCGCCGAGCGCAGCGAATGCAGCGGTCCGGTCTCCAGCACCAGATTACCCGGCACATCCACCTGCCAGTTGAGCGCGATCGCGTGCAGATCGAGACGGCTGCCGGTCTCGGCGCGCAGGTCGGCCAGCAGGGCTTCGAGCGACAATTCGGGCGTCCCCGAATTGTTGATGATGTCGCGCAGATCGGCGAGCGAATTGCGGATCATCGCGTTCTTGCGTGGCGGCTCGTCGGAATGGAGCGCCTGCATCAGCTGCGCGCCGATATTGTCGTGAATGTCGCGCGCGATCCGCACCCGTTCTTCGGCCACGCCCTGGTCATAGGCGGCGCGGCTTGCCTCAACATAGCTAGCCAACTGCACCAGCAGGCGCGCCAGTTCGGCATCGCGGCGGGAGAACAGCGCCTGCCCCTGCTGGCGAAAGCACAGTTCGAGCGACGGGACGCCGAGCACTGCCGGGATCGTTAGAGCGCGGCCATCATCCGCAAGTTGTGGCTCCGAGACAGAGGCACGTGCCTCACGGATCTCCAATGGGCGATACACCTGATCAAGCAAAGCTTGCCAGCCTTCAGCCCGCCCCGATGCGGTCGGGCGCAGCACGGACTCCACCACACTTCCGAACATCAGCAGTTCGTCCGGCCGAGAACGCCGCCCGAACCGGTCCCACAGCGCATCCCGCATGGGGAGCCACGTAAACGCCACGATCCCGAGCGTCGTGGCAAAGGCTGTGACAGGGGAGACCGCAAGGACGCTCACCAATGCCAGATCGAACAGCATCAGGCCCGCACCGACAAGAGCGTAAAGCAGCAGCGCGTAGGACCAGCGACCGAGGTCGAACAGGCGATACCGCATCAGGCCGATGGCGATCCCGAGGTAGAATAACAGGAACGAGGCAAAGGCGACGTTCTCGTCGATCAGCTTGGCATGGCCGAAGGTCATCGGTGTTGCGACGAGGCCAATGAACGGCCCGGCCCCGATCAGCACCGACAGGCCCAGCCAGACCGCAATGGCGCGCGCTCCAGGGTCACGCCACGGGCGCAGCGCCTGCCAAAGGGCGAGCAGCATGATCGCCAGCATTTCGAAAAAGGTGATCGCCTGCACTGCCGCGAGGCCTTCTGGTGGGCCAGAAATTATGGCCAGCGTCCATCCGCCAAACGCGGCCAGAGGTCCTGCCACCAGCCAGCGAGCGTGAGGGAGCGGCGCGGGGTAGGTCGCAAACAGGGCAATGATCGTAAGGCCGAAGCCAGATGCGCCGATCGTGTTGATGATTGCGGCGATGTAACGGTCGTCCGGCGCAAGCGGCGCAGCGAGATGATCGACTGTCCCGGCGAAGGTGAACAGCAGGGTCATTACCCCGCTCAGTGCGAACAACCGGATCGCCGGGTCCCGCGGGCGCAATGCGAAAACCCAGGCCGAAACCAGCCATGCCCCCAAGCCGACAAACCAAGGCACCCAGAAGCCCGCGGACAGCGCCACAGGGTTGCGCCATCCCATCACCACTCCGCTTGCCGTCGCTGGAGGCTGGAGCATCCAGACGAGAATGATCGCTGCCAGTGCCGCACCGAGCAGCAGCAGCGCCGTCAATCGGGCAGCGGGCGTCATCTGGCCTCGCCGTGATCGAAGCGCCTCTCGAGACGGAATGATGCTGTCATGGCGCGAAAGCCTATCATTCTCTCCGACCTACGCACCCCCCTGATCCGGGGGTGGGACGCAATGTGGCCCAGTGCTATTTCCGGCGCAATTGATTTGGCTGGTAAAACGGTGGGCGGACACGGAATGGGTGATGCTGCGGCACGGCGGATGTCAGGACTGGCAGCCACGCTGCTTGCTGCTGCCATGGCCGGCAAGGCGATCGCCTGCGGTCCGGCTACAGTTCTCCCGCTCAGCCCACTTGCCGGTGGAGACCCACCCCCGCAACAATGCGACGAGGGCGGCATGGGCTGGCACGGTGAGGACGGGATCACGCTGTGGCGCTGCCCGCTGCGTCTGCCCGAGGGTGCGAGCCGCGCCGATGTCGAACCAGGGGCAATGACTGACGGCCTGTTCGTGCTGCGCGATGGCAAGGTGCTCCATCAGCAGGCCGATGTGCCTTCGCCTTGGGGGGCAAAGGGACTGATGCTGATGCGGGTCGAGTTGTCTGGCGATGCGAGACCGGAAGTCCTGCTCGCCGCCCACAATACCTCGGGTCAGGGGATGGGCGTGGAAGGCTGGACGCTGGCGGTCTTCGATGCGTCGTGGTTTCACCTCGGCAGCCGGACCGAAGTGGCGGATTGGGGCCCGGATGCCTTGGTCCCGCGCGCCGATGGCAAGCCCGGCTGCGCGGTGCTGATCACGACATGGCGCGAGATGGAGTGGCCGGGCGACAGGATCAGCCTGAACTTCGTGGGGGAGCGCGCGGATATCAGCGGCGAATTGTCGGGCTTTGATACCGGGCCCGAAGGCGCGTTCGTCACCCGCCGCTATGACCGCCGCTTCGCGCGCGAACGGGCGCGCGACATCGAACGCAGCCCCGGCCCACAACGCTCACCTGCACGCTGGCTGCGGCGGGAAATCGCTGCTGCTCAACACAGAAAGGAAGCTTCGGAATGAACACTGCTCGCGCAAGTATCGCCAGCGGTTTTTTCGCCATTATGACTGCAACGCTGACGCTAGCTGTGCAGGCGAGCCCCGGCGATCAGGCAGCGCCCACGCCGCCGTCCGGTGCCCGCAGCAACCGCTTTGATCCGTATCCGCTTGTGTTCGGCACGGTGCACGAGGAACGCATCACCCCCAGAGATCTGACCGGCCCTGACGACGAGGATCGCCATCGCTGGCGCTTTGAAGGGAAAGCCGGACAGGGCGTGCGGATCGACATCCGTTCGGGCGAGTTTCCTGCGGACGGCTTTCTCATGCACAAGGGAAAGGTCGTCGCCTGGGCCGAGGCTGCGCCCACCCGGGCAGCCAATCCGGATGCGCCAGGGGACGCGTTCATCGAATACTTCCTGCCCGAGACTGGAAGCTACGAGGTCGCCGTGCGCTCCAATGCGCAGAAGGGGCGCTACTCGATCAAGGCGGTTGTCGGGCGCGAACAGCCGCCTGTCTTCGCGCTCTGGCCTGCGGTGCCGCGCGAGAGCTGGGGCAAGACGAACACCGTCGGCACTGGCTCTGCAAGCCAGCGGGCCTATGTGTCGGGCGACGGCGCTTTCAGCTTTATCGTTCCGGACGAATTGCAACCCGTTCCGGATGTCTTGGGCAATGTCGCTTTTGCCACAAAAGACTCCGCGTTCCGGTGCGCCGCCGAACTGTATAAGCAATCGTTCCAAAGCATGGCCAACGGCCAGCTTGCTATCCGGCAGAAGCTCCAGGTATTGGGCAGGTTTGTCACAGGCAGCGAAATCTCTTTAGTGCGCAAGCAGGTGTTCAATTACGGCATCACGCCCCTTGCCCCCGGCACCGCAGGTGAACCACCGCAAGCCGGCTTCCTGTTTGCAGCCTATACTGAGCGCCCTGCGGACGACTTCTTTGATGAAGAGCCTGAGCGTGCGATGGTCGATGGGGTACTGATTATCCCGATCAGTGGCGGCGACCTTCGCATGACATGTTCCGCCCCGCAGGCATCCTCCGCCTGGATCGAAACCGCACTGCGCGGCGTGCGCATCCACACCCCAGCCAGTGATGTGCGTTGAGCGTAGGTGCATCACGCCAAGTATAAACGCCCCGCCGCGACGGAAGGACACTCCTATCATGTCACGTTGTTCGATCTTGCAGCCTTTCGCCGCCCTGCTTCTTGCCGGCATAATCGCCCTTTCGGCAAACCCCGTCCTTGCACAAACAGGCAGGCCGACGGCCGACCCCATTTGCCAAGGGAAGCTCGACAGGCTCCAAGACTGGATGACACGCGAAATGTTCGAACTGGTTGCAACAGAGATGGTCGAGGCAGGAGCGCCGCGGGTGCTTGCCTCCCGGCCTTCGCGCGAAGCCGTGGAAGCGGGGTGGGTCCTTCGCGTGATCGATGACATTGCGTCTGCGCAAGCGGATTGCACACTGGATCCCGACGCCCTCGATCGCTTTAGCCAGGCGGAGGTTCGCGACAGCGTGAAGAAGGCAGCCGCAACCGATCGGGCAACTTGTCGTGCGCTTCTGGTTCGCATTCGTGATACGGCAACAGAATCCTATATGCGCCGAAGCATGGGGATGGCCAGTTCCCGCACGGGCGCGGCGCAATTGCGACGGACGCTGTTCGAGGATATCTGGCCGGTCTGCCCGAACACCGGGAGCGAAGATCTCGTTGTCGATGCGCGCACCGCCACGTCCATGGATCTGAGCACTGCACTGGAGCTTGGACGATGATGCGCTGCGACTTTCCTTCGCCGACCATGCTCGCGCTCGCCGCTTTGCTGGGCACGGCAGGCCCTGCCTTGGCACAGGCACCCAGCCCCCCTGCCAGCGATGAGCATGGCGAGATCGAGCTGGCGCGGGAGCTCGCGCAATCATGCGGCCAGGCTAGCTATTTTCCGCAGCATCTGCTCGATCAGGCGGCCCGGCTGCGCTACCCGGGCTCAGCCGAAGAAAAGCAGGTAGGGCGCGAGGCAGCCGCTGCCCCAGCCGCTCAGGGTTCACTGGCAGATCGTGAGCGGGCCGTGCGCAACCGCCTGCGCCAGGATCGGATCGCCCGGGCGCGCGCGCTCGGATGCGGCGAGAGCGCGGCTCCGGTGCTGACCCGTGGGCGCGATTTTCTTAATGTCGAACTGGCAGCCATGCTCAAGGCGCTCGACGTCAGGATCCAGGCCTATGGCGACACGCTGAGCGAGGAGGAAATGACCTTGGCGGCCGCGGCGCAGGCCAATCTTCAGCAGGTCTACCAGCAGGATATCGCTGAGGTCTATCGGATCGGCGGGGGCTTGGCGCAGGTCCGGGAAACGGCCGCATTTGGCCGCTTCGATCCGCAGACGCCCTTTGTCCGCTTCATGTCGGTGGACAGCCCCGAAAGGGTCGGTCTGTTTGCCGCGCTCCGGTTTCAGACGGCCGCTGGCGCTGCGGGCTGGACACCGCAGCTGCGGTATCTTGGCTATAGCGCCAACGACGGGCCGGGAATGAGCCGGGTGATCGAACTCACCCGGCGCAGTGACACCAAGGCGCCAGCATCGTCCGTCCCGGCGCGGGTCGTGGGCGGACCGCGCGCGATTGCTATCAGGGCGGGCGCCGAAAGCACGCCCGTCCGTGCCGATGCCGTGCTGATCCGAGAATCGGATGGCAGCCTGACGCTGGCCCTCTACGGCGACAAGAGCGTCGAGGCGCTCCGCAGCGCGGGTCTGACGCTCGATCTCAGCTGGCAATGGGACAAGCGCGCCAGCAGCACGCCGCTCCCCGTCCAGCAATGTGGCTTTGCCATATGCCTCCGCCTGCCATCCGATACCGACACGCGCATGGCCGCAGACCCGGGTTGGCAAACCGTGATCGGCAAGCTGCGGGCGGCTGCCACGGCCAATGACCCCAAACGGGATATCCGGATCGATTTCACGCGTCCCGAATGGGAACGCGCCCGCGGCAGCGCATCATGAGGAAACCTGAGATGCCGAACAGACCGATCGAAACGAGCCGATTCCCGCGCCTTACAGCACTGACAGGCCTGGTCGGTCTTGCAGCGTTGCCGCTCGCCGCCATGGCGCAGCCCGCACCGGCAAACACCGACGCCGCGCCGCCTGTGGGCCTTTGCAAGGCATTGGCCGTCCACCGGGTCAACGCCCGCGTCCAGACATTGGCGGGGGCCGAAAAGAGCGCAGGATTTGCTGCCAGCCTTGCTGCAGCAAGCGGAAAATCGGTGGCCCCGCAGAACGATGCGACGGCAAAGCCGCGCGCCGAGCTGGAAATGGCGATGAAGCTGTTGATGGCGCTTGGCACGCAGGAGGGCGCGCCGGAAAGCGAACTCACCGGTGAGATCATCAGGAGCGGGACCTTCAATGCCTGTGTTGATGCTTATGCGGCGCGCGGGCGCGGCCTTGGTGAGCCGCGCGGCTGGGTGGTGCTGACCCAGCCTGCAAGCACCGTTCAGATCGCATTCGATGAAAGCAGCATCGTGCGTTCCGGCAACCGCGCGAGCTATGTCTCCGCAACGCGGCTGAACGACGCGCAGCCGACATCACAGGGGCCGAGCCGCTTCGGGATTACCGCAACGCTCGTCGAATGCGGTGCGGCGCCAACCGAGCGACCCATGAGTGTCGTCTATCTCAAACCCGGCAGTGCGATGCCGTGGCGAGTGATCGATGTCTCCATCGGGAGGCGCGATTTTACCGCAACCACGCAAGGCAGTGCTGCCGAACGCATGGCACAGCTGGCTTGCGGAACACGCGCCTTCAATGCCGAAACCGTCCGCGAGCCATCGCTTGACAGGCTGATGGAGGGCTGGAACAAATAAATTCTCAAGGCCCCTTGGGTGCCATCATTTCCTCGGCGTAAACAAAATCGGCAGCGAAGGTCACAGCGCGCTCGAATTCGCGGACATTGGCGATGAAGGCTGCAAGCGGGATCGGTTCGGCCAGATGCAAGTCCCAGTGCACGAAAGGATCGCCATCTTCGTCGAGCCGAACGGCGAGAAACGGATAACGCGCGCTCAACTGCATCGCATCGGCGGCATTCCATGGCTTGGCGCGGTCATATCCCACCTGCAGCCGGATCGCCTGGCATTTGTCGTGGGTGGTCTCGTCGCAGCCGAAGAAGAATACCGAGAGCACCGCGCCGCGTCCGCGTGAGATGATCAGGGGATCGCCCGCCAGGTCTTTCTTCAGCTCGGGAGCGAACCCTGCGTTCGTCAGCGCAAGGACGATCGCGCCCGGATCGGCTGCGCTGATCGTATCGGCAGGCGCCTCGGCGCTGACAGGCTCGCTGGTAGCAAGCAGCGCGCTGGCAAGTGCCAGAAGATAGGCCTTTGCCCGCTTCATTTCGGCGCAACCAGTCGCAGCATGATGGTCGAGGAAACCGATCCGTCGTCGTGGGCTGTGCGCGAGAGGACAAGCTGCTGGGCAACACCGCCGGCAAAACGTTCCCACGTCCAGATTTCATCGGGCCCTCGCGGATCAACACGCCGGTCAACCAGCTGATATGCCGGAGCCTGAGCTTCAGCCCATTGACCGACCGGCACATGGATAACCTTGGCGCGGGAAGGGTCGGTCGCCACGGCGATCTGGCACGGCGAGCCCGGATTGCCGAGATCGCGGCCCACCACCAGGATCACCTCCGGGGTCGACTGGAGCCACCAGACCGCGGTATCCGGCCCTCCCATCGCGGCGCGGTCGTCCCCGGTAAGCTCGGTAAAGCCGATGCTCTGGGCAATTCCACCCAGGGATTCGCCAAACTGAATCACGGGCACGCAGATGTCTTGCAGCGTCGTCAGAATGAGGCCATCGGCGGTTGGTCCTGCCTCCTGGGCAAGCGCGGGTGCGGGCGCCAGGAAAGCGCATGCCAGGGTCCAGCCCATTGCAGCGCGAAGCCGACCATTCAGCATTGGGCTCTCCCGCAAGTGCGATAGTTGTAATCGGTCCACCACTGGCGATCGCGGAGCCGTTGTTCGTTGCTACGATTATCGCCCCGAGCCGCTGCTGCCCCGATCCCGGAGAAAGGCAGCACCCAGTTCTCGAAACTCCAGTTACTCGACGATTTTGGCGGCTGCGCCTGTTGCGGTGTCGTGCAGGCGTGGGGGTTCAGATCGCAGAAGGCGATGGTCCAGCGATCATCGACAAAAGCTTGCAGGCCAACACGGCGAAGCGGCGTGGTGGCGGATTCCGTCATGCCCGGAGCATCGATGGCCGATGAATTGCCATGAGCATAGACGAAATCGACGTAGGTTGGCCCCTCCTCGATATAGACGATCTTGGTCCGATCCCCTTTGCTCCAGCGCAGCAACGTTGCAGTGCGTCCGAGCCGCGAGACATGCGGCTTACGAAAAATCTTGGTCTGCCAAGGATCCGACTGGCCGGTGTGAAACGCGGCGATCTGGCCCAGCAAACCCGCTGCATCGGCGAGGATTGCAGTCTTGCGCAGATAGGGTGTGTCAACCTGTGGACGCAGCACCGTGATACGACACGCCGGCTCGGGCAGTCCATCCGCACCCGCTCCGTAATCGGCAACCAGAAATACCACGGCCCCGTCCGCATCGGCATAGAACGAAAGCGCGTCTGAATAACCATCGTGAGTAAAGCCGACCTGCTCCGCCCTGGCCTTGAGATCGGCCCCCGCCTCGCCGTCCCAGCAAAGATTGAAGCCGGTCAGAACCATTGCTTCTGGCGAGTGGGCCATCGCGGGATGCGCGATCGCGGCTGATGCGGCGCATGCGATAGCGGCGCTAAAGCATCGGCGAGCGCATACACTTGCTACCGTCCCCTCCGTCAGCCTGCGCGCACTCATCGTCAGCCCCCTTCTTGACCACAAATTACGTCCAAAGCCTGGGGCTCGACCATCCCCTGTTCCGGGGGTGCGTGTCGGGTTTCAGTTGGAGATCTGCCGTTTATCGCGGCGCACCAGTACGGCAAGAAAGTCCCAGACCAAGTAATTCCTGGCCTGTATTGAAGCGTGCTGGGAGCTCTCGGCGGGTTTCTATCGGTCGCTGCATTGATAACGCTTTGTTGCACTCAAAAGTGTCCGTTGAGCGATCCCTTTCGGACAAGCAACGGCACGGCGCCATCGCTGTTGCGAGAGGTGCGCGCACTGGCAAGAACGTGTCATTGAGGCGTTCTTCGACCGCTGCGACATCCACGCCTCCATGAGACATATTTATCGACTTGTGCCTAAATCTGCATTTTGTTGAATTCTCGAAGCGTCCCGGCTAGAGTAGGGCTGTCGACCAATTCAGCAGCCTTCGGGGCCCACATGACAGTTCAAATCAATATAACGCCAAACGGGCGGATGAGCCTCCCGGCTGACATCCGTAAGCGGCTCGGGCTGGTTGGCGGCGGCGCGGTCTATCTGGATGAGACGCCTGATGGTCTGGTGCTGCGAACGGCCGCTCAGGCTGTTGCGCGCGCGCAGGCCTTGGCGAAGCAATACACTGAAGGAAACCCGGATGCGTCGGTCGATGCTTTTCTCGCCAAGCGTTGCGAGGAAAGCGGAGAGTGAGCGAGATCGTATTGGATGCCTCCGCACTCATCGCCATGCTGAAGGGGGAGAAGGGGGCAGACAAGGTCGCCGCGGCGATCGCAGATGCCCGGATATGCACCATCAACTATGCCGAGGTGGTCACCCACTTCATCCATCTCGGCATGCCCGAGCGCGAGGTTGACGCCATGCTCGATCCTCTGCCGATGACGATTGTGCCGACCGACAAGGCTCTGGCGCAATTGGCGGGACGGTTGCAGGCTGTCACTGCCGATCACGGGCTTTCGCTTGGCGATCGCTTCTGTCTTGCTCTGGCGCAGCGTGACGGCCTGCCGGCTTGGACCAGCGATCAGAGCTGGAAGACGGTCGCCAGTGCCGCCAAAGCCAAGGTCGTTTCTATTCGATGAGGCCCAACGGGTAGGGCAGGGCGGTTGTCACTTCACTGGTGATGAGCTGCCATACTCCTGCCTGGCAGCTTCGGCGGGGTTTGTCCCCAAAAGCGGAAATTCGCAAACCGACCCCATATCTGACTGCTGTAGTTATGCTAATCTCTACCCGTAGGAGGTGGGCATGAGCGCTTTCTTCGTTGGAGTAATTTTCACCTTTGTCATCATTGGCGTGGCGATCTGGGCGAACGCGCATTTTGCCACTGAGAAGCGATTGCCCATGCAGTGGTGGCTCGATGGCGAGGTGACCTGGTCAGCTCCGCGCCCAATTGCACTAGCATTCTTTCCGGCAATCTCGATCGCTTCGCATTTGGGCTTTTCTCTTCTGCTCTCTTATTCCCGACCTCGACCGGGACAGGAAGGAATGGTGGTGCCGGTGACGTGCTCCCCTGATTGTTACCAGTCAGAGGTAGAGTCTGGCTCCTTCATGATGGTTGTTTGATGGGATGGCAACGTGTCTGGGGGCATGCCCCCAGACACGTTGGCCGGCGATCTCGGCGGGGG
>Ga0209278_1000045_pt1 | contig 251235 bp, 221 predicted proteins | sample JI81BgreenDNA_FD_187504 | JGI IMG/M metagenome (GOLD analysis project Ga0209278, IMG submission 187504) | Wastewater effluent complex algal communities from Wisconsin, to seasonally profile nutrient transformation and Carbon sequestration -... | ecosystem: Engineered > WWTP > Effluent > Algae... | reverse complement strand
ACTGGAAGGCAAATGGGGCCAGAAATACGGCTATGCCATCAAAAGCTGGAGAGAAAACTGGGAAGAACTCACCGCCTTTCTGGACTTCCCTCTGGAGATCAGAAAGATCATCTATACCACCAACATCATCGAAAACCTAAACGGAAAAATCAGAAAATACACCAAAAACAAGCTTTCCTATCCAACCGATGAAGCCGTACTCAAATCGGTCTTCTTGGCCGTGATGGAAGCCACAAAAAAATGGGCCATGCCCATCCGAGACTGGGGTATGATCCTAAACCAATTTATGATTATGTTTGAAAACCGTCTAAAACTCTAACCAATCCTAAAATCTATTTACACACTTTTCGGGATAGTGTCTCTTTCAAAGCTTTTCAAGTAATCGAGCGATTAATTCAATCGCCACTAATTTTTTCAAGCTCCTTATTTTATCAATACGTTTTTCTTAGTCAAAACCATGTTTGTAAACGTCTATTGCGAAAACTTTTTTCGGGCCCCATTGCTACTTGTTAAAACTGGACACTATCGGAAAACTAATCCCAATAGAGTTGATGGAATCACTTCCTTTAGACCCAAAATAAAATTCATAAACAACCCGCAAATCTGAGTTTACCAAAAGGTCAAACCCAAATTTATTTCGGTTAAAATCGAAAAGACCTTGTCCCGATGACGATATCATTCGCCCATAATAGAACCGAAAGGATTTATCGTCTTTTCCTAATGCGGGTCCCACGTTAACAAATCTTGCTTCACTGACTCGATACTTGTTTTCTTGATTCCTCGAGAAAGATTGGTTCCAATCCAAGGAGAGCATAAATCCATAAACCAATGAATTGGATTTAATTATTTGGCGTGGTTTATAAAACAATGAAACCTGTTGGTTGAAGAGAAACTCACCTGCGAAGTATTTGATTCCTACATCAAATCCAAGAGAAAGTGAGTTGGATTTTTCCGCTTCAGTGTAGGTGATCACTTTTACCAGCCCTTTTTCATCAACCCGAATATCCTTGTTAAAAATGGCATTCTTGTATTTGCCAAACCATTCATTTTCCTCAGCTTCTTTTTGAATCACTGCACTAAAATTGGCATCTCTTAATACCATAAGCTCGTCCCATTCTCCGAGAAACATGCTCACTTCCATCAGTTGTTTTCTATAGGAAAACGTAACTTCATGCCTTAACACCGGTAAGACACCTTCCTGAAATGCCTTAAACCGAATTTTGCTATTTTCCTCAACTGATACCTCTTTACTCACAGGATTAAATCGGATTTTGTACGACTTCTCTACCAGATTTAGATTCATCTGATCGATTAAATCCAAAAAAACGGGAATGTCTTTTTCAAACCCTTCAAAGCCTTCGTAAGCTTTCAGGTTTAAACTCACAATTGACACCTTCTTTTGATTTTCCACATAGATGTTCAGTGTATCATTAGCCGTCTTCAAGCGGCCGGCTTCCTCTTCGTAGAGTCCTGAAGAGGGCCTGAATGATTCCCGCTCATCCAAAGGTGGATTGGACTTTACTGTTGTATTTGAAGAACCACTACTCACCTGCCCCAAACACTCGTAGGACAGGAGAAGTGAGAAAGCAAGAATCATCGACTTAGTTTTGCTGTATTTTTCCATGAAGCAAACTGTTTAAACCTGAATTGACACCTGAATTTGAAGAAGCCTGAAGAGGTTGGCTTTGAATAATTTTAATCAAGTCGAATCGCTCCACAACAACAGCTTGTTGCGAAGTCAAATTGGGATTCATTTTCTGAATACTTTTTTGGAGTCGGGAAGCAGCAGGGCTCAACGATTTTTCTTCGGCAAATGGTTCAAAATTAGCATCTTCGGCAACTATCAGGATCGAATTTACCATCTGCGCAGAAGGAACTAGAGAGTCTTTGATTTTCGAAAAATTTTCATCCTTATTGATGGATTCCTCAAGGATTTGTTTTTTCTCTGGAGTAGGTAAAAGAGGATTTTCTTGGATAATTGGAGAAGTTTGGGCTGTATGCGCAGAGTTCTGAAGTGCTCCCTGATCATCAATTACTGCCTTATAACCTCCGATAGCCCTTATTTCTTGGGTTGACCTCCGCGTCTGATAGGCCAAAAAAGAAAGTCCAATCCCAATAATGACAACAGCAGCCACAGCCCAAGGCCAAATAAGCTTAGTTTTTTTTCGGTTTTGCATTTTTGCCCAAATCAGCTCATTTCGGAAATGGATTCCTTCGGGCAAACCGGCTTCTTTATCGATATTTTTTATGTCAAGAGGCATGATTCAATCCTTTCTTGATGATTAGTTCTTTAAGAGTTGCTTTTGCTTTACTCAGTTGAGACTTGGACGTCCCTACAGATATCCCCAGTTTTTCGGCTATTTCAGCATGAGAAAATCCTTCTACCTCATACAAATTGAACACTGTCCGATACCCTTCAGGCAACTGAAGAATCGTTTCCAAAAGAGCATCTGCACTTAGCGAATCCAAAACATCTTCATAAACAGAAATCAGGGATTCATCAGGTTCCACCATCATGGGTGCCTTGTTTTGCTTTCTCAAAAACATCAGGCATTCATTGATCAGGATGCGTTTGAGCCAGGCTTCAAACGAGTATTGGCCCCGGACTTCAAATGAAGACAGATTTTCAAAAGCCTTGATAAAACCATTACTCAATAGCTCTTCCGCATCCTCCTGAACCCTTACATACCGCAGGCAAAGGACATACATTCGCTTCCCAAATAAGTCAAAAATCGCCCGTTGCGCTTTTTGACTGCCATTTTTTGCTTGGTATATGAGTTGAACGTCCAAAAATGATTTCGTTAAAAGCTACTACAACCTAATAAATGACTATAAAGGAGGAAGGGTTGTCTGGGTTTTGAAAAAAAACCATTATTTCTTTTTCTAAAACTGAAAAGCCCCCGAGAATTAACTCGAGGGCTCATTTACCAATCCAACTTCAGACATTTAAACTTCCACAGCAGCATCAATATTTTTAAAGTATACCTGCTTATCGGCATCCAAGTCAACTAGTACTGCTGAGTCATTTTTGATATAGCCTGCCAAGATCTGTTTGGAAAGCTCATTCAAAATCAGACGCTGCATGGTTCGCTTGAGAGGTCTGGCACCGAAGTTCGGATCAAAACCTACCTCACCCAGATAATCCAAGACTTCGGTAGTAGCCTCGATCTCGATATTGGATTCGGAAAGACGCTTCTGAATTTCTCTCCACTGGATGTCCACGATCTTACGGATCACCTGCTTATTGAGTGGCTCAAACATGATCGTTTCATCGATTCGGTTGAGGAACTCGGGTCGAACTGACTTTTTGAGCATCTCATACACCTCTATCTTGGTCTTTTCCAAGATCTCTTCCTTATTCCACTCCTCCATCTCTGCAAACCGCTCCTGAATCAGGTGCGAACCAATATTGGTAGTCAAGATGATGATGGTATTCTTGAAGTTTGCAATTCGGCCTTTATTGTCTGTAAGCCGTCCATCATCCAAGACCTGAAGCAGGATATTGAAGACATCAGGGTGAGCTTTTTCGATTTCGTCTAAGAGAATGACAGAGTAAGGCTTTCTACGGACTGCTTCGGTCAACTGACCACCTTCATCATAACCCACATAGCCTGGAGGTGCTCCCACCAATCGGCTTACGGAATGCCGCTCCTGGTATTCAGACATGTCGATGCGCACCATGGCGTTATCATCGTTGAATAGGTACTCCGCAAGGGCTTTGGCCAATTCGGTTTTACCCACACCGGTGGTACCCATAAAGATAAAGCTCCCAATCGGACGTTTAGGGTCCTGCAACCCGGCACGACTTCTACGAACCGCATCCGAAAGGGCTGCAATGGCCTCTCTCTGACCGGCTACTCTTCGACCCAATTCGTCTTCCAAATGAAGCAGTTTCTCACGCTCGGATTGGATCATTTTGATGACCGGGATTCCAGTCCACTTGGAAACTACTGCTGCGATATCTTCATTGTCGACTTCCTCTTTGAGGAGCGGGGAACCAGCCTGCATTTCTGCCAACTGGGATTTGAAGGATTCAAGCTTCTTCTCAGACTCCCCGATTTTCCCATATCGGATTTCGGCGACTTTGCCAAAATCACCGGCGCGTTCCGCCTGTTCAGCTTCCAGCTTCAGCTTTTCGATAGCTTCTTTTTCCCGCTGAATGCCCATGATCACGGCCTTTTCACTTTCCCATTTGGCTTTGACAGACTGTCTTTTTTCACCCAACTCAGCAATCTCTTTGCTCAGGATAGCCTCCTTGTCCTTGTTATTTTCTCTACGAATAGCCTCTCGCTCGATCTCCAACTGCATGATTCTGCGGTTGAGCTCGTCGAGTTCCTGAGGCAGGGAGTCAATTTCCATTCTCAGTTTAGCTGCTGCCTCGTCCATCAAATCAATGGCTTTGTCTGGAAGGAAGCGATCAGAAATGTATCGCTGGGAAAGCTCAACCGCCGCAATGACAGCGTCATCTTTGATTCTCACGCCATGGTGAAGCTCGTATTTGTCCTTGATCCCACGAAGGATCGAAATCGCATCGGCAGCATCCGGTTCATCCACCATGACAGCCTGAAATCTACGCTCCAATGCTTTGTCTTTCTCGATGTATTTTTGATATTCCTTTAGCGTTGTCGCACCGATAGCATGGAGTTCGCCACGTGCCAAGGCTGGTTTGAGCAAGTTGGCCGCATCCATGGCGCCTTCTCCTCCACCTCCGGCACCGATCAGGGTATGGATTTCATCGATAAAGAGAATGATCTCTCCATCCGAATCGGTCACTTCCTTAATCACTGCTTTTAGTCTTTCCTCAAATTCCCCCTTGTACTTGGCGCCCGCTACAAGCAAGCCCATGTCAAGGGAAATCAAGGTCTTGGACTTCAAATTTTCCGGTACGTCACCGGAGACGATACGCTGCGCAAGACCTTCGACAATGGCGGTCTTACCCACACCCGGTTCTCCGAGCAAAATGGGGTTGTTTTTGGTACGCCTTGCGAGGATCTGCAGCACCCGCCTGATTTCTTCATCCCGGCCGATTACTGGGTCAATTTTGCCCTTTTTAGCCAGGTCATTCAGGTTTTTGGAATACTTTTCCAAAGCCCTGTACTTGCTTTCTGCGTTGGGATCAGTCACTTTATTTCCTTTTCTTAATTCCCTGATGGCTTCGATCAGGGGCTTTTCTGCCAAACCCTGACTCTTCAATAATTGCGAGATTGCATCGCTGCCTGCCAGTATGGCCAAGAGCAAATGCTCAATAGCTACGTATTCATCCCCAAAGGTTTTCAAGTAATCCTTTGCTTTGGTCAAAGCCTGATTCGCTGAATTGGAGAGATAGGGCTGTTGATTTGCACCGCTTACTTTGGGCAACTTGGCGAGTTCCTGATCAAGCTTCTGCTCGATCAATTGCTTATTGGTTCCGAGTTTCTTGAAAAGAAAATCGGTCACGTTTTCATCTTCGGTGAAAATCCCTTTGAGCAAGTGAGCCGTCTCGATGTTGGGTTGTCCCGATGCCATCGCCAACTCAGCAGCCTTTTGGATCGCCTCTTGAGACTTAATGGTAAATTGCTTGAAATCCATGCGCTGTTAGTGGTTTAGTGTCGGGAGCTCATCTCTCAAAATCACCGCCAGTTATCTTTTCGAGCCATTTTGACTGAATTTCCCGGCTCACTGCATGCTTTTCGGAAAAAATGACACAAAAAAACACCTGATGATGAATCAGGTGCTTTAAGTCAAAGGATCAAATGATATCAGATCAGTTTTTCAAAAGGTCTTTGGCCGGAGGTGCTTTTTTGTTCACAACGGAGTTTTTGTTGATCAGTCTCGGAAAGAAGAGACGAACTCGATATTGTTCCTGAGTCAAAAATAAGTTAGTCATCCCATCGGAAATCTGATTGATGGTCTCCATATCCTGATTTTCCAACCACTCAGGGTCTAAGGCCTTGAACATGCGGTTTAACGGACTGAAAGTCCCATCATCTTTTTGTACATAGACAGGATTGATCAATTTCCCTTCTTTAACGGTTGCTTTTCCCATGTAGCATTCACTCTGATTGTTATGAATTACAGAAATTACCACCTCGTGTTCCCCATCCGTGGGAAGGGACGCCCCTCTATTGTGAAATTCGATGTAATAATCGGTGTAGCAACCTTGTACCCCTTGTTTGAAAATACTTATCTCTTGTTGGGCTCTTACCTGAAAAATGGAAGCCAAGAAGAGTAATGCAACTAGAAACTTTTTCATATGATATAATTTTGAATAGAAGTTAAGTAAAAGTCTAAAAATCCATTCTCGAAAAAAAAATTATTTTATTTTTCGTGAATAAGTTTCTGTTTACTCGAGCAAGTCCCTTTCCGAAATAAATGCACCTATCTTCAGTAATTCATGAAGGCTCCTTTCAAAAATTACCCTCATGATTCCTGAAGAATTAATGATTTTCAGGTCATTTAGATGATGCGGCATACTCTTCCACCGCTTTCCAAACCCGGAAAATATTCTTGTAGCAGATCTTTTCAATATCCTCTTTCGAATAACCTCTTTTCAGTAGTTCCGCAATCAAATTGGGGAACATGGATACGTCCTTCAATCCAGTAGGAAGTGAATCCCCCACTCCATCAAAGTCCGAACCCAAACCCACATAATCGATCCCGACCAATTTGACCACATGATCAAAATGATCAGCCACGCGCTGAACGGTTGGGAAAGGATTATTTTTTTCCGAATAGTCTTTGATATAGGCCTGTGCAGCGGAATCACTTCTTGAGAGATTGTTTTCCGCTAGGTAATTCACGATGTGTTCTCTGACTTTGGCCGAACCAGCCGCATAAGCTGAATCGATAAAAGAACCTCCAAAATTGATCATCATCACACCTCCATTTTTAGCCATCGCTTGGATCAGCTCATCACTCATATTTCGCTCAAAGCCTGGAGTGAATTTTCTCACCGAGGAATGGGAGGCAATCACAGGAACCTTAGAAATGGTCAAGGCATCTCGAAAGGTATTGTCTGAAACGTGGCTCAAATCGACCATAATCCCCACTCGGTTCATTTCAGCCACCACTTTTTCTCCAAATTCGCTCAAACCACCATGCGTACCTGTGGTATCATAACTCGCGTCTCCAATGAGGTTGTCTTTTCCATGGGTAAGGGTAATGTATCGAATACCTCTTTTGTAGAAATACTCCACATTGGCCAAGTCATCCTCGATACCCGCACCATTTTCCATTCCCATCGGTAAGGAAATCAAGCCCTTGGCAAAATTGGCTTCTACGTCTGCCGGACTATAAGCCATGGCAAACTTGTCTGGAAACGTACTTGCCAATCGCTCAGTCATCAATATCAGGGAATCAGCCAACGCTTTGGAAGCTCCAGGGATTGCCTGATTGCCGGCAGGAATATAGATTGACATAAAAGGTGCATCAAGCCCACCTTCTTTGGATCGAGGAAAGTCAAAATTTCCATCTGGAGTCCTTACTGACACATCCAAAATCTCTCGCTGAAGCGTAAACCCACCTACTTTCATCCGATAAGGAAGGTCCACATGGCCATCGACCATGATTGTAAATTGGGCGATTTCAGTAGCTGCTTTGAGCCGCTCTTCATCAGTCATTTTCGTGTAATCAATGACTTCCTTGGTTTCAGAGCAAGAAATAAGCAAAATGAGGAAGGCAGGGAGAATTAGATTTTTATACATGTTGGTCTAAAATATGGAGTATGGAAGATAGCTCGTTCTGAAAAATGATTCTAATAAAATCCATTAATGGCAAATTTTACCAAATACTGTAAACCTTATTTCCATCTCCCATTGACTAAATTCAGAACTGATTACGGAAGAATTACCAAACAAAAGGATGGACTTCAGGATTAAATTCTGAAATTCATTCTCGAATTGAAAACCAACATCAATCAAAACTAACCAAACACAAAGTTTATGAAACTTAATTTCAACACTGGATTAGTAGCTTTTGCTTCTTTTCTAGTCTTTAGTTGCGGACCACAAAAAACAGAGACTGTGGAAGAAGTGGTGGAAATGAAAACTCCAACCCTTACCCTGATTTGGGAGTCCTCTGATTCTTTGATGACCAATGAATCCGTACTTTTTGACGAGACTACTGGAAATCTATATGTGTCAAATATTGAAGGGCAAGATCCATTGCAAAAAGATGGCAAAGGATCAATCGCAATCCTTTCAAAAGAAGGGAAAATCCTCAATTCTGCCTGGGTGAATGGCTTGAACGCACCCAAGGGAATGGCCATTTCCAATGGCAAACTCTATGTAACAGACATCGATGAGTTTGTAGAAATTGACATTGCCACCGCAAAAATCTCCAATAAATGGAAAGTAGAAGGTGCCCAATTCCTAAATGACGTAGCCGCACATAATGGTACTGTTTACTTCACTGATATGAACACAGGTAAAGTCCATGCCTTTGCAAATGGTGCGATTTCGACTATTTCTGAAGGAAATGAAAGTCTTAATGGAATTGCTGTGGCCGGTGATGGGACAATCTATGGCCTTGATGCATCAGGTTTGAAAAAATGGAATGCTGATGGAACCACCACTGTCCTAAACGCCCAAGTAACCGGTGGCGACGGATTGGTGATTTTAGGTGATGGAAATTTTGTGGCTTCTAGATGGATTGGAGAAGTTTGGTTTGCCAACGATTCTACCCAAACACTGATGCTTGACACCAAATCAGCAGAATCTAACACCGCAGATATTGGCTACAATGCGGCAGAGAAAATCGTATATGTACCGACTTTCTTTAAAAATAAAGTGGCTGCCTATAAGCTTGATTATTAATTTGGCACTTTTTAAACCTCCTTCGGGAGTTTTTTTTATACCTGAAAAAAGCGCCATTCGTGGAATCAAAATGTGAGATTAGAATATTTCTGAACCTAATCCACGGATTTGTACTTACCTTACCACATAGAAAACACAAAACTGTCCAGTGGCATTTTCCCTGGACTAACCAGTACCCGCATGAAATCAGGCGAAATTAATTACGAATTAGAAAAGAATATCGAGGTCATCTCACAACTGGATGACTTAGTAGCTGATGCTGTCGATACTATTCTGGTGGACCCGGATAAATGTTGGCAGCCCTCTGACTTTCTTCCCGATTTTGGAGATCCCAATATTCATGAAGAAATCAAGCAACTACAAAAAAGAGCTGAAGGGATTCCAGACACCGTATTGACCTCTTTAATAGGCAATATGATTACCGAAGAGGCATTGCCTAGCTATCAAACTTACTTCAACATGTTGGAAGGCGTGAACCCTGAGCGCAATCTCCTTTCTAAAGGCGGTTGGGTGAGATGGTCTAAGTCTTGGACAGCCGAAGAAAACCGACACGGTGATTTGCTAAATAAGTATTTGTACATGACTGGCAGAGTCGATATGAACGCGGTAGAGCGGACTATTCATCGACTGCTCACAAATGGATTTGATCCCAATTCAGGAGGAGATCCTTACCAGGCAATTGTTTATACTTCATTTCAGGAAAGAGCTACCAAAATATCTCACGTCAATACTGGCAAACTCGCTGATATAGCTGGAGATTCGATTTTGGGAAGAATATGCAAGCAAATCGCAGGTGATGAAGCGAGACACGAAAAAGCCTACAAATCTTTCATGTCAAGAATCTTCGAGATTGACCCAAATGGAGCGCTATTGGCTTTTGAGAAATTGATGAGAAAGCAAATCGTGATGCCGGCCGTGTTGATGGGTGAAGGAAGCTCAAATCCGTCTCTCTTTACGCAGTTTTCTGAAATCACTCAAAAAGTCGGAATCTACACAAGCTGGGATTATGCAAGAATCATTGACCACTTGGTAAACCTTTGGAAAGTAGAGACATTGACAGGATTGGATGCTGCTGCAGCAAAAGCACAGGAATACCTTGCTAAACTATCCGAGCGCTATATGCGAATAGCTGACCGAATGAAAGCACCCGATGAGGTCAAGCTAGCTTGGCTCAAATAATAACAACGAACTTCACTAAAAGTCCTTCCAAAAGAGGGACTTTTTTCATGCAGTAAAGCCCTTAAAGATCCTCTTCGCTATGAAAAAATTTCTGATTTTAACTTGTTTCATTTTCACAAGTCTCACCTCCTTTTCCCAAGAACTCTTTGTCAATGGGGATCGGCTTCACAAAAGCCTGATCCATCTATCCACCTATGGGAAAAATGCTGCCGGAGGATCTGACCGTGTCGCCTACTCCTCCCATGACGTGGAAGCAAGAAAGTTCATCAAGGACCTGATGGAAAAGGCCGGTCTTGAAGTATCGGTTGACTTTGCAGGAAACTTAATTGGGAGAAAGGCTGGAAAAAACCCATCGCTAAAGCCTATTTCCTTTGGATCACACATCGACGAAGTACCAAATGGTGGTGATTATGACGGTCCTGTTGGCTCTTTGGGAGCGATTGAAGTAGTTCAAACTTTATCAGAAAATGGACTAATAACTGACCATCCTCTGGAGGTAATCATTTTCACGAATGAAGAAGGTGGAGTCGTCGGGAGTCGTGCCATCGTCGGCGCTTTGAATCAACAAGCACTTCAAGTAGTCAGTAATGCCGGGGTAACCCAAGCCGAAGGAATCAAGCTATTGGGAGGAGATCCAAACAGAATCAGTGAAATAAAAAGAAGTCCGGGAGATGTTGCGGCCTTTCTCGAACTGCATATTGAGCAGGGTGGCAATCTCTACAATGAGAAATTGGATATCGGCGTAGTAGAAGGCATTGTAGCCATCGAATGGTGGGAGTTTACTTTTAAAGGCAAAGCCAATCACGCAGGTACAACTCCCATGAACCTGAGAAAAGACCCCATGCTTCCCGCATCAAAGTTGGTTTTGGCTGTGAATGAAATCGTAAACAGCTACGAAGGCCGTCAAGTGGGGACAGTTGGAAAAATTCAAGCTTTCCCAGGGGCAGGCAATGTGATTCCTGGAGAAGTCAAATTGAACGTGGAAGTCCGAGACCTTTCTTCAGAAAAGATTTGGAAAATCTATGCCGATTTGGAGCAAAGAGCCAAACAATTGGCAGCAGAAGCAGGAGTCGAATTGGACATCAAACACATTGAAGTGGCTAGTAAACCGGCATTGGCTGATCCCATGATCCGAGAAATCATCAAAAGTCAGGCTGAAAAAATGGGATTCTCGACCAAGAGTCTTCCTAGCGGTGCAGGCCATGATGCGCAAGAAATGGCTCGAATTGCTCCAATGGGGATGATTTTTATCCCAAGCAAAAATGGAATCAGTCATGCTCCAGAGGAATTTTCCACTAAAGAAGATATAGCTAACGGGATAAATGTGCTCCTTCATACCATTCTCGAACTGGATAAAAAGTTGAAATGAAATTGAGGGGCGTACAAACTTTTTAACTCATTTTTGAATTAGATGTCTATACAAATGTTTTGAGCCATGAGAACAATCAAGCGAATTCATAAAGCAGAATACCGACCTATTGCAGACTTGGTGACCTACAGTCCGCTTCCAACCCGTTCGCTTCAGCAGATTGATCCATTCATTTTTCTTAACCATCATGGCTTTCAAACCTATCCAGCCCAAAATCAAGGATTGCCTTTTGGTCCCCATCCGCATCGGGGAATGGAAACGGTTACTTTCATTTTGGAAGGAGACATCATGCACAAGGACTCCTCCGGCCATGAATCGGTCATCGGACCGGGTGGTGTACAATACATGACTGCTGGACGCGGTCTGATCCATGCGGAGGTGTCAAGTAGTGAATTCAAAAAGAGAGGCGGTGACCTGGAAATTCTTCAGCTTTGGCTTAATCTGCCTGCGGCAAAAAAGATGATCCAGCCCAATTACGTAGGGCTACAGAAAGAGGAAATTCCAGCGTTTGAGTTGGATGGAGGAAAGATAAAAGTTCAACAACTTTTTGGGGAGTGGAATGGAGTGAAAGGGGCTTTTGAGGAAACATTTCCACTTACGATGAGTACGATTTACCTTGAAAAAGGTGGAAAATTTGAAAAAGAAATCCCCGCCGGAGAGAATATTTTCTTTTATATCGTCCGTGGAGAATTAAATGTAAATGGAGAAGAACTCCAGTTTCGGAATTTGGTAGAATTCAGCAATACAGGAGAAAAAATCGCAGTGGAAGCGCTCGAGGATGCCATTTTGATCTTAGGTCATGCCCTGCCATTTAATGAACCGATGGTAGCTCAGGGTCCCTTTGTGATGAATACCCAACAGCAGATTTACGAAGCTTATCAGGATTATCAAGCAGGGGAATTTGGATCGTGGGAACACTAACTATAACTGGGATTCCTGACGCACTTTTGCGGCTTGATTAAGGCCCGATTGTAGCTTTCTCAAGGAGTCTAGCGCACCCCGTGATTTCTGTTCATCGATCTCCAATTCTAATCCACACGATGGGCATACTACAGGTTCTAGGCTAATAAGGTGCTGAATACTCACCACTAATCGGGTAGCACATTCCGGGCAATTGATTCCGGGGGATCTTGAAATCTCTACCTGAGGTGTTTTTTCGAAGGTTTCAGTTGGCGTAAGAGTTTGTATCTCCTGCTTTTGAAACAGTCCTGCAAACCACTTTTTGATTTTAATGAACCAATTCATGTTGATTATTCTTTTTTAGCGCTATCCAGAATATTGAGAAGCTGAACCATTCCAATGGTCGGCTCTGCCTGAGCAAGTTTAATTTTTACAGACATGTTTGCTGTAGTAGAGGTACTAGGCGCATTAGGGACCGGCTTTTTTGCCAAAATCCCCTTCAATTTCAATTGATTTCTAAGATCAAAAAGCTGGTTACCAGAAGAAGAAGTACCGCCACCGGTCGTAGAAGTATCTGGCTGGGTAAGTGCTAAGTCAAATTCAATTTCAGCTTCAGCAACTCTCAGGGATGGAATAGGAATGATCGTCAAAAGGGGAACCGTAATACTTGCCACTTGGGAAGTTCCATCTGGATTGATTCGATTGTAGGTAAATGAAATGTTTCTTACCGAACCATAATCAGAGGAAGTAGCATCACCTGAATTTGAAAAACCAACTTCTTTGATGAAATCAGCAGTGGCTCGTGCGGCAATTGCCTCTGCTTGCACGACAGCTGCCATAGGCGCACCAAGAAGATCTGATATAAATCTGGGCGTGATCATGATTGTAAAGTTTAAAGAATTGATTTTTTGTTTTCATCATCCAACATGGTGAAGTCCTGTGCACTGAGCGAGAATTTGATGGTGGCCAAATTCTCAGGCTTTACCTGTTTCAATTTTTCACTCTCTAGTGTGACTTGGATGGAGGTCACTTTATTTTCATTAAGAATTTTTGAGACCCCAAATTCCAAATCTGCCAGTCGCTTTTTCAAGATAGATTCCGAAATCGCTTTTAGAAGATCGTCCTCTTTCAATTCAACACTTGGCTGGGCAGTGGTAGGAAGAGGGTTTCCCGCAGTTGGAATCCTGCCATTCAACCAAGCTGGTGCAGTCCGGATAGGTGTATTCAAAACTGTACTTTTTTCAGTAAGTGATTTCTCAAAAAATACTTTTGGCTGTACGGTCCCCAACTTTTGACTATCCATTTCTAGCATGAATTCTTGATTTCCTGTTTTGATTCTAGCCAGATCTACCTTAGCGACAGCATCTTTTCTGGTCTCAACCACCTCCACTTTTTTAGCAGAAATGGAAGCATTTAGCACCTTTGCATCGCTCAAGGCTTCTTTTTCTGAAGAATAAAGCTTTGATACCGAGAACTCCGTTGAACCATCTTTTGCCAATCCTATAAGTTGGTATTCTCCGGAAATTTTGGGTACAGCAGCCAATGATTCTGACTTGTAAGCTACCGGAAGAAATTGGGGAAGAACTTTAGAGAAAGATTCAAAAGAAGTCCTGATTACTTTTTGGAGATCTGTTGAAGCTCTTGAAATCCCAATAAAACCATCCTCTATGGATTGTGAGAGGCTCTTTTCCCAAGCCTCTGGAGGATAAGCACTTCCAAGACCCTTGTACAATTCATTCTCCTGAGTAGCCTTTCGAATGGCTGTCCTGATTTCTTTCGCTGTATCATTCGAGAAATTTTGAATAAAAGCAGTCAGTCGCTGCTGCGACTGACCGTTTTGAACTGGTTTTTCTTCGACTGATTCAATAGCATACTTGATTTCCACCTCAAGATTCTGAATCCCAATCTTTGGAACAGGGAAATACCTCAAGATTTCATCCGCCGCATATTGCTGAGCAAGATTTCTAGAGGACTCATCTGCTTTTGATTTTGCCTCATTGATATCACTTAGCAATGAGGCAATAATCTGATTCATTTGACTCATAGCAATTGACCGTTTAAAAAATCAAGTAGTTGGAGGAGTAGAAGTTGCTGGACGCTCGAGAATTGCCTGCTCCATGATATGAAGAATTTTTGCCAATCCCGCAGGCATTTCATCCTGGACAGCTTTTACATTGATGTCAATTGTGAATTGAGTGGAATTATTTACTCTGGAACTTACACTTACATTACTGTTGTGTCTGGTAGAAACTTTAGCATTCATGCTAACTGATACGGGTGACAGGAATGAACCAGCCTTAAAATTGACAGTCGTGTCTGTGGAAACACTGTTTGACGTTGTTGCAGACGTCTTGAACTCCTGTTGCTCAGTGATATTTGCGGTAAACTGAATAGTCATCTCATCGATTCGGATATAAGGAATCGGAACAATTGTCAAGAGGGGCACGGTAAGTTCTACCACTTCCTCACCTGCACCGTTGGTAGTTCCGCTTGCACTAGATCCATCCGATGTTTTCCTTTTAAACTTGAAGGTGACATTTCGAATTTCACCAATATCGCCTGCCGCATCTGCTGTTTCGCCTGCTGCTGCGTTTGCGTCAGTTCGTTTGAATCCTACTTCTTTGATGAAGTTTACTGTAGACTGGGCTGCCAGTGCCTGCGCCTGAATGGCTGCTACCATGGGTCCGCTTATAATTCTGCCAAAAGGAAGGGAGCGGAGCGTACGATTTGCATAACTCATAATCAAAATTGTTTATAGTGTGAGAAAAAAGAAATTCAAAAATCAAGAAACTCCCGCCGACACAAATCCATCACAATCATTGAATTTATGGAATAAAAATCCAAAAAGTCAAATTTTTGCGATAGTAAATTTCAGACTATTAGATTCTTACAAAATTTATCTTGACAAAAGTTAGGCTTGTTTTTAGGTAATAATCGAAAATTACAGTCAAGAATCAATGATGTCCTGAGAGATCAGCCGATAGATTTCTGCCAACTGTTCATTATAAGCTAAAAATCGATGATGCTCATCGAGGGTTTCGTAATCTTCTCGAATGGCAGGTCCTGTTTGTGCTTTTCTTGCACCTATCTGCAGACTCTTAGATAAGGTTTCTATGATCAAAGGTTTTAGCATTTCAAAGTCCAACCCTTGCCTTTGCATGATTTCCTCTGCAATGCGAATCATATGATTAGTGAAATTACTACCAAAAACAGCCGCAACGTGTACAGCTTTTCGATCTTTCGACCGCACTTGGTACACTAATGGCGAGAGGGTTTTGACAAGCTTTTTTAGCTTTTGCAATGTACCCTCATCCTCAGACTCAACGAGAAAAGGCACCTCATCCATTTCTACCTTTTTACCTTTCGTGAATGATTGTAGAGGATAAAGAATCCCTGTATAACTGGCCGAGCTATAACCTAAAATCTCCAAAGACATGGTCCCTGAGGTATGGACCAAAATACTACCTTCTGGTAAAATCACCTGATCGGCCAATTCGGATATTGCTGAGTCTTTTACAGCCAAAATAAAAATTTGGGCGCGGCTTTCTGAGAAGTCCAAATCATCTTTTGGCTCTGCAGAATAAACTCTTTCGGTGATTCCAATCGCTTTTTCAATATCTCGACCATAAACTTCTGTAATCTCATGCCCGGCATCTTCCAATGCCGGTGCCAAGTGCCAAGCTACATTTCCAGATCCCAAGATTGCTATTTTAAACTTCATACGGGAATTAAACCATTTTTTTGAGAAAACGAAAAAGCCATTCTCTTGGCAGAAAATGGCTTTTCAAATATTTTTCAATTCAAAGATTATACGTGTAGCGCGCGATTGTCAGTGGCTGCCAAGCAAGCTTCCTTGAATGCCTCTGTGTAGGTAGGGTGCGCATGAGACATTCTTGCAATGTCCTCTGCAGAAGCACGGAATTCCATGGCTACCACTGCCTCTGCAATCATATCTGCAGTTCGTGGACCGATCATGTGAACTCCCAGAATTTCATCCGTTTCCGCATCTGCCAATACTTTCACCAAACCATCTGTGTCCATGGAGGCACGTGCACGGCCGGAAGCCAAGAATGGAAACTTACCTGCTTTGTATTTTCTTCCTTGCTCTTTCAACTGCTCTTCGGTATAACCTACCGCTGCGACTTCAGGCCAAGTATAAACTACTCCAGGAATGAGCAAGTAATTGATATGAGGCTTTTGACCAGCGATGGTTTCTGCCACAAAAACGCCTTCTTCCTCTGCCTTGTGAGCAAGCATGGCACCTTTTACCACATCACCAATTGCGTAAATATGGGGAACAGAAGTTTGAAGGTGATCATTTACCTCAACCTGACCTCTTTCGGTGATTTTCACTCCAGCAGCCTCAGCATTCAGACCATCGGTATACGGCTTGCGACCGATAGAAACCAAAACATAGTCTCCTTTGATTTCCACAACCTCGCCTTTGCCGTTGTCAGCCTTCACCACTACTTCTTCACCAAGATTTTCTACCGCGGTTACCTTATGCTTGAGGTAGAAGTCAAAACCGATTTTCTTGAGCGACTTTTGAAGCTCCTTACCCATCGCTTTATCCATGGTTGGAATGATAGAATCCATGAATTCAACCACAGACACCTTTGCACCGAGACGGCCATATACTGAACCCAACTCCATTCCGATCACTCCACCACCGATCACGATGAGGTGTTTTGGAATCTCTTTCATTTTAAGAGCTTCAGTAGAAGTGATTACTCTTTGCTTATCCAGCTTGATAAATGGCAAAGAAGCAGGTTTGGAACCAGTTGCGATGATGATGTTCTTACCTTGAATTTCGGAAGACGAACCATCTTCTTTGGTCACCTTCACCGTGTGTGCGTCCACAAAAGAACCCAAACCGTGATGAACATCGATTTTGTTCTTTTTCATCAAAAACTGAATACCATCCACGTTTTGCTTGACCACATCGTCCTTTCGGGAAATCATTTGTGGTAAATCCACCTTGAGATCGCTCAAGTTGATTCCGTGGGTTTTGAAAGTATGGGCTGCATTGTGATAGTGCTCAGAGGAATCCAAAAGTGCCTTGGATGGGATACAACCCACGTTCAGACAAGTACCTCCTAGTGTGGAATATTTTTCTACGATAGCAGTTTTCATTCCAAGCTGTGCGGCACGAATAGCTGCCACATACCCACCTGGACCAGAACCGATTACTATGACGTCGTACATGATTTTTAGATTTTAGAAGCTAGACCCAAGAAAAGACTTGGACTAAATTTGTTAAAAAAGGGACCAGTTCTACCCAGCCCCTTGTAAATCGTATTTCGTAAATCGCTTTTTTTTAAACTCCGAACAAAAGTCGAGTTGGATCTTCCAACAGCTGCTTCACTCTCACCAAGAAGCTTACAGATTCTCTTCCATCAATAATTCTGTGATCATAGGAGAGGGCGATGTACATCATCGGACGGATAACCACTTGTCCATTTTCAGCAATTGGACGCTCCACGATGTTGTGCATGCCAAGGATGGCAGACTGAGGTGCATTGATGATTGGGGTAGACATCATGGACCCAAACACACCACCGTTAGTGATGGTAAAGGTTCCTCCAGTCATCTCTTCGATAGAAAGCTTGTTGTCTCTTGCCTTGCCTGCCAATCTTACGATTTCCTTTTCGATTTGATCAAAAGACATGGACTCAGCATTTCGAATTACTGGAACTACCAAACCTTTTGGAGCGGATACAGCCACAGAAATATCACAGAAATCATTAAACACGATTTCATTTCCATCGATCATCGCATTGACTGCAGGCCACTCTTTCAAAGCTACACAAACAGCCTTTGTAAAGAAGGACATAAAGCCCAATCCCACTCCGTGCTTTTCTTTGAATTGATCTTTGAATTTGGATCTTAGATCCATGATCGGCTTCATGTTCACTTCATTGAAGGTAGTGAGCATGGCAGTTTCATTTTTCACCGCAACCAATCGGCGAGAAACGGTCTTTCTCAAAGAAGACATCTTTTCTCTTCTCACATTTCTGGACCCAGGTACAATAGCAGCGGCAACAGGTTCAGCTGCTTTGGCAGCTACTGGAGCAGGGGCTGGAGCCGGTTTTTGAGCACTCATAGCATCTTCTTTGGTTATTCTACCATCTTTTCCGGTTCCAGAAACAGCGGTAGCAGGAATTCCTTTTTCAGCCAAAATTTTCGAAGCAGCAGGAGAAGCATGTCCTGACGCATAGTTAGACTCACTGGAAGGAGCGGATGCAGCGGCAGCAGGTGAAGAAACTGAAGGTGAAGCAGTCGCAGTACCACCTTCTGTCACTTCAATGCGGCAGATTAGCCCACCAATCTCCAACACATCGCCTTCTTTGGCCACATGCCTTAAAATACCAGTTTCTTCCGCTGGAAGTTCAAAAGTAGCTTTATCAGAATCTACCTCAGCTATAATCTCATCGAGCGTCACAAAGTCACCATCCTTTTTAATCCAGTTAGCCAAAGTAACTTCTGTGATTGATTCTCCCACGGTAGGAACGATCATATCCTTTACTCCACCTGTAGCAACAGGCTGCGCTGCTGGGGAACTTGGATGTGAAGCTGGTGCTGATACAGAAGCTCCTGCAGATTCTTCGATCACACAGATTAATCCGCCAATTTCTACTGTATCACCTGGTTGCGCCTTAATCCTAAGAATCCCACTTGCCTCTGCAGGAAATTCGAAGGTTGCTTTATCTGACTCCAGCTCACATAGCACTTCATCTAATTGAACGAGGTCTCCATCTTTTTTAAACCACTGTCCTACAGTTACTTCGGAAATTGACTCCCCTACTGTAGGTACTCTCATTTCTTTGCTCATGGTTATATATTTTTTCCTTCGGGTTATTTTGGAAGGAGGTTTTACACTGATTTTTCAAAAACTGCCCCAAATATTTCTACTGGGGCATGATAAGATTAAAACTTCAACGCCTGAGAAACAATATTTTTTTGCTCTTCGACGTGTACTTTATTGTATCCGGTAGCAGGAGAAGCACTTGGCTTACGGGCAATTACGGTCATTGAAAGATCTTTGTACAACAATCTTAGAAGGTAATTCCAGTAGCCCATGTTTTCAGGTTCCTCTTGTGCCCAAACTACTTCTGCATCCTTATATTGATTAATTGCAGCCAAAATCTGATTCTTTGGAAGTGGATGCAATTGTTCCACACGGACAATTGCCACATTTTTAACCTTATCTCTTTCTCTTGCTTCCTCGAGGTCATAGTAAACCTTACCGGTACAAAGAATTACCCGTTTCACATCCTTTGGATCCACCGTTGTATCTGGTAAAACTTCCCTGAATCTTCCTGAGGTAAACTCAGAAATTGGAGAAACTACTTTAGGATGTCTTAGAAGCGATTTAGGAGACATAACTACGCATGGCTTTCTGAATTCCCAAGTGAGCTGTCTTCTCAAAAGGTGGAAGAAGTTTGAAGGCTCAGTGATATTTGCCACCACCATATTGTATTCGGCAGAAAGCTGAAGGAATCGCTCAGGACGGGCATTTGAGTGCTCAGGACCTTGGCCTTCATAGCCATGAGGCAATAGCATCACGATACCGTTCATTTTTTGCCACTTGGATTCACCGGAAGAAATAAATTGGTCAATCATGGTCTGAGCACCGTTGGCAAAGTCACCAAACTGTCCTTCCCATATGGTTAAAGAGTTTGGATTGGCCATGGCGTAACCATATTCAAAACCCAAAACAGCGTATTCAGAAAGAAGGGAGTTATAGATATGGAATTGCCCCTTTCTGTCCTGCATTTCCTTCAGAGAGTTGAAAGGCTGATTGGTATTCGCATCATGGATTACAGCATGTCTGTGAGAGAAGGTTCCACGCTGTACGTCCTGACCTGTAATACGTACTGTCTTCCCTTCTAAAAGTAAAGATCCGTAGGCAAGCAACTCAGCAGAGGCCCAATTTAGCTCTTTGGTCTCAAAGAACATTTCTTTTCGCTGCTTCATCTGAGCTTCAATTTGCTTGATAGGCTTAAATCCTTTTGGAATAAAAGTGATAGCCTCCGCTACTTTTTCGATCTGATCCTGAGAGATAAATGTCTCGGGAGATTGCTCAAAGTCTTCAGGTTTTGATCTTCTTAAGCTTCCCCACTCTCTTTCAAACTTGGTCGCTTGATAAGGAAGAGGCTTTTCTTTTACCATGTTCAAACGATCCTGAAGCAATTGTCTGAACTCTTCATCCATCTGAGCGGCGATTTTGGCATCAAAGTCTCCTCTCTCAGTCAAACGCTTCACATAGATTTCTCTAGGGTTAGGATGCTTGGAAATGATGTTGTAAAGTTCAGGCTGGGTGAATTTCGGCTCATCAGATTCATTGTGACCATGTCTTCTGTAGCAAACCATGTCTACAAAAATATCCTTACTGAATTTCTGACGGAATTCAGCCGCAAGTTTAGCAGCAAAGACAACTGCCTCAGCATTATCTCCATTTACGTGGATTACTGGAGCATCGATAATTTTTGCCACATCAGTACAATAAATGGAAGTACGGGCATCGTCAAAATCAGTGGTAAAGCCTACCTGATTGTTAATGACAAAGTGAATTGTTCCTCCTGTATTATATCCTTTCAGGCCAGCCATTTGAGTCACCTCATAGACGATACCCTGACCTGCTACTGCCGCATCACCGTGTATTAAAATAGGAAGTGCCTTTTTAGCATCTCCTCTATGCTCATGATCAATTTTAGCTCTAACAAATCCCTCTACAACAGGATTCACAGCCTCCAGGTGGGAAGGGTTTGGTGCCAATTTTAAATGAACCTTTTTGTCCTCTGGAGTGACGATATCAGAAGAATACCCCATGTGATACTTCACATCGCCATCACCCATCGTCAAATCCGGCTTGGCTGTTCCTTCAAATTCAGAGAAAATTTGTTCGTAAGTTTTCCCCATGACGTTTGCCAGAACGTTCAACCTACCTCTATGTGCCATACCTATCATCACTTCCTCTACCCCATGAAGGGCGGATGTATTAATGACTGCATCTAAAAAAGGAATAGTACTTTCTCCTCCTTCTAGGGAAAATCGCTTTTGACCTAAGTACTTGGTATGCAAAAAGTTTTCAAAAACAACTGCTTGATTGAGTTTGAAAAGGATTCTCTTTTTTTCCTCATTCGAAGGATTGAATGCCAGAGCTTCCTTTTCAACTTTCGCCTTAAACCAATCCAACATTTCTGGGTCACGGATATAGAGATATTCAAATCCTATAGGACCTTCATATATTGTTTTCAAAGCAGTGATGATATCGGAAAGCTTAGCATTGCCGATACCTAGTTCATTGCCCGCCTGGAAGACTGTATTCATATCCTCTTGACTTAACCCGAAATTTTCAGGATCAATCATAGCTTTACGGTCTCTTCTTTCTCTCACCGGATTGGTCTTTGACCGAAGGTGAGCACGGGACCGATGAGCATGAATTAGGGCCCTTACTTTAATTTCCTTTGGTAGAAGCTCCATATCCATGATTGATCCAGGGGCTTTGATAGAACTGGAAACTACACTATCAGTAGTTTTCACAGAAACCGAAGAAACACTTCCATCTTGGCCATAATTAGCCAAGGCAAAATCAAAGCCATCAAAAAACTCTTTCCAACTTGGGTCTATTGAGGCAGGATCATTTTTGTACGAAGCATATAGCTCATCGATGTATGACACATGAGCATTAGCAATGAAAGAGAATTTATCCATGGTTATTTTTTGAGAACAGACAAAGCTAAGCGATAAGAATAATTAAAAAAAACCGCATATTTGCTTTACCAAATATATATAGAAACAAAAAAAGCAGCACTTAAAGTGCTGCTTTTTATAGTACTAAGTATTAAGGATTAGTAAACAATCCAGCTGGCCAGAAATTAGCCGATGCTGTCAAAACTGTTCTTCCTCCATCTCCATAGGAGTTAACCCAATCGAAAGTAAGTCTTGTCCTATCGTTGCTTACAAGCCTGATAGTATAAGAATCACCATACTTATCGGTACCCGAGAAGAAAATTCTATTACAAGAATCATTAAATCTCACTCCGCCTCCTGGAGGTGTATCACCCCAAGCACAAGCAAATACACCAAATGAAGCGTCAGAAATTGTATACTGACCCGGAGTACCAGCCACAGCTGTCAAGGTAACAGATCCCGAAGCTGAACCACCACATGCAGCAGCATTTCCACCTGCACCGGCTGTTATGCTAGTCGTGGTGAAAGTAAATGTACCAGCTAAATTAGATGGACATACCACACTTACAGGATACTGGAATGGCGAAGCATAAAACGGCGCACCAGCAACGTTAGTAGTCACATTATCCGAACTGAATCTTCTACCGAACTTATCGTTCAACACGAGTCTGAATTCGAAAACATCACCACCTTGGATTTGAGCAGCAGTCAGACCAACTGCAGCGATAGCTTGCGCAGCAGTAACCTCGAAAGTGGTTCTTAGAAATCTGGAATCCGCATTTGGTTGGAAATCAGAAGCCTGCAATGTTTTTACCAATACATCACTTTGAGGAGTATAACGAAGACCAACACCCGCCACCAATCTTCTGTGACGAACACGGATTTCAACTGTTTCAACAGTCTTACCGTCCTCGATGTCCACGGCTTCAAGGGTAAGCGCAAACTTTGACGCGTTGAGGTCAAAGAAATTGAACGTGGTACTTGTGCGGGCAATCGTTCTCAAGTAAGCACCTGTGTCAAATTCACTGTAGGGCACATTAGGCTCCACAAAATCTCTACAAGAGCTTAGAAAGATGAGTGCACTTGCCAACAAGCCGAAACTATATCTTAGCATTTTCATTTTTTCTAAATTAATTGGTTAATAAATCCAAGGTGAAGCAGGATTTTTATCCCAGAACACTTGTTGCGCAAGATTTTGTTTCTGAACCGCATTAGTGTTAGTCACCATGTAATTAAGAGGATACAGGAATGATCTAACAAACGGACCCGGTCTTTCCTCCAATGCAGGCTGCATTCGTTCAGGCTTACCAGTTCTTCTATACATATTGAATGCTTCCATTCCATTACCGAATAGAGACAACCAGTATTCTCTAGCAATGACATTCAATTTTTTGTCATTATTTGGCTGAGCGTCATATTGCGTACCTACATAAGTAATGTAGTTATCTCTGCTTCGCTCAAATGTAGCGGTAGGTTCAAATGCAGTGATTACGGAACCCTCTGCGCCAGCAACTGAGAATGATCTCACATAGTTTATGTGCTTTCTGATACCAGATAACAATAAGGCTTTAGGATCTCCTGTAGTACCTAGGACTAATGCAGATTCAGCCAACATAAAGTCAACATATGCAGCCAGCATGATCGGATGAATACCCGCACCTCTCATACCCAGATTAATGTTGTTAACTGGAGCACCAGAGTTGTTGTCAAAGCGTCCACCTGAAGGGAAAGGACCATAGGCAGATCTTTTCAAACCATCTGGTGGAATACCATCTGGATCAAGGTGATCTCTACCCCAATAGCCTCTGTTTCCGGCAGGATTACAATACGGGAAATTACCTACAAGGTATTGTGGAGGAGCTATTTGAGAAATACACTCTTGCTCATCGACGCTTGTAGTATTTGTTAAAACCTGACGGTAGATGTAGTATCTGGTTCTAGGATCATCAAAACCTTTTTCCACAGTCAAATGATGCATAAAGTCTGTAGACTGATAGTCACCACCACCTGCTGTATATTGACCTGCAAACTTTGGATGACGGGAATCCGGGTCAGCAACGCTTGTACCAAATCTAAACACGAAGTCTTCTCCATTGCCCAACAATTGTCCACCAGCAATCAAAGCATTGATACCTGCTCTAGATGCTGCTGCATCTACTAATCGAGTATTCAAGAAATACTTCAATTTGATAGTATTCACCAGTTTGTTCCAACTCGCATAATTTCTATTGTAGAAATAATCGTTTGGAGTACCTGTGGAGGTAGCCACTGTAAAGTGACCATTTGCTTCGTTCAAAAGAGCCAAGGCTGCAGCATAAACAGTAGCACCATTCTCAACTTTTGGATTGAAGTTTTCAGCACCCTTAATAGCCTCTGTGTAGGGAATATCTCCGAATGTATCCACCAAATCCATCAAAACCATTGCTTTGATCGTCTTTGCGATACCCAAGTGACGCTGAAGATTTCCAGTCTCTGCCAAAGGCAAAAGGAAATCAATATCAGCCAGGATGTTTGCATAGGCATTTGACCAAGTACCATTGGTAGCTGTGGCAGTATATGCAGACTCATAAAGAGCTGAACCCTGATTGATAATACGAGTTAGGCGAGCACCACGGTCTGACACACCAAACCATAAGCTCTGATAATCCAACTGAATTCTGTTCAACAAGAAATCCGGAGATGCTGTAGTTGCGTTTACAGCATTGGGGTTTTCCAACAGTTCATCCAGTTTATCAGCACAAGACGTAGCAAGTACCATTCCGGCAGCCATCGTCAAGCCATATATAAATCTTTTCATTGTCATTTCAGTTTGGAGTTAGAAAGTAAGAGTTAACGTTCCACCCAATCTTCTAGAACTAGGTCCAGTTACGAAATCAAATCCAAGTCCGTTACCAACACCTGTACCCAACACGTCAACATCAAAGTTCATGTTAGGAGGGAAGTTAAGGGCTAGGAACCATAGGTTTGTACCACTGATTGCAAAAGAAGCTCTCTTAAATGGAGTCTTTGAGATCAAGGAATTAGGCAATGCATATGCCAATGACACCTCTCTCAAACGTACCATTGATCCATCAAATACGTTTGGCTCATCAGTTGCTCCCTGATAACCAGAGAAGAAATAATCTGCAGCAGTGATTTGATAATCATTTGGTATGTATCTAGGAGTACCGTCAGCGTTAGTACCATCTTGTCTCACACCTGGCATGATGAAGGTCAATTCTCTATCAGCCACAGGATCCTTAGTCACACCACGGGCCAAAGTCGCAGTTACTGTGTTAGAATAAACCACACCCTTGTGTCTGTATTCCATCATTGCACTCAAAGTGAATCCTTTGTAAGTGAAGCTGTTGATGAAAGAACCATTCCATGCTGGGTTAGGATCACCGAGTACTACAAGCTCGTTGGTTGGCTTATGAACACCGTTTGAAAGAATGATTGGTTGTCCTGTAGCTGGATCACGATCAAACCCTACACCTTTAATAATGTTGAATGGCTGACCAGGAATAGCAAAGTTTGCAACGTCATTAGGGAAACCTTCAATAATTACCTCTTCCAATCCACCACCAAGCTCCATTACAATCGATCTGTACATACCCCAGTTGACGGTAGAATTCCACTCAAAACCGGATGCAGTAGAAACAGGTGTAACTGTCGCTTGGAATTCAGCACCACGAGTTCTGATTTTACCGATGTTGAGTGATGTAGATGTAAATCCGGTAGAAGGATCAATAGGCGAGTCAGTTATCAAATTTTTAGTATTTTTCTCATACAACGAGAGATCAAATCTCAATTTGTTATTGAACATCACACCTTCGATACCAAATTCCAATTCACCGATTAACTCTGGTCTCAAGTTTGGATTACCCAATACGTTGGACACCGAGTGGGTTGTAGTCACTACCCCATCTCTATCGAATGCACGGGCGCTTTGTGCCAATACATTTCGCGTGTTGTATGGCGTTGGATAACCAGCCGAAGTACCGTAACCCAATCTCAATTTCAAATCATTTACTGTAGATGATCTCCAATCGAATGCTGTCGTCGGGATGAATGAAATGGAACCTCCTGGGTAAAGAATACTTCTATTTTCTTGCTCTACAGTTGAAGTCCAATCATTACGGGCTGCTAAGTTGAAGAACAAGAAGTCAGAGTAATCCAACGTAATGTTGGTGTAAATACCATATCTTCTCTCGTCTACGCCAAAGTTCATGTTACCTCCAGAGAAAGCATCGTTACTGGAAGAGTTGGCAAAATTGGAATGTCTGAACAGACCGAAAGCCAACTGACCCTGAGAAGCCACACCTGACTGAATGTATGAGTCAAAACGTGAGTTAGCACCCAACAATGCACTTACTCCGATCTTTTCAGAGAACTCTTTCTTCCAGTTCAAGATCAAGTCTTGGTTCCAGATGGTATTGTTAATGTTGATTGTTCTATAATAACCATTACGTACGGCCAAATTGGCAGTAGCACCACCTCTGTTATACATCACTTCTTGAAGTTCAGAGTAGGTATCAAGACCCAAACGATACGTCATGGAGAAGTTGTCGTTGAAGTCATAGTTCAAAGAAGTAGAGTTGAAGAAACGTCTTACATCAGAAGTATTCTTATAATATCTAACCAACCAGTTAGGATTAGTGATATCGTTACCACCTCTGAAGTATACAGAACTTCTATCTATAGGATTTTCAAACGGAAGATTTTCCAAATCTACAGAACGTGGTGTAAATAGCACGTGTCCGAATACAGAAGGGATATCACTACCTGAACCGAATGATGCGTTTGCAGGAGGAGAAATTAGGTCTGTGATTGCGAAAGTGAACGAAGAGTTTACGGAAAACTTATCAGTAATCGCTGAGTTCAAACCCAAACCAAAGTTGTACTTCTGAAGGTTGTTACCTGGAACGAAACCTTCCTCATCTGTATAACCAAAGCTTGCATTGAAACCTGTCTTATCAGAACCACCAGCTACCTGGATGGAAGTATTGCTGATCAAGCCTTGTCTGAAGAAAATTTCAGAAGGATCTCTGTAAGCTTTGTACTCATACTGTACAGGAGTACCACCTACTACACCATTCACCCAAAACTGAGGGAAGGCATTTCTGATTGCAGCTACAGATGATGTTGCATATGGGTGATTAATGGTAAGACCAGTATCCATTCTAGGACCGAAGTTAGAGAAGAAGAAACCGGGAGCTTGCTGGAAACCGTTACCATAAATCTGACCATAAGTTGGTAGCGAAGCCGCTTCGTTGGTAAATACAGACTGGTTGATTGTCACTTCAGCAGATTTTCTTTTGGTAGCGCCAGACTTGGTAGTAATCAAGATTACACCGTTACGACCTTGGTCACCATAAAGTACGGTTGCAGAAAGACCCTTCAATACGGACATACTCTCAATGTTGTTTGGATCGATATCCAAGAAACGAGAGGAGGTCGTCGCACCACCTGTAGTAAATCCGTTTTGTGCATTGGTAGAGGTGTTGAAAGGTACACCGTCTACTACGAACAATGGCTGGTTAGAACCGGTAGCTGAGGAATAACCTCTGATGATGATGTTTGTACCAGAACCAGACATACCGTTGGTAGAGGTAATGTTAACACCTGGCACCTTGCCCTGCAATACTCGGGCTACGTCCGCCTCTGGACGGTTTTCCAGTTGCGAATTGTCCACTGAAGTTACTGCGTAACCTAGTGCTTTTTTCTCTCTTTCGATACCGATCGCAGTTACTACCACTTCTGATAGTTGTGATGCGTCAGTCGTCAGAGTGACATTGACTACAGTCCTGTTACCGATTGCCTCTTCTGCGGACTTGAGTCCCACAAAAGAGAAAATCAGTACATCGGATCCCGCCGGTACGTTGATAGAGTAATTACCATCCAAATCGGTGGTAGTACCTACTGTCGTACCCTTCACGAGAACCGTTGCACCTGGCAACCCTAGACCGTCTTCCTCGGAAATTACCTTGCCGGTAATTACCCGTTGTTGCGCCGACACCTCATAACTGAGGGCCATGGTGAAAAGCGCAACAACAAAGAGTAAAGCTTTTCTCATAAGGTATTTAGTTTAGTTGATTTGTAAAGAAAATTTATTTGCCTTGAATTTCAAAAGCGGTAAAAAATTCGTTTCAGCGGAACAAAAAGCTTATTATTTGGTTTGAAGCTCCTTTATTAACAAATATTAACCCAAAAGGCTAGATTTTTTAACATTGTCAAAACAATATTTTGAAAAAAGGCCAAAATTCAACTTTACAAAAAAAGTTTTTCTTCTGAAAAAAATATTCAAATCTGTAATAAATAAGATTTTTTTAGGGTTTTAAAGTAGAAATACTAGGCTTTGTTGAATTTTACCCAAGATTATTTTAAAAATACTCTATTTGGTAAATTTTAAATTTACAAAAATGAAAATATCAAAATTTTCAATTCATATTTTTAATAAAATCAGACCATTTTTTGCAAAAAATTAAAAAACCGGCTCATTTTTTAACCGGTTTTCTAAAATCAGAAGGAATATTTTAAAGTGAAGGCTGCTTCATCCCACCAAAGTTTTGTGAAGTCCACAAAATTATATGCTGGCTTCCAATCTAAACTTAGATACACATTTGTATTGTAAAAGTTATACTCCAAACCTGCAATAAAGTCTATTCCATAAGCTTTGTAATCAGAAGTTCCTTTGTAAACCCAAGGAGGTTCAGCTTTCGGTTCTCTCCATATCCCATAATGACCACCGCCTCCTAAGTACCATTCGAGACCACGAAATTCTCTAATATCCATGTGGTGAATGTAGAGCAAGGTGTAATTCCAACCTTTCCATCTGTTAAAGGCCATTGCCTCGATCGCATCATGGTCTGTGATAAATCTCTTAACCGAACCTCCCACAGAAGTCCCTGCCCGAAAACCTACCATAGTATTATATCCTCGCAATTGATATTGAGCGAAAGTAGGATTCAAACAAGGGACACAAAAAAGCAGAAATAAACTCAATGAGACCTTTTTCATGCTGTTTAGGATTTTTAGAAAATTAGCAACTTTTCGGGCGTGATACACAGGGTCAACTGCACATCATGTTCTTCAGGGATAATTTCTATTTCTGGCTCAAAAAAACTTAACCCAACTTTAATCACCTCAGGAGAAAGCTTGGCCAAAAAAGAATCATAGTATCCTTTTCCAAAACCCACTCTATTCCCTTTTTGATCGTAGGCCAACAGCGGTACAAAAACCACTTGCAATTTATTCGGCGATACCATGATCGATTCTTGTGGAACAGGTATTCCCCATTCGTCCAAGAAAAACGCCGCATCTTTGGGAAGCTTCAGCGTCTCCATCCCTAATTCCTCTTTAAGAACTTGTGAAGTGTAGATTGCCTTGTCTTTACTTTCCAATACCTCTTTTATGTAAAATGTATTGACCTCATTAAAGCGGTCAATCGGGAAAAACAGGTGAAAATGATCCAAATTTGGATTTTCAGCTAACCAATTTTCCACTTGGCGACATATTTCCTTGGATTTTTGCTTTACCTGTTCGGAGCTAAGCTTTTTTCTAAGCTGTCTGTACGCTGAGCGTAATTCCTGTTTAGTTTTCATCAGGATTTAAGTTGTTTATTTAATGGCCTAATGGCCTTTCCCGAAGTTATTTCGGGAGAATCTAGACTCCTTTTCTTTCAACCCCACTAACAATCCCCTCCTCTTTTTTCAAGCTATTTCAAAAACCATCATTTGGTAGTCAAAGGGATCAAAACTGTCAAAAAAAGCTTCCAATAGATCGGGATCTTGAAGATAAAACTGCATCATGTTGACCACTCGTTCTTGAGGACTTCCTCCAGGAGCACAATAATCCAAGACATTTTTTGCTCTTGACAATTCTACCCCTTGCTTCCGCTCTTCAGCTTTTCTAATTTTTGTACCCATATGATCCAAAATTTTTAAGCTCCGAACTTTACCGGCTTCAAAAGCTTGAAGCAAAGTGGCATCCAAAGATGAGGCTTCTTTTGCCTTTCTTTCAAATAAGTCTATGATAATATTTCGCTCAGCAGTGAGACTCAAATCTAAATCAGACTGCGTTCTAATAAAATCTTTCTTCCAAGATTCATAATCGGCAAAAAGATCTTCGGCAGACCATTTCAACTGCTGCATCTTTCTTAAAACCGTTTGATCCAAAAGCAACGCAAAGTTTCTCGGCATTAACACAGGAAAAGGAATCTGAAATTGGTCAAAAACACCTTTTAACTGGAGCCAGTAAACCACTTCTGCAGGACCGCCCAAATAGGCAAGATTCGGCAAAATCATCTCTTGGTAAAGTGGTCTCAAAACTACATTTGGACTGAATCGCTCAGGATGATCTTGAACCAATGACCTAATCTCACTTTCTGTAAATTGAAGGTCAGTATTGACTACTCTAAATTCCTCTCCTATTCGTTCGATCCTTTCCCTTATGCCTTTTTCCAAATAAAAAAGGTTGATTTCCCTTGGAAAAATCTGGCTTTTATATCCCAACTTTTCCAAGTCTTGAGTCGCTTTTTGAACCATTTGAAAAGGCTGATGATCAAATAAGTCGGATAGAACTACGTCTCGGAATTGATTTTTAAGTGTAGCATCATTTCCATCCACCACTAGCAATCCTTCTTTTCCAAAAAGATCATTCACATACTTCCTGACTGCCTCACTTAAGGTTTTGCTTTCTGAATAGGCCTTTTTGAAAAAATCAGGAGCAAAACTCACACTTTTCAAGAACTCTTTAAAGGAAGCGTCCAAAACAAAGTCCCCCACAGCACCCTTCTGATCAGTTGTCCATTGATACTTTTTATCATCCAGCTTGAAATTATTGATCTCGTCAAAATCATGATCTTCGGTAGCCATCCAGTAAACAGGTACAAAATGGCAATCAGGATAGGCTTGCTGTAATTTCTTAGCCAGGTTAACAGTAGATACGATTTTGTAAATGAAATAAAGTGGGCCGGTAAACAAGTTAAGTTGGTGCCCGGTGGTCACTGTAAATGTATTAGGCTTCAGCAAGGCAGAAAGATTTTGCTCGGCCAAATCGGACAGTTCTATGCCTTGGTACTGCTTGATCAATGCATTTACCAAAACTTCCCTTTTCTCGTTAGAAAACGACTTAGCACTGATCACAGCTCTAAAGCTCGCTATTTGAGGAGAGTGTGAATAAAAAGGTTTGAGCTCATCCTTGCCTTCAATATAGTCCAAAAAAAAGGAGGAAAACTGACCTGTTTTGCTCAGTGCTACGCGGTGTTTTTTCATCTGTGTGGGCGAGAAGTATGGTTGGGAAGTCTAACTTAGCGATCTGAACCAAAGTTCGGTTTTTTTTGTAAAAATCGGGACTTCTTACATCAATGGCTGGAGTAAAGGTTTAGGACGATTCTTCTTGCAAGAAAATCAGTCCTAAACAAAATCCTGACTTTGCAACTTGTTTTCGAATCAACTTCTCAAATGCTCGACTACCACCGCTTTTACCTGGATAATGGACTGGAAGTAATTGTCCATGAAGATCACAGTTCTAAGATTGCCGTCTTCAATCTCCTTTACAAAGTAGGATCTAGATTTGAAGAAAAAGGAAAAACAGGGCTAGCGCATTTCTTTGAGCACCTCATGTTTGGAAGTTCGGCCAATGTACCGGTGTTTGATAGGGAACTTGAGCGTGTCGGAGGGTCGTGCAATGCCTTCACAAGCCCGGATATCACCAATTACTACATGACCCTGCCGGCTTCCAACATCGAAACTGCTTTTTGGCTGGAATCAGACCGGATGCTACAACTTACCTTGAGTGAAAAGACCATCGAGACGCAGCGTAAAGTGGTCATGGAGGAGTTTAAGCAACGTTACCTCAATCAGCCTTATGGAGATGTTTGGCACCACATGAGGGGCTTAGCATTTGAAACTCACCCCTACCAATGGCCAACAATCGGGAAAGATCTCGGAGATATCGAAGGATACGCCCGAGAGGATGTCTGGGAGTTTTACGAAAAAAACTACCACCCTGGAAATGCCATCCTCGTCGTGGCGGGAGATGTCACTAAAGCTCAGATTGAGTCTCTCTCCAAAAAATGGTTTGGCCCTATACCTGCTCAAGCCAAGAAAAACCATTCAATCCCGAAAGAACAGCCTCAACTGGCCAAAAGGATCAAAGAAGTTGAAGCCAAAGTACCGACTGATGCCCTCTACAAAGCCTATAAAATGCCTGAAAAAGGAGCTCAAGGCTACTTGGAAGCTGACCTGATCAGTGATTTATTGGGATTTGGAAAGTCCTCACTTCTGGAGCAGCGACTGGTTAAAAATGGGAAAATCTTCGCCTCTGTGGGAGCTTACATCACAGGCTCAGTAGATCCGGGACTACTTGTTTTTTCTGGCAAAATGGAACAAGGCATATCAGCAAAAGAAGCAGAAAAAGCCTTGGATGAAGTGATTGAAGATTTTCTGATGCAGGAAATCAGCGAACTCTCTCTTCAAAAAATAAAAAACCAAGGTGAGGCGATGAAGACCTATGAAAATGTGCAGCTTCTCAATCGCGCCATGAATCTGGCATATTATGCACATTTGGGGGGACCGGAGTTATATTGGAAAGAGTTTGATGATAAATCAAAAGTCAGCCCACAGGAAATCAAAACTTGGGCTCATCAACTACTCAAGGAAAATCAATCCTCTGTGCTGTACTATCAATCAAATTTAGCATGACACCATTTAGAATAGGTTTTGGATACGATGTCCATCAGTTGAAAGAAGGCTATGAATTTTGGCTAGGAGGAATTAAAGTAGATCATGTCAAAGGTGCTGTAGGCCATTCTGATGCCGATGTGCTCATCCATGTGATTTGCGATGCCCTACTTGGAGCAGCCAATATGCGGAATATAGGCTATCATTTTTCTGACAAAGACCCAAAATACAAAGGAATAGACAGCAAGCTTCTCCTGAAGGAAGTCATGAAAATGATCCGAGAAGCAGGCTATGAAGTAGGAAATCTAGATTCCACGGTCTGTCTCCAGGTACCCAAACTCAATCCTCATATTCCTTCCATGAAAACCTGTCTTTCAGAAGTCATGAATGTGGCCGAGGACGCCATTTCTATCAAAGCAACCACTTCCGAATGGTTGGGTTTTGTAGGAAGAGAAGAAGGTATTTCAGCTTATTGTACTGCATTGATTTATAAAGTATGAGCACTCCAGTAAAAATCATTACCACCGAGGACGGTTCACACTCACTCTATCACGAGGGCCTTCAGGAGACTTACCACAGCTTTCATGGAGCCTATCGAGAATCCATTCACGTTTTTATGATCTATGGCTTGGATTCTTGGCTGGCAAGAAACCCACGGAAATACCCAATCCGCGTTTTTGAAGTTGGTTTTGGCACTGGGCTCAATGCGTGGCTAACCTTAGTCTGGGCAGAGCAAAATCAGATTCCAGTTCTTTACCATACTATCGAGCCTTTTACTTTGGAAAAAGAGATTTATAGCCAACTCAACTACATCGAGCACGATCATAGTATCTGGCATTACCACAAATACTTCGAAGCGCTCCATCAGGCTCCGTGGAATGAAGGCGGGCCAGTTTCCGAGTATTTCAATATGAAAAAAGACCAGGCTACACTGGAAGAGGTACAGCTTTACCCTTCAGATGTGGTCTTTTTTGATGCATTTGCCCCCAGCAAACAGCCTGAGTTGTGGAAAAAAGAAGTCTTGGAAAAAGTGGTAGATGCCATGCGTCCGGGAGGGCTTTTCACTACCTATTGTGCCATGGGACAATTGAAGCGCGACCTAAAGGAACTTGGCCTAGAAGTCCAATCTCTACCAGGACCTCCGGGAAAGAAGGAAATGACAAGAGCGTGGAAACCGGTAGAAAGTAAGCAGTGATCAGTAACAAGTTTTCAGTTCCAAAAAACTGGCTACTGAGACTGTAGACTGCCTACTGATTTGGCTTGTATTTTGCAAAAGTCAGCATTAAACAATTTGTTATGCTGACTTTTATTTTGACCCTACTGATTTCTCTGTGGCAAGCAGACAGTATAGAAAGTGCTAAACTGGAGCGGATGATCGAAGAACGAGACCTACTCCATGCACAATGGAAGGCTTCCGAAAGTAAAAAGACTGGGATTTTTGGAAACCGCACCAAAAAGGACATAACAGAGACCAATGAATGGCTTGAGCGCATCCTAGTCAAGGACAATGAGATCATGGACGAACTCCGCATGCAGCGCTCAATTGAAAAGGTTACCATCACCCAAGAAAAAGAGGACTACAAATCCATTGCTCTCAAACTTGAAAAAGAGGGGCAGATTCTCAAGCGAGCACTTGCTGAAAAAGAAGCTGAAATCGAAAAAAAGGTTGCTGAAAGAAGGCCTTTTGAATGGCTAAGCTTAGTTTTCTTTATTGTTTCAATAGGATTAGGCACTTGGATCTATCGCATCAAAAAGGCCTCCTGAACATTCAAGAGGCCTATTTTTAATCTTAATTCCAAAATAGACTCAATTATTTTAATCTGGCAATCGGTGTACGTGCTCCTTTGGTCACCTGATCCAAATGACAGAGGATTTCTGCATCAAGCGGTAGGTAAAGGTCTACCCTGGAGCCAAACTTGATGAAGCCAAACTCGCCTCCCTGCTCGAGCGGGGACCCTGCTTTGACATACCACTTGATCCTTCTGGCCAACGCTCCTGCGATCTGTCTGACCATGATTTTGTTGCCTTTAGTGTCTTTGATTACCATGGAAGTCCGCTCATTTTCTGTACTGGATTTGGGATGCCAAGCCACCAAGTATTTGCCGGGGTGATATTTGAAATATTCCACCACACCTTTTACCGGAGATCTGTTGACATGGACATTGATTGGAGACATGAAGATGGATACTTGCTTCCGCTTTTCTTTCAAATACTCGTCCTCGACGGCCTCTTCAATCACCACCACCTTGCCATCAGCAGGAGCAAATACAATCCCATCTTCTTGGGGAGCTTCAAAAACAGGGTTTCTAAAAAACTGAAGCACAATCAGGTAAAGAATCACACTGACCAAAATGGCGACATTCATTATGAGTCTTTCCTCAGGCAAATAATAATAAACCAGGTAATTGAGCCCGGCGAGGATGAGCATCATCCAAAACAAAAGCGATCTTCCTTCTTTATGTATTGTCATCATATCCTTGTCATTAAAAAAGCGTGGAGAAACTCTCCCCACGCCCAAAGTTAACTTTTTCCCCTGAATTGGCTTAGAAACCTCCTCGGAAGGTATAGGTCTTTGCAACTTTATCTATCGCTACGATGTAGGCTGCAATTCGCATAGGCACATCATATTTCACTGAGGCCTCATACACATGGTCAAAGGCATCTTTCATGATTCTGTCCGAACGACGGTTTACTCGGTCAGCAGTCCACTTGTAGCCAAGTCTATTTTGAACCCACTCGAAGTAAGAAACCGTCACACCGCCTGCATTTGCCAAAATATCAGGTACAGCCATGATTCCTTTCTCGTTCAATATCGCGTCAGCTTTGGCTGAAGTAGGCCCATTGGCACCTTCTACGATTAGTTTGGCTTTGATTTTATCTGCATTGGCGATCGTAATGACGTCCTCCACAGCAGCTGGTACCAAGACATCCACATCCAAAGTCAAGAGGTCACCTGCATTTTCCATTTTATCACCTCCGGAAAAGCCTTCCAATGTTCCGTTATTCGCATCACGATAAGCAATTGCTTCTACGACATTGATTCCTTTTTCATTGTAAAAAGCACCGGTATGGTCAGAGATTGCCACCACTTTCAAACCTCTTTCTTCCAGAAGTCTTGCTGCCCAGCTACCCACATTTCCAAATCCCTGAACAGCGCAGGTAGCTTGGAAAGGATTGATTTTCAACTTTTGCATAGCTGCCAATGCAGAAACCATCACCCCTCGACCTGTAGCCTCGGTTCTTCCAAGAGATCCTCCCAAAACCAATGGTTTTCCGGTAACCACTGCAGGGACCGTCATTCCGTGTGCTTTGGAATATTCGTCCATCAACCAAGCCATTTCTCTAGGGCCTGTACCCATGTCCGGTGCAGGAATATCTTTATCCGGTCCAAATACATCGATCATTGCCATGGTGTAGGCACGCATCAAGCGCTCGATTTCCCCTTTAGACATCTCTCGGGGATTACATCTCACTCCACCTTTACCACCTCCATAAGGGATATCCACTACGGCACATTTCCAAGTCATCCAGGCAGCTAGGGCCCTTACCTCATCCAAATGCACGTCAGGTGCAAATCTAATCCCCCCTTTTGCAGGTCCGAGAATGTTGGAGTGAATGACTCGAATACCTTCGAAAACTTGAATCTTCCCATTGTCCATCGTGATGGGCAAGGACACAATCACCTGCTTGGCAGGATTTTTCAGCACATTGTACACCTCATCAGACAAGCCGAGTTTTTCTGCAGCAATGTTGAATCTCTCCATCATTGACTCCAATGGATTTTCTTTATCCTTAATCGGAGCCGGTTCTAGGTAAGCCATATTGGGTTATTTTTAATAAAGTGAACTGCGATACAAACTTAATCAGATTTTCAAAGAGAGCCCCTTTGATTAGAAGATTTTCAAAAAGGCAGTGATAAATGGAGCTGAAAGTAACAATCCGTCAAAACGATCCATAAATCCTCCATGACCGGGAAGCCCCTTTCCTGAGTCCTTGATTTCGATCGATCGCTTAAATAAAGACTCAATCAAATCTCCATACGTACCTGCGATGATAATGATGCCCGCAATTACCAGCCACTTCCAATCTGCAATTACCGTGAAGTACTGAGAGATGACAAAAGACACCCCAATGGCCGAAAAGGCACCGCCCAAAAATCCTTCCCAGGACTTCTTTGGAGAAACTCGCTCAAACAGCTTGGTCTTGCCAAACTTGGTTCCTGCGAAGTACGCCCCTGTATCACTCGCCCATAATATCAAGAGACACCCAATCAAAATCTCGTAGTGGTATACGGCATCCACTGAGAAAACGGCCAAATTGAGCAAAGAAAAAGGTACGGCAACATAAAAAATCCCCAAGTAGGTAAAAGCTACACCCGTAAATGGCTTTTTATCCGTCTTTTTATAGAGCTTGATGAAAAAAGTCAGAGAAACTAAAGGGAAAATCAAGTAGAGGTATTCGTGGGAAAGACGCTCTTTTTCGATCATGAACGTCAACACGAAAATCATGAGACCTAAAAAGGTGCCGAAACTCTTCAAAGGAAGCATGCCATCCAGGCCGGAAAGCTTGTAAAATTCCATTTGAGAGAAACCAAGAATCGCAGCAAAAATCAAAAAGTACGTCCAGTCGGAGTAAATAGAACCTAACACAACTACCAATCCACCAACCAAAGCAGTAATGGCGCGCTGAGCGAGATTGCTGTAATTATTGATATTAAAACTCGATCTCATGCTGTATCAATTGGAGGGCGTGGATGGCTTGGTCATTCGGAACCAATACCTGATAGGTGCCATTGAGTTGGTAGACTGTTTCTTTTTTATTTAAAACTACAGCAGGAATCCCTGTATCTTCCAATACCCCCTTCACAATCTCTGCCCTGATCTGATTCATGTCCTCAAATACCCTTGTCCAATTTTCCATCTTCCAGCGTGTTGACTTTTTTAAAGTAAAGGAATCCGAGAGTAAGAACCAAGAAACCAAGAATGGCGGCCGGATAAGAAACCGAATCGGTAGATTCCAAATCAAAATCGAAATAGCCCTGATTGGAAAGATACACGACCACTACAGTGAGTGCGTTATTGAAGATATGTGCGATGATCGGATAAAGTAAGGAACCTGAATAATGATACATGTAGCCGAACAATGCCCCTAAAAATACTCTTGGCAAGAACCCGTAAAACTGCACGTGAATCGCAGAAAAGATGATTGCAGTAATCCAAATCCCCCAATGCGCGGATTTAAAATAGCCTTGCATCTTAGGCTGAATCAATCCTCTGAAAAACATCTCCTCACCCACACCGGCAAAAACGCCAATGACCAAGATGCCGGTCAATAGTTCAGGCACATTTTGAAAGTCCGTCAAAAACTTGGTCAATTCCATCAGCTGGCTTTCCATTTCTTTCATCCAAGCTTCGATACCTGACATGGACTCCGGAAGCACCAATTGGGCGTTCCAGTAGACCAAAAGTCCATTAAACAACATCCCTCCCAGGGTAATCAACACGATGAGTCCAAGATTTCGGCCATTAAGCCGGGAAATTTGAATATCCCAATGAAGCTCTGCCTTCTCAATAAATCGAATAATCAACCAAGTGGCCACCCAAAACCCAAGCCCTGAGCCCAAGCCCTGCGCAAAAAGCATAGCCATTCTGCCATTTGGGATATCGTAATTGCCTGAGACTAGCGACATGAAGTCTTCTAGAGAAATATTAAAAAGTGATGGGATGAATGCCACAGCCAATCCCTGCAGTAAAACCAATACCCCAAATGTGACTAAGACAATGACTACCAGGGACAAAAGCCAATTGTGGCGTTTGGCTATTTCGGCTTGAGTTTCGTAAATCTCCATATTTGGGCTAAATTTACGTCAAATTTAGAATTGCGAAGTGGTTAAGATTGGAAATATAGAGCTAGGGGACTTTCCTCTCCTACTCGCCCCGATGGAAGATGTGAGTGATCCGCCTTTCAGAGCGGTATGTAAGCAAAATGGGGCAGACCTCATGTACACCGAATTTATCAGCTCAGAAGGACTCATTCGAGATGCCGCCAAAAGCGTACAGAAGCTGGACGTCTATGATTACGAACGCCCGGTAGGGATTCAAATTTTCGGTGCGGAAATCGAGTCCATGCGTGAAGCAGCTGCCATAGCTGAGGCTGCAGGACCTGATATTCTAGACATCAACTATGGCTGTCCCGTGCACAAAGTAGCCTGCAAAGGCGCTGGTGCAGGAATCCTACTAGATATCGACAAGATGGTATCTATGACCGCTGAGATCGTCAAGCGGGTAAATATTCCTGTCACTGTCAAAACCCGATTGGGCTGGAGCCACGATACCATCCGGATCGTAGAGGTAGCCGAACGACTCCAAGATGTAGGAATTCAGGCCATTTCCATCCATGCACGTACACGACAGCAGATGTACAAAGGCGATGCGGATTGGTCTTACCTCAATCTGGTCAAGGATAATCCAAGACTTCACATTCCTGTATTCGGAAATGGAGATATCGACTCTCCGGAAAAAGCAGCAGAATACCGCGCCAAATACAATGTGGACGGGATGATGATCGGTAGAGCCTCCATTGGATACCCATGGATTTTTAACGAGATCAAGCATTTCTTTGAGACAGGTGAAAAGCTAACAGCACCAGATTTGGCTGAGAGAATTGCGGTTACTAAGAAGCATTTGGATTTCTCTATAGAGTGGAAAGGCGAAAAGCAAGGAATCCTCGAAATGAGAAGGCATTACACCAATTACTTCCGCGGCATGCCTAACTTCAAACCTTTCCGTACTGAGATGGTCACGGCAGAAACCTATGAACAGGTGAGCGAAATCTTAGAGCGAGTTGCCGAAGCCTATGCTGATTATGAATTCCAAAACTGAAAATAACCGAACCTCAGAAAATTAACCTCTGAGGTTCTTTTTTTACCCCAATTCTCTGCCAGAATTGTTTCCTTTGCAGACCAATCACCACCTCACCAATGAGCACCGCCACTTCTGAAAACAGCCTGAAAAATTGGTCCCTTTTGGTGATTCTGACCCTGATTTGGGGTACCTCCTTTATCTTGATCAAGCGTGGATTGGAAGTGTTTAGTCCCGGAGAAGTGGGTGCATACCGGATGGTTGCCGCTGCGAGTTTACTTTTACCTCTTTCCCTTCCTCGCATCAAGTACCTCAACAAGACCCAAGTAAAAAACCTGCTTTTGGCTGGAATGCTTGGTAGTTTTATCCCTGCTTTTCTTTTTCCTCTTGCCCAAACCCAACTCAGCAGTTCGCTCACAGGGGTGCTCAATGCGCTCACTCCGCTATTTGTAGTATTAGTAGGTGGTGTTTTCTTCAATACCAAAATCAGCAGACGAAACGGCATTGGGCTAGTTATTGCATTTATCGGAGTCGTCATCTTGGTCGCCTACAAAGAAAGCGGAGGTTGGGACTCCCTGACTGGGATCAATGCTTACGCCTTGTTTGTCATCGCAGCATGCATTTGTTACAGCTTTAACCTCCACGTCATCAAAACGCGATTTACCAAACTTAAGTCGATCGAAATTTCATCCATTTCATTACTGATGATTTTACCATTGGCTTTGATTTACCTCTTTGCCGGAACAGATTTTTCATACAAGCTGGCTACGCATCCGCAAGCTTGGGAGGCGTTGGGCTATGTTACCATTTTAGGGATGGTCGGTACTGCGGCAGGTCTCATCCTTTTCAACATTATGGTGAAAAGTGCCAGTCCGTTTTTTGCCAGCTTGGTGACCTACACCATCCCGATTGTAGCGATCATGTGGGGAGTGTTGGATGGAGAAGTCCTGCTTCTCGGACATTACCTCGGTATTGCCGCGGTGATTTTGGGAGTTTGGGTAGGGAATAAAAAATAACCCAATTCTCCAATTAACTAAAATCAAGCTTTTTAAACCTATCCCTGATCGGCAAGCAGATCAACCCCTTTAATAAATTTTAATCCTCCAAATTCATTCTTTTTCTCCATGCATACGCGAGCATAGGTAGCTGCTGATAAGAATTGATACCTGCTTTTACTCCTTGAGTTTTTAAAAAAATATCATTGGACTTCCGGCTCAGCTCGAGGGAAAAAGGCTTAATGGCTTTAGCCGCTTCCTGAAGTGAAATCAGGTCGTTTCGCACCCCGATGGAAAGGGTCTTGTACCAAGTTTTAAACTCTTCAGGAGCCATTCGGTAATAGTCCCGCATCTGGTATTGAAGGAGACGAAGGTGACCAGAATACCTCAAAAGCGGATCCTCAGAATTAGTACAGATCACCCAAGCGATAAAGTTAGCTTCGCCCTCATCCGTAACCCCATAGCTGTGTGCCATTTCATGAGCAATTGTAAATGGTTGCTCCAATGGATGAAGTGTCGGGTCGATGTAGCTTTCTCCTGTAAATGGAAAATAGATGCCCAAAATCCCCATTTTACGCATAAATCCCGGAGGAGGAAATTGCTTGGTCCGAGGCTTTCCTGTGAAATTCAGTCCCAAAATCTCCATATTTTCGCTCATATTGGCACGCACAAGATTCTCCAAATCAGGATAATCCATGACCTCTGTGATGGCCATTGTATCTGTTTTGACCCGCTTTCTATATTGCTCCACCAGCCGATGGGTAATCTTTACCTCAGCTTCCAACTGCTCAAGATTCAATGATTTCGGTTTGAGTGACAGTTGCTGGAAGATGGGAGTCCGCTGGTAATTATATCCCCAAAGGACCAAAAAGAAAAAGACCAAAGCGCCAATACCATTGGAGGTTGCTTGCACTGTGTACAGGGCCTTAGATTTCCACCCCTTTCTTTTTGCGAAGCGAAAAAAGAAAAGTCCAAAAATCAACAGGACAATCAAAATAAAAAGATAGACACTGGGAAAAGGTAAATGTCCCAGTGTCAGATCAACCACATTTCTAATCCCCGGGAAAAACCTCCTGGAATACAGCTCATCTGTGGCCTCGGGATTTTGGATGGCAAAATACCGGATGACCAAAGCCAATACTCCCAGGAAGGCCCAGGACCAGTCTCTTTTGCCCATAAATGGATGTTATAATCGATTAAATTCCTTCCGCTTGCACTTCCTTCACTTCGGGAAGCATTCGGGTGAGCAAGTTTTGAATGCCTGCCTTTAAAGTCACTGTACTCGACGGACAGCCTGAACAAGAGCCTTGCAAAAGCACTTTGACCACTCCTTCATTGAAAGAATGAAAAACGATAGCACCACCGTCTTGCTCGACCGCCGGTCGGATGTATTCATCCAAGATTCCTTTGATCTTCTTTACAATCTCTGAATCGTTTTCATTGAAAAGGGGATCTTTTTCGAAAGTTGCCTGCACCGCCTTTTGACCAGACTCTAGGTATTGCTTGATATGATCCCGGATGATCGTCTGGATTTCGGCCCATTCTACCTCCTCTGATTTGGTCACAGTCACAAAATTGGAAGCAATAAATACTCGCTGCACCGCTGCAAAATTGAACAATTCCTTGGCTAGCTGACTGTTGGTCGCACTTTCTGCATCCGGGTAATCAAAACTTATCCCCTCATCTACCAACACAAAATTGGCAACAAACTTCAAGGAATTGGGATTTGGATTGGCCTCCATGTAGAGGTGAACGGGACGGGCTTGTGCTTTGAGCATGGTATTCGGGATTAGTTGTAGGGAAAAACCAAAAAAGGCTCCGGAAGTTCCGAAGCCTTGATTTTTTTAGCTGATTACTTTAGCATTTTTCCTTTGGCAGCATACCAAATCCCACCATAGACATGCTTGAGGAAGTCTGCATCTTCCCAAACTTCATCCACATGGCCAAGCGCTGTGTAGAACACTCGTCCTCCGTCAAACTCATGATACCAAGCCATCGGGTGGTTTGCGCCCATTCCTTTTGCTGGTTCATAAGTGGTTTCATCTGCATTCAGGAGCACTTTGATGTTTGGATTCACATTTCTGAACTCGTACAATTCATCTGTCCAAAGCCAGTTTTCAGGCAGATGCCAAGTTGCAGGATGGTTTTTGTCCACGACCTGAAGTCTGAGTGTTTGATTTCTTGGGTGAGTAGCAAAGTAAGCGCCGATTAATTGGTTATACCACGGCCATTCGTACTCGGTATCCGTAGCAGAGTGGATTCCCACCACACCTTTGCCGCTTTGGACAAACTTTTGAAAAGCTGCTTTTTGAGCATCGTTGAAAATAGTCCCTGTCGTGCTCATCAGGACTACCACATCGTATCTGGCTAGATTTTCATCGGTAATATGATTGGCATCTTCTGTGGTATGCACGGAAAACACATGCTTAACTCCCATCTTTTTGATGGCCATGATGCCATTAGGAATGGACTGGTGTCGGAAACCGGCGGTCTTGGAGAAAACCAAAACTCTGAATTGCCCACCCTGTTGGGCAAAAGCAGTGACACTGATTAAGAGTGCCAAGGCAAAGGTGAAAAACGCGGATTTTAGATTCATAGGTTGGTGGGTTATTGGTTATTAAATGTTTGAGTTATTTGTTTTTGCTTTCTTCGAAAATTGAAAATTAAGGTTGATCAAAGGACATTGCTCTGTCGGGTCTTGACTTACTTAACTCACTTTTTACAAATTCACTGAAATTGATCAACCTTTTCTGAATTGTAAATTAAAGGCCCTTTGGTCTTATGTCTTGATACTTAAGTCTAGATACTTATTTAATCAGAGCAAATTTCTCTCCTGCTTCTTTTCGTGAAAATGCATTGAAATGCCACCATTCGCTACCGATTCCTGTAAAACCTGCCCCTTTCATCACTTTTCTGAGAATCTCACGGTTGGCTACCTGAGCTCGGGTGATTTTTCCTTCGGCAAGCATCTGAAGCTCACGGTCAGGATAAGCAGGGTAGCCAAAGAAATCATAGGTCGTACCCATGTCCAGGGGCTTTCCAGCCTCAGTATCAAAAATGGTCAAATCTACCGCTACACCGAAATTATGTAGCCCACCGATTTTAGGATCTGAGACATACAAGGGCTTTATGCTATCAGGCTTGTCCAAGCTATCCCAGAGAATCTGCTGCACGCTCAAAGGACGCACCCCATCGTAAACCAATAACGTCAAATTGGGATACTCTTTTTTCAAACTTTCTTGTGCTTTGCCTAGCATCTCCGCCACAACGGGCTGTAGGTAACAGCGCACATGATCCCCATAGACATCCTTCCCAAAAAAATTATCTTCTGTAGAGTATTTCAGCTCCACTTTGATGCCGGGAATGACTTTCTCAATATCTACTAAGCCTTGATCGATTAGGGTTTTCTCCAGTTCAGAAACTACCGCGATATTAGAACCCGTTGCATTTCCAGAATCAAAAAAACCCTCGCGCTGCTGCTCCGAAAAGGTCTCCTGATCACTCTTTGGAGAAGAACAGGCGATGGCCAAGGCGGCGATAATCAAATAGGTCTTTCTCATGATGGCAGGTTCTTTTTGACCAAGGTCGCTGCTGCTTGGGCAGTAGGAAGTACCACTATGTCAGCCAGCACGACATGTGCGGGACGATTGACCACAAACTCCACGATATCGGCAATATCCTGAGCAACCAAGGGTTCGTAGCCCTGATAGACCGTCTCTGCACGTTTCTCATCTCCTTTGAATCGTACCAAAGAAAACTCAGTCTCCACCAAACCAGGGTGAATTCCGATCACTTTGATCCCAAATGGATTCAAATCCATCCGCATGCCTTTGGTGATCGCATCTACCGCATGCTTGCTCCCGCAATACACATTTCCGTTAGGATACACTTCTTTGCCGGCGATCGAGCCAATATTAATGATGATTCCGGATTTGCGCTCAGTCATGCCGGGGATGATGGCTTTGGAAACATAAAGCAATCCCTTCACATTGATGTCCATCATGGCATCCCAATCGTCAATGCTACCCGTCTGGATCGGATCAAGACCATGGGCATTTCCGGCATTGTTTATCAACACGTCAACAGCTGCCCAATCTGCCGGAAGATTTCCGAGAATCTCTCCTACTTTTTCTCGATCCCGCACATCAAATACCAAAGGCAAGAAACGAACCCCTTCAGGAAGTTCCTGCTCCAATTCATCCAATCGGTCTTTTCTTCGGCCGGTGGCGATGATATCGTAGCCCATTTTGGCCAGGGTGATGGCAGAGGCTTTTCCGATCCCGGAAGTAGCACCGGTGATCAAGGCGATTTTATTCTTCATGGTTTAAAGATAAAGGGGATCAAGGGAAAACTGTCACTCTGAGCGGAGTCGAAGAGTTGAAAAATTAGAAAATTACTACCTCCAAAAGTGAAGTAAAAGGAGTTAAAAGAGGCAAGGACACACTTATTTACAGGATACCTATTTTTAATTTTAAATTCTGATTTTTTTCCATTTAAACTAAAATAAATCCATTTACATTAAAAATTGGGGGGGGATAAGTTTTGTTTTAAGCTTAGCATTCAGTTTTTAAATTTCACCTATGTTTAACTTTTAACTTAAATTTTATGAAAAACAAAAGATTAAAATTTTCAATCGCTGCTTTTGGGTTAGTGATAGCCATGATTAGCACTACAGCTATCACAATTGCCCAAACTACTCCATTGTGTCGTTGGGACAAAGTAGCTGAATTGTGCAAACCAATAGCCGAAGACGGATATTGTGCAATTGGGGGCCCTGAATGTGATGTCCCTGTAGTAGAATAACTCAAAACTATCAGGCATTCCATTTCTGAGGAATGCCTGATTTCAAATTTTCTTGAATTAATGAAATACGTTCAAATTTTTCTTGTTTTTGCAATTGCATTCTCCTGCATAGAGAAAAAAGAATTATCGTCCGATCCCCTAACCTATATTTCGGATACCACACGAATAAGCATTGATCGAAAAATCGAGCCTTATACGAGAGCACTTCAATACTCAAACGGTGACTTATATTGGTGGAATTCAAACCGAGAAACTATCAGTATAATAGATCTATCTACCCAAAAAGTCAAAAGCTTCATCAAAATAGAACGGGATGGGCCCAATGGATTGGGAAATCCTTTGGGTTTTTTCGTCTTGAATTCCGATAGCATTTATATCCCCACCATGCCTTTTGAACTAAGTCTGATCAATTCTCAGGGAAAATGGCTTGCCGATTATGATTATTATAACTACTCCCTTAAAGGCGACGTAGCGGCTTCCATGACAAGATATTCAAGGATGATCCAGACTAATAATTCGGGAAACCTATATCTAAAAATCCCAGATCTTAAACATTTGTCACCCCAAGAATTAAATGAACAGAACCTACAAAAATATCCCCCTATCCTATCTTTCAATAAATCAAACGGAACTTTTGAATACTTGGAGTTCACAGTCCCAACTTCTCTTTTAAAATTCAGTAATTTCATTGATTTTGGAATCACTGCCTCTAGCAATTCCTTGTTTTTGCTTCATGATCAAAGCAATACATTGGTGTCCTATGATTTTAAAGAAAAGAAATCTGATGAATATTCCCTCCGATCAGAATTAATTACAAACTTCTCCAACGAATATTACTATTCCCCTCGGATGTCACTTTCTGTAGAGGACAATATGCGCTTAGCTTATAAGTATTCTGAAAACTTTGGTCTTATTTTCGATACTTACAAAAATTTACTGTATCGGTTCGGCTGGCCTGGGGAAGTAATCCCGGAGGAGGCTAATCCAATGAATTTTAGCTCCACCCCGCCATTTTTCGTGATCAGCATTTATAATGGAACTGACTTTTCATTGATAAAAGAATTTACCCTACCCCGTAATACCTATCTAGCCCACCACTATTTTGTAGATGAAAAAGGACTGAATCTTTTCCCCATGCATCCTGAAAATCCTGAATTCAACGAGGATGAAATGGTGATTCATACGTTTGATTTTAGCGGGTTGAAGTAGGAATTAAAAGATTGAAAAATTTGAAGATTTAAAAATTAATGTGGCCCCTAACTTCTGACTCACGAAGTAAGAAAGACGAATAGTTTCAAGATTGGGATTAAAAAATTAGAAGGTGGTAAGGGCGGAATTTGTGTAAGTGTAGGATTGAAGTTCCTCTTCACCTCGTAATTCGTACTACGTCATTCGTATCTCCCAATCAGCTTCTCCACAAATAGGGAAATAGAATATAAGCCGTCACTCCGACGATCGCATTGATTGCCAAAAGCGTGACCAATTTGTCCACACTTACACTCCAATCCAAACCGTCTAGGGCATTTTTGGAAATACGAATAGCCATGAGCAGAATCGGGATAATCACCGGGAAACTCAAAATGGCCATCAGCGTGGCATTGTTTCCGGCTTTAGAGGCGATTCCACTCACCATGGTCAAGCTGGCCGAAAAGCCTACCGAACCCAACACCAGATTAAGCAAGAAAAGCCCTTGATCCTGAACGGGATTTCCCAAAATCACGGAAAATACCCCGTATCCCAACAAAGCCAAAATCAAGGTCAGCCCGGTATTGTAAAAAATCTTCGAAAGAATAATCGACTCCGGAGATGCAATCATGTAGTAGTACAATTGCCTGCCTTGATGCTCCTGCACAAAGCTTTTGGCTACGGCATTCACCGCCGAAAAAAGGATGATGATCCAGTAAAGTGCATTCCAAGTGGGGACGGATAAGTTGCCCATTTTGGCTCCAACACTGAGGTAGGTGATGAAAACCGCAGACACCACGTAGAGCAAAATCCCATTCAAGGCGTACTTCTGACGCCACTCAAGGGTGATTTCCTTTCGGACCAAAACCGAGATTTCCTTCCACATAATCCAAAGGTAGATACTTTTTCACCGCAGAGGCGCAAAGGACGCGGAGAAAATGGATTTGAGTTGTTAACCTATGAGCCTTTGAGAACTTCAAAAAATGTAAAAATGAAATAAACACCTAGATAAGTCTAACCTTGCTTAGTCGAAATCTCCCTTGCAAGCTTAGTAGTTAAACTCTTAGCGTTCTCCGCGTCTTTGCGGTGATTTATTTTTTCTTCACCGCAGAGGCGCAAAGGACGCGGAGAAAATGGATTTGAGTTGTTAACCTATGAGCCTTTGAGAACTTCAAAAAATGTAAAAATGAAATAAATACCTAGATAAGTCTAACCTTGCTTAGTCGAAATCTCCCTTGCAAGCTTAGTAGTTAAACTCTTAGCGTTCTCCGCGTCTTTGCGGTGATTTATTTTTTCTTCACCGCAGAGGCGCAAAGGACGCGGAGATTTCTGAGTGACCAGTGAAAAGTCTCAGTATTCAGAAAATAGCTTTTGACGGATGTACACTTAATATTTTAGGCATTAAGTTCCATTTTACACCACAGCTGCGCAATGGACGGAGAGAATTCAATAGGAGCTATTTTTTGGTTTGGGGAAGATTCTCTGATTAACTTGAGATTCTTCAATGAAAGATTATGATTTGGGATGATTTCTTAATAAGATGGACCAGAATTGCCGGCACTGTGACGTTCCGGTATTTTCTGATTGCCGGCACTGTCTTTTTCCTTTTCTATTTTATTCTGAATGGAGTTTTGGCAAGCAGAAAGATGCAAACCAAGTTTCCCAAATTGAAAGATTACTCCAGAGATATTACCTATTCCCTGTTTACGATTCTGATTTTTGCCACGATGGCCGCGGTAGTTTTTGTGCTTCTTTCTCCCTACACACTTTACTATCGGGATGTTGAGAAATACGGATGGACCTATTTTTACCTCAGTTTTCCTCTGATGTTTTTGATCCACGATGCGTATTTCTATTGGGCTCATCGGATGATGCATCATCCCCGGCTTTTCAAGGCGATCCATAAAGTTCATCACCAATCCACCAATCCTTCTCCTTGGACGGCTTATGCTTTTCATCCATTTGAAGCGGTTGTCGAAGCAGGGATTATACTGGTTTTGGGATTTTTGCTGCCAATTCATCAGGCTGCATTCGGTTTATTTATGCTTTTCCAGTTTTCCTACAATGTCTATGGACACCTGGGGTATGAGCTTTATCCCAAAAACTTCCAGCGAACCTGGATAGGAAAATGGATCAATACCGGCACCGCCCACAACCAGCATCATCAGTATTTTCATGGCAATTATGGCCTTTACACCTTGATCTGGGATCGGATTTTTGGGACACTCCGTGAAGATTATGAGAAAAAATTTGATCAAGTGACTCAATCCAACACCGAATCAAAAATGGAAAAGCACCTTGCCTGAGTAAATCGAATCATAAAATTCACCCAAATGACCTCATCCAAATCCTTGATTGCAGCAACCTGCTTTTTGGTTTTTGCATGTACTGAAAAAGCACCGGAAATCGACTACACCGACTGGTCGCACTACGGGGGGCCTAAGGACGGTTCGAGGTATTCGGCGTTGACCCAAATTAACACTGAAAATGTCGCCCAACTCGAAGTGGCCTGGACCTACCACACTGGCGACGCCACGGAGCGCAGTCAGATTCAATGCCAACCCATCGTAGTAAATGGCTTGCTATATGCCACCACTCCCAAGCTGAATGTATTTGCACTGGATGCGGCCACGGGGGAGGAAGCTTGGCGATTTGACCCTTTTCAGATTTTGGGAGGGGAAAATTCATGGGCAGGCACCAACCGCGGGGTGAGTTATTGGGAAGAAGGAGAGGATAAACGGATCTTGTTCACTGCAGGCAATTGGCTCTTGGCCATCAATGCCCTGACCGGCGAGCCGATTTTGAGTTTTGGAGATCAGGGAAAAGTGGATTTGAGAAAAGATTTGGATACCGAATTGGAAGACTTTCTGATTGTCTCCAATTCCCCCGGGGTGGTTTTTGAAGACAAATTGATCCTCGGCATGCGCCTTACCGAAGGACTCGATGCGGCACCCGGACATATCCGTGCTTACAATATCAAGACCGGAAAGCGGGATTGGATCTTTCACACCATCCCTCAAGAAGGCCAACCCGGATTCGAAACCTGGGACGCAAAGCACATCAAGCAAATCGGCGGAGCCAACAACTGGGCCGGGATGACGGTAGACTATGCCCGAGGGATTGTCTTCGTGCCTACGGGTTCGGCTACTTATGACTTTTGGGGCGGTTACCGCTCGGGAGATAATTTGTACTCCAACTCCCTTTTGGCTCTTGATGCACGCACGGGCAAGCGGATTTGGCACTTTCAAGCCGTCCACCACGATGTCTGGGATCGGGATTTTCCAGCTAATCCTAACCTGATCCGAATCCAAAAGGACGGTAAATGGATCGATGCCGTGGCGCAAATCTCCAAACAAGGGATGACCTATGTCTTCGATCGGGAGACAGGAGAACCCATCTGGCCGATCGTCGAAACTCCCGTGACTCAAAGCGTGATGCCGGGAGAGGTCAGCTCCAAAACACAGCCCATGCCTTCTCTTCCTGAGCCGTTTATGAACATGGTTTTCGAGGAAAAAGACATCCTCAACCTGAATCCGGAGTGGGAAGCCGATATCCGAAATCAACTCAGCAATGCCATCATCGGAGACACTTGGGCGCCTCCACATCCGGAGAAACCCATCGTACTCTTCCCGGGAATGGATGGGGGAGGAGAATGGGGAGGCGCTTCCTTTGACCCCGAAACCCAAACCATGTACATCAACGCCAATCAGATTCCTTGGCTCATCTCCATGACCCCCAATGCCAGTTTCGGAAATGTCGGCCTATCCATCTACACCAATTATTGCGGCAATTGCCACGGATTGGATCGAAAAGGGAATCCACCTGCTTTGCCGAGCTTGTTGGGTTTGAAGGAAAAATACACAGCAGATTCCCTAAGCCAACTCCTGCAGAAAGGTAGGGGTGCGATGCCTGCCTTTTCCCATATTTCAGTTGAGGAAAGAGGAATTCTGATCGATTACCTCCTTGGAAAAGCTGATGCCGGTGACAAAAAGGAACTGGAGGCCGAAAGCGCGAAACTCTACCCGCGCTACTACATGAAAGGCTATCAGCGACTCACCACCAAGGAAGGGATTTATGGTTCCAACCCACCTTGGGGACTGTTGACCGCGATTGATATGAATACCGGTTTGAAAAAATGGCAAATTCCACTCGGCACTATTGACTCTCTGAAAACCATGGGCTTTGAAAATACAGGGATCGAAAACTACGGCGGGCCAGTGGCGACCGCAGGCGGAGTGCTCTTTATCGCCGCCACTAAGGATGAAAAAATCCGAGCTTTCGATAAGGAAACCGGCAAGCTCCTCTGGGAAGCCAAACTCCCTGCAGCAGGCCATGCTACCCCGGCTGTCTATGAGAAAAACGGCAAGCAATACCTCGTCATTGCTTGCGGAGGAGGAAAGGGTACCAAAAGCGGGGATTCCTACGTGGCGTTTGCCTTGCCTGACAACTTGATCCGGCCATGAGAAAGTCGTCCATTTTGACACTTCTTTTGTTGGGCTTATTGATGGGGATGGATTTTCCCAAAGGAGAAGGTTTCCAAGAAGACTTTGACTTATCGAAGTTGACACATTTCAGCTATGGCTCGACGGGGAGAACGTCTGCTTTCAAATGGAAGTCAGGCAAATCCTTGGATCGCGATACTCAAGTACTTTCTTTCAAATTAGACCCCAAAGAAAAAGCAGGTCCAGGAAAAGGACCTGAAATCATTTCGAAAGAGTTCACTCATTTCGGTACCTATGCTACCCGACTCAAGGTTCCCGATCCGAGAGAAATACAGCCCAATGTCGGGGCGGTAGTCGGCTATTTTACCTACCACATGGATCGCGAAGAAGGTCTCAGTGAAATTGATTTTGAATGGCTACTCGCCGATCCAGAAGTGATCTATATGGGCACTTGGACCGGTGAATCTGGCAAACTGAAACGGGTAGGCAGAACAATCAATTTGGCAAGAGGAATCATCTACACGACGGAATACAGAGAAGACCACTCTAAAACAAGGGAAAAACTTACATCCCCATCTGAAAACTATCCTGAAAAAATTGAAGCCATCGAAGGGTATGATGCCTCTTTGCAGTTTTATACCTATGGATTCGACTGGAATGCAGAGCGGATTCGATGGTGGATGCTTCATCCTACCTCGGCAGACACGGTTGTCTTGTGGGATTATAGAGGAGAAAGAGGAATTCCACAACATCCCTCCAAATACAGAATGAACTTCTGGCACACCAATAATTGGTCAGTGGAGACCAATCCAAAATCCTTGGAAAACCCCAAGAAAAGATTTGAATTGGAAGTGGACTGGATGAGCTATCTCCCATTTTGAGAATTCATACCCTGCCTGCCTCTGGCTGGTTCGATATTCTTCATTCGGTGGTCATTGTTGAGTTTTAAAATTTCAAATCTCAAATGATGAATTTCAAAGACCTACCTTTGCCGCATGTCTACCCTTCAAAAAAGCCAGTCAGAGATTCTTTCCAAATTGGGAATTCAACAACTGAATCCCATGCAGCTGGCTGCCGAAAAAGCAATCAGTACTTCAGATGAGGTCATTTTATTATCCCCGACTGGAACCGGCAAAACTCTCGCTTTTCTCCTTCCGCTGATTCAGAAGCTTGATGCAACGTTGGACGAAATCCAATTGGTGATCATCGTGCCTTCCCGGGAATTGGCGATTCAGATCGAGCAAGTAATGCGTGAAATGGGCACCGGCTATAAAGTAAACGCCGTCTATGGAGGCAGGGCAGGCTCCAAGGATCGGATCGAAATCAAACACCGACCCGCAGTATTGGTGGGCACTCCGGGAAGGGTGGCGGATCACCTGAGAAGAGAAGCTTTTGACACCAGTTTTATCAAAACACTCGTCCTTGACGAATTCGATAAATCCCTTGAAATCGGCTTCGAAAGCGATATGAGGGATATTCTTCAGCTACTTCCCCGAGTGAAGAAAGTGATCCTAACATCAGCCACTTACGGAGTGGAAATCCCGCGATTTGTCGGCTTGAAATCTCCCATAACCGTAGACTTTTTGGAGGAAAAAATCTCCCAACTTCAGATCAAAAAAGTCCTTTCTCCTACCAAAGACAAGCTCGAGACCCTTCTCGATCTGCTTTCGCACTTGGGTAATCAAAACGGGATCATCTTCTGCAATTTCAAGGATTCCATAGAGCGAGTCAGTGACTTCCTAAGCGAAAATGAGATTTCTCATGGTACTTTCCATGGAGGAATGGAGCAGACAGACCGGGAGCGCTCCCTGATCAAATTCAGAAACGGGACCCATCAGATTCTCTTGGCGACGGATTTGGCGGCAAGGGGAATTGATGTACCTGAGCTCAAGTTTATCATCCATTACCACCTCCCACTTCGCAACGAAGAATTCACCCACCGAAATGGGCGAACAGCCCGAATGAACAGTGAAGGAACGGCCTATGTCCTTCACTATGAAAAGGACAATCTTCCGGACTTTATTGGAAATCTTCCCGTGGAAAAACCGAGCAAATCCCCGCTTCCCGGTCTATCCGAGTGGTCGACCCTATTTGTCTCAGGAGGGAGAAAAGACAAAATCTCCAAAGGCGATATCGCAGGACTATTTTTCAAACAAGGAAATCTATCCAAAGAGGACTTGGGTGTGATCGAACTCAAAACAGACTGTGCCTTTGTGGGCGTGAAATCGGCCATGGTAGAAATGCTCCTGCCAAAAGTCAACAATACGAAGTTGAAGGATAAAAAAGTAAGAGTGACGGTGATTTGAAAATATGATTATCCGCAATTCTACCAATAATTGAAATCTCCTTATTTACACTGCGGATAATCGTCCACAGACAACAGTCAACAGACCACAGCACCTGAAAAAGAACTTCAAATCCTTCTCTTGTTTGTTGACTAGTAAGAAAACAGATATACCTATAAAAAAAAGATTCCGCTTTATTAGGTAGTGTTGAGTTCAAAAAGGGTCTTAAACTTTTAAAGAGCAAAATAGAATTGAAAGGTTTTTTTGCTCTAAAGATTCTATTCAGGCATACCCACGAGTTAAACCGGCCTACTTTAACAAAGCTTCGTCTGATAGGCGCGGGGGCTAACGCAGCAGCGGGCCAGCGCTTGGCCTTGTGCGGCTGGAGCTTCCCTCCCACAACCTGGCTCCAAAACTCTCGTTTTTGACCTGTCTTGACCTTTTGGTTCTTTTGGGTCAAGCCAAAAGAACGAATAGAAAGAGATTTCATCCAATGAGAAGCACCATAATTGAAGACATATTAATTTTCACTGCTCTTCAAAATGCTTATTACAAGATGGAAATTACTTCAAGATGAAAAAAATAGCTTAGTGTAGCCTCATTTCTCCCCTTTCTTTATCGCCTCCACCTGTAACTTAATAAGGTCCAATTGGTCTTGGGTTTTGTCTTTTTGCTGAGCTAAGAAATCCACTTGCCCAGAATAATGCCTGGATCGCTCCAACTCCATCTCTACCAATCGCTGCAGATCGGAAATCCGTGAGTGGTGTAACTGATCTCCCTTTTGATATTCTCTGAAAATCAACAAATGCAGCGTAATCACCCCAAGCACCACTGCAAGGGCCAATAGAATGATCAACGTATCAACTAGCCAAAAACCTGACATAATACAGCAAAAAACAAACCTAGGTCAATCCGACATCCCAAGGAATACGGCAAACAACCTATTCAGCCGCTGACTAAATCAGTTTTTTTCTTTCGAACCGGCCATTGGCCAAGTAAGCTTCACTGTGGTGCCTTGTCCCAAGCCTGATTTGATTTCTACTTTACCACCCAGCTCTTCGGCGCGCTTTTGCATGTTATAAAGCCCGTTTCCGAGTAAAATCGTCTCCTGGTCAAATCCTCTTCCATTGTCATGAATGGTGGCGACAAGATCCTTTTTGGTAGCGTGAAACCTGATCTGCACCTGTGAAGCCTCCGAGTACTTTACGGCATTTTGCACTGCTTCCTGGACAATCCTCAGCACTTGGATGCTGTCACTTGACGCCAATAAGGAATGGGAATCGAGATTTTCTGCCACCTCACAGGCAAAGTGCATGGACGACTTAGACTCCCGTGCTTTTTGGACATAGTCCTGAATCCTCAACATCAGCGAATCCAAGGTCACCTGCCCACTGTTCATCGCCCAAATGGTATCCCGTAGCTCAGTGATGGTCTGCTTGGTAAAGCCGGCGATGGTGTCGTATCGGGCTGTCAGCTGCTCCTTGATCGGTTCAAAATACTTGAGGTTTTCGATCGCCGAGATGATAAAGGTAAGTTGTGCACCAATGTTGTCATGCAGGTCACGCGAGATCAGCATGCGCTGCTCCTGTAGCTTGTTTTGGGTTTCGAGTTGTGCCAAAGCAGCCTTCAACTCGTTCTCTTGCCGGAGTTGGCGGTTTTTGAGTTTTTGCTGCTTGTACAACAAATAGCCGACAACGGCTAGAGTCAAGGCCAAAACCAGTGAACCATAGAGCTGAATATTCTTATTGCGAAGGGCAAGCTGCTGCTGTGCGATTTCCTGATCTTTTTTTTCTGTTTCGTACTTGGTCTGAAGTTCAGCAGTAAGTTGTTCGATCTGTTCTTCAGTGAGATTATTTCGGTAATCAATGTACAAATCGGTGTAAAACTGTGCGCTGTCCGGCATATTGAGGGCAGCAAAAACCGGTATCATCCTCAGCTGAATAGAGGAGACTTCCTCTTTTGCTTCCAATTGCTCCAAAACCCCGATGGCAGATTGATAAGCAGTCTTTGCCTTAAGGTAATCCCGCTTCTTGATGTAGGAATTTCCTAGTGCATATTGCATCATGGCTTGATCGTAGTTGGAGTTGACTTTTTCGGCTATTTTGATCCCCGTTTGTGCCGCGACGATAGCTTGATCGGGTTTTTCGGCTGCATTATACATCGAGGCCAGATTCAGATAGGTCACCGAAATGACGAGTGAGTCTCCGGCTTTCAGCCCGTTTTCCAAAGCCCGGTTGAGGTATTCTTCCGACTTGTCAAATTCCTTCGTGTTTTTATAAATATTCCCCATGTTGTTATACAGCATGGCTAGGTCAGGGATCATTTGATTTTTCTCCCTATACTCAGCCACCTCAGCATACAATTGCAATGCTTTGGGGTAATTTCGCAGGTCTTCGTGAAGGACGGCTAGATTGTTTTTCACAAAATTCACGTAGCGATCATTCCCGGTTTTTTCATAATAAGCCAAAGCTTCGACATAGTACATCATCGCCGAATCCGTCTGAAAAAGTCGCTGATGGATGGAAGCAAGGTTACTTTTTGAACCGGCCATCCCTGCTGAGTCTGCCAAGGAAGTACGGATATTCAGAGCCGTCTTGTAAGCATTTTTGGCCCTTGCAAAATCACCTCGCTGATTGTATGCATTTCCCAAGTCACTGTGGGCTTGCGCTATTTTTGCCTGATCACCTGTTTTTTGTGCCAGTTCTAATCCTTGATTCCCATAACTCAGTGCGGAATCAAGATTTACCATGGCCCAAAACCAAGTCAACTCAGAATAGATCCCGACTTTTCCTTCCTCAGATTTCGTTTGCTTCAATTGCACTCGGAGACTGTCAATGATGTATGCCGGGCTTTGAGCCTTTGCATATTGATTTAGTGAAAAGAGAACGAAGAAAAACAAGAATCTAGCTTTGTTCATAAAATTTGGGTCAGAAAGGAAAATTCAATTTTGGATAAGAAAAATAAGGATTTATGGCAGTAATGAGGTAATCTCCTCCAAAAAACAAACAGATCCAGCTGATGACAAAATCTTGTTGCCATAGAAGTCTAAAAACCCAAATTTTCAAAGGAATACAACCATTTGCATATACAAAACCTATTCGGAAACTTGGAGTTAGAATAATGAATTGTATGATTATCCGCAATGATGCCAGTTGGTGAAAAAATGAATTTAAAGTTGCGGATAATCGTCCACAGTCAACAGTCCTCAGCTGTTCGGAGTGATCTTAAAACATCGTTTTCTTTCGCAACTGGTATGAAAGAGGATATACAGAAAGTAATATAAACCCAAAGAGTAACCCATGTTTAATTTTACACTGAATGAAAATCAGCGGATGATCGCGCAGATGATCCGTGATTTCGGAGCCAAAGAGATTACCCCCTTCCGTAAGGAATGGGACGATCAATCTTTTTTCCCACTGGGCGTATTCAAAAAACTCGGAGAGCTAGGCCTAATGGGCGTGCTCGTACCCACAGAATACGGAGGTTCGGGTTTTGGCTACTTTGAATACGTCACTGCGATCGCGGAACTCGCCAAGCTAGATCCATCGGTGGGTCTTTCCATGGCGGCACACAACTCCCTCTGCACAGGCCATATTTTAATGTTTGGCAATGAGGCACAAAAGCAAAAATACCTTCCGAAACTTGCCACCTGCGAGTGGCTTGGCGCTTGGGGTCTCACCGAACCCAACACCGGAAGTGATGCCGGAAACATGCGCACCGTAGCCAAAAAAGAGGGAGAATACTACGTGCTCAATGGGGCCAAGAATTTCATCACCCATGGTTGTTCGGGAGACGTGGCCGTAGTCATTGCCCGCACCGGCGAAGTGGGAGACAGCCACGGGATGACCGCTTTTATCATCGAAAGAGGCACACCTGGGTTCAGAGGAGGTCGAAAAGAAGACAAGTTGGGCATGCGTGCTTCGGAGACGGCGGAACTGATTTTTGAAGACTGTCGGGTCCATGAAAGCCAAGTGCTCGGAGAAGTAGGCGAGGGATTTATCCAATCCATGAAAATCCTGGATGGGGGCCGAATCTCCATCGCAGCCCTGTCCCTTGGTATTGCCAAAGGAGCCCTGGAAGCCGCGATTACCTATTCCAAAGAGCGGCATCAGTTTAACAAGCCGATTTCGAGTTTTCAGGGAATTTCATTCAAACTCGCAGACATGGCCACACAGATAGAAGCTGCGAGTTTGCTGACGTTCAAGGCAGCCGATCTTAAAAACCGGGGAGAAAAAGTAACCTTGGCAGGAGCACAGGCTAAGTATTACGCTTCCGAAGTAGCAGTTTCTGTAGCCAATGAAGCCGTGCAGATCTTTGGAGGCTATGGCTTTACCAAAGACTATCCGGTGGAAAAGTACTACCGCGATGCCAAGCTCTGCACCATCGGTGAGGGCACCTCGGAGATACAGAAGCTGGTGATTTCGAGAGAGGTATTACGCTAAAAATCAAAAAATCCCGAGCCATTCGCCTCGGGATTCTCTTTTTATAAGCCTAACAAGGTCTGCTAAGTCCAATCTTGTGTCTACTATCTAGCGTCTTAAGTCTTATTTCTTTCAGCTTTCTGACTTCTAATTTCAGAATTACTTCCTTATCGCTACCCGATCCGGCCTGGTCGAGATCTTTTGCCAGATCAGTTCGCCCACTTGCTTGCCTTGCTTGCTGCCTTCTTCGATCGCCGGCATGTAGTGAATACCTCCATAGAATCGGCTGATGGCCGCCTCAGCTGCTGCTTGAGAGAAGGAGTCAAACTCCCGGATCGGAAGTCCGTAAGCCACCTCGGTGCTGTCCACAATATGAAGCTGATCACCGAAAAGCTGGGCCAAGGTATACGAGGCCGCTGTAGAAGCTACGCTATGCCCGGAAGTATGCTCAGGGAAAGGTGGGGTTTGAAGTAGCGGAACCCAATTCTCGTCGATGTGTTGATTGATGTAGGTCTCCGGACGGATGGTACGGCTGCGGTACTTTTCATCCCAACAGGCGATAAAGGCCTCGTTTAGGGAGATAGCAGTCATGGCCAAAGCCTCCACGGTTCCTCTCCAGTCCTTGCCTGCAGCGGCTGAAGCGATAGAGGCGATTCCCATCCAGTGTCCACCCGGAGTGATTTTTTTCTCGGCAAACATCACGTGACCTTTGACATTCATCTTGTAGGGGTTGCAATCCCAAAACATCGCGATGTCTTTTTGCTCCGGCGTCATATTCTTTTGGATCTCGTACACTTCCATGGCTCTTTTGTAAAAGTCAGAGTTGGGTTCGGAAGAAAATACCGGAGGAGGGGATACTTTAAACTGTGCCGCTGAGTCTAGGACAAAGGTTCGGATCTTGTTCCAATGTGGCTCTACCGCTTCCATGTAAGCAGGAGGTGTGGGTTGCCAAGTACCCGGCTCATTGGTCACAGTGTACTTTGGAAAGGATCGGCTTTGGTGGTAATTGTCCTTTTTGGCGTATTCGATCACCTTTTTACCGACCTCTTGACCATAAGCGACGGAAGACTCAAATACATCTTCAGGGATTCCTTTTTCTTTAAGTTCGGCAAAAACGGCATCGCGGTGCTCGTTCATTTTTTCTTCGGAAAAGATCAAAGCCGTGCCCACGTGATAGTATGCGGCCAAGGCAGCAAGCGGGGCATAGACATTTTCTGGAACTTGGATTTCCAAAGGCTCCGAACCGTTCAGCTGCCCCATCAGGGAAGCATAATTGGTCGGGTCAGTGGCCGCAGCCACTTCATACGCTGCCAAAGAGGAATAAGAGTAAATCCTTGCGGCTACAGGTGGGGAGAAAATATCATGGATAATCGTCTCGGTCACCCGGTTTTGAGCCTTGGTGAAATAGCTGCCATCTGTGATGGCTTGAGAGTAGTCCTTTTTTTCCTGACAGGAAAAAACCAGCAGGGTAAAAAGCACCGGAATGATCAGAATTCTAATCGTACGCATATAGGGTTTTGTTGAGTTAAGTGTGATAAATCGATTCTCCTGATTGGGTCTGTGAGAATTTTACCACCTTACATAAGTCGTCAAATCTAAGTATAAGGGAATCAATCCCAAATGATTTATCGCAGGTTTTTAGCGAAGCCAAATCGGTGCTCCTGAATTTTGAACACCCAGAATCCAAGGCTCATTTTTCACGTTCAGTTGCTTCAATTTTCTGAGTTCTGAGGTTTTGGAAAAACTTGAAATGACCGGTTCTTCAAGCCATTTTCCATTTTCCCAACGGTAGGAAAGTGGCATCAGATTCATGGACCTCCCCAAATCAGCTCGGAAACCAGCAAAATTTCCAGCCAGCCAAAGCTGTTTGGAAACGGGATCTACTTCGATGCCCACTATTGGTCCCCATTGAGCCTCATCCGGAAAGGGAACGAAAGCAAATTCACCTTTTTCATCCTGAAAATACACTCCAGAGCGAAACTCATAGGCCGGAAGTTTGCGTGCTTTGTCGAGGTGATCTTCTGGGAAAAGATCCGATGGCTTGCTGATTTTCGCATACTCCGCATAGGAAGCATGGCTTCGCTTCACGCCCGGAATCTGTCGGATCAGGTCATCCCGAGTAGGAAAGGGAACGAGCTTTTCTCCCATGTAATGAAAGAGGATAGGATCAGCCTGTCCATTACCATCAAAGTCATGATGATAGAGCCAAACGGGCTTTTGGGCACTCGCTTTCAACTTGGAGTTCAATCCAAGATTTCCCACAATTAGGTCTAGTTTGCCGTTTTGATCCAGATCGGCTACACGAAGTGCATTCATCCAACCAGAGGAAAACTCCAAACCTTTTAGCTTTTTCTCTGTCGCTTTTCCTCCTTCCAACTCAAAAATCCGGACACCTGTCCAGTCTCCGGCCAAGATCAATTCGGTCTTTCCATTTCCATCCAAATCCGCAAAAGAAGCTGCATTGAGCATCCCAAATTCGACATCCTTTCCAAACCAAGCTTCGGTTTCATCTTTGAATTGGCCTCTTCCCTGATTGATCAACAGGCTGCTTTTTGGACTCGCTCCATAATCTCCTGCACGATGGCTGGAGGCCACAAAAAGGTCCAAATCTCCGTCTCCGTCCACATCCTGAATGGCTACTGCGGAAGTATTTTCCCCGATCGGAGGCAGTGAATTCATGGAGAAGAAGAACTTGCCCGTGCCATCCCCAAAGAAGACCCGATCGAAATAAAAGAGATTTCCAGACTCGTATTCCGAACCTCCGCTGCCCACGAAGAGATCCAATAAGCCATCACCATTCAGATCGGCAAATTCCGCCACAGTGTCCTCAGCCTTTGCCAATTGCAAAAACATCGGATTGGGTACTTCGGTAAAGCCACCAGTTGGAGTCTGAATAAATATAGCGCCTGCTTGATCTTTGGCGCCACCTAGATAAAGGTCATCCAAGCCATCTCCATTGACATCGGCCACCGCCAAGGCTGGCCCCATTCGGGCAAAGCTTTTGGGAGAAAGGTACTCACGCTTGAGTTCGTCCACCTCGTCTTTTTCCAGATGAGTCCAGTTAATTTCTGGAAAAGTTACGGTGGCGGGGATTTCCTTTTGGGTAGATTCAGCCACTTTTCCACTTCCCTTGCTGAGTTTCAAGGATTGATTTGCAGCAGCTCCCGGGAATACCTTCCGATCGCCAGTTGGCCAAGAAACATGAATGGAATCGACTTGCTGGACTTTTCCCAATCCAAAGACAAGTTCAGCCGCCGGACCTGATTGGAATCCACGACTTGTACTGATGCGCTGAGACCAAGTTTGGTTTTGAGCAAAAACCTGAACCTGTGCACCGATGGCCTGCAGGTTGAACCCCTCTTGAGAAAGACTGACTTTCAGAAATCCATTTCCCAATCGCTCGCTGTGATTTTGATAGACAAAAGATTCTTGATCGAGGTTATTGAGCACCAAATCCAAGTCGCCGTCATTGTCCAAATCCGCGTAAACCGAACCGTTGGAATAGGATTCTTGGTCGAGTCCAAAGGCTTTAGCCTGATTTTCGAAGCGTAGATTTCCCTGATTCTTCCAAGCAAAATTGGAGATCTTCAGGGTGGGAAGCATGTCAATCTGCTTTTTGCGCAGCTCTGCCAAAGGCGTGCTCGCATCCGCTTCCTGAGAATATTGGATAAAGTCCAGGTCATTGGGCCGCTTGACAATCCCGTTGCTTACGTGGATGTCAACCAACCCGTCATTGTCCATGTCAAAAATCAGCGGAGACCAACTCCAATCGGAGGCATACACGCCCGCAAAAAGTGCTACCTCAGCAAAGCGACCGTTCCCTTGGTTCACTTGAAGGTGATTGCGCACGTACTGATCTTGATAGCCAAATTGCTTTTTGATCTGGTAGACTTCGGCTTTGTCTTCTCCTACTGATTTCATCCAGATTTCGGGATTCTCCGGAAGCATGTCTGTGGTGAAAATCTCAGGCAATCCATCCCCATTCAGGTCAGCCGCATCATTTCCCATGCTGTAGCGGCTGGTCGAAGAGATCATTTCAGCTAGCGCTTCGCGAAAAGTTCCATCCTGATTGTTGAGGTAGAGGTAGTCGTTTTCAGTAAAATCATTGGACACGTAAAGGTCCAACCAGCCGTCGGCGTTGAAGTCCTCTGCAGCTACTCCCAAGCCAAAACCCAGAATGCTGGAATAAATTCCTGAGGATTCGGTCACGTCTTCGAAACCGGTTTTTCCTTCGGAAAGCTGGTTTTTGTACAGCTTGTCCCCACTCGGATCGGCCTTGGTTCGGTTTTCCGACTTGGCAAAAACCTCCGGAGACTTTACGTTGTGATTGAGCAGATACAGGTCCAAGTCACCATCCCGATCGTAATCAAAAAATACAGAATGCGTAGAAAAGCCCTTGAAATCCAAGCCATAGTCAGCAGCGGATTCTTTGAATTTGCCTGACCCGAGGTTGAGGTATAATTTATTTTGTCCCTTGATGGACCCGTAATCTCCGACTTGGGATACATAAATATCGAGCAGCCCGTCCCCATTGACATCCGCCATGGTCACGCCTGTCGACCAGCCTCCATCGCCTGAGACTCCGGCCGATTCGGTGATGTCCTCAAACTGAAAATTGCCTTTGTTGCGGTAAAGCTTATTGGGAACTTGATTTCCGGTGAAATACAAATCGATCAGGCCATCGTTGTCGATGTCTCCGGCGGCTACTCCGCCCCCATTGTAGAAATAGAGGTATTCCAGAATGTTGGCTTCGGTCGTCGATGTCAGGCGATTTTCGAACTGAATGCCGGTTTGTGCAGGGGACATCAGCTCAAAAAGTGGATCAATGACGGCTTCAGCTTCCTTTTTTCCACAGGAAACCCATCCCCACATTCCCAAAGCGAGTACTGTCCAATGAAAGAAATACCTACGCATCAATATGTCCAGATTTCAGCAGGAGCGCTGTTTTTCACCACCAACAACTGGTTTTTTCCAAGAGTAGCAAAGGCACGAATGTCTCCCTCCAACTTGAGACCATGGAGTCGATTTGGCCAGAACGTGAAGGTGCCATCACCTTTTCCAAGGAGAATTTCCCCATAGCCCGCATCGTACTTTCCAAGTTCCGGTTTGACATGAGAAAGGTTACCTCCCAACAATAAATCCTCAATTCCATCTCCGTTGAGGTCTAGGGATTGGATCGCGAAAGTCCAGGTTTTTTGGGCTTCCACCGGAAACGCTTTCCACTCAAAGGCCCCATTTCCCTGATTGATCAAGACACCAGACTGGAGGTGGTTCATCTCCTGCACAATGGATCGATCAATCACCTCTTTTGGGAAAATATCCGACAGGGCCTGATTGTTGTAATCAGTGTAGCGGATGTATTTTTTCTTGATGCTAGGCACTTGTTTTTCCAATTCGTGCTTCAGTGTATATGGCACTTGCACTTCGCCAAATTGCTGGGTATAGATTTGCTCGATGGCCCCGTTTTGGTCGAAGTCGTTGAGGAAAAGTTTGACCGGATGCTCAGCAGAACCTTTCATTCGGGTATTCAGGCCCTGATTTCCAAGGGCCAAATCAAACTTTCCATCCCCGTTAAAATCACCAATTTCTACAGTTCGGTACCAGCCTTTCAGCTGCTCCATTCCTGCAAGAGTGGCTTTCTCTAATTTATTTCCTGTGTTTCTAAAGAAAGTCGGCGCCATCCATTCACCCACGACCACGAGGTCTTGCTTTCCATCCCCGTCATAGTCCATGACTTTGGCATCTGTCACCATTCCCAAGGCCTTAAATTCTGGTGCTAAGGAAGCCGATTGCTCGGAAAAATTACCCTTTCCATCATTGATCCAAAGCTGACTGTCTGCAGGTGCTCCATAGGTAAAGGGTACCAAACGGCCACCAACAAACAAATCCATCGCTCCGTCTCCATTAATATCGAGGACTTGCACGGCAGCGCTACTACCAAAAACGCCCATCATTCCGGTATAAAAGCCCTTGGAAAAATTACCCTTGCCATCGTTTAGATAAAGTCTATCCGTCAGATCAAGGCTTCCAAAACCTGACTCATTACCTCCGGAAGTGACAAATAAATCCTGATCCCCATCGCCATCCGCATCAAAAAATGCCGCATCGGTATCTTCAGACAATGCATCTGCAAGTAGGTCCGGTTGGGATTTTTCCACAAAACTTCCATTGGCCTGAGCGAGGTAGATTTTTCCCGGATAGGTTTTGGCACCGCCAAAAAAGAGATCCTCCAGCCCATCGCCATTGATATCGGCTTTGGCAAAGGCAGGACCTTCGGTGGAAAACATGTGATAAGTCAACCGATCCCTGTCAAAATCTATAAATTCATTTTCAACATGTGTGAAATCCAAGTTTTGCTTGGCAGCCTTCGCAAATCGAGGAGTTTCAGGAGCTGGGAAAAAGGAGACTCCTTCCGGAAGAGGCTGAGCTTCGTCCCAGGTTAGCGTGAGCAATTGGTCAACAGCTTGGTTTCTCAATTCGGTATAGCTGCCATCCGGCCAGAGTACCCGAATCTCATCCAAGGTAGTGATAGGCCCTAGGCCAATGTTGATTTTAGGATCAACGCTGGATTGAAACCCACGATTGGGCATCTGCTCCGTATAAAAGAGCTGATCGCCCGCTTTTACTTGGATCTGGGTGCCGATGGCTCCTGTATTTTTTCCTTTTCCCACAAGCTTAAACTGGATGCTATGATGCTCCGGCTGAAGGGTTTTACTTTGATTTCTAAAAATCTGAGCTGGCTTATTTACATTATTGACGACCAGATCCAAGGTGCCGTCATTATTCAAATCCCCGTATGCCGAACCGTTGGAATGAATTGGAATACCTAACCCCCACTGATCTGCCACATTTTCAAATTGCAGATTTCCGAGGTTTCGAAACGCATAATTGGGCACAGGATTAACAGGTATCGGATCGACCAACGCCTTGAAATCAACACCTTCCTCAGAGATAATTTTGCGTTTAGTCTGCTCATCGTCAATGAAATTCAAGTAATCTAGATCGGTGATATCCTGATAGATGCCATTGGCTACGAAGATGTCCCGCTTGCCATCATTATCCATATCAAAAAGCAAGGCACCCCAACTCCAGTCAGTCGCTTCGACATTAGCCAATCGGCCCATTTCGCTAAACGTACCATCCCCGTTATTGACATGAAGCATGTTTCGGGAAAATTGGTAGTGATAGCCATGCGTCTTGTTAAACTGAAATTTATCCCAGTTTTCAAAAGTCGTCACTTGCTTTAATCTGGTCGACGGTTCGGGAAGCATGTCAGTCACAAAAATATCCAAAAGCCCGTCACCATTGAGGTCAGCGATGTCAGCACCCATAGAAGCTGCGCTGAGTGAACGCATGTGGGACTCGAGTGATTCGGTAAAGGTCCCGTCCTGATTATTGATGTAGAGGTAATCTCTTTCAAAGAAATCATTTGAAATAAAAATATCCAGCCAAGTATCCTGATTGACATCACCGATGGTAATACCCAAACCAAATCCGATCACCGATCCATAAATCCCCGCCTCCTCGCTGACGTCGGTAAACTTTTCCCCATCATTTCTGAAGAGCTTATCACCACCTACCGGGTCCCGCTTAGGGCGCTCATTTTGCATTTTGTTAAATGTACCAATCGCTTGGTATGAGTTATTGAGCAGGTAGACATCGAGGTCACCGTCTTTGTCATAGTCAAAGAAGACTGCATGGGTGGAAAACCCCTGATCTGCCAAGCCATAGGCCTCTGCCATTTCTTTGAAGGTGCCGTCGCCTTGATTGATGAATAGCTCGTTCTGCTTGTTGTCTCCGGAGATATCTCCTGAGTTGCAGACGTAGATGTCCAGAAAACCATCTCCATTGACATCAGCCATGGCTACCCCGGTACTCCAGGCACGGGTACCTGCTACGCCGGCCTTTTCGGTGACATCCTCAAACTTGAAATCACCTTTGTTGAGGTAAAGTTTATTTGGACCGAGGTTGGCGGTAAAATATAAATCTGCCAATCCATCATTGTTGACATCTCCGATGGCTACGCCTCCGCCATTGTAAAAATTACGGTAAGTAAAAATATTGAAGTCTTCATTAAAGGTGAGATCGTTTTTGAAATCCACACCGGTGCTGTCCGAAGGCAGGTCTTCAAAAAGCGTGACTGCTTTTTCGGGCTTTGGCGCACAGGAATAAATCAACCCCAACAAGAGGAGTCCGGCAAAATAACTTTTCATGAAGGCTTGACTTCTTTCAGTTTTTTCTCAATTGGGAGGTCGGAGATCTCTGCCCTCACCACAGAAATGTGTTTTTTAAAGACTCTGATTCTTCGGTTACCATCCATTTTGACAAATGCGATCTGGCTTTTGTCCTCATTGGTTACTTCAATAAATCCGGGTCCGTACCATTGTTCAAAAAGCTTTACTACGTCTTCGCGCAGTTTATCAACCCCAAGCTCCTCATTCCAAGGTGCCCAGCCTTCATAAGTAAACTCGATAGGCATGAGGTAGATTTTTTCATCCTCAAATTTGGGGTAAAAACGCATTTTGGCAGGATTTCCGGAAGGCATCTCTGCTTTATACTCGACAGACAGCTCTGTTGGACCATTGTTGAGGACGCCTTTTTTATTGAGAGCCCAGCAGGTTTCGAAAAACTCCTTCCGCTCCATTCCGAGTCGTAAACCAAGAAATAGCTCATTGGCCACCTTTCCGGAGGCAAGCTGCTCGGACTCCAATTTTTCGTAAGGAGACTGACACGCCAAGGTCGTGAATAGGAAGAGAATACTAGCGAATGCTAAAAACGAGCGGTGTTTCATTATTTCTAAATACGACTAAGTTGGGTTTGTTTTCAATTTGAATTGGGAGCATGCTCCTGATTTCTCCAGGGACAAAGAGTCCGCTTTCTTGGGGCTTCATTGCCTTCCACTGCTTGTCAGAAATTGGTTGAAGCACCCATCCATAACTTCCGAGTTGAGATCCGAGTTCGGGTTTGATTCGACTTTGGTTACCACCAAAGACCAGGTAAGGAAGTCCTGATTTTCCCTGAATAGAACTTATGGAATAAACCGGGGCGGATTGAACTTCGATAGGTAAAGTTTGTGACTTAAACACGCCATTTCCTTCATTTATCCAAAGACTGGTCGCCAACTGATCCGCTTGCAAAGTTAAAGATTTTGCCCACACTGCTTGAGGGAAAAGGTCCTCCAAATGCTTGTTTTGATAAGACTCATAGGTCAGAAGTTGCTTTTTCAGTGAGGGAATTTGCTTGAGTAGCGCAGGCTTTAAGGCCAGTGGAATAGTTTTTTGATTCTCATACTTCGAAAGAATATGGTCCAAAGACCCGTTTTGGTCAAAGTCATTGACCACCATCCGCAACTGAGAATCAGGCGACGTTCTAAGTCGAGAATTCAGGCCTTGATTTCCTGCCAATACATCCGGCTTTCCATCTCCATTGACATCTGTGACCAACAGGCAATTCCACAATCCACGAGTATTTTCAAATCCGAATTCTACTGTCTTTTCAATCAATTTCCCTTCGGAAAAAGTAAAAATCCTAACAGGCATCCACTCACCGACAAGGATCAATTCGGATTTCCCATCTACATCCAAATCAGCTATACTTCCATCTGTGAGCATTCCGATTTGGGCTAATTCAGGATTGACAGAAGGAGTCACTTCTGTGAAATTCGCCTTTCCATCATTTTGCCAGATTTGAACACCCGCTGGCACTCCATAGGCAAAAGGAACGGCACGAGTACCAACCACCAAATCCAAATCCCCGTCCCCATCTACATCTTCCGATAGGATAAATGCAGTGGGTGATGGCGCAAAAACCTGAGGTGATTTTTTGAAATTCCCCTTGCCATCATTGAGGTACAATCGATCAGAATAAGTCCCCGAATAATTTGAAAACTCAATTCCTCCACTCCCCACGATCAAATCAGCAAAGGCATCTCCATTGGCATCAAAGAAGTGGCCCGTCACATCTTCAGCCAAACTATCTTGCTCAAAAAGGAAGGATTTAACCCTCGAAAACTTTCCTGAAACGCCTTGGAGAAGCAAGGATGAAGCCTGACCCTTGGCACCGGGAATAAATACATCCTCAAGTCCATCCCCATTGACATCAGCCTTGGCAACCTTTGGGCCTTCATTGCTGACCATCCAAAAGCGCAATCTATCCCGATCAAAATCAATAAAGTCACTTTCCCTATGACGAACAGGAAGTGAATAGTCAAGTGGAGTAAATAGTGGTGAATCAACTTGGGAAGTAAAGGCCCATGGCTTTGCATCTGCTCCTTCATCAAGTTTGAGAAATTGGTTGGTCTTTACTCCTTTCACGGTAGTGACTTGTCCACTAGGCCAAAGAATCTGAAGGGAATCCAATTGAGCGATGGCACCCAACCCAAAATGAATTTTAGAATCCACCGAGGACATATACCCCTTTACGGGTTGGTATTCCTGAAAAAAGAGTTGATTTCCTGCAAATGCGGTGACTTTAGCACCAAATGCTTTGCCCAAATCCAAGGTTAAAAAATTGCCTTTCTTGGATTCTACAGCCATATTTTGATAGACAAAGGCTCGTTCATTCAGGTTATTGACCACTAAGTCTAAATCACCATCATTATCAAGGTCGCCATAAGCAGAACCCGTACTGAAAGTCAATTGATCTAATCCCAACAATTGAGACTGATTTTCAAATTGCCATTCACTTTTATTTTTAAATAAAAAGTTCCGCTGAGGAACTGATGGAAAGGCATCAATCATCTTGGTGATCAAGACTGAATCCTTTCTGAAAGTAGCCACTTGCTCTTGCTGGTTGGCGTAAAAGTCTACAAAGTCAAAGTCAGTCAAGTCTTTCACAATGCCGTTAGCCACAAAAATGTCCTTAAGCCCATCGTGATCTGCATCGAAGATCAAGGCACCCCAACTCCAGTCTGTGGCTTCCACCCCTGCCAATCTTCCCACTTCAGAAAATACCGGAACAGTGGTACCCGGTCTAAAGCCAAGGTGTCGTTGAAGTGTGTTTCGAGTAAATTGGTGGTGATACCCTGACTTTGCGCTAGCCTGATGCTTGTCCCAATCCTCAAAAGGCGTTTTGGTTTTGACTCTGGCCAAGTCATTTGGGAGCATTTCTGTGACAAAAATATCAGGTAAGGCATCATTGTCGAGATCGGCGATATCCGCTCCCATGCTACCCATACTGATTTCGGGCAAAAGATCAGGCAAAACTTCAGAAAAGGTGCCGTCCTGATTGTTGAGGTAGAGGTAATCCCGTTCAAAAAAATCATTGGAAACATACAAGTCAGGCCAATTGTCCTGATTTAGGTCAGCAACAGTCACGCCTAGACCATAGCCGATGGCACTTCCATAAATACCTGCTTCTTCAGAAACGTCGGCAAATCGTAGCCCATCATTTCTGAATAGTTTATTTCCTCCTTCAGGATCACGGATTTCACGCTGTCCCTCACGAAGATCAAAAAGACCAACAGAACGACCGGAATTGCTAAGGAGGTACATATCCAGGTCTCCATCCTTGTCGTAATCAAAAAACACAGCATGTTGACTGAGTCCTTCCTCAGCCAAACCAAATTCCTTGGATTTCTCTTGAAACTTACCGTTTCCAAGATTGATAAATAATTCATTGTGCCGTTTGTCTCCACCCGGAGGTCCGGATTTACAGACATAAATATCCAAAAGGCCATCTCCATTCACGTCAGCCATACTGACGCCCGTAGACCAATATCCCGTTGAATTTAAACCGGCCTGGTCTGTAATGTCTTTAAATTTAAGGTTCCCCTCATTGAGGTAAAGTTTGTTGGAGGTTTGATTACCTGCAAAAAAAATATCCGTAAGACCGTCATTGTTGATATCACCCAAGGCCACTCCAGCCCCATTGTAAAAATTGCGAAAGGTATATGGATTGACTTTTTCGGTGTAGCTAAGGTCATTTCTGAAATGAATTCCTGTTTGCTCTTCAGACAATAATCTAAATAGCACGGAAGAGTCCTGTATTTTATGACCACAGGAAAAAAGAAAACCAATAAAGATGAAACCGATTATTCTCACTCGTAAGGCCGTAAATACCAGTAAGGTCATAAAGACCTGACAGGTTTGGTAATAGCAGCAGAAATTTTGATCAGGGCTTTCAGAAAAAAAGGAAGTGCGCCAAAGCACACTTCCTTTATTAAACTGGGTCAATTCAAATTAATAACCAGGATTTTGTCTCAAAGCTGGGTTAGCATTGATCTGGTTTTGAGGAATTGGGAATAGCGCTCTAAACGGCTGAGAAGCCTGCTTTTCCCACCAAGGAAGGTTCCACTTTCCGAAACGGATTGCATCTGTTCTTCTGGAAGCCTCAGCAAACATCTCTCTACCTCTTTCATTGTACAATTCGTCCAATGTAATAGAGGTGTATACTGGCATGCCGGCACGAGTTCTGATTTGGTTTACAGCAGCCAATGCATCGGCAGTTTTACCTTGACGTAGCGCGGCTTCAGCTTTGATCAAGATGATATCACCCAATCTGATCAATGGATAGTCATTGTTCAAGCTGTTTGCAGCACCTGTAGCAAACTCAAACTTACCCACGCGAGCTCCAGCTTGTCTGAAAGAGTTTGGAGCCAACATGTTGATTTCCGGAGTGTAAGTCAAAGGCTGTCCATCAGGATCATTTGGTTCAGCAGAGATATCGATCAATCTTCTGCCGTCTGCAGAAAACTGAGGACCTACCAAGAAAGAGTTGATACGGGTGTCATTCTTGTCATAGCTCTTATAGAACTCTTCCAAGGAAGCATATCCATTCCAAGGCTGATCCTGCAAGTTGAAGGTAGCCTGGCTTGAATAGTGAAGCGTCATTTGAGGAAGGTTAAAACCACCCGCGTTGTTTTGATCGTAAGGAAGTGTCAGAATGTTTTCTGTAGAACCACCGTTACGCTCAGCGAAGTTTGCGAAGTAGTTTGAAGTCAAAGAGTAATCACCACTGTTGATTACAGCATTTGCAGCAGCTTCAGCTTCAGCCCATCTTGCAGTACCTGTGTACACGCCTGCATTTAGGTAAAGCTTGGCAAGCATCGCCTGAGCTGTGATCTTGTTAATAGTGTACTTACCAGACTTAGCAGGAAGCAGATCGATGTTGTTCTTGATTGAAGATTCAATGAAGGTAAACACCTGAGCTCTTGTAGCATTGGTAGGGTTGCCACCTGTAGAGGTTTCATCGATGATTGGCACATTACCCCAAGTGTCGATTAGCCACATGTAAACCAACGCTCTCAGCACCTTCAATTCTGCATTAAGAGCAGGTACGTTAGGGTAACTGATGATTAGGTTGTTGATTTCACCGATCGCAGAGTAGCAATAGTTCCAAGAGTTGTTGAATGACTCTTCCTGTGGATTCCAAGTATGTCTGTGCATACGGATCCACTGTCCGCCGTCTTCCCAGTCAGCACCTTTGTGTGCGATGACCATTTCGTCAGAAGCTACCTCATGGATAGACCAGATGCTGTTGTGACCACCCCAAGAACCTACGATACGAGCATATGCAGATGCTTTGAGGACGTTAATCAAATTCGGATTGTTGCTTGCTGCAATATCCTCGGCCGTAACACCATCCAACACCTCTTGCTCCAGCTCTTGACAGGCTCCCATGGCAAATACCACAGGAAGCACTAAACCGATTTTACGAAAAGATTTAAACATATCAGTTGAATTTGATTGGTTATTTAAAGTTTACAGTTACACCCAAAGTGAATGAACGAGTTTGGAAGTAAGTATTTCTACGCTCGATACCTGGAGAAAGTGACGTAGTAAATGCATCACCGTTTTCAGCATCATTCACTCGTACTTCAGGGTCGATACCCGTGTAGTTGGTCAACGTGAATAAGTTTTGAGCAGCTAGGTAGAATCTCAAGGTAGACAAGTTTGGAGACTTAGTCTTCACGTTATAACCCAACTCCATGTTGTCCAATCTGATGAAAGAAGCGTCTTCAACATATGAGCTGTTGAACGTAGGAGTTGAAGTTACCAATGGGCTGGTTGGAGTCTTGTCTGTGATTACAGAGTTCCAAGTGTTAGATGCAGGATCTGCATTTTCGTAGAAGCCTCTATACGAGTTGTACAAGTCATGTCCCCAAGTACCTCTCAAGAATACGTTCAATGTCCACTGACCGTACATGAAGCTGTTGGCAAAACCGAATTCTCCTTGAGGTAGACCGTTACCCAATCTTTCGAATTGGTTAGGGTCAGTAGTTGAAAGGATGTACTGACCACTCTCAGTGTAGCCGGTCAATCTTGGACCGTAGAAATCACCCAAACGCTGACCTACTCTGTTGTAAATGATTGGGTTATTGTTTTGTCCTGGAGCACCCGGAGTAGCAAATCTCAATTCTTCAAAACCCAATTCACCGGCTGACAAGCTTTCAATTCTGGTTTTATCATAGATGGTGAAGTTGAAGGTTGGAGTCCACTTCAAGCTTCCTTTTCCGATTTGGTTTACCGAAACAAGGAATTCGAAACCTGCAGCTCTCAAATCTGCCAAGTTAACCCATGTAGAAGAAGCCGTATTGAATCTTCCCGGATCAAATGGGTTTGGTGCACCTGTAGCTACAGGCACGTTGAACAACAAGTCAGAAATATTTCTGGTGTAGTAGTCCATACTACCAGTTACTTTACCATCCAATAAACCAAAGTCTACACCCACGTTAAATTCTCTCTTAGTTTCCCACTTCAAGTCTCTGTTAGGGTTTGAGAACTGGTTGATACCTACGAAGATGTCATTTTGGGACAATGGATCACCGTCCAAGTCAATTCGGTTTCCGTTGCCAAAAACACCAAGCGCCAAGGTTGGAGATGGAGGAAGGTTACCGGTAATACCATAAGAAACTCTTGGCTTAAATTGGCTAAATACACCCATGTCGAAAATCTGCGTGAAATCAGAACCTAAAGAGAATGCAGGGAACACGCCGGTTTGGTTGTTAGCACCGAATCCAGAGTAAGTTTCCGCTCTTACTGAAGCAGATACGAAGAATTTGTTGTCATAGTTAAAGTTTGCTCTACCGAAAGCAGAGTTCAACTGATCTTCATTGGCGAAAGAAGATACGTTGGTATTGGAACCTAAACGGATCGCACCTGCACCTAGGTTGTTCCATCCTGTATCGAATAGGAACTGTCTAACTCTAGCATTGAAGCCTTGGTTGGTAGTAAACTGAGTACCCACACCACCAAGAAGTGTCATGTTCAATTTGTCTGTCAAATCAGTCTCATAACGAAGCGTAGATTCGAAGATTCTCTGGCTTCTATCAAAGGTGTTTCTTTCAGCAGAACCTTGAGAACCGAAACCAACTTGGTAATCCTGAATAGCCCAGAAACCACCAGAAAGGGTATTTCTTCTGTCTTGAGAATACTGAGCTGAGATGGTCAAGTTTGGAAGAATGTCATATTCTACTTTGTAAGAAGTCAAAGCAGTCTTCGTCTCACCTACAAATCGCTGCTGTCTTGCCAAAGCCACAGGGTTGAAAAAGTCAAACAAATCTCTCTGGAAGTAGCCACCAAAACGCTGATTAGCCAAATCTGTATTTTCAAAGATTGGAGCGGTTGGGTTGTAAATGGTAGCATATCTGAAGGCAGCATCATTGATAGACTCAGAATCAACGTTTGTGAAAGAAAGGTTGATGTTGAATCTCAAGGTATTGTTCAATGCACCTTGAGAAAGATTCAAACGGGTATTCAATCTTTCGTTGCCAACACCATTCACGATGCCGTTGTTATCTCGGTAGTTAACAGAAGCCATGTAAGAGGTATTGTTGAAACTACCTGAAACGCTCGCGTTGGTAGTGAATGAAAGCGCATCGCTAATCAATTCATCTCTCCAGTCTGTTCTGCTTCCGAAGTCAGTACCGCCTCTAGCTACAAATTCCTCAGGAGAAAGTACAGGAATTAAGTTTGTAGCCTGATCCAAAGTCCCGAAAGAGTTGATGGTTACGTTAGTAACGCCCTCTTTCTTGCCCTGCTTAGTAGTAGTAATCAAGATCACACCTGATGAACCTCTTGCACCGTAAATCGCAGCAGCTGAACCGTCCTTCAATACGTCAATAGACTGGATGTCGTTAGGGTCAACGTTTTCAAGAGAAGCACCGATTACACCGTCCAATACGATCAAAGGAGAGGAGTTAGCACCGAAGGTAGAAAGACCTCTCAATCGGATATTGAATCCGGCATTTGGGTTACCACCTGGTCTGGTGATAGATAGACCTGCTACTTTACCTTGAAGCAACTGCGTAGGGTTGGTTACGTTACCTCTGTTGAAGTCGTCAGGCTTGATACCCACCACTGCCGAGGTGATTTCTTTCTTGTCCTGGGAACCGTAACCGATTACTACTGCTTCCTGAAGGCTTTGGATATCCTCCTTCAAGTTGATCGTCAATACAGACTGATTGCCGATCTCTACTTCCTGTGTGAGGTATCCCACAAAAGAAACGACAAGAACTTGATCTCCCGGCTGGAGTTGGAGGGTAAACTTACCGTCCAAATCAGTGGCAGCACCTCGGGTAGTACCTTTTACAAGTACCGTTGCACCCGGAACAGGGTCTCCAAGCGACGCATCCAGGACAGTACCTGAGATGGAGCGACTTTGGGCATTGACACCGATGACCGCTCCCATAAAGAGCGCCATTGCAAGCATCAATGACTTGAGCTTTGGTAAATAATTTCTCATAGGGTTTGTTGTTTTTGAAAAAGCGAAATAGGTATGAGTACTTAATTTCGATTCTAAAGTGAAGTTTAAATTTTGATTTTGCAATTCTTAACAAATGGCCTCTTGCACAATCGAAAAACCTATTTCCAACGGAATTAGGCATATTTTAACAAAAAATTAACAAGAGCACCTGAATAGTGAGAATAATTTAATGGAAAACGTTTTCCATTTGTAGATAATTAAAAAAATCAATTTTTATTAATTAAATGAAAATTAAGCATAAATTTTTTGAGGTGTTTTTGCCAGTTTTTCAACATTTATAAAATTTTTTAAAAAGTCTTGATCGTTTGTTTTAAATATCAAATAATAAAATCGTTGATTGCCCACATACTTAACTACCCTTTATCACTTTTATATAGGTTTACATACCTTTTATATATCCTCATTTTCCTGCATTCATATTTTTTAACCAAACACCTGATGCAACCACTCCGTATTTTTCACCATCTATGTAGAAAATTTGACCAACTTTTATGGAAACACGCTTTTATCTGTTAGCCATCAGCCTATTTTTTTGCCTTTCCTTTTCCTCAAACAGTCAAGGAATCAAAGGCAAGGTGAGTAGCAACGAGGGGGAACCACTTGCTTTTGCTTCAGTCTTTATCCGAAACTTAGAAGACGGGGTACCTACCAATGAGAATGGCCTTTATGAATTCCGACTCAAGCCTGGATTCTATGACGTGGTCGTCCAATACCTCGGATACAAGTCTCAAATCCAAACCGTCGAAATCAAAAGCGATTGGGTAGAGCTGAATTTTTCACTCGAACCCCAAATCTATAACCTGAGTACCGTGGAGGTAAAGGCCGGTGCCGAAGACCCGGCCCTGACCATCATGCGAAAAGCAATCTCCAAAGCGAAATACCACCGACTCCAGCTGCAAGAGTATTCCATGATGGTCTACCTCAAAGGCACAGGACAACTCACGGATGCGCCCTTCTTCCTGAAGAAAAAACTGGAAGAAGAAGGCCTCAAGCTCAATGAGGCCTATACCTCGGAGTCTGTGTCGAGGATTACTTTTTCTCTCCCTGACAAAGTAGAAGAAAAGGTGATTTCGATCCGCACCAATGGCGACAATCAGGGCACCTCTCCTGCACCTTATTTACAGACCTCTTTTTACCAAGATCAGATCAATGAGATCGTCTCTCCTTTGTCACGCTATGCATTTCAATATTACCAGTTCCGATACGAAGGCAGCTTCTTTGATCAGAATGTCATGGTCAGCAAGATCCGGGTTACACCTCGATCAAGAGGCGAGCGGGTGTTTGAGGGATACATCTACATCATCGAAGACCTTTGGGCTATTCACAGTTTGGATCTTCAAACTTCCCTCCTAGGATTTCAAATCCGTGCCAAACAGCAATATGCTCCCGTTGCCGAGAATGTCTGGATGCCCCTAACCCATACCTACACCTTTGGCGGTAAGGTCTTTGGATTCGCAGGTGAGTTTCAATACCTAGCCTCTACCCGAGATTACAAGGTAAAGCTCAATCCTGACCTCGCCTACAAGCCTGAAATTATTGATGAAAAAGTCCAAGAGGTACCTATTCCTACTTCCAAACCTTCCAAATCACTCTCTGCCCTCGAGCAGCTAGCGAGCGAAGAGCCCAAAACCCGCAAAGAATATCGCAAACTTCTCAATGAATACGAGAAAGAAGTGGTCATGCAGGAAAGTGAACCCGAGAAAAAAGACGTGATCTCCGAACGCAGCTACAGCGTGGATTCCCTTGCCAAAAAACGCGACTTAAGCTATTGGGACAGCATCCGGCCGGTACCACTCACGCTCAAAGAAATCGAAGGCTATAAAAGGGATGATAGTCTCGCGGTCATTGAGGCGGCCAAAGTGAGCGAGGTAGACTCGATTGCCAAAAAAGCAAGAAGCAAATACCAGCCCCTTGATTTCCTCACAGGAGCGAGATACAATTTTGGGAAAGGAATTTCCATAGGTTTTCCAACCAATCTCACCAAGTTCTCCTTCAACACGGTGGAAGGCTGGAAGGTAGGTATGGGATTTTTCTATCGAAAAGTGGAGGAAATCAAACTTCCGGATTCCGTCAATCGCGTACGCAAAAGCTTCAACATCGAACCCGAACTCCGTTATGGCTTTTCCAGTCAGCGGTTTTATGGAAAAGTAAACTTCCGCTGGTCCCATACCCAGCCCACCTCGGGGCAAACCTGGGGACTCGAAGGAGGACGCTACATCTACCAGTTTAATGCGGATGACCCCATTCAGGAACAAGTCAATGCGGCCTATTCGCTGTTGGTCAGAAAAAACTACATGAAGCTCTACGAGCAGGATTTTGCCAGAGCCTACTGGTCGCACCGAGTCAACTATGGCCTAACCTATCGAGTCAATTTCCTCGTTGCAGAGCGCAGAGAGCTATTCAACACCAGCGATTACAGCTTTTACACGAATCCCGAGCGAACCTACACCGCTAACCGACCCGACAATGTAGAAGCGACGGCAGGTTCCTTTGCCAGTCATTCCATAGCCAGAATTCATGCTTCCGTGGACTGGAGACCCGGACTCACCTACTCAATCCGAAACGGCAGAAAAAGCCCGAATTACGAACGCTCTCCGGAAGTCACCTTCATGTACCAAAAAGCGCTTCCGGGCATTTTTGGAGATGGCCTAGCCGCAGACTTTGACCAAATCGAAGCTTCAATAAAGCATGCTGTCAAATTTGCCGCAAGCGGAAAGCTGGACTTCAACGTAACCGGAGGGGCTTTTCTGAATTCCAATCAGGTTTTCTTCCAAGACTTCAAGCACTTTGGCGGCAATCGAACTCTCTTCTCCAATATGGGGGCAGCATCCAATTTCCGCGTGATGGACTACTATCGCTACAGTACTTCTGGCAACTACGTCTCCGCTATTGCCCATTACCAGTTTAGGAAATTCCTCTTTACTCAATTGCCGATGCTTAGTTTTTCAGGCGTGCGGGAAAACATCTTTGTGAACTACCTAAAAACCGAAAACTCTCCGCATTACACCGAGATCGGCTATTCGCTGGATAATTTATTCCGGTTTTTCAGGGTGGAGCTGGCCGCAGGATTTGAAAACGGCAATTTCCTAAGAACCAGACCACTCTTTGGAATCGCGACTATTTTCAATGTGAATTTTGATTGATAGTTGAAAAGGATTTTTTAATAATATGTGTAATCAAGAGTTTGCATATTATAATTAAAAAAATAGGCTTTGGAGTTTAGAATAGGGCAATTCCCCCTTCTCAAGTGGGCAAGGGGGATTTCACATTTTCTTTCGGTTTATGTGCAACATTCCTGATAATCATGTTCCATGATTTAACAAAACAAATATCGCTTGTCCAAATTCTCCCAAATAGGAAGAAAAACTTGACTATAAAAGGTTTTCTTGGGTAAGCTATTCGTTGTTTTATAATAGATGTTTCAAAAAGGACTCCTAAAAATCAGTAACCCTGGTTCGTCGTCAAAAGACACCGCAAGGTAAAAAGTCGAATCCCTGAGGAACATTTTCTTGGGTTTGATTTTGACTCCTTCCAATTGGGTCTCCTGTGTCAAGGTTAAGTTCAGATCATATTCAAACAAATAGGTGTCATAAGAAACACCATCTGAAGCCAATCGATAGCCGAGTCTATAAAGCTTTTGATTCTGTTCATCCACTACAGGTCGGAGAAAGTTCATCTGCTTTTCTAATTCCTTTTTAAACTCCTTTTCTTCCTCTTCATTTTTGGCTATGAATATTTCCTCTACCGGCTCCAGATCTTCGAAAAATTTTGAGCTGTTTGGCTTGGTGCTTACCGTGTCTCCATTATGCAGGTAAGCAGTCATATTTGGCAGACTTTTGTTAAGGACAAGGATTCCACCGGGAAAATCATTGATTACAAAAGAGGGAGATGAATAGAAAGTGAAGGATTTGACCATCGAGGTAATAGATGAATTCTTGATCAAATCAATAAATGGGATCTCTCTCAAAAGAAAGGAGTCGCTTTTCGGATTATAGCTAAGCACCTGCGATTCGATAGATCCTATTTCTCCAGTTGTAAAGTAAAACTGCTTGTCCTTATGTAGGAATCCAACATTGGGAAATTTCTTTGCCAACGTTGGGTTCAAATAAAAAAGGTGATCTACCCGTATTTTATCCAGTAATTCTCCTTCTAAATTGAAAAAATAGAAAACATTGTCTCCTTCAGCGATAAAGTTTTGATCATCCAATCGCTGAAAGTCAATCAACCAGTCTCCAATACCATCCGGACCTTCGGAAGGCATTCCCAATTTTGATTGAAGCTTTTTACTTTTTAAATCCAGCGTGTATAGTAATCTTTTCTCAAGGTTGAAAATAAAATAGGAAGACGCATCGTCAGACATGTCTGATGAAAGTAAAAATTCGCCTCCTTCTCCCAAATCGATGACCTCATTTTCAGAGCTAAAAATCAGGGTGTCTATTTTGGATAAGTTTTTTGTTAAAGAAATAGCAGACTTTTCTTCGCATGAGTAGAAAATTGTGATCAAAAAGAGGTAGATGAACGATGCTTTTTTCATTCTTAAATCTAAAGAATTCAAAGAGAATTATTCAAAATTCTTTAGTTTATATCTGATAGATTGATTTCTTAAACTATACAAATCAATGAATTGAAAGGAAATATTACAAAAAAACTAAAATCCTACCCTTTTCACTTAAATTTTATGTACCAAAACGTGTACACAAAATCTAACCCCATGGTGATCATCAGCACAAGAGAATTTCGGCAAAACATTAAAAAATATCTTGATTTGATCGATAAAAATGAACGAGTAATCATTAAACGGGGTAAAGCCAAGGTGTATGAAATTTCAACCAACGTGAAAAACGACCGATTCTTTGACGACCCTTCTATCCAAGAGCGATTGTCGAAAAGTATACAGTCTTATGAAGAAGGTAAAACAGTAAAATTGACTGATGAGCAATTAAAGAACCTTCTCGAAATATGACTTTTGAAATGCCCATGAGAAAATGCTTCTCAAACAGGGGATAATTATAAAGGGCATTCTCCCGATGAAAGATCGGGACAGGCTATCTGACCATTAAAAATCAAATTATAAACAGATGAAATTGAATTCACGGTAGAGGCTTTAGAAGACATCAACAAACTCAAGAAAACCGGGAGTAAGATTTTGCTAAAAAAACTTTTTAACCTCATCCAAGAATTAAAAGAACATCCTGAAACAGGCACTGGAAAACCAGAAAAACTTAAACATTTTTCACAAAACACATGGTCGAGAAGAATTGATCAAAGACATAGACTCGTTTATCTTATCGACGGAACAAGAATTATTGTGACCATTTTAGGTGCCTATGGACACTATGGAGATAAGTAAAACAATAAAAGGATTTAGAAATCAGTTTTTTGAGCTAATCCACAGCCTATATAAATTTCAACAACCAAGGTACATCTAAAAGTCCAACCAATTCTACACATTCCACCAATAAGTAAATTTCAGCACCACGGAGCGGTTTTTTACATTGAATGGGGCTGGTAGGTAATTGTCTGTGTACACCAAAAACAAGTCAGAAGCTGGCTTGAATCTCCACTGAAATCGGGTATTGAGGTTGATATTTTTGATCTGCTCGTTGTACTGGACAAAGGCTGTAAAAAAGACGGTATTGGTCATCGTCACATCCACGCGAGGTCCAACCAACCAGAATTGAGTGTTACCCCAAGGCTGAGGCAGGTTGATTTGGTTGAAATTGGTGCTCAAGGCTAGGCTCACATAGGGCTGAAAACGATAGCCAAAGTCCGTGGTGAAATTGTACCGCTGCCCGTCGGCATAGTATCCTCCTACTCTTCCAGTGAAGGCATAGGTAAACACACTTTGAGGCTTGGAGGTGTACTCAAGGCCCACAGCATTCCAACTGTGCTCGGTACCGGAATCCAAAAACTTGCCCGAGAAATTGGTCGGGTCAAAGGGTCTTTGAAGCTTGACAAAGTCATAGGCCACCCAGCCCAACAAGTTACTTTGGCTACGGAATCGAATAGTGTAGGTGGCGTAAGTCGTATTGTCCGTTTGTTCGCCTTTCTTGGTGAAGAAGATAGAAGTATTCAAATCCGGGCCGTGGCTTAGGATCTTTTCGCTTTTTGGAAACCAGCGATAGCCAATCATGGGGCTGATTCGGTAGAACCCATTTCGAGGCACAAAGCCGACTTCAGCAGTGTAATTTTCAGAAACATACTCATGCTGCCAGTTCCAGGTGAGGTTACCACTCGCGTACTTCAAGTTTGCCGCATGCACAAATCCCCTTCCCTGATTTTCTGGCCCAAAGGATTGAAGCACCATGGCTTTTCCCGTCCAAAGGTTGTTTGCAGATGCCAAGTTATATTCCAATCCGACATTTCGATTGAACTCAGAATAGACGGGCTTACCGTCTACCACTTGGTCAGGATCATAGCGAAGCGACTGTTTATTCACGAAAATTCCACCAATATTGGACCTGGCACCCACTTGGCGCTGTAATGCCATCACGGTAAAGTTTTGGGCAGGTAGCGCAGATTCTGCCACTTCGCCTGTCTGCATGTTCATCGCTCCGATTCTCCAATCCTTATTTAGCTTTCCGCTTAGCCTTGCCCCAAACTGGATCGGAGCATTGAGTCCTATTCTCCGGGAGAAAAAAGGTCGGATTGTGGTGTACCCAAATCCTGCAAACAGGTCTCCATTTTCCAAAAAGAACTGCCTTCTTTCAGGGAAAAAGAGCTCAAAACGATCCAAATTGGTCACCTGCCTATCCACTTCCACTTGGGAAAAATCCGGATTCACCGTCAAGTCCAAATTGAGGGAAGAGGTAAGGGAGATTTTGGCATCAACCCCGACTTCTCTGCGGTAAACGTCTTTGCCCTCGGCCTGATGATTTTTGCTTACACCTCCAAGTACGTAAGGAATCACCGAAATATTAGCCCCGGCATCCGGCGGAGGATTGTCCCATACGAGCGTCCCTGTGTAAGCAAGTGAAGCCGAAGGAAACTGGCGAGGAACTGGTGCCCAGCCGGACTTTTCGGTAGTCTTTAGGTCCAGTCTGGAGAAGTTGATGCCCCATTCGGTAATGCCTTTTTTGTAACGGATAGATTTGAAGGGAATGGCCGCTTCAAAGACCCATTTGTCCTCGTAGTTTTTCACTTTGGACACCCACTTATTATCCCAACTCAAGTCCACAGCTCCCCCATTGTACATCTGCCCATCCCATTGCGCGCCCGCTGCATTGGCTCCAAAAGAAAAACCATTGGTCAAGTCATCAAACGGATCCATGAAAAGCAGGAAGTTGTCATTTTTCCCAAAGGAAAAATCCCGACGCAGAGACTCTACCATGTAAGGCCCTTCCACGGCATGGTGATTGACGACGATCAGATACAGGTGCTGCTCATCGTAAGTCATGCGCACATCGGTCTTGACTTTCGCAAAACTCGTGTCCATCGGAGTGATCATGAAAAAATCCGTGGCCACTTCCGCATCTAACCAGGCCTTTTCGTCCAAAATTCCATCCACCACGATCGGCGAACTTGCCTTTTGGATAGGAAGTCGATAAGAAGCATTGATCTTTTGCCCCCATACGATAGGATGGATAAGCAACAGGGCTAAAATACCTAGTAGGGTACGCATAATGGGGTGATTGGGAAAGTTTGCAGGCACTTTAGTCTAAGGAACCGGCAGTACTTATTGCTTGATTCGGTAAGTAAAGGTCAAATTGGTCTGCCTTCTGATCATTTGGGCTTCGCCTTCGGTAAAGAAATTGGCGCCCTCGGTGATGTACCGGTTGATCCTCGTATTGAGTAAATCGGTGATGTTGAGAATCAGGGTCCCCCGATTGTTCATGATTTTCCGGCTGGCAGACAAATCAATGAAGAAAATGCCTTTTTGAACTCCTTGGGCTGTTTTTCTTCTGGCTTCATAATTTGCACGGACTTGAAGATCCCAATTATCGGCAATCGTAAATCTGGAAGTCTGTCTGAAAAGCAAAGAAGTGGTTGTTGCCTGAAAATTCTGATCCAAATTGCTACCGTCGATGTCGGCATAAAAGAAGTTGGCATTGAAATCAAGCTTCCACCAAGGTGTCGCAGCATAATCCCCGCTAAACTCCAGGCCGTAAGAAACCTCCCCGGTGATATTGAACGGTACCGTGACAGAGAAGCCATTGTCTTGAACGGTACGGATTCGCTGGATTTTATCCGTGGTGTTTCTGAAATAGGCCGTAGTAAAGAGCGTGCTTTTTTTCAGGTATTTGATGTATCCAAACTCGTAGGAATCCGTGAATTCGGGATCCAAGTTGGGATTGCCACTGAAGAAGTTTCGCTGATCGGAGAACGTCACATACGGGCTCAGGTCATTGTAGACCGGGCGACGCACTCGGCGGCTATAGCTGAGTTGGAAGGCATTCTCCTCGCTGAGCCTGTAGTTCAGATGTCCGCTTGGGAATAAGTTGGTGTAATCTCTGGGGTTGGCCTCATTGGTTTCTACCAAAATCGTCTCTACATCGGTATACTCAGCCCGCAAACCAGCCTGATAACTCCACTTGCCGATCTCATTTCCCAAGATTCCGTAGGCCGCTAGGATATTTTCATTGTAAAGAAAAATGTTGTCCAGTCCAGGCAGGGTCTCAAAGTCACCTGACTCATTTCGCTCTTGAACGAGGTAATCATTTTCCATCTCCCGGAAGCTGGTACGAAGACCTGTTTCTACTTTTCCTTTTTTGGAAAAAGGTTTGGTATAGTCCACCTGAAGAAGGTATTGGTTTTCATATTCATCATTGAGCGAAGTCTGGACAAGGGCACGAGCTGGAATAATGCTTCCCTGCGGTGAAAAGGAGTTTTCCGTGAAAACCTGATCGGATCGTTCCCAATAGTTCAGATATGTAAAAGAGGCGTTAAGCTCATGTCCTTTTTGCTGAAAAGACCTTTTGTAATTGATGATGGCTTCCTTGTTGGGTTCGGCCTCGGTTTCATCCTGCCTTCTCATGCTGTAGCCGAGGAAATTATCGAAGGAATTAAGGTAGTCGTTGTATCGGATATCAGTGATTCGTCTCACGTCACTTCTTCTCCATACATAGGATGCCGTCAAGATGCTTTTTTCACTGAAAAAATAATCCAAGCCTCCGCGCAAGTTATTGTTGAAGCCGTTGACTGTGGTGGTATTATTTTGGTCCAATAGCGAAGTGGTGCCGTCCTCATTGTACACTTCCTGATACAGTTCGCTGATGCCTGGAGTCTTGCGATGTGCCAAGCCATAGTTGATAAACCAGTTGATACGGTTTTTTCGGTAGTTCAGGTTGGCGGTAAAACCCAAATTGACCGGATAGCCCGTGATCAATTCGCCCGAACCGTTGAATCCCTGCTTGCTATCTTTTTTGAGGATAATGTTGATGACTCCGGCCATCCCTTCGGCTTCATAGCGTGCCGAAGGATTGGTGATGACTTCCACCCGCTCCACCAAGTTGGCGGGTAGCTGACGCAGTCCACTGCTGCCTTTGAAACTGACAAGACCTGATGGCTTACCATCGATCAAAATACGGACATTGGCGGAGCCTCTCAGGCTCACATTTCCATCAGGATCTACGGCTACAGAAGGAAGGTTCATCAAGATGTCGGAAGCATTTCCTCCTGCATTGGCCAGGTCTTTTCCCACATTGAAAACCCGTTTGTCCAAGGAAATCTCCATGAGCGTTTTTTCGCCTTGCACCACGACTTCGTTGAGATCAGATGCCGTCACACTGAGACTTAGTGTACCGAGATCAAGATTGGAATTCTCTCGAGATAGACTAAAAACAGGCGATTTTACAGCCTCAAACCCCATAAACTCGACCAAGGCATAAAACTGTCCAAAGGGTAAATCGACATGAAACTTCCCATCTTCGTCTGTGATACCTCCACCAATTAGGCTGTCCTTCTGCGAAAAAATTCCCACCGTCGCAAAAGGCAGAGGTTCGGCATTAGTCTTATCAGTCACGACCCCCTTTACCCTACCTTTTTGTTGGGCAAAAGAGGAATTACTGGTCAAAACTCCTGAAAGGAAAAATAGAATAAACAGAAAGTGAAAGGTAAATCTAGGCTTCATAGGTTAGGCTGGGGTTGTTTAATTCGAAATAAAAACGAATTAACAAGCTGTAAAATAGAAGGAAACGAGCGTTTTGCTATCCTGATTTTGACAAGTGGAAAAAAATAGGGCTCCAAGCTGAACTCAGAACCCTATCCAAAAGAGATGAATACCTTTAATCTCACATTTCCAACCCGACCAAATAACCGGTGTAGAGCAAATAAGAGCTTAGCAAAACTAGTGCTTGCCATCTATCAAGTCGGTGCTTTTTACCGATAAACATAGCCAAGAATAGAAATATGGTACCTGCACATAAGATGTAGATATCTGTATTAAATGAAGAGGTATATGCCAATGGCCTAATTAGTCCGCTCATTCCTAGAATTAGAAGGATGTTGAAAATATTGGATCCTACAATGTTTCCTATTGCGATATCTGCATTCTTTTTCATCGCAGCGACCACAGAGGTAGCCAATTCGGGAAGGGAAGTACCCGCAGCGACAATGGTAAGTCCGATGATTTTTTCACTGACACCCAGAGATTGGGCCATGGCAACGGCATTGTCGACGACAAGCTTTCCTCCGCCTACGAGACCGGCAAGGCCGATGACAATCAATCCCCAGATTTTCATCGTCGAATAATCCTTAGCCTCGACCACCTCCGCATCAGGGTCAGTTTTCAGTTGCGTAGCTACATAGTACAAGAAGGCACAGAACAAAACCAGAAGGATAATTGCATCATAGCGGGATAGTTCTGATGAATCTGAGAAGAAATAATTATTAGCCAAAAAGAACAACACAATCGCTGCCAAAAGCGAGAAAGGAATCTCCTTCCAGACGGTGCTAGACTGAACAGAAAGCGGAACAATCAGTCCTGCAATTCCCAAAATGATAAACAAATTGAAATTATTGGAGCCGATCACATTCCCGAATACGATATCAGGATAGTTACCGGAAGCAGCTACGGCATTCACGACCAGCTCTGGCGCTGAAGTACCAAAAGCTACGATAGTCAGACCAATAGCCAGGTCAGACACATTGTTTTTCTTGGCCAAAACAGATGCCCCATCTACGAGCCAATCTGCGCCTTTTACCAACAAAACCAGACCGACTGCCAGAAGAATAAGTTGAAGGATCATAGGTAGTTTTGAGAAGTGAGTTTTGAAAGATTTTGAAAATTTACCTTTTGATAAATTCTTCAAAACTAGGATTAATTATTTGGAATATTACTCGAGGATTTCAAGAAGTTTTAGAACCAATGCGGCAGAATTGATTGCAGCAGGCTCCACAAACTGATTGAAGTTTACGCGGGCATTTTGATTGGCGTTGTCGCTGCAGCTCCGAATGACGAGAAATGGTACCCCGACTGATCGGCAAAGGTGTGCAACTGCTGCTCCTTCCATCTCGGTGGCAAGCGCTTGATGATCTTTGAAGAGGTTTTCAGCAGTTTCTTTATCACTGACAAATACATCTCCCGTGGCAATTCTGCCAGAGAAGACCCTTGGCTTTCTTCCCGAAATAGACAGGTAATGGACCTTTTCGGATGCGAGTTCCGCTAGTTTCAACAGCTCTGAATCAGAAGCGATATACAAGTCATCATGGCGCCCTCCTGTAAGTTTCCGAAAGGGAGACACCTTAAACCCCGTGGAATCAATCTGACCAAAATCAAACTGAACGAGTTCCGTTCCGATGACAATATCTCCCGGCAAAGCCTCGGGATGCAATCCTCCTGCTACCCCTGTGAAAATGAGTTGGGAGGGTTGAAATCGATCCAAAAGAATTGCCGTACTGTAAGCCGCATTTACTTTTCCCACACCGGATTTGATCACCACTACTTTTTGGCCTTTTAGCTTTCCGGTGTAAAAAGTCAAGCCAGATCTTTCTACTTCCTTCTTGCCCCTCATCGAGTCAAGCAAAATGGCAATTTCCTGGTCCAAGGCACCCAAGATGGCAATGCGCTGTGCATTTGCCGACAGGGAACCAATCAGAAATAATGCAAGGAGGATTTTTTTGATCATAGCCACAAAAAGAAAAGCGAAAGTACGCTGATCAAGGCTAAAATGGGGTTGACTTCAGATATTTTTCCTGATGCCAATTTGAGAACCGTCCAAGAGATAAATCCAAACGATATCCCAATCGAAAGGCTGTAAGTAAACGGAATCAGGACAATGGTCAAAAAACAGGGCAACGCTTCCTCCGGATTTTTCCAGTTGATCTTGGTCAGTGGGATAACCATAAAAGAACCGACCAAGACCAAGGCAATCGAGCTTGCGATCGATGGAATAATAGACAGAAGCGGAGAAAAGAACATAAAGGGCAGAAACAGCAAGCCTGCAGTTACCGCAGTAGCGCCAGTTCGTCCGCCTTCCTCGATTCCAACAGCAGATTCGATATAAGCAGTCCCCGAACTACTTCCCACCAACCCTGCAAAAAGCGTGGCAAAGGAATCGGTCAACAGCGATTTGCGCATGTGCTGAGGATTCCCATCTGAATCTTTCAATCCAGAAGCTTCTGCCAAGCCAACAAACGTACTGATGCCATCAAACAAGATGGTAAAGGTGAAGACAAAAATCACCGGGATGTAACTGTACTTGAGTGCTCCAAAAATGTCTGCTTTGCCCACGAGACTAAAGTCCGGCCAAGCAAAGAAGCCGGTAAAATTGACCAAAGTCGGTACTCCAAAATTGACTAAAGATGCATCGCCCCACCAGCGTCCGATGGGCCAGGCTAATGCTGTGGTAATCAAGATTCCGAAAATAATTGCTCCGGATACTTTTCTGATGATCAAGGCCCCGGTAATCAGCAGTCCGGCCAAAAAGGTGAGGGTAACAGGATCTTTGAAAATGGCCATCCCAACCAGTGTCGCGGGATTATCCACGATAAAGTGGGCATTTTGGAAACCGATAAAGCAAATGAAAAGCCCGATACCTGCCGAAACTGCATGTCGTATCGCGGCCGGGATCGCTTGAATGATTTTTTCACGGGTCTTGAAAACCGAAAGCAGCAAAAAGATCACCCCTGACCAGAATACGGTGCCCAACGCTTCCTCAAAGCTTAACCCAAATCCCTTAACCGCGGTATAGGTGAAAAAGGCATTGATGCCCATGCCCGGCGCCACGACAATAGGATTTTTTGCATACAAACCCATCATCAAGCTACCAAAAGCAGAAACCAGAACGGTAGCCGTCAGTACTGCCGAAAAAGGCATTCCCGCCTCCGCCAAAATCGCCGGGTTGACAATGATGATGTAAAAGCAGGCCAGAAAGGTGGAAATTCCGGCGAGGATTTCGGTTTTGAGGGGGGAAGATTGGGGATTCATTTGCTTAAAATGGACGAGGCAACTAATCTAAGGCATTTCTTAATACCATTAGAGCATCTGTATCAATCACCTGATTGTATCCCAAATCCTTGAGTCCGGTGATTAATTTTTTATCTCCAGTCCAGAGATAGGTATCCATCTTTAGGCTTAGTGCCACAAAAGGAGCATCAAACTCATCAATATGGTCGACAAGGCTTATTGCCTTTGTCCAAGTATCTTGATCTATCGTGGCTAAATCTACCAAGGTCAACTTAGAGAGGACCATCTTCTTCAAAAAAAAGATGTCCGGTTCTGGAAATTTGGAAATAGAAATCAGTTTTCTATGATGTCTATCTAGCTCACCAATCATATAATCAGGCGCAAAAAAAGTAAAGTGATCAGCAGGGTCAAGAAGTAAATCACTGATTTTTCATCCAGGATTAAGAATTGCGCTAAAAATGATATTGGTATCTACGACAATATTCACTTGATGAATCTGGCCTTATTTTCTTTCCACCAAGTCGCTTTAGAATCTCTTGCCAAATCCTCAATTTCTACGTCCGAAACCGTATTTTCTGAACCAATTTCTTTTACGCGGATAAAGTCAAGAATACGCTGTAATCCGCTAAGGTCAGTCTTAGAGGAAACTCTTATAATGATTTCTTTTTCAGTGTGTTCGATTTGCATAACTCAATGTAGGAAGAATATTGAATTAATCGGAAGTCCCAAAATAAAGTTCCTCAGAGCCTCCCCACCATCATTCCTCCGTCCACTGCAATGATTTGTCCTGTAGCATAGCTCAAATCTCCCCGAATTAGGGAAGCTACAATCTTTCCAATATCCTCGGGCTTGCCCATTCGAGGCTCAAGTGTCAGGCCTTTTTGGATTCGCTCTTGGTAGATTTCCTTGACCTTCTCGGTCATATCGGTTTCGATCACACCGGGCTGAATTTCAAATACAGGGACACCAAACTCCGCCAACTTCACAGCAAAAACCTGACTCATCATCGACAAACCCGCCTTAGCCATACAATAGGCTGCCCGGTTGGTGGACGCTAGTCGAGCAGAAACAGAAGTGATGGTCACAATGGAAAAATCAGAGGATGCATCAGCTTTCTTCAAGTCTACCATCCAGTTGGCAAAAGCCTGAGTCAAAAAGAATGTCCCACGCAGGTTGATGTCCATCAGGTGGTCAAAATCTTCCTCTGCCACCTCCAACACATCTGCCCTCACTCGGGGTGCTACACCGGCATTATTGATAAGAAAATTCAGTACCCCAAACTTGGCTTTTACCCCATTCAGAATAATTTCCCGATCTGCCTTTTCGGCAATATTTCCGGGAAAATACTCCACTCGAACTCCCAGTTGCCGAAGTTCATCCAATACTTCCTGAACATCTGACTCAGGTCTGACTCCATTCAAGGCCAAATCAATTCCTTCATGGGCCAGCTTTTTGGCAATGCCCAGTCCGATGCCCCGGGTACCTCCTGTGATCAATGCGGTCTTTCTCATTCCCCTTTCAAAGATTTAAGTTGATCGTATTCAGGCATGGCTTTGTAAAATGGATCCAAAGGAAAACAACCCGAGATCATGCCGTTTCTTGGCGCTGTGGTGCAATCAGAGAAGGTTCGGCAAATTTTGCCTCGCTTCAGACCTTGGCCGGACAAAATATCCGCCGGCATATCCGGATAGCTCAGCACCATTCGGCCAAAGCCAATGGAATCGGCTTTACCTGTATTCAACACCTCTTGCCCTACGTTAGGCAGCCATTCCTGCAAGTAGGAATACGCTGAACCCACCACATAAAATTCTGGAAAAGCCTGCTTCAACTGAGCGGTAGCCGCGATCTGTCGGGCAACTCCATGAAGCGGGTCTTCAGGTGGGAGATAGCCATCAGAAGGTGGAAACAAGGCCGGCCGCTGAATGTGTGGATTGTAATAAGGACTGCCCGCAGTGGTACAAAGTAGCTCGATATCTAACTCTTTCAAGACATTCAGAAATGCCGAAGATTCCTCAAAGTCCTCCCCAAGGCCGCTTTCAGATCCTCCAAAAGCATATCGGTACGGACTTTCCATCGCAGGAACTCCCTTTTCTTCCGGCCCTTTTTGAAAAGGAACCCAGTCAAAAATGCTCAGTCTAACGCCAATTTCAAGACCTGGTGCAGCAGACCGAATCCCGCTGACGATATTTCTCAGAAACCGAGTTCGATTTTCGAAACTTCCTCCATATTTTCCCTCTCGATCATACGCACTTAGGAACTCATGTCCCAAGTAGCCATGGCAATGCTTGATGTCTACGAAATGAAATCCGGCTTTCTGAGCCAAAACAGCTGCCTTGATGTAATCGGCAATAATCGAATCGATCTCCTCATCAGTCATTAAGGGATAATCTTCGGACAGGCCAAACTTCTTGTTCAGCACGGGATGAGGATAAAGAATCCTTGGTTCCATGTGCTTTTTGTCATTCGGCTTGCAAAAGCGCCCCGAGTGAGTGAGCTGAAGTCCGACTACCAAGTCCGAAGTATCTCCAAACTGCTCCTGATGGGTAGTTTGAACCAAGTCAAACAGCTCGACAAACTCTGTGAAAGTCTCTTCATTGATCAAAAGCTGATTGGGATTGGCGCGTCCTTCGTGTCGGACAGCCACGGCTTCACAGCCCCAAAGCAGCTTGGCACCGCTGAGGGCAAAGTTTTTCCATCGCCTTTTGGTCAGATCGGTAGGTCGGCCATCCTCCGTGCCATCCCAACCTTCCATAGGCAAAATGCACATGGCATTTCCGATAGTTCTACCAGACCTTAGGATATGTGCTTTTCCGAAAGGAGAGCTATCCCCCGAAATCAATTCTGAATCAAAACCCAGTTTAATTCCTTCTTTTTCTAGATACTGCCCAAACTGCTCGGCAGTCTTCAACTGAGCGACTCGGGGGTATTGAGGTTTGTACTTTCCACTCATGCCGGCACACAGTTTAGGTAAGTGTAATACGGCTCCTTATTAGCTATTCGCTGAATCAGTAGCGCCAATTCCCGGGCATGGTAATCTCCCCACATGCTGGATTCCCCATGGGCTACTTTTCCCTTTTCAGGGACATAATCCCAGCCATTTGGCTGATGATAGATCGAATGAAGGATCAAGCCTTGATGGGAGGCTTGAGTGGAAAGGTAGGGTTCGGAGAAAAGGACACTAGCCAATTGGATCCCTGCTTGCTGATAGGTTTTGGCACGTTCGGGATCAGCATCTTTTAGCCAATTCCCAATTCGGATGAGCCCCTGGGCCGCGATGCAAGCCGCCGAACTGTCCACTGGTTCAAATTCATTGAATGGATCAGCAGGACGGCTGAGGTAGTCGCCCAATCGGTGAAGATTTGGAGCTCCGGTATCCCAATACGGGATGCCATCCACAGGTATATGGGCCAAATAAAACTCAGCTGTAGCAATGGCTGCCTGAGAAAGTTCTGCAATTAAGTCCTTTTTGGAAATGACTTCTGCATAATCCGAGTCTTGGATTTGATCGAGGATTTCCAGCGTTTCTCCCAAGCCGCAAATTGCCCAAGCCAATCCCCTTGTCCAGGTGCTGAACCCGGTATAGCCTTGTTGGGAATTGGGACAGCGGTAGTTGCCGTCATTGGTATTGAAGATGATTTCATGGGCAGTTCGTCCAGGGATATCATAACTGTCCCGTCCTTTTCCATAGAAAATGGAAAAACGTACCGTACTCAGCAAATGCTGAACTGCACGCTGAATGAGGGAAATTCTACGGTCATTTTCTGTTTGAAGCACATGCCCAAGCTGGTGAGATACTACTAAGGCTCGACAGCTGCGGATGGTATCTACAAACAAGGAATGGGGACCATTGAACGAGTAAATAAACCCACCGCCTGGAATAGAAGTCCAGCGTGTGGCCTGCACGGCTCCGGTCACTTTTAGTGCGAGGGTGTAAAACTCTTTTTCCCAAACCGAACCCTCGATTTTTCCTTCGAGAATGAGTCGAAGGAGATTGCCATAAGTACTCACATTGTTGAATCCATGGTCATGCACGCCGATGTGAGTCAAGTGAGGCGCCATCTTGGCTACTGTATTTTTTCTACCTATTTCCAAAAAGTCCTTTTCACCTGTGGCATCAAACTGCAAAATGGCTGATCCAAACTGAAAGCCTTGGGTCCATTCTGTCCATCCACGGGTGACATAAGTTCCTTTTTCAGTAAAAACTGGAGCTCCTTTACCCGTGTCAAAAGTGCGTTCGATGGATCGAATTTTTTGACCGGAAAGCTCCCAAAATCGGGGGAGTTGTTGGTTTACTTTTTCTAAAGAAAGATTGAAATCAAGCTTCATGGGAAGGTTTTGAACTAAAATGATGAATAAGCATTAGAATGGCAGTAGCAGGAATCAGGATCAGGTACATGGCTGCATCAGTAGGCAAACCCGCAAATCCCGCCGGTACTAATTCTGCCAAAGAAAGAACGAAATAAATCAGTGCGAAAGCGGACAGAAAGACGAGCGATTTTGGAGGGTTTTTAAACATAACAGCACCCAAAACTACCGGAGCAATCATGGAGGTACCTGCAAAACTCACCCTAGCCAACAGCACCAATTCATCACTCATGTAGGTGGAAAACACCAATACAATGATGGAAAAGATGAAAATGGCGATCTGCGTAATTCGCATGACCTTTTTGTCCGAACCTGTCAATAACGACCTTAATTCTGTGCCCAAAGCAAAAATCTGAGCATTGGTCGTAGAAAGACAAGCAGCAAAAAGGCCTACCACTGCCAATGCCGCTACAGGACTTACCTGATCAAACAGCAAGGCTGCAGAAAGAAACTCAGCAGTGGTGCTATCAGGATATTTCACTGCTCCATAAAGTCCGATAAATGCGGTAGGCAGGATAACCAAAATAGCAAAGAATCCAACTGCATAGGCCATTTTATGCACCGATTTTAGGTCTTTCATCACCACTAGTCGGGTCGTAAACTGTGGCTGAGACACTGGAATCATCACAATCGCAATCGCTGAAGCAATCAAAAATGGACTGCTAAAAAGCCCTTTTGGACCGGGCAAACTGAGTAATCCGGCATTGGTCTCGGTAACTTTGGCAATACCTGCTTCCAAACCGCCCGCCATTTGAAGGCAGGTGTAGCCGATAATCCAAATGACAACAAGCATAATCAATCCCTGAATGGCATCGCTATACATGATGGCTTTGAGGCCTCCGATTTCGGAGTAAACCAACATTAAAATCACCAGGAGAGAAGCCCAGCCCCAACCGGGAATCAAGTCAGGAAAAGCTGCATCCAAGAAAATCGAAATCCCCCGAATCTGAATCGCCACATAAGGAATCAAAAACAAGAAAGAACTCACAAACACCAAGTAGCCTGCCCATTTATTTTGAAAACAACTTTGGACAAAGCCAGCAACACCTTTGTAACCAATTTCTGCTGCTCTTTTGCGAAGCTTATACCCAAACCAAAGGAGGAAAAATACCATCAAGGCATCCGAAAGACCCAAGAAAATCCAGGCTCCTACTCCGTGAACCCGGAAGAAATCCGGCATTCCCATAAAGGTAAATGCACTGAACAAGGCAGCCGAAAAGGTCAAAAAACCTAAGATCGCCCCGATGTTTGACCCGGCAAGCATGAAATCATCCGAGCTTCGATTTTTGCTGTAAGACTTGTAGGAAGCATAGCCCAGCGATGCTAAAAACAAGGTGAAGAAGAAAATCAGCCAACCTATCATGATTTCGGATTCTCTTTATGAGGGAAAATTATTGACCCAATAAAGGTAGCTACCACAATCAGCAAGGTGACTCCAAAGCTGGTCCAAAAAACGTATGGGATTGATCCTAGTGTGGGGTCTGATTTCCCCTCTTGGAAAACCCACCAAAAGGAGGCGATGGAGAGCAGTACGATTGCTGAGGCAAGGAAATGCCATGGTTTGAAAGTCATAGTCTGGATATCGGGTTAGTTTGGGAATGAAAAAGCCGAACAGGCTTTTCGTTTGTTCGGCTTAAAATAGTAATTATCCAGTGTATGGCCTGAATTGTAAGGATTCCAAACACCTTTTGAGGGAAGGTTTTTACGGAATCAATTTCGGAACTTATTGGAAGTTGAGGTAGATGGTAATCCCTTTTCTTCGGATAGAGGAAATAGTATCTCTGAATTGTGGGGCATTTTTATCGGCTACGTAGAGATTATTCAACCCATGCGAGAAGCGAATCTCAGGAGCAAACTTGAAGTATCGGAAGTAAATCTCGAATCCCATCCCTGCCTCAAGGGTGAAATCCTGTCCTGAAGTCACAATGGGGTCCAAGTTGGCTTCATCTTGAGACTTGGTCCGAAATTGATAACTCCCCCCTCCAATGAAATACATTCGGGTGTTATTGAACCGTTGCGAGCGATATTTGAATAGCAGTGGAAGCTCTACGATGGTAGCCTCGTTGACCAATTCCTCAGTTCTGTATCCAAGATTAGTCACCGGGTCAGTATTGGTATTGCCAGTTCCTGGGAAAGTAGTATTGGCACCCGTCACATAATTGATGTCCACCCGGTACTCGTAAAACCCAATTTTGGGAGTGAAGAGAAGATTGGTTTGATCATGAAATCTCAAAATTCCAGTAAAGCCCAGCGAAAACCCTGGTGTATACTTGGGATAGATTGAAAATACCTCACTGCCGGGAGTCGCTAGTTGATTAAAATACGAATTGGAATATCGAATCTGATATGTCGCTGTATGTGCGGCGAGGAAAAAACCATAAGAAATGGTCTTGTCATCAGACCCTGAGGTACTAGTTAAACCAAACAATCCTTGGGCATAACCTTGCACACCCAACACTAGGAAATAAATGAAAAGGAAAGTTACTTTTGACCTACGTAAATGGAGCTTATTCCAAAAGTGAGTGGCTTGCATACGGTGCTGTGAAATCCGACTTTTTTCAATACTGCCAGAAAATCCTCCCCGTCCGGAAAGGCCTGTACAGACTCAGGAAGGTAAGTATAGGCAGAATTGTCTTTGGATACAATTTTTCCAACCTGAGGCAAAATCGCATTGGAATAAAACGCGTAAGCCTGCTTCATTGGGAAAGCTTTAGGCTTGCTAAATTCCAAAATAACGGTTTTCCCTCCCGGCTTGAGTACCCGATACATGTCTGCCAGACCTTTTTCCAGATTCTCAAAGTTTCTGACTCCAAATGAAACGATGACCGCATCAAACTTATTATCCTCAAACTGCAACCCTTCAGAATCCCCTAGGAGCATTTCGATTTTGTCGGATAGGCCTCGCTTCACCATCTTCTTTCGTCCTTCAGAAAGCATCCCCTCCGAAATGTCCACCCCGATGATTTTGTCAGGATTTAAAGCAAGTGCTTCGATAGCAAAGTCTCCTGTGCCCGTCGCAATGTCCAAAATGAGCTTTGGCTGATCCTTTTTTAGCATTTTTACAGCCTTTTTTCTCCAGATTATATCAATCCCCAAGCTGAGCACATGGTTGAGTAAATCGTATTTTGGGCTGATGTTGTTGAACATTTCAGCTACCTGTGCCTTCTTTGGGTCTTGCTTATCTTTGTACGGTACGACGGACATCACGAATCTTCTTTGGTGCGCAATATTACTACACAAACCCGAGGAATCGAAAATTGTTGAAATCAAAGGCTAAAAGCCCTTCCGAAATAAAAGCTTATTTTTGCCCCGAATCGAAAAGTTATGATCCGAAAAGCCTCCTTTTTAGTAAGCAACACCGACCCCAAAAAGTGTCCAAAACCAGACCGGGCAGAAATCGCTTTCATCGGACGATCCAATGTGGGAAAAAGCTCTCTGATCAACATGCTCACTGGTGTGAAAGAACTGGCTAAAACTTCCCAAAAACCAGGTAAAACCCAATTGATCAACCATTTCACAATTGACGATCGCTGGTACTTGGTGGATTTGCCTGGCTATGGTTTTGCCAAGGTAAGCAAAGACAAAAAGGTGAAATGGGAGAAGATGATCAGTGATTATCTGACTAACCGAGCTAACCTTTGTGGTGTAATCGTACTGATAGACAGCAGATTGGAGCCACAGACCATCGACTTGGAGTTTTTGAATTGGTGTGGAGAGGAAGGGGTGCCATTTGCTGTAGCTTTTACCAAAGCAGACAAGCAGTCCAAGACCCAAACCGATAAAAACGTCAAAGCTTTTCTCAACAAACTGGTAGAAATCTTTGGAGAAACTCCCGATTACTTTGTGACCTCAGCCGAAAAAGGGCAGGGGAAAGACGAGATGAGCGGATTTTTATACGAATTAATAGCAGAGTTTGAAGCCGAAGGAAGAAATTAAGCGAGAGTTCTATATTTGCAGCCTGAATTAAGAAGACCATGAATTTTAAAGACATTGCTACAGTAGCCGGAAAGCCGGGTTTGTATAAAATAATCAAGCCGACTCGCTCGGGAGTGATTTTGGAGTCTTTGGACGAGAAAAAAGCCAAATTGGTGGCAGGTATGTCCATGAGAGTTTCCATCCTCAATGATATTTCGATCTACACCATGACTGAGGAAGGTGCTGAACCTCTCGAGTCTGTGATGAAAAAAATAGAAGCCGAATACAAAGGAGACACCGGAGTAGATTCCACTTCTTCCGATTCAGAATTGAGAGCTTTTTTGAAGTCAGTTCTTCCTGACTTTGACCAAGAGCGAGTGTATATCTCCGACATCAAAAAGCTTAACGCATGGTATCAATTGATCCGAAAAAGTGCGCCTGAAGTGCTTGAAGAAAGTACAGAAACCAAAGAAAACGCCTAATTTTCTTAAGCCCTGAGTAATCGGGGCTTTTTTCTTGGACTTGACACATGGCTCAACCTATCTCACAGGAAACCTACTCACTGATCACCAAAGACTTTCAGCTGCCTGAGGTCAAAGAGGAATTTTCTGAGGAAAAAGCGATTGAAATTTTGGCTAAAGCCATCAGCCAATTGATGGATAGAAACCTCGAACGATTGCTTCAAATCTGCTATCGGGTCGATCTCTCGGAAAACAAGCTGAAACAAATCCTCCACGAATCAGAACCAGACCGGGTAGCTAATGATTTGGCAAAAGCCATTTGGGAACGGCAAAAACAAAAGGTGGAAATCCGGAGAAAGTATTCAGAAGGATAACCTAGGCTATTTTCTTCAACTAGTTTGTGAAAGATTTTTTTCTGAAGTAGATCCTCCCTCAAGTAAATCCTCCTTAGAAATTCTTCTGATTTTATTCCTTAGAAAAGCCTCTAAAAATTCTATGGACTCCACGTCCTCGATTTCCAATATCCCCTTGATTAGCTCCAACTTTCTAGCCTGAATCGTTTTTTTGCTACTTCGCATATCTCAAAGATAGCCTAAAATTACCTTACATCCCTTTTTCACCAGGTATCCAAGGCCATTTTACCTCTTGAAGTCTTTGTCCTATTTTCGCAAAAACCCAAAACCCATGGCAAACCCAATCTGGATCATGACTTCGGCGTTTGACCAGCTCAATCTGGATCAAACTGTCCAAAAAGCACTAGAAATAGGAGTGCAAGGCCTCGACCTCTGTGTCTTCAGAAAAGATGGTACCAGAGATGACTTTGTAGCCACGCATCTAGATTATGAAAACTTCGGCCCTGACCAAGCCAAAGCCCTGATCGAACAATTCAACGGGGCAAAACTCCGACTTTCTATCGGCGCATTTGAAAACTTGATCGGAGGAGACCCTGTGCACCGAATCAAAAACCAAAATCACCTGCTTCGCCTCATCCGTATGGCGTATCTGCTCGGAGGTGGCGAAAACGATGTGAAAGTCGGAACCTTTGTAGGTTACAATCACGAACTCGGCAATCAGGAAGGCGGATTTGAGAAGAATTTACTGGAATATCAGCGGATTTTCGGGCCGATTATTCGCTATGCCAATAGTCTCGGTGTCACAGTGCTCTACGAAAACTGTCCGATGGAAGGCTGGAGGAGTTCGGGCTTCACAGGCACCTTCAACAACCTCACAGGTGTCCTTGCCGCTCGCAAACTCATGTACGAACTGGTACCGGAGAAAAATCACGGAGAAATTTACGACCCTTCACACGACGTGTGGCAGCATACCGATCCGATAGAGGTGATGAAGCATACGGATATGTCGCGCCTAAAGCGGATTCACGTGAAGTCCACCCGAAATGTACCGGATCCATTTTGGGGAAATATGTACCCAATGCAGCAAATCCGACCTGATTGGGCTGAAAAACTGGGCATCAGCTCCAGTAAAAATCCTTGGGACCGACACCATTACGAAGCTACGCTTCCTGGGTTTGGACTAGGCGATTCCATGGATTGGAGGGCTTTTGTGAATGTGCTGAAAGAAAAAGGATTCTCTGGACCATTCGAAATCGAAAATGAAGCAGTGCTTTCGAAGCAGACCGGAAAAATGGGCGCTATCGTCCAGGGCTGCAAGGCTGCAGTTCAAAACCTAGCCCCTTTGCTTTGGGAACTCACTGATGAAGGCTGGACCTACCCTACCCAAGAATATGTTCCTTTGAAAGATCTGAATAGGGCAGATATTCCTTTGGTGACGATGGATGACTTGGGCTAAGTCGTCTCTACAATTTATCTAAACTGAATAAAAGTTTACGTTTACAGCGTAAACTTTTTTACTTTTCAAAAATAAACATTTTTACTTCCTCAAAATAAATCATACCTTTAGGCCTTTAACCCACTAGAGAAATGGTACTTAAGGAAGAATTAGCGGCAGCAGTGAGTGGGCAGAAAAAAGGACTGTCAAAAAAAACCAAGCTCACTGAGCGAGAAGCAATCGCTGGATTTAAGCCTTCCAGTACTCATATAGAAGTAATCACAGGCATACGACGCTGTGGAAAAAGTACCCTCATGCGTCAGCTGATAACCAATACTCATCAAGAATTTGCCTATCTGAACTTTGAAGATCCAAGAATATTCGGATTTGAGGTCAGTGACTTTTCTAAATTGGATGAGGTGTTTGGGGAGGAAGTCGCTGTTTATTTTTTTGATGAGATCCAGAATGTCACTGGTTGGGAGGTTTTTGTGAGACAGCTACACGACCGCGGAAGCAAAGTGTATATCACCGGTTCCAATGCCTCTCTGCTCAGCAGCGAGTTGGGCACAAGGCTGACTGGACGCCACCTTTCCTATGAGATATTTCCATTTTCCTATTCCGAATACTTAGCATATAGCGAGCTTGAAGACAGCAAGGAGAATTTCCTAGACTATCTGTATTCGGGAGGATTTCCTGAATTTCTCCGAGACCGAAACCCCGAAGTCCTTCAGAATCTTCTAAAAGACATTGTCTTCAGGGATATTGCCATCCGCTATGGTATCAAAAACACCAAAACGCTGATGGAGATCGCTCTATTTCTCCTGTCTAATGTGGGAAAGACGACGAGCATCAATAGTTTGAGAAAGACATTTGATGTGGGTTCTCCCAGCACAGTCTCTGACTATTTATCTTGGATGGAAGATGCCTACATGTTCTTTTTCGTTCCAAAATTCAGCTGGTCAGCCAAAAGCATTTCAAAAAATCCCAAAAAAGTATACGCCATCGATACGGGATTTGCAAAGGCAAACTCGCTCAGCTTCAGTAGTGACAGCGGCAGACTCTTGGAAAACTTAGTTTTCATCCTGTTGAGGAAAAAGAATTTTGAGCTATACTACTTCAACGAGCGAAGAGAATGCGATTTCATTGTATTTGAAAACAAACAATGCAAATGGGTCATACAAGTAACCGAACAAGTGCATGGAGATAACAAGCAGCGAGAATTCGATGGATTATTGGAGGCTATGACTTTCTTTGGAAAAGCGGAAGGATTCATCATCACACTGGACCAAAGTGACAAACTTATCCTAGAAGAAAAAACCGTCAGGCTTATCCCTGTAAGAACATTTATAAAGGAATTTCTCAACTAACCGTAAAAGGGGCAATCAATTCCCCAATCCCTGCTCGTATCCTGCATCTGCAGGCAAGTTACTTCCCATCGCCGCAGCAACAGCCAGCTGATCGCAGCGCTCGTTTTCGGGGTGACCGGCATGTCCTTTTACCCAATGAAATTTGGGTTTGTATTTCAGGTGAAGGGGAATGTAGCGAAGCCAGAGGTCTGGGTTTTTCTTGTCCTTAAAGCCTTTTTTCTGCCAGCCCCACAGCCAGCCTTTCTCGATGGCATCTACCACATACTTGCTGTCTGAGTAGATCTGAACCGGGAATTCAGTGGTTTTGAGTTCCTGAAGCGCACGAATCACTGCCAGCAATTCCATCCGGTTGTTGGTGGTAAGTCGAAAGCCCTCGGAAAGTTCTTTTCGGTGTTGGCCAAACTTAAGAACAGCCCCGTAGCCTCCTGGGCCGGGGTTTCCTTTTGCAGCACCGTCGGTAAAAATGATAATCATGTCGCAAAGAAATGAAAAAAAGCCGGGGTCTCCGGCTTTAAGTTTATCCTACTGTGATTGGAAAGGCATTTGATTTGAAGATTTTCACTGCAATGGATAGCAGGATGATCCCGAATATTCGTCGGAGCACGTCGACACCTGTTTTCCCAAGTTTGCGCTCGAGCCATGTGGTGCTTTTCAGGACGATGTAGACAAAAATCAAATTGAGCAAAATCCCGATAGCAATATTCACCTGCTCAAATTCAGCCTTCAAAGTCAAAATCGTAGTCAAAGTCCCTGCACCTGCGATCAATGGAAAAGCAATCGGGACGATAGAAGCACTGGAAGTAGCCTCAGGATCAGGCTTGAACAGCTCAATACCCAAGATCATCTCGGCTCCAAGAGCAAAAATGATCAGCGCCCCGGCGATAGCAAAGTCCTCTACTCCAATGCCAAATAGGCTAAGGATGGATTTTCCGACCAATAAAAAAGCAATCATCAAGACTCCGGCTGCGAGTGTGGCTTTTTCGGACTGGATGTGCCCCACTTTCTTTCGAAGGTTGATGATGATCGGGATAGAACCGAGGATATCTATCACCGAAAATAGAATGAGTGAAACGGAAAGGATTTGTTTGAAATCTACCATGGCGCAAAGGTAAGGGGATTTTGCGCAGCAGCTAAGCTCGGTGGATTAATTCAAGGTGAAGTCTCAAAGCAAACCTGCACCGTCTTCCACTTCTTCGATCGCCTGTCGGAGAAAGTCATTGAAGGGCTTCATCCTACGAAATCCATCCAAAGCAAAGGTTACAAAAGCACCGGAGTCCACCGCTTTGTCTGAGATGGGATGAGAAACTGTAAAGCTTTTTAGCTTGAGGTATTCGATAAAGGGATGATCTGAATCATAATCTCGAGGACTGGTCTTCAGTTTTTCCCCTTCAATTTGGTTAAAGAGCTTTTTGAACTCAGGATCCTCTTCAATTCGCTTCAGTTCAGCACCGCTGTAGTCGATTTCTCTTCGGATTTTTTTGAGTGTATCCGCTTCCGGCATCCAGATACCTCCTGCTAAAAATGAATTTCCCGGTTGGATCTGCAGGTAATAGCCTGGCCCCGGGGATTTTTTACCTCCTACGGAAAAGTAAACTCCAAAATTCGTCTTGTAGGGGTCCTTGTTGTTGGAAAATCTCACATCTCGATTCTGTCGAAAGACACAATCCTTGGGTTTGAAAGCCGATAATTCCGGTTCGATCTCCGTCATTTCTTTCAGCAGAATCTCCACATCTTCCAGCAACCTTGCCCTCGTCTCTGTGTACCATTTCTTATTGGCATCCATCCAATCTTTGTGGTTGTTTTGGGCAAGGGCAGAGAGAAATTCGAGATATGGTCGCATGGGAAAGCAGAAGTGTGAAAGCTAAAGGTAGAAAATTTAAGATTTTAGGGTTAACTCGATATCGCTTGGAGAGGTTTAGAGGATTTGGATTAAGTGAACTTTATGATAAATTACACGTGTTAAATTTCAAAAATCCACACGTGTAATGAATACGAAATTGACCTTGACCCTCGAAAAAGAGGTGATTGAAAAAGCCAAAGAATTTGCCTCCCGTCAGGGACAGAGTCTTTCTTCTTTGGTGGAAAATTACTTCAAGCTTCTCACCTTTGAGCATAAAGAAGACCCCAAGAAAAAAGAGAGAAAGCCACTCCCAGAAAGCTTTTTAAAATTGGAAGGTTGCCTGAAGCATGAAGGGGAATTTGACTACAAGGAGGAACTAACCAAAGCTTTGGAGGAAAAATATGGACTCTGATGTCTTTTTGGATTCCGATGTAGTTTTGGATTATTTATTGAAGCGTGAACCATTCAATGTGCCTGCAAGGGAAATTTTCGGTTATGCTTTCAATAAGGAAATCCAGATTTATTTTTCATCTCTTACAGTCGCCAATATTCATTACCTCCTACGCAGGCAATATGGAAATGAAGGAGCTTTGGATAAAATCACTGAATTGTTGAGATTCTGTAAAATCCTTCCCGTTTCTGAAAAAGAAATTTTCTCTGCTATCAAAAGTGGATTTTCTGATTTCGAAGACGCCACCCAGCATTTTACAGCAGTTCAAAATCCGGAGATCAAAGGGATTATTACCCGAAACTCAGCCGACTACAAGAAGTCTCAAATTCCGGTTTTCACTCCTGAAGTTTTTCTTTCCACTTTCAGATAAAATCCACCAGCGTCTCCAGCTTCATCCCTCGGCTGCCCTTGATCAAGATAAGGTAGTCTCCCAGTTTACTGTCTTCCAGCCAGTTTCTAAAGGAGAACGGATCGGGGAAATAAAGCGCCTTAGGAGCTTTTTCCAAAGCAGAAACAATCAATTTACCGGTAAAACACACCTTGTCAATCGGATACTCGCTGACTATTTCTCCTAATTTTCGGTGTTCTGCTTCAGCATGCTCACCCAGTTCAAACATATCCCCGAGAATGATCATTTTGTGTTTTTTCCCAGTCATCTGACCAAATGTCCGAATGGCAACTTCCATACTGGATGGATTAGCATTGTAGGCATCCAAAATGATCAGATTGCTCCGCTTCTCGATGAGTTGGGAGCGCATGTTTTCGGGTTTATAGTTGACGATTCCCTCCACTGCTTTTTCCATCGGCACACTAAAAAACTTCCCGATGGTCAATGCATTGGCAATGTTACCAAAATTGTAGGCGCCGATTAAGGAAGTCAAATGCTCTCCGGAGACGCCTTCCACAGAAAACTTTACAAATGGATTAGCTCCCAGAAACTGCACCTCACAGAAATCACCTTTGGCTGGGTAAAGCACAGGATTCTCAAAGCGCTTGATCATATTGGCAAAAATCGGATCCTGGGAGTTGATAAAGACTGTTCCTTTGTTTTCTCTCAGGTGCTGATACAGTTCAGTTTTGGTTTTGAGCACACCCTCAGGCCCACCCATTCCTTCCAAATGAGCCTTCCCGATATTGGTGATAAAGCCATGCGTAGGTTCGGCGATGTCACATAGCTCTTGGATGTCGCCCTGCTTATTAGCGCCCATTTCGATAATGGCGATTTCATGCTCGGGCTTAAGTCTGAGCAAAGTCAAGGGAACCCCAATGTGGTTATTAAGATTTCCTATCGTTGCCAGCGTCTTGAATTTTTGCTTCAAAACAGCGTGCATAAGCTCTTTGGAAGTGGTTTTTCCATTTGACCCGGTCAATCCAATAACCGGAATGCTAAACTTCCTTCGATGGTGAGTAGCCAAATTTTGAAGTGCTGCTAGGACATCCTCACATAAAAAATAGCGCCCGTCATTTTCCACGTTATACTTTTCCTCATCGATCACCACGGCTGATGCCCCCATTTCCAATGCTTTAGCGGCAAAGTCATTCGCATTGAAATTTGGACCTTTCAATGCAAAAAAGAGGTTTCCCTGATCAATCTTGCGGGTGTCGGTACTTACGCCTGTGCTTTTGAGAAAGAGAGAATAGAGGAGGTCGAGGTTCATTTTTCGGGAAAATTTGCCACAAAATAACGCAAACGGCACATCTTTGCGGAGCTCGATTCGTTTTATTTTGGAGTTTGATTTTCCCCTAACATGCAAAAAATCCTAGTCCTGATTTTTCTTTTGATTGCTTCTCCGGCGTTCGCTCAGGCAATTTTTGAGTTGGATCAAAGCAAATCAGTTAGGGTGGATGGGCTAGATGTTCCCATAGGATTTTCACAGGGCATCAATTCCGCCCAAATCCAAACGATGGATCTCACTGGAGATGGAGCAGAAGAATGGGTCGTTTGGGATATCAATTCTCGACAGCTTCAGGTTTTTGAGAAAAAAGGAGAAAGCTTCAGTATTCGTCCCGAACTCTCCTATCTATTCCCAACAGACATCAGTGGATTTTTGGTCTTGGCGGATTTTGATCAAGATGGGAAAAAGGACCTGTTCACTTCCACCGCTTTGGGAATCAGGGCATATCGGAACACCTCCACAGGAACCCAGATTTCTTGGACGATAGCTCAAAACTTCCTCCGCTTGGAGGGTGCGAATAATATTCCCGCCAACAACCTCGATACTCCCTTGCTACAGGATGTGGAAGGAGACGGAGACTTAGATCTGGTAATTTTCAACTTTGCCGTGGGTGACTTTCTGGAGTTTTACAGAAATACCTCTGTTGAGCGAAAAGGTGCTCCAGATATCGATGGCTTTGCTTTTCCTGTTCGTCATTGGGGCAATTTTGAGTTTTGTGCATGTGCCCAGATCAGTTTTGGACAAACTTGTGACGGAAGAGCACTTAATACAGGCAACCGGCTCGATGAAAACGCCCGAATCCAGCATGCAGGCGGACATAGCATCCTATATCGGGACTTTACGGGAGACGGGATTCCGGATTTGCTACTTGGGCGTGACGAGTGCAACACTTTATATTTCCTTCCTAATTCAGGCAGCTCATTTAGTCCGCGGTTTTCCTCATTCTCCACTCAGGTTCCGGGATATGGTTCTCTACCTCAATTTCAAAGATTTCATGTGGGCCGGTTGATCGGGGAAGACTTGATTGTGAGTTTGAACACCAATGAGACTGCTGCTCCGTTTCGGATTGACTTCGCCAATTCGGTAGTGAAGCTGGAGAAAAGTACAGGAGTGATCAGCCCTATTCTTCAGGATAAATTATTCGATTTGGGCGAAAATGTCCGACCCTACTTCAAAGGAAATGTATTTGCCGGTGAGCTTTGGCTGACGGCTAATGTCAAAAATGGAAATTCCGTCCAAGGCCAAGCTTTCCGACTGAGCTATTCTGGAGACCGCTTTGAACTGGTTAATGAAGATTACATCAGCCTTTCCGGCTTGAATCTTTTGGAAGTCCAACTTATCGAATACGGGAGCGTCAAAAACCAATCCTACCTTTTGGTTCCAGGGGTACGAACCACCAATGGCATTCCTTCTCAGATTTTGCTACGTGGACAAGGCCAAAACTGGATTGATTTTTCCCTTTCCGGACTAAGCCTTCGAGTAGGCGATCAGCTGACTTTTTTTCCGTATCAGGGAAAAGACCACTTGCTGGTCGCTGCGCAAAATGGAAGCCTGACGCTCTATGAAGTGGATTTAGAAGCCCGAACGGCTACCTTGAAAACGGCCAATTTCCTAGGCTTTCAAGACAATCCTGCCAATCGAAACTTAAGCGTAGCTGTTCAGATTCAGGATTTGCCTAACCTGTACACCGTGGATCAAACAGGTCGGATTTTCCTGGTCAGAGACATGATGAACTCAGAAACTCGGGAGGAAGTCTCTGTCAAAATCGGAGATCAAAATCTCCCTTTCCGACTAGGGAGAAACACCTGGATCTCGGTAGTGAACCCGGGATTTGATGAGAATGTAGATCTGATCTTGGGAAGTCGTGGAGGAGGAATTACCTATCTGAAATCTGTCCAATCTGATTCTCCATCCGGCGACCAGCTTCTGGTAAAAGTCTATCCCAACCCTACTGACGGCCCGTTCAAGGTCATTTCCAATACCGCCTCAAAAGCGCGTTTGATTACATCGCTAGGACAAATCCTGTTGGATGAAATCACTATTCCCGCCAATCGGGAGATCACAATCCAAGCCCAACCTCTTCAACCCGGCCCTTACTTTTTACAACTGGAAACTGAGGATCGGAAAGTGGTAGTGAAGAAGGTGCTAATAAAGTAGTTAGATTTCCCGCTGACCTGCTTGCAGCAGGCAAGTTACAGCAGAAAAAGTCGCGGATGTTCGCTGATTTGTTTAACTCATTTTCGAGAAAACATTACAGCCTCCCTAAGGAAAGGAGTGAATTTTCAGATTTCTGATTTTAGCTTTCTGCCTTCTAAATAATCCCATTTGCCCACCTACTTCAAAACATCTAGCTTAGATTTAGAATTTATCAATCCATGAAGAACCTCTACTTACTCTTATTCTCGGCGCTTTTCGCTTGGGCATGTTCATCCGGCCCGGAAAATCCCGCTGACAAAGTATTTATCAACGGAACCATCTACACGGTGGACCAAGCTAATCCGAAAGTTCAAGCAGTAGCCGTAAAGGATGGATTAATCCTCGCCGTGGGCACCACCGAGGAAATTCAAGCCTTTGTGGGCGAGTCCACCGAAGTGATCGACCTGCAGGGCAAAACCATGACGCCGGGCTTTATCGAATCCCACGCCCACTTGATGGGCATCGGGTACAACAAGCTTGAGATCGACCTCATGGGTGTCAAAACCTATGATGAATTGATCCAAAAAGTGGCGGAAGCCGCTGCCACTGCCAAGCCGGGGGACTGGATTACAGGCCGAGGCTGGCATCAAGACAAGTGGCTGCAAATGCCGGAGAAAACCGTCAAAGGCTTCCAGACCCACGATGCGCTTAGTGCTGTGACACCGAATAATCCTGTGTACCTCGCTCATGCTTCCGGCCATGCTTCCTTTGTGAATCAAAAAGCCATGGAACTCGCCGGTATCACTCCTTTGCGAAGCGAAAAACCCACACAGGAAGTCGAAGGCGGTGAAGTACTCCGCGACGAACTTGGCAATCCCACCGGAGTCTTGGTCGAGCGCGCCTCTACGCTGGTGGCTAAACTTATTCCCGAGACTACTCCTGAGAAAAATGAAGAAGCCCTGACTTTGGCACTTCAGGAATTGGCTGAGAAAGGAATCACCTCATTCCATGATGCAGGTTCGGGACAAGATGTGATCGATCTGGTGACCAAGTTCAAAAACGAAGGCAAGCTCACTTCCCGCATGTACATCATGCTCACAGGCCGTCAACCTGAGTTGCTGGAAGCTTGGTACAAAAAAGGTCCGATGATCGATCCGGATCATTTGGTAACTGTGCGTTCCATCAAGTTGAATTGCGATGGAGCACTTGGTCCTTGGGGTGCTTGGTTGCTGGAGGATTATTCAGACAAGCCCGGACACCGCGGCCATGAGACACTTCCGATGTCTGTGGTGACCGAAGTGTCCGAAAAAGCACTGCCATTAGGTTTTCAAGTATGTGCCCATGCCATCGGCGATCGCGCCAATCAGGAGATTTTGGATCGATTTGAGGCAGCTTTTGTCAAAAATCCAGAAGCCAAAGACCACCGCTTCCGCATCGAGCATGCCCAACACTTGCATCCGGATGATATTCCGAGATTCGGTCAGTTGGGTGTGATTGCCGCCATGCAGGCCATTCACTTGAGTTCGGACCGACCTTGGGCTATTGACCGCTTGGGTGAAAAGCGGATCATCGACGGGGCTTATGTATGGCAGAAGCTGTTCCAAACTGGTGCTCGCATTGCTAATGGAACCGACGCCCCTGTCGAGCCTGTAGATCCGATTCCTTCTTTCTATGCTTCGGTAACCCGCAAAACCCTTCAGGGACTTCCGGAGGGAGGCTATGAAGCCGATCAAAAAATGACCCGTGAGCAGGCCCTGAAGTCCTACACTTTGGATGGTGCTTATGCTGAGTTTGAGGAAAATTTCAAAGGATCTATCGAGGTAGGAAAAGTCGCTGACTTCACCGTTTTTGACAAAAATATCATGGAAGTACCGGAAGATGAAATCCTGAAAACTCAGGTCGCCATGACCGTGATGGGGGGAAAGGTAGTTTTCAAAAGGTAAAATTCTGAAGTAAAAATTCAGAAAAGACCTTCCAAGTTTAGTAAAAATGGAAGGTCTTTTTTTGTCAAAACTCCTCAATCCTCACAAAATACAGATCAAATCCTCAGATGATTAGTGAAATCATAGTCATCTCTATGGATGCGCCAAGGCGTTGACTCAACCGCAGTCGATTCAACTTTTTTAAAAATATGAGGGGGTCCAAAAAAAAATTAAATTTTTGTTCTAAAAATTTAATTCTATTTTCGGTAGCAATTTTCAGCTCAGCAAGAATTATTCTTTAAATGGGGGGGGTCAAAATATTATTTTGTTTTTTTCTATTTTGAAAGGATTTTTTAAAGATTTCAAGAGTATCTCAAATTAAACATTTGATTATTCATTTCGATTTATGATTTAATTCAACTTGAAAAACTGGATCGCAAAAAAGTCAAAAACCAATAAAAGAATTCAGTTCAGTTAGTTTCCCTGTTTGGCTTATAAAGAAATATCTCGAGGGGGTGTGGCCTCTATTTTAGATGATACCCTTTAAAATAATTTAGATATTAATACTTCTGAAGATTCTCTTCTTCATGATTTAAAAATGGCAGCATCAAGCATCACAAAAGTTTATCTTAAACCTTTTTATCCAAAAGTATTTATCATGGCAGGGTTGAAATACTATGAACGGACAAAATACCTGATCGAGCTGATCGAAAAGAAAAAGACAGAGAGTCCAGATGAGTTAGCTGGCAAAATTGGGGTAACGAAGCGAATGGTGTATCATATTTTGGATGACCTTAGATTATGCTTAGAACAAGAGATTAGTTATTCGAAGCAGGATAAAAGTTATGTTTTTTCTGAAAAATCTTAATTCGGTGAAAGATTATTTCACCAACTGGAATTTATGTTTGTTTATTCTAAATTAATTTTCTAACTAAAACAAAAACCTTTATGAAAGTACTTTTTTCAACAATTGCCTTGGGTTTTTCCCTTTATGCCTCCCCTGCTTTGCCTAGTACTTCTTCAGAAGAAGCAACCATTGAGTACAAGCAAACAATCTTTGGACCTAGATGTGAAATCCGGGATCCCAAGATTGGCTTCTATGGTAAAGGAAATTGCGAAAAGGTAATTGCAGCCTATGAGCGATACAAAGCGGCTAGGGGTATGAAGTAAATTCATCAATTAATGTAAAGTAAGTTCCGGTAGAGATGTTTTTAAATCATTTCTATCGGGACTTTGAATAATGGCAATCTGAACTATATGAGATATAAATTATTCCTGAGTTTATTCCTTATAATTTGCTTTTTAGAAAAGGAAAGTCAAGCACAAAATATTGTCATTTCCTATGAGACCACACTGTCGGAGGATCATTTTCCCTTTGAGGCTGATCTCTACATTAAAGGCTCTACTAGTCTCTTTCAATGGAAAACTCATCCCGAGTCCTTCTGGGAACGCCAAAGATCGGAGGGAATAGACATTATCCGGCAGTGGATTTATACCGATCTAGAGGGATTTCAGGTTGGCCGAAAGATGGGAAGTCAGACTATGAACGTTCGCGAATTTTGTAAAAAAGACTTTCCAGTCATCTATGAAGACACGGTCTATTGGGATTGGGTAATTATGGGAGAAAAAAAGGTAATTGAAGGATACGCCGTCACGCTTGCAAAGACCACTTTTCGAGGAAGGGAATATCAGGCATGGTTCGCCGAGGATATTCCTATCGATGCAGGGCCTTGGAAATTTCATGGACTCCCAGGCTTGATTTTCGAAGTTTATTCCACCGACGGGACTGTCAGTATCGGCTTGAAAGGTCTAAAAAATATCGAATCAGAATCCATCCCCGCTTTCTCTTCAAAAGGTAAGCAAATGACCCGCAATGAGCTAGCGACTTGCTTAGATCTAGAATATGAAGCATTTTACAAGAAGAATCAGGCGATCATCGCAAGCCTTCAGGCCGAATTTCCTGATTTGGAACTATCTGATGCCGGACTAAGCAAAGTCAGGATCAAAACCGAATTGGATGAAAACTAGACTGTTCATTACTTCTTTTACAGTCCTGTTTTTACTTTTTCCGGCGTTCAATGTCTTCGCCCAAACTCTATCTGATAAACTCATGCCAGGCAGGGTGTTGGATGAACAGCTGAGGCCCATTGAACTCGTACAGGTAACGCTGATAGATTCAGTCGGAAAGCTGATCAAATTCACCTACACTGACGATCAGGGACTTTTCTCGCTACCTATTCCCAACGGGATTCGCGGTTCACTTTCATTTTCAAGGCTTGGGTATCAAAAAAAACTTATTGCTCTAGAAAACTGGGATACTAACCCTGTGGTGCTCAGCCCATCCCAATCCACCCTACTCAGAGAAGTTACAGTACAGGACAAGGTCTTGGTCGAGGAAACCCGAGATACGATTTCCTATGTCACAGATAGGGTAAGAGATGGTACTGAAAGCAAGCTGGAAGATGTCCTAAAGAAACTACCTGGGATCACAGTGAATCAAGCCGACGGAAAAATCCTTTACCAAGGAAAAGAAATTACTGCCTTGCTACTCGATGGGGACAATCTTACAGGCGACAACTACCGGATGCTATCCAAAGGGCTTTCCGCAGAATGGCTCGATGAAGTGCAGGTTTTGAAAAGGTTCACTGGAAACAAATTGCTGCAGGGAATCAAGCCTTCCGACGAAGTGGCTCTGAATATCCGACTGAAAGAAAACTTCAAATCTCCGCTCTTTGGAAAAGCATCTGCAGGCGTAGGAACTTGGCAAAGGGCTTTGTTGCAAAAAGAACTTCTTCGATACAGTCCAAAAAACAAAGGATTCTGGGTGACAGATGCCTCAAACTTGGGAGAAAGTCTTGAGGTAATGGATTTGGAAACCTACCAACAAAGAAATGCTGCCTTTATGGGATTTGTCAGACCAAGTAGATTCACAGAAGGGCCAGCAAATCTCCCCGGTATTATAAACGAAAGTAATTTTAATTTTCAAAGAGGGATTTATACCAACCCGAATATCATCTTTCGTCCGTCCGAAAAATCCTCCATAAAAAGCAATACCAGTCTTACCATACGAACCAGGGACTTCAGCAATTCGGACTCCTCTTTCTTTTTTACTGAGGAAGGAGAAGGATTCTCTCTAGTTCAGGATGTAAACCAGGTTACGGATTACAAGAGCTTTTTTCAGGATCTATCCTGGGTCAAGGAGTACGAATCCAATCAGCAGCTAGAACTACTTTCGCGATTTTCCTATCATTCAGATAATTCAGGAAGTCTCTTCTCCAACACCTTTAGGGATCAAGTGCAGCAGGATGAGCTAGAAAAATTATCACTGTTAGTCGGTTCAAAATATACGCTTAGGTTAAAAGATAAATCGGCTTTAGACCTACAATTCCATGCAGAAAATCAAAGAAGCACTGAGAACTTGGTCTTTGGAGAATCAAATCTTACCACATCTGCAACCAATCAAACTCTGAAACAAGAAAATACCAATCTTGCCTTCCATTCAGAATACCTTAAAAAGTGGACTGAGAAACTCTTTTCTCAAATCTCCATTCATTTGATCCAAAGCGCTCAAAAAGCCAATGTCAATACTTCACATGAAGTGGATGAATATTTTAGCAAAAAGCGCGAAGGTGTCTTCGGAATCAACCTTGCATCAAAGTGGAAGAATATTGATTTATGGGCTGGTTCAAAAATCAGACTCGGCGGTGTATCCTGGGATTCTTTGACAAGGAATTTTTTACTCATCGAGCCATCCATCAAACTCTCACACACCATCCAGTCGAAAAACTTTTGGAATTTAACCAACCGATTTGCCTATCAGAGAGACAACAGTATACCGACTATATATGACTGGATACCAATCACCTACAACCCTTCCTTCCGGCAGACTATTACCAATTCTATTAATCCTGCAATCTTCACGGTAAATGATTTATCACTTTGGTCATTTGAGCTAAAGAAAAGTACGTTGGACTTTTTCATGATCAATGGAGAACTGCTCTTTCAAAACACCTTAAATCCTATCTTCAGCAAATTTTTCTACACAGAAGACCTGGTACGAGAGGTCAGAAAAAATGGCGGTAGGCAGGAAGAGTTATCAGCGAACATTTCGGTGTCCAAATACCTATCAGCTTTGTCAATCTTAGTTAAAACAAACTTTTCGAGCACAAGAACCAGCCTCCCTCTTGGTATCGAAGGGCGCCTGGCAACAGGAGAGAACATCGCAGACAAGGTGACCATCAGCACCGGGTTTGTGGGTCTGAATCAGGTTAAATTTTCTTTTGGTTATCACTTTAACCGACTCAAAAACAACTGGGATCAAGAAAAGGAGATATTCTATTTTCAAAACTTCAATGCAAGCGTAAACTGGACTCCAAAGCCATTAACGTCTGTAAAGATACTCTATGAAGGCCTCCATTTGGATCAGAAGAGAAATCAAATCAGTTCTGTATTAAGTCTGGAATCAGGAATTAAACCAAAGAAAGATTCCAAATGGGAGTACAAGCTCAAATGGAACAATGTATTGAATCAACAAAATCTCAGCCTGATTCAAATTGCACCGGGCATAAGTAGCCAATCCAGTTTTCCTATGTTACGAAGCTTTTTGCTGGTACAGGCCAGCTTTGGATTTTGAGGAAAAATCTCTCAAAAAAATAAGTTGTAGCCAATTGATGGCCATCTTGAGTAATTTACATCTAAAAAATTTAATTGACTTCCGGAAGGAGGCTATGAAGCTGAGCAAAAAATGACCCGTGAGCAGGCCCTGAAGTCCTACACTTTGGATGGTGCTTATGCTGAGTTTGAGGAAAATTTCAAAGGATCTATCGAGGTAGGAAAAGCAGCTGACTTCACCGTTTTTGACAAAAATATCATGGAAATCGCAGAGGATGAGATCCTGCAAACTAAGGTGCAGTTGACAGTGGTTGGTGGAAAAGTGGTGTTTAGTAGGAAGTAAGTAGATTGACAAACCAGAATTCAAAAAAAGGCCTGACAGGTTATGAAATCCTAGAGGCCTTTTTTTGTTTGATCAAGTCTTTGTTAAGTCAAAGAAGAAAGGCTGGAAGTAGAGTTTGATCTGCTTTCATTGTCCTACTTAGGCTCATATCAATACGAAGCCCTTAAATTCTCTAATCACCTCATAATGAGGGTTTATAAATCATATAACCTAAATTTTAAGAAAAAATTTTACTTAATTTTTGAGCAATTCAACAATGAAAAATTTTGATTTTCTGAAATCTTCCTAGAGTAGTGAAATAATATTTTATAAAATCTGGTTTTTCATCTTTCGTACTTGGACACGCTAGACCTAGGCACGATTCGATTTTTGTATTTTCGAATTTTCCTTGAGTTATTCGACATAGTAAGGCAAAATTTTTATCTGAACGGATTTCTATGAGGATTTTAGGATGGATTGTAGGCTTATCGGTAGTACTTCTATTGACGGGTTTGTTCTTGTTTCAAACCAATTTAACCCCAACTAATCACGGTGGAGATAGCAGCTATCTTGATCAAGCTTGGGGCGAAGCCGCCCAAAGTGGGAAAAATGAAAATATGGAAACTGTTGACTCCACCTGGAATTTTTCAACTTGGAAATTACTCCCTGTTGGGCTGGTTCGCTATCCTGATTTTGGGCCTTTGGATTTTTTGAAAAGAGCAAAATAGAAAAGACAATTCTAAGGCACTTCGATCGCTCCTGAGTCCTAATATACCTGCTTACCTCGGTTTAAAGAAAATTGGATTACCCTATTCAAAAATCCAGTCATTCTCCAAGTAAAATTCAGCTTTTAAACTCATCTTTTTAATTCCTCGTTAAGTACCCTATTCACTCCTTTAAATTTTCTAATCATGGCTCTCAACTCATTTAAAAGGATTTCTGGCTGTTTTTTCACTTTGCTCTTTTCAATTTTTGCGTCTTTAGCTTTTTCCCAAACTACCCAAAACTCAAGCGCCTATTTTCAGGGAAACTACTCCAATCAACCCATTATTACATTCAAGGAAGGTTTTCTGAATAGAAACACTTACTACCTCGATGGAGAAAAATCCAGTCCAAAGGAGGTGGCTGCTTTGATCAATTCCGTCCAAACGGAAGACTTCAAATTTTTGCCCTTCCAACGAAAAAAGAACCTGGGAACAGGATTGCTACTTTCTGGTTTGGCTGTAAACATTGGCTCCATCGCCTACTTATTCACGAATGAAATTACGCCGACAAACGTCCGCCCTTGGTTTTTGGTAACCTTTGGAAGTGGTGTTCTTCAATCTACTGGGAATATCTTAATCAGGAATTCTGATAGAAGAATTGAGCGTTCGCTGACAGATTTCAATGCCTATCATTATGCTGGAGGGGCAGATGCATTTCTGAGTATGGATGTAAGTGAAAACTTTTTCGGCACTGAAATAGACATTTACGAGGGACCGATGCTCCTACAAAAGGATCAGGTGCAGTCTAGACTGAAGTCCAATGAAGAAGCCTATACCTTGTATGAAAAAGTCATTAAAAGACAGCAAGTAAGTAAAGTGACCAATGTGGCCAATACAGCACTTGCATTTGGAATTATTTTCGTAGCAGTGGGATTTCAAAGACAATCCTCTACCCAAAGTCAACTCTTACTCCCTATGACCTTTACAGGAATTGGACTAAATGTGTTCTCAAGTTTTTTCGAACGACGAACCCGGAATCTGACTCGGGAGGCATTGTACCGATATAACTACCAGTAAGTAGAACCAAGTTCGTCTCAATTTTTTTGGATACGCGTTTTCAAGAAAATTTTGGAAGACTGGTTAATAGTTACCCCAGAGTTTTCCTACCAGATTTTTATTAAGGCAGTTTCTTATTTAAGCTTAACCATCCTGCTATGCTTTAAAGAGCATCAGTTTTAGCGGATCCATCACATTTTTATCCAGGCCTCCAAAAAATTCCCCTATTTTCCCTGTCTAATCAATTTACCATGAGAAAACACCTACTCCTTCTTTGGCTTTTCGCCCTGACGATTCAAGTCGGATTTGCCCAAGACGCACCCAAACCCATGTCTTGGAAAGACGTGGCTACTTGGAAATCCATGCCCGGCGGAGGCTACAAACTTTCTCCCGACGGTCAGTGGATGGCTTATGTCCTCACCGGAATCGAAGCCGATGGAGAATTGATCCTCCAAAAAGCTGCCGACCCAGCCAGTAAAAAGTCCTTTCCGATCGGAAATGCGAGTTTTGCCAGTTTCGAGTTTAGCGACAACAGCCAATGGATTGCCTTCAAGGAATACCCAAAATATGCTGAAAAACAGGCTAACGAAAAGGCAAAAGGCAAACCGCTCAAGGAAAAACTCCACTTGATCAAACTTGGGACAGAAGACAAAAAAACCTTCGAAGGAGTCAGTGGATTCAGTTTCAACAATGACGCTTCTTCCCATTTGCTCATCACCCTTCCCAAAGAAGGGAATGGCGATGCCAAAGGCTCCGATCTCCTGATCTACCACCTCAGCTCGGCCAAGTCCCAAAATCTGGGAAATGTGCGCGAGCATGCCGTGAACAAAGCGGGAACTCATCTAGCTTACACTATAGATGCTGCAAATTCCCAAGGAAATGGACTCTATCTCCTAACCATGGCAACCAACTCCATCCAAGTGCTAGACTCCGACGAGGCAGGCTACCAAAGCATCAACTGGACAGAAAAAGGAGATGGATTTGCTGCTCTAAAAATGAAAAAAGACAAGAAGTACAAGCAGGAAAAAGGTGCTGTACTTGGTGTGAAAAACCTTTCCAATCCTCAGGTAACCCTCTACGAACCAGCTAAAGACTCCCTCGGATTTGATCAGAAATACACCATCAGTTCTAACCGCCGGCCGATGTGGTCCGATGACTTGACGCGACTTTTCTACGGCATTCATCCCTTGGTATTGGCTGAAAAAGAAAAGCCAAAAAAGGAGATCAATCAAGATTCTGTGAAGACAGCAGAATCAGAAAATTTGGCCAAAATCATGGCCGACACAACCATCAAGTCAATCGCTGATTTGCAAAAAGCTATCGGAAAACTCAATTCAGCCAAGTCCGACGACAAAAAGGCCAACGATGCCAAAAAACCGGAAATGACCATTTGGCACTGGAATGACGACCGACTCCAATCCCGTCAGCAGGTGATGGAAAACATGGACAAAAACTACAGCTTTTGGGCCATGTATGACGTGACGGGCAAAAAACACCTTGCTCTGCAAGACAGCAGCATGCGAGACCTGAATATGCTCCCCTACCAGCATTTTGCCTTGGGTTCAGATCAACAAGCCTACGAACTTGACATCAATCTCAACGGTCAGAGCTATCGGGATTACTACCTGGTCGATTTGAAATCGGGCGCCAAAACTCCCCTTTTCGAGAAGTTCTACCAGCCTTCTTTCGCTTCCATGCCTCGACCATCCACTGATGGAAAAAAACTCCTTTATGGCAAAGACGGTCATTTCTACGTCTATGACATCGTTGCAAAGACGCACACGAACATCACCGAAAAGCTTTCGGTCAGCGTGGTGGATGTAGAAGACGATCACAATGTGATCAAGCCGCTTTACAACCCACTCGGATGGAGCAGTGACAGTCGCTACGTGCTTGTGCGTGATGGTTGGGACATTTGGCAAATCCCCATGTCTGCCAAAGAGAGCCCGATCAACCTCACCCAAAACGGCAAAAAAGACAAGATCCGCTATCAGTACCGAATTAGTCTCGATCCGGAGGAAAAAGGAATCGATTTGACCAAAACAGTATACCTCCGCACTTACGGCGAAAACACCAAGAAAAGCGGTTTTGCATCCCTCAGTCCTGCCAAGTCCGGTCTTACAGCCGGTGCCAAAACATTGCTTTGGGAAGATGCCAACATCCAAGGGTTAGCCAAGGCGAAGAAAGCAGCAGTTTATACCTTCACCAAAGAGAAATCCAACCAACCTACTCAGGTATTCTTGGGTGATGCTACTTTGGCCAATGCCAAGCAAGTCACCGAAAACGCACCTGACGCAGGAAAATTTGCTTGGTCTACCGGTGCGAAACTGATCGATTACGTGACTGCCAAAGGCGACTCGCTTCAGGCAGCTTTGTTCCTTCCAGCAGGATATGTGGAAGGCAAAAAGTACCCTACCGTGGTGTATTACTACGAAAAGCTTTCCCAGACACTTCACAGTTGGGCAAACCCTGGCTACAGTGGCACAGGTTGGAATCCTTCTCTCTATACAAGCAATGGTTATGCAGTCCTCATTCCGGATATCGTCTACAAAATGGACGATCCGGGGATGTCTGCCGTGTGGGCAGTACTGCCTGCTGTCGATGCCGCGATCAAAACCGGTGTAATCGACGAAAACAAAATGGGCCTCCACGGACACAGCTGGGGAGGATACCAAACTTCCTTCTTGATCACACAAACCACCCGATTCAAAGCTGCGGCAGCCGGTGCGCCTTTGACCAATATGATCTCCATGTACGATTTGATCTATTGGAATTCGGGAGGAGGAAACATGTCCATTTTCGAAGCTTCTCAAGGAAGATTCTTGGGAGGTCCATGGGAAAATTGGGATGCTTACGAGCGAAATAGTCCAATCTACCATGTGAAAAATGTACAGACTCCATTGCTGATGCTGCACAATGACAAAGACGGGGCGGTAGACTTCACCCAAGGCGTGGAATACTACAACGCGCTTCGCAGATTGAAAAAGCCGGTGATTATGGTGCAGTACCTCGGTGAAAACCATGGTCTAGGCAAACTCGAAAACCGCAAAGACTACAGCGTGCGAATGATGGAATTCTTCGATCACCACCTGAAAGGCCTTCCCGCTCCTGAATGGATGAGCAAGGGTGTTCCAAGGTTGAAACTAGGAGAGCACTTGGAAGAAAGAGCTTTCTAGAAAGTCATAAGCAAGAAATCAGAAGTATGATTAATCCCTCGAGGCGAATGCATCGGGGGATTTTTGGTTTTTCTAAGGATTTTTAAGATAAAAAATCCTTTTTTTTATCATTCATCCCTCTCTTTAGGTTGCAATTCTTATTAATTAAGGATATAATTAAACTTCAAACTACTCTGTCATTTGATCTAATCAGTCTATGGAATTTTTAGCCGAAATGGAGCCGTCGCTCCGTGCACTTTGGTATGTTGCATTGCCCACTTCTTTGATTTTCTTTCTTCAGACTTTACTGACCTTCATCGGTTCTGACTCAGGTGATGGAGTCAATGCAGACTTTGACGGAAATTTAGAAGGAGCTGATGCACCTTTTCAGCTTTTCACCCTGCGCAATCTGATCAATTTCTTGCTCGGTTTCAGCTGGACGGGGATTACGTTTTACGATTCGATTCCAAACTACCCCATCCTGATTTTAATTTCCACCCTAGTGGGTCTAGGCTTTGTTTGGCTCTTTTTCATCATCATCAAGCAGATCACCAAATTGGCTGAAGACAACACATTCAAACTTGAACATACGCTCCTAAAAACCGGAACCGTCTACCTTTCCATCCCCGCTCACAAATCCGGAACAGGCAAAATCTCCATCAGCGTGAAGGGATCGCAAAAAGAACTCAGTGCCATTACCTCAGGTGACCGCATCGAGACTGGCGCTGCTATCAAAGTGGTCGGTGTCGAAGGCGGGAATCTTCTTCTTGTCGAAAAAATCTAATCCCAATTAACTCTTTTATGGATCCTTTAATTCTAATTCTGGTCGGTGCCTTTGTCATTTTTGTGACCATCATCGCCCTGGTATCGCGCTACAAGCGATGCCCCTCAGACAAAATCCTCGTTGTATACGGGAAAACAGGAGGCAGTTCGGCTAAATGTATTCACGGTGGTGGCGCCTTTATCTGGCCTGTCATCCAAGATTATGCCTACCTTGACTTGAAGCCCATCTCCATCGAGGCCAATCTGACCAATGCACTCTCTCGGCAAAATATCCGCGTGGATGTGCCTTGTCGCTTTACCATCGCCATCTCCACAGACACAGACAGCATGAATACAGCTGCTGAGCGTCTATTGGGATTGGCTCATGAGCAGATTCAAGAATTGGCCAAGGATATCCTTTTTGGACAACTTCGTCTAGTAATCGCCACCATGACCATCGAGGAGATCAACTCTGATCGTGACAAGTTTTTGGACAACATTTCCAAAAATGTAGATACCGAACTCAAAAAAATCGGCCTTAAACTCATCAACGTCAACGTCACCGATATCAAGGATGAATCCGGCTATATCGAAGCTTTGGGAAAAGAAGCTGCCGCAAAAGCGATCAACGAAGCTAAAATATCTGTAGCAGAGCAGGAAAAAATCGGGGAAACCGGAAAAGCACTAGCCGACCGGGAAAAGGACGTACAAATTGCCGACACGCAACGAGATCGGGATGTGAAAATCGCTGTAACCCTCAAAGACCGCGAAGTGAGCATCGCCGAGGCGCAAAAAGAAGAGAGCATCGGAAAAGCCGAAGCACAGCGGGATACGCGGGTAAAAACATCCGAAGCCAATGCAATCGCGATCCAAGGGGAAAACGAAGCCAAAATCGCTATCGCGCAATCGGACGCCATCCGAAGAGAAAAAGAAGCTGAAGCCCTAAGGGTTGCCTTGGCCTCGGAAAAGGTGCAACAAGCCAAAGCGCTCGAAGAAGCCTACCTAGCCGAGCAAAAAGCAGAAACCGCCCGTGCCGAGCGTGAGCGATCGACCCAAAACGCCAATGTGGTCATCCCGGCAGAAATCGCCAAGCAACGCGCCATCATCGAGGCACAAGCTGAAGCAGAGCGAATCCGCGTTCAGGCTAAAGGTGAGGCAGATGCCATCTATGCCAAAATGGAAGCGGAAGCAAAGGGTCTCTACGAAATCCTGACCAAGCAGGCCGAGGGCTACCGTGATGTGGTAAATGCCGCAGGCGGAGATCCTACCAAAGCATTCCAGCTTCTTCTCATTGAAAAGCTGCCTGAGCTCGTGAAAACCCAAGTGGAAGCTGTCAAAAACATCAAAATCGATAAAATCACGGTTTGGGATTCTGGGCAAAATGAAGGCGGAAATAACTCCACTGCCAACTTTGTCTCCGGCATGATGAAGACAGTACCCCCGCTGAATGACCTCTTCAATATGGCAGGCTTGAACCTTCCTACTTACCTGAAAGGTGATGATCCTGAAAAACCAATTGAGCAAAAAAAATCTCCGCCAGCTGACCCAAGTTAATTTCCCCAATCCCCGAGAGCCACTTTCGGGGATTTTTTAGTGACATTTTATAAGTTTTTATCTTTTTCAAAAAGACAATTTTATAAATATTATCCTTTTTAGAAATACTTCTTCTACATTTGAAGTATGAAAGAGATTCTGAAAGATATCCTTACTGAAAATTCAACCCGGCAACTAAGGGAAGAATTGGTGCTAAGAGATACCAAGCTGTATGTGGACTTGCCCAAAATGCAAGCGGTACTCGGGCCTAGACGGGTGGGTAAAACATCGGCAATGAACCTGTACATGCAGGAGCTTTACAGAGTCAAAGGAGTGAATTCTTCACAATTGATCTATTTCAACTTTGAGGATGAACGGGTCCACTTTCTTCCTGAGCAGCTCGATTTGATCCTCCAGTCTTGGCGGGAGTTACATCCCCAAGTCAATTTGGGAGATTGTTACTTTTTCTTTGATGAAGTACAGGCAGCAAAGGGATGGGAAAAGTTTCTCAACCGGATCAGTGAGACGTATACCAAGAAAATCTGCTTTACGGGAAGTAATAGCCGGCTGCTGCATACCGAAGTCAACACAGTCCTCCGTGGAAGAAGTATCGCATTGGAACTTTTACCACTTTCTTTTCAGGAGTTTTGCCGGTTTTATGACCATCAGCCGGTAGCCTATGGACCGGAGAAAAGTATCACAGAAGCCTACTTTAAAAAGTACTTTTTCCAGGGAGGCTATCCGGAACTCACACGCTTAACCGAGCCAAGCTTACAAATCGCCTATCTCCAGGAATACTACAACACCATGCTCCTGAGGGATATCATTGAATACCATCAGCTGTCCAATTTCCAGTACTTGAGATCACTTTTCCGACTAGTGGCAGGCAGCGTGGGACAGCCCGTGTCGGTCAGAAGGTATTTCAACCAACTTAAGTCTATGGGATACTCCGTAGGATTGAACACCTTGTATGAGGTTCTCAATCATGCCGAGGATGCCTATCTCTTCAAGCGGATCGGCCGATTTGATCACTCATCGGGAAAGTCAGAGAAGTCCGACAAGAAGACTTATTGGATGGATAACGGACTTTTAAATGCCTTGGTAGGCATACAGCCCGAAAGAAATGGGTTAATGTTGGAAAATTTAGTGTTTCAGCAGCTCTATCGACTTTATGGTTCGATCTATCAGCAGCGTATATTTTATTATTCAGATCAATCACACGAATGTGATTTTGTGGTGCTGAAAGAAAATGAGGAACCTCTTCCCATACAAGTATCTTGGTCACTACAGCAATTGCATACCCGAGATCGGGAGATCAAGGGTGTGCTGAAAACCTGCGCATATGCAAAAGTCAACAAAGGAATTATCCTAACACTAGAGGAGTCTGAGTCCTTAGAATTTGAGGGTGTCAAAATAGAGGTTTTGCCTGTTTGGAAATGGGTTTTGGAGCGAGTCCACTAAGAGGCTTGCTCCATGTCCAAGGCACGATTTCGTCAGTGATAAAGCTTTTTATCCAAAATGTATTGCTCAACTTTCTCGGGAAGGAGATAGCGGACGGAGTAGCCTGACTGAACTGCCTGACGGATAAAAGTGGCTGAAATATCCAGCAAAGGAGCATCGATCAGCTTGGCTTGGGGATAGCCGGGGAAATCAGTTTCACCCGGACGAGGATAGACTAGCAACTCGTATTGATCAAGAATAGCTTGGTGATTTTTCCATTTATGAAAATGCTTGAGATTATCCGAACCCATAAAAAGTGAAAACTGATGCTGCGGATGCTTATCACTCAGGTAGGCCAGTGTATCTATCGTATAGCTAGGCTTAGGCATTCTAAATTCCACATCAGTTGCTCGGAAATGAAAATTGTCCTCAATAGCCAATTCGACCATTCGAAGGCGATCGAGCTCGTGAGCTAGGGATTCTTGTCTTTTGAAAGGATTCTGAGGACTGACTACAAACCATACCTGATCCAAGCCACTGCGCTCCTGAATCGTCTGGGCAATGATCAAATGCCCGATATGAATGGGATTGAAGCTACCGAAGTATAATCCGACCTTCATCGCTTACTTAGCCAAAAACTCGGAGACCAAATTCACGGTCTCAGCGGAGGAGCGCTCAAAGTCATCATTCAAAATGGTGACATCAAACTGCGGCTCAAACGTCATCTCAAACTTCGCTTTGTAAATTCTTCGTGAAAGAGATTCGGGTGTTTCTGTACCTCGGTCATTGAGTCGGGAAGCCAATACTTCCATCGAGGGTACTTTCACAAAAATCGCCAAAGCCTGCTCACCAAAGTACTTTTTGAGAGCCAATCCGCCTTTTACATCCACATCAAAAATGACCGCTTTGCCACCGTCCCAGATTCGCTGTACTTCTTCTTTTAGCGTGCCGTAAAAATTACCTTCATAAACCTCTTCCCACTCCACAAAAGCATCTTCGTCAATTTTTTGCTTGAATTCATCGATACTCAAAAAGTAGTAATCTCTGCCATGGACCTCATGTCTCCCCCTTCTGTCGCGTGTACAGGCCGAGATCGAAAACCCCAAATTAGGCACATGATGAATCAGATGTTTGACAAGGGAGGTTTTTCCTGACCCTGAGGGAGCAGAAAATATGATGGCTTTGCCGGAAGGATTACTCATCGGACGTCTTGGATCATCTGACGGATGGAGTCCGCCAATTTTTCTGGTAAAGGTTGTTTGGTGCATTTGGTCTTCAGCACCTCGCGGATGGCTTGCTCCAGGTGAAAATGCTCAAAGCATGGCTGGCATTTATCCAACTTTTGCTTTAGCAGCTCTTTTCCTTCTTCTCCCAGCTCGCCGTCCAGGATACTTTCCAGCAGCTGAAAGCATTTGCTTACATCACTGCACTGCAGCTTTCGCTCGCCGGATGATAAATCTGTGTTTTCCATAGGTAATCGTTTATTCTTCCTCCTCTTCGTCCGTATTGTAGCCCATTGACTGAGCATAGCCTTTTAATTTATCCTTCAATAAGTTTCTAGCCCGGTGAAGCCTAGACCTTACCGTTCCGATGGGAATATCAAGAATCTTCGCCATTTCCTCATAAGTGAATCCTTCCAGGTCCGCCAAAATGATCACCGTACGAAAGTCCACTGCCAAAGCATTGAGGGCATTGGATATTTCATCACCAAGCATATCCTTGACAGATTCTGCCCGTAGATCAGTAGTACTTTGGTAGTCAACATCATCCGAATTGTAGAAAGTTTCTACTTCCTGATAATCGACTTTTGCAGGTTGCTTGCTCTTCCTTCGGTATTCGTTGATAAAGCTGTTTTTGAGGATCCTAAAAAGCCAGGCCTTGGCATTGGTCCCCTGCTCAAAGGAATTGATAAAGCGGAAAGCTTTCATGTAGGTATCCTGTACCAGATCTTTGGCATCGTCCTCATCAAAGGTGAGTCGAAAGGCAAAGTTGTACATAGAATCAATGTGGGGCATAAATTCCCCATCAAAGACGGCTGACTTTTCTTCCTGAGAATATTTCCTTCGCTGTACTTCAGACATAAGCACCAAAAGTAATCATTGCCCTAAATTATACCTAGATTCCCGTCCCATTTCCATGCTTTTCGTTTATTTTGTATTTGATATCACTCCAGCTACGGAGCAATCTCCCCAATTCAAACCTGACGCATGCTTTTCTTCAAGCTATTTTCCCGGCTACCACTGGGGTTTCTTTACCTATTTTCGGACATGCTTTACCTCTTAGCCAGGTATGTCATCCGCTATCGCAAACGCGTAATCGACGACAATCTGTTTCATGCATTTCCTGAAAAAACAGAAAAAGAAAGAAAAGCAATCCGCAACCAGTTCTATCGGAATTTTACAGACTCGATCGCCGAAACCATCAAGTCAATCACGATCTCCAAAGCCGAACTCTCCAAAAGATTCACAATCACCAATCAGGAACTGCTCGATCAGGAAGTGAAAAACGGAAAAAGTGTCTTGCTGCTTGCCGGTCACTTCTTCAATTGGGAATTGGGGCTTCAGCAAGCTGCCGTGCTCAGCAAAGTGCCTTCGGAAGGGGTCTATTTGAAGATTAACAATCCGTTTTTCGACAAACTTATGTATCAAGCTCGAACCCGTTTTGGGAATACTGTCACAGAAAAAAACGACTTTCGCCAGACAGTAAAGACACTAAACACCGAGCACAGAGTCGTCCAACTCGCAGCAGATCAGCGCCCTACTCACCGCTCAATCCGCTATCAGAGACCCTTTCTCAATCGGCCTGCTTTCTTCTTTGAAGGAGCGGAAAATATTGCCAAAAGCATGGACCTCCCGGTTTACTTTGGTGAAATATCCAAAAAAGGAAGAGGACGCTACCAAGCCACTTACGAACTCCTTTCGAAAGGCCCATATACTAACCATGCTGAACATAGCATCACGGATGCATTTTGTGATCGGTTGGAAAAAAACATCCATCTCCAACCAGACTTGTACCTTTGGAGTCACAACCGCTGGAAGTTGTAAGGTGGATTGGAAGTAAGGGAGTTAGGAAGTATAAAAGAGTGGAAGTTGGGGAGTAGCTAAAAAGTAAGATCTTTTGATCCCCTGTAAGCGCTGAATTAAAGTTGAATCTCAATACCTTTTAAAAGGAAATAAATTCGTAGCGGGACACCCGAACAAACAATCTAGTGTCTTGCTTCTTTTGTCTAGTATCTTAAAAAATGGATTACCTAAAGGAACTCAATCCCCCGCAACGACAGGCCGTAGAGCAAACTGACGGGCCCGTGATGATCATTGCTGGTGCTGGTTCGGGCAAAACCCGGGTGCTCACCTACCGCATTGCGCACCTGATTTACTCCAAAGGGATCGATCCGTTCAACATACTTTCCCTCACCTTTACCAACAAAGCGGCGGCAGAAATGAAGCACCGGATCGAAAAGCTGGTTGGTCTCGAAGCTAGAAATACCTGGATGGGAACCTTCCATTCCATTTTCGCTAAGATTCTCCGCGTAGAATCTGACAAAATCGGCTATCCTTCCAATTTCACCATCTATGACACAGACGATTCCAAATCTTTGATTCGCACGCTCGTGAAGGAAATGCGACTTGATGACAAAGTCTACAAGCCGAGTGTGGTGCTTTCCCGAATCTCAGGAGCCAAAAACCGACTTATTTCTTGGCAGACCTATCAGAATGATCCTTTTGTCAAGGCAGATGATGAAGCTGCCCAAAAGCCGAGAATGGGCGAAATCTATCAAAAATACCAAGAGCGCCTGTTCAAAGCCGGTGCGATGGACTTTGATGACCTGCTTTTCAACACCAATGTGCTTTTCCGGGATCACCTCGACGTGCTCAATAAATACCAACAGCGCTTCAAATACGTGATGGTAGACGAATTTCAGGACACCAACATTTCCCAATACCTGATCACCAAAAAACTAGCTGCCGTCCACCAAAACATCTGCGTGGTCGGTGACGATGCCCAAAGTATCTACGCCTTTCGCGGAGCGGACATCCAAAACATCCTCAACTTCGAAAAGGACTACCCGGACCTATTTGTAGTCAAACTCGAGCAAAACTACCGCTCCACCAAAACCATCGTCGAAGCTGCCAATTCGATCATCGACAAAAACAAAGCGCAGCTCAAAAAGACTGTATGGACCTCCAACCCTGACGGTGACCTGATCGAACTCATCAAAGCTACCTCAGACAATGAGGAAGGCAGGATTGTAGCCACCACGATTTTTGAAGAACGAAATAACAAAAAGCTGAACAACAGCGACTTTGCCATCCTCTACCGCACCAACTCCCAGTCCAGAGCAATCGAAGAGGCTCTTCGCAAAATGAACCTGACCTACAAAATCGTAGGTGGCCTTTCTTTTTATCAGCGAAAAGAAATCAAAGACTTGATGGCCTATCTCCGTTTTGCAGTTAATCCTGCTGATGAAGAAGCTTTCAAGCGGATCATCAACTACCCCAAGCGGGGAATAGGCGATACTTCTGTGGAGAAAATCTTGGTTTCCGCATATGAGCATGACATTCCGCTTTGGGATGTGGTGCAAAATGCCCACAGCTTTTTGGGTGGAAAGGCGGGGAGCTCAGTGGATGATTTCTCGACGATGATCAAAGCTTTTCAGATCGAAATCGAGCGAAAAGATGCTTTCGAAGCCGCAAGTTCGGTAGCCAAGCAAAGTGGACTTTTGCGCGAGCTCTACGAAGACAAAACCATCGAGGGGCTCAACCGCTATGAAAACGTACAGGAATTACTCAATGCGATCAAGGAATACGTGGACAATCCCGAAAATGAGGACAAAAGTCTAGGCGCCTTTCTCCAGGAAATTGCACTTTTGACCGACAATGATCAAGACAAGGATCAAACGGATGCCATCACATTGATGACCATTCACGCTTCCAAGGGATTGGAATTTAAGCAGGTTTTCGTGGTGGGAATGGAGGAAGACCTTTTTCCATCGCAGATGATGATGCAAAGCCGCGAAGACTTGGAGGAAGAAAGACGCTTATTTTATGTTGCAACTACCCGCGCAATGGACAAGCTGTACTTGACCTATGCCTTGACCCGTTACCGTTTTGGTCGCTTGCTGAACTGCGAACCGAGCCGGTTTTTGGAAGAGGTGGATCCTGCGACCATCAAAGTAAATAAGCGAATGACCGCCACAAGGGAAATGCCCGGTGCACTGCGGCGTGAAGGACTTCCGGGAAGCCAAGGTTTCATTGGAATTAAAAAACAGCCTGAAACCAGGCCTGCTTCTACACTTAAAATTCATTCACCAAGCCCCGATTTCAAACCCAGCAATACCAACAACCTACAGGCAGGTCAGCTAGTGGAGCATCCGAAATTTGGTTTTGGGAAAGTTCAAAAAATTGAAACCGAAGGCCTTAACAAAAAAGCCAGCATTGACTTTGAGCATTTTGGGGAGAAAACATTATTGCTTAGCTTTGCCAAGCTCAGAATTATAGACTAATCACCTGCTTCCCTGCCTTTTGGTGATTTTTTGTACCTTATTTACGGCAAAAACAGGAAGCAATACGGAGCAAAAAGAATCAGAAAACCACACAAATTTTGAAAGAATACGGAAAGAATATTCAGATGCTGGTAAATCACATTACCAGTATTGAGGATCGTGAAAAGCGCACACAAAGCGCCTACACCATCATCGAAATCATTAAGCAACTTTTCCCTGCTATGAAGCAGGAAAATGACCAAAAACTTTGGGATGATATCTACATCATGTCAGAATTCAAACTTGACGTAGACGGTCCATTCCCTATGCCTGAAAAGGAACTCCTCGGCAAAAAGCCCCAGCCAATCGGGTATCCAAAAGGCGAGGTGAAATTCAAGCACTACGGCAGAAACATCGAAAAACTGATCGAAAAAGCCATTGAAATCGAAAACGACGAGGAGCAGGAAAATGCCATCATCTACATTGGTCAGCTGATGCGAAGCTTCCACTCTACCTGGAACAGAGACAATTTTGACGACGGAATCATCCTCGATGACATCAAGACCCTTTCCAAAGGTCGTTTGCATATCGACTTGGAAAAAGTGAGAGAAAATGCCCTTTTCGAATCCAACACAAGAAGAGACTTCAAAATCCCTCATGTAGAGGAAGAGCAGCAAAAGAAAAAACACCAAAATCACGGTGGAAAAAAACACCGAAACAACGGTTTCAAAAAACGCAGATAAGTACATGGCATCGTTCAAAGTAGAAGGAGGACACCGCCTCAAAGGCGAAATCATCCCTCAGGGGGCAAAAAACGAAGCGCTCCAAATCCTATGTGCAGTATTGCTGACTTCCGAAAAAGTCACCATCCATAAAGTCCCCAACATCCGGGATGTAAATAAACTCATCGAGCTTCTGGCTGACATGGGCGTCAAAGTCCATAAACTTGGCCCGGAATCTTACGAATTTCAAGCCGACGAGGTCAATCTGGATTATCTGGAGACAGAAGATTTCCTGAAAAAAGCCTCTGCCCTTCGCGGCTCGGTAATGATTTTGGGGCCGCTTTTGTCCAGATTTGGAAAAGGGAAACTTTCCAAACCGGGAGGAGACAAAATCGGCCGTAGAAGAATGGACACCCATTTTTATGGATTCCAAAAGCTTGGTGCAGAGTTTCACTACGATGCCAAAAATGAAATTTTCCACATCGATGGAAAAAACCTGAAAGGCACCTACATGCTCCTCGACGAGGCTTCTGTCACCGGTACAGCCAATATCGTCATGGCGGCTGTAATGGCTGAAGGAAAGACCACCATTTACAATGCTGCCTGCGAACCGTACCTGCAGCAGCTTTGCGACATGCTCAACCGCATGGGAGCAAAAATCACTGGCGTGGGTTCTAACCTGCTTTACATCGATGGAGTAACCCAACTCGGTGGAACTTCTCACACCATGCTTCCTGACATGATCGAGATCGGATCATTCATTGGTCTGGCAGCCATGACTCAGTCCGAAATCACGATCAAAGATTGCCAGATTCATCGTCTAGGAATCATCCCAGATACCTTCCGCAGAATGGGCATTAAGCTTGAATTCAGAGGCGATGACATCTTTGTTCCTGCTCAAAAGCATTATGAAATCGAAACATTCATCGATGGATCGATTTTAACAGTGGCTGATCAAATTTGGCCAGGATTCACTCCTGACTTGCTTTCTATCGTCTTGGTGACAGCCACTCAAGCTAAAGGAACTGTACTCGTTCACCAGAAAATGTTCGAATCGCGGCTCTTCTTCGTGGACAAACTGATCGACATGGGCGCGCAGATTATCCTTTGCGATCCACACCGCGCCACGGTAATCGGCCTGGACAGAAAATACCCACTCCGTGGCATCCGAATGACTTCTCCTGACATCCGCGCAGGGGTGGCATTGTTGATTGCCGCCATGTCTGCCAATGGAACTTCCATCATCGACAATATCGAACAGATCGACCGAGGCTATCAAAACATTGACGAGCGACTCAATGCTCTAGGTGCCAAAATCGAGCGAATCCACTAATACCTCGAAGGAGCCTGTGATCCCACCGGCTCCTTTTCATTTAACTCTTTTTTGAATTGATTCAGGAAATCACCGTCAAGAGAACTCTTCCCGTCAACCTAAAATCAGGTGATGAGGCACTTTTCAAGCCATCCTTGGAGGTCACTTTTCAACGGCTTTCGCCGATTCAAGTAAATAATTGTTGGATCTTGGAAGACACTGTCTTTGATCCGAAAACAGTGAAATTTCTAGCTTCTCGAACCCACAATGCCAACCTTGGGCCTGTTCAGTTTGCCAAGCGAATCGTCCTCAGCCTTCCCAAAAAATGGCGAAAAATCACAAAAGCCATTTGGATCACTGACGAGTGGAGCGCCAACTATTTCCACTGGATGACTGACTGTCTACCCCGAATCTGGGAAGGGAAGGAACTGGCTCCAGATTCTCCGATTTTGCTTCCGCAATCCTTCGAGAAGCTGAGGTATGCGACCGACTCCCTGAAACTGGCAGGACTGGAGGTTATTTTTTTTGCAAAAAATGAAAACCTCAAGATTGCTGAACTGACTCTTACCGCCAGAACAGCCACTTTCCCTAATTTTTTTGAACCATTAGCGAAAAAAACCAGGGATAGGCTCTCCACTCAGCCAAATCAAATCCCTTGGAAAAAGGTGTACATCAGCAGAAAACTCGCTCCAAAGCGAAAAGCTCACAACGAACAAGAAGTAGAAAATTTCCTCCGAAATCAGGGATTTGAGATTGTCTATGCAGAAAAGCTTTCGCTTTTGGAGCAAATCCAACTGATGTCTGAAACCAGTCTTTTGGTATGCCTTCATGGTGCTGCGCTGACTAACATGCTTTTTCTCCCCAGAACATCCAAAGTCCTCGAACTCAGAAATGTGGGAGATGTCATCACCCAGTGCTATTTCAATTTAGCTTCTGCGTTGGAACTGCCCTACTTCTACACGCTTAATCAGGGAGATCACAAGGACACCATCATGACAGATTTTACGATTGATCTGAAGGCCCTTTCTGAGGCGCTATCCGAAATCGAATCGGCCTGATTTCTCAAAAGAATCATCTTTCCCAAAGGATTCTTCCCCCTTTGACAAATCCCTTTTGCCCTTTTCACTGATTTTTTGGTAACTTCTTGGCCAATTCTTACAACCCATCTTCAACCTATGACCAAGAAAAAACTCCGTAGCCAAGAATGGTACGGACGCACCGGCAAAGACGGCATCATTTACCGTTCCTGGATGAAAAATCAGGGACTCCCTCACCATCTTTTTACAGGAGAAAAGCCGGTCATCGGCATCTGCAATACCTGGTCTGAACTCACCCCCTGCAATGCCCATTTTAGGGATTTGGCAGAAGCACTCAAGCGGGGAATCTGGGAGGCAGGGGGTTTTCCGCTAGAATTCCCGGTGATGTCCCTTGGCGAATGCTCCATCAAGCCTACTGCGATGCTTTTCCGGAATCTAGCCTCTATGGACGTGGAAGAAAGCATCCGCGCCAATCCTATGGACGGAGTCGTGCTGATGTGCGGCTGTGACAAAACCACTCCTTCTTTGGTCATGGGCGCCGCCTCTGTCAACCTTCCAACGCTCGTACTTTCTGGTGGACCGATGCTGGTGGGCCGATTTAGAGGTAAAAAAATCGGAACCTCCGACATCTGGAGATTTGCCGAGGATTATAAAGTAGGCAAACTCACCCAAGAAGACATGATCGAGGTGGAATCCTCCATGTCCAGATCCGTAGGACACTGCGCACCGATGGGCACCGCATCCACGATGGCAGCCATGGTCGAGGCCCTAGGTCTGGCCCTACCTGACAATGCCACAATACCGGCAGCAGATTCCAGAAGAAAAGTTCTAGCTCACCTAGCCGGGATGCGTATCGTGGAAATGGTCAAAGAAGACCTCACCATGGATAAAATCCTGACCAGAAAAGCCTTTGAAAACTCCATCATGGTCAACGCTGCGGTAGGCGGTTCGACCAATTACATCCTGCACCTAACCGCTATCGCCAAACGAATCGGCGTTGAGCTTGACTTGACAGATTTTGATCATTTCTCAGCAAAAATCCCGTTGATCGCCAATGTTCAGCCGTCTGGAGAGCATTGGGTGGAAGATTTGTTTTATGCAGGCGGACTTCCTGCGGTAATGAGAGAAATACAAAAACACCTACATACCGACGCCATCACTGTCAACGGAAAAACCATCGGTGAAAATATCGCCAAAGCCGAATGCTGGGATAGAAACCTCATTGGCACACTGGAAAATCCGATCAAACCCGAATCGGGCATCGCTGTGCTCAAAGGCAATCTATGCCCAAATGGTGCAGTTCTCAAACCTTCAGCCGCCACTCCAAGCCTGCTCAAGCATACCGGAAGAGCAGTCGTATTTGAAAACATCGATGACTACAAAGCAAAAGTGGATGATCCAGATTTGGATATTGACGAGACATGTGTCATGGTGATGAAAAATGTGGGACCAAAAGGATATCCCGGAATGCCGGAAGTAGGCAACATGGGTCTGCCTAAAAAACTCCTGGAAAAAGGAGTAAAAGACATGGTCAGAATCTCCGACGGAAGAATGAGCGGAACGGGCTTCGGAACAGTCGTCCTGCACGTATCTCCCGAATCTGCAATTGGAGGGCCTTTGGCTTTTGTCCAAAATGGAGATCTGATTGAGCTAGACGTACCGAACAGAACGCTCAACTTGTTAATTTCTGAAGAGGAATTTGAAGCAAGAAGAAAGGACTTTGTTCCTACCCAGCTTCCTTACGAAAGAGGGTATGTCAACCTCTTTTTGGACAGAGTCAATCAAGCACACGAAGGGGTGGATTTTGACTTCCTTCAAGGAGCCTCTGGCTCAGAGGTAAAAAGAGATTCACATTGAGTTGAATAGACCTAGACCTGGCAGGTTTTTAAAACCTACCAGGTCATTTCTCATACAAAAATGAAAAACCCAAAAGTAGCCATCGTCACCGGTGCAGGTCAGGGAATCGGACTTGCCATTGCTCGCAAGCTATTGGAGAAAGGCTCTCACGTCATACTCAACGACCTGGAGAAAAGCCTGACTGAAGAAGCGGTAGCTAATCTTTCCAGAATCGGAAAGGGAAACATCTTGGGTTGCTCGGGAGATTCTGCAAATCCCGAGGTGATTTCAGAGCTTATGGGATTGGCGATGAAAGAATTTGGACACATCGATCAGGTTGTCTGCAATGCAGGAATCACGCTGTTTGGAAACTTTTTAGACTATTCTTGGGCGGATTTTATGGAAGTATCCCGTGTCAATCAAGCAGGCACTTTTTTCCTTACGCAAGCAGCCGCCAGAGTCATGAAGGAACAAGAATCAGGTGGAGCCATTTTACTCACCTCCTCCGTCACTGCCCATCAAAGCCATGAAAACCTAGCTGCCTACGCCATGAGCAAGGCTGCGATCGAAATGCTCGCTAAAAATCTGGTTTTGGAACTTGCACCGCTTGGCATACGGATCAACACCATTGCGCCGGGTGCTACCCTAACTGAGCGCACTACTTCCGATCCTAACTATGCAAGCACTTGGTCAAGACTGACCCCCTTAGGTAGACCTGCGGCACCGGAAGACCTTGCCGAAGCTGCAAGTTTTCTACTCTCTGACCAAGCAAGACACATCACCGGTCAATCCCTCATCGTAGACGGAGGCTGGACCGCTATCAGCCCATCTCCTTATGTCTGAGCACCCCACTTTGCAGGACCTTCATCTGGTATTGAAAGCCCCCGCACCTTGGAAACTGAAGGGAGAAGGAATCATTTTGATTTTCAAATTCAACAAAGACTGGGTAGAAAACCATGCTCACTTGCCTAAGCATCTTGTGGGTAAATTTCGTGGAGGGCTTGGCTATGTCATGCTGGTCGATTACCACGAGTCGCCGGTAGGACCTTATCGTGAGCTATTGATTATTCCCGGAAAGTTTCGCAAAACCAAAATGCAGGCAATCACCAAAATCTATGTGGACTCTGAAGCCAGTACGCTTAACGGACGCAAAAACTGGGGCATTCCTAAAGAAACACTGCCCATCACTTGGACTAAAGAACAGGGAAAGGATATTATCGGGATTAAGTTTGAAGAAAAGGAAGTTTTCTCGATAGAAATCACACACGGAGGCCTTTCATTTCCTGTCTCTACTTCACTTCTCCCTATCAGGCTTTGTCAGACCCTGGACAAAATAAAATACTACACCAAGCCCTTTGGAAGCGGCTGGGGCAAATTGGCCAAAATCAAAAAGCTCGACATAAATCCCGATTTTTTTCCTGACTTCAGCGGAATCAAACCCTTGATGGCAGTCAAAGTAAACCCATTTTCGATCCATTTCCCTGAACCTACCTATGGGGATGAGTTCATTTAAGAATGCCGCTGTAATTGTAACAGGGGCAGGTTCGGGCATCGGCTGGGAGCTTGTAAATCAGCTATACCCTTGGACCAAGAATATTCTTGCTGTGGATATCTCAGAAAAAAAACTACAAAATCTCAAATCCGCCTTTCCAGAAGTAACAGGCATTCTCAAAGCTGACTTGAGCAAAAAAGAAGGAAATCAAGTCCTTCTTGAATGGGTCAAATCAAATTGGGACAGTGTCGATTTTTGCTTTGCCAATGCGGGAAAAGCAGCTTATCAATCGGCCGAAAGTCAAGATTGGAAAGATATGGAAAGCCTTTTCCAATTGAATGTCTTCTCTCCTATCCAGTTGGGAATGGAATTGAATGCCCTTTTTCCGGAGAAAAAATTCAGGCATGTGATTACCTGTTCCGCCATGGCTTTCTGGTCTGTTCCTGGATATAGCCTTTATGCCGCGACAAAGTCCGCCTTGTTGCAATGGGCAAGGACAGTTTGGTCAGAACAATCCGCAGATTGGCTCACCTTAGCTTTTCCGATTGCAACTACGACCGGATTTTTTGAAGCTGCCGGAAATCAGATCCCCAAAGCCTTTCCACGTCAGAATCCAGAAACCGTAGCATCGAACATGATTGAAGGAGCACTTGCCGGGAAAAGGCAGATTTTCCCCTCTACCCTTTTCCGAATCATGCTTATCCTGAATAATTTCCTTCCGGTCATTTTACCCATTTACCAGTGGCTGGAATATCGTAAATTCAAGTCTTGGCTTTCGAAACAAACGTGAATCACACTAGTTTTAACCCCTTCTCCACTAACCTTTTCCCATGAAAAAACACCTCCTGATTTTAGCCCTTTTTGGAAGTCTTGTTGCCTGTCAGCAGAAACCAGAACTCCCCGATACCCTCCCTTTCAAAGTAGCAAAAGCGTATGGCTTTGAGAATTTTGACCAAATCAACTCCATCGCCTACACTTGGAATGTGCAGCGCGACTCTGTCAATGTCATCTCTCGTGATTGGAAATGGAACGTCAAAGACAGCACCGTCTATTACTCAGGTCCGGACACCACATTCACCTACAGCCTGACTGCTGACTCCCTTCCAAAGCAGGACGGAGCATTTATCAATGACAAATACTGGGCGATGATGCCATTTCAGCTGGCTTGGGATTCAGGATATACCTTTGAAACCGCAGAAAATGTGGCCTCTCCCCTGAAAGGAACCAATTCCACCAAACTGACCATTGTCTACAATTCCGGTGAACCTAAAGCACCGGGAATGGGCTACACGCCTGGAGATGCCTACGATCTGTATCTGGATGAAAATCACATGATCCTAGAGTGGACGTTCCGAAGAGGAAATGGCGCAGAGGGCCGCACTTGGACTTGGGAAAACGTAAGTCAATTTGGCCCAATCAAACTCGCACAAGATCATATGGGACAAGATGGCAATCGCTTCATCTGGCTGACCAATGTCAAAGTAGAATAGCACCTTTTAAGGAAATTGATTTCAAGCCGTGGGTATTGCTCACGGCTTTTTTTACTTTTAGTCCAGACTCAAAATCAAACCCATCATGAACCGAAGAAACTTTATCTATACCTCAGGAGCCTTAGCCGGAGCAGGATTGCTTTCTAATCCACTTGATGCATTTTCATTTTCTTCGAAAAAAACCTGGACCGTCGGTGAGATCATGGACGCCTTTATCGCTCAGGTGCCCAATGCCCCCTTTGCCCAGACGGTGGACACCATCAAGGTGGGTTCGAGAGATACCGTGGTGACCGGAGTGGTGACGACGATGTTTACCACGATGGAGATCATCAAAAAAGCCATTGAACTAAAGGCCAACCTGATTATTCCCCATGAGCCTACGTTCTTCTCGGGACAGGATGAAACAGACTATCTGCAAAATGATCCTGTCTTCCGCGCCAAGTATGATTTGATGGAGAAAAACGGCATCACACTCTGGCGAAATCACGACTATGTGCACCGAATGACCGATGATGGTGTACGAGTGGGCGTGGTGGGAGACTTAGGCTGGAATGCGTACTACACGCCGGGAAGCCGAATTTTGAACATCCCTAAAACCGATCTCCGAAGCCTGATCAATCACATCAAAACCAAGTTGGGTGTACCTGCGATGCGGTATGTCGGTGACTTGGATCAAACTTGTACCAAAGTGCTTTTACTTCCGGGTGCAGTCGGAGGTCGCATGCAGATCACCCAAATCATGGAACACCGCCCGGATGTCTTGGTCTGCGGAGAGTCCAACGAATGGGAAACACCCGAATACGTTCGTGCTGCCAACGAACTCGGAATGAAGCTGGCTATGATTGAAATCGGCCACTCGGCAAGTGAGGAAGGAGGATCTGAGTTTGTCAAAAACTGGCTCAATCAACACATGCCAGGGTTGCCTGTCCATCATATTCCTTCTGGGAATTCTCTTCAGGTATTTTGATCCAAAAGAAAAAGGCCAGTCGAATCGACTGGCCTTTTGAGAATTTATAAGTTCCTCAATTCTTCTTTTCGAAGTTTTTCTCGAGGTTAGTTTTAAGCTTTTGCCACTCGTTTTCGATATCCTTGGCGGTTTTGTTGACGCCGGATTTGATATCGTCCCAAGTATTTTCTGAGGCCTTTTCGACATCCTTGATCGCCTTTTCCAAGTTAGATTTCTCCTTCTTGAGCTCCTTTTCCATCTTTTCAAGCTCATCCTGAGCCTCTGCGCTAGCTTCGGATTTCTGCTTTTCCAATTCCTGGATTTTCTGATCGACTTCCGACTCCAATTTCTCCAGTTCGGATTTCAGTTTTTCCCGTTCCTTCTCGAAGTCTACTTTGATTTCCACTAGGCTTTCATCGGAACTGATTTCCTTGTTTTCACCACAGGAGAGGGCTGTCATACCCATAAATGCCAAACCAAGGATGGTAGCTGCTTTTGTTTTCATGGTCTACTGGTTCTAAAATTTTAAAAGATAAAAGATCACTTGAAGTGATTGCATTTTCTTCCAATTATCTAGCCAAGTATCCAGCTTGGCAAAAGAAAGCCTTACAAGCTCCAGGTATTTCCTACCTCTGAAAGCGGCATGCAACCTCGAAATTCTCCCGGAATCGGATCGTAACTCAGGACATTTTTCCCGATTTCCTCGGAGCTGAAATAAGCCCAGAGAACCGTAGATTTTAGCCCACGATAGAATCCTACCGGTTCGCGCGGACCAACAGCACCACCCCAAACGGTCTTGGGAAACTTGGGTGATTTGGCTTCATGTTCTTGGAAGCAGGCAGCTTTGTCTTCAGGACTCAGCTCGGCAAAGATTTTCCCAAACTTACTTTTACAATCTTCATTGAAGGATTCGATATCGGCCATGACCTGCTTTTGTCCAGCTTCATCGTAAGTTTTGGCATACAACAGATCGATGAAAACATCGGCTTTCACATCCAAACCTCCGGGAGTTTCAGTTTTTGGTAATAGAAAATCCACAAATGCAGAAATGAATCTCGCCTGATCCTCATTCAAAAACTGTGGAGTCCAAGTCAGTCTATCTTGCTGGGAACATGCCTGAAGCAAGCTGAGTAACGTCGGAGCTCCGGCTGCTGCTCCCAGAGCCAAAGCTGATTTTTTGAGTGCGTCGCGTCTATTCATGGCTTAGAGGTTCATTTTTTTAAGTTCGGATACCGCATGATTGGCTGCTCGGGCAGTGAGCGCCATATAGGTCAGGGAAGGATTGACACAAGAAGAAGACGTCATGCATGCCCCGTCGGTGACAAAGACATTTTCACACCCGTGAACCTGATTGGTGCCGTTGAGCACGGAGGTTTTTGGGTCTCGGCCCATTCTGGCAGTTCCCATTTCGTGGATTCCGAAGCCCATCTCGTGCTTGTTGTCAAACTCCATGATGTTTTTCAGTCCAGCCCGCTCGAGCATTTCTTTGGCATCCTGACGGGCTTGGTCATTGAGCGCGAGTTCATTGGCTTTCCATTCGGCATCAATCGAAAGTGTCGGCTGTCCCCATTTGTCCAAGACCTCTTTATTGAGGTACACTTGGTTTTCGTGATATGGAAGGCATTCTGAGAAACCCGTGATGAAAAATTCCCAAGGTCCCGGCTTTATGAGTCCATCTTTAAAGTCTCCTCCGAAGGCTTCTTGGTTGCTGCCTGCTCCCCATCCGGCTCTGCCACCGCCACCTTGGAATCCAAATCCCCGGACAAATTTGTCTGATTGAGGACCGTCCTTCAGATTGACATAGCGTGGAATGTAGATGCCATTGGGTCGGCGTCCTTTGTAATACTGATCTTCAAAACCTTCCACGGTACCCATAGCACCCACCCGATAAGTATGATCCATCAGGTTGTGGCCGAGTTCCCCGCTGTCATTTCCAAGTCCGTTTGGAAAGCGGCTGGAGGTGGAATTGAGTAAAATCTGAGTGGTGCTCAGGGTTGAGGCATTGACAAAAACGATTTTGGCTTTGTACACGATCTCTTCGCTGGTCTCCGCATCGATGATTCGGACACCGGAGGCTTTTCCTTTTTGCTCATCATAAACCACCGACTGTACGATGGAAAAAGGTCGGATCGTGAGGTTCCCGGTAGCATGCGCTGCAGGTAGCGTCACCGCATTCGAACTGAAGTAAGCGCCATACGGACAGCCACGGTCACAGCGGTTCCGATACTGGCATTTTCCACGGCCATTTAAAGGTTCGGTCAAGTGAGCCACTCGCCCGATGATCATATTTCGGCCCTTAAAATCTTTCTCAATTCGCTCCTTCACGTGTTTTTCCACACAATTCAGCTCCATCGGAGGCAAAAAGTGAGAATCGGGAAGCTGAGGAAGTCCTAACGCTTCGCCGCTTATCCCGGCAAATTTCTCCACATGCGTATACCACGATTCGAGGTCCTTGTATCGAATCGGCCAGTCGACCCCATGCCCGTCTTTGGCATTCGCTTCAAAATCCAGATCCGACCAGCGGTAGGTTTGTTTGCCCCAAAGCAGGGAGCGACCACCCATCTGATGGGCTCGCACCCACATAAAAGGCTTGACTTCGGTGTAGGGATTTTCTAGGTCATTGGCATGAAAATGCTCGTTCATCGCACCGATAAAACCGGATCGACCTCCTTTTGGGTGCTTGGCTTTTTGCTCAGGGGTGAGTCCTCCGCGCAGCTCATGCTCCCATGGATCAAGCGTCATAGTCGGATAGTCGACCACGTGCTCCACGATACGTCCCCGCTCAAGTACGAGGGTTTTGAGTCCGGCTTCGCAAAGTTCCTTTGCTGCCCAGCCCCCGCTGATTCCCGACCCGATGACGATGGCGTCGTAGGTGAGATTTTTATCAGCGTCAATGTTAAAATTTGCCATATTCAATAGGTTTATTGCGGGGATAAGTATAGGGAAAAAATGGTGGAATTGAGGTTTTCTAAATCAAAATGACCTGAATTTATGACTGGATTATTTTTGGGTTTTCAAACCAACTACAGATAGCCCCTATGGGGCTTTGGTCGACTTCTTTACCTAATGACCCCAAATTGAATTTGGGGCTATTACGAAACGCATCTTTGGTGCTTTTTTGGAACCGCCCAGTGTTGGAAAAGTGCCAAAGGCACTTTCCGTAACAGCCCAGAATTCAATTCTGGGATTTAGGTAAAATGTTTAATTTCATGAGTGCCAAATGCACGATCTGTAACATATTTTTCAATCCTAAATTTTTAAATCCATGCCGCAGTCCCTATCCAAAGTTTACCTCCACGTTGTTTTTTCAACCAAAAATAGAATCCCAATAATTCGAGAAGAAATCAGACCCGATGCTCAAGCGTACTTTGTACAAGTCGGAGCTAATCTTGGATCCTACACGGAAGAAATTTTCATGATGCCGGATCACATTCATTGGCTTTGCACCCTTCCTAGAACAATCACCATCGCAGATTTGGTGAAAAATGTAAAGATTTCCAGTTCAATCAAATTCAAGGAATTAATACACAGGGATTTCGAATGGCAAAAAGGGTACGGAACATTTTCTGTGAGCCAATCCAAATTGAAAATTGTCGAAAAGTATATCCAAAACCAACGACAACATCATCAAAAAACGGATTTCCAGGCTGAATACAGGAGGTTTCTGGAGGAATATCGGGTCGAATATGATGAAAAATATGTGTGGGATTAAATGACGATTTTTCAATACGGGTCGCCCCGTTGGGGCTCTGTTCTATAAAATCCTATTTTAACCCCAAATTGAATTTGGGGCTATTACAGTAAGCGCCTTCAGCGCTAGATTGGAGTCTTCTTCTATCCTTTGATAAAGTGCAAACGGCATGCTCCATATCAGCCCAGAATTCAATTCTGGGTTTTCAAACGAAATTGTGATTTCCCAGAGCCCCAACGGCCTGCCTGTCCGGTAGGCAGGGGCGATCTGTAATAAATTTAACATCCAATCAGGCATGATTAAAAACCCAACCTTGCCCCCACCCGCTTTTTCGCCTATTTTTCGAATATGAAAAAAATCACCCTATTCATAGTGCTGGCGGTATTTCCGGTTTTTTCTTTTGCGCAGCAAAAACTCAACAAAGACGAGCAAAAACTCCTCGAGCTCATCGATAAAAACTACCAGCAAACCCTGACACTTCTAGAAGAAGTCATCAACATCAATTCCGGTTCGCTCAATAAAGAAGGCGTGCGGGAAGTCGGACGGGTATTCGAACGGGAATTTCAAAAAATTGGCTTCCAAACGGAATGGATTGAACTTCCTGCCGAGGTCAATCGCGCAGGACATTTTGTAGCTACCCGCAAAGGAACCAAAGGCAAAAAGCTTTTCCTGATCGGGCATTTGGATACTGTATTTGAAAAAGACATGCCCTTCAATCCCTTCACCTACCTTAATGACAGCACTGCTACGGGCCAGGGAGCCAACGATATGAAAGGCGGCGATGTGTTGGTTTTTGCGAGTTTGAAAGCGCTTCACGAATTGGGATTATTGGATGACCGAACGGTTACGGTATATTTTATGGGAGACGAAGAGAGCTCAGGTGACAGTGACTTGTCGCGAAAAGACTTCATTGAGCGATCCAAAACACACGACATTGCCTTAGGCTATGAGACAGCTCAAGGCTTCAATTCCGTGACAGTAGCACGCCGAGGAGCAAGCGGATGGACACTTAAAACCTCGGGCAAGCAGAGTCACTCCAGTGGTGTTTTTGGCCAAAATGCTGGCTATGGGGCGATTTATGAAGCCGCACGGATTTTGGATGAATTCAGAGAAGCGCTAGCTGGAGAAAAGTATCTGACTTTCAATCCGGGTCAGTTTATCGGGGGATCTGACATTTCCTATGATCAAATCACGGGAAAAGGAGAATCACTTGGAAAAACCAACATCGTGGCTCGGGAAGCTTACGTGACTGGAGACCTTCGATTCCTCGGCGAAGCACAAAAAGAAGCTGCCCGAGCCAAAATGAGTGAAATCGTAGCCAAAAACCTACATCAAACATCCGCAGAAATCACCTTCCGTGACGGAATTCCCTCAATGGCTCCAACGGAAGGAAACTATGAATTGGCCAAAATCCTCAATCAAGTCAGCTTGGATATGAATCTTGGGGAAGTGAAGCCCGGCGATCCCGGAAGTCGCGGGGCGGCCGATATCGCCTACGTGGCAGATATTCTGCCTGGATTGGATGGACTGGGTGCTTCGGGTACAGGCGCACATGCACCCGGAGAAACGATCAACATGAAGCAATTCCCCGATTTGATCAAAAGAAACACGATCTTCCTGTACCGATTGACCCGATAACCTGATGAAGAAATTTTTAATCCCAGCGGTTTTGGTTGCAGCAGCACTTTCCTGCCAAGCCCCAAAGCCCCAAGAAACCGAGCCTATGAAACCCCAAAAAATAGTCGTTTATCAGGTCTTTACCCGCCTTTTTGGCAATACGAATACCACCAACAAGCCCTGGGGAACCAAGGAAGAAAATGGCATCGGGAAGTTCAATGACTTCACGGATACGGCTTTGGAAGAAATCAAAAAGCTGGGCGTGTCCCACATTTGGTACACCGGTGTGCCGCACCATGGCGTGATCGGGGATTTTCCGGAGATTGGCGTGCTTTCAGATGATCCGGATGTGATCAAAGGGCGAGCGGGTTCGCCTTATGCCGTACGGGATTACTACCAGGTCAATCCGGATTTAGCAGTAGACGTGACCAAGCGGATGGAAGAATTCGAAGCCCTGATCGCCCGCACACACAAACATGGGATGAAGGTGATCATCGACATTGTACCCAATCACGTGTCTCGCTTTTATGAAGGAAAAAACAACCCTGCCGGCGTGCGTGACTTTGGTGCCGACGACGACAAGACAGTCGAATACCACAAAAACAACAACTTTTACTACATCCCAAAAGAATCCTTCCGAGTACCCGAACCCAAAAATGGCTACCAGCCTTTAGGCGGAGAAAAGCATCTGCTAGCCGATGGTAAGTTTGACGAAAATCCAGCCAAATGGACCGGAAATGGTTCCCGATTGGCCCAGCCAGATTTCTACGATTGGTATGAAACCGTCAAGATCAATTACGGGGTAAGTCCTGATGGAAAGAAGGATTTTGACGAATTGCCAGCAGGATCAGACTCTCTGGATTGGAAAGCACATTATGATTTTTGGCAAGGGAAAGAGCTGCCCGATTCCTGGAAAAAATTCAAGGACATCACACAGTTTTGGTTGGGCAAAGGCGTGGATGGATTCCGCTTCGACATGGCCGAGATGGTACCCGTGGAGTTTTGGTCCTACCTCAATTCCCATATCAAAAAGACCAACCCAGAAGCATTCCTTTTAGCGGAAGTGTATAATCCAAGCTTATACAGAGACTACATCCACAAGGGGAAAATGGATTACCTCTACGACAAGGTGGAGTTGTATGACACCCTGAAGCATATCCTACAAGGTCATGGTTCTACGGATAATCTGGTGCCGATCTTGGCTGGATTGAAAGACATTGAGCACCACATGCTGCACTTCTTGGAGAATCATGACGAGCAGCGAATTGCCAGTCCGGAGTTTGCCGGCAATCCTTGGAAAGCCATGCCCGCCATGGTCGTGTCTGCAACGGTCTCTACTTCTCCGACGATGATTTACTTCGGACAGGAAGTGGGCGAACCCGGAGCGGAGGAGGCAGGTTTTGGAGATCCAAGCCGAACGTCGATTTTTGATTACATCGGCGTGCCACAGCATCAGAAGTGGATGAACGGAGGGAAATTTGACGGGGGGCTACTTTCAGCCAATGAAAAAGCGCTACGGAACTACTACTCCGAAGTGCTCAACTTTACCCGAAACAGCCCAGCCTTGATGGGTGAGTACATGGAGCTTCACTCTTTCAACCGAAAACAAAATCCAGCTTACACAAATAAGGCCTTTGCCTTTGCCCGATGGGATGAAAGTCAAAAGCTGATCGTGGTGACCAACTTTGATGAATTCCAATCGGTGAAAACGACGCTTAAACTGTCCCCTGAACTGCTGAAAGCATGGAACTTGGAAACTGGAGAACGAGAAATCAAAGAGTTGATGTTTGGAAAGAAAAAGACGAAGCTTCGGGTCACTGATGAAGGGGCTGAGATTGATCTGGACTTTGGGCCTTGGGAGTCGGCGGTGTTTGAGGTGAAGTAAAAATGTGAACCACGAAGAACACGAAGAAACGCAAAGGATTAGATTTCACATCTATGCAGCTTTCCGACTTTGCAGGGATTATACAACCTGCCGAAAAGCCAAGTCCGGAAAAAATAAGGTCCTTATCAACTCCCCAAAATCCAATACAACTCCAAATTCAAAAAGTAATTACCTCCTCTGATTCTTCGCCTTTCACTCACCCTCAAACCGATAAGAAATCCCAAATTGAACCGCAATATTTCTATATCGAATTTCATCCTGAATTTTATAACCAGTAGATGCTGCCAGCAAACTGGTCCAATAGTCATGAGGATGGTCAGAACGAAGATAGGTGGCCGAAAGGTTCATATTGAACTTTTTAGATAGCGAGTAGGCTACTTTGGTTTCTAGTCCATAAGCAAATTCCCGTAAGCTAGACGGCACAGGCCCATCTACAGGAAATGGCCTTAGTGGAAGAGCTGTAGTCTCAGAGATCTGATAAGTCCAGGAATAAAAAGGAAACTCTAAATTATTTATCCCTGCTAAACCAGTAAACCGAATTTCCAAGCGATTAATAGGCAAACGATACCCTAGTCCTATGAAAAACAAATTAGCGCGATAAGGGTCACTTTCTAGTTTACCTGGAATTTCAAAAGGAATGCCATTCAAATCGGTTTCTGATTTGAAATTGGCGTCGTAATAGATTTGTTGTGGTTGGGTATCTATGGATTGTTGAGTTTTAAGATAATTCAGACTTAGAAAAACCGAAGAAGTGAGATGATAAGTCAGGTTTAGTCCCAGACTGTAGCCCAGTTGTGCTTGGCCTCCTTCATTTTTGAGAAATCCCTGAAATCTCTCCGGACTAGAGCCAGGTGGGACAGGTTCCAAGGATGGAACGATAGAAATTTCCTTAAAATGACCAACCGGTAGAGCTAGTCCACCAGAAATACCAAATTCGATTTTTTCGAAGAATTTTTCTTGACCAAAAGAAGTATTATGGTTGATGAAAAAAATGATTATTGAAAAGAATAATTTTTTCATTCCGCAAACCTTAAGGCTATTCCCACTGACGCTGTAATTACTCTAAAATTGATCTGATCTTCAATTTCAAAATTTCTCGACCCCACGAGAGGTACAGTCCAATACTCATGACTGTGGTTTGATGCTAAGTATTTAAATTTAAGGTTCAGGCTAATTCTTTCCGATAAGGATTTTTCTAGTCCAAGACCCATTCCGTAAAGAAATGCTGGTAACTTATCTGGGACTTGACTTCCTGCAAAAGGAGCTGGACGCAAAATTGTGGTTGGACCAGGAGAGTCAAATGTCCAGGTATAAAATGGGAAACTTAATTGATTTACTCCTAAATAGATCTCTCCAAAAAAGGACCAAGTGGCTATTACTTTGCGATAGCCAAAACCGGAATACCAGCCATTTGCTTGAATATTATCTGATTCGAGTGAACCGAAAATTTGAAATTCATTCCCAAAAGAGTCTGTCCTGTTCTGTAAATTAGCTGCAAAATAGTTTTCCTGGGGGCTAACATCTATTGGGTTTGTGAATCTTGAATAGTTTAAAGAAAAATAAATGGAAGGAGAAATGGCGTATGCCAATGTGACACCTAAATTACTTCCAAGTTGCGCCTGTCCCCCTTCCTTCTTCACAAATCCTCTAAATTCCCGATATTGATTTTCCGGATTGAAGTTTTGATCTAATGAGGGCTCTACCAATGATTTGGAAAATGATCCAATTGGAATACTCGTGCCTACTTCAATTTCCATTTGAAGCCTATTTAGAAGTTTCTGTTGAGAAAAACAGGCAGTAGTTATAAAACAATAAAGTCCTAGAAGCAAAGCAACCTTATTCATTTTTCATTAATCTAGATTCCAAAACCACATCCTCACCTATTTTTACTCTGACAAGGTAATCTCCCTTTGGAAGATCCTGGATATCCACTTTTTCATCAGCAGTGATCTTAAATCCTCGAATTTTGCTGCTCATAGATAGAGGAATGATCTCCAAATCCATGGTTCCCTTATAGTCACTCTTGATGCTGACGGTAGAACTACTCGGATTAGGGTATAGACTGAAATTACCAAAATTGTAATAGGTTACATTTCTAACAGCCAACGTATCATTGGAGGAGCTAATTTCATAAATTTTAAATGAAACGTAATTGCCTGATTGCATCGTGAAATGCATCTGATTAGTATGGGACCAAAAGGGAAGGTTACCCTGATATCGTTGCCATCCATAACTTGTAACTCCTGGAGTAGAGATTAAATAAGTAGATACATTTCCAGATGGTACCTGATTTCCATTTCCCAATGTGTGATTCGTTGAGTTGGACGTGGTATAGGTTCCCGATATGGTTACTGCAGGAACAATTATCGTAATTATCTGTTCTTTTGGAGGAATTCCTGAACAACCAGAAACAGTGACTTTAACCTGTGTAGTGCCAAAAGAATCGCCCCTAAGCGATACAGATGCTGCATTAGTGCCTGAGGTAAACGACACTACTCCAGTAGGCCCAATTATGGACCAAGAATAGGTAGCACCCGGCTTTGATAGTAATGAAATGGGTTTTATCTGACCTTTTGGAACGTAATACTCAGTTTTTAATTTTCCTAAAAAAACATAATTTTTGTCAGGTTCAGTTTTGCTGGCATTATTGAGTTCATACCAGGTGGAGTCGTAATTATGCCGGATTACCGGGCTTTCAGAACCATACTTTGAAATAAATTTTGGGTTAAAAGTGGTATTTCGATCTCTAACTAAGGAATGAAAGCCATCTGCAATGTTGAATTTCTGAGTTACTACATCAACATTCGAGAGGCTTTGACCACAAACTTGCACATAGAGTGAAGAATCCCGAAAGTATGTTTCTGTGGGACCTCCCCCCGATTGAGTGTATTGAGTTTTTACGTTTACGTTTCCAGGATTGGTTGTATTTAGCGAAGAACCTGTCGTAAATCCATATTCCCAATAGGCGGCCGCAAATCCATGGCAAATAAAATCTCCACAATTGGAGGAAAGTCGTTCGGTACCAAATTGACTTCCTATTTTCCAGAATCCATTATCACCACAGCTTTGTGAATTGCCTTCTTTTGCTAAAAAAAGTAATAGGCAAATGAAAAATATTTTCTTCATGTAATTTAATTTTCTTAAAACTAATAATATTATTCTTATTATCAACCTTTAAGTTAATTTTTTTCTTAGTTTTTTTCAGGCTTTTAACAGTTAATCAATAAAATTGATTTTATAATTACTCTTTTAAGCAAAATATGTAAAAAATATAGAAAATTACTAAAATGTCAATACTCCGAAGTGCTGAACTTCACCCGAAACAGCCCGGCCTTGATGGGTGAATATTTAGAACTCCACTCGTTTAACAGAACCCAAAATCCAGCCTATACCAATAAAGCCTTTGCTTTTGCACGCTGGGATGAAAGTCAAAAGCTGATCGTCGTGACCAACTTTGATGAGTTCCAATCAGTGAAAACCACACTCAAACTTTCTCCAGAACTGCTAAAAGCCTGGAAGCTGGAAAAAGGTGAGCGGGAAATCAAAGAGTTGATGTTTGGAAAGAAAAAGACGAAGCTTCGGGTCACTGATGAAGGGGCTGAGATTGATCTGGACTTTGGGCCTTGGGAGTCAGCGGTGTTTGAGGTGAGGTAGTTTGGAAGCTTGGAAGTATGGAAGTCAGGATGAAAAGATGTCAATTGGCTGTTTCTCCCAAAGTCAATCTTTGGAGGCTTAGAATTTTGAAAATCGAACATGCCCCGAAAGAGAAAGTCTAATTCTTGGATTGGCATCAGCTTGTTGATTACGGCAATGGCTTTGGGATCGGGCTATCTGATTTTTAAGTTTCGTCACCAACTCGATCGGCGATTGAGCGATTATACCCGGAATGCACCTCCATTAACAGAATCCTTGAAGTTTGACCATGTGTTTTCCAATTTTCCGAATGGAATATTGGGAATGGGTGTATCCGAATATCAGGGAAGGATTGACTTTTCCGGTATTCAACTCCAACTTCAAAATAGGCAAATCGAGTTTGTGTTCGTTCGGGCTACCATGGGAAAGGATGGAATAGATTCCAGGTTTAAGCAAAATTGGGATGGTTTTCGTCCACTCCCTGTCAAGCGGGGAGCCTATCACTATTATCGCCCCAATGAAAATAGTACGCAACAGGCGCAAAATTTTATCAAAACTGCCAAACTCAAATCCGGCGATTTGATTCCCGTTTTGGATATCGAAAAGCACAGCACCATCCAATCTCGGAACAAGCTTCGAGAAGGCCTGAAAAACTGGCTAAAAATTGTGGAAGCTCATTATGGTGTCAAGCCCATGATTTACACTGGCGACCACTTTTTCTGGGAAGTGTTACACAACCATGGATTTGACGAATACCCGATCTGGGTAGCCAACTACAATCCGATCGTCAAACCTGAAACAGAGGATTGGACCATCTGGCAATTTTCTGAAAAGGGAAGCTTACCGGGAATCGGAGAAAAGATCGATCTAAATGTGCTGCAGGGAGGGAAGTTTAAGCTTCAAAAGTTGAAGATTCCTTGATTGCAAATCGTTAGGTATTGAAGATTTCAGATTTCGTCAATTAGCCCTACTTTTTCTCCACCAATTTCATTTTATAAAGGATCAGCCTATCCTCTTCCATTAAAGATAAACTTGGGTTTTTTGAAGTGACCAATTCCCTATTTTTATTCACTACCGTAGGACCATGTACGCCCGGAGGGAGCGCTAGGTCGGCTTGGATCAAGTTATATTCTTTGTCAAAAACAGCCACATAATATGGGTTCATCCGCTGGATTTCGATTCTTCCCTCGGGTGATTGCTGATTGATTGTCGCCAACCTTTGCTCTGAAATTCCTTTTCTGTAAATAGCCAACACGTATTCGTCCATCACTAGAAGGTCTTCGAAGCTAGCCGTCCGCACTTTTTGCATTTGATCAAAAAATGTCCCTGCCGCAGCTGGATCCACAGGGGTATAACCCACCCATTCCGGCACGTCGAATTCCACAGTTTTTTGATACTTAAGTTGATCTCCTTCTTGCCTGTAGACATAAAACCTAGGTTCCAACCACATTCCAAGGAGCCAATCGCCACCTTTTTTGGAAACGATAGGAATTGGGAAGCCGTGAACCTTGCCATCGCGAAGAGGGGAAGTCTCCGGTAAATACATGGTACCCAGCGTGTCTTTACTACTTAGATCTAAGACTTGCATGATGGGTTCACGATACAACCGCTGATAATAGTCTCCACTTTCAAAATCAATCTCTTTAGCTTCTGGAGTCAAATACGGATACATGACCTTATTTCCCATTTCAAAAAACCCAAGTTTGGGGTAAAACATAAAAGAAGAGAAAGCATAAGGAATCAGGACTTCCTCTGCTTTCCTTCCTGCTTGAAACTTCAAGTATCCCTTTCCTGCCGAAAGTACAATGACTTTCCCATCCACATAGGAATAGCCTTTGGCCTCATTTACAGCATCCAAACCATCAGAGTTTAACTCTACATCATGAATAATGGTACCATTCCCATCTATTTCAAGGTACTTTTGAGACTGATCACTGACTATCAAGTACTGATCACTTGCAGGATCGTAATCTTGGAGTCGCATTTCACCTAGGAAATCCACCTGAATGGAATCACTCAGTACCAAAGCCAATTCTACTGGTTTTTTGGATTCTGAATTTTGGGAGTTGCAACTTACTAAAGTCAAAACGGTCGTTGCAAAAGCGAAAGGTTTACTTAGTCTAAGTAGATTATTCATAAGAAGGAATTAAAAAGGTAAATGCTAATTGAAATTAAAAATTTCTTTTTGTTAGTCCAAAACTTTTTAGGAATAATGAAAAATTCGAATAAATTCCACTAAGGTTATTGCTGAAAGTTCAAAAATCCCAACACCGCATCATCTCCTTTCAGTGCTCGGGCCGGTATTGGATTTTTCTCATTAAACACACGCAATTCATCCGCTGAAAGCAAGGTCACAAAGCTTTCATCAAAGCCATCTTGGTAAGGAATCCGACCGGCATTGAGTCTGAGGTAGTGCCCAAAGAAATTATACACCGCAGCCCGTTTGTTTATCCCATAATCATGTCGCTCCCCGGCTAGATGCACATTGTCCACGCGACTTTCTGCTTGGTAAGTAGAATAGACTTTTTGCACATAGGGAAATTCGATTCGGGGATTGTTTTTGGTCCAGTCACCCCCATCCGAAACCAACAAAATGGGCCTAGGCGCTGCCAAAGCGGCGATCTCCACATTGTTGGTTTGGTGATTCGCACTTTTATGAATTGGCATCCCGCTTTCACAGGTGCAGCCTCCAAAGAAATACGCCGAAACCATTACCACCGGAGCAGAAACCTTGATTCTCGAATCCAAAGCCGTGATCAAAATCGTCTGCGTTCCTCCACCAGATTCACCTGTCACCCCGATTCGCTCAGGGTCCACATCCGGACGGGAAATCAAGTAGTCGATCACCCGTTGGGAATTGTAGGTTTGGAGTGTGAGTGCGATCGGAATCTTATGATCCACCTGCTTGGAATCCCCGTAGCCGATCATGTCGTAAGCAAACACCACCGCTCCCATTCTGGCAAAAGCCGCACTTCGTTTTTGCATGCTTTCCCCAAAGCGGAGATCCGGACCATGCCCATGCACACTTAGAATCGCTGGACTTTTGGTAAACGGGGGCGGATTCAATGGCCGATAGAGATTACCGGTAATGAAAAAACCGGGGAAGCTTTCGATCGCGATATTTTCGACGATGTAGCCATCCATCTCCCGAGTACTGTGTATGATTGTGTTTAAAGGAGCAGTTCGGGCTGGCATTTGCTCAAGCTTCATGCCTTGGATAATTCCATCTCGGATTACCTCGGCTCGCTTCTCCCAGTCAGCCTGCGTGGTCCAGGTCGAAGCGGTTTGCTTCATGAAAATAGCCGCCTCATCCTCCGTCCAATAGGCTCCTTGGCAGAGCATGTTTTCTTGAGCAAAAACGTTAGAAAACTGGAAAAGTAGCAGGATCGAAATCAAAAGAATGGATTTCTTCATTGGTTCTAGGGCTTATTGGATGATTTGGGAAATTTCAGTGGGTTCGTAGCCGATCCGGTGGGAATTGAGGTAAATAGTTTCTCCTTTCTTGGCTTCAAAAGGTCCAGTATACACTTTCCAGCCTTCGGTTTCAGAAAAACGATAGCCGATCGAGGCACTGGGATTCGCACAAGTGAGGTGGACTTTGCCGTTTTCAAAGGTGATTTTTACGGGTGGGGTCACCGGAGGAACGTCTTTTCCTTTCCACCAAGTCCGAACCATTTCCATCTCATTGACTTTTCCCAGATCCCCATAATCCGCGATCCACTGCTCATGTGCTTTGCGCAGCTCTATCAACTTTTCGGAGAAAGCAGGATCTGAAGCTAAATTTTTGAATTCGTAGGGATCGGATTGGGTGTCGTACAATTCTTCCAAAGGCTTGGATGGGGCGAACCAGCGGGCTTGCTCAGGAGTCAGTTTCCCCTCTTTATGCAACTCCAATAGGTGAGGCATCAGGGGATTTTGGAGACGAAATCGGATATTCTGGTAATTGGGTTTGTCAGGCATGTAGTTGCGGATGTATTTAAACCGTCCGTCTGAGACTGCTCTGACCCGATCGTATTCGCTGTCCATCCGATCTCGAGCGGCATAGATGTACTTCCGTGGACTGGTTGATTTCTGGGATCCCAAGAAGGCTTGGCCTTGCATGTACTCTGGAATTTTGATCCCTGCGAGAGACATCAAGGTTGGCGCCATGTCCACAAAACTGACCAATTTCTTGTTTTTCCCCGGCTTGAGAAAAGGCGCTTTGACCAAAAGTGGCGCACGGAGTCCTCGGTCATACAATTCCCTTTTCACATAAGGCAGCCCGTCTCCATGATCCGAGTAAAAGAAAATGATCGTATTGTCATATAATCCGTCCTCTTTCAACTGTCGAATCACTTCCCCAACCTGATCATCCATGGTCATCACATTGGTGATGAATCGGGCAATCACGTAGCGGCTGATGGAATCATCGGGATAGTAAGGAGGTATTTTAACCTTGGCAGGATCGACTTTCAGCGGTTCTTTAGCCCTCGCCCAAACCTGCGATTCATGGGTAGTGGTGAAGTTGAAAATGGAGAAAAAGGGCTGATTTTTATCCAATCGGTTACGGTAGTGAGCTTTTGGGCTGCTTTCATCCCACATCGTCACCGGACTGCGAAATTGGTAATCTTCCTTCGAATTATTGGAAGTGTAATAGCCCGCTTCCCTAAGCAGTAGCGGATAGGGTTTCATTCCTTCGGGTAACACCACCGAATAGCCTTTGAAACCCGGAGGATAATCATCTGAAGCTACGGCCGAAGCCGCCAAGGTTCGCATATGCTGAGCACCAATTGAGGTCTGATAGGCTCCCGTGATCAAGGCTGCCCGACTCGGCGCACAGACACCTGCGGTGGAAAAGAGATTCTGGTATTGAACGGACTCTGCTGCTAAGGCATTCAGATTAGGAGTTTTTCCGCCTGTTCCACCGTAAGTTTCCAAATGCTCCGGAGACATGTCTTCGACGACGATCCAGACAATGTTGGGGCGATTTTGCAGAGAAAAAACCTCCATTCGAAATAGAAACATGCCAAGCAGGAGAATGAAAAGCGATTTCATAGCAAAGGTTGATTTGGGTGGATTTTCAAAAGATAAGATTTTATCAGAATAAAGCTGAAGGGTTCTGTCCTTTTCCGATTGACCAACCATCCAAAATCAGCTTGGTCAAGAATTTTTTATGGCTAACTTTCTTTCACCCAAAAACCTCTTTCCCTATGACTTCAAGAAGAAATTTCCTCAAAACCACCGGACTGGCCACTGCCGCAATGGGTTTGGGATTGCCTCAACTCGGCTTTTCAACACCAAAAGCAGACCTTCCTTTCAAGATTTCCTTGGCCGAATGGTCAGTCAATCGCCTCCTTTTTTCCAAGCAATTGGATCACTTGGATTTTGCATTGGAAGCCAAAAAACACGGAATCATGGCGGTGGAGTATGTGAATCAGTTTTTCATGGACAAGGCCCAAGACATGGCCTACCTCAAGGAAATGAACACCCGCTGCCAAAATGAGGGCATTACTCAAGTGCTCATCATGGTGGACCGAGAGGGAATGCTCGGTGCCCGCTCAGACGCAGACCGGATGAAAGCCGTGGACAATCATAAAAAATGGATCGAAGCAGCCAAATTTCTGGGCTGTCACACGGTAAGAGTGAATGGCTATTCTGACATCGCTTGGTCACAAAATCCAGCCGACGCTGCCGAAGCTTCAAAGCTAGTAAGTGACGGCATCCGGAAGCTGTGCGAGTTTGCCGAACCGCATGGCATGCGCATCGTGATCGAAAACCACGGAGGCTTCTCCTCCAATGGCAAGTGGCTGGCAGAAACCATCCGCAATGCCAAGCACCCGCTGGCCGGCACCTTGCCTGACTTTGGCAACTTCCGTATCGGGGCCATCGAAGGCAAGCCTGTTTCCTATGATTCCTATCGAGGCGTAGACGAACTGATGCCTCTTGCTGCTGGAGTCAGTTTAAAGCCAAAGGTGTGGGATGATGCCGGAATTGAATCCAATCTGGACTACGCACGCATGATGAAAATCGTCCTTTCGCACAACTACCACGGCCATGTGGGGATCGAGCATGGGGAGCGCGAACGTGAGTGGGAAAGCATTGTTGAAATCCGACAGATTCTGGAAAATCTTCAGAAATCGATGTAAATAAGGAAGGCTACTCGGATTCGGGTAGCCTCTTTTTATTCCAAACTCCTAATTTTGGGCCATGACCCAACAACTAGCACAACTCTCCCTCCTCGTCAAAGACTATGACGAAGCCATTCGCTACTACACCGAAGTACTGGATTTTGAGCTTTTGGAAGACACCAAAATGAGTGAAACCAAGCGATGGGTACGGGTTTCACCTCCCGGCTCGACCTGTCACCTCCTTCTAGCCAAGGCGGCCAACGAAGCTCAAGAACAGCAGATTGGCTTTCAGGCTGGAGGTCGGGTGTTTCTTTTCCTTTACACCGATGACTTTTGGAGAGATTACCACAACTATACTTCTCGAGGTGTGGAGTTTATCCGAGAACCTGCCGAAGAAAGCTATGGGATCGTTTCGGTCTTCAAGGATTTGTATGGGAATCTTTGGGATCTAATTCAGCCGAAGCAATGAGCAGTTTTCAATGCCCAATGAGCAATTCCCAAAATCTAAAATTCTGAAAGTAGCAAGAAGCTTCAGTTTCTGGAATCTGGAAAATCATAAGTTTCTTCACGGGCTCGGAGTTAAACCTCTTCGGTCTACCGTCTTCTGTCTTTTTTGAGTAAAAGCAAACAAGTCTAAATCTGGACCTGCACTTCTTGCCATTCCGTCCTCATTCCCTATTTTTGCCAACACCTGACCAAAGGGAACTTTGCCCCTGCCATGCGGGTGATTTTCCTTTTGGTCCTTCCTTTTATGTCACTCCAAGTCTCTCATCTTACCAAGATTTACGGCACTCAGAAAGCACTCGATGAGGTGAGCTTTTCAGCCTCTCCCGGGAGAATTTTAGGCTTTCTCGGACCCAATGGCGCCGGCAAATCCACCACGATGAAGATCATTACGGGTTACCTTTCTGCCGATTCTGGCGAGGTCAATATCCTCGGTGAAGATGCCTTGACCAATCCCAAGAAAATCAGCCCTAAAATCGGCTACCTTCCTGAACATAACCCGCTTTACCTGGATCTGTACGTACGTGAATTCCTGGAATTTTCAGGTGGACTTTATGGATTGAAGTCAGCTGAAATCCGAAAACGTACAGACGAACTCATCCGTAAAACCGGACTTCTTCCTGAGCAGCACAAAAAAATCGGGCAACTATCTAAAGGGTACCGGCAGCGGGTAGGATTGGCAAGAGCCTTGATTCATGACCCTCAAGTCGTAATCTTGGACGAACCTACCACCGGACTTGACCCCAATCAGCTGGTGGATATCCGAAGTCTGATTTTGGAAGTGGCGGAAAACAAAACCCTGATCTTCTCGACCCATATCATGCAGGAAGTCGAGGCGATCTGTCAGGATGTGGTGATCATCAATCGGGGAAAAATCCTCGCTGCCAGTCCACTTTCAGAACTCAAAGCGGCTTCCTCCCAGACCGAGTATGTGATGGAAACGGAAGAAGCCATGGAATTGGCCTGGTTTGAAGGAATCGGTGCAGTCCGCTTCGGACAAAAAGGAAATCGGGAGATCATCCTTCAAACCGAAGAGCCAGCAGAAGCCCGAAAAGCCCTGATGCAAGTCGTTGCTCAGCGGCAATTGAATCTAACTAGCCTCAATCAAGGCAAGAAAAATCTGGAAACTCTTTTCCGAGAAATCACCAACGCCCAATGAAAAGCCTTTTTCTAAAAGAGATCAATGCCTTCTTTGGAAGCCTCACGGGCTACCTCGTATTGGCTTTGTTCTTGGTGGCCTTGGGCTTGATCGTTTGGGTATTTCCTGAGAGCTCGGTCTTGGATTACGGGTATGCAGATTTGGAATCTCTGTTTTCCTATACCCCGTACGTATTCACGTTCCTAATCCCGGCGATTGCCATGCGGGCGATAGCAGAGGAGCGGAAAAACGGCACTTGGGAACTGCTTCGCACTTCTCCTCTTTCACTGGTTCAGATCATTCTGGCCAAATACCTAGCCCTTTTGGCTTTGGTAGTCTTGGCGGTTTTACCCACACTTTTATATGGGTACACCATTTCCACGTTGGGAAATCCTCCGGGGAATTTGGATTGGGCGGGCTTCTTTGGAAGTTGGGTAGGCTTGCTGATGATCGGAGCGACCTTTGCAGCGGTCGGTTTGTTTGCCAGTTCCCTTACCTCTCAGCAGGTGGTTGCTTTTGTGTTGGGCGTGTTCCTTTGCTTTGTGCTTTATTTTGGATTCACGGCCTTGGCAGAAATGATAACAGGAGAAGCAGCCTTTTGGGTGGAAGAACTCAGCTTGAGCTATCACTACAACAGTCTCAGTCGAGGAGTGATTGATAGCAGAGATGTGTTTTTCTTGTTGGGTATGATTTGGGTGTTTTTGGGTGGTTCGGTCTTGATCTTGAGAAACAAATGAAAAAGTCCCTAATCTCTACATTGACCCCGTTTTTGATTCTCCTCTTAGGGGTGATTGTCCTTTTCGGATTGGGTCAGTTTCTACAGTTTCGGGTGGATTTGACCGAGGAAAAGCGCTTTTCCCTTCATCCTTCCACAAAAGCTTTGTTGGAAAATCTGGATCGCCCGATCTATGTGGACATTCTTCTAACGGGAGAAAATCTACCCGGTGGCATGCGCAGGCTGCAAAAATCCATCGAAGAGACGGTCCGAACCTTCAATGCCTACTCTTCTGAAAAAATCACCGTGTCCTACTTTGATCCGCTGAGCGTCACCGACTCGCTTCAGGAAGATTTTATCCTGACCTTGGCAGATTACGGAATCAACCCTACCAATGTCTATTCCAACCAATCCGCAGGGCAGCAAACCCAGTTGATTTTTCCGGGGGTGTTGGTCAGTGATGAGGAATTTGAAACCGGTGCTTTGGTGCTGAAAGGAGAAAGAGGCATGACTCCTGAGCAGATTTTAAATACCTCCATTGAAAACCTGGAATTTGAACTTAGCCAAGCGATCGAAAAACTGATCAATCCCAAGAAAGGCGCGATTGCCATGGTCATCGGCCACGGGGAACTATCCGAGGACGATGGTTTTGGAATGGTGGAAGCCTTGGACGGGCAGTTTGAACTATTCAAAGTTCCGCTGGAGCAAGCCAAAAAACCTGAGGACTTAAATTCCTTTTCCAGCATTTTTATCGTGGGTCCAAAAACGAACTACACCGAGCGGGAGCTTTTTCTCCTCGATCAATACGTGATGAACGGGGGAAATCTGGTCGTCGCTGCCGAAGGAATTGACGTGGATATGACCCAAGCCGGAGGAGAAGGCACATTGGCCCTACCACTGGAAAACGAGCTTGATCGCTTGCTTTTCCGCTACGGCATCCGCATCAACAAAGACGTGATCCAAGACTTGAATTTCTCTCTGATTCCTGTGATGGGAGGAAATTTTGGGAACCAAGATCAATTCGTACCGCTTCCTTGGCCATTTCATTTTAATGCAGGACGGGTGCAAGCTCATCCAATCACCAAAGCGCTGGATCAGGTCAATTTCCGATTTGCCAGCAGTTTGGACACGGTAAAGGCTGAGGGAGTGACCAAAATCCCTTTGATTTTCGGTTCGGACAATGCCCGAATCCTTCCTGCACCTGCCCGAGTAGCTTTTGCAGATATGCAGCAAGCTCCAAAAGTGGAAGAGTTTGCCCTAAAGCAGCTTCCTTTAGCCTACCTGCTGGAAGGAGAATTCACCTCTTTGTTCAAAAACCGATTTGTGCCGGATGAATTTTCGCAAGTGCCTTTTAAAGAATCGGGAAAAGGAAAAGTTGTGGTCTTCGGAGACGGTTCCGTTTTCCAAAGTCAGCTCAGTCTGCAAGGCAATCAGCCTTTGGCACTCGGCGAGGATCCTTTTGCGCAAACTACTTTTGCTAACAAGCAACTCCTCCAAAATCTGGTCAAGTACCTCATCGATCCGGAAGGGATCATTTCGGCGAGATCAAAAACACTTCAAATCCGACCTTTGGACAAGGTAAAAGTGGCTGAGCAAAAGTCCTTTTGGCAAATCGTAAATGTGGGTTTGCCGGTGGGAATTATCCTGATTTTGGGAGGATTGATTCTTTTGGTAAGAAAGAACAGGTTTGCCAAAAAAGCTTAGAAAGGTAATCGGTTGAGGTTTAGAACTTTTTTATCTCAAAAAAATGTATGACCCGTCGAATTAGCATTTTATTTATAAATTTACCCCTCTAGAAATAAAAAATATTAAGCCCTAACATATGAAATTCATTGTTTCCTCTTCTGCATTGCTTAAGCAGCTTTCGGCGATCAACGGTGTCGTGACTACCAACCCGGTAGTACCCATTCTTGAAAACTTCCTTTTCGAAATTAAGGATTCCGTCTTGACCATCACTGCTTCAGACTTGCAGACTTCCATGATGACACAGATTCAGGTGGAAGCAAAAGAGGATGGAAATATTGCTGTTCCTGCCCGTATTCTGATCGAAACCCTGAAAAACCTGCCTGAGCAACCGGTAACTTTCAGCATCGATCACGATACTTACGCGGTAGAAATCAGCTCTGACAACGGTCGCTACAGACTCGCAGGTGAAAACGCGACGGATTTCCCTAAAATCCCAACTGTCAACAATGCCACCACCGTGGATATGTCCACCGAGGTGCTTTCTTCTGCTATCTCCAATACCATTTTTGCTACTTCATCCGACGAACTTCGCCCTGCGATGACCGGGGTGTATATCAACCTTAGCCCAACCAACACCACCTTCGTGGCAACTGACGGTCACCGATTGATCCGCTACAGAAGAGTCGATGTGGCTTCAACTAACGGTGCCAGCTTGATCATCCCAAGAAAGGCACTGAACCTCTTGAAATCTACCTTGCCTTCTGAAAATGTGCCGGTTACCGTTGAATTCAATCAGTCCAACGCCTACTTCAAATTCAACAACATCAAGATGATCTGCCGTCTGATAGACGAAAGATTCCCTGATTATGAAAACGTGATCCCGGTGGACAATCCAAACCGAATGAACATTGACCGTTTGGAATTGCTAGGATCTTTGAGACGTATCGCGATTTACGCCAACAAGACCACGCATCAGGTGCGATTGAAATTAACCGGAAGCGAATTGATGATCTCTGCAGAAGACTTGGATTTCTCTAACGAAGCAAACGAAAGACTTTCTTGCGATCACGATGGAGAGGATATCGAAATCGGATTCAACGCAAAATTCTTGGTGGAAATGCTCAACAACCTTTCCTGCAAGGAAGTTAGCTTGAAATTTTCCGCACCAAACCGCGCAGGCTTGATCCTTCCAGCCGAGCAAGATGCCAACGAAGACATCCTGATGCTTGTGATGCCAGTGATGCTTAACAACTACGTATAAACTTAACCACAACCATAAATCAAAAGCCCTGGTCGATGATCAGGGCTTTTTTGTTAACCTTTGAGGTTTTTCAAACCTCGAAGGTTTATATTTTGATCACCGCAAAGACGCGGAGAACGCTAAGGGATTTTAAAGAAAGAGAGGAGATTTAGAGGATGCAGACTAATTCAGAAGCTTTATACCTCAGTTCAAAATCCGCAAAAACCTACCTACCGTAGGCAGGTCTGTGTCTTTTACTGTGTAAAACTTGCCTGACGGCAGTCAGGTCTGCGGGAAATAACTAAACCTTCGAGGTCTTGAAGACCTCAAAGGTTATCAGTCGGCTTTTTTCTATCCCTCAGCATCTTTAGATACAAACCCTCCACTCGCTCGCGGGCCCAAGGGGTTTTGCGGAGAAACTTCAGGCTGGAATTGATCGAAGGATCATGGGTAAAGCAACGGATCGTGATACGTTCCCCGAGTTCCTTCCAGCCATAAAACGACACCAACTCGGCGAGCATATCAGCCAAAGTGACCCCGTGAAGCGGATTGTTGGGTTGAGATTCCAATGTCTTTCTTGGTTTAAAGAGAATGCTAAAGTAGTGAATCGAGAATGATCTCGACTACTACTTTTTGTCGGGCTTCGACTCCTGTAACCCTGAGCGAAGTCGAAGGGTCTGCCTACTGCGACTGCTCACTTTTTCAGACTTCTGACTTCAGCTTTCTAACCTTATTTCTTCCCCTTCGGTCTCAGTGGTCTGCATTCAACATCTGCCACGAAATAATTCGGATGAGTTTCTAGCGTCTGCACGATGGTCAGAGCCACATCGATTGGACGCATCATATTTTCATGGGCTTGCATTCCGGGGATAGCATCAAAGAAGTTGGTCTGAATGGATCCAGGGTAGATCGTCGAGACTTTGATCCCAAAATCCCGCAATTCCATGTACATCGAGTGCGAAATCCCTCTCACCGCATGCTTGGTGCCCACATAGCCTGCAAAGTTGGCGACGCCATTCAATCCAGCAATCGAAGCTACATTTAGAATATGACCTTCATCGGCTGCTTTCATGGCAGGAACAAGTCGCTTGCTCACGTAAAAAATGCCGTGCACATTGGTGTCAAACATGGACTTCCAGTCTTCTGAACTCATGGTCTCAAATGGTCCGGCAACGCCGAAACCTGCATTATTCACCAATATTCGGATATCCGAACCCAACTTTGCCACGGTCTCTTGGTAGGCTTTTTCCACCTGCTCTTCTACGGCCACATCGCAAGAGAAAAAGTGAAAGTTTGGATGGCTAAGCTCAGGCTTGTTTCTGCCCCAACCGGCCACAATAGTTCCTTTTTCAAGTAATAAGTTAACTACTTCCAGACCCACACCTTTGCTTACTCCGGTGACGACTGCAATTTTATTGTTCAATTCCATAGCTTCGTTTTTTGTGGTTAAATCCTTTTCCTGCCGAAAAGTTCTCTTAATCCATTTTTTATCCCAAATCACAAGGTTTTTAGCAGTATTGGCTCTAATTTTCCAAAACCACCCAAAAAACCGCCAACCTCATCATTTACCAAATTACCTTATGCGAAAACTGATATTACCCTTGGTTCTGCTCAGCGGAACTGTCCTTGGCCAAAGCAAACTTCGGCCAGAAATTGATAAAAAAGCCACGGCCATCGAAACCAAGGTCATCGAGTGGAGACGGGACATTCACCAAAATCCTGAATTGGGCAACAACGAAGTCAGAACCGCCAAAAAAGTAGCTGATCACCTTCGTTCCTTGGGAATTGAAGTCACCGAAGGAATGGCCGTGACCGGAGTGGTGGGTGTATTGAAGGGCGGAAAACCCGGCCCGATGGTCGCCCTGCGGGCCGATATGGATGCTCTACCGGTGACGGAGCGCGTGGATTTGCCTTTCAAATCAACCGTCACCACCACTTACAACGGACAGGAAACCGGAGTCATGCATGCCTGCGGACACGACACGCACGTGGCAATCTTAATGGGAGTGGCCGAAGTCTTGGCAGGAATGAGAGATCAGTTGGAAGGTTCAGTGAAATTCATTTTCCAACCGGCTGAGGAAGGCATCTATGAACCCGGAGTCACCACTTGGGGAGCCAAGCAATTGGTGGAAGAAGGAGTGATGAAGGATGTGGATGCGATCTTTGGAATTCATATTTCTTCCCAGACAGAAGTCGGAAAAATCGGCTATCGCTCCGGTCCAGCCCAAGCAGCTGTGGATAATCTGGAAATCATCGTTCATGGAACCCAAGCACATGGCGCTTCTCCTTGGTCAGGAGTGGATCCTATCGTTACTTCATCTCAAATAGTGACTGGCTTGCAGACGATCCTTTCCCGAAGTGTCAACATCACCCAAAATCCTGCCGTGGTGACTGTAGGAGCCATTCACGGAGGTATTCGTCACAATATCATTCCTGAAAAAGTGGAGATGATCGGTACCATCCGAACCTTCGGAGATGAGCAGCAGGCCTTGGTACACCGACGCATCACGGAGATCGCCACCAATATTGCCGAGAGTGCTGGCGCAAAAGCGGAAGTCAATATCCAAAAACTCTATCCATCTACAGTAAATGATCCCGAGCTCACCGCCAAAATGATTGCTTCCATGGAAGCAGCAGCCGGAAAAGATAACATCAATTACAATCCTCCGGTAACAGGTGCTGAGGATTTCAGCTTTTATCAGCGGGAGAAGCCCGGGCTATTTATCGGTTTGGGAGGAATGAAAAAAGGCGGAGACCCAACCAAAACGCCTTCTCATCATACGCCAGACTTCTACATCGACGAGGGAGGATTTGTCCTAGGCATGCGAGTGATGAGCTACTTCGTGGTGGATTATATGGGTATGAAAAAGTAATTGTCAACAGTCGACAGACCACCGTCCACAGTTAAGTCAAATAGAAAACCCCTTCCAGAGCGATTTGGAAGGGTTTTTTTAATTTTGCTTTTGAATATTGGAGGGGCTTTCTTCCTACCACATAGGCACACAGAAAACATAGATTCAACATTCAAAAACTAATCATCCTATGTGTCTATGTGGTTATTTACTTTTTCAAGAACAGAATCAGCTATCAATCTCACTCATTCACAATATGGATCACTTTTCCCTGCTTATCAAAAGAAATGTAGATCTCATCTGAGGAGGCAAAGGGTGCTTGGTAGCTATACGTGTAATCCACATCTGGCCTAGTCGTAAAGAGAATACTTTTTTGTCTGGCTGTCCCATAAGTTGGAGCACTTCTTCTGAAGTCATGCCAAGGCGGACTTTTTCTGCATTTTCACGATTTCGATTGGGTTGATACTGATCATACTGAAACCAGCCAACTCCAACAATCAGGATGAACAGAAGGACATATCGGATTTTCATATTGCCTAAAGATTAATAGTAAAACATTGCACAAAAACTCAGTTCGCTGCCTTTTCCACCTTCCGATTTGAGCACCATTGGATCAGCATACCAATCGCCTTGGTAGATCAAGGTGTCATACTTACCCGGAAAAAGCTCCACCTGAAGAGCAGACCCTACACCCAAGCTCAGGGTGTCTTTTACCTCTCCGGAAAGATGGAGTTCGGCGTAATAGATGCTATTCCGATTGAGGGAATCGATCATCAGCGTATCGATGAGGGATCGATCAGCACCCATGGTCATTGAGGTGCATTTTTCTTCGGACCTCTTTCCACAAGAGGTAAAAACCGAAAGGAGAAGCATCAAAATCAAACCTTTAGCTGCCACTTTTTCAAAGGATAAATTCGGGAAGGATAAAATCATTTTCTAAATATTTATAAACCTAATTATTGGCTTTTTAGTGGCCTAAATTCTAACCATCCCGTCCATTAAACTAATACAAGAGTCACCGTAAAGTAATGAACCCATTTACCATTTTCCTTTTTGAGCACAGATAGATGGGTACCTTCTTGAGCCATGTAGAAGAATGCAAATCGGTAATCTTGTAAAAACACAGGTTTGGAAATGGTTTTGAATCTCGAGTATTTCTTTAATTCCATATCAAGTTCGACTATTTCCGGTGTACCTAAAGCATTAAAAAAGGCTTTTGACAAACTGTCGTATCGCCCCTTTTCAGGAGAGACTTTCACTCCTTCCGGAAACATTTCCTGTTGGAATAGGAAAGCTTGCTTTCCTTCCCTGCAAATCTTTTCTGCGTCTGCTTTTGTGAACACATCCTTGAACAAAACTTTATAATGGAAGTCACTTTGCAAACTCAGAATGCCTTCTACCGAACAAGAGTCTAGCCAAGGAATTTCCCAATTCTCTTCCGCTTCCGCAAACACGATGACTTCTTCGCCACGGTTAAGTTCCCATTCAAAAACGGCATTCATCAACTCCTTGATCTCGTTTTCTTCCCTAGAAGTACAGCCGAAACAGACCAAGGAAAATATAAGAAGCATGAAAAGCATCATTACCTTATTCAAAGGTTCGGTATTTGTTAGATTAGTTTCTGTCATGCTTGAATTCCTCACCTATCCAATTAAGATATTAATACTTTGACAAAAGCTAAAACTTAAAAGTGGGAATAGATCTCTCTAAATACCTCTTCCCATTTTCCGGACTTCTTCTCCTTCACAACATAGCCTGAGTTTTCACTAAAAAAGGTGTAATACACTAAAGCATAGTTTCCTCCTCCAAAGAACACTGGCTTAGAAAATCTGAAATCCATTTGGAAATGAAGTTTGTTCCAAGCATCAGATCTCAGAGAATCTACGAGCTCTTTGGAATCCACCACGGCTTGCAAACTATCCAATTGACTTTGGGAAACAAGCTCTACCCCTTCCGGAAAATGCTCCTCGGTAAACCGGAATGCCTTAGGTTCGCTCAGACAACTGGAAATACAATCCCAAATGGTCATCTTGGCCTCCCGACCGTCGAAGATCATCCGATTCTTTCCCATGAGACTTCTTTGGAAGAATTCTACCGAACAAATTTCCATCCCAAACATCGTCCGATTAGAAACCGAGTCTGACTCCGTAATGACCCAAACTGTATTTTCACCCTTCAGCAAGTAATCCGGAATAAGGGCTTCAAATAGAGGCTTGAGTTCCTGATCGGTTTTTGGAGTGCAGGCGAAACAGATGGAAAAGATTAGAAAAAGTATTTTTCGACTAAACATTAACTATCGATCTTGGTGCAAGAAAATCCCCTCCTGAGAGATTTCGGGAGGGGTTAGAGAAATAATCTATTTATCAATTGACAATTGATTTTTTTGCTTGGACATATATTGGTCTTTCTATTTTAGCACACTTTGTTTGACTTGAATAATCAATCAAAGATTCTATCGCATGCCCCATACTATTGGAGGTCTCAGTAATATGTTCGAATTGAAAGAAAATGGGATACACTATGGTTACTTCATCATCAGTTCCCATTTGTTGGTCTTTCAAAAGTTTCACTATGTCGGCTTCCAAATTCTTAGTTCTATTTTTTGCACCCCATGGTGCATGATCACTAATTTGAACCTTGACGTCTTTTCCTATCAGAACTTCATACGAAAAACTTATGAATTTCCTTTCTGTAGAATCAAAAGGATTCAGAACAGCCGTTTTGGATACTATTTTCCTCAATTCTATGTAAAATCGATCCCTATCTAAAGACTGACTTTGAGCTTGAATTTTAGGATTTAGAAAAAAACAGAACCCTATGATTAAAATTAATTTTATTTTCTGTTGCATATTTCTATAGTATTAGCGAGACACACCTTTTTGGCCAGATTTGTATTGCTGATTGATTTGTAGCATCTAGTACCTAACACCCTTCAATAAAGTGACAATGGGAACTTCCATCCGAACTTCTTTGGAAGGAGGGAAATTCCATCCTTGATCGTACATTTTTTCAAAACTTCTGAAAGGTTATCCTCTCTTTCTTTTCCATCATCCCAGATATGAAGAATGGTGTAAAGTACGGTTTTGTCTGAATCAAATTGAATCCCCTTTTCTTCTATAAATTTTCTAAGACTTTCTTCAGGGTTAAAAACCTCGTATTTGTCCAGAATAGATTTAGGTGTTTCCTAAGAAAACTGGATCGTTATTGAATCTCCGTAATTTATCTGAAAAGAGTAGGCGACATAGTTAACAGAGTCTGCCTCTCTTGGATGTCTTAAGATAACTCGAGCTACTTCCCTTCTGAGCATGGCAAAATTATCTTCCTCCAAATGAGATGATTCTTGGGCCAACAAAGAGGAAGTGCTCAAAAAAAGCCAGGAAAAAGTCATCAGGGCTAATGTTCCCAGCCCCAGGGAGTAAAAAGGTTTTTTCAAAATAAAGAATTTAACTTCTTAAGTATACCCCCCCCCCCAGCCAAAAAGTCAATAGTTGATTAAAATTAATTTTCAAGGTATTGAAAATCAGTAACTTTAATTTTATATTTAAAATGAGCTGATTTAGAACTCTTTACAGTTCATTTGGAAGCAGACCTGTCAGGTTTTGGAAACCTGACAGGCCGGCTGCCATCCTCCCACCTTCTATGAAGATCATAAGAAAAACCAATCCCAAAATGCATTTTCTCCTGCTGGGAAATAGCTTTTTACATTCGGTTATTCAACCCCTAGAACTAAGGGTTCAAGAACCTTTCTTTTGAAAGCAAATGAATTTAAACCATTGAGGACATTTAGAAAATTAAGAACTTCAGCAAAGCTGACCTAGGGGAAATTACCATTTATTAGCTTTCTACGCAGTTCTTAATTCTCTTCATGGTTAAATTTTTTAAGTCTCCTTTGTATTCTTAATGAGCAAAATCTATTTCTGATCTTAAAAACCGATTTCCCTGTTTTTTCCTGACCGCTATCCTAGATTGCCACCTTTGTTTAAATTTGGATTCACCCACTATCCCCATGAAAAAAATCCTCCTACCCTTACTGCTGATTTCTAGCTCGGCGATTGGTCAGTCCAAGCTTCGCCCGGAAATTGACAAGCGCGCAGATGCCATCGAATCAAAAGTCATTGATTGGCGACGGGACTTTCACCAGCATCCTGAGCTCGGCAATCAGGAAGTTCGCACCGCCAAGATCGTAGCCGATCACCTGAGGGCTCTTGGCATGGAAGTCACCGAACAGGTAGCAGTCACGGGAGTAGTTGGAGTATTGAAAGGCGGCAAACCCGGCCCGATGGTTGCCCTTCGCGCGGATATGGACGCTCTTCCCGTAACCGAGCGAGTCGATCTTCCTTTTAAATCTACGGTTACTACCACCTTTGCCGGACAGCAAACAGGCGTGATGCATGCCTGCGGACACGATTCTCACACGGCTATCCTGATGGGTGTGGCGGAAGTATTGGCAGGAATGAAAAATCAACTGGAAGGATCGGTCAAGTTTATCTTTCAGCCTGCTGAGGAAGGCGTGAGTGATGTGGACATGGCTGGTGCCGAACTTATGGTAGCTGAGGGTGTGATGAAGGATGTGGATGCCGTATTTGGCTTGCATATCTGGGCACAGATCGAGGCCGGAAAAATCGGTTACCGTCCCGGACCTACCATGGCGGCAGTGGATATCCTTGGCATCAACGTCCTTGGAACTCAGTCTCACGGGGCAGCTCCTTGGTCAGGAGTGGATCCGGTAGTCACCTCTGCACAGATCATTACGGGGCTACAAACCATCCTTTCAAGAAGTGTCAATGTCACCCAGAATCCGGCGGTAGTTTCCGTAGGAGCAATCCATGGAGGTATCCGACATAATATCATTCCCGAGAAAGTAGAGATGATCGGCACCATCCGAACCTTTGGAGACGAGCAACAAGCCTTGGTACACCGTAGAATCAACGAAATCGCGACCAACATTGCTGAAAGTGCCGGAGCAAAAGCAGAAGTGACCATCACCAAGCTCTATCCCTCCACAGTCAATGACGAAGCTCTCACTGCCAAAATGATCTCAACTCTGGACGCTGCAGCTGGGAAAGACAACGTGGTCTTAATGGACCCAATGACCGGTTCGGAGGATTTCAGCTTTTTCCAGCGAGAAAAGCCAGGTGTGTTTGTGTTCCTGGGAGGAATGAAACCCGGAGCGGATCCTTTGAAAACTCCCTCTCACCATACCCCTGATTTCTACCTGGACGAAAGCGGCTTCAAGCTTGGCGTACGCGTGATGAGCTACTTTGTGGTGGATTATATGGGGATGAAGAAGTAGGACTGGGAATAAGTTATTGATTATTGGTGGATAAGTAATTGATCATTGGTTAATGATCATTGGTAATTGGTCATTGGTCACTGATCAAACCACCATTCGGGTTGTTGGCTGGTGCTGTTTGGAAAGACATTGCAGCTCAGACAAGTTGGCTTGTATTCAGTGGCACGCTTGCCCGGAACGTATTCGCAGACCTCCTCCAAAAAGAAAGGGACATCAGCCCGAGTGGTGTAGATACGGGTGACTTTTGCTTTAGCTATTTCAAAATAGCCCAACACCACTTCTTCAGAGTCGGCCACATTGTACATATTGCCTCGAATGGGAGCAGGTGGGATGTCAAACACCGAACCTGTATTGTTTACCAATTGCCTCACTTTCCTCCAATAATCATGTGCGTCTTTGGTGATGCTCAGTTGCCGGACGTTGAAGTAATGACGACTCAGAAAAGACTGGTCCACCAATCTTTTAGCCAAAACTTGGGAACTTGAGCTTCCTGAGGAATTCAGCAGGTCTCCATTGACCAAAGTAATCCGCTCTGCATCTGAAACTTCCGTGACGTAGCAAGGCGGAGGAGGAGTATTGAATGGATTGGGGAAAAAGGTAAGGTCCCAGAAATATACTTCCTCCACTGCCCAACGCAGGTAGTATCCACCCACCTGATTTGGTAAAGTGACCTGAGAGGAAATCGCAATCAAGGCTGCCTCGGGATTAGCTGCCAACCTAGCCCGCTCAAAAGTATAGGACAATTGATCAGAGCCAATGGCCTCAGGCATTCGCTGAGGCAGAGATCGATACACCTTTTCCTGAGTCCAAATCTCCAATTCGTACTCCAAGCCCGGACGAGGCGCACGAAATCCACTTAGCTCATAGGTACCGGGTTTCGTCTCCTGATATTCCCATGAAGCGCCAATCTCCTTGCAATGAAGCATTACACGAGCCCCTTGAACAGGTCGGGGCAAGTCATTAAGTGTGAAAATGTTTCGCTGCTCGTCTGCGATAAATGGCTTCCTCGCATTGGAAGTTGTCTGTGAAAGATAGACAAACTGTGTCTCTGCCAGATCGGTCAAGGTACCCGACACAATCAGCCGCTCCCTATCCAATCGATCCAGCTTGAAATCGATCTTTTCCACACAGGAATTAAACAAGGCCAACGTGAGCCAAAGCAAGTGAAGTCGAAGCTTAGTCATTTGCACCTCCCCACTGAATACTATACGTGATGGATGGAAAAATCGAACCTAAAATCGCCAGTCGAAACGGCCTCAACTGCTGAGAATCCCCATCTCGCTGCCAAAAGACGGAGTAGGCATTTTTCCTCCCAAGCAAATTGTAAATGCTGAAATTGAGTGAGTCTCCCTTTTTTGAAAACACTTTTTCTACGGTAAACGAGGCATCCACCCGGAAATAATCCGGGATTCGATACTGATTTCTGGCGCTATAATCTGGGACAATCAACCCACCATTAAGGATGTAGCTGGCATTGACCGCACTCACTGGTCTACCGGTGGAATAGTTGGCGGATAGATTGAATAAACCACGAGGATAGATTTTTCGACTTAGAATAAAATTGACTTCATGAGGCTTGTCAAAATTGGAAGGAAACCATTCATTGCCGTTGATCTGCTCCTGTTCAAAAGGACTCAGGGATCGAAACAAGGACCTAGAGTAGGTGTAGGCAAGCCATCCAGTGAGTACCCCCAGATTTTTCTTAACCATAAATTCGGCCCCATAAGCCTTTCCTTCGCCAAGCACCAATTCGGTTTCCAAATGAGGATTCAGGAAAATATCTGCAAAATCCCGGTATTCCACTTGATTTTGGCTGGCTCGATAAAAGCCGTCTACCGAATACTCCCAACGATTGTCGGAGGAGTTTTTGAAAATCCCAAAGGAAAAACTGTCGGATCGCTGAGGTGGTATATACCTCGTGCTGAGTTGCCACAAATCGATTGGAGTCGGACCAAAGGTATTGGAAACAGACTGGACATACTGGTAAAGTCGGGCATAGCTGAGCTTCACAGAAAGGCGGGGAGTGAGGTTTTGACGTAAGGAAATCCTAGGCTCCCAACCTGAGTAAGAAGCCACTTTACCAGATCCCACTACTTGCTGACCAATTTGATTAGCAGGAATGAGGGGCGCATTGGGTCGGTATTGAAAGAGAGAATCAGGACCAAGCTGGGTAAAGGAAGAATAGCGGATACCGGCAATCAAGCCCGTGGTGGCGCTTAATTCCTGCTCGAGGGAAAGAAAAGCCGAAAATTCTACCCCTCTTTCTTTAGCCACCTGCTCAGGTTGTATACCTGACTCCGAACCAAAAGGAAGTAATCTTTCCGGTTTGCCTTGGTAATTGAGCGCTTCCAATCCTCCTGTGAGTGCGAATAGGTCCTTGGCCCAAGTGGCAGAAACTTTACCCTGCTGATAGCGCATGCCATTCTGTACTTGCGCTGCCTCCACTCCCTCTGGGTCGATAAAAGCATTCGAAAAATCCCCGTCTGCGACCAATGCGCTAACAGAAAGGTGTTCTCCAAGAATCCCTTTGTACCTCAGCGAGCTTACCCGATTGCTCCATTCGTAGCCAAATTGATCTGAAAACTGAAATCGGTCCCCGGTCAGGAGCGTATTTGCTTCCATCGTATGCCCTTGAGAAAGCTTCCAAGTTAAGCCCAAATAGCCATCGTAAAAGTTCAGTCGACTTTGCTTTAGGTCAAGGTCTTGGGTTTGATTGAGCAGCCAATTGACATTGGAGATTCTACCGCCGGCTATCACGCTGGCTTTATCCTTTGCAAGAGGTCCTTCGATTAGAAACTTGCCATTGGAAGTCCCCAGTCCGACTTGACCTTTCCAGCCATTCATATCGCCTTGGCGCATCAGGATATTTAAGGCCGAACCAGCCCGGCCTCCAAAATTAGCAGGTAAGTTTCCTTTGTAAAGGGTGAAGTTTTCGGTCACGTCGGTATTGAAACCTGACAAAAAGCCTAAGGCATGATTAGAACTTAAAACCACTGCTTCGTTCATCAAGATGAGGTTTTGGTCTGTTTTTGCTCCGCGAACATTGATCCCAGAGGTGCCTTCACCTACAGAAGATACCCCTGGAAGGAGTTGAAGCCCTTTGAAAATATCTGCTTCTCCCATAAATGCCGGGATAGATCGTAACTCCCGAGTAGTAAGCTTAGTGACACCAGTGATCGCATTACGGACATTTCGGTCAGGGTCTTCAGACACGACGACCACTCCATCCAACTCAAAACTTTTAATAGTCATTTCCAAATTGACCACCCCATTATCATACAGCTCAACTTGAGTAAAGACAGGGATGTAGGAAATGTGCCGAAAAGTCACCCGATGGACTCCTGGCTCCAGCGTGAGGTAATAGAATCCATATTTATCGGTAACCGTTCCGGTAAACGCGCCATTCACATGAAGCCCAACCCCTTGGAGTGGCTCATTGGCTTCTGCAGTGAGGATTTTACCCGTAAGGACATAGGTTTTCGGGTGTTGATTATCCGCTCTTCCAAATCGAAAGGTTAAGGAATCTGTTTGGCCAAATGCACCAGTAAATCCTAACAAAAAGAAAAGAATTAGCTGAAAAGAAAATTTTAACATGGGACTTCGAAGAAACCTGTTTTTTTCAAATAATTGCAGGAAAAATGTAAAAACCAATCTCTATTGGACTGCGTTTTTCAATGCAAAATAAAAGTAAAATGAAAAAGATCATTTACCTGTTATTCTTAGCACTTCCACTGTTGACGGCCTGTAAAGAAGAAGAAAATCCGGATGGGGAAGCCTTTATCTTTGGTCAGTGGAACCTGAACTGCGAGGGCAATTGCATACAGATTTACAAGTTTGAAGGAGGCAAACTTTACGAAGACAATATGCGAAGCTTTCGAGAGGCGCCGATCATTGTTTATAAAACCTCCCCAATGGATGCCAAATATGGTTCATTGGCCCAAGAGCTTGAAAACTCATTCCCGAAAGACTACCTCATGCCTAGAGGGTTACAGTTTATCGGCTGTCCAACCTGTGTGGAGGAAGGTGGCTACTACTTGGCTTTTGATCGAGAGTCTGAGATCATTTGGTGGCAGGTGGGAAGGATTCCCGAACTTTGGCCTGAAGAGATTCGGCCATTTATGGAAAAAATGATTCAAACCATGAGTCAATTTCCTCCTCAGTAACGAAAAGACCTAGCAGATTTTAGAAACCTGCTAGGTCTTTTGCTTTGAAAGCCGCTTTCAAAGGATTTATACTCGCGGTAATGGTTATTAAATCAACTTTTTAACGCTGAAATTCATCCGACATCGGACTGTATAGACTTTTACATCCTCCCAACCAACTCCCGCATGATCTGGCTCATCACAGGTTCAGCTTTTGAAGCTGCGGCAAGCACATCTTGGAGAGAGACTTGGTGGATTTTTCCTTCAACACCCAAATCTGTAATGGCAGAAATCCCAAACACCTCCATGCCACTGTGACGAGCTACTAATACTTCTGGGACGGTACTCATGCCTACTGCATCTCCTCCGATAATTCTTAGGTATTTGTATTCTGCCGGAGTCTCAAGGTTTGGGCCTTCGACACCACAATAGACTCCGGTATGGAGTTTAATCCCTTTTTCTTTCGCAATCTCCAATGCCAAATCAATTAAGCGGCGGGAATAAGCATCGCTCATGTCAGGGAATCGTGGACCGAGTTCATCGTGATTTTTTCCTCTCAGGGGATTCTCTGGAAAAAGGTTGATATGGTCCGAAAGCACCATCACATCACCTACTTCTTGGGCAGGATTGAGTCCTCCAGAAGCATTGGAAACGAGAAGTGTTTGGACTCCCAACTTTTTCATGACTCTAACCGGGAAGGTTACTTCCTTCATAGAATATCCCTCATAGTAGTGGAATCGGCCTTTCATTGCGAGGACACTTTTACCTGCGAGAGTCCCAAAAATCAGTTTTCCAGAATGGCTTTCTACCGTGGAAATCGGAAAATGCGGAATGTCTTTGTAATCAATCTCCAGTTGGACTTTGATCTGATTTCCCAAACTTCCTAGGCCTGTGCCTAAAATAATCCCTACTGAAATGGGCTGATTGTATTTGTTTTTAATAAATGAGACAGCTTCTTGTATCTGATTGAGGTAGTCCATGGTCTGTTGATTTAGGAGCAAAGATAGGATTTTGGATTGGGCTGAGAACTTTTACCCTTACTTGCTTGTATAGGAGTGAGAAAATTCACCCCCCATGATCAAGATTATCGTAGGCACCAACCGAAAAAACTCCGTTTCCAAAACTATTGCAGAACTCTACCAAAGCATTTTGGCAGAAAAAGGAGTAGCATCTGAAATTTTAGAATTGGAACACCTTCCTGCTGATTTTACGGCCACAGCCCTGTATGAAAACAACGGGAAAAATCCGGGGTACAATGCCTTTCATGACCGAGTCAAGGAAGGAAAAAAATTCGTGTTTATCGTAGCAGAATACAATGGTTCGTTTCCGGGAATACTAAAGACTTTTATAGATGGGATGACGTATCCAAACACCTTCAGAAACAAAAAGTGCGCATTGGTCGGAATCTCCTCCGGAATAGGCGGGGGTGGCATCGCATTGAGCCACCTCACCGACATCTTCCATTATCTGGGTATGCATGTCCTTGCTCTCAAGCCAAAGCTTGCCAAAATCGAGCAAAATATGTCAGATAACCTGCTCACCAACAGGCTGTATGTAGAACTACTACATACCCAGGCAGACATGCTGCTTGAGTTTTAGGACTTAGTCCACATTGTCATGCAGGTATCTGTTGTTTCCGAGGATTTCGTTCTCGTTACTTAAGTTATACTTACTGATGGCTGGTTCAGAGCTATGCTGTGGCTCATTCAGGGTCACGTTTTTGCGCTGATAAGCAGGCACGTTCATTTTCTCCTTCATTTCTTCAGGAGATGTATTAAACAGCCGGTTACCCTTTAGCTTCTCAAATCGCTCGTGTGCTCTCTGAATTGCCTTTTGCTTCATTTGCTCATAGTAATCATTGGCATAAACCGGAGCGGCAGGCTGAGACTCCTGTGGGAGCTTTTCAGTTTTCTTTTCGGACTCCTCATAGAGGTTGTGTACGATCTTTTCAACTTCCTCAACTTTGGTTTCTGCTGGCTTTTCTTCGCTGATTGGCTGAAAGTTAAAGATTAACTCCTCCATTGGTTGTTCTTCCACCTTTGGAGTACTTGGTATCGCAACTGGGGCTTTAGGCATAGAGAATGTAAAGGTAGACCCACCTGTAATCGGCTCTTCCTTTACTTGCTGTGCCTTGCCTGATTCCAGGTTGATGACGGTTTTCACTACTTCAGGACTAGTTACAGGAGTACTGGCGATGGGAGTGGCAAAAGCGGATACAGGAGCAGTATCTACTCTTTTGGCGCTCTTGTCAGAAAGTCTATCCATTTCAAAACCGGTGGCAATTACAGTCACTCGGATAGCTTTGCCCAATTCGGAATCGATTCCCTGACCAAAAATCACCTCGGCATTGTCTCCCGCTTTTTCTTGGATGTACTCAGTGATTTCGCTGAGTTCGTCCATGGAAAGTTCTTCCTCTTCGCCTGACATGATAGAGAGAAGGATTTTCTGAGCTCCTTTGATTTCCACATTGTTGAGCAAAGGTGAAGAGATCGCAGAGGCAGCAGCACGGATTGCGCGGCCTTCTCCTTCTTCGGTAGCCGAACCCATTACAGCAGCACCAGCTTCCTTCATGACGGTCTTCACGTCTTCAAAGTCCACGTTGACATCCTGATGAATGGTGATGATCTCAGCGATAGATTTTGCCGCTGTAGTCAAAATATCATCCGCCTTGCTGAAGGCTGTACGGATTGCCAAGTTGCCATAGATTTCTCTCAACTTGTCATTTAGAATTACGAGCACCGTATCGCAATTTTCGCGAAGTGCCTCGATGCCCGCCTGAGCAACCGCCATTTTCTTTTTGCCTTCAAACATGAACGGTGCAGTCACGATACCTACCGTCAGGATGTTGAGTTCTTTGGCGATTTTGGCTACGACCGGAGCTGCACCTGTACCGGTACCTCCACCCATACCTGCTGTGATAAACACCATCTTGGTGTTGTCCGCAAGGAGTTCTCTGATTTCATCCTGAGACTCCAAGGCTGCACTTCTTCCTTGTTCAGGATTGGCACCAGCACCAAGACCTTCGGTCAAGTTGGCTCCGAGTTGAAGTCTCAATGGAACAGGACTGGATTTTAAGGCCTGAGCATCGGTATTGACTACCACAAACTCCACATCCTTGATGCCTTGGCTGTACATGTGGTTTACGGCATTGCTACCGCCACCACCAACGCCAATTACCTTGATAATTGACTTTTGATTCTTTGGGAGATCAAATCTGTAATCTTTCATGTTATCTGACATATTTTATGGTTTGGTGAAATTTTTTCAGTTGTAAGTGATTGTTATATAAGGGAGAAAAAAGGGAAATAGCCTGCAAAGCGGGTTACCTCCCCCAATCATAAGCCCTAGTTGTAATTTTTGTCATCCCCAATATCTTCGGAGATCATGTCTTTCAGTTTCGCTCCAATGGCTTTAAAGAAGTTATCCGATAAAAGCGTCTTTCTTTTTTCCATTTCTTTGGGTTTTATTCCAGCATTGGCTCTCCTGTTTTTGTAGGCGCCTTCACGGTCATCTAATGATTTGAATCCTGCCAAGACAAGGCCTACAGTGGTCGCATACATTGGACTTTTCACATCTTCTATGACTGACTTACCTAAGTGCTCATTGGGATAGCCCACTCTGGTATCCAGACCAGTCATGTATTCAAACAGCTGCGAAATAAACTGCAACTGCGAGCCACCACCAGTGAGGACAATACCTCCAGCCAGTTTCTTGTAGTAGCCGCTTTGGATAATTTCATTTTGCACGATATCTATAATCTCTTCCATTCTGGCATGGATGATAGAGGCAAGATTCCTGATCGAAATTTCCTTAGGAGGTCTATTTCTCAATCCGGGAATAGAAACTATTTCATTGGGATTGGCTTCCTCAGGGATTGCTTTGCCAAATCGGGTCTTAAGGAGCTCAGCTTGGTTCTGCATCAGCATACAGCCTTCCTTGATGTCAGACGTGATAATATTGCCTCCCAACGGGATGACAGCAGTATGACGGATGATATTTTCGTAGAAAATGGCAATGTCAGTGGTACCTCCGCCGATATCGACCAGACACACTCCTGCTTCTTTTTCCTCATCACTCAAGACAGAAAGAGAACTCGCCAATGGCTCAAGAATCAGCTGCTTAGAAGTCAGATTTGCACGTTTGACACATTTGTTGATGTTATTGATCGCGGTGCTTTGTGCGGTAATGATATGGAAATCAGCCTCCAACCGTGTACCTGACATCCCCACGGGATCTTTGATCCCTCCTTCATAATCCACTGTATATTCCTGAGGCATCACGTGAATAATGCTATTACCTGGCGGCACGACCATGTTGTGCATGTCAGCGGTGAGGCGGAGTACATCTTCGATGGTGATTTCGTCCTCAGTAGGCTGGCGCATGATGCTGCCATGCATGATTTTGCTCTGAATATGCTGACCTGCGATACCGACGATAACTTCGGCAATATCCACATCGGCCATATTTGCACACTCTTCCACAGCCTTTTGGATAGCATTGACTGTTTTTTCGATGTTGGTCACGATACCACGGTCGACTCCGTCGGAGACAGCCTTGCCCATGCCAAGTACTTCGAGTTTGCCAAATTCGTTTTTGCGCCCGATGATTGCGCAGATCTTAGTCGTCCCTATGTCCAGACCTACAATCAGTTTGTCGTTTTCCATATCCAAGCTTTATTCACAAACAATTTGATTTTTAAACTTCACACTGATACGCTCATAAGCGTTCCAGCCTTTTCTTGGTAAAATTTCCTTGTACAGCACTTCAATTCGCTTGAATTTGCTCTCAAAGTCCAGTGCGTCCCCAAACTCGATCACCTGCTTCCCCACTTGCTGGTGAATTCGTAGGTCGTTTTTTTTATTTATTTCCAACTCAGTCACCTGAGCATTCCAAAACTCGTCCTTGGTGATGAATTGGATCAATGGCATCAGTTCAGGCATGGCCTCCACACTTCCCTGATTCATCAACTGCTCCGCATAGTCTCCTTCCAAAATCAATACTCTGCTGGTGTAGGTCGGCGAAGTAGGAATGATCAACCCTTCCTTAGTGATGTAGCCATCGGCAGCATCAGGTCTGGCAATTCTTGCTATGGGTTCGTGCTGAGTAATGCTCACTTTTACAATGCCCTTTTGACCTACCGAAGCCTCGACCGATTTAATGAAGGGATGGCCAAGCAGTCTTTCTTCCAAATCGCCAAGTGGAACCTCTGAAAGAGGAAGTCCAGCTCTCATTTCTGGAAAAGCCCTAGTCACAATGCCTTCAATTTCTTTTTCTTCAACGAAGTATACACCACTTACCGCCTCAAGGTCAATCTCCAAGCCTTGGTAGGTTTTGAGTTGTGCTTGTTTTTCCACAAATCCAATAAACCCTACCAAAACGAGGCAGAGCGTCATAAATCCAAGTCCTTTTTTCAGCTTTCTCTTGTTCATGTGTGGCTGGATTTTGATTTGGAATTCATCCACGAAGCGATACCCGGCACCAATCGGTCAATATCTCCCGCACCCATGGTCACTAGTACCTCGGGTTGGGATTCTTTCAGGTAATCCATCACCTGATTTTTTTGAATCAATGTCTTCTTGACCGCCTTTATTCCATCCATAAGCATCTCTGAAGTCACTCCCGGAATAGGAAGCTCCCTAGCCGGATATATATCCAAGAGCACTACTTCGTCTGCCAAGGAAAGACTCTCCGAAAACCCCTCAGCAAAATCTCTGGTACGGGTATAGAGATGCGGTTGGAAAATGACGGTCATCTTTTGTGTAGGGTACATGGCCCTCACAGAGCTTAGACACGCTTTGATTTCTTCTGGATGATGCGCATAGTCATCGATGTAGATGGCACCCGGCGTAGAAGAGTGTATCTCAAAACGTCTCTTCACCCCACGGAAAGACTTGATACCTTCTCGAATCTGATCCTCTGTGACTCCGTGATCTAACGCTATGGCAATGGCTGCCAAGGCGTTTTCCACATTGTGAAAGCCAGGTATGTGAAGTTGCAAACCCTTGATTTGGCTTTTGGTACTGACATAGTCAAACTGGAAGGTGCCTGGCTTGGCGATGATATTTTCGGCATGAATGCCTGAGGAACGAAGACCGTATTCACGGATGCCTGCACCAGAACTCACATTTTCTCCCAAGCGATACCAAGCATGAGTCTGTAGGTAGAGTTTACCTTTTTTATCTACCAAGCGGATAAAATCTCTGAAGCCATCCAAGATGGTTGCTTCATCTCCATAGATATCCAAGTGATCAGGGTCAGCACTGGTGACCACGGCTTCATTTGGGTGAAGACGGAGAAAAGAACGGTCAAACTCATCTGCCTCCACGACCACCAAAGTGGCTTCTTTGGATTTACCGGGAAGAATCAGGTTGCTGTTATAATTCTGAGTGATTCCTCCCAAGAAAGCTGCCACAGGCTTTCCTGCTGATTTCAATAAATGCGCAACGAGTGAAGAGGTACTGGTTTTTCCATGAGTCCCCGCTACGGCAATGGTATAGAAATCCTTGGTGATCATACCCAAGACTTCTGATCGTTTTTTGAGTTGGTAATGAGCCTGGAAAAAGTTAAGCAGAACACTGTCTTTTGGAATAGCAGGTGTCCAAACCACCAAAACTTCATCGGGGTCAGTGGTGAAATCCAAAGGAATGCTGTCCACTTTGTCTTCGAAAGTGATCATCATGCCCTCTCGCTCCAACTCTTCTGTCAAAGGCGATGGCGTCTTGTCATATCCTGCCACAGGGAATCCCTCATGACGAAACCAGCGCGCCAAGGCACTCATGCCGATACCGCCGATACCGAGGAAAAAGACCTTATGTATTCCTTTGAATGTCATTTGACTAAGAATTCGAGTTCGTTAATGATGGAGTTTGCCGCATCCGGTTTGGCCAGTTTTTTCATGTTTTCTCCAAGATTTTTGGCAAAAGCCGCATCCTGAAGGAGTTGATCCACTTTACTTTTCAATTGTCCTACTGCCTCTGCATCTCGAAGGAGGACCGCTGCCTGATGAGAGACATAGGCCATGGCGTTTTTGGTCTGATGATCTTCGGCCACATTTGGAGAAGGGATAAAAATCACCGGCTTGCCCACAAGGCTGAGTTCGGATACCGAAAGCGCTCCGGCTCGAGATACGATCACATCCGCCACCGCATAAGCCAAATCCATCTCGCGGATAAATTCCTTCAAGTGGATATGCTTCAGCCCAGATTCCTCGAGCTTGGCAAGCATTTCCTTGAAATAGAATTTGCCACTCTGCCAAAGCACTTGATAGCCGGATTCTTCTAGCTTTTGCATGTCTTTAAGCACCGCTTGATTGAGCGTTCGTGCTCCTAAAGAGCCTCCAAGAAGCAAAATGGTCTTTCTGTCCGCATCCAATCCGAAATGAGACTGACCCATTTCTTTTTTACCGTAAAGATCCAGGATGTCCTTTCGGACAGGATTTCCGGTGATTTTGATTTTCCCCTTCGGGAAAAATTGATCCATTCCCGGATAGGCCACACAAATGGAATTGGCCTTTTTTGCCAATAGCTTATTAGTCAGACCTGCATAGGAATTCTGCTCCTGAAGAAGGGTTGGGATTCCTTTATTTTGAGCAGCATATAGCACTGGTCCACTGGCATAGCCACCTACTCCCACCACGACATGCGGACGGAAATCCTTCACGATCTGCGCTGCCATTCTGAGGCTCTTCCACAGTTTGAAAGGAAAGCTCAAGTTGGCCAGAGACAAACTGCGCTGTAAACCGGCAACTGGGAGTCCTTTGATTGGATAGCCTGATTCTGGAACTTTTTGCATTTCCATCTTGCCCAAGGCGCCGACAAATAGAATCTCACTGTCAGGATATTTTTCCTTCCAGGCATTGGCTATAGCGATCGCGGGATAGATGTGTCCCCCGGTGCCTCCACCGCTGATGAGAATTCGATATGTAGACTGAGCACTAATGGCTTTTTGGGTTTATGCTGTTCGTAATCTGTTACTTACTTTATTGGATTCGGCTGCCTCAGCTTCATCCTGATGATCTCCACGGCTCACACTGAGTATAATTCCCAAGGCAGTTCCTGTGAAAATCAAAGAGGTCCCTCCCATGCTCAAAAGCGGCAGCGGTAGACCTGTAATCGGCCCTAATCCCACTGCTACGGCCATGTTGACCAAGGCTTGAATGACTAGGGCAAAACTCAAACCTGCGGAAAGCAGTCCTCCGAAGGCTTTGTTGGAGTTGGCGACAATTCGCATCCCGCGATAGAGTAGTGCGAGGTAGAGGAAAAGCACAGCTGCACCTCCCACCATGCCATACTCTTCGATGATGATGGAGTAGATGAAATCAGAATAGGGGTGGGGCAGTGAGTTTCTCTGGTCACTGTTTCCGGGACCTTTACCGGTGATACCTCCCGTGGCAATGGCGATGTAGGACTGCTCTGCCTGAAATGGAATCTTGCTGTCATCGCCTTTGGATTCCATGAAAGACTCAATTCGGGAAATAAAGGTCTCTCGACGCTGACCTGCAAGGACTGCAATGGACAACCCCATCAAACCTACCATGACAACCAGAGCCAGATGCTTCACAGGTACTCTTCCGATAAACATGATCAATAGACAAGTCATCAAGAGTAAAATAGCCGTGGACATATTGGCCATGCCGATCAGTGCGCAGATGGCTCCGATGGAAATAATGATTGGAAGCAAGGTCCCCGTCAAGTCCTCAATGTTGTTTTGACGCTTGGCAAGCATAGCAGCAAGTGCTGCTATCAAGGAGAGTTTCGCCAAATCTGAAGGCTGAAATGCCTGATTGATTACCGGAATGGTCAGCCAACGATTGGCCTCATTGATATTGTCACCAAAGAAGAATGTCACTGCCAACAGTGGAATAGACAGGTACATGAACAGCCTGGCATAGAGGGCATATTTCCTGTAAGGCATCTTATGCGCCAACCACATCACAAAAAGTGACAAGAACACCAAGAAGGAATGACGGAAAAGATATAATTCCGTATTTCCTCCGGCAGTCTTGTATGCCAAGGTCCCGGTGGCCGAATACACCACCAGAATGCTGAACATAGACAGCAAAATCACGATCGCCCAGATGATGGGATCGCCCTTAAAATGCTCGTCTATCCATGCCTTCAGGTGAGTCATGCCTTTTGATTTTCAGTTAATGCCAAAACCGCGGCCCGAAACTGTTCTCCGCGGTCTTCATAATTTTTAAATAAGTCAAAGCTGGCGCAGGCGGGAGAAAGCAACACGACTTCTCCATTCTCCGCAATTTCTTGCCCCCAAAGGACTGCTTCTCGGATGTCCTGAGTTTCCCGGATTTGGGCAATCAATCCTCCAAATGCCGCCTTGAGTTTTTCATTTTCCTTGCCAAGGCAGATCAAGGCTTTCACCTTGCCATCGCGCACCAAGTCATTCAGGACTGAATAATCATTTCCTTTATCCACCCCTCCGGCTATCCACACCATTGGATCGGTGTAGCTTCCCAATGCATAAAAAGTGGATTCGACATTGGTACCCTTGCTGTCATTCACAAAGCGAACGCCATCTACCATGCGGATTAATTCCATTCGGTGAGGAGCATTTTTGAAGGTTTTTAAACCTGCGATCAACTGCTCTTCGGTCAATCCAGCCATGAGCGCAGCAGTACCTGCAAAGAGTGAATTCAGAATATTGTGTTTGCCCTGAATGGAAAGTCCACTGACAGGGATTACTGCTGTCTTCTGTGCAGCATGTATGATTAATTGTTCTCCATCTGAAAAACCTCCTTTTTCTTGAATCCCTTGCAGTGATATCCAATAGGAAGAAGCCTTAGCCGGCTTTATCTGAATGCCTTTTTGGCTTAGAAGATCCTCTTTATAATAAATGGCCTTGTCTCTAGTGGTCATCATTTTAAACAAGCCCATCTTAGAAATGATGTACTTGTCTATTTGGTATTCATACCTATCCAAGTGATCAGGAGTAATATTGGTCAGCATGGCGATATCAGGCCTGAAGCACATAAATCCATCGATTTGAAAGCTTGATGTCTCGATGACCCACCAATCGTGGTCTTTATCTACGAGTTGGCCAGCCCAACTTTTCCCCACATTTCCTGCAATACCCACATCCAAACCTGCCTCTTTTAGCAAATGGTAGGTTAACAGCGTAGTGGTTGTTTTTCCATTCGTACCGGTGATGGCAATGACTTTACCCGCACTGTAATGACTCGCAAATTCCAACTCATCAATAACTGGAATTCCTTCTTCATGAGCCTTTTTCACCAAAGGAGCTTTGTCCGGAATGCCGGGACTTTTGATGATCAAATCGCAGGAAAGGATCTTTTCCTCGTTGTGCTGTCCTTCTTCAAATCCAATCCCGGCTTTTTGCAAGGCAGCTTTTCTTTCCTCAGAAATATCCCCCATATCCGAAACCCACACGCCATAGCCTTCCCGCTTGGCGAGCAGTGCTGCTCCCAATCCGCTTTCTCCGGCTCCAAGGATGGCTAATTGTTTCATATCGGTGCTTTATCTCAGTTTGAGGGTTGCCAAGGTGATGACTGCCAAAAGGATTCCCACGATCCAAAATCGGGTCACGATCTTTGCTTCATGAATGCCTTTTTTCTGGTAATGATGGTGAAGGGGAGACATCAAGAAAATCCTTCGTCCCTCTCCGTATTTTCGTTTGGTGTATTTGAAATAGCTTACCTGAATCATGACGCTGAGATTTTCGACCAAGAAAATCCCGCACATAATCGGAATGAGCAGCTCTTTGCGAAGCGTCAAAGCCAATACTGCGATCACACCACCCAGCATAAGGGATCCTGTATCTCCCATGAATACCTGAGCCGGATAGGCATTGTACCATAGGAATCCGATACATGCTCCGATAAAGGCAGCGGCAAAAATCACGAGCTCCCCGGAATTGGGGATGTACATGATGTTGAGGTATTGGGAGAAAATGGCGTTGCCGCTGAGGTAAGCGAAAATCGCAATCGCCAAACCGATGATTGCAGAAGTTCCTGCCGCCAATCCGTCAATACCATCTGTGATGTTTGCCCCATTTGATACAGCTGTAATGATGAAAATCGCAACCAAAATGTAAAGCACTGGCACCATGGACTCTCCCATAAATCCGAGGAGGTTTTCATAGTCGAGCTCATTATTCTTGAAAAACGGAATGGTGGTCTTGAGTGCTTTGACATCCTGAAACGCGGGTGTCTCCACCACTCCACTCTCCACAGATACCGGAGTTGAGAATTCACGTACTACTACGTCATCGTTATAATAAAGTGTAGCCCCAACAATGACACCTATTCCGATTTGCCCCACGATCTTGAATCGACCCTTCAAGCCTTCCTTGTTTTTGCGGAATACCTTAATGTAATCATCCAAAAAGCCAATTAAACCCAACCAAACGGTCGTGATCAGCAACAGGATGATGTAGATGTTATTCAGGTTGGCAAAAAGAAGTGTCGGAATCAGAATCGCAGCGATCATCATCAAGCCACCCATCGTTGGCGTGCCTTTCTTTTGGCTTTGTCCCTCCAAACCCAAATCACGGACAGTCTCACCGATTTGTCTGTTTCGAATCCAATTGATGATTTTGTGTCCAAATGTGACCGTGATGATCAGCGAAAAAACTGCCGCCATTCCCGCACGGAACGAGATGTATCGAAACACGCCCGTTCCCGGGATGTCCAACACTCGATCTAGGTAATCAAAAATGGGGTAGAGCATCTTAGTTTCCTGTCAATTGGGTTAATAATTCAGTCACGACTTCTGCATCATCAAAGTGATGCTTCACTCCTTTGATCTCTTGGTAATCTTCATGGCCTTTACCGGCGATAAGGATGATATCACCCTTTTTGCAAAGCATAATTGCCGTTTTGATTGCTTCTCTTCGGTCCTCGATGGTGAGGGTTTTTCTGATTTCAGAAGGTCCTACGCCGGCCTGCATATCTCTGAGAATTTCCATCGGCTCTTCAAATCGTGGATTGTCAGAGGTGAAAATAGCCTTAGTGCTTTCCGAAACAGCAATCTTTGCCATGGTTGGGCGCTTGGTTTTGTCTCGGTTGCCACCACAGCCGACCACTGTTACCAGTTCTTCATTTCCGGTTCGGAAGGCATTGATGGTCTTGAGGACATTATCCAGAGCATCGGGCGTGTGTGCATAATCCACGATGGCAGTAATTCCTCCAATGGAAATGCGGTCAAATCGTCCTTTTGCACCTTTGATACCTGAGAGTTCTCTGAGTACCTCTTCCTCATCTTCACCCAAAAGCACTGCAACACCCAAAACTCCCAGGAGATTATAGGCATTGAATGAGCCGATCATCCTAAACCAGATCAGCTTGCCGTTGATATCGAGTTCCAAGCCTTCGATAGTATTGGAAAGGATTTTTGCTTTGAAGTCAGCGTGAGATTTTAAGCCAAACGTCTGATGGGTACCTTTGCAATTTTGCACCATGACCATGCCTCGCTTGTCATCGGCATTGACCAGCGCAAAAGCATCTTTTGGAAGTTCGTCGAAGAGCTTCTTCTTTGCCTTGATGTACTCATCAAAGGTGCCGTGGTAGTCAAGGTGATCGTGGGTGATATTGGTGAATGCAGCGCCAGCCAATTTCAATCCGGCAATTCGCTCCTGCACGATGGCATGAGAACTCGCTTCCATAAAGCAGTGGGTACAGCCGGCGTCCACCATTTTGCGGAGCAAAGCCTGTACACTGACTGCATCAGGAGTAGTATGAGTAGAAGGAATTATTTCCTCGTTGATCTTATTTTCTACCGTAGAAAGCAAGCCGGTACTGTAGCCCATTCGCACGAAAAGCTGGTGCAAAAGCGTGACAGTGGTAGTCTTACCATTGGTACCTGTTACCGCTACGACTTTGATCTTTTCTGAAGGATTTCCATAAAAATTGGAAGCCATGATGCCGAGCGCTTTGGCTGAACTGACTACTTGAACATAGGTAATGCCCTCTTTCAATTGCTCAGGCATGCGCTCACAGACAATGGTGGTCGCCCCTTTTTCCAAAGCCGTCTGGATAAACTCATGCCCATCCACTTGAGTGCCTGGCACGGCAACAAAAGCCGCATTTGCACTCACTTTCCTACTATCAAATACAATATCACTCACTCGACGCTCCATGTCGCCGATGGTAGAGGTAAGTGACACCTTATATAATATGTCCTTCAGCACATTCATCATCCAAGCACTAGGTTAATGGTGGTATTTGGGGTCAGCTGAGTTCCTGGTGTAATGGATTGCTCAATGACTCTACCTCTTCCGTTGTAATTGACTTTGATACCCTTGTTTTCCAAAATGAAAAGGGCATCCCTTAATGGCATTCCAGATACATCAGGCACTACCGGCTTTTCTGTATCATTGATTCGTAGATTGATTTTATCTTCAGAGACAGCCGCAGAAATCCAATCTTCTGAAGAAGGAGTTTTAGCTGTAAGACCAAGTTTTTCAAAGATTCCTTGAAGCTCCTCTCCTTTTCCTGCGCCGACTTCAGGCACCTTGGAGTCTAGGTTTTCAGCTGTATAAATTTTGGATTGATCGATAGGATTGAGCTCCATATCGAGCGCATAGATTCGATCCGCGATTTCTTTGAAAACCGGTGCTGATACATCCCCGCCATAAGCTGCAAGTCCATTAGGACTGTCGATCACGACGATCATGCTATACTTGGGACGGTCCGCAGGGAAATAGCCTGCAAAGCTGGTATAGTAGGTTTCCACATACTTGCCTCCCACGATCTTTTGAGCAGTCCCCGTTTTTCCAGCAATTTTATAATTGTCGTTCTTGATGTTTTTGGCGGTTCCATTTTCCACGACACCTAAGAGAAGTGACTGGAGTTGCTTGATGGTTTTTTCGGAAGCAATTTGATTGCGATAGACAGTGGGCTCATACGTCTCCACCATTTGATTCCCGCTGCCAATGGCCTTTACAAAAAGCGGCTTCATCATCACACCATTATTTGCGACAGCATTGTAAAGTGCCAAGGTGTGAATTGGATTGAGCTTTGATTCATACCCGATCGAAATCCAAGGAAGCGAAGTGCCGTACCAGTTTTTCGCTCCCGGCTTCTTGAAAAAGGGTTTACCTTCTCCTGAAATCTGAAGATTCATGGGTTCCGCCAAACCGACCTTTTCGACGTAAGCCATAAACTTGGACGGGCTGGATCCAAAATGCATGTCCACCAACTTGGAGATCGCCACATTGGAGGATTTTTCAAATGCTTCCCTGATCGTAATTGTACCATATCCGCCATACTTAGCATCGTACATGGTTTGATTGTAGAAGCGGTGGGCACCATTTCCTGTCTCGATCAGCTCATTAGGACTCACCTTGTTTTCCTCCAAAAGGGCCAACATCGATAAGAGCTTAAAAGTGGAACCTGGCTCTGTACTTCCGATGTCACCTACTGCGTAATTGTAGCTTTCGGAATAGCCGACTCCATTCTTATTCTTTTGGAGGTTGGAGATGGCTTTGACATGTCCTGTCTTCACTTCCATGACGATTACAGAGCCGAATGCGGCCTCCCGATCGGTCAATTGTCTTCTTAGAGCGGTCTCTGCAATATCTTGGATATTTACATCCAAGGTGGTGAATACATCATAGCCATTCTCAGGCTTGATGTCATCTGCATCAAACATTGGCTTCCAAACATTTCCCGCCAACCTTTGGAACAGGGCTTTGCCATCTTTACCTTTTAGGTAATTGTTAAAAGAATATTCAATTCCAGCGCCGTTATCTTCTTCATTCAAAAAGCCAACCGTACGGCTAGCCAAAGAATTGAAAGGGCGGTATCTCTTTTCTACTTTCTCAAAAATGACTCCGCCACCGGCTCTTCCTTCTCTAAAAATCGGCCACTGAGACATCTCCTGCATTTCCTGAAAACCAATCTGAGTCCTATTGAGGATCAAGAAGCGCTTTTTCTCTGTTCTGGCATCTTCAATCATCCGACGGTAAGCAGTGGCTGACTTATCTTTATAAAAAGTGGAAAGCAATCTGGAAAGTGAATCTATTCCATTTTTGAACTTGGCATCTTTGACTACTGTAGGATCGATTGCCACTCTATAAAAAGGAAGACTAGTTGCCAACAAACTGCCATCAGCAGCATAGATATTCCCGCGAGTAGCAGGTACTTCTCTGTATTGGAAATTGACTTGCTCCGCTTTGGCTTTCCATTTCTCACCTTCTTTGAGTTGAACCACGGCGATTTTGTAAGGAATGGCGCACGCAGCCAAAGCCACCAGGATGAAAATCACCCTCACTCGGAGCACTATGGAGCGTTTGATATTCACTTACTTACCTCTATTTTGATAGGTGGCTGGTTCAATTCATAGATTTCAAGCTGGGCCGCACGCTTAGCCACTTCGGACTGCATGCTGCTTTGCATATACTCTGCCTCCAGAGTGGTCACATCTGCTCGGAGATCTTCCACTTCCTGTTGGGCTTTTTCAATTTTTCGCACCATGTTTTCCGCACGGTGATTGCTGTAGATGTAGATCAAAGCAAGCAAGACCAAGAATCCCACAGGTGGTACCAACTGCACGGGTACACCTTCACCCAAAATTCCAGTCACGTCCAACTTCTCTTCGATCCAAGTAAAAATGGTCTTTCGGGGACCTCCCTTTGGAGTATTCCCGGCCTTCAGTTTTCGCTTAAAGGTGTTTTGACTCATTTTCCTACTTTTTTAGCTACTCTCAACTTGGCACTTCGAGACCGAGGATTTGCGATTAGCTCCTGCTCATCAGCAACCTCTGCCCCTCTTGTCACAGGCTCGAGTGGACGGATCAGATTTCCGTAAAAATCCTTTTCCACCTCACCTTGGAATTTGCCTTTGACCATCAGGTTTTTCACCAACCGATCCTCCAGACTGTGGTAGCTCATGACCACCAAGCGACCTTCCGGCTTTAGTAATTCCACAGCACTCAAGAGCATTTCTTCCAAAGCGCCCATTTCATCGTTTACTTCAATTCGCAAAGCCTGAAAGACCTGAGCGAAGTATTTGTACTCTTTGCCACGGGGTGCAAACTTTTTCAAGAATGCCGTAAAACCTTCGGTTGTCTCAAATGGCTTTACGGCACGCTCTGCCACGATCGACTGGGCAAGGGTTTTAGCATTTTTGACCTCTCCGTAGATTCCGAAAATCTTATGCAGTTTTCCTTCTTCGTAGGTATTGAGGACAACTTTGGCACTTAGCTCAGCTGACTGATTCATTCTCATGTCCAGATTGCCGCTAAACCGGGTAGAAAACCCTCTGCTCGGCTCGTCAATCTGATGGGAAGAAATCCCCAAATCCGCCAAGATCCCATCTACTTGCTTCACCCCGTAAAGCCTCAGGTATCGCTTGATATCCCGAAAGTTGGCCTGCACAAAAGTGAATCGAGGATCTTCAGGAGCATTTGCCAAAGCGTCGCTATCCTGATCAAATCCATAGAGATGGCCCTTATCCAGGTGTTTTAAAATTTCCCTTGAATGACCTCCACCCCCGAACGTGACATCGACATAGATCCCGTTGGGATCAATAGCCAAGCCTTCAGTGCATTTGGCGAGCATCACTGGGATATGGTACACAGACTCGGTCATAGCGCTTAGGAGAGATACTTTTCCATTAGGCCGGACAAGTCCGCCGGATCTACAATGATGTTCTTGAGGTAATTGTCAGGATTCCAGAGTTCGATGCGAGTTCCCATGCCCACGACCACGACGTCCTTGTCTAGGCTGGCATAGGTTTGGTAAAGCTTTGGAATCAGTAAGCGCCCTGCAGCATCCAATTCCACCTCGACGATGGAGTTGAAAAAAGACCTTTGCAGCATTCGCTGCTCCGGGTTATTGATATTCAGTGACTTAATCTGACTCTCGAGCTTCTTGTACTCTACCATGGGATAGAGCGCAAGGCATTTGTCTTCAGCCATGCGGAGCATGAGCGATGCCCCATTTGCCTCCGGAATTGCCGCCTTGATCTTGGCAGGCAATACCAGACGCCCTTTGGGATCTAGCTTGCTATCGTATTGACTGTTGAACATTGGCTTACTTCTATTCGGTAGAGTTTACTGTAAAAACAAAAGTAAGAAAATGGCGTACACATTCTACCACTTTCCCCCACTTTTTCCCACTTTCTTTTAAAAGTAGCCAAAAGAATATTCCATCCCAATATTTTTTAGAAAAAAGCCAAGAAAATTTTATTGATCCTCAAAGGATTAGAACCCATTAGGTCACTTCAAAAAAAGGCCTCAAATGAGTCATTTTTGGGCTTTTTTGTTCAAAAAAATATTAAAAACGCTCTTTCAAATTTCCTTTTCAGAAAGAAGTGGGAGAAAATCCCATGAGTTAGCTCTCTAAAGGGGATAATTGCAAAGGAATAGACACAAAAAAACCTGCCCAAATGGACAGGTCTTTTATGAAGTATCAACACACAATTATTTTTTCTCTTTTCCTTTTTGAAACTCCTCCTTGAGCAGCTTTTGGAATTCATCCAGTCTCACTTGATGTTCTTTTTGCCAAGCTTCCATTTTGCGCTGGAATTCTTCCATCTTGGGTTGATGAGCAGCCTCCCACTCTTTCATTTTGAGTTCAAATTCCTTCATTCTAGGTTCTTGAGCTTCCTGCCAAGCTTTCATTTTTGATTCGAACTCCTTGATTTTTGGCTCATTTGACTCTTGCCAAGCCTTCAATTTTTGTTCGAACTCTTTCAATTTTGGCTGGAATTCTTGTTGAAACTTAGCTTCCCATTCTGCCATTTTTTCTCGACGAACAGATTCATTTTCTCGCCATTTTTTCTCCCATTCTTTAGCCATCCTTTCGGCTTGATTTGCACCTTCTTTGGCCATGGTTTCGATCTCTTTTCTCCATCTCTCACGCTCTTCTTTACTCATTTTTGAGGTGTCCCCGAAACTAAAATTCCACGTAGGAAAACTCTCGAATTCAAAGCTTTCAAAAGGTGGTTCAATTGGATCTGGAGGCAAAGGAATATCCAAGTCATAATCAGGAGTTGGAGCAATCCATTCATCGTCAAACTCTGGAGCATCAGGGATAATCAGCTCAGGCATGTTTGCCGCATCAAACTGCATCAACTTGTCCAATTCTACTTTTATTCTACTACTAATCACCAAGGTATCCTTGCCTGAGATCATTTTATCTCCGATGATGTGGTAAGTTTTGCCATCATCCGTGGTAATTGAAATTCGGTGATCCTCAGATTTGGAAACTTTCGAGTTAATAGTCGGGATGGTATCCCAAACCGGTCCAATCTCAAGAGTCGGCTGTGTAGTTGCGGTTTTTCCAATCTTCACCAAATCTGACTTGGGGGCATCTTGCTGTGCACTGGCCATCAGGCCTACACTAAGAAAAAGAGTAAGTAACATAGGGATTGAAATAATAGGGGTTTGTGGATAGTTTTCAGTTTGGTAACCCAGCATTCGCTTGATTCGCTGAAGGGTTGGATTTCTTTTTTTACCAGCAGCAAGAGCGAGTTCCGGAGGATTTTGCTTTGCAAAATTGAGCACTACAGCCAAGCTGGTAGCCAGTACTTTGGGCTGGATTCCAGCCTTAAGCGCCAAGTCATCAGCGGCATTTTCGCGGAGCTCTTTCACCGTCTGACTCATCCACCAATAGCATGGATGGAAGAAAAACAGGATCTCCAACCCCGAAAGAAGCAGATTACTTAGGTAATCATTTCGCTTTACGTGTGCGAGTTCATGGGCAATGATGGCTTCCAACTGGGCGGGACTAAGGTGAAAAATCAAAGCTGCAGGCAGCAAAATCACCGGCTTGATCGTTCCGAAGGTCAAAGGAGAATGCGCCAATTCGCTGATCCTAAGTTCTACATCCCGACTAATCCCTAACTTACCTACAAGTCGGAAGGTCATTTTTTGCAAATCGAAGTCTGTCACCATTTGGGCACTTTTGCGAAGTCCTCGGATCTCAGAAAGGCTATTCAGCAAGCGGAAAAGAAATAGCAAAGCGCCAAAAAACCAGAAATTAACCAAAACGGGAAGGTTGTTTTCGATCCAACGCGTAGCTTGATCGACGCTGGATTCCAAAGTAGCCTGTTGTGGCATAAGGCCTGGTTGGGTCAGGAGAAAGTCGACCTCTGCCTGTGTAAAACTTGGACTTGAATCTGTCTTTGACCACTCGTATGAAAAAGTACCCAAGGTGACTACAAAGGAAAAGACCAAAGCGCCGACAGCCAATCCATACTTCAAAGCAGGACTTGATTTTTTGAGCATTCTTAATCCAATCCATAGCAGGCCTGCAATCACGATGAGCTGCCAAAGCGAATGAACCAGCGTCCAGCCCAAAGCTGTCAGCAGTTCGTCGGGAATCCATTCATTCAACAGTTTCATCGATCATTATTTTCAAGGTCGTCTAAAAATGCTCTGATTTCATCCAGCTCCTCCTTGGAGGGCTTTTCTTGTCCCAAAGCCTGCATGACCAGGGATTTGGACGAACCGCCAAAAGCGGTGGAAAGCAAGTTTTTCAAAAGAGACTTTTGTGTATCTCCTTGCTTGACCAGCGGGCGATAGACATGCGTTCGGCTCTCTTCATCGCGAGCTAGCAATCCTTTTGCATGCATGATTTGCATGATCTTGAGCGTAGTGGTGTAGCCTGTGTCTTTGGTCTCGGCCAGGCGCTCATGCACTTGGCGGACACTGGCTTCCTTGAGTTCCCAGAGAATAGATAAAATCTCCAGTTCGGCTTCAGTTGGTTTGTTCATGGGAGTAATTACGATTAGCTTCGTACCAAAGTTATACGAAGACAATCGTAATTTCAAAATAAATACGATAATTATCGTATTAAAAAGTGTTAATGACTCAAATCCGGTTACTTACGTAGATTTTGAAGGTTCTTTCTTCCCTTTTTTTCCAGAGAGCTTCTAAAAATTTCTGCAAACGCAGGCCATGCTCCGGCGATTTTTGCCAGTAACCCTCTCGACGCAGGTACACTGACTTGGAGTTTGGGTTTTTGCATCAGTTGGAGAATCTCTCGGGCCAAATCTTCCGGCTGGAGGACTTTTGATGGGCCGCTAAAAGTCAATTTGGCTTCTTCAGGATAATTCAACTGTAAATCCAGCATGGGTGTATTGACAAGATCAGGACAAATGACGCTCACATCCACCCCAAAGTTTCTCAATTCAGCAGCCACAGATAGCGAAAATCCCCGCACGGCAAATTTGGAAGCCACATACAAACTTAAGCCTGAAACAGGCGCCAATCCGGCAAGCGAAGAGACATTGATGATATGCCCAAACTCCTGAAACTTCATCTCACGACCAATAAGAGTCGTCCCTAGTATGGTGCCTTTGGTATTGACATCCAGGTGGTAGTCCACGTCAGAAAGGGCATAATCCGCTAAAAAGCCCGGACGAATTACTCCGGCACAGTTGATCAGATGCGAGATTGGTAAGTGGATTTCCTTGGCTAGTTCTATAACTCGATCCCAGGTAGCCGCTTGAGAAACGTCTCCCTCTAAAAAATGGCAAGTCGGAGGGAAAGAGGCCAAATTTCCCCAAGGGCCTCGATGAAGATCAATAAGAACCATTGGAACTTGTTCTTTTTGAAAGTGTCGTGCTAGTTGGAGACCAATGCCACTAGCGGCACCGGTGATCACAATCAGGGTTGGGTCCATTGGGAAATAGGGCGATTTGCGGAGGTAAGATAAAAAAACTTCTCTTCGGGAGGAACTCTCCAATCTAGACATTAGTTGTATATACATTGAATTTAAAGAAATAAACTCCCACATGAACACTAATCAACCCCTATTACAACCGATTCAAATCGGGGATCTCAATCTTAAAAACAGAGTTTGGATGGCCCCAATGACCCGAAGCCGAGCAAACAATCCAGAAAATAAAGTTTTTGCCATCCATGCAAAATACTATCCGCAAAGAGCTTCTGCAGGATTGATCATTTCTGAAGGCTCACAGATTTCTCCGAGAGCGGTGGGATATATCAACACTCCGGGAATCTATTCTGAAGCACAAACTGAAGCTTGGAAGCAAGTGACTCAAGCGGTTCATGAGGCCGGAGGACATATTTTCATTCAGCTTTGGCACGTAGGCCGTATGTCGCATCCTGATTTCCATGGAGGAGAATTGCCATTGTCAGCTTCTGCTACTAATCCTAACTCCAAGTCCTACACTCCCCAAGGCTTCAAAGACACGGTCACTGCCAAGGAAATGACCTTGGAAGAGATCAAGCAAACCATCGCTGATTTCAAAAACGGGGCTAAAAATGCGATGGAAGCAGGTTTTGACGGAGTCGAAATCCACTCTTCCAACGGATATCTGCTTCACCAATTCTTCAATAGCACATCCAATCATCGTACAGATGAATACGGAGGAAGTATTGAAAACCGAGCAAGAATCCTTTTCGAAGTGATCGATGCCATCAAGGAAGTGATGCCTGAAAACCGAATCGGTCTGCGTCTCAACCCATCTCTTCAGGGAGTATTTGGAATGACAATGGATGAGGAAACCATCCCAACTTTCGACTACATCATCAGCAAACTCAACGACTACAATTTGGCCTATCTGCATCTATCAGAGCCATTTACCGATGTGAGTGCATTGCCTTTTGCAGAACCGAACATTGCCAAAAGATACCGTCCGATGTACAAAGGCACTCTGGTGATCAACAGTGCATTTGATCAGGAAAAAGGAAACCAAGTCATCGAAGAAGGCCTTGCTGATGCGGTAGCTTTCGGTAAGCCATTTATTTCCAATCCTGACTTAGTAGAGCGATTTGCAGAAAATGCACCGCTTGCGGAGTGGGACCAAAACACCTTTTACACCCCAGGTGAAAAAGGATTTACCGACTATCCAAGTCTAAAAGAGGAGAAAGTTGGTTAATCACTCCAAAAGAGGTTGCCCGAGTGCAGCCTCTTTTTTTTACCTTTAAAATCATGTGTCTCGTCGCTTTTGCATGGAAAGTCCATCCGGATTTTCCCCTTTTGATTTCTGCCAACCGGGATGAATTTTTTCATCGCCCTACCCTTCCTCTTCACCGATGGGATGAAGGCCTCTATGCCGGAAAAGACCTCCAAGGCGGTGGTACTTGGATGGGCTTTCATCCTGATGGAAAATGGGCCTTATTGACCAATTACCGGGATTTCACTCAGAAAAGAGCAGCCAAAATTTCAAGGGGAAAGTTGGTCACAGATTTTCTGACAAACTCGATTTCACCCGAAAACTACCTTGACCAAGTCTGGGAAAACCATGCCGAATTCGATGGATTTAACCTGATAGTCTCAGATGGAGAGAAGCTTTATTATTACAGCAACTATGGGAAAGAACCTCTAGAAATTCAGCCGGGAATCCATGGTCTAAGCAATGGACTGCTCAATGATCCTTGGCCAAAAACAGAGTTGGCAAAGAATCAACTCTCGGGATTGATGTCTGGAATCCCCACCCAGGAACAGCTTTTGCAAACCCTAAAATCTACGGCAACATACCCTCCAGAAATCCTCCCGAAAACCGGTGCTCCACTCCCATTGGAGATCGGACTTTCCGCACAACTGATCCGAATTGAGCCAGATTATGGCACTGTATCTTCTACGGCGGCTTTAAGACATAGGAGTGGATTAACAGAGATTGCCGAACGTTCCTTTGACTGGGATTATCGGTCTTTCAAAGATCAAAACATCAATTTTCAACCTTAGCTTATGCAGCATATTCATGATCTGATCATCATCGGAGGCGGACCAATCGGCCTTGCCTGTGGAATCGAAGCCGGAAAGGCCGGACTGGATTACCTCATTTTAGAAAAAGGAGCGCTTTGCAACTCGATCTACAACTATCCGGTGAATATGACTTTTTTCTCCACCTCCGATCGGCTGGAGATGGCGGGGATTCCCTTTATGTCGGTGGGAGCGAAACCTACTCGAACAGAGGCATTGGAATATTACCGACGGATCTATTTCCACTTTAAGCTAAAGGTCAACCTGTATGAGGGCGTGGAGTCGCTGAAAAAGGAAGGGGATATTTTCCAGATCAAAACTTCCAAAGGAAGCTATCAAGCGAAAAAAATTGTGCTTTCAACAGGCTTTTATGACCTGCCTAATTTGATGAATGTTCCCGGAGAAGATTTGCCTAAAGTCTTGCACTATTACAAAGAACCTTGGCCATTTATCGGTCAAAAGATCCTTGTTGTAGGAGGGGCGAATTCTGCTGTGGATGCAGCGTTAGAATGCTGGAGAAAAGGCGCAGAAGTAAGCATGGTGCTTTTAGGAGACGAAGTAGATGACAATGTCAAATACTGGGTGCGACCCGATATCATGAATCGGATCAAAGAAGGTTCGATCAAAGCTTTCACCCGATCCAAAGTCAAGGAAATCAAAGATCAAGAAGTCATCATTGCAACTCCGGAAGGTGAGGTCACCATTCCAAACGATTGGGTGCTGGCCATGACTGGTTATAAACCCAACTTCACCTTACTGGATCAGCTCGGCGTACAACTCAGCCTAGACGAGAAGCGGCAACCCTGCTATGACCAAACCAATCAGGAATCCAATGTCTCCGGAGTTTATTTAGCGGGTGTCGTCTGCGGCGGCCTGAATACCCGGGAATTTTTTATCGAAAACAGCATCTCCCACGCCGAAGCTATCGTAAAAGACATTATTGCAAAAAGGAGTTAAAGGTATTGCAAATAAGATTTTTATATTTAAATTGGTGACTATAAAAGCCATAGCTATGAGCACGACTTGGAAAATCCGCTTTGATGATCAGCACACAGAAGTGATTGAGTCTGGCCCTAGAGCCTATCACTTCTTTACTCAGTCGCCTTCGATAGTCGCAGAGCAGCGAGAGCAATATGGAGAGGCTGTTTTAGATTTTCACGAGACGAGTCCCTTTTTCGATTACTTGGATTTTACTTCTCAGGATGTGGCAGAGCTTCTTGAGGTGGATCCGAGCACCCTTTTCCGATGGAAAAAGGACGATCGAAAGCTTAGCAAGGCTATCACCAAAAACCTACTCGAGATGGATCAGATCATTGCCAAAGGCATCCGGATTTTCGGCTCCGAGGAGCTGATGTCTGAGTGGCTTCGTACTCCCAATGCCGCCCTTTCTCACCAAAAGCCCGTTGACCTCCTCAAAAATCCCTATCAGATTGCCTTGGTAGATCAGGCTTTGGAAGCTATTTCTTGGGGTAACATCCTCTGATGCGCTACTTCCGCCTGATCGAGCATCTTCCCGGGCGCGATTCCCTCGGTTTTGGTATGGGACCGGGCCGATGGAACCTTTACGGCACTCCCATGATCTATGCCTGCTCGGTGAGTTCCCTCAATTTTTTGGAAATGCTAAGCATAAAAGGTCCTGTAGTGACCAAAAGCAACTGGAAATTGATCATTATTAAAGTCGAGGGAAAAATTCCCGAACTTGATATTTCTGCTCTTCCAGACAACTGGAAAAATCGACCTTATCCAAGATCAACTCAGGAATTTGGCTCGGCTTGGGCGAAAAGTATGCTTTCCCCTTTTTTGAAAATACCATCTTGCAGAATTCCTTTGGGCAGCTTTTCTCTGGAGCATAATCTCTTGATCAACCCGCTTCATCCGGAATTCAAAGAAAAAATATCCGTGCTGGAGGAATGGGATGTCAGCTTTGAGGTAAACCAATAAGTCAGGAATTAGCCTCGGTAATCAACCTCAATCCCTCTAAGGTCAAGTTGCGATCTACCTCGTCAAAAACTCCTTCCAAACTGGTCAAAATCGAAGAAAGTCCACCCGTCGCAACAATCGTGAAATTCAATCCAGTTTCATTTTTGATCGCCTCTATCATTCCCTTTACCAAGCCCGTGTAACCATACAATACCCCGGCCTGAATCGCATGAATGGTGTTTTTCCCTAAAGCCGACTCGGGAAGTTTCAGCTCCACTTCCGGTAATTTGGAGGTATTCATGAAAAGAGCCCTGATAGCAGTTTGAAGCCCTGGAACAATATTCACACCCATGATTTCTCCCGTAGACCCCATGGCAGTAAAGGTCAATGCCGTCCCGAAATCCACAATAATCACAGGGCTTTCGAACCTAGAAAATGCCGCCATCACATTACACATCAGGTCACTTCCGATTTCATTGGGACGAAGTGCTTTTACCGGCAAAACCGAGAAACTTTCCGGCTGAATCAGGTAGGGAGATTGGCCAAAAAAGCTTTCACAAAACTGCTCGATGATGCCATTGATCTCCGGTACCACAGAACTGAAGCCGATTTTTTCTATCTGAGAAACATGAATATCGTGTTCCAAAAAGTAGAGTGGGACTTTTTTACTCAGCTGAGAAATCAATTTAGGTGTCTTGGTCTCGAGTCGAAACTGATTGGTCCACTTGCCGCTTTTGGAGTCAAAAAGTGCAAAAACAACATTGGAATTGCCGGCGTCGATGGCTAAAAACATTCGTTTCTCAGGTTTTGACTAATTTAGGCGCATAGTTAACAAAATAGCAAATCACTTTCCCACAAAAGCCATGTATTCCCTCCGCGAAGGTAAAATCGAAGATCTACCCAGAGTGCTTGAATTGATCAAAGAACTCGCCCTTTATGAAAAGGCTCCCGAGCAAGTAACCAATACTTTGGAAATGATGGAAAAGGACGGCTTTGGCCCAAATCCTGTCTATGGACTCTATGTATGTGAGAAAAACACCACGGGCGAGATCATCGGTATCGCCATTTATTACTACCGCTATTCCACTTGGAAAGGAAAGCGACTCTACTTGGAAGACATCGTCGTCACCGAATCGGAACGAGGAAATGGAGCAGGAAAACTGCTCTTCGACCGAGTGATGGCCAAATGTCTGGAAGACGGCTGCACCGGTATGATGTGGCAAGTACTGGACTGGAACGAACCTGCAATCAATTTTTATAAAAAATATGGAGCTTATCTTGAAGCCGGCTGGCTCAATGCCCACTTGCAGGATTACGAGATTAGAAAAATGCTCTCTTAATTAGGAAGACAGGAGACCGAAGACAGAAGAAGTGCTTCGGTCTTCCATCTTCGGTCTTCGGTCCCAAAATAAAACCTACCTTTGTGATTCATTATGAGAACAAAACCATTTTCTGTTGTCTATGAAGACAACCACCTCCTCGTCGTCAACAAGGCGGCAGGTGTCTTGGTACAAGGGGACAAAACCGGAGACAAGACGCTGACGGACTACTGCAAAGATTACATCAGCAACAAATACGAGAAACCCGGTGCGGTTTTTCTTCACCCCATTCACCGACTTGACCGACCTGTGAGCGGTTTGGTGGCATTTGCCCGAACCTCCAAAGGTCTAGAGCGGATGATGGAACTTTTCCGCAAAAGAGACATTCATAAAGTCTATTGGGCTGTCGTCAAGCGTCGTCCAAAAGAAGAACAGGGAAAACTTACCCATTGGCTGACAAAGGATGAAGCAAAAAACTTCGTCACCGCACACGATCAGGAAGTACCAGGTTCTCAAAAGTCAGAATTGAATTACAAAGTACTCGGAAAACTAAATGACCACTGGCTTCTTGAGGTAAGACCAATCTCCGGTCGCCCGCATCAGATTCGCGTGCAGCTGGCATCCATGGGTTGTCCGATCCGAGGTGATGTGAAGTACGGCTTTGCTAAGCCAAATCCAGACGGAAGCATCAACCTCCATGCCTTTCACCTGGTGTTTGTTCATCCCATCAAAAAAGAAAAAATCTTCCTGAGAGCTGCCCTTCCTGAGATCGATTTCTGGGAGCAATTCTTAGAATTCGAAGAAATCAAAGCAAAGGATCAGCATTTGGACAATACCTTTTCGGGATAAAATAATACCATAGAAATACCTTTGAAATAAAGCACTGACGTGCTGAAATAGAATATCCTCCTATTTCGTCCCGATTTTCGGGACATATTTCTATTGTATTTCGCAAAGCATATTTCCTTTAAATATGAAAAACCTCCTCCTTCTGTTCAGCCTGCTTCTACTGCTAGGAGCTTGTACTTCCCAAAATTCCCCCAAGACTATCTACATCGTCCGTCATGCGGAAAAGCAATTGGTAGGCAATGATCCGGAATTGGCTTATGTGGGAGGGGTGAGGGCTTTGAAACTTTCTCAGATTCTGGAAAAAGAGAACATCAAGCACGTGTTTTCTACCGATTATATCCGAACCAGAAATACGGCAAAACCAACCGCGGACAAGGCAGGAGTCGAGATAGAAATCTACGATCCTAAAAATCACGACGCCTTGGTAGAGGAGCTACGCAAAAGAGAAGGAAACATCCTAGTCGTAGGCCATAGTAATACAGTCGGCCAAGTAGCCAATTATTTCGTGGGAGAGGGAGAAAAATTCGCCGACCTGACAGATTTGGAATACGATTTTATCTATGTGGTAACCCTAGATAAAAATGGATCAAAAGTCGACCGAAAAGTGTACAAAGACTTTTAAACGATTACCACTTCTATCCCCTTTTCTTCCAATTTCTCCTTATACATTTCCGGAATGCCTGAATCGGTGATGATCACATCCACGTCTTCGAGTTCCCCGATTTTTCCGAAACCCTTCCTACCAAATTTCCGACTATCCGCTAGCACAATGGTCTTTTGAACAGATCGTATCATATGTGCATTGAGGTGGGCTTCCATCATATTGGAAGTAGTCAAGCCATGATCTAGACTGATTCCGTCTACGCTCAGAAACAGCTTGCTGCAGGCAAAATTCTTCAGCATCTCCTCCGCAAAGTGTCCCACTGCCGAGCTGCTACTTTTTCGCACCACGCCTCCTAGCTGTACCAATTCAATCTCAGTGGTATCGATAAGCGCCATCGCCACATTCATTGCTGAAGTCAGTACGGTCAATGGAAAATTTCTTGGTATCGCTTGCGCGAAAGCACCCACAGTGGTACCCGAACCGATGATAATCGCATCTTTTGGCTCTAAATATTCCAATGCTTTTTGGGCGATTTTACTCTTCTCCTCTACTTGTTCCAACTTCTTGACCTGAACCGAACGATCAGAAACATAGGGCGAAACCGAGGTGGCACTTCCATGAGAGCGATAAAGCAAACCTTTGTCTTCCAAGATTTTTAGATCCTTTCGGATGGTCACCACGGTAACTTGGAGTGATTTGGCAAGGTCAGAAACACTGACAAATCCACTTTTTGCCAGATCATCCAAAATATGCTTGTGCCGCTCTGCGATGGTCATTTATCTGATTAATAAGTTTTGGTCAATCAAACCCTAAGATGAATTTGAGTGCAATTAATCTTTTTTCGCCGATTTGGCCTTTTCATAAGCCTCCAAATCAAACAAAAATATTCCCCTGCCATCGCCTGCTCCTTTTTGATAGCCAAATTGATGGGCGATGATTTTGCCTGTTTTATTTACCACGGGATTATCGGATTTGATTCTGTTAAAATACCTCGTGGAAAAATCCGCCAATCGCTCCACCTCTCCACTTCCATCCAATTTGAGTTTGTAGATATCAAGCTTGTATTTATTTCGTTCATTCATCGGTTGATGACGATCACTTTCAATAACCATAAAATCACCGCTTGGAAAAATGCCTTCTGCTTCATTGTAGCTTTTGGGGAGATCCGTGTACTTTTTTGTCTCTTTGGTGTTGAGGTTAAACCCAAAGACCTGAGAATTAAAATATTGGTCTCTTTCGTCTCCCCAATAATGGGTGTAAATCAATTCCTCGTTGAGTGGCGGCCGAAAGTCCTAGGTTTCTAATCTCACATAGGCAGAGGAATCCTGATAAGAAATCACGGTTTGGACATCCTTCAGTTTGGGGATTCTATTTTCATAATAAATCTCACCGGCCTTGATTTCCCGCTGACCTTTCAGCGTCCAAGCGATTTTCAGGCTGTTTTTGGAAACAGCCGGACCTTCGTCACAATAAGCATCTAGGGCGTAGGGAGTATTCGGGTTTTCTTTAGTAAGCACATACAGCCCCAATCCTGCATGACGATCCTTTTCAGGATTGTTTGCATCAAAAATCGATGAACCCATCGCGAGTAGAAGGTCTCCATTGGCCAAGCAAAGCACCCGGTGAATTCCGCCATGATAAAAACCTGAGGTTACCTGTGAGACTTCTTTGGTCGCAATGTTGATTTTGAACACATCGCCTACAAGCTTATTAAGAAAATAGATATTCTCTGATTTTTCGTCCCACTCGGGCCTAACCCCCCAAGTAGTCAAGATCGAGAAATGTGGAGGCAGTTCCTTTGCCAAGCTCTCGATGGTTTGGGCTTGGGCAGAAAGTGTAAGCTGAAAACAGAAAAGGAGAAATAAGAAAATTGATTTTTTCATATTGAATAGAGCATAAGAAAGCCTCACAATAGGTCCAATTATGATGGCTAGGCCATAGGTTTGAGATAAGATTTAAACGTAGCCAAGATAAATAAAGAAACAAAAGAGAAAGTATAAATGTATTTTTTTATTTCTTTTTGTTTCCTATAATTTCCTTTTATGTTACTTTTAGCCCAGTAGGGAAAGAAAATGAACAGAGAAGAAAATTTAAATCAGCTTAAAGACAGAAGTAAAATTTGGGATATCGCCGTGATTGGCGGTGGTTCGTCGGGCTTGGGAGTAGCCTTAGATGCCATTTCTAGGGGGCTTTCTGTAGTCTTGTTGGAGAAAGCCGACTTTGCCAAAGGTACCTCAAGCCGAAGCACCAAACTCGTCCACGGCGGGGTGCGCTACCTTGCCCAAGGCGACATCGCTCTCGTGCTCGAGGCGCTGAAAGAAAGAGGCATGCTACTCAAAAATGCCCCTCACCTAACCCAAAACCAACCCTTCATCATTCCGATCTACACTTGGTGGGACCGCATTCAATACAGCGCAGGGCTAAAAATCTATGACTGGATGGCAGGAAAACTCCGTCTAGGAAAATCCAGATTTATCTCCAAATCCGAAACGATTCGCCGCCTTCCTTCCGTAAACCAAGACCAACTCAAAGGCGGAGTCGTCTACCACGACGGGCAGTTTGACGATGCAAGGCTGGCACTCAATATTGCCCAAACGGCCGATGAGATGGGGGCTTGCATCCTGAACTACATCAAAGTCTCAGGATTGATGAAAAACGAATCCGGAAAAATCACCGGACTAAGCCTCATCGACGAGCAATCCAAGGAAAAACTGACCATTCAAGCCAAGATGGTGGTCAACGCGACAGGAGTATTTGCAGATAAAATCCTTCAGATGGACAATCCCGATGCTCCGAAAACCATCCAACCCAGCCAAGGCATTCACTTGGTATTAGATTTGGACTTTTTGGGAGGAAAAGATGCCCTGATGATTCCAAAAACCCGAGACGGGCGTGTGCTTTTCGCGGTGCCATGGCATGACAAATTAGTCGTGGGTACCACAGACACCCTCCGGGAAAAAGCCAAGCTAGAACCTGAAGCCTTACAAAAGGAAATTGACTTTGTCCTCGAAACGGCAAGTGGCTACCTAACCAAAAAACCTACCCGAGAAGATGTAAAAGCTGTTTTCGCAGGACTTCGTCCTCTTGCTCGTCCGAAAGAAGGTAGCACCAAAACCAAAGAAATCTCCCGCTCGCACAAGGTGATCGTATCCGCTAGCGGGCTAGTTACTTTGACTGGTGGCAAATGGACTACCTTCCGAAAAATGGGTGAAGACACCGTGAATTATTTCACCAAAATCACCGGACAAAGTATAGCATCCAGCAAATCTCTTGACCAAAAAATCCACGGTTTTACAACCAAAATTCCTGCAGGACATTTTGCTATTTACGGTTCGGATGCCTCCAAAATCCAGCAACTGGCCAAAGAAAATCCAGACTGGAACCAACCCATCCATTCGTCCTTTCCTAATATCCTAGCTGAGGTCGTCTGGTCCTGCCAAAATGAAATGGCTGTCAAAGTAGAAGATGTACTTTCCAGAAGAATTCGTATGTTGATTCTCGATGCGAAGGCAGCCTTGGAATCAGCCGAAAAAGTGGCCCAACTCATGGCCTCAGTACTTCAGAAAGACCAGGCTTGGATCGAATCTGAAGTGGCTGATTTCAGAAAAACCGCTGAAAAATATTTAATCAAAAGCACTTAAATCGAACCCCATTACCCTTAACCTTTAAACCCAAAAATGTCCCAAAACAACCCTTACATTTTGGCTTTGGATCAAGGTACCACCAGCTCCAGAGCCATTATTTTTGACCAAAAAGGGCAGATCGTCTCCGTTGCCCAAAAGGAATTTAAGCAGCACTTTCCCAAGCAGGGATGGGTGGAACATGACCCTGACGAAATCTGGTCCAGCCAGTCTGCCGTCATGATCGAATCCCTTGTACAAAAAGATATCAAACCTGATCAAATCGCCGCCATAGGCATCACCAATCAGCGGGAAACGACCATCGTTTGGGATCGAAAAACCGGTAAACCACTCTACAACGCCATCGTATGGCAAGACCGACGCACGGCAGCCTATTGCAATGAGCTTAAGGAAAAAGGTCATGCAGAGCAAATCGCTGCCAAAACCGGATTGATAATCGATGCCTATTTTTCCGCCACCAAAATCCGATGGATCCTGGAAAATGTGGAAGGAGCAAGACAGAAAGCAGAAGCAAGAGAACTGGCTTTTGGCACCGTGGATTCTTGGCTGATATGGAAACTGACGGCTGGAAAAAGTCACTTGACCGACATAACCAATGCCAGCCGGACGATGATTTTCAACATTCATACTCAGGAATGGGACAAGGAATTACTTGAGCTTTTTGGCATTCCGGCTTCCATGCTGCCTGAAGTGAAAAGCTGCAGCGAGGTATTCACCGAGACAGCAGGCGATGTGCTCAACACCAAAATCCCGATTTCCGGAGTAGCCGGAGATCAGCAAGCGGCTCTTTTCGGGCAACTTTGCACCCAACCCGGAATGGCTAAAACAACCTATGGAACGGGTTGCTTTTTGGTAATGAATACCGGAAAAGAGGCCGTTCGATCCAAAAATCAACTCCTCACAACAGTCGCCTGGAAAGTAGGTGGAGAAATCAATTATGCGCTGGAAGGCTCTGTCTTTATTGGCGGGGCCGCGATCCAATGGTTGCGGGATGGTATCGAGCTCTTTGGTCACGCCAAAGAAACCGAGAAGCTGGCCACCAGTCTGGATGATAACGACGGGGTTTATTTTGTGCCAGCTTTGGCGGGACTTGGCGCGCCCCACTGGGATCAAAATGCACGGGGAGCTTTCTTTGGAATTACAAGAGGAACGACAATCGCCCACATGACGCGGGCAGCATTGGAGGCGATTGCCTATCAGGTTTTTGACGTACTCAAAGCCATGGAAAAAGATTCCGGCAAGGCCACGCAGGAACTACGCGTGGACGGCGGAGCCACTGCCAACAATTTCCTGATGCAGTTTCAGGCAGATTTGCTGGATTGCGAAATCAAACGTCCTAAAATCATCGAGACCACCGCCATCGGCGCTGCCTTTTTGGCGGGACTAGCGGTAGGCTTCTGGAAAAATCAGGAAGAACTTCAGCAGCTCTGGGAAGCTGACCAAAGCTTCCAACCTCATATGAGTGCAGAAAAGCGGGATCAGTTGATTCACTTTTGGCACAAAGCAGTAGAACGCTCTAAAAACTGGGTAGAATGAACGCAATCGTAGCAGAATTTATCGGAACGGTCATCTTGATCCTGCTGGGCGCAGGAGTGGTGGCCAATGTGGTTTTACCAGGGACTAAGGGAAATGGCGGCGGCTTAATCGCTATCACCACGGCTTGGGCTTTGGCCGTGTTTTGTGGAGTAGTGGTGGCAGGCCCATACAGTGGCGCCCATCTCAATCCGGCCGTGACCATCGGTTTGGCTGCGGTAGGTAAATTTGACTGGGCTATGGCTCCGGGATACATTTTTGCTCAGCTTGGAGGAGCAATGCTTGGTTCAGGCTTGGCTTGGTTGATGTATCGCCACCATTTTGACATGACAGACGATCCGGGTTTGAAGCGGGCACCCTTTTGTACAGATCCCACGGTGAGAAATTTTACTACAAGTGTGATTTCAGAGACATTGGGCACGTTTGTCCTAATTTTTGTCATCCTCTACATCAGCGGAGCAAAACTAGAAGATACCCAAGGCACACCAATAGGTTTGGGCTCCGTCGGTGCTCTTCCAGTAGCGTTTTTGGTTTGGGTGATTGGTTTGGCTTTGGGTGGAACCACCGGATATGCCATCAATCCTGCAAGGGATTTGGGGCCAAGAATTATGCATCAACTTTTACCTATCAAAGGAAAAGGGAGTTCGGACTGGGGCTATGCTTGGGTTCCGATCGTGGGCCCTGTAATCGGCGCTTTGCTGGCAGCAGGAATATATATGGTGGTGGGTGCTTAAGAAATCACCTTCTCCCCAATCCAAAAAACACCCGGACTGGAAAACTCAGTGATGCCCTCGGGCAACTCGATTTGAGTCAAATACTGGACAGGAAAAAGCAATTGGCCGTTGGAATTGGAAAGTTCCAGCGGCTGATTTTCTTTAGCCAAAATCCGGATTTCAGACGCTGCAAACCACTTTTTGAACTTTCCTTCCTTGACCGGATAATACTTCCACTCTCCATCCAGCACGGTCAGATCCAAGAGATTCGCCTTTTCTGTCAAGGCAGTGATTTCAGCATGATCAAACCCCACCAAATGCACTCCTTTGTGTTGGGAAGCGAGCAAATATTGTAACCCTTCTTCCAAAAAGCCTCCATCAGAGACGGTCAAAAAACGAACAGGATACTGCTCCTCCAGTAGATGAAGATTGGCTTTTTGAAATGCCGTGTTAGCCAAAATCACGTCCACTTTAATCCCCCAACTCAGCACCGTCTCCACGCAATCTTGCCACACGAGCACGGTGGGCACCCATTCCAAGAGAGGTGAAACCGTCTCAAACGAAATCTCTTTCGTGTTCAAAATGAACACCGCAGGTTCCTGCTGCTCCTTGACAAAATGATGGCTGGACATCAGCTCCAGAGGTTTTGGTAAAAATTGAATACGTTTTCGAAGGCCATTTTGCGGAGCTGAGTCTCGGAAAGCTCTGCACTTAAATGCTGCAAAAGGGATGGGTATTTTCCGGCATTTTCCGCCAAGGGAAAATAAAAAGGATGGCGACTTGGGTCAGGGAAATCCTTTGTGTAGAAAAAGTCTGCGCCAAAACAGATGGCGTTTTCACTCAGTTTGACCCCGTGAATCAGATGCTCATACAGCCTTTCCGGAACCTCGCTATCCAAGAATGCCCGCAGGAAATTCACCCCAATAATCCCTCCACGCTGAATGATCTCCTGAGCGAACTCATCACTGAGGTTGCGCTTATGATTCCAAATCGAGCGGAAATTGGAGTGGCTGGCAATGACAGGGATCGGCAAATGATGTCGGTCAATATGTTTGAGAATGCCTTCGGCGAGTAAGTCTGAAGTATGTGAAAGATCGATGGGAATCCGCTTTCCAGCCATGTAATCAAGCAGGCGCTTTCCGTCTTCTTTTAGACCGATGCCCTCGGTGTAATTTCCACCTCCGAAGCGATTTTCGGTGTGGTGAGTCAGGCTGATGTAGGCGAGTTGACCTACTTTTGCAACAATCGAGTCAAACTGCTGATAGATTTCAGGCCAGGTGGAATTTTCAGTACCAAAACCCGCCGCATTTTCCACGGAGGCAATGATCCCGATTGGGCTTTTTTCGGGTTGATTTCGGATAAAATCGGCATCAAATCGGCAAACCGTATCCTTTTCTTTGCACAGCAACTCATCAAAAATAGCTGCTTGCTTGGTAGCCAAGGCCCTACTTCCAGAATCGACAGTAGTGTAGATGGCCATGACCTGCATCTTGACACCTCCTTCTTGCATCCATGGAAAAGCACAGGCAATCTGGTCTTTGGAGAAAGGATTTGCATTGGGAACCACTGCCAAAAAAGACAGAAGATCACAATGAAGGTCGGCAATGGTGAGAAACATTTGGGAAATTAATTTACGATCTACGAATGACGATTTACGAGGAGCTGATGCTATTCAACCATAAATCCCAAAGTTAAACTTTTTAAGTTGCACGCGCATTTCCCAAAACATCACACCTTCCCATTTGTATTCAATACCTATCTTTGAATTTGTCCTAAATCAAAACCATCCAAAAAATGGCTGTAGCTAAACCTTTCAACTTCAAAAAATGGATCGATGACAACCGCCACCTACTCAAACCTCCTGTGGGCAATCAGCAGGTGTACAAGGGAAATGACGACTTTATTGTCATGGTAGTCGGGGGCCCAAACTCCAGAAAGGATTACCACTACGATGAAGGGGAGGAGTTTTTCTACCAACTCGAAGGCGATATTGTCTTGAAAATCATCGAGGATGGTAAGCCCAAAGACATCGAAATCAAGGAAGGAGAAATCTTTCTGCTACCTGCGAAAGTCCCTCACTCTCCCAGACGACCGGCAAACACCATTGGCTTGGTCATGGAGCGTTACCGCAGACCGGGGGAAAAGGATGGTTTCCTTTGGCACTGTGAAAACTGCGGTGAAAAACTTCACGAAGAGTACGTTGAGCTCACCGATATCGTGACCCAGCTTCCTCCGATCATGGAGCGATTCTGGTCCAATATGGACCTGAGAACCTGCAAAAGCTGTGGGACAGTGATGGAAAAATGAAGGTTAGAAAGTGGAAAAGTTGGAAGGTTGTAAAGTTTACCCGTTGAGTCCCTCACCTTTCTACTTTGCAACCTTACAACAACAATACTAAAATATGAACCCAATCCAATACCAATACTCCGAGTCTTTTGCCCGTGAAATGGACGCAAAAGATTCCCTAGCACATTTCAGAACCCGTTTCCACTTTCCCAAAGTGAATGGTCAGGAAGCCATTTATTTTTGCGGCAACTCTCTCGGTCTTCAGCCCAAAACCGTCAAAGATCATCTGGAAAAAGAGTTGAGCAATTGGGCGGATTTGGCAGTGGATGGACATTTTCACGGGGAAGATGCTTGGTACCACATCCGCAAAAAGTCCAAACCTGCTTTGGCCGAAATCCTCGGTGCTCACGAGCATGAGGTAGTGGCGATGAACAACCTTTCGGTAAATCTTCACTTGCTCATGGTATCTTTTTACCGTCCGACTAAAGACCGATTCAAGATCATCGTCGAAGCAGGTGCTTTCCCATCTGACCAATACATGCTCGAGACTCAGATCAAATTCCATGGTTTGGATCCCGCAGATACGCTAGTCGAGCTCAGCCCAAGGCCCGGTGAGCGTACGCTCAGAACAGAAGATATTCTAGCCGAAATCATAAAACAAGGTGATTCTTTAGCTATGGTGAACATGGCCGGAATCCAGTATTACACCGGCCAGCTTTTTGACTTGGAAGCAATCACCAAAGCAGCTCATGAAGTGGGTGCTGTAGCTGGATTTGATCTAGCGCATGCTGCCGGAAATGCCATTTTGAAACTTCACGATTGGGAAGTTGACTTTGCCACATGGTGCAGTTACAAATACATGAACTCAGGACCGGGCAACGTTTCAGGGATATTTGTCCATGAAAAATATGCCGAACGACCAGACTTACCTCGCTTTGCAGGCTGGTGGGGACATGACGAAGGCGAGCGATTCCGAATGGAAAAAGGCTTTGTGCCCATGTATGGCGCCGATGGCTGGCAGTTGGCCAATTCCAATGTCTTGGCTTTGGCGGCACATCAGGCTTCATTGGATATTTTTCAAGAAGCTGGAATGGAAAATCTCCGTGCGAAAAGCGAAAAATTGACTGGCTATTTGGAATACCTAATCGAGCAAATCAGCGGAAAATCAGGTGTTTTGGAAATTATCACTCCAAAAAATCCAGCCGAAAGAGGGTGCCAACTATCTTTGCTCATCCATCGAGGCGGAAAGGCCGTTTTTGATGAATTTTATAAAAATGGGGTGGTAGGCGACTGGAGAAACCCAAACGTGATCCGATTGGCACCTACTCCTCTGTATAACAGCTTCTTGGACGTGTTCCGCTTTGCCAAGATTTTGGAACAATCCCTTGAGAAATTCGCTTAACTGATAGCGGAAAACCAAACCAATGAAAAATAACTCCATTACCATCCTGGGGGCCGGACTGATCGGAAGCATGATGGCAATCTACCTCAAGCGCCAAGGATTGGATGTCCAGATCTACGACAAGCGCCCCGATAAGCGAAAGATGCGCTATTCGGAAGAGGGCCGCTCCATCAATATGGCTTTAAGCCATCGTGGATGGAAAAGCTTGGAACAAGTCGGTCTAAAAGACAAAGTACTCCCGTTGGCCATCCCGATGTATGGACGCAAGATTCATGATGAACATGGAGGTACGACTTTTATTCCTTATGGAAAAGCGAATCAGGCGATCTATTCCATTTCCCGGGGAAAGTTCAACCAACTGCTCACCGAAGAGGCAGAGCGACTGGGTGCCCAAATTCACTTCGAACACAAGTGCCAAGACGTGGATTTCCGCTCCAATGAAATTACGTTTGAGACGAGCGAGGGCATACAAAAGCAACAACCTGAGGTCATCATTGGTGCAGACGGTGCGTATTCTGCGCTCCGCATGTCCATGCAAAAGCAAGTTCGATTCAACTACAAGCAGGAATACATTTCTCATGGCTACAAGGAACTGACCATTCCTGCAACTGCCGAAGGTGAGTTTGCCATGGATCCCAATGCGCTGCACATCTGGCCTAGAGGCAAGTTTATGCTCATAGCCTTGCCCAATCCTGACAAGTCATTTACATGCACCCTTTTTCTTCCCTTTGAAGGATCAAAGATTTGCTTTGAAAAGATCAAGGATGAAAAAGACGTGGAAACTGTTTTCAGGGCTTACTTCGACGATGCGTATCAGTTGATGCCAGATTTGAAAAATGAGTTTTTCAAGAATCCGACCTCAGCCCTGATTAATGTGGAATGCTATCCTTGGGTACAGGGAAAATCACTGCTAATTGGCGATGCTTCTCATGCCATGGTGCCGTTTTACGGACAAGGGATGAACTGTGGTTTTGAAGACTGCTACATCCTCAATCAGCTAATCGAAAATCTAGGCACGAGTTCTTGGGAGTTGGTTTTTGAAAAATTCCAGAAAAAGCGGAAGCCAGACGCAGATGCCATTTGTCAATTAGCGATGGAAAACTTCATCGAAATGCGGGACAGCGTGGCTGATCCTAAGTTTCAACTGCGTAAAAAGATCGAAGCTAAGCTACATGATCTTTATCCAAAAGATTGGATTCCACTCTATACCATGGTGACCTTTTCGGATATGGGCTATGCCGAGGCGTATGCAAAGGGAAAGCTACAGGAGGCAATTATGGACAAAGTGATGGCCGATCCGCTGATCACAGAAAACTGGAACAAGCTCGACTACGAGGACATCATCAATCAGATGGAAACAGCAAAAGCGGTGTAGAAACCGCTTTTTTTGATTGGGAGTTTTCAAAACCCAATTTGAAAACGTTAACTTATTAGAGGAAATAGAAGCTTATGGATATCGAGGTTAAAAAAAGTCTGATTGCTGCTATTCTTCAAACAGAGAATGAAGAGATTCTTGAGGCAATTAAAAGTTTGCTTAAAATCGAAGATCAAGCAGATTTTTGGGATCAACTGTCTGGGGAAGATCAGGAAGCAATTAATGAAGGAATAAGACAACTGGATGAGGGAAAAAGTGTGTCCTATGAGGAGGCAAAAGATCAACTTACGGAACGATTAAATTTTAAGAATTTAGAAATTGGGTTTAACTCACCATGCCCTTTACAAGTGACATTGGTAAAAACATTTTTCCATTATCCAATTTGATAAATCCAAATTTTGAGTAAAAAGTGGCTGCTAAATCATCGATAGGATCAACAATAACAGCAAAAGACCCCATGGTAGTTTGAGAAACCTCGTAAGCTTTTTTTAGGGCATCCGCCAAAAGTATTTTTCCAAATCCCTTTCCTTTTAATCGGTAATCCACAGCCAATCTCCCAAGTAAGGTGACCGGTATAAATCCATAAATCCCGATTTTCTTTTGAAACTCCACAAGCACATCCTGCCTAGTAATGGAAGAACTTGATAACGTGTAGTAGCCCAAAATGCCTTGATCACTATCATAAAGAACAAAAGCGGCCACCAAGCTTCTTTTGATATCTTGGGTGATATATCTTTTTAGATAGTCATCCAAAGCACTTTGGCCACAGGAAAATGAATCCCTTCCTTCTAAATCTTTATGAAATGGGATTATTATCATTTTGCATTATTTTCAAATTCCTTATGTAAAAGAAAAGCTTTTTTCAATGCTTCATTAGGTGCAGGAGGATTCATAAGAGCATCAAAAAAAATCTTCTTATCATGCTCTGATGATAAAATTTGCTCATGCTTTGAAATAACCTTATCTGATTCTTTTCTTAATGCTTGAAGGACAAATTCAGAAAATGATGAGAACCCTGAAACCTCAAATGCTTTATAGAAGAAATCCCTTTCCTTTTCGGTTAATCGAATGTCTAGTCTTGCAGCTTTCATAATACTTTTGTACGGAAATAATCCGTACAAAGTTAACAACTACTTATTGATAACCAACGCCTTCAAAAATTTATCCCAAATCAAACAACGTCCCACTCGCACCGGTCGGCTTGATTTTGAGGTGTTTGTAGGCTAATTCGGTAGCCATACGCCCTCGGGAAGTTCGCTTCATATAGCCTTCCTGAATAAGGAAAGGTTCATACACTTCCTCGATCGTCTCAGCCTCTTCCCCACAAGCAGTGGCAATGGTGCTGAGCCCGACGGGTCCACCTTTAAACTTTTCGATAATGGTCAATAAAATACGGTTGTCCATTTCGTCCAAGCCATTTTCATCCACATCCAGCGCATTGAGAGCGATTTTGGCGATTTCGAGCGTGATGGTTCCATTACCTTTGACTTCTGCAAAATCACGGGTTCGGCGAAGCAGCATGTTGGCGATTCGGGGTGTACCTCGACTTCTGCGAGCAATTTCAAAAGCTGCGACCTCATCAATCGGAGTTTGCAAAATTCCAGCTGATCGGGTCACGATATCGGTCAGTAATTTGGCATCATAGTATTCCAATCGAGAATTGATCCCGAAGCGAGCCCGAAGCGGAGAAGTCAGCAAACCCGAACGAGTCGTAGCTCCAATCAGGGTAAATGGACTGAGAGAAATCTGTACCGAACGGGCGTTTGGCCCAGAATCCAGCATAATATCGATCCGAAAATCCTCCATGGCTGAATAGAGGTATTCCTCCACGATGGGATTGAGTCGGTGAATCTCATCGATAAAAAGCACGTCGCCTTCCTCCAGATTGGTAAGCAAACCTGCCAAATCGGAAGGCTTGTCCAGCACCGGTCCGGAGGTGATTTTGATTCCAGCCTGAAGTTCGTTGGCGATGATATTGCTCAGGGTTGTTTTGCCAAGTCCGGGAGGGCCATGCAGCAGCACGTGATCTAGGGGCTCTTTTCGCTTTTTGGCGGCATGGACAAAGACGCGGAGATTTTCGAGGATTTTGGCCTGACCGGTAAAATCATCAAAGCTCAGCGGACGCAAGGCCCGCTCAAATTCCCGGTCTTTGGGACTTAAATTTTCCTCATCTCCTTTCAGGTAATCTTCTCTCATGTCGGTACGGATACGCACAAATATAAACAAAAGCCCATGCGGAGGACTTTGGAGTTTTAATCTGTGGGACAAAAAAATTGACCTAAATTTGAAAACCCAATTCCATCCAAAATGAATCAAAACGCCCGTAAAAACATCATTTATTCCATAGTCCTACTTTTACTTGTTTTGGTTGTTTACTTTTTCAGATCGCTGAATATTTCCCCCGCTGATACTTCCAATTTTACGGATGAAAATGGATTGGTCAATCTTAGTGGAGATTTCTTGGGTCAGCCTTATTTGATACTATATCATGGGGAGCAAAAAGTGGAAAAGTCTTCCATCGACTCGCTTTTGTCACTTATTTCTCAAAAAACCGCGCTCACCTCACCTACTTCCGACCTCTATCAGCTAAATCAAAACGACACTATTTTAAATCCAAGCCCAGAGTGGATTGAACTCCTGAAAAACGCACAACAGGATCATGAGGAGTCATTTAAAGCTTGGGATCTGAGCATAGGCCCACTTCAGGCGATTTGGAGCTTCTCGCCCTCAGGAGCCAGACTTCAAGACAGTGTAGATGTAGTCCAAGTGCTGAGTAAAGTGGGCCTAGCCAAGATTATCCTTACAGACAGTCTTATCCGAAAAACAACCTCTGGCATTAAAATCGACTTCACAGACTATGCTCAAGGCTTAGCGTTAGACCAAGTGTCAGCATATTTTGAACAGAAAGGAATATCGAATTACTTTCTTCAACTGGGACGCTATACGATGGCGAAGGGTATTAATGAAAGGCAAGAACTTTGGAAGTCCAAACTCTCCTATCCCGGCGATTCTTTGGGTTTGAGAAAAGAAGGTATCCTAGCCCTCCAAGACAAGGCGATTGCCTCAGCGGGTGATTTCAACACATTTTATATCCAAGATTCTGTAAAAAAAGCCTTTCAATTAGATCCCCGAACCGGCTACCCTGTAAATCACGGGCTACTCGCAGTGAGTGTATTGGCAACTAGCACCAGAAAAGCGGGAGTCCTATCAGAAACCATGATGGTACAAGGATGGCAAGAAGCAGTAGCCCTGGATTCAGCGAATGCCGAGGTGGAAATGATTTTGATTTACAATGAAAAAGGAAAAGGAATCAAGCTGTACGTCAGTCCTGAACTCCGAAAATTCCTCTCCTTTCCAGTACAGTAAAAACATAAATGCAACATTATTGAATTTTTGTACCTTTGCAACAGTTACATCGGCAAAGGCTCCTTTGAATCCGGGAGTACCGACATATATTCATGGTAATAAACTTTCTTTTGCTCTTTCTCACCGCCATGTTTGCGGGCCTTTTGGTGTTCTTTGCGCCGGTTTTTCGTGAGAAATATTTCAAGTTGGTCCTAGTATTTGCAGGTTCTTACCTTTTCTCGATCACTATCCTTCACATCATTCCTGAGCTTTTTTCCAGTGATTTTGGCACTGGTGAGATGGGGCTGTATATTCTTTGTGGCTTTTTGCTTCAACAGCTTTTGGAGTTTTGGTCTTCTGGAATCGAGCATGGTCACATCCACAAGCATCAGTCTGAAACATCCAAAGGAGTAATCACCCTGATGACGGGGCTTTTCATCCATGCCTTTTTGGAGGGAACACTCTTATCGCACGGGGATACTATAGCCAGCGGAAGTGAGGCAATCAATCATGTACACAGTAACAACACTGTCTTGCTGGGAATCATCATGCACAAAGGTCCTGCTGCATTTGCCTTGGCAGCAGTCCTTTCGGCTTCTCTCAGCAAAAAATGGACAATTCTATTGCTTACCGTATTTGCTTTGGCCTCTCCCCTCGGAATGTTTTCGAGTTCACTTTTTATTGAAAACGGACTGCTCTCCAAACAGGGGATTGGGATCCTCTATGGCTTGGTGACGGGAGGATTTTTACATATTTCTACTACCATCTTCTTTGAAAGTAGCCCACATCACAAGTTTCAGTTGAACAAACTGCTGGTGACTTTTATTGCTGCGGCCTTAGCTATGGCTTCCGAGTACCTGATTTGAGAAAAGAAGCCCAAAAGGCAGATTTTTATCAACTTTTCAATGAACAGTTTGGATTCTGTGCTAAGATTCAAGTATTTCATTTTTGATTAACAAAATGAAATCCCCAAGAATTTTCTATGGCTTTTTGCCTGAATTGGTTCGCGGGTGAAGTCTACCTAAAAACCCAAAATCCATGTCTCAAGTCTCTGAGAAAATGAAAAAGTACTGGAGAAAAAACCTCCGGACTTTACTGATTCTTCTAGTGCTCTGGTTTGTTGTATCGTTTGGCTTTGGCATTCTCTTGGTTGAGCCACTCAACTCCATTCAATTGGGGGGATTTAAGCTAGGATTTTGGTTTGCGCAGCAAGGTTCAATCTATGCCTTCGTAGTGTTGATTTTTGTCTATGTGGCGCGGATGAACAAGCTAGATCGGGAGTTTGACGTAAACGAAGACTGAGATGGACATTCTTACCTGGACTTATCTGCTTGTAGGCTTAAGCTTCGCTTTATATATCGGCATCGCTATTTGGACACGAGCCGGATCTACCCAAGAATTTTATGTGGCCGGAGGTGGAGTATCCCCTTTGGCCAATGGCATGGCTACAGCAGCAGATTGGATGTCTGCGGCTTCCTTTATTTCTATGGCTGGGTTAATTTCATTTGCCGGATATGACGGTTCGGTCTACCTCATGGGCTGGACGGGGGGATATGTGTTGTTAGCCTTACTACTAGCCCCTTATCTGAGAAAATTCGGGAAATTCACTGTACCTGATTTCGTCGGAGACCGGTACTACTCTAACAAAGCCAGAGTCGTTGCGGTGATTTGTGCGCTGTTTATTTCCTTCACGTATGTGGCTGGTCAGATGCGAGGAGTAGGAATTGTTTTCTCCCGATACCTTGAAATCCCCATCGAGTGGGGCGTGGTGATCGGGATGTGCATCGTGTTTTTCTATGCCGTATTAGGCGGGATGAAAGGCATTACTTACACCCAAGTGGCGCAGTATTGCGTGCTGATATTTGCCTACATGGTACCAGCCATCTTTATTTCCATGCAGCTGACTGGGAATCCCATTCCACAGTTGGGCCTAGGGGGAACATTAGAAGGTGGTGTCCCTCTTTTGGAAAAACTCGATGGCGTGCTCACAGACTTGGGCTTTGCAGCCTATACCTCGGGAAGAAAAGGCATGACCGACATGTTTATGATCACCTTGGCGCTGATGGTCGGTACGGCAGGATTGCCTCACGTGATTGTCCGCTTTTTTACGGTGCCAAAGGTGAAAGACGCCCGACTTTCGGCTGGATATGCCTTGGTGTTTATAGCCATCCTCTACACCACTGCCCCAGCGGTGGCTGCTTTTGGAATTTATAATGCGATCAATTCAACTTCTGAAAAAGAGATCAGCACCTTACCCGAATGGGTTCAAAATTGGCAAAAGACCAATCTGATAAAAATTGAGGATAAAAATGCCGATGGAAAGGTACAGTACCTGGCAGATGCAAATGCCAACGAACTCACCATTGACAAGGACATCATGGTCTTGGCCAGTCCTGAGATTGCCGAGCTTCCCAATTGGGTCGTGGGACTCGTAGCAGCTGGAGCAATGGCGGCAGCATTGTCTACGGCAGCAGGTTTACTTTTGGTCATATCAACCTCTGTATCCAGAGATTTGGTAAAGACTTTTAAGCCGGAAATTTCAGAGAAAAAAGAACTGCAAATCGCCCGCTTGGCTGCAGGTGGAGCTGTGGTTTTCGCAGGATACTTTGGAGTGAATCCTCCTGGATTTGTCGCTGAAGTGGTTGCCTTTGCATTTGGATTGGCGGCAGCGTCCTTTTTCCCAGTAATCATTTTAGGCATCTTTTCCACCCGTATCAACCGTGAAGGTGCCATTGCAGGAATGATCACCGGATTGGTATTCACGATTGGCTACATCTCTTACTTCAAGTTTATCAATCCCGAATTGAACTCAGCAGCGCATTGGTGGTGGGGTATTTCTCCCGAAGGCATTGGTTCGGTGGGAATGTTTCTCAACGTCTTGGTGTGCTATGCAGTATCTTTAGTCACACCGCCTCCACCACAGGAGGTTCAGGATTTGATTCAGGAAATCCGAATTCCAAAAGGAGCCGGAGAGGCTCACGACCATTAATATTCAATATTTTAAATAAGCTCAAACTACCCTTTTATCATGAGTGACAGACTGCATACCCTCAGCGGATACCTCTACGAATACCAAAAAAGCATTGCTCAGCCCGAAGAGTTCTGGGCAAGAATTGCTGATTCTTTTCATTGGAGAAAGCGATGGAACAAGGTGCTCAAGTGGAATTTTGAAGGCCCGGAAGTCAAATGGTTTGACGGGGCAAAGCTGAACATCACTGAGAATATTTTTGAAAAGCAACTCTATACCATCGGTGACCGTCCAGCGATCATTTGGGAACCTAATGAGCCAGATGAACCCACCAGAACGCTCACCTATCGACAGCTTTTTCATGAGGTTTGCAAATTTGCCAATGCACTCAAAGCAAAAGGAATTGGAAAAGGTGACCGAGTAATTATCTACATGCCAATGGTACCCGAGGCAGCAATCGCCATGCTGGCTTGTGCTCGAATCGGTGCGATTCATTCGGTGGTTTTTGCGGGATTTTCCAGCACTTCCCTCGCTGATCGGATCAATGACTGCCAAGCTAAAGCTGTCCTGACCTCAGATGGAAACTATCGCGGAAATAAGAAAATCACCGTCAAAGGAGTAGTGGATGAAGCATTGGAGAAATCCTCGGTTGAGACCGTCATCGTCTACAAGCGAACCGGACAAGAGACCAATATGGTAACGGGAAGAGATTTTTGGTGGGATGAAGTAGTAGAGGGTCAATCGGATGAAAATGCTCCCGAAGAAATGGACAGCGAAGACATGCTCTTTATCCTATACACTTCTGGATCTACCGGAAAGCCAAAAGGCGTCGTCCATACCACAGGAGGCTATATGGTGTACACCAAATATTCCTTTGAAAACGTATTTCAGTACTCTCCTGGCGATGTCTATTGGTGTACCGCCGACATCGGATGGATTACCGGTCACTCTTACATCGTTTACGGGCCGCTTTTGGCGGGTGCGACCACACTTATGTTTGAAGGAGTACCAACTTATCCTAATCCAAGCCGATTCTGGCAAGTAATTGAAAAGCACAAAGTCAACGTATTCTATACCGCACCAACCGCCATCCGAGCGCTTCAGGCATTTGGCACAGAACCGATCGAAGGTTACGACCTGAGCTCTCTGAAAGTCTTGGGCTCGGTAGGCGAACCGATCAACGAGGAGGCTTGGCATTGGTATCATACCCACATTGGAAAAGGTCATTGCCCTATCGTGGATACCTGGTGGCAAACCGAAACGGGAGGTATTCTAGTTTCTCCACTTGCCGGAATTACCCCGACCAAGCCAGCTTATGCCACTTTACCACTTCCTGGTATTCAACTTTGCATCGTAGATGCTGAAGGGAACGAGCTGACGGGTAATTCGGTAGAGGGCAACCTCTGCATCAAATTCCCTTGGCCATCCATGATCCGTACGACCTACGGAGATCACGATCGCTGCAAGCAAACTTACTTTTCCACCTATAAAAACATGTACTTCACCGGAGACGGAGTGAAGCGTGACCACGATGGCTATTACCGAATCCTCGGTCGAGTGGACGATGTGATCAACGTCTCCGGACACCGAATGGGTACAGCCGAGGTCGAAAACGCGATCAACGAACATCCAAAAGTCATCGAATCCGCCGTGGTGGGCTATCCTCACGAGGTGAAAGGCCAAGGCATCTACGCCTACGTGATCTGCGACATGACCAATCGAACTGAGGAAAACCTGATTAATGAGATCAAAGAAATGGTGTCCAAGATCATTGGTCCGATCGCCAAGCCGGATAAAATTCAGATCGTACCAGGACTTCCAAAAACCCGATCCGGAAAAATCATGCGCCGCATCCTGAGAAAAGTAGCCGAAGGCAGCACCGACAGCATGGGCGACACCTCTACGCTACTCGATCCTGAAGTAGTGGAGAAGATCATTGAAGGAAGGAAATAAAGATAGATTTTAGACTAAAGACTCTAGACGTTAGACCTTGAAAACGCTGTATACAGGAGCTTTTCCAAAGTTTCGAACTTTGGAAAAGCTCAAACAGCCGTTTGGGATACTCTCAAAAGGATTAATTGAAAAGCACCAAAAAAGTGCAGCGTAAAACACAGACATGACCATGTAATCTTGAATCTACTTTCTTTTGTCTAACTTCTTATGTCTAGCGTCTTTCGTCTTGATTCTTGCCTCTTACATCTACCATGAATGTCATCGTCAACCGAGTTGCTGAGTTTCTGTACAGATTTCCGCCTTTCTCATTTTTGGAAAAGGAAGATCTGGTCCTCGTAGCGCAGCAGGTTGAGATTCAGTATTTAGAAAAAGGCGAGACACTTTTTACCCAAGGCGAACCTGCACAGCCGAGTTTCTTTGTCTTGAAAGAAGGCACCATCCATCTGGTGGAAAAGACCTCAAGAGGCGAAGAAATTCGGGAAATCTGTGATGAGGGGGATGTCTTTGGAGTATTGGCACTTTTAGGAAGACGGCCTTACTTACTCACTTCCAATATCATCGAAAACAGTCTGGTGTACGCTATTCCAGTGGCTGTCTTTGAAAAAATCCTGGAGCGGAATAGCCGAGTAGCTTTATTCTTTGCAGCAGGATTTGCGGCAGGTCAAGTCGTGGTCAGACAGGATCTTTCCCAAGGTCAAAAAGCAAGAAGCGAATTCAAAAAACCAACCGGAGACAACTCCCTTCTGATCTTTACTGATCAGTCCGAAATCAAAGTTTCCGAGAAAGTCTTAACCTGCACTCCAGAAACCTCAATTCAGAATGCCGCCGAATTGATGGCAAAAGCCCAAGTCAGCAGTATCATCATCAGTGGAGCATCTGGATTTCCCCTAGGTATTTTGACTGACAAGGACCTCCGAACCCGTGTTTTGGCTGCGGGTGTTGCCTCCTCCGAATCTGTCTCTCAAGTGATGACCTCACCGGTGATCACGTGCAAAAAGTCTGATAGCTTTTCCACCTTGTATCTGGCGATGATCCGCCATCGGCTGCACCACTTGGTGCTTACTGAAGATGGCTCTTCCCAAAGTCCGATTTGTGGATTGATCTCCGATCATGACATTTTCCTTTCCATGGGCAACAGCCCCGCGGTCTTAATCCATGCCTTGATGAATACGCTTGAGGTGTCGGAAATGCGGAAAATCAGGGATCGGGCAGAGCAAATGCTCCGCTACTACCTAGAAAATGAGGTTGCGATGGACTTTGTGGCTTCTGTCATGACCGAAATCAATGACGTGATTATCACTCAGGCCTTGGAGATCGGGAGGCAACATCTTGCTTCAGCCTTTCCAGACATGGATCAAGTTCCCTTTTGTTTCCTTTCGCTTGGCAGCGAAGGAAGAGAAGAGCAGCTTTTGAGAACTGACCTTGACAATGCCATTCTTTACCAAGATGTACCAGAAGATCAATCGGAAAAAGCTAAGGAGTATTTTCTACGTCTCGGCGAGCAGGTGATCGAGGTGCTCTTAGCTTGTGGGTTTGATGCCTGTCCGGCAAAAATGATGGCCAATAATCCCGAATGGGTTCAGCCAATTTCGGTTTGGAAAAGAAATTTCAGCGACTGGATCATGCGGCCTACTCCAGAAGCCTTACTGAAATCCTCTATCTTTTTTGATTTCAGACCGGTAAAAGGCATCTCCTCCCTAGCCGAGGAACTTACGCTTCACATCTATGAGGAAATCCGAAAAAAGAAGGCCTTTCTAAGCTTCATGGGGCAGAATGCCATGCAAAATCCACCGCCCCTTGGTTTTTTCAAAGACTTTATCGTGGAAAAATCCGGAGAGCACAAGGACCGCTTTGACCTCAAAGGCAGGGCGATGCTTCCCCTGACGGATCTGGCAAGACTGCTGATTCTGAGCCATGAAGTAGTCGGCATCAACAATACTTTCAAGCGCTTCGAAAAGCTTGCAGAGATTGAACCTACTTACACTGAGCTTTTCCAGCAGGCGGGAAAAGCCTATGAAATCCTGATGCGAATGAGGGCTTTGGAAGGCATTTCCAATGGAAACAACGGCAGATACCTCGATCCAAAATCACTTGGAAAACTCCAGCGCCAACTGCTCAAAAACACCTTTACGCCTATCACAGAGCTGCAGGAAATGATCCACATTCGATTTCAACTTGACTACTTTAGGAGATGAGTTGGTGGGAATTTTGGAAGGCAGCGACACCAAAGACCTCATTTGTTCAAACCTATCTTGAGGCAAATGCTGATCGGATTCCGGGAATAAGAAAAGTAGATCAGCTCATTTTTACAGTGCTGGACACCGAAACCAGCGGTTTGGATCCGGGAAAAGATTCCATCCTTTCCTTTGGTGGGGTGAAGATTTCCAAAGCAAAAATTCTGATTCACCAATCGGTGGAATGGTATCCTGAAGCGACCGATTCAGGTAAAAAAACAGCCGCTATTCATGGTCTGGTGAATGTCCCTAATACCCTTTCAAAAGAAGAATTTGCGATGAATGTGCTTGACTACATCAGCAACAGCATCATTGTAGGACATCACATCGGCTTTGATCTTGAAATCCTGAAAAACTTCCTAAAACCATTCGGGATCACCCAACTCAAAAATCCAGTCATCGATACCTATCACTTGGCGGTACGACTGGAACATGGACCCATGCACGACTTGAGCAGCATCAAAAAAGAGGACTACAGCCTGGATTCCCTCTGTAAGCGTTACCAAATTGCGATGGATGATCGGCATACCGCTGCAGGAGATGCTTTTTTGACTGCACAGCTATTTTTAAAGCTCCTGGCAAAAGCCCAATCTAAAGGCATCACTACCTTTCAAAGTCTGATCTCCTGATTAGTTCCACAGGATGGTTACTTGGCCTTTGGCCTTGATTCGAATGTCCATGCCAGTGGCAGTGGGATAAAACCCATCAGGTGACACATTCAAGTTGTCAAGTTTGAGATTGCCATAAGGCGTCTGCAAGGCAAGTCTTTCCTTAACCCCTTCCAAACTTCCCTCAAGGGCTTCTTTAAGCGAAAATCTCAATTTTTGATTGAGCTGATTGCTGATTTTTCCTCGCTTGAGTTGGGCTCCGAGTTTCGCCTTGTTGCTGTCTGAATTGAGGGCAAAATCTACTTTCTCAAAGGCAAGAACGCTCGTGCTATCGTCAAACACAGGCTTTCCGACCAGAAAAAACTCTCCGGCTATCTGCTCCCCATCGGCTGCGGTAGCCATAAAATCCATCAAAATACCCAGACGATCTCCATAAGCTCGACTTCTAAAATTAGACGGTTGAAACAAGTACTTTTTATTGATGCGAATTACCTGTCCGGCGAAGGCTTGCTGAATCATCCGATCCAATTCGCTGTAGGTCAGGTGAAGCGGGATATTGATTTCTAGTCTGTTTGATGGATCTTGGTTTGAGGTGATTTTCGGTAATGGAGAAGGTCTGGAAGGTGCTGCCAATGCGGGATGTGTCTGCACTTTGCCTGACATGCCCAGATCGAGGTGAAACCCTTTGGATGGCACTAGATATTCCCTGATTTTGACCGAATCAGGCCGGATAGAAAAGGCCATTTTTCTTCCTTCCAAATCCACTGTTACCGGCCTTCCCACTTGATTCCAAACAGATTCTACAACAGGTTTGAGATTGATCAGGTCGGGTTTGGAAGTGAGATTTTGGCGGGCAAATTCACGGATTTCATTTCTCACCATTGAGCTCAGGTCGATTTCCATTCCCAGGGCGGAAAGTCCAATTTTCCCACCGAGATCAACCAATTCAAACTCACTAATTCCAATTGTCCAATTGGGATTGAGCTGCGGGTTAATTACCAAAACTGGGGAAAGTGTCTGATCGAGGGGGATTTTTGACTGAAATAAGTTGCGCAATCCACCGGGTTTAAGCCCCACTTCCCCACGGATTCGGATAGGTAAAGTCACCTGTAGCCGTTGACTATCGAGCGATTGGAGTTGAATCAATCCATTTCTCACAAATCCGATATCACCTACTATCCCATTTCCAAGGTCCATTCCTTTTTCATTGAAAAGTGTGGGAGGCAAAACCTGATTGACAAGATTGGTCAACGTGGCTTCAGGGATTTCTACGGGTACATTGACATACGAAGAAGCAGCTGGCACCTGGGGCAAAGGAAGCGAAGCAGCTGGGTCTAAACTTTTGCAGGATGAAAAAATGATGGAAAGCCCTAAAGCAAAGGCGATACAATTGAAACTATTTTTAGATAAGTTTTGTCTGAATTTCATAATCATATTGCATACAGGAAATGGATTTCACTTCCAATGCATGGCCTACAAAAGTACGGAAAAGTGTCTATGAACTGGAATAAACTCACCACCTCGGCTCAGCTCGAAGAGATCAAAACACTGAGTCACCAAAAACCCGTATTGATTTTCAAACACAGCTCAAGATGCTCCATCAGCAGTATGTCACTTGACCGACTGCTTCGCAATTGGAAGGCTGAGGACTCCGAAAAGGTGACCCCATTTTTCTTGGATCTTATCACCTTTCGCCCGATTTCCAATCAAATAGAAGAAGTCTTTGGAGTACCCCACGAATCCCCACAGGTAATTTTAATCAAAGAGGGCAAAGCTGTGTACGATGAAAGCCATTATTCGATTTCTTACCCGGCGATCATGGATAGGATTTAGCATATTTTAACCTCCAAAAGGAAAATAGACCACTTATCCTGCCGATTCCCCTTTCTAATTTTTCACCAAAAGGCCCTTAAACCTTTTTCTTTCATGTTTAGTCAAAGAAGGTGAACTTTGTCTCATCATGAAAAATATTTATTCAATTAGTATCTTGATTTTTAGCCTTTTGCTGAGTATTTCAGCTTTTGGCCAACGTCCTTCCGGCCCTCCACAAGAAGAAAGGAAGTTTACCGGAAAGGTAATGGACGGCGTCACCAAAACACCGATGATCGGTGCCAATGTCTTGGTCAAGACAGTCACAGATTCGCTTTTACGAGGTACGGTGACCGGAGCGGACGGGACTTTCGAAATCGCCCGACCTTTCATTCCTCAAGTCAAGCTGGAAATCACTTTCCTTGGCTATAAGACCATATCCAAGATTCACAGCATGAGGGAGCCGATGGAACTCGGCGAGTTGATCCTTTTGGAAGACACCAAAGTATTGGGAGAAGTGGTCATCGAAGGCACAAATGTAGTCGGTGAGCAAAAAGGAGATACTACCTCTTTCAATGCCAATGCTTTCAAAACCCAGACAAACGCTCAGGCTGAGGATCTGATCCGAAAAATGCCGGGCATCACCATGCAAGGTGGTCAGATACAGGCACAAGGAGAAAACGTGCAGCGAATCTTGGTGGACGGTCGTGAGTTTTTTGGAAACGATCCAAACATTGCCCTTAGAAACCTTCCTGCCGATGCAATTGACCGAGTAGAAGTGCTCGATCAGCGATCAGATCAAAGTCGCTTGACAGGTTTTGACGACGGTAACTACACCAAAACGATCAACATTATCCTCCGCTCAGATAAGAAAAACGGTTCCTTTGGCCGTGCTTATGGCGGCTATGGTACTGATGATCGCTACGCAGCAGGAGGAAGTATCAATATGTTTAAAGGTGATCAGCGATTCTCTATTTTAGGTTTATTCAATAACGTCAATCAGCAAAACTTCTCCAGCCAAGACCTTGCGGGTGTCACAGCCAATTCCTCCGCAGGAGGTGGTGGCATGCGTGGCGGCATGGGAGGTGGCGGTAGACCAGGTGGAGGCGGTGGCCAATGGGGCGGCGGCGGAAATAACAATTTCTTCGTGGGCAACCAAGGCGGGATCACCAGCACCAACGCACTTGGATTAAACTACTCCGACAAATGGGGTAAAAAAGTAAACTTCACCGGAAGTTACTTCTTCAACAATACCACCAACTCCCTGCGTCAAATCACCAATCGGGAGACGGTAGTGAGTGAAAGCCTGCGTCAGTTTTATCAGGAAAACCTGATTAATACAGTAGAGAATAATAACCACCGGGCAAATGCGCGAATCGAAGCAGATCTAAACGCTAAAAACTCGATCATTTTGACCCCGAATATTTCCTTTCAAAACAACAATACATTCAGCGACCGGGACGCATTGACAAGGACAAGCGCAGGAGATTCCCTTTCTGCACTACGCTCCATCTCCAATGCAGAAACTGTGGCCTTTAATATCTCTAACAACCTGACCTATCGCTATAAATTCGACAAGAAAGGAAGAACTCTTTCCTCCGAAATCTTTACGGCTTGGAATAAAAGAGATCAATTCTCCGACCTGTTGGCCGCTAGCAGAGACTACCGCAGAAATCTGATCGACACCACCGAACAAGTGACAGATGCCTTGAACAACGGGTTCAACTACCGAATAAACACCACTTGGACCGAACCGATCACCGAAAAAGCCTTGGCTACTTTTGGCTATCAGATCGGCAACAACAAAACCCGCGCAGATCAAAAGACCCGGGTTCTGAATCCAGAAAACCGTTTTGTATTGGACACGGCGCTTTCTAATGAATTTGACAACAAATTCATTACCCAGCGTCTTCGCTCAGGCTACGCCTACAACAATCAGGCTTGGAGTGTCAATGTGAACCTCGACTACCAAAATGCCCGACTTGACAATCAGGCGTTCTTCCCCGAGGCGGGAGTTTTCAATAGAAGCTTTAATAATCTCCTACCAAGTGCCAATCTGAACTACCGAAATCGCGAAACAGGCTTCAGCTGGAGAATGCGCTATCGGACAGAAACCAATGAACCCTCTGTGACGGAACTCCAAAATGTGGTCAACAACCAAAATCCTTTAAACTTGAGAGTGGGAAATCCTTCGCTCGGACAGAGCTTCAACCACAACATCTTCGCTAACATCAGCAAGGTAAATCTGGAGAAATCAAGAACCCTCTTCATGTTTTTGAACTACAGTGCTACCCAAAATTTCATCGGAAGCAGTACTTTCCTGACTACCCAAGATACCTTGATCAACAATGAAATTCTCCTCAGACCGGGTGGACAGATCACACAGCCGGTGAATCTGGATGGAAACTTCAGAGCCAGCTTATTCATGACCTACGGTGCACCGATCAAGAAAATGAAGACCCAGTTTAACACCAATACTCGGGTAAGCTTCAATAGAATCCCTGGTTTGATCAATGAAATTGCGAACCTCAACGATAACCTGACCTTGAGCCAAGGGCTAACCTTCAGCTCCAACATCAGCCAAAACGTGGACTTCTCCATCAACACCACCGGATCTTACAACATTGTGAATTCTTCTCTGCAGCAGAATCTTGAAAACAACTTCTATCAGCAGGAGTCCAACATCCGCTTATATTTCTCATCTCAGAATGGAAAGTTCTTTATGGGCAATAATGTGGCACACACGCTGTTTACCGGACTATCCGAAGGATTTAACCAAAACTTCTGGTTGTGGAATATTGAGGGTGGTTTCCGTTTCGCGAAAAATAACAAAGCTGAACTCAAAGCAGTCGTATTTGACCTACTCAACCAAAACAACAGCATCAGCCGAACCATCTCCGATGTGGCAGTGACCGATGTCTTCACTAACGTGCTGACCCGCTACGGCATGATCACCTTTACCTACATCATCGGTAACTTCAAGCAGCCTGCTGCCGAACAACAACAGCCTTGGATGATGGGAAGACCTCCGGGAGGAGGAGGAAGGACTTGGTAAGCAAGTCTGAAAGTTGAAAAACCCCTGCTATCCTCGGACAGTAGGGGTTTTTTCTTTTTTAGAATTCTTTATTTGGATAAAATTTAATGCCTTGGAGTGTTTATTTGACCTTGTTTTTTAGATAAGCTTATATTTTTAAATTTAGACTATGAAAAAATACATAGTTCTACTTTTACCTTTTTTGATTTTTTTATCCTGCACGACTTCATCCAAAAAGAAGAAAAATCATTCGATTACTTGGGATGATTTTGAAGTAATAGAAGTCAAATCTAAGAAGCATTATTTTGAGGAAATTATTAATCCCGCTTCTATAGGTTTGAGCGATAATTTTTTGATTATCGGCGAAGCATGGCGGGTGCCAGAGGAGTTTCCAAGGATGCATTTGGTCGATACCAATGATATGAGCTACCAAATGTCTAAAGGAAAGTATGGTAAAGGACCTCTGGAAATCACAGATGCATCCGGAATCCTTTCTTTGGACGACCTAAGTGAATTCTGGATATACAATATGAATGGTAGGAAATTGGTAAAATTTTCAACAAAAGACAGTTCGCTATTGGGTACCAATGAGTGGAGGCTATCAGAAGATATGACGATGATCCGTTTTATCGAAAAAACAAAAAATGGTGGCTTTTTGGCGACACCATGGGATGGTCAGTCTGTAATTCAGGAATTTGATCAAAAAGGAAAGTTGTTGGCATCATTTGGAAAATGGGAAAGCATACCTGAACGTCCAGATCTTGGCCAAAAAGAAATCGGTGAAATGAGTTCTGGCTGGTTGAAAGGAAACCCAGAAAGAAAACTTTTTGCTTTAGCTACGCTCTATCGGGACATTATCAAAATTTTCGATCATCAAAGCAAAGAATTTATCACTATTGAAGGTCCGAATAAGGATCTCCCCCTATTTGATCTCCACCAAACTAATGGCCCATCCGTTTTTTTCAAGCCTGAATCGACCTATCGATATCGAGATATATTGATTACGTCAAAATATGTTTTGGCACTTTACGGAGGTAATAGTCAAGTTGAGATAAATCAAACCGGCAAAATAGCAGAAGACATATTAGTTTTCGACCACACCGGTAATCCACTTTGGAATTTAAAATTGGATCAATCAATTATCGAAATGGTTTTCAATGAAGCGACCGGTCAGCTCTATGGATTAACTACCGACGAAGATCCTGGAATCGCTGTATTCAATATCCCGAAAGAACTACTGGACAAATGAAAAAAGCCGCTTGAAAGCAATTTCAAGCGGCTTTTTAGTTTTTTTAGGACTGTTTGAATTTACATTTTCGGAAGAACAACGGTATCCACCGAGTGAATCACCCCATTGGACTGCCACACATCGGCGATGGTCACTTTGGATTGTCCACCGTTTTCGTCGGTGAGGTAGAGATCTTTGCCCTTCATCCAAGCGGTAAGTTTTCCTCCTTGTACGGTGGTCAGGACAGCTTTTCCATTTCCTTTTTTGATGGCATCGGCAATGTCCTTGGAACCCATTTTGCCAGCCACCACGTGGTAAGTCAGGACTGCGGTGAGTTTGCCTTTGTTTTCAGGCTTGAGTAGGGTTTCTACAGTTCCGGTTGGAAGCTTGAGAAATGCTGCATTGTCCGGAGCAAACACCGTGAATGGTCCTGAAGTCTGAAGCGTCTCTACCAAACCTGCTGCTTTGACCGCAGCCACTAGTGTGGTGTGATCCGCAGAGTTTACCGCATTTTCCACAATGTTTTTGGAAGGATACATGGGTGCGCCACCGACTTCTACGGTTTTTTCCATTTGAGCGAAAGCTACATGGGCAGATAGAAATGCGAAGGCTGCCAAAGTCGTTTTTAAGAAATTTTTCATGGTTTTGATTTTGTTTGTTGAATTTGGAAGCACTTACGAGGGGAAAAAAGAAACTGGATTTAGACGGATTGAAAATTTTTCAAGAAAAAAATCAGAAGCACTGAGTTCCTCGAAGACTTTTACCCAAAAAAGCCCAAAAATGGTAGCTTTGTGACCGGAATAAATCGCTACTCATGTATCAGGAGAAAATCGAAGCCATCAAAGCGGCCATTGCTGCTGCAGACGCCCAAACGCCCGACCAACTTGAAGCCTATCGAATGGAGTTTATCTCCAAGAAAAGTGTGGTGGGTGAACTTTTCGCTGCCATGGGTCAGATTCCTAATGAGGAAAAACGCGCCTACGGTCAGTTGGTGAATGGTGTGAAGCAGTTGGCTGAGGAGAAATTTCAGGAGCTGATCGAGAAAGTCAATGCGACGAATAAAAAGTCAAAATCTGCGGATATCGATTTGACGCTTCCTCCTTCCAATATGGCCTTGGGAGGAATTCACCCGCTTACGGCTACCCGTCAGCGCATCATCGAGATCTTTGAGCGCATTGGATTCAACCTCTCCGAAGGTCCGGAGATTGAGGACGACTGGCACAACTTCACCGCCTTGAACTTCCCTGAAAATCACCCTGCCCGTGAAATGCAGGATACCTTTTTCATCGAAAAGAATCCAGATATCGCCCTCCGTACGCATACCTCCTCCGTGCAGGTGCGCGTGATGGAAAACCAAAAACCACCCATCCGAACTCTTTCTCCAGGACGTGTGTATCGTAACGAAGCCATTTCTGCCCGGGCACATTGCATCTTTCATCAGGTCGAAGGACTCTATGTGGATGAAAATGTTGGTTTCGCGGATTTGAAAAATACGCTTTACCATTTTGCCAAGGAGATGTTTGGTAAAGAGACTAAAGTTCGTTTCCGGCCTTCTTTCTTCCCTTTCACCGAACCGAGTGCAGAGATTGATATTTCTTGCTTGATCTGCGGAGGCAAAGGCTGCAATGTCTGCAAACATAGCGGTTGGGTAGAAATCGGCGGTTCAGGAATGGTGGATCCAAATGTCTTGGAAAACTGCGGGATTGATTCCAAAAAATACACCGGATTTGCCTTCGGAATGGGTATCGAGCGAATCGCGATGCTGAAGTATCAGATCCGGGACTTGAGATTGTTCACCGAAAACGATGTGCGGTTCCTACGGCAGTTTAGGCCGATGTTATAGAAAAAAGGAAAGGCTGATCGTGAGATTGGCCTTTTTTGATTTAAAATTTCCCGCTGACCTGACTGCCGTCAGGCAAGTTTTTCGCAGATTGACTTCGCTGATGAGCGCTGATGTTCCACACAACACAGATTGGTTCAAGTTTTCAAACTTGGACTCTTCAAAATGCAGTCTTCAGACTGCCAGATGTTATTTACATTACTGATTATGTCCAAGTCAGGAGACTTGAACCAGTTTAGGGAGTCTGAATTAACATTAGTGCGAATCTGTTATTTTTATCTGTGGTGGTCTGTGGGAAAAATTCAGCGCTCATCTCCGACTTTTTCTGCGCTGATCAGCGGGAAATTAAAAAGCTGCCTGATTAGACTCCAATCCCTCAACTTCCAGCTTCACCAAAAACACATCCCCGCTTTGAGGATATTTATTGAGATCATCTTCTGAAAGGTTCTCCTGAGCGGTGGTGATCAGCATCATGTCAAGATTTTCTCCTCCAAAGCAGCAAGAAGTGACATTGGGAACTGGCAGTTCGATTTTAGCTAAAAGTTCTCCAGAGTTAGGATTCCAGCGGTACACACCCGAACCCGCATAATGCGCGATCCAAAGCATTCCTTCCCGATCGATGCACATCCCATCCGGAAAGCCCAATCCCTCTGGAATCTCTACCGAAATCCTGCGAAACTTGATCTCCCCTGCCTCCGGATCGAAAGCAAATTCCTGAATCTTCTTGGTGGGCGTATCGATGAAGTAAAAGGTCTGCTGATCGGCCGTCCAAGCCATCCCGTTGGAAATGGTAAGGTTTTTCAGCTGCACTTTTGGCTGTAAATCGGGGCCGATACGGTACAGCGAACCTGCACCTTCGGTGAAAAGTGTACTCAGCGTCCCGATCCAGATTCTTCCTTTAGGATCGACCTTTCCGTCATTGAATCGATTCAAGGTCAAGTCCTCCTCGACCGAACAAAGCTCTTCGATTTCCTCCGTCTCCCAATCGTATCGAACCAACCTTCGATCCAAACCCAAAATCAGCTGGCCATTTTGCCCCTCCAAAACCACCGCCAAGCGATGAGGAAAATGACGGATTTCATGTTGCTCGCTGGCCAAGTGATAGCGATGAAGGTTCCCTTTTTCGATATCTACCCAGAAAAAACAGCCGAGCTTGGCAATCCAGAGCGGGCCTTCACCCAAAAAACACTGACTAGGGATAGATTTCATTAGGACACTTTTCATTCAGGTTGGATTGAAAGATTTTAAGATTGAAAAATTGTAAGATTAGAAGATCTCAAATGTCTAGAAAGAGGACAAACTCTAGTTTTGATCTCGTAAATCGTATTTCGTACTTCGTAAATCACACATGCCAGTACTGCCCAATCTTCTTCTTCAAAAACGCCACACTCCGCTCCAGCTGATCCATGCCGTCCACGCCGTCTTCGATACTGATCCAGTTGTCAAAGCCGACACGCTTGAGTTCGGTGAAGATCGCATCGTAGTCATTCATCCCTTTGCCGATTTCTCCGTGACTAAGTCTCTTCGCATAGCCGACCGCCCCGCCCTCTTCTTTTCTCAGGTCTTCGATCGTCCCGTATTTCAAAAAGCGATCGCTGGCATGCATGGTCACCACTCGCTCAGAAACGTCATACAATAAGTCAAGCGGATCCTCACCTGCCAGGAATGTATTGCTCGGATCATAGTTTACCCCAAAGTTGGGATGCTGGATGGAGTTGACCAGCTTAGTGAAAATGGCCCGCTTCTGTGCAAACTCAGGGTATTCCCAAAAGTCATCCTTATAGTGATTTTCAATAATCAGGGTGATTCCAAGACTTTGAGCATAGGGCAAACATGCCTCAATACATTCTTTGGCGAGTTGGATTCCCTCTTCGATTGAAAGCTCGGGTCGGTATTGACCTGAGAGGACTCGGCAGTATTTTCCTCCCAAGGCATCGGTCATCTCGATCCAGCGCTTTTGCTTTTGGATTTCATTTTCCCGAAATGCTTTGTCCCGATGGGTGAAGTCCGGTGAGCAGCACATCATGGGGATGACCATACCTTCATTTTCGACCATTCTTCGGAATTTCGGCCAGTTTTTTTCATCGGCCATCTCCAAAAATCCAGCATACCACTCCAGTCCATCTAGCTTGAGCGGGGCGGCAAGTTTGACCCAGTCGGCGATTTTCATACTCCCATCCTTACACAGCTGCTGCATAAAGGCCTTGGGAAAGGCGGCTAATTTGGGCATGAGGGATTATTTAAAGGTCTTGTTGTCTTTGGGAAGATTTCGTCCAATCATGGGATGTTGCTCCAGGGTCAACACTTGTCCCGAAACCGGTCCGCTTTCGTCAGAAAGCCAGAAAATACTCGCAGCGGCAATCTCATCCGGGGATAGAATCCTCCCCGACGGCGCGATGATCGCAGGCAACTCCTCATACCAAGTATCAGAGAGTCCGTGCAACTTTTTTCGCTCCGTCTCCCGCTCGGTGAGTACCCAACCCGGGTTGATTTGGTTGACTCGGATGCCATATTCTCGCATCAGGGAATCTCCAAGGTTGCCAGTCAGGGTCATGATGGCGCCTTTGGAAACAGAATAGGCAAGCAGGTTGGGTTCCCCGCTCCAGGCATTGATCGAGCCGATATTGAGTACGCTGCCTCGGGTTTTTATCAGTTCGGGCAGTGCCTTTTGAATTAGCAGAAAAGGCGAAATGGTATTGATATCCAACACTTTTTGGAAAAAAGCCCGATCGGTAGTGTGAATATCCGAGGCAATGACCAAAGCGGCATTGTTAACCACTGCGTCGAGTTTTCCGAATGTGTCCACAGCAAGCCTCACAAGATTTTCGGGGCAAGTTTCAGTAGTGATGTCTTCCTGATGAAATACCGCATGATCTGAGCCGATTTCGGAAAGAACTTCCTCGCCTAGATCCTGTTCCAAACCGTGAAGGACGACTTTGGCACCTTCGGCCACACAGCGCTTTGCGATGGCTTTTCCAATGCCTGTGGTACTTCCGGTGACGATGATGACTTTGTCTTTGAGTCGCATTAGTATTTGTTTTTAGAAATCAAGAGGTTTTAGGTCGTTTATTTAAAGAAGTAATTAAAAAAGAGGCCAAAAACAATAAAGAAAGAGCCTGAGAGGCATAATTTGCCCAAGCAACTTTTCTTTGACTTTCCCATACAGCCTCTTCCTCTGGCGTAACCAGTTCAAATTCATATTCATTTATCTCCACTTGGATGGGCTTCCAAGTATCCCCGTCCAATTCCAAATTTGGTCGAAACCCAAGTAATTTTTGATCGATCTCCTTGAAAATCAAAAGGCCGTCGGGATAAATCCCCTCCATTTCAAATATGAGCTTCCCTTCTTTTCCACTTATTTTTTCTTCCCAAAAAATAAAAAGACCATTATTTCCCTGTCTTGCGAAATACAGCTTTCCAATTTCTTCATTGCTTTTGAAAATAAGTTCATTAGGCGATGATGCTAAAAATGTTGGAGAGGTCCCTATCCATTTAAACAGAGAAAATCCGCAAAAAACAAGAAAGGCCGAAATCCTGGAGAGAGCCCTCCATTTTTTCCACTTCCGAGAAGAAAGCACCAATAACAATAGCCCCAAATCAACAAAAACTAGGAATAATGCTAAATGGAGAGGTAACTGGTAAAGCATAAATATTTTTTTATATTGGCTTTAAAACCGCTTTTACTATCTGACCGGTGTGCATTTTTTCAAAAGCTTCATGCCACTCCGTAATTGGCCAAACTCCTCCGATGATTGGCTTTACATTCAGTGCTCCGCTAGCCAGCAAAGCAATCACCCTCTCCCAAATGGGCCAATTATGGCTGAAACTTCCCTGAAGGCGAACATTTTTTTGCACGATAGGGTCGATGGAGAAATTGAGTGGCTGAGGTCCCCAACCTACTTTCGTAATCTGCCCATTTGGACGGACCAACTTCATCGCAGTCTTGAGCGTGATACTGTGGCCGGCAGCATCTACCACTACATCTGCTCCCAGTCCATCCCGCTTTTTGGCCCAAGCTTCAGCAGCATCTTCTCCGATCAAAGGATCACAGCCGTAAGCATTCTTGGCGATTTCCAATCGACCTCGATCCGCTTCCAAACCCAACACCGCCACTTCCGCCCCACAAAGTCGAGCTACAGCAGCGCAGAGAATCCCGATCGTTCCCGGACCGATCACGACTACCCGATCTCCGGGTTTGATATGTGAATTTCCTACCAAGGAATTGAAAGCCACACAGCAGGGTTCAGTGAGGCAGGCCTCTTCGAAAGACAAGTTCTCCGGCACATGATGTAGGCATCGGGCAGGCACTCGTACAAAACGGGTCATCGCTCCATTGACTCCATAGCCAAAGCCTTTTCGGGTGGGATCGAGGTTATAGCGTCCGACTTTGCTCATGGGATTGAGTGAGTCGATTACGGCTGCTGTTTCAGAAACCACCCGATCACCGACTTTCCAGCCAGAAACTCTTGAGCCTAATACGGCTATTTTTCCTCCAAACTCATGACCCAACACAACCGGATAATTGACCGGCCAACTATGATCCGAAGTCCACTGATGCAGGTCACTGCCGCATACACCGACATTTTCGACCTCGAGAAGGATGTCGTCTTCGCCGATTTCGGGTACAGGGATTTCACGGATTTCTACGGAATACTTTTGCTCGGAATAGTTGACTACTGCGGGGATTTTAGTACTGGACATGACTTAGGATTTAGAGGGGAAAACGGTGGTTTGGGCATGGATAGCGGCACAGATCATGCGGAGGGATTCTTCGAGATTGCCATCTGCGGTTTTGAAAGAGTCTGCATCAATCGTCAGCGGTGCACCCAAGACTACCAAAGGCGCTCCATATTGTGGGCATTTGATCGCCTGCTCGAGTGAGGGACCTCCCACTGCCTGCACGGGAATATTCACTGCAGCTACTACTTCACGCAACTGGTCCAACGGACTAGGCATACGGTGTCCGGCGGCTGCTATGCCTCTTCGCTCATCATAGCCGATGTGGTGGATGACATAGTCACAGCCCAAGTCTTCCAAAAACTTGGCTCCTTCCACCATATCCGGGCAGATCATGTTGTCGCCCATCACTTCGACGCCGAAGTCTTTGCCAGCTTTGACCACACACTTGATTGTCTCGGCATGGGCACGCGCCATGACCACCACGTGGGTAGCGCCGGCTTTAGCCATCATTTCGGCCTCGAGATAGCCGCCATCCATGGTTTTGAGATCGGCAACGATGGGAATTCCAGGAAAAGCTTCCCGGAGTTTTCTTACTCCATGGAGGCCTTCGGCTAAAATCAAGGGAGTTCCAGCTTCCAGCCAGTCAACTCCAGCTCTCAAAGCTAAGGCTGCTGTTTCCAGCGCTTCGTCAATATTGGTCAGATCGAGGGAAATCTGCACGATTGGCTTCATAGGTTTTGGGGTTATTGTCAAAGTGGAATATAAAATTTTCCCTTCGATTTTTCTGAAAATCTCAATGAAAGGCGAAACACATGGAAGAACTGCTATGGAATTTGATTACTTTATGGTTACAAAAAATTGGCAAGATCAAAGCGCCAACTCAACACTCTTTTTATGGCTGAAAAGCGAAAAATCACTTTAAAAGATATTGCGAGAGACTTAAAGCTCTCCCCATCCACTGTCTCACGAGCCCTCAATGGGTATCCTTCCCTTTCGGAGGAAACCATCCAAATGGTCAAAGAATACGCCGAAAAGCACCACTACACGCCCAATACCATGGCGGTCAATTTTCGGAAAAACAGAACTTCGATCCTTGGCATGATCGTGCCTCAGATTGTGCATCACTTTTTCTCCACTACCATCAGCGGAGCCTTAGAAACAGCAAAGAAACATGGATACAGTATCCTATTGGCACAATCTTATGACCATCTGAAAGATGAAATACTTGCGAGCCAATACTTACTAGGCATGGGAGTAGACGGCCTGCTGATCTCCGTTTCTAACGAAACGCAGGAGGCAGATCACCTACAGGCATTTTTGGAAGAAGGCAAACCGGTGGTGCAGTTTGATAAAATCACGGATTTCCTGGTTGGGCCCAAGTTGGTCGTAGATGATTTTGAAGGAGCGTATCAGGCTGTGACACACCTGATCAGGCAGGGCTATCGCAAAATCGCCCATCTCAGTGGCCGAATGGAAGTGAAAAATGCCAATGCACGATTCTTGGGCTATAAAAAAGCACTGGAAGATCATGGACTCACCCTAAACGAAGCCTGGGTTTGTCCTTGCTTTGACATCTCCGAACAAGAAGGGTATGACTTTACCAAAAGCTTGATGGAAAGTCCAAATCCACCAGATGCAATTTTTTGCATTACCGATCTGGTCGCACTAGGGGCAATGAATTATTTAAAATCTTCCGGCTACCAAATCCCAAATCAAGTCGGACTAATTGGATTCAGCAACTGGATGCTTTCCGAATTTACCACGCCGGCCTTGAGCTCCGTGGATCAGTTTGGATATACCATGGGAAGCAAGGCGACCGAAATGCTGATAGAGCTGCTCAAGCATCAGGATTTGGGAGAAAATGAACTCGTCAAGCTCCCAACCGAGCTAGTGGTTCGCAAATCATCTGTAAAAGGTTAAACAAAAAATCCTGGCAGTTTTTCAAAACCTGCCAGGATTCATCAATTCTTTGGTTCCAAAATCCGGAACCCATACGGTTCCAAAATCAAGTGATCATGATCCGGACCTAGGGCAACTTCCGATTGAGTCCAGTGATCGTAAAGTTTACCAGCTCCTTCTCCTTGCTCTCGGAAAGCATACCAAGTCAGGTAAGCCGCTTTGTCAGAGAAGTTGAAGAGGCAGTACATCCTTTCATTTCCCATTCGTCGGATAAATCCTGCCACATGGATATTGTGAGGACTCATCCAAGAAATATTGCTGAGGTCACTGAAAAGCCCATGGGCTTTCCGGATTTGAAGTAATCGCTTGGTCCCTTCAAAAATCACCTGCTCGACTGTTCCTTCCACTTTTTTGCGATTGACCTTTTCCCAGTCGATCACCGGACGGTGCATCCAGCGGTTGTCATAGCTTTTTCCTGGATCAGTTTGGTAGCTGTAGTCATTGGTGTAGCCAACTTCATCTCCGTAAAGCAGCATGGGCAATCCTCCGAGGAAAATCGAATGTGCCTGCATCATGAGGATTTTCTGGATACTTTGGTCGATGGCAGGGCCATTGCTTTCGATGAGCGCTTTTTCCAAACCGCAGAGGGAAGCCAAGGTTCCGGAAATTCGTGCATCTCCAGTTTTTGGATTGGAGGAAAAAAGGGCTCCACGGGCCGGACTCATCCACTGATCACCTGAAAACGAGTAATATTCCTTGAGAAACTTGCGGTGCTGATAAGGAGTCTTCCCAGCCTGAGCAATCATATAGTCGTCATATCCCAAACCGATATCGTCATGACAGCGGGTATAGGTTATCCAAGATGTTCCGTAAGGTTTGTTTAGAATTTCCCCTTGCGCGTTGAGCATGACTCGGGTTTCGCCAGAGGCCAGCATGTCCCATTGAAGTGCCATTTGAGTGGCGTTGTAGGCAAAGTCACACTCCTGCGCGATGAATTCTCCTGTGCCGAAGTACTTCATGATTTCTTTTGGAGCCACGATCGCCTCACCCAAAATCGCCATGCCAGGAGTAGCCACTTGTACGCACTGCTTGATCAGGCGAAGGAGGGCATGAGCCTGCGGAAGATTTTGACAGGAAGTACCTAGCTGCTTCCAGATAAAGGCAGGGGCATCAATTCGAATTAAATCCACCCCAAGGTTCCCGTAAAAAAGCACGTTATCCAGCATGGCCCGGAAGACATTTGGGTTGGTGTAATTCAGATCCCACTGGTACTTGTGAAAAACGGTCATCACCCATTTTCCCATTTCCTCACTCCAAGTGAAGTTGCCCGGAGCACTTTCAGGAAAAATCTCAGGCATATCCCGCTCAAATTCATCAGGAATCGAGCGGTTGTCATAAGTGTAAAAGAAACTCTGGTAATAGGAATCACCTTCCTTAGCCTTTTGGGCCCACTCGTGATGGTGCGAGGTATGATTGAGTACAATGTCGAGCATGAGGTACATCCCCTGACTGTGCATTTTTTTCCGAAGGGAAATCAAATCCTGCAAGCTCCCAAAGCGTGGATCCACTTTTCTGAAATCAGAAACCGCATAGCCACCGTCACTTTCGCCAGCCGGACTTTCGAAAATCGGCATCAAGTGAAGAAAATTCACTCCCAACTCCTCAAGATGAGAAAGCTTGGTCGGCATAGCCTTTAGACTTCCTGCAAATCGGTCCACATACAAGCTCATTCCTGCAAGCTGATTGCTGAGAAACCACACGCCCTGAGCTGCCTTTTCCTGATCGCGCTTTTTCAGACCTGCTTCCCGATCTTGGTGGGCAAGAATCAGACCGCGAAGCAACTCCACAAACTGCTGCTCAGCATCAAAACATCCCCCGTAAATTTCCCCGAAAAGTCGATAGATTTTTGGCAAATGTGTTTGGAGACGCTCAGCAAATCCTTTGTCTTTTTTGACAGGGTCTATGGAAAACTCTTGAAAGAGATGATGGATTTTTTCAGAAATAATCGATTCCGGATACATGGAATGGGTTCAATTGGTTTGAGAAGGGAATTAATGACCTGCTGACATAGGTGCAGCGGAAGAATCAATGGATTTGTTTTCTTTAATACGAAGCGTTGCCAAGGCAGCAATCAGCAATAATACTCCCCCGAAAATGATCGATTGGCCGGCATCATTGTTTAGGAAGTGTTTGGAAATAAAACCAAAGGTCAGCGTCTGCAGAATCATCGGGATTACGATCATCATGTTGATGATTCCCATGTACACCCCGTAGCGCTCTTTTGGTATTTCATTGACAACCAAGAGGTAAGGCACGCCCATCATGCTCGCCCAAGCTATTCCAAAACCAGTCATTGGGGCAAATAGCAGGTATTTGTTTTCGATCATTGGAAATAGGATCAATCCCACACCAGCCATGAGAAGGCAGATGAAATGCACCTTTTTGGGGCCAAATCGCTGAGCCATTTTGGCAAGGAAAAAGGCGGAAAGGAAAGTTACAATATTATACCAGCCATTGACCAAACCAGCCCATCCGACAGCTTCTTCATACTTGGCAGGGTCGCTTGACGGAGTAGCATCCCACACTGATAGCGCAATACTCTTGGCGGCATTCTGCCAGTAACAGAACAGCGCATACCACTGGAAAAGGTAAACAAGCGCCAGCTTCCACATGACCGAAGGCATGTGAATGATGGATTCGATAATTTCAAGATTTTGGGCAAAAAGTACTCGAGTGGTGGAATTTTGCTCCGCCCATTTCATCACCCTTCTGATCAAATTCCGATCGAAAATCGAAGGAATCAACAAGAGCACAAAAACGGAATAGGCTACCAAAGTGGTCAGGATTGAAAGGAAAAACTGCACTGCAGGATGAGGCATGCCTTTATTGCGCTCTTTTAAAGCCGCCAATTCCTCCGCTGAAGGCGGATATTCAGGTGTTTTGGAAATACTCCACATCACCGATGTAATTGAGCAGACGGTGCCAAGGAAAAACGAGGCATAGACCCACATCGGCAGCGAGCCGATGGTGCCTTTGAAGAAAATCTGGAAGACAAACAGTGAAATGTTTGCAAGGGTAATCCCCAAACCGGTAAAAAAACTCTGCGTCAAGAAGCCTTTTCCATATTGCTCTTCCGGAAGTGAATCTGCGATCAAGGCGCGATACGGCTCCATGGCGGTATTATTCGCTGAATCGAGGACCCACAGCAGGCCAGCGGCCATCCAGAGTGAGCTACTGAAGGGATAGAAAAAGAGGCAAATACTGCACAGCAATGCACCGATAAAGAAATAGGGCTTTCTTCGTCCATACCTATCACTCCAAGTGCTGTCACTGAGTGCCCCGATGATTGGCTGGATCAGAAGACCGGTCATCGGTCCTGCCAGATTGAGCAAGGGGATCTCGTCGTGTGCTGCACCGAGCATGTCATAGATCGGATTCACAGCACTTTGCTGTAGTCCAAAGCTGTATTGAATCCCAAAAAAACCAACATTCATGTTGATGATTTGGGAAAAAGATAAGTGAGGCTTTCGCATGAGGTTATTTGGGTTTTGGGCCTTAACCGGGGATAAAACTTCAAAAAATACAAAGAATAGTACACCAAAAAACACACTGAAATCGGAGTTGGAGTAAAAAGCATTAGGAAATCGATTGATTTTTTGACTTAGTTGGAAAAAAATTTTTTCAGCAGAAATAAAAATCAAACTTGAGATAAGAAAACCACCAAGCAGTATATGTCCATACTCAAATCACTACGAAATAGCTTCAGAGCCTCCCAGAAAAAACGATGGAACAGGCAATACGACAAGAGCCATGTAACACGTGTGGAAAACGGCCTTCAGGTTTTGGCCAACCAAGGAAAAAAGCTATCCAACTCTGACGGCAAAAAGGCGGAAGATTACGCCATAGAAGTATTGGGTGCTGTGGATTTTGCTCCTTGGCTTAAACTCTACACTGCATTCAGAGGGGAGTTTATGGAGGGCTGGATCCCTGACAATTACCTGGGCCGGGTGATTTGCCCTGCGATCAACGGGGAACTGAAAGGAATCAGCAGCTATAAAACCCTGTCCAAGCAGCTACTCCGAACTGACGCACTCCCTGATCTAGCCTATCGAATCAAAGGAACTTGGCTGACTGCCGAAAGGATAGGAACCACACTTGCAGAAGTAAAATCCAGTTGCTTCGACCACTACCCTTTTGTCTATTTGAAACGGAATTTTTCCTTTCAGGGAAATGGCGTATTCAAACTTTATCCCAAAGATTTTGAGGGATTTGCATTTGATAAGTTGGGAGATTTTGTGATTCAAGCACCGATTTTTCAACATCCATTCCTGGAAGAAATCAGTCCTGGATCGGTGGCCACGCTTCGAATAACCACCGTAAAGCAAAACCAAAAACCTGCCGAAACTCGGCTTTGCGGACTTCGGATTGGTAGAAAGGGCATGGAGTACATCGAAACCAAAGGAGCCATGCGAATCCCGGTTAGTCCAAAGGAAGGAACGTTATACCCATTTGCGATAGAAGCTGACTGGCATCTTCGAGATAAACATCCCGATACAGGAGTGTCATTCGCGGGAAAAACCATCCCGAATTATGCCGCTGCCACCCAACTCTGTGAGTCTGTACATGATTGGTTCCCACATATCCAACTCATCGGATGGGATGCTGCAATTACCCCTGAGGGAGAGGTAAAACTAATGGAGTGGAATACAGACGAGCCCGGTATCGTGTATTCAGAATCCAGTATTGGGCCACATTTCCGAGGCTTGGGCTGGGAAAACTTATGGAAAAGCAAGTAACATCAAACAGAACTTTTATGATCTCCTATTTAAGAAAACAATACAGACTCAACCAAGACAAGCGAAAAAACCAAGCGATAGATGCCTATTACAACCGTGGTGCTTCTGCCGCTTTTAATTCCCTGCTGAAGCAGCTTCCCCATCATGCCCTCAGTCCAAACCAGGAAAAGGAAATAGAAACTTATGCAGGGGATGTGTTTGGCTCTCCTTCATTTTCTCCTTGGCTGAAAGTCTTTACCCTATGCAGAGGACAATTCGTGCCCGGCTGGATGCCCCTGGATTATTGGGCAAGGATTGTATGTCCTACTCTAAATGGCAGCCTCCAACCTGTGGGCAAAATCAAAACCCTAACCCAAAAATTTCTTAATGCAGCAGAACTGCCGGATTTGGCTTACCATGTTAATGGCAGTTGGCTTTTAACTTCAGGAGAAAAAACCAACCCCGGGGAAGTTCGGAAACTCCTTTTTGATGCTTATCCAAGTGTATTTCTCAAACAGGACAATACCTCCCGAGGTGGTGGAGTCATGAAGATCGACGCAGATCAATTTTCAAAACTGGACTTTGACAAGCTTGGGGATTTTGTGATCCAAGCTCCTATAGAGGCACATGAGTTTTTCAAAAAACTGAGCCCTACTGCTGTACCTAGCCTGAGAGTCACGACCTACAAAGCCCCGGCCCAACCTGCACGAGTCGTACAATCCGGTATCCGACTGGGACTGATGGGTACTCCGTTCATTTATGAGGATGATTGCATCCGGATAGCAATCCGAATAACAGACGGTGTCACCCATGACTTCGGCTTTAGCGGCGATTGGCAAATCCTCAACGTACATTCTGAAACGGGAATCCCCATTACCGGTCTTCAAATACCAAAGTACCAGGAAATCAAAACGCTATGTGAAAACCTTCATGATCAAAATCCACACTTCGGCCTGATTGCCTGGGATATGACCGTAGACAATAATGATCGGATCAAAATCATGGAATGGAACACCGTGACTCCTGCGTTCAACATGGACGAAGCGGCGATCGGACCACATTTCAAGGGGCTTGGATTTGAGGATTTCTGGAAAAGAAAAAATCCCGGACGATAAACCCGGGATTTGAATTTTCTGTATGGAAGAAAGATTACTGCAATCGCGCTTGGATTTCTTCAATTAGCCCTTGGTACTTTTTCATAATTCTTGACCAATCTTTAAAAGCTTCATCATCCTTCACAGTGACCGTTTTCAAGTTTCTGGTTGGATCGTTGAGCTCAGCTACCTGACTCACCAACTTGACAGCGTAGGTAACCTGGTCTGAGTTTCCCCCCGAGCTTACGATCACACGGGTTCTGATCACAGAAGAGTTGAAATTTTCCACCTGCCAGGAAGTTGTCAAATAACCGGTGTTGAAATCCACTGTTTCCAAAATATCAAAGTATCTGGTCACGATAGAAGACAATATTTTCCATGATTCATCAGCGGCTATCCCTGCCTTTACCGGGACTGTGATTCGGACATTGGCCAAGTCAGAAGAAACAGAATTGTCATAGGCTTGGTCTCTAACCATCTCTATTGCTTCTGAAATCGGAGGAACAGTTCGCTCTTGCTGATTGCAGTAGTCTTTGTAATACTTTACATAACCATCTTTGGACACGACAATAGAGACGCATCTACCTCTGGGAATTTTCAGTTCATAAGATCCTACTCCTACACGCTGTCCCGTAATTTCGATAACTGCATCATTTGGTACCGTTGTAATTTTCACCATACGGTCTTCCAAAACAGCTCTTTCCCTGATCGGTGGTTCTGGATCTCCTTCTTTATTGCAAAATACTTTTTCATAGGTAACAAAACCTTCTTTGGTCACTGTGGTAGTCACACAATCCCCAAAAGGAATCTTGATATCCTGATTTCCCCTACCTAAAGTCAGACCATTGGACGCCACTGTGGCATCAGCAGGCTGCACTTCCAACCGTACCTGACGATCCTTTAGGATGAAATGATCTTTCATTGGCGGTGTCTCCTTATCAGGCTGATTATAATAGACCTTAGATACTGTGGCGAAACCGGGCTTTTTCACTTCAACTGTCAAAAATCGGTCTTTTTGGATGTAGAGGTAAATCGCCTTGGTACCGATCACACGGCCATCCACCAAAATCTCCGCATCGAAAGGTTCCGCAGTGATATCCACCTGACGGGTGTCGAGGGTGATTCGCTGCTCTTTGTCCCACTTGAGGTCCTTGTTGTATTCTTTGATGACGGGCTGATAGCCGGGTTTGGTGATTTTTACGCGGTTTTTGGAATCTTTCTCGAGCTTCAGCTCTACAGTGCCTGTTCCCAATTCCTGCTTATCAGAGTCGTCATAGTCATTCAGCAGGGTAAATTTCGCATCTGAGTGATTGGCGATCAGGGTGATTTTCTGTGAAAATGCAGAAATGGAGAAAAAGGTCAAAAAAGAAACTGTAAGTAAATGTTTGAACTTCATACGCTTCTATGTGGTGGTTTTATCTATGCAAATAATCCAATAAGAATTACTTATGCAATGTATAGACCTCCAAAAAAGTCAATAATTCTTGGCTCAGGACCAAGCTTTCTTTAAAAAGTTCAACCAATTGCCATGCATCACCTTTTCCACATCCGAATTGGCATATCCTCTACCTCGAAGCAAGTCAGGAATTTTCTGCAAATCTGCAATGGTCTCCAAGTCGGCAGGACTTTGCTCTGTACCGAAAGCCCCATCCAAGTCCGAACCAATCCCGATGTGATTGGCATTTCCAGCGAGTTGGCAGATGTGGTCTAGGTGATCCAACACGGTAGAAAGGGTTACATTTCGATCTTTTGGGGTACTTTTCCCTCTTTCCCAACCCGGACTGAGCATCCAGGCATCAAATGCCCCTCCGATTACAGCTCCGCGGTCTACCAGTGCTTTGATCATTTCATCAGAAAATTGTCTGTTGTGATCAACCAGTGCCCGGCAATTGTTATGACTGGCCCACACCGGACCTTGGTAAATCTCCAAAGCATCCCAAAAGGCCAAATCGCAGAGGTGCGTAGCGTCCAAAATGATCCCGAGTTCATCCATTTTTCGCACCAACTCTTTTCCCTGATTACTCAAAGGAGCCGAAGAATCAGTACCAAAGGCATAGCGTCCTGGTCCATAATGGGCCGGTCCCAAAGCGCGAAGACCGCTTTCGTAGGCTTTTTCCAAGTAATCCAGATTCACAATCGAGTCTGCCCCTTCGAGAGAAAGGATAAATCCCACCGGCTTTTGGCTTTTGTCCTCCCCCTGATTCCAGTGGGCCAAATGCGCTTCCAACTCGCTCCAATTCCGGATTTGGGTCATTTCACCTTTTTCTACCATCGCACGATACCAGGCCAACTGACCCTGCGTCTGAGCCCAGGCTTGCTCGGGCGAGTGCCAACCAGGAAGTGGATTTTCCGGGGCGACAAATCGGGCGATTTGAGTGGCGACCACAAGACCTACATTTCCTTTACGAAGCTCTGGCAGAGAAACGGTCGCATTGCCTCGGTCGGGTTTGTCGCACAGGCCCTTTTCCCGGCCATTGATCTCGGCGACGGGTCGGGTGAGGTCTCGATTCCACTCTAGGGCATTCATACTCAGGTCGAGGTGCGCGTCTATCGTAAACATGGCTTAGAAGGCTTGGAGGACAAAAACAGTGGGAATTTTATGCAGGTCGACGGGATGATTTTTCCAGTCGGCGATAGTTTTGGTTTGGATCATTTCATCTGCAGCCGTCAGATTCTTTGCGATGCAAAGCTTCGTTTGCGGAGCCAAGTTAGAAAGTAAATCTTCCAAGAGTTGGTTATTGCGGAAAGGGGTTTCCATAAAAATCTGTGCACGTTTTTCCCTGATAGATTCGGCTTCCAGTTTTTTTAAGGCCGCAGTTCTATCCTTTTTATCAATGGGCAAATAGCCGTGAAAAGCGAAGGACTGCCCATTGAAACCGGAACCCATCAGCGCCAAAAACATGGAACTCGGTCCGGAGATCGGCACCACCTGAATTCCCTTTTGGTGGGCATAGGCTACTGCCAAAGCTCCCGGGTCGGCGATGCCCGGACAGCCTGCCTCGGAAATCACCCCGATATCTGCCCCATTGATCAGGGGAAGCATCAGTCGGGGCAGCTGCTCCGGCTTGGTGTCCTTGTCCAAGACTTCTAGATGCAACTCCTCAATAGTTACCCCCAACTTCAAACTGGAAATGTAGCGTCGGGCAGAGCGGGGATTTTCGACCAAAAAGATCTTGGTATGGGCGATGACTTCCTGTACTTGGGGTGAAATGACCCAATGAGCGGTATTTTCAGCCAAGACACTGGGGATTAAGAAAAGCTTTCCTTTGGGCATGGGGCGAAATTCGGAAAAAATCAGCAGGGGAGCGAAAATACCTTCAAAAACTCCCTGCAAAACGAAAACTATTTTAATATAAACATCCTCATGTAATTACATGATTTATATCCTCATGAAGCGAATGCTTTTGATTTGCCTACCAGTACTAGCTATCTTGTTGGGTCATCAATGATGTGGAGGTGAATAAGAAAAAGGAAAGAAATAGAAGGGTTAAATTACTTTTTATGGGCTAAAACTAGTCTGAAGTTGAATAATTTATAACAATTATTTTAGGAGCGTTAATCAACACATCTGCTGTGCAGTAAACCGAATCCCGGTCTTTTTTTGGGTCAAAAAATCGATAATTGAAATAAATTATGCTGTCTTGTATAGGATTTCCGGGAAATAAAACAACATTTTCTATTTGTAAACTTGTTGAGGAAATCGATCCTCCTATGAGGGTTCCAGATTCTATCTGAATTACATTTACAAAATTACAAGATGGAAATTCTATTAGCCTTCCCTTCACACTTTCTGGCAATGAGTTGTCTTCACAGGCAAAAAAAAACAAAGCCTGTTAAAAACAGGAAAATACTCTTAATCAGGGTTTTCATATTCATCTAAATTTAGTTTTAAGACGTTCTTTTAAATGAATTCGTTACAAGCTTGAGAGGAAAAAGGGGGAATTTGAAATAAAAACCCTGCCAAAGCGGTGATTGGAGCATCGTTCCTATGGAGCAGACCCCTGCTCAGGAAAAGGCCAATTCCCGGTCTTTTATAATTCGGCCTGAGGCAGGTTTGACTTTTTCGGTATCGGAGTATTCCAAGTTTACGGCAAGGTTCCAATATGGAATCGGGATTGGCGAACCCTTGATTGTTCACTAATTCAACAATTTTCCATTGGAAGGAAATTATTCCAATTCCAAACATCAACTCAAGGGGGATTTTTGAGCCATCCAGCTGGGCTATCAGATTCTCTTAAAGTAAAAATTCAATCATCTATGCGAAAAAGCTGTCAGAAATTCTGACGGCTTTTTTTGTACCTTTTTGGGTCTTAATTCACCCAAGCTATGAAGCCAAGCCAAATCCTTACGATTTTATTTCTTGTATTTCCCTTTCAGGCCTCTGCCCAAAATCTCAAAGCCCTTGTAGGCGGTACGCTGATCGACGGCTTTGGAGGTGCGCCGATCCGCAATTCAGTCATTCTTATTGAAGGAGAACGGATCAAGGCTGTGGGGCAGGTGGAAAAGTTATCGTGAGTTGCCCCGGGTGCAACCCACGATAACTTTATTTTTAATGTTTCTCATTCGATGATGATTTGCTCTCTTGTGAGCTCTCCATCGACCACCACATGAATAAAGTAGATTCCTTTACGAAGATTCGAAACTTCAAACGCCATTTTCCCGGCTACCCTCGTTCCTAGTGCAATTTCTCTGCCCTCTTTATCCAATAACACTGCTGACTCGATGACCGGGACTTCTTCTGTCATGGCATTTTTGTCGATTGCCATCATTTCTATACTAAACTGATCTTTAGCCGGATTGGGATAGATTACCATAGAAAATGAGCTGGTACAACCAAAGGTTCTCCTGCTTAGGAAGAAATTAGCATTGGGCCCCTGCCCGCAAGCGTTAGATGCACGAACGGAGATGGTCAGGGAATTGGAAAAGTTCTGTGGATAGGTAAAATCCAGCGTATTCGTTCCCACAAAATGAGGGATGCCGGATGGTACTGTCCAGGTGGCATTTCCCGGATTTCCGCCCACCGGGGTGACATTTAGCCAGTGATTTCCGGGACAGAGTTGGACGTTCATTCCCGTGAAGTAAGACATATTATTCACCCGCATATTGGTGATCTGAGGAGTTCCTACCCAGACAGTTCTTGATATGACTGAGTTTCCGCAACCACTGTTAATTGTTGCACTAACAGTAACAGCACCGCTAAAATTATTTTGTCTAACAGCCAATCCTGTACTTTGATTGATGGTCAACCCGCCGGGATTACTTGATGTCCAGCTGACAGTCGTGCCTGGAAGAGGGTTTTGAATTGAAAAAGTCCCAGAACCACATATCACTTCAGGACCGGTAACAATAGCCTGTAAGGCATTAAAGGCATTTACTCTCCCGTATCCCATTTGGTTGTTCCAAGTTAATGTTGGCTGTTCCCCTTGACCTAAGACATAACCATATCCTCCAACCTTGTCTGTAGTGGATTCAATTATATTACGTACTTGCTGAACAGTTAGTCCTGGATTCACAGAAAGTAATAAGGCTGCTATTCCTGCCACTTGAGGAGCGGCAAAGGAGGTACCATCGACTGTTGTATAATCTCCAGCTGCGCCAGCACTTTGGTTGTATCCCATTGCACCCTGTCTGTCTGTGGTACTAATGCTGACTCCTGGTGCAACCACATCCAGTCCAAAACCATAATTTGAAAAATTAGCTCGACTTGCATTCCTATTAACAGCACCAACTGCAATCACTTGAGGTAAATTGGAAGGGTAACTTAAACCGGTATTTTCATTACCACTAGCAAATATAACGAGGGTTCCACGCCCGTTTCTTCCAAAATTTGTAGCATTTATAATTGCATCGTCTATAATTTGATAGGAAACAGACGAAGACCAACTATTATTTATTATATCTGCCCCGTTTTGCCATGCGAAATTTATTCCAGCAGCGCGGTTTTGTCGAGAAGCTGGCATTGCTACTAATGAATTGCTAATCGACATCAATTGAACATTTGGTGCGACCCCGGCAACCCCCAAGTTATTGTTTACAGTAGCACCAATAACTCCTGCTACAGGCACTCCATGATCACCTCTAACCACACTTGGGACAGTACCAGTCTCAGTATCAAAACTTATCGGACTAATATTATTAAAGTCAGGATGATTAAATTCAAGGCCATTGTCTAAAACAGCAACAGTCACATTTGCGCAACCTGTTGTAATATCCCAGGCCTGACAAATCCTGATATCATTTCCAACGGTACCACCTGCCTGCCCTGTATTATTTAAGTGCCATTGTTGATTGAACAAAGCATCATTTGCACAATTAATATTCATGTCTTCCATAAGGTCAGGCTGTGCTGAGGCAAACAAACCCGACTAGTAAAAATAATTTGCCATTTCCAAAGCATTTCCTCGAGAATACTTATCACACGATAAAATATACCAAAGAGGCATGTATGCATCGTTTCCTATTATTTCGACTTTATCTTTAATAGCCATATCCTCAAGAATTCCCAAATCTCCTTCATTTTTAAGCTTAACATAAAAATATTGAGATAAATTAACCTCTTTCCCGTTCACAAGAAAAGAGGGTGCGGCATAAATTAACTCTGAGGATTGTAGCTTGTTTTTTTCAATTACATTATTTACCAATGCCCAGTGTAAATTTTTTCTCGACATCGAGCTTAGATTGCTGCTTTTGATTGTTTTGCTGATAATGATGGGCTTAGGCTCCGAAATCAGGACTTCATTCACCCCTAATCCCCTGACTATTGTTCCTTTATCATTTCCCTGAATCACTACATATTGTTTTTCTGAAAACAATTCTAAAGGATATTTTTTGTTATACGTCCAATAGTAATATTCTTGGGCAAATACTTGATTTAGAATTGATAGAAAGAAAATGGTTAGAAAAATAATTGTTCTCATAGTAGTATTAATTTATAAACCTAACATCAAATTCTACCGGCCAGTTAGAGTACTTTTTCTCAAGTACAGTAAAGTAATAAACATTTGTAAATGCAAGGCAATCTTGCTCCAGCATATTTACTTTAAAAATTATCCTTTTTTGGCAGTGAATTACTTGCTGACTATCCCATATTGCACATTGGCGATGACGATACCGTCCGGCTAAAATAAAATACTTCTCAAAATCAATCTGTGGAACCATAGGATTACAAGCAAAATACTTCTCATAATCTGATTGGGTTTTAATTACCAAGTTTACCGTACCTTGATCAGGGTTGATGTTTTGAATAAAGCATGTGACATCTTCAAAAAATAAATCTTCAAATGAATCAATCCCAATTCCGCTTATATTTTCGCAGCTAACTGGATTTTCTGACTCTCCACAACTAAGAGTTGAAACACAGCACAGCAAAAGTGCTATACGTAAAAAGAATAACTTTTTCATAGTTAGGACATCAAATTGGTTATCAGTAGTTTCAAAAAATCAGAACCTTAGTTTTAAGACGATCACAAAAGATAATTCGTTACAGCTTGGAAAAGAAAAAGGGGAGATTTTTTTTGAAAAAGAGAACTAAACCCAAGCGGTGATTGGGGCATCGTTCCTCTGGATCAGACCCCTGCTCATGAAAGGCCAATTCCCGGTCTTTTGTAATTAGGCCCGAAGCAGGTTTGACTTTTTCGGTATCGGAGTATCCCAAGTTTACGGCAAGGTTCCAATATGGAATCGGGATTGGAGAATCCTTGATTGTTCACTAATTCAACAATTTTCCATTGGAAGGAAATTTTTCCAATTCCAAACATCAACTCAAGGGTTTTTTTTGGACGGTTCAGCCAGGTTATCATATTCTTCTGAAATAGAAATTCAATTATGTTTTGCGATAAAGCTGTCAGAAATTCTGACGGCTTTTTTTGTACCTTTTTGGGTCTTAATTCACCCAAGCTATGAAGCCAAGCCAAATCCTTACGATTTTATTTCTTGTATTTTCCTTTCAGGCCTCTGCCCAAAATCTCAAAGCCCTTGTAGGCGGTACGCTGATCGACGGCTTTGGAGGTACTCCAATCCGAAATTCGGTCATCATTGTAGAAGGAGAGCGGATCAAAGCCGTGGGGCAAGTCGGAAGTTTGGCCATTCCGGCAGGAGCGGAAATTATCTCCACCGAAGGGATGAGCGTCCTTCCGGGACTTTGGGACATGCACGTGCACCTCATGCTGAATGGACACAGTGACTACACGCATTGGGACAGCACCTACATTGATGTGTTTGAATCCGTGATCATGCCTTCTTCTGCGCATCAGTTACTCATGGCAGGAGTGACGAGTGCAAGAGACTTGGGAGCACCACTCGAAGCGAGCATCAACGTCCGCAATCGAATCAACAAAGGAGAAATTCCCGGTCCGACGATCTATGTATCCGGGCCTTTTATCCAAAAAGCACCTTATCCCAACACTGAGGCATTCCGCTGGGGAGTGAACGGAGCTGCTGATGCCCGCGAAAAAGTCAAAAAATTGATCGATGCCGGAGTGGACGTGATCAAGCTGATTGATCAGGATCAGATGACATTAGAAGAAGCCAAAGCCGTGGTTGATGAAGCCCATAAGTATGGGAAAATGGTCGTCGGTCACTCCCACCGACCTGACGAAATCCGAATCGGTTTGCAGATCGGCGTGGACAACTTTGAGCATACCGGGTTGAGTTCAGCGCCAGAATATCCCGAAGACATCATGCGGATGATGAAGGAGCGGGCAGCCAAAATGAACCTTGGACCACTTTTCTGGACGCCGACGGTCGAAGGTCTTTTCAACTACGAATACGTCCGCGACAATCCCGAAAAGCTGGACGATACCTCTTGGCACTTGGGTTTGCCGGATTCGATCGTGAGAGATATCCGCGCCTCGCTCCGGTTTCCGGGAAGGATGTCTTACTTCCAATTAACTCCGGTGAGAAAGCCAACTTTGGATCGGAAGTTTGCGCAGTTGAAAGAAAGTGGTGTAGTAATGCTGGTGGGGACCGATAGCGGAATCCCGATGAAATTCCACAGCCAAAGTACATGGAATGAACTCGATGTCTGGGTGAATCATTTCGGCATGGATCCGCTCCTGACCATCAAAGCTGCTACCTACTGGCCCGCTGTGGCGATGAAAGTGGACAAACATTACGGGACGATTTCCGAAGGAAAATATGCCGACATCATCGCCGTCCGAGGAGATGTTCTCCGCTACATCAACCTGCTACAAGATGTGGACTTGGTGATGAAGCATGGGAAGAAAGTGAAGTGATCAATAAGCAGTCGCAGTTTGCAGAGAATTGAAAAAATAAATCGTTATCCAATTAACTCGAAGACCGAAAGGTGATTTTAAATCCCTAAAATCTGCGAAAATCTGTGTCTTTTTCTGCGAAAATCTGCGGGAACCCACTGTAGACTTTCTTCATTTTGGATTAACTCCTTAAAAGTTTAGAAGTGAAAAACGCAAATTAAAGCAGCTGCCTAATCCCTGATCTCATAAAAGCAGCCAAAGGAACGCTGTTTCTAATTTTGAATTCCTCCCATTCCGTACTTTCATTTGCCAGAAAAGCAAGGACAGACTCGGGAGGAACGTTTTTGAAGAGTTGAGCAAAGATCTCCCGGCCTTCGATTTTTTTACTCAACAGCACATCGAGTAAAGTCCGATCATACCATTCGTATTTCCGATCCTGGAATGACTTGCTTAGTGCTGGAGATTGGCCTTGCTTCAGGCTGGCGACAAGCTTATCCAAGTGCTTTTGCACAAAAGAAAACGTGTAACCCGTACTGGCCTTGGTAAAGCCTCCGGCAGTGCCAAGGTTGATGATTCGCTTACCCGCACCTGTACTCCGATCAAATCGAGCTAAGGACATGGGAATGATCCCGAATTCTTCATGGGTAATTTCAAAATTATCGATCTGTAGTTTGTCCTGAATATAGGCTTTGAGTTCTGCTTCGTACTGTTCCCGATCCAAGACTTCCTCGCTGAAAAGCGTGTATTCTACAAGCGCTTCGTGGGGATTGGTGGGAAGCATATACATAAATGTCGTCCCATGTTTTTGGTCCAGGGTAAAGTCCATTAAGGTGGCTTCATTGGGATTGAAGACAGGCTTTTGGACCTTGATTTTCCAACCTAGAAAATGCTGGAGAAGGGAGTTTTTGGGTGTGATCTCAGGATAGAAAAGATGGGTAGAGTTGAACACGTATTCCCCATCAAATGAATTGGAGTGGGTTTCCACGACTCCGCGATTGCCTTCGGTGTAGATCTTTTGGATGTTTTCTGTCAGAAAGGTGACGTTAGGATTTTTGGCAGCACTTTCCAGGACATAGCGATAGAAATCTTCGGCTAAAATCATCTTGTAGCGGTAAGATTTCATCTGAAAATTCTTTGAAAACTCAGGAGTGAAAAAATTCAACCTACTCCAACTGTAATGGACGATCGGTTCAAAAGTCCCCTCGCCTTTTTCCCAAAAGCACCAAGTCCGATCATTCTTGGTCTTTTTCTCTCCATCAATTACCAGAATTTTTTTTTCCGAAAATTGATGATCACGGACCAATCGATGGAGGAGGCTTAGCCCAGACAGACCTGACCCGGAGATGATGTAGTCAAAGGAATTTGTCATTAATTTTTGAAATTATGGGATTTATGAAGAATCAGTTTAAAAACCTCCTCATTTCCTCCACCACCGCATGGGGCTGTTCGGCATGAAGCCAATGGCCGGCATTGGGGATAAATTCCAGTTCGTAATTCGGGAAATGGGCCTCCAAATCGAGGATATCTTTTTGCTGGATATAGTTGGAATTGGCACCGGCAAGGAAAAGGGTTGGTCCTTCAAACATTGCTCCTTCGGCTAGGGCTTCGCCGACATTTTCGATCTTTTCCGTGATGACCTTCAGGTTGATCTTCCAAGCAAATCCATCGCTGTCCCGAGTCAGGCTTTTTAGCAAAAACTGACGGATACCGAGTTCGGGAATGTACTGAGCTAACTGATCATCTGCCTCTTTTCGGGATTTGATTTCCTTTAGATTCAGAGAATTCAATCCATCCAAAATCGTCTGATGATGAATTGGGTAAAATCGTGGGGCGATATCTGCCACGATCAGTTTCTCGACCCGCTCGGGATAGGTTATGGCAAAGTTCATGACCGCCTTTCCCCCCATGGAGTGGCCCATGAGGTAGATTTTTTCCAAGCCTTCTTCGTCGATAAGTTCCTTCAAATCCTCCACCATGACCGCATAGTCCCACTCAGCCGAATGTGGAGAATCCCCGTGATTTCGCTGGTCTACAAGATAAAGGGTATAATGCTCCACCAGTTCTTTGGCAATGGAAAACCAGTTGTCCAAGGAACCAAACAGGCCGTGGAGGATAACGAGAGGCGGGCCTGAGCCTGATTTTTTGAAGTTTAACTGCATAAATGATTTTTTGTATCGTCCTAAATAGAGTTGACCGTTTTGAAGTTAGTTTTGGTTAGAATTTGATTTCGTTCAAACTGATCAGGAGTTAAGCCTCCCAGACTTAAATGAGGCTTTTCTTGGTTGTACATCTTTACT